>Ga0316204_10000587_pt1 | contig 128425 bp, 110 predicted proteins | sample 6monrhotite_MG_2_FD_205661 | JGI IMG/M metagenome (GOLD analysis project Ga0316204, IMG submission 205661) | Microbial mat bacterial communities from mineral coupon in-situ incubated in ocean water Damariscotta River, Maine, United States -... | ecosystem: Environmental > Aquatic > Marine >...
GGCTGCATCAACGGCTTCAGCGGCCGTATAGGCAACACCGCCACCCAAAACGGGAGCGCCGTATTGTTTTAGAAGGCCTTTTGCCTGATATTCATGGATATTCATTTGCTCACCCGTTCTTTCATCTATGGTTAGGGCTAAACTACAAAAAAGGACCGCTTAACCAAGCGATCCATCAATTGCTATACAGGCTTCCATCAGGCCTTTCACGGCGTCAACAGAGTGGTCAAACCCTGATTTTTCTTCGCCGATCAGCTCAATTTCCACAACTTTTTCGATACCGTTTGCGCCGATAATAACCGGCACACCAACATACATATCATCAAGGCCGTATTCACCGCTTAGATATGCAGCACATGGCAGAAGGCGGCGCTTGTCTTTCAAATAGCTCTGCGCCATCTCGATCGCACTGGTAGCAGGGGCATAAAACGCAGAGCCTGTTTTCAACAGGCCAACGATCTCTGCGCCGCCGTCGCGGGTGCGCTGAACGATCTGATCAATTTTCTCCTGCGTAGACCAACCCATTTTCACCAGGTCCGGCACCGGAATACCGGCAACGGTTGAATAGCGGGTTAGCGGCACCATTGTGTCGCCGTGGCCACCCAGAACGAATGTAGTGACATCCTGAACGGACACATTAAATTCATCGGCAAGGAAATGACTGAAACGCGAGCTATCGAGCACGCCGGCCATGCCGCATACTTTGTTGCTCGGCAGACCAGAGAATTTCTGCAGTGCCCAAACCATTGCGTCCAGTGGGTTCGTGATGCAGATAACGAAAGCATCTGGCGCGTTAGCAGCAATGCCTTCACCAACCGATTTCATCACTTTCAGGTTAATACCCAACAGATCATCACGGCTCATGCCCGGCTTGCGCGCAACACCCGCAGTTACAATGACAACATCGGCACCAGCGATATCGGCGTAATCATTGGCACCCTTCATGACAGCATTATAGCCCTCAACCGGTGAAGACTGCGCCAAATCCAGAGACTTGCCTTGCGGCAGTCCTTCAACAATATCGAAAAGGACAACATCGCCCAGCTCTTTAAGAGCAGCAAGATGCGCCAAGGTTCCACCGATTTGACCGCCGCCAATCAATGCAATTTTGTTACGTGCCATGAAAATACTCCAGCGAATTTGCCGCCGCCCGGCTCGGGCTAAAACGACCTGAATAATTTAGATTAATGCCGCTGGTTCCTAGCGTGTTTAACTGGCGGAAACAAGCGATGAATATGCTCCTGATAGCACGCCAACAACAACCCTTAGCCAAGGCCATTAAGCCAGCGCATTTGCCATGAAACTTTAGCTTACAGAATTTTCCCAAGCCGTAAATGCCAATTTCCTTTTTTTTGGCCAATTTGCTAATGATTTCTAGCTATTTATACGGCAAAATCTCCCGGCTGATCACTTCGATCATAACGCTAGCGTATCATTTTCATGCATGCCTAGCTCTATTCCTATCCCGTTAGCGTTACCAATTCACTAACACTTGTTCTTTAAATAAGTGACGTTTAGCGACTTTGGTAGCTGATTGCATGGTCTTATGGTCTGGATTATGGTCTGAGTCGAATGACACGAGGCGCTTATGAAAATTACAGATAAAAAAGGCACATCGCCGGTTACTACAATTGTTCGGCATGCGATCCTGCCCGACAGAATGGAGGCATTTGAAGCCTGGTCCACACGTATCCGAACTGCTTGCCGCACTTACAAAGGTTATCTAGGTGCTGAAATTATCAAGCCCGTTGACAGCGAAGGCGGTACTGTTACCAGCATTTTCCGTTTTGATTGTTATGCTAATCTGGAAACCTGGATGCAGTCTGAGGAACGACTGACCCTTTTGGAAGAAACCGATGATTTTTGCGCCGGTCCGATGGAGGTTATTCAATATGAAAGCCTTGAATATATGTTCCCGCTGGACACAGCCGGCAACCCTCCTTCCCGCGAGAAAATGGCAGCTGTCACTTTTCTCGGGCTCATTGCACCGGTGTATTTTATTCCCAAGCTGGTGATCGTCTATATTACGCAGATCCCGATTTTGGTCACTGTCACGTCGCTGGCAATCATCACACCCTTGATGGTTTATGCGATCATGCCAATACTTACCCGCATCGCCCGTCCTTGGCTGAAACAGTAAAGTTAAGAATTAACTGTCAATTTTACCGTGGCCGCGGGCCAGATAATCTTCAGACTGCATTTCAATCAGCCGCGAGACCGTGCGCTCAAACTCGAAGCTGCCGTCGCCCGATGGGTATAAGTCTGCTGGGGGGACGGCTGCCGAGCACAGGAATTTCACACCGTGCTCATACAAAGCGTCAATGAAGGTAACAAATCTTTTGGCTTCATTGCGTTTGTCGCGTTCAAGCTGGGGTATCGCCACCATAATCACTGTATGAAACGCGCGAGCGATCATTAGATAGTCGGCTGATCCTAGCGGGTTGGCACACAACCGCTTGAAAGAAAACACGGCTACACCACGTGCGCATTTGGGCACGAACAGCTTGCGGCCTTGCACGATCAGTTCACCAGTTGGCACCTTGTCCCGGTCTTCTACATTGCGGTCCGTCAGGCGAAAGAAAGCCTCGGAAAGTTTAGTTGTGCTGTCAGCGTCTACCGGCGTGTAATATGTTTCAACGCCCTTTAGGCGGTCATAGCGATAGTCGGTTGGCCCATCAAGTGTCAGAATATCAAACGCCTGTTTGATCATTTCAATGAACGGCAGGAACAATTGCCGGTTCAACCCATCTTTATAAAGGTCATCCGGCGGGCGGTTGGTGGTTGCAACAATGATCACACCGCGCTCGAGCAGTTCCTTGAACAAGCGCCCCAGCACCATCGCATCGGCAATATCGGTAACCTGAAGCTCATCAAAACATAATAAAGTGGCTTCAGCCGCAATTTGGCGTGCAACCGGCGGAATGGGGTCATCTTCGCTAGCGCGTCCGCCAAGGGCCGCACGCTCTTTACCGAAAAGACCGCGCCAAACCTTCATACGGGCATGCACATCCAGCATAAATTCGTGGAAATGGACCCGGCGTTTGGCTTTCAGGGGGGCAACCTCAAAGAACATATCCATCAACATGGATTTACCCCGGCCAACACCGCCGTACATATAAAGGCCTTTTGGCCCACGCCGGCCACCGCCTGACTTGCGGAAAAAATGCGCCAGGCGCCAATTTTTAACCGAAAGCCCGGTGCCCCGCCCTGCTATTTCAGGATAATTCTCCAGCTCATTATAAAGGCGTTGCAAGCGGTCAACCACGCGCGCCTGATCAGCGTCGGGGCGAATTTCGCCGTCTTGTTCCAGCTTTTTGTAGGCGGCAATGGGGCCAGTTGATGACACAGTTGCAAAACCCTTAAAATGGCATCTGTTTCGTCCCTACCACGGGAGCAGGAAAAAACAAATCAAAGAAAAACTCAATCCTGCTGGCAACTTTGCCCATCAGGCCTATCTCTATGCTAAGGCAAATACACCGCAACATTCCGGCGCGTAAACAATAAGGACTGCAAACCATGAACAAAGCCCTGATCCACACCATTCCAGGTGTAAGAAATTTTCGGGACATGGGTGGTTACACGAACAAGGGCGGCCGCAAATTGGAACATGGCCGGCTGTTTCGCTCAGGCCACTTTGCTGAAGTTGACGCCGCAACAGCAAGCCAAATTGCTGACCATAACATTTCAACTGTTATTGATTTTCGCTCCGCCCCAGAAAAAAACCATATGCGTGTCACATGGCACGCCCCCTGGACCCCTCGCTACGTGGAATCCCCGATCGGCGGCAATGCAGCCGCATGGATCAAGGACCTGTTCGAACGCGTGGCAAGTGCACCCTTCCCAGCAGACGAGTTGCAGGCCCAATTTATCCTGGCATTTCAAACCATTCCCATCGCCAATGCAGACGGCCTGAAAAAACTGTTTGATGTGCTAATCGACGATGATGACGGCAACGCCGCATTATTTCATTGCACCGCCGGAAAAGACCGAACCGGCATCGCTGGCGCCTTGATTATGACAGCCATCGATATGCCCGAAGACGCAGTATTCGCTGATTTTCTCCTCACCAATGAAGCTGTTGACCTGGAAACCCGTGCTATAGAAGTTGCAACACAGGTAAGCGAAAAAATTGGCCGCGATGTCAGCCCCGAGGCGGTTTATCCGCTCATCGGTGTCGAGCCTGATTTTCTGCATGCCGCTTTTGCCGTAATGACAAAGGAATTCGGGTCAGTTGATGAGTACCTGACCAACGCCATGGGCCTAACGGCAGATCGCCGCGCCAAACTTGCCGACCGCCTTCTGGAGAAGTGACAAGAGCGAACAGTTATGTAAAATGGCGCTAACGGCAAAAAAATGGCGGGCACCATGAAAGTAACAGTGTGCGAACTAAATCCCGGTGATGGTGCTCGCGACGAAGACCTGAGCGCACTAGCGGCGCATATCAAACAAGAGCAATCAGACTTTCTGCTATTGCCGGAAATGGCCTTTTCCAAATGGCTAGCGGCCGACCCTACGCCAAACCCCAAAAAGTGGGCGGACGCAGTGGACAGCCACGCCCGTTACATCAGCAAGCTTTCATCTCTTGGTGTGAAGGCCATTGTTGGCACCCGTCCGATCATCAATGCTAGTGGAAGCCCGCGCAATCAAGCCTATGTGTGGGATCCAGAAACCGGCGCAAAAGGGTTTCACGACAAATACTATCTGCCTGATGAGCCAGGTTACTGGGAACACAGCTGGTATGACAGGGGCGACAAGCAGTTCGATACAGCCCGCGCGCTAGGCATGCGCATCGGTGTGCAAATATGCACTGAAATGTGGTTTTTTGAATGGGCGCGCCATTATGCAAAATCAAAAATCGACCTGCTTTGCGTACCACGCGCGACTACCCATGAAGGGCTAGATCGGTGGCTGGCTGGCGGACGGTCCGCAGCAGTGTGCGCTGGCGCTTACTGTCTGTCGTCAAACCTGTGGCGACCGGAGGGTGACACGGCAAACTGCGGCGGTATGGGTTGGATCATCGACCCGGACGGCAATGTGCTGGCAACCACCGACCAATCCAAAAAATTCGCGACCGCAGAGATTGATCTAGCCGAAGCCCGTGCAGCAAAAACCGCCTACCCACGCTACGTGCGCGAGTAAACGCTAGCCGTCTCAATGCCGGTTAGGAGCCATCCCCACCGAACAGGGCGAACACCTCAGCACCGGTCAAGTTTTCCGTTTTTTCAGCAAAATTATAATAAGGCGGTTTTTCATCGATAAAAACTTGGCCTTTCAATGCCAATCCGCTGTCATCATCGAGAAGACCAACAGCCATCATGGTTTGACCGCTTTCTTTCAACCGATAAAACAGATTAGATCCACACTTGGCGCAAAAGCCACGCTCTGCCCAGTCGGACGATGAAAAAGTCGAGATGTTTTCTGCGCCCTCATAGCTGACATCAGTGCCGCAATCAACCTCCATGAAAGGGCCGCTGCCCCATTTTCGGCACATAACACAGTGGCATGCGCCAACGTGAGGTTCCGCAATTTTCGCGTTGAAGGTCACCGCACCACACAGGCATTTTCCGCTAATTTCGATTTTTTCTGTCATTTTATTTCTCCTGCCAACGCTGTTCAGTATAGTCGCCTAATGCACCCAGATTATCATCAAAATGGTTATGTCTTAAAGCAACAATTTTTCTCCGACTACGAGCTGGATGAAATTGAACCAATATTGCGGCGGTTTCACGCTTCATGGCTTGAGCAAAACCAGGATCACTATGACCATCAGGCGATTAACAGCGCCTATATCACCCACGCAGATGCAGTTTCCACGCCTGATCGGCAATCATTGTTTAATTTTATCGCACTGGATAAATTGGTGGACATTGCCGGCGAAATTATCACCAACGGCCCTGCATTCATGAACACACAACTGTTTTTCAACCCGAAAAATAGCACCCAGAAAAATTATTGGCACCGCGATATCCAATACAGACCCGACAGCGTGGCCGCGCAAAAGCAAATACTCAAGACAACCACTGTTCTTCACTTCCGTGTGCCAATGGCAGACGAGCTGGGCATTGACCTTGTGCCCGGCACCCACCGGCGCTGGGATGACGATCAAGAATATGAAACGCGCATGAGTGAAAACGGCCGTTTGCCATCTGACAATCTACCAAACGGCAAGGCCTTGCCATTAAGACGTGGCGATTTGCTGGTGTTTTCTGCCAGTATGATCCATCGCGGCCTCTACGGCGGCGACCGGTTTGCCTTCGATATTATCTACAGCGACGCCGACCCCGACGTGTTGCAATTCGTTGATCCTAAATGCCTGCCAGAACCCAGGCTAATGGAACATATAGAAAGCGCTGAGATATTCCGAAGAACTCAAAACGCCATAGATAAAAAAGGCGCATCCAAAGATACGCCTTCTTAAATTATTACCATGTAGCGACGGCTTAACCCTGTCGTTCCACCATCATTTTCTTGATCTCGGCAATGGCCTTGGCCGGGTTCAAACCCTTCGGGCAGGCATTGGCGCAGTTCATAATGGTGTGGCAGCGATAAAGACGGAACGGGTCTTCCAAGTCGTCCAACCGCTCGCCGGTGGCCTCGTCGCGACTATCAATCAACCAGCGGTATGACTGCAATAGAACCGCAGGGCCCAGATATTTGTCATCATTCCACCAATAGCTGGGACAGGAGGTTGAACAACATGCACACAGGATACATTCGTACAACCCGTCCAGCTTTTCGCGGTCTTCATGGCTTTGAAGGCGCTCTTTTTCCGGGGTCGGGCTTTGTGTCTGCATCCACGGTTTGATAGAGGCATACTGCGCATAAAAATTGCTCAGATCTGGCACAAGGTCTTTGACCACTTCCTGATGCGGCAGCGGTGTTATCGCCACATCGCCCTTGGCATCTTCGATGGCTGTGGTACAGGCCAAACCGTTTTTGCCGTTAATGTTCATGGCGCAAGACCCACACACACCCTCGCGGCAAGACCGCCTAAATGTTACAGTGCTGTCCATCTCATTTTTAATTTTAATAAGCGCATCCAGCACCATGGGGCCGCATGTGTCCATGTCTACCTCAAAAGTATCCATATGCGGATTTTCGCCGTCATCCGGGTTCCAGCGATACACGTGGAACGACCGGGTGTTGGTGGCACCGTCAGCTTTGACAGTTCTGCCTTTGCCAACTTTCGAGTTTTTGGGGAGTGCAAATTCAGCCATTTTAATACACCCGAGCTTTTGGTTTGATATATTCAACTTCGTCGGTCAGCGTATAGTCATGCACCGGGCGCTCACCGAGGGTTACCTTATTATCGCCGTCAAGCCAGCAAGCGGTATGTTTCATCCAGTTCTTGTCGTCCCGGTCTGGATAATCCTCGTGCATGTGCGCGCCGCGACTTTCCTTGCGAGCCGCCGCACTGTGCATGGTGAGCACGGCCTGGCCCATCAGGTTGTCCAGCTCCAGCGTTTCAATCAAATCACTGTTCCAAACCAACGAACGGTCTGTTGTCTTGATGTCATCAAGGCCGCCAGCGATTTCATCGATGTTTTTCACGCCTTCCGCCAACACTTCCTCGGTTCTGAACACAGCACAGTTGGTTTGCATATTGCGCTGCATCTTCAAGCGCAGTTCCGCCGTTGGCGTGCCGCCGTCCGCATAACGTGCTTTGTCCAACCGGCCTAGCGCCATATCGGCATAGCCTTCCGGCAGTGGCTTTTGGGTAGCACCCGCTGTAACAATTTCAGGAACGCGTTTGCCGACCGCGCGGCCAAACACCACAAGGTCAATCAGTGAGTTTGATCCCAGTCTGTTCGCACCATGAACCGACACGCAGGCAGCCTCACCAATGGCAAACAAGCCCGGTACAACACTGTCCGGGTTGTCTTTAGTCGGGTTAATCACCTCGCCCTGATAATTGGTCGGAATACCGCCCATATTATAATGCACTGTCGGCAAAATCGGGATCGGCTCCTTGGTTACGTCAACACCGGCAAAAACCTTGGCGCTCTCGGAAATACCCGGCAGGCGCTCATGCAAGATAGCCGGGTCCAAATGGTCCAGATGCAAATACATATGGTCTTTGTCAGCACCCACACCGCGTCCTTCGCGGATTTCATTAGAGATTGAGCGTGACACCACATCGCGGCTGGCCAAATCTTTGGCGGAAGGCGCGTAGCGCTCCATAAAGCGTTCGCCTTCAGAGTTGATCAGAATGCCGCCTTCACCGCGCGCACCTTCGGTAATCAAAACACCTGCGCCGTATATGCCGGTTGGGTGGAACTGGATAAATTCCAGGTCTTGCAAGCTAAGGCCAGCGCGCAACACCATGCCGCCGCCGTCGCCGGTGCAGGTGTGGGCTGACGTGGCCGAGAAGTACGCCCGGCCATATCCGCCGGTTGCCAGCACAGTTGCCTGTGACCGGAACGCGTGCAACGAACCGTCTTCCATATTCATGGCAATAACACCGCGGCATTCACCGTCTTCCATGATCATGTCGATAGCAAAATATTCTATGTAAAAATCGCTGTCATACTTGAGCGACTGTTGATAAAGCGAATGCAGCATGGCATGGCCGGTTCGGTCTGCAGCGGCGCAGGTGCGCTGCGCGGCTGGACCTTCGCCGAATTCCGTGGTCATGCCGCCAAAAGCGCGCTGGTATATCTTGCCTTCTTCCGTGCGGCTAAAGGGAACGCCGTAATGCTCCAGCTCGTAAACCGCAGCGGGCGCTTCGCGCACCAAATATTCAATGGCATCCTGATCACCGAGCCAGTCTGACCCCTTGACGGTGTCATACATATGCCACTGCCAGCTATCTTTACCCATGTTGCCGAGCGAGGCGGCGATACCGCCCTGTGCCGCAACCGTATGAGAACGGGTTGGGAAAACCTTGGTGATACAAGCGGTTTTCAAGCCGCTTTCTGCAAGGCCCATTGTTGCGCGCAGTCCGGCCCCGCCGGCGCCAACAACAACAGCGTCATATGTGTGTAATGTAATGGGATAGGCGTTCGACATAATAACTTATCCCCCAAACGCGATGCGAAGAATTGAAAAAATACTAAGAGCTGCAATTAATACGCAGCTGAAGGTCAAAGCGATCATACTGGCGAATTTGGTGCCGGGATCGTAAACATAATCCTCAATCAGCACCTGAAGCCCAAGCCGCATATGGTAAACCATATTAGCAATAAACAGGATCATCAGCACAGAAACAACTGGCTGCTTGAGCCATGCAACCCATTCAGCATGCCCTTTGCCAGCATTGCCGACAAACGACACAACAAAAAAGACCACAAGCGGGATGTTAGCAATGGCAGTAACCCGGTGACTAAGCCAGTGGTGGGTGCCGTCTTTGGCTGACCCCAGGCCGCGCACTTTAGCGATGGGTGTTTTCATATCGGTCATATTAAATCACCCCCATTACTTTATAGGCGGCATACCAGATGCCAATCGTAGCAACGACAGAGAATACAAAGGTTGATTTTGCCGACAGTGTATTGATCTTGAGATCATACAGGCGGCCCATATCCATAAACAAATGGCGGATACCGCTGGCCAGATGCTGCATTAAACTAAAGGTAATGCCGAACAGAACCAAGCGTCCTATCCATGACCCTGCATAATCCTGCACGGTCGAGAAATATTCATGCCCGGTCGCCATTGCCACCAACCACCAGGTTAAAAGTATTGCGCCGAATGCAAGCGCAGACCCGGTTGCCCGGTGAATGATGGATACTGCCATATGGGCACCCCACCGATACACCTGAAGGTGAGGAGAAAGCGGGCGGTTCGCCTTTGCCATATTTAGTCCCCTGATTTTTTCTCAATCTTGGCCCTACTGCCTGCACTACAGGCCGCAGTTATATTCAGGCACAGGTTTAGCTTGCCTTACCCTCATACCGCAAGCCCGTAATTCGACAATGCGACGATATGCGCTCACATTATCTTTATGTAGCTTTTTCTTAGTCAAGTTAAGCACGGTGTTTAGTCGCAGAATATGTTGCCTTTTTCCGTGTTGCCATCACACATTCAGTATGACTATAATTTGCGTTGGGCTAGTTATTGAAATTGGGGATTTCAAATGAAACAGCGATATGCTGTGCGGCTGCTTGGCGCCGCGCTGATAAACGTAAGTTATTTATTTTCCGCGACACTATTTTCTGCAAATGCACAACAAGAGTATGCCACGTCTGCCGATATTCCGGTTGAGGTTTTCGCCGCTTTACCACAGGTTAGCCGACTGCGCCAATCGCCGGACGGCGAAAAGGTGGCCTTTTTGTCCAGCATTCAGGGCCGGAAGGTTGTGGTGGTGCAAAATCTGGATGGGAGTGACCGCTACATTCAGCCACCGATTAATGATGCAGACCTTTATTCGTTTCGCTGGGCCAACAACAATCGCCTGCTTATGATGTATGAAATGACCGTAGTTCGACAGCAGTATATCAACTTTCGAAATACGGAGACAAGACTGGCGGCGGTTGATGCAGATGGCTCCAATCTGGAATGGATTGTCAAGCCGAGCAAAATGAAGAGGGGCACGGGCCTGGCCGCGACCCACCCCAATCCGATGTGGCAAACTGGCATCATTGATATGCTAATGGATGACCCAGATCACATTCTGCTCGCAGTTGACGGCGACTTTAACAATCAGTCTGAAATTCGCAAAATTGATATTAATAATGGGCGTTTTTCTGAACTGGAAGACGGTTTTCGCGGCGTGCAAAACTGGATGACTGATACCTCCGGTGAGCCTCGGTTTGGCTGGGGCGTCTGGCAGGAAAACCAGGTTGCTTACTGGAAAAACGCTGAGGGCGGATGGATTCAGGTCACTAACCAAGACTGGTATAAAAATTATCAATTTTTCGGCCTGGATGAAACCAGTAATCACATGGTTATCTATGCTCCAACGCCGCACGGAACTCAGGGTGTGTTTCGTCTGAACATTGAAACAGGTGAGATTGAAGACGAAATTTTTTCTCATCCCGACGTCAATGTAGACCGACTTTATAGAGATAACGGCGTTGTAGTCGGTGTTGGCTACACAACCGATGAAAGCTATGTTCATTATTTCGATAAAAAACGCGCTGGGCTTTCACGCGCCATGTCAAAGGCACTAAAAGACTATGCCGTCTCAATCACCGACTTTGACCACGAAGTCGGAAAATATCTACTTTACGCATATAACGACAGAGAGCCTGGTGTTTATTTTCAATATGACCGCAAAGCAAAGAGGCTAATCCAGGTAACAGCAACTCGGCCTGCAATTCCTGTGGACCTGATGGCAGGCACGGTAGAAACGAAGCCAAAGTCCCAGGACGGTACAATAATTCCGACTTTTTTAACTCTACCTAATGGAATTGAGCCAAAAAATCTGCCCGCAGTGGTATTAGTTCATGGGGGGCCACATGCCCGCGATGACATTGGTTGGGACTATTGGGCGCAATTTCTGGCGTCGCGCGGCTACGCTGTTATCAAACCTAACTTTCGCGGCTCGGATGGATACGGCAATGCCTTTATGGAGGCCGGCTACGGTCAATGGGGTGGCCTCATGCAGAGGGATGTGGATGATGCAACCAAACAAATGATCACGGACGGCATCATCGACCCTGAGCGCATCTGCATTGCTGGTGCGTCATATGGTGGCTATGCCGCAATGATGGGAGTGTTGCAAAGCCCTGAATTATATAAGTGCGGCGTATCTGTAAACGGTGTGGTCAATATTCCGAGGTTAAAAAACGCAGATGCCGCTTTCTGGGGCCGGCAAAACTGGGTCAACAACATTGGTCTTGAAGGTTCAAGCGATACAGATATTTCACCCTACCATCTGGCTGACCAAATCAATCGCCCCGTGCTGATTATGGCATCAAAGGACGACACACGGCTGAGAATCGTCGACAGTGAAAATTTTCATAGTCGTCTAAAGTCCGAAGGCAAAGACAGCCAATATGTTGAAATTGAAGATGGGGGCCACAGCATGGACACGGCCGCATCTCGGCTAACCAAACTGAAGGCGATGGAAAAGTTCCTGGCAAAGCATATCGGCGAGTAATAGTGCTTTTGTTACTCAGCAAGGCAGACATCAACCGTTTAAACATAAATGGAAATATCTGATGAAATCAGCAACCATTCTTTTTAGGGCGCTTGCAAAAATAGTTTTTGGGGTGGCAATTTCTGCGTCCACCGCGACCGCCCAACAGAAAAAACCGGCAGACATCCCTGTAGAAGCATTCGCTGCTCTTCCTGGTTTTTCAAATGCAGCTATTTCACCAGACGGCAAACATATTTCCTATTTCGTTGAGCTTGACGGCCACAGAGAAGTGTTGGTGCAAGCTCTGGATGGTAGCAACGCCTTTCGTGTGCCTCCACCCAAAGAAGCAAACTTCCGTGCTTATCGCTGGGCGAGTAATGATGTCATCCTGTTTCAAAGCAGCATGACACTCCAGCGCCGCATATTTAGAGGTAAAACACAAGAAACTCGCTGGTTCAGCCTGGACTTAAATACAAAAGACTTCACATGGCTTGGCAAACCAAAACGCCGATCTCAAGAAAGAGTATCACAGACAGAACGTATCATCGACATGCTACCTAACGACCCAGAACATATTCTACTCGAGCTAGATATGAACCTGGACGGCATGGCTGAGGTCTATGAAACCGACGTGAAATCTGGCAGACGCGCCGTCCGCAAAGGCGCTAGCCGCGGCATTCAGAATTGGTACACTGATAACCAATCCGAAGTTCGGCTAGGAAATGGTTATGACGGCAGCAAGTTTGTGACCAAATTAAAGAGAAGCGACGGCAAATGGGTCGACCTGAAGAAAGTAGATTGGGCCAAAAAGTTTCGAATTGAGGGTTTCTCGAACAAACCAAATACGCTCTATGTCAGTGGCCATTCTCCCTACGGAACAGAAGGGCTGTATGAGTTGAATCTTGATACAGGTATAATCGCCGAAACGGTTTTCGTTCATGGAAAAGTCGATCTTGATTACGCTTTTGAAAATACTTCCACAGGCAAAATTGAAGGTGTGGTCTACACCGATGATTTCACTAGAATAAAATATATCAATAAAGTGAAGGAAAGAATTCAGACGGGCATTGACAAAGCGCTTCCCGACAGCGTGAACACAATCCTAAGCCATGTAGAGGCACTGGACTGGTACTTTGTTCTCGTAGAAAGTGACAAAAATTCAGGCGATTATTTTATCTACGATCGGCCTAAGGGACAACTACACTATGTTAATAGAATACGCGGTAATATCGACCCCGAACTGATGGCTTCAGTGGAGACGGTTACCATTCCCACGCGCGACCAAAAAGAAATACCAGGCTATATGATCGTCCCCAACGGTAAAGAAGCCCATAATTTGCCAACCATTGTCATGCCACACGGCGGCCCCTTCGGTGTGCGCGATAGTGCAGAATGGGACTATGAAGCACAATTTTACGCAAGTCGGGGCTATCTTGTCCTTAAACCCAACTACCGCGGCTCTGGAGGATACGGCCCGGCGTTTGAAAGAGCAGGATACAACCAATGGGGCGGATTGATGCAGGACGATGTTACCGACGCTACCAAATGGCTGATAGACAATGGCCATAGCGACCCGGATCGCATTTGTATTGTCGGCAGTTCATACGGTGGATATGCAGCGCTAATGGGTGTAATTAAAGAACCAGGGCTATATAAATGCGCTATTTCCGTGAACGGCGTTTCCAACCTCGTCCGCCTTAAAAGCGGCGATAAGTCTAACGCAATTGGTGGGCGCTCATGGACCAAGCGTATGGGTTTAACTGGTGTTAAAGACTCGGAGGTTTCACCGCATCATCGCGCAGATGAAGTCAGTGCTCCGGTGCTCCTGATGTCGTCGGTTGACGATGCCCGCGTGCCGTGGAGAATGTCGCGCGACACGCACAAAAAATTAAAAAAACTAAAGAAAGACAGCACTTTCATTAGAATTGAAGATGGCACCCATCATATGGTTACAGCTAATTCGCGCCTGACAGCGCTAAAGGCCGCTGAGAAGTTCCTCGCTGAACATATTGGCAAGTAGGCAATATTAATGCTGAACAAAACCTTGAAACTGGTTGCGGTCTTAATATTCCTGCTGCCGGGCCATAATGCGTCATCGGTAGAGGAAAAGTCGCCTGCAGACATTCCAGTTGAGGCCTTCGCCGCACTGCCGAGTTTCGCAAACCCCAAACTGTCGCTTTCGGGGGAATATCTTGCTTTTTTTGCCAGCAGCGAAGGGCAAACAAAGTTAATCGTCAGCAGCCTGACAGGGACAAACCCTATGGTAGTGTCAGTGCCGGAAAATCACACGATCATTGATTATCAATGGCTGGATAACGACACCCTTCTTTACCGTGCCAGCTATTCGTTCAAACGCCGCCGCATGAAGGTGCGAACAACTGAAACAAGGATTCACCGGCTTGATATGCGTAACAAAACAAGCTTGTGGCTTGGCGCTCCTGACCGAACAAACTTAAGACAGACGAACGGCCAGCATGAGCGAGTGATCGACACCCTCCCTCAAGACCCCGACCATGTTTTGATCGAACTCGATCTCAACCTGAACGGGCTTTATGAAGTTTACAAAGTAAGCCTTTCTTCCGGCCATAAGAAAATCCATGAGAAGGAACGCGTCTATGTGCAAGACTGGTTAACGGACACCACCTCAACCGTTCGGCTAGCTACTGGTTTTCGAAAAGACAAATTTGTCAGTTATCTGAAAGATGATAAAGGCCGGTGGCGCAATCTGGACGATGTAGAATGGGCCCAAAAATATACTATTCAAGGCTTTTCATCCGATCCGGATATAGCTTTCGTCAGCGGCCAAACAGCCTTTGAAACACGAGGGCTGTTCTCGCTCAGACTCTCAACTGGCGAGGTCCTTGAAACCCTCTTTTCTCACAGAGAATTCGACATGAACAGTGTCGCAAAAAGGCAATCTGACGGAAAAATTGTTGGCGTAAATTATACCAATGATTTTCCCAGAACCATTTACTTTGATGAAATGCTGAACCAGGTTCAAAAAGCAATAAATACCGCCCTGCCAGACACTGTTAACACAATTCTATCATACTCGCCCGACAAAGACTGGTATTTCCTATCTGCGGAAAACTCCCTCAATCCCGGTAGCTATTATATTTTTGATCGGCCCAACAGACATATAGGGTTTGTTGCCATAAACCGACAAGACATCAGCCCCAAGGAAATGGCTGCCACCGAACAAATTTCGGTACCTGTTCGAGATGGAAGTAGCATTCAATCATACCTAACCCACCCTACCATTTCAGTTTCCAAAGCCAGAGAGGCTGACCAAAGACCCGCCGCCGTTATCATGCCGCATGGTGGCCCTTACGGCGTTCGGGACACCGCCGAATGGGACTATTTAACGCAGTTTTTGGCAAGCCGTGGCTACGTTATTTTAAAGCCAAATTTCAGAGGGTCATATGGTTATGGCCGGGCCTTTGCCAGTGCTGGTAGGAGCCAATGGGGTGGGTTAATGCAAGATGACGTAACCGATGCCACAAAATGGTTAATAGGCACGGGCGACATAGACCCAAGCCGGGTATGTATTCTCGGCGCGTCATATGGCGGATATGCCGCCCTTATGGCTTTGATCAGGGAACCCAATCTTTATCGCTGCGCCGTCTCAATCAACGGCGTTACTGATTTGAAACGCATGAAAAGTAGTGACCGACGGAATTCAGTTGGGGGCCAAGCCTGGACCAAAACCATGCGCTTAGTCGGGGTAAATGATGATGAAATTTCACCAATCAAACAGGCGCAGAAAATAAATGCACCTGTTCTTCTCATGTCTTCTGTCGATGATGCGCGTGTGCCGTTTCAACATGCCGTCGACATGCATGAGAAGCTGAGCAAAATGGGTAAAGACAGTCAATATGTGCGTATTGAAAAAGGTACCCATCATATGGTCACTGCCCAATCACGTCTGACAATGCTTAAAGCCGCAGAGAAATTCCTCGCAAAGCATTTGGGACGCTAACATGAAATTCCGCATTCGAAAGTCATTAGTTTTTATAGGCATTTTATTGCTAACCACTAGCCCATCTGCGCATGCAAAATGGGTGAAAGTGAGAACTGAAAATTTTCTTATCTATTCAGAGCGGAATCGGGCGATCACTACAAAGCTCGTTAAAGAATTAGAGCATTTTAGATCATTTATTCTTAAGTTTAATCCTTCAAAGACATTAATAGAAAAACCGCCACTTCCTATATTTGTTACCAGAAAGCGAAAATATTGGAAACTAACGGGTTCATGGTCGACTGCGGGTTTGTTTGCGACAGGTGCGAACGGACCTTTTGCATTAATGTCTGCTAATGAGCGAGGCCGAAAATTTGAACTATTTAGTCTCGATATAATTCTGCATGAATATGTGCATTATTTGAACGCTCATGACGAAACAGACCTTCCGCCTTGGCTAGAAGAAGGACTAGCTGACTTCCTATCTACAAGCGAAGTTAGTAAAAATGGAATGACCATAGGAAAAGCCGCTTTGTCTAGATTACCGGCACTTAAGCTGGTAAAATGGTATTCTACAAAAGATATTATGGAAGCTAAACAAATCCTGCGCGGCGCAGGCTTATTTTATGCACAATCATGGTTATTGGTTCACATGCTGCATTTTGACACACGGTTTAATGCAAACTTTCAAGACTTGATTGCCGCATTGGTAGCGGGTGCCCCACCTAGTAAAGCGCTAGATGACATTTACGGTACAGATTATGTCACCCTTGATGTAGCACTTAAAAGCTACTTCGATAGCGGCACATTAAGTTTTTCAACCGTGCCCTGGATAGCACAAGACATCAAAATCTTGGAGTATGTTGAGCTTGCCAAATCTGAAGCCCGTGCTCTGGAAAAGTCTTTGAAAAAAGATTTGAAATCAAAATCTAAACGTCGCTAATTTCTCACCACCCCCAATCTCAGTAGTAATTCTCGCAATCGCGCACCATACGGCGCGCCTCGGCCACATGCAGTTCTTCGATCATGCGCCCGTCGAGCACGGCGACGCCTTTACCGTCTACCATAGCCGCATCAAAAGCCGCAATCATCCGCTTTGCCTGCTCAAGTTCCGCTTCGGTGGGGGCGAAGGTGCGGTTTGCTGCTTCCACCTGACTGGGGTGGATGAGAGTTTTACCGTCGAAACCCATATCGCGGGCCTGCGTACATTCTGCCTCAAAACCGGCTTCGTCTTTGAAGTTACCGTACACACCGTCAAGAATATGCAGTCCGTGAGTCCGTGCCACCAACAATGCTTGTGATAAGGCATGCAAGAGGGGTTCTCGGCCCGGCACCTGTCGCGCCCGTAATTCTTTGCTCAGGTCATTGGTGCCAATCACCAGCGTGGTCAAACGGTCATGGCTAGTGGCAATCTCTTCCGCACGCAGAAACCCGCGCGGCGTTTCCAGCATCACCCAGAATGCACAATCCGTATCCGTGCTGTGCCAAACCATCTCTTCAGACACTTTGTGCAGCGCGGCTTCGTCTTCCACTTTTGGCAGCAGGATAGCATCTGGGTTCGCGGCTCCGACAGCCGCCAGATCATCACGCCACCATTCGGTATCCAAACCATTAATCCGGACAACCAGCTCCCGGTGTCCGTATTCGCCCGACGTTAACGCCGCTGCCACCAGTTCGCGTGCTTCGGCTTTGGCAGTCGGCGCAACTGCATCTTCCAGGTCGAACACCAGCGTATCGGCATCTATGGTTTTTGCCTTTTCAAGCGCCCGCGCGTTCGAGCCGGGCATGAACAGCACGCTACGCCTTGGTCTGTTATCAGAATTTTCCATCGACTAGCCCCTTTTTCCCCACACAAAACCCTACCCCCGTAATCACACCCCGAGCAGGAAACACTTGCAACAAAAAAGCGGCGACATGTGCATGCCACCGCTCCATACGCATTTTTTCAGTGCCAGAATTCAATCTGCGGAAAGCAGGCCTTGGTTAAGAAGGCTCTCTGCAATCTGCACCGCGTTAAGCGCCGCGCCTTTACGCAGATTGTCGGAAACCACCCAAATGTTAAGGCCGTTTTTGACCGTATTATCTTCACGAATGCGTGAAATATAGGTTGCAAAGTCGCCGACGCAGTCAACCGGCGTGATGTAGCCACCGTCATCACGCTTGTCGATCACCAGGCACCCGGGTGCGTTGCGCAGCACTTCCCGCGCTTCATCCACACTGATCGCATCTTTGAATTCAATATTGATAGCTTCGGCGTGACCAATAAACACCGGCACCCGCACCGCAGTTGCTGTTACCTTGATGTTAGGATCGAGCATCTTGTGGGTTTCGGCCATCAGCTTCCATTCTTCCTTGGTATAGCCATCGTCCATGAACACATCAATATGCGGGATCACGTTGAAGGCGATCTGCTTGGTAAACTGATCAATCTCAACCGCATCATTGACAAAAATCGCTCTGGTCTGGCGAAACAATTCGTCCATCGCCGCATTACCAGCACCCGATACCGACTGGTAGGTGGAAACCACAATCCGCTTAATTGTGGCAGCGTCATGCAGTGGCTTCAGGGCTACCAGCATCTGTGCGGTTGAGCAATTGGGGTTGGCGATGATATTTTTCTTGGCGAATTTCTTCAGTGCTCCCGGGTTCACTTCTGGCACAACCAGCGGCACATCAGGATCCATCCGGTAGTGGGACGAATTATCGATCACTACCGCACCTGCCGCCGCAGCCTTGGGGCCAAATTCTTTGGAAACACCAGAGCCCGCGGCAAACAGCGCGATATCAACGCCGGAAAAATCAAACGTATCGAGCGCCACAATTTTTAGCTCATTATCGCCGTAGTCAACAACCTGACCCAGGGATTTGCGGGATGCGATTGCAATAATTTCCGTTGCAGGGAAGTCCCGCTCGGAAAGAATGTTCAGCATTTCACGACCGACATTACCGGTCGCCCCTACAATAGCGACGCGAAAACCCATTGTATTTCTCCTAAAGGGTTGGCCTGACTTAAGCTAGCTGGCATGTCTTTAACGGACATGGCTTGGCGAGTCAGCAAAGTTTTTATCGTCTCTCGAATTAGTTATCCATCTTAGTTTTTTAGCGCTTCCAGCACAGCATTACCCATGCCGTCTGTGCCGACAAGAGTTGTTCCGTCGGTCCAGATGTCGCCGGTACGCGCGCCCGAAGCCAATGTTTTATCGACAGCCGCCTCAACAGCATCCGCCGCATCGCCCATATCCAGCGAGTAACGCAGCGCCATCGCGAAACTGAGAATCGCGGCAATCGGGTTAGCTAAATTCTGCCCAGCGATATCAGGCGCCGATCCATGCACGGGCTCATAAAGCCCCGGTCCACCGCTACCGAGTGAAGCTGACGGCAACATGCCCAGCGACCCGGTCAGCATCGCCGCCGCATCAGAAAGTATATCTCCGAACAGGTTGTCGGTCAGGATAACGTCAAATTGCTTAGGTTCTCTCACCAATTGCATGGCGCAATTATCGGCAAGGATATGCTCCAGCTTCACGTCAGTATATTCCGCAGCGTGCAGTTTGGTCACTTCTTCGCGCCAAAGCACGCCCGCTTCCATCACGTTGGCCTTCTCCGCGCTGTGCACGCGGCCACCGCGTTTGCGCGCCATGTCAAAGGCCACATGGGCGATACGAATAATCTCGACGTCCGTGTAACGCTGGGTGTTAATACCCACGCGCCCGCCACCGGGCAGGTCTTCAATGCCGCGTGGTTCGCCGAAATACACACCGCCCGCCAGTTCGCGCACGAACAGAATATCAAGGCCAGCCACCAATTCCCGCTTCAGGCTAGAGGCATCGGCCAGCGCGTTGAAACACATGGCCGGGCGCAAATTGGCAAACAGGTCCAGATCTTTACGCAAGCGTAACAAACCGGCTTCTGGTCGCACGGCATAATCCACTTTACCGTCCCACTGTGGGCCACCAACCGCACCCATCAATATGGCGTCGGATGCTTTTGCTGCTGCCAGCGTTGCGTCAGATAGTGGAACGCCGTCAGCCTCATAGGCGCAGCCACCGATCAAGCCGTCGGTCACATCAAAAGTGACATCATAGGTGCTTTCAACCCACGTCATTACCCGCCGCACCTGCTCCATAATTTCGGGGCCGATGCCGTCGCCGGGTAACATAGTTATATTGAATTTAGTCATTCTATTGTCCTGCTTATCCCTGACGGTAAAGCCAAGGGGTCATCATTTTCTGTTTGGCTTCAAAGTCGCTGATCGCGGTTTTGGAACGCAGGGTCTGGCCAATTTCGTCCAAGCCTTCCATCAACATGTCTTTGTGGGTCGGGTTAAAATCAAACTTATACAGTGCGTTCTCGCACGAGACAGTTTGCGCTTCCAGATCAACCGTAATTGCGTGGCCCGCTTCTGCAGCAATAACAAGCGCGTCCACATCGGCCTGCGGCAATGCAACGGTCAAAATACCGTTTTTGATGCAATTTCCAGCGAAAATATCGGCAAAACTGGGTGCTATGATACAGCGATAGCCCATTTCACCGATGGCCCACGGCGCATGCTCTCGGCTGGAACCGCAGCCAAAATTATCACCTGCAACCAAAATATGGGCGCCCTTATAGCGGGCTCCGTCGAACACATTGTCTTCAATGAGGCTACCGTCGGCATTGTAACGCACGCTTTCAAAGGCACCCGCCGCGAAGCCGGTGCGCCGGATCGACTTGAGGAATTTCGCCGGAATGATGATGTCGGTGTCCACATTGGCGCGGGGAAACGGCGTTGCAATTGAAGTGATTTTGGTAAATTTTTCCATGAATACGCCTTTCCTAAAAATCTCTTACGTCAACAAAGTGGCCCGCGATTGCGGCCGCTGCCGCCATAGCAGGGCTAACCAGATGGGTACGCGCACCCGGCCCCTGACGGCCTACAAAATTACGGTTGCTGGTTGAGGCCACATGCTCGCCCGGCAATGCTTTGTCTGCGTTCATGGCCAGGCACATGGAGCAGCCCGGCTCGCGCCATTCAAACCCGGCGTCGATAAATATTTTATCAAGGCCTTCTTCCTCGGCCTGTAATTTCACCAGGCCGGAACCCGGCACAATCAATGCCTCAATAACAGTGTCGGCTTTTCTGCGGCCTTTGATTACGGCAGCGGCCTCGCGCATATCTTCAATGCGGCTATTGGTGCAGGAACCGACAAACACCCGGTCTACCGCAATATCAGTGATCGCCTGACCAGCTGACAGGCCCATATATTCAAGCGCTTTGGCTGCACCTTCCTGCTTCGAAGGTTCAGCAAATGTCTCGGGCGCGGGAACATGGCCAGTTACCGGCACTACATCTTCGGGGCTGGTGCCCCATGTCACCTGCGGCACGATATCGCTGCCGTTGAGGACAATCTCTTTGTCAAACGCCGCGCCGTCGTCGCTACGCAGGGACTTCCAGTGCGCAAGCGCTGCTTCCCACTGGCCCGCCTTCGGCGAGTAGGGTCTGCCCTTCATATAATTAAAGGTCTTGTCGTCCGGCGCCACAAGACCCGCACGCGCACCCGCTTCGATCGACATGTTGCACAGCGTCATGCGTCCTTCCATGGAAAGTGCTTCGATCACCGGGCCGGCATATTCGATCACATGGCCGGTACCGCCCGCCGTGCCAACTACGCCGATAATTGCCAGCGCCACATCTTTAGCCGAGCAGCCAAGCGGCAGCTCGCCTGTAACAGTCACGCGCATGTTTTTGGCTTTCTTCAGCAGCAGCGTTTGGGTTGCCAGCACATGCTCCACCTCGCTGGTGCCGATGCCGAACGCCAGTGCACCAAACGCACCGTGAGTGGAGGTATGGCTATCGCCACACACCATGGTCACGCCAGGCTGGGTAAAACCCTGCTCGGGACCAATAACATGCACAATACCCTGCCGCGCATCGTTCATTGGAATATAGTCAAGGCTGTACTCTCTGGAGTTGGCTTCAAGGGCCTCCAGCTGCGCCACCGACATTTCGTCGGGGTTTTCCTGATCACGGTCTTTAGTCGGCACATTATGGTCTGGCACTGCGATGATCGAATCAAGCCGTCTGATATCACGACCCGCAGCTCGCAAGCCATCAAACGCCTGCGGTGACGTTACTTCATGCACCAGATGCCGGTCGATATAAACAAGGCCAACGTCTTCACCGCGTTCTTCAACCAGATGAAAGTCCCATATTTTATCGTACATGGTTTTTGGCATGATTTTCGGCATGTCTGCACTCCGTATTTTCTTACTCACATCATTCGTTCGCTAGAGCGGTAACCTCATATGATCAATGCGCTAGATCATCTGAAGCGCTATCGGCTTAGCCCTGAAAACGAAAAACGGGAGCAGGTTTTGCACCCACTCCCGTCTTTATCTGTCCGCTCAGCCTTGCGCAACAAATTTAGCGTGCGGGGCCGAACTTTGAAATATTATGTCGCAGTTACTTGCGATTAAAATCTTTCTTCTCGGCGATGCGCGCTGATTTACCCGTGCGTCCGCGTAGGTAGTATAGCTTCGCGCGGCGTACTTTACCGCGGCGTACAACTTCAATACCTTCTACTGCTGGGCCATAAAGTGGGAACACACGCTCAACACCTTCGCCGTACGACAATTTGCGTACTGTGAAGTTGGAGCTGATGCCCTTGCTGGCACGTGCAATGCAAACGCCTTCAAATGCCTGTGTCCGCTCGCGGTCACCTTCACGGATTTTCACCGCAACGCGCAGGGTATCGCCTGCTGAAAATTCCGGAATCTCTTTGCCTTCAGTCATCTTGGCAATTTGTTCCGCCTCAAGTTTCTGTATCGTATTCATCTTTTAGTCCTTTGCTTTTTTGCCCCGCACATAGGACGACCACATGTCTGGCCGGCGTATCCGAGTTATTTCTTCTGCTCGTTCTCGTCGCCATTCAGCGACTTTACCGTGATGGCCGCTCGTTAGAACCGCCGGTATCTCTTTTCCCTCCCACGTTTGTGGGCGGGTATAGTGCGGATACTCCAAGAGACCGCGCTCAAAACTTTCCTCTTCCAGCGTTGCTTCCGCGCCCATTATACCGGGCAGCAGCCGCACCACCGCGTCCAGCATAACCATTGCCGCAGGCTCACCGCCCGACAAAACAACGTCACCGACGCTTATCTCTTCTACTCCGCGGGCCTCAAGAACACGTTCATCAACGCCTTCGAAGCGACCGCAAAGTATGGTCACGCCGCCTGCCTGTTGCCACCTTTTGGCCTCGGCCTGATCGAATGTACGACCACGCGGGCTCATGTAAACAACCGGCCAATTAGGGTCTGCATTTTCTGCAGCAGCGTCAAACGCCTTGCCCAAAATATCGGCTCGCATAACCATTCCGGGACCACCCCCAGCAGGGGTATCGTCCACGGAGCGGTGCTTATCGCTCGAAAAATCTCGAATGTCCAGCGTTTTTAACGCCCATTTTCCAGCCTCTAACCCGCGCCCAGCAAGCGATGCACCGAGAACGCCCGGGAACATTTCCGGAAACAAGGTTAAAACCTGCGCTGAAAACGCCGGTTTCATGGGGTACCCCCTTGTTCCATTTGGCTTTCTGCCTGTTTTCCCACCTGAGTTTCCTGCCACAAGGTGAAGGCAACCGTGAGATAACCACCCTTAATGTCTACCTCAGTTACCAGCTCTTTGCGGAACGGAATGAAGGCATAACGGCCCAAACCTTTAACCGGTTCGTCAAGAATAAGCTCGATCAGGTCCTCGGAACCGAAGTTTTCAACCGCATCAACAACACCGATTTTGTCGCCGGATTCGCTGCGTGCCTCCAGCCCAATCAGATCGGACAGATAATATTCATCTTTCCCGGCGGGGGCAAGTGCATCGCGGTGCACATAAAGCTCGCGGCCCACAAGCGCCGACACCGCTTCAGGCGTATCGACACCTTCCATATGAACAATGAAGCCGTCTTTACTTCTGCCTTTTTTGGCAAGCGTTACCGGCTTGCCGTCTGCACCCAACCGCATATCGGCGAACTTGAATATGGAGACCGGGTTTTCTGTGAACGACTTCAGGCGCATATCACCGCGCACACCGTGCGGCGCCCCGACGCTACCTACCAGCACCCAGTCACCTTCAGTGCCTTGTCCGCGATCATTTCCACTTCGTGCCATTATTCAGGCCCTTCATTATCTGCTGCAGTGTCTATTGCGGGGGAACGGCGGAGTCAACGGCGTTTCAACGACGCAGTGTCTGCACACGTTCTAGCGCCTACACAAAGCAGCATAAACAGGATATAGATCGCGTAGAAATCGAAATCTGGAAGGGATCGAGCGTGTCACCAAAATTTATTGCCGCCACCGTAATAACCCTACTTGGATCAACAATATGCTTTGCTCAAAGTTCGAGCGATGGGCGTGAAAATAGTGAGCTAAAAATATACCAAGGCCTTCAATCCGACATACGAATAGAGGGAAGACCAAACAAACTAAGCACGCTCAAAGAACGAATGGAACACCACAAAGTACCCGGTGTTTCCATCGCGTTTCTTCAGGACAACAAAATTCTGTGGACCCACACAGAGGGTGTTACCGACTATATCACCAACAAAACAATCGACAGCGACACAGTCTTCCAGGCGGCCAGTATCTCAAAGCCTGTGTTTGCTACTGTATTGATGAAATACCAGCAAGAGCACGGTCTTGATCTGGATGCTGATGTCAACGAACTTCTGACGAGTTGGAAACTGCCCGCTCACCAATGGACTGCCTCAAGTCCGGTCACGTTGCGGCGCCTGCTTAGTCACTCCGCCGGCACAACCGTTCATGGCTTTGGCGGCTATGCTTCGGGAGAAAATGTCCCTTCAATCATAGAAGTTTTAAACGGTGCAAAACCCGCCAATTCAGCAGCGGTCGTTGTGGACATCGAACCTGGCAAGCAGTTTCGCTATTCAGGCGGCGGCACAACACTGGCCCAATTGGTTTTGCGTGACATTTCGGGTATCAGCTTGCCCCAACTGGCTCAGTCGACGGTTTTCGGGCCGCTGGGTATGAAGCACAGTCGCTATTCCCAGCCTCTGGCAGACAAGTTCGCGCAAAATGCTGCCGTACCATACGGGGCAAAGGGTGAACCCGTTGAAGGAGGGGCGCACACCTATGCAACATTGGCCGCCGCTGGCCTATGGACAACGCCGTCTGACCTTTTGAGGTTTGCCAGTAAAATTCAACAATCCGCAAAAGGAACGGATAATACGTTTCTTGACCAGAAAACCGCGACCGAAATGCTGACACCGCAGATGAAACCCGTCGGCATTGGTTTTTTCCTGGGCGGGGGCGAGGCCACCACAACATTTGGTCATGGCGGTGCAAATGCTGGCTTCAGGGCCGACTTGTTTGCCCATATCAACACTGGTGATGGGATCGCCATTATGACAAATAGCGATAATGGCGGCGCGTTGATAAAAGAAATTAAGAATCGGGCCGCAGAGATATACGGTTGGCCAGAATTGGGCCCCACAATAAAGACAGTGGCACCCTTCTCCAGAGACTTGCAAAACTCGTTTGTCGGCACTTACGAAATCAAGCAGCCAATTCAGGCTATGTTGGAAATCAGTGCGGCCGGCGAAACACTCATTATAAACCTGCCGGACTATATCGATAATGTGCCGTTTCACATTGAAAGCGCAGAGAAAATTTTCTCTCTAAACGGTATAAATATGAATGTGGTCAGCGACACAAATGGTGCAGTTGCAAAATTGGAATTTTGGGGCGGCGAAGCAAAGAGAGTATCAAGCGCAACCGATGATAAAGAATAGTCATCAGTCGCTTTTGCGTTTGGCCTGAAGTTTCTCGATGGGCACAAAGTCAAAATCAAAGCCGAAATGGCGCGGGCCGATAAGCTCGATGCCCTTTTTGCTACGCCACTGTTTCGCAGCAGGCACACCCACCATCGCAACCTTCAGTCCCATGGGATACCCACCAAGCCCGCCGTCAATAATGATGGATTCGCCGGTTTCCGGGTTCAGATTATAGATATAATCAGGTGACACTGCGTCCAGTTCGCCGTCCAGCCATGTGACGATGTTTTCGTTTTTGACGTATATTTTATAAGTTTGGCCTTCATATTTTCCTGTGCCGGTCAGCTCGGCATCAACCCAGTTAAAGCCCCGGTCTCCGTTTTCTTCGTTCTTGGTCACCACACCTTCGAACAGCATGTATCCTTTGGAAACGCGGACAAGTTCTGCGATAGGGTCTTTGCCCTGCTCGCGGGCCTCACGCACGGTTTTACCGAACAGGATAGCCTCGGACAAATTGCCGGGAATTACGCCGCGCTCAAGCTGAGCGCCTGACATAGGCGCCATAGTGATGGTTGATCCGCCACCGCTGGCAACCGCGATTGCGCGGCCGATATCTTCAACCCGGTATTCGTCAACAGCGTGCCTGATGATGATCTCATCGCCCCACTTGGTGATGATTGCCGTCGGAATTGATGCCATCCCATTGATCCAGGGGATGGACTGCTGCACCTCGGGCACTGCCCGGCCAGTTATGCCCGCATCCAGCGTGGGGATACCCATTTCAGCGGCAATCAAAAGCGCAGTAGCCGTGGCACCAGCCGCCTCAGCCCGCACGAGCGCTGTAAACTCTTTATCCATATGATCGCTAAGCAGCTCAATCACTCGAATGCTTTGGTTCGAAATTGTGGGTAGATTTTGCTTCGCCGTACGTTCGATTACATAGTCCCACGCACCGCCACCGCCAAGGCCCTGAACCGCGACAACCATGCCGTCATCGGGGAACCCTTCTGTGGAAATAAGTTTGAACTCCTTGCCGTCGGCAAGGGCTTTTTTGATGTCTACAATCGCCTCATCCGCCTCGCAGCCTCGGGTTGACTGAATGCAGGCACCAATCATCAGGTCTACCAGTTCCTGCTCGCTCAGCACGCGGACTTTTGGTTCTTGCGCACTTACAGCATGAAGGCTCAGCGCTGAAGCCAGCATAGCCATCCCAAGTGTGAAACAAATTTTTACGAGCCTTAGACCAATCACTAATTATCTCCTGAAAACTATTTTGACGCTCTGGGCGGCGGCGACCAAGGTTAAACGATCAAGCTGGAAATGTCGAATAGCCGGCGGCAAGCACTAGTGCCCACTCCAATCACTGACTTAAGGGATCACCGGGTAGTTAAGAAACAATCTCGTCCTGAATCAATTCGTCAGACGTGGCTATACGTGCCTGATTTTGGGGTTTATCCTCATACCAACCAACAGCATTATCAGAAGCTATCTTCTCCCTGACCTTAACGATGGTGAACATACCGCCCATCGTAATATAGCCCTTTGGCCCGATGGCGCCTACCATCGGTGTACTATTTTCGGGGATTGCCACATGCCCCATGCCAAGGTGCCTTCCGTGGTCTCCCATACCCTCAGCGCCCATGATCATGGCGCCGGGCAATGCAGGGGCCAATGCCTCATTGAGCGCTTCATTGTCGGCGCCGATTAACACGTCAAGGTCATGGCCCATTTGGGTCATCACATGATGAGTCATATGACAGTGCATGGCCCAGTCGCCGGGATTGTCCGCCGAAAACTCAATTGTCCGGGTTGCCCCTGTTGGCACCAACACCGTTGTATCAGGATGCTGAGCACTTTCAGGAATGGGGCCGCCGTCAGTTTCGGTCACCGTAAAAGCATAGCCATGCAGATGGATAGGATGGTGGTCCATCGCCGACAAGTTACCGAATCTTATCCGCACCTTTTCGCCGACTTCCGCCACTAATGGGTCGGTGCCAGGAAAAGCGCGGGCATTGAAAGTCAGCACGTTAAAATCGGTCATTTCATTGGGGTTGGGGCGGCGCGTGCCCGGCTCAATAGACCACTCACTCATCATCAGAACATAATCCCGGTCTGGCAGAGGCCCTTTGGGCTTTCGAGGATGCACCACGATCATACCCATCATTCCCATCGCCATTTGGGTCATTTCGTCGTGATGGCTGTGATACATGAAGGTGCCGTGATGCACGAGTTTGAATTCATACCGGAAGGTTTCTCCCGGTTCTATCGGCGCCTGCGACAACCCTCCAACACCGTCCATACCGCTGGGTAAAATAACACCGTGCCAGTGCACTGTGGTTGCGGCGGGCAACCGGTTGGTTACATAAACTCTGATAATGTCGCCTTCGACAGCCTCAATTGTCGGGCCGTGAACCCGGCCATTGTAGCCCCAACATTTCGCCTCCAGGCCGGGAGCGAACACATGGTCAACTTCCTCCGCAACAAGGTGAAAAACCTTCGCCCCACCGCGAACTTTATAGTGCAAAGTTTCGCCGTTCGGTGTGATCACTGGGGTATAGTCAACGCCGGGCTTGCCCGGATCGAACTGTTGTTGAGGGTCAATCGTTTGTGAGGCCTTTATCGCTGTTTGTGCTTTGGCGCCAGCACCCGCCATCCCGGCAAGTGCCACAGCGCCGCCCAACCTAAATGCATCTCTGCGAGAAACGCTCATCAGTGGCCTCCTTCATTTTGCATATCGCCAAAAGCAGCGCCTTGGGCATCACCAATGATATTCATGCTGACACCCCTCAATAGAGCTTCAGCTTGAATGTTGGCCAAGACAGACATTCGCCGGACGTCAATTGCGGTCAGCGCATTCTCAAGCTGTTGAACCCGGCTATCAATTAGTCGCAAGGGACCTAACTGCATTGCATTCATTTGCCGAGTGTCGAAGTCAAATTCCTGATCAGCCTGTTCAATCAACTGCGGTGAAAACTGAGAAGAGGCCGCCTCCAGAATGCCCTGCAGCCCCAGAGTTGCTCGGGCACGATTGGCGACCGAAAAGGCCATCGCCTTATATCTTAAGCCTGCAGCTTCAAAAGCTGCTTTTGCGGCGCCGGTCCGGGCATTTCCGGTGTCAAATATTGGCAAGCTAAGTGTTGCACCGAACCCTGCTAACGTATCGTCTTCCCGTTCCAGTGCGGCCTCAACTTCCAGATGATCTAACCAAACAGAAACATCGACCAGCCCAACCTGTATCCCGAGTGCGCGAATTCGCTCTCGTTCTGCCTCCAACATCAAGCTTTCTGAAATGGCTGTTTTGATGAATGCATCGACGGACTCGATTGGCGGCGCTTTTGCTTCAGCCACCATAGCGGTTGCCCCGCCCACAACCAAAACACCCATGACATTCGACAGGTTTTCAACGTCGGTCAGCATTGCCATTTGGGCCAAACCAAGCGTGAGCTGACTTTGTATCGCCATGCGTTTGTATTTGGCCAAGTCACCAGCTGTGAGGTTGCCGGCACTATACAAAATCTGCGCGGCTGCCGCTGCGCTCTGTCTTGCTATATTAATGTCCCGAAGAATTTCAAGCGACTGTTGCCGCGCCCATAACGTAACAGTGGCTGCTTTGGCATCAGCCATTGTACCGATGACGGACTCAACAATCATTGTCTCAATCCGCTGCCTTTCCGCACTGGCGAGCTTCATGCGCCGACCCCGGGTCAGCCACTGCCCAATCTGGAAGGCAAGACCAAAATCCAAAACCGGGCGAGCACCATCGCCCGTAAACAAGATTTCACCGCTAAGGACCGGGTTGATGAGAAGGCCCGCTTGTACTTCCTGCGCGGTTGCTACATTCAAGTCTTCAAGAGAGGCTTGTAGATTAAGATTATTTTTCAACGCCAACTGCATTGCTTCATTGGGCGTAAAGGCGCTAGTGATCGGCTTTGACATTTCCGAAAACTGCGTTGGTAGACTGGCCTCTGTCCTTGCCATAACCGCATTATTAACATCATCAAGCCGTGCCCCGCGCTCATAACGGGCGCAGGCGCTGGTCAACAGAATAAGCAGGCCGCAAGCAGCCCATTGGTGAATTTTCATGTAAATATTTCCCTGATTTGAGTTTAAGGCTTAAAGCCATTCTCAAGTCAGGAGGCGGTCCCCGCGCGAAATGGGGGTGCTAAGCGGTGGTGGACGCTTATTTTGCAATAGTTGAACATCGGCCACTTTTACCAGCGGCGGAGTGAAACCTTCCAACGGCTGGTTGGCAACAGCTGTTTCCTTGTCGGATTTTTTAGCCACTGCTTGATCATCACAGCAGTCACAATCCACCGACAAAGCGGACATTGGTTCTGTCTCATGACATTCCTGCTCCAGCTGCGGCTGCGGGTCGTGGTTGTCCCCCGCAAAGGCGCACTGGCAACTTGCCGCGGCGACCGCAAAAGCAAACAGGATGTTCAGCATTCTCTTCATGAGATCGTTATTAACGCCAAAAAAGCGTCCAGTCGAGAGATTGCCGCAATATGCACCACATATATTTTCACGCGATCAATCTTCTATATAGAAAACATGACTACCGATCACAGCGCTGACCTCGGCGCCTGCTAGATAGGTCGGCTGCTCAATTTTGTTGTGATGAAAATAGGTTGCGCCGTCCGTGATGTCCCACAACAGACCTAACTGCGCGAATGTCGCCAGCCTGACCGCGCGCCTATATTCAGGATCATTCTCATCAACCGCCTCTAACTTGCGCCGGTTTGTGTCGCTTGCATTATAGGCTGAAAACTGAAAGGGCTGCCTCGCGACACCCGCCAAACTGCCGGGAAATCGCGGGTCGGCCTTGCGATTTGCCATAACATTGAGGACCGCTTGCATGCCACCTTCCGGTTCGCCGCGTGCCTCGCCCCATGCCACCCGTGCCGCCCACTCAATGTTATGCTGCCCGTATAACCACGAAGAAACAGCGACAGTTAGCGTGATGCCAACCGCCACAAGTTTGATTTTTGATACCAAACGCCATCGCTTCATAGGTAATAATATGGGGTGCGCGCGCTGAATTTTCATCCCCTGCCCATATTGAAGGTTCAAGGACCTAATAAACAGTCTAAAAATGGCATCTGAATGGCGGGCTTAAAATTTTTGTGCCTGAACAATGTAAACGCCGATTTCTGTCTCGCCCAGCGCCCGACCGGCTTCAAGTCGGTTAACACCCTGAATGAGAACCAATCGCCCCTTGCCTTTGCGAACCCTAATCGGTTTTTCCTCGTCGCCGTTCAGCATGCGTTCAATGATCGCATCAACTTCACCCTGGTCAAATTCAGCCCGCCGGGCCGCAGGGATATAAATGTCTTCAATTTTCACTTGAACAACTTTTAACATTTCAAATCCCTATCAGTTTACGTTCGCTCAAATTGTTGCACAGATTGTCTGAAGCAACCAAACCTTTACATCCAAGAAACATCCCTATCCTTCAAAAGGCTAAATTTCAGATCATGCAGATTGAAAGCCTAACCGCCAATCATCCGGGTAAGCTCTTCAGTTGATTCAATTAATGAGCGCTGCGCTTCAAGCTCTCGCACTATTCGGCTTTCAAGCTGTCGTCCTTTGCGCGATGACATGAGTATGCCAAGAAATGGAGACTGTTTCAGCCAGTTTAGATCGCGCCATCCAAGGTTAATTGCCTGCGCAACACGCAGCAAAGCCTCATCCTCTTGGCCAAGGGCGGCAATAACTTCGGCAAGGTGTATGCGTGTATCAGCCGAGGAATCAGACTCAATTTCGGCAAGCTTTTCTTGTAAGAATAATTGTTCTGTTGGGGACAGGTTACCAGAGGCCGCATTTAATGCAGTGATGTCAAAATACCCATATCCACCCGCAGCCTCTAGTAACGTTCGAGCCTCAACAATATTCCCAAGCACAATGGCGGCCCGAGCGCGCAACTGCAAAATTTGCGGCGCATTTTGATCGTCCCCCTCCGCTTGGGCAAGTATCTCAAGCGCTGCGTGTGGGTTTCCATGACGCAGATGCGATCTGGCGATTTCGCTCAAGATAACAATCTGGCTAGGGTTTAGGGATAAAGCTTTTTTATACCAATTTGTTGCTGACGGATGGTCGATCAGCTCCAAAACTTGTGCAATCTGGATCTCAGCATAGCGCGAAGTCCCCCCAACTTTCTTTGCCTTGGCTTCAAGGCTTAATGCCTGATGCAAATTTCCTCGAAGGAGGTGGGTGTGTGCGGCACTTGATATCGCGGGCGCATTTCTAGGGTTCAACTGGTAACTACGCTGATATGCTGACAAGCTTTCATCTATTCGCCCTTGTGAACCTAACGAGTATGCGAGAGCAGACCATGCATTGCTACTATTAGCGTGCTCGCTGATCAAGGCTCGGGCAATTGCTTCTGCTTCTCTTTTCTCGCTTTCGCTTCCGCCAAATTTGGTCGCTTGTGTCGAAAGCGCAAAGCTCAAGGTTAATCTTGCATCAAAATTTTTCGGATCCTGGTTTAAAGCTTCACGCAACATAGTTATTGCACGGCGAGTTTCTTTCGACTGATGAAGACCAAGTTGCTCACTGGCGCGCTCCACCAAAATAGTAACTTCAGATTTTTGATGTGCTGCAACTGGCGCTGACGTAGATTCCGAAACTGGATTCCGAGCACTCAGAAACAAGCCTGTGGCAAGAGTTATGGCTACGAGCCCAGTTACGGCCGCATTTGTTTTATGTTGGTATAACCAGGCGATGCTCTTTAGCTGGGTTTCTTTTTCAACGCGCTTAACCGACCCGATAATGGCATAGCCCAAGCCACGTACCGTACGAATATAAGTAGGGTCTCTGGAATTATCACCCAAAGCTTTTCGAAGCAGAGTGATACGCTGTGCAATCGTTTCATCGCTCACGTAATCAGCGCGCCAAACTGAACGGGACAACTCCGCAACGGTTACTGGCTTGGGACAGGCCTCAGCCAAGGCCGCAAGAACATCAAAGCTCAAATCCGGCAATTTAAGCACCGTGTTACTTCGCCGTACAGTGCGAGTTTGAGTATCGACCAGCAAATCATTCAGAACATAACGCATGGCAGAAAGCCTAAACGGTTTTGAAAAAGTACGCTTCAAGAAAATTCAACTTTCTTCATGTGACGGTTAGACCATCAACAACCATAATTCTTTCGCTTGTTCTGTATTTGGGACCTCATTCAGGGAGAGATTTATGAAACGATTAATCACAGTGTTTGGGCTTTTTGCCTGCGTTACGGCACCCTTAGCGGCGGATGGGCGCTGGACTGATATGTCAGGGTTGGAAAATAATATCCGCAAGGGCGATTACGGTACGGTCACAAGCGTCCTCATCATGGAAGATGGGAAAATTGTGTATGAAGGCTATTTCAACGGTGCCAAAGCCGATAGCCTACACAACACCAGATCAGTTCCCAAAACTATCACTGGAATGGCGGTTGGTGCGGCGATTGATGAAGGCCTACTGAGTGTGGACACACCTGCCGCAAACTTCTTTTCCGACGTTGCTCCTTTCGAAAACCCGGATCCGCGTAAATTCAATATCACGATCGAGGATGCAATCACCATGAGCAGCATACTTGAATGCGATGACAATGATAGATTCTCCCGTGGAAACGAGGCGCGCATGTCTATTGTGGAAGACTGGGCGTCATTTTTCTGGGACCTTCCCATTCGCGGTTATCCGGGGTGGTCAGACACCCCCGCAACCGCAAAATATGGTCGTGTTTTCGCCTATTGCTCCGCTGGCGTTGAAATGGCAGGTCAACTGGTAGAACGTGCAACAAAGACACGGTTTCAGGATTACGTGAAAGCAAAGTTTTTCGACCCCATGGAGATTGATCGCTTTGAATGGCAGGAAAACGGGCTGGGCCAGGCGCATAAAAGCGGCGGCCTATCGCTTACAGCCCGCGGCCTCGCCAAGTTTGCCGAAATGCAGCGCAGCGGCGGCCTATACAAAGGGCAGCGAATTCTCTCCCAAACATGGACCGAAGAGGCCATTAAGCCACGTGCGGTTGCTTACAGCGACCAGCAGGTTGAGTATGGCTATTTATGGTGGCGGTCGCCTTATGTTGTCTTGGGCGAACGGTTTGAGGATTACTATATGGCAGGAAATGGTGGCAACCGCGTCGTCGTTATGCCCGCCCATGACCTTGTTGTTGTCATTACAAAGACCGACTACAATACGAGAGGCATGCATCAAGCCACCGACAAACTTATAGATAAGGAGATCATTGCGCGACTAGCGCAGTAAAAACTAAATTCTAATATCAATGATCAAGCATCACGGATATTTTGTGCAAATGCTCAACACGCCTAACGCCAATAGCTAATAGCAAACGGCTTGTTGAGTGTTCAGCATGATATCTGGTGTGATCAATTTGTTAAACCAGCGATCTTCTTCGAAAGATAAGAAACCATGTCAGCGTCACTGGCATTCTCAGCCAATGCTAGCGCGTCTGTATAGGCTGCGAGCCCGGCTTCTCGGTTTCCAGTTCGCACCTGTGTTTCCGCCAACCGGACGTACGCTCGTATCGACTGCGGGAACAATTTCACGGCAAGTAACCGCATCGATATAGAATGCTGAGGCATCTGTGCCCAGCCGATCTCATTGCCTAAAGCCTCCAGGCGATTTTCATCAGCAGAAAACATGCCTGGCGCAGCGAGATAGGCTTCAATTCCATCCGCTAACCGACCTTCAGTCAGGGCTTTAGTTAGATGAAAACTAAGGGGAAGCTTGGACAAACCTTCGCCTTCCAGCGCTTGTTTAAGTTCTACAGTCATCTGCGCCTTGATAGATGAGCCGGTACCGATATTTCCCAATAAAATTACGGTAATATCGCTTTCGGTAAAATGTGTAAGAAAAGACGAAAATCCGTCTATCTGGCCATCATAATTCGTTGTTGAAAGCGACTGGCCATCTGGCAAATTCCATTCTTGCACCCGCCAACCAATGGCATTGTCTTTTTCAAACATCAACGCCATGCTTTCGGGAGACAATATTTTGCCGCCCGCCAGCCCCCTGAACCAACGAAGCATATCTTCTGTTGTTGAGTACAAAGCGGCCCCGGCGCCAAAGACCATCATATTGTTGTAGCCTTGATTTCGAAAGCCTCCGCCAGCCGCCCAAACATATCCGCTCGCACGTTTTGCAAGCAGTGTTGTCGTTGTGTCAACACCCGTGTCTTCCATGCCAAGCGGCGTGAATATGCGCGTACTGAGGGCCTCGCCGTATGATTGGCCAGTTAAACGTTCCGCAATTTTACCCAGCAAAAAATAATCTAGATTGGAATAACTATATCGTTCACCCGGCGGGCTCAAAAGAGGTAGTTTAGCAATCTCTGCGATATAATCTTTGTCACTAATTTCACGGCGAAAAGCACCGGTAAACCAACCCGGCAAACCAGTAGTATGTTGCATACCCGACGTGTGGCGCAGCAACTGTTCAATGGTAATAATATCGGCTTTTTCGCCTTGAAATTCAGGCATGTGATGTTGAAGTGTATCACTAAGCGACAACTTTCCTTCGTCCACCAACTTAAGAATTAACGCCGCGGAAAAACCTTTGGTCAGGGATGCAAGCCGGTACCGCACATCGGGGCCGTTAGGCATCGCCCATTCCCGGTTCGCGAGCCCAGCGCCTACTGAATAAATAATGTCATCACCACGCGCAACAAGCACCGCTCCTTGAAACACATTATGGTCGCTGTAACGCTCGACAAGCTGACTGATCTTTTCATGCGCAGTCGCTTCTGCCCATACCGTAGCCGTAATGACCGCAGTATTTGCCAACATCAACGACACCAGTACGGCAAGTCTCTTAAAATATGCCTTCATGTTTTTCCCGAGTAGCCCGAACGGATCGACGAACCATTTTCTGCATTCACATATAAGCTTATGCCCTATGGTTTCAAGTTGCGGTGTTAATGCGGGATCGGATAACAGGCCGCATAAAAAACGGCGCACTGAGTGTTCAGCACGCCGTTTTCCAATTTAGTATTTAAGAAGGACTTACTCAGCCTTTTCTTCAGCTTTTGCTTCAGCGGCTGGAGCTTCTTCAGCAGGCGCTTCCTCAGCAGCAGGAGCAGATTTTGCTTCAGCGGCAGCTTCTTTGGCGGCTTTTGCAGCTTCTTTTGCAGCTTCTGCGGCTTCCTTAGCAGCCTCTTTAGCCGCTTCAGCTTTCTCTTTTTTCTCTTCGATAAGCTCCAGTGCTTTCTTACCCGGCTTACCTTTGTTTGGATTGTCACGCTTTTTAGCTTCTAAGATGCCAGCAGCTTCTAGAAAGCGGCTTACACGATCAGAAGGTCTAGCGCCTTGACCCATCCAGTGCTTGATGCGATCCACATCCATCGTAACGCGATTCTCATCGCCTTTTGCAAGCATTGGGTTGTAAGTGCCTACTTTTTCAATGTATCGACCATCACGTGGCATGCGGCTGTCAGCCACAACAATGCGGTAATAAGGACGTTTTTTCGCGCCGCCACGGGCCATACGAAGTGCTAGTGCCATTTTTAGTTCCTTTCAGAGTCCCGCTAACGGGGAATATTCTCAAGTGTGTTAAATTTTATCGTCAGTTCATTCTCTGGGCATCATGCCCGTCGAAATTCGGTCTAAAGCTTCCCCATAATCAGGAAAGCAATTTGTCAAAGCCCGGCGGCAAGCCACCACCCGGCATTCCGCCCATACCCGGCATAGTCGGCATTTTGCCGCCCTTACCCATTTTGGACATTTTCTTCATCATTTTTGCCATCTGCATATGCATTTTCAGCAGCTTATTCACTTCCTGAACGCTGGTACCTGAGCCTGCAGCCACACGTTTTTTGCGCGAAGCATTCAATAATTGTGGTTTTTGCCGTTCTTGCGGGGTCATCGAAGAAATGATCGCTTCCTGATGTTTGAAAACTTTGTCATCAACACCGGTCTGGTTCATCGCGCCCTTCAGCTTGCCCATACCTGGAAGCATACCAAGCACGCCTTTCAGGCCGCCCATTTTGGACATCTGCTGCAACTGCGTGCGCAAATCATCCAGGTCAAATGTGCCTTTGGCCATTTTCTTGGCCATTTTCTCGGCATCTGCTTTCTCGATGGTCTCGGAAGCTTTTTCAACCAGGCTGACAACATCGCCCATACCAAGAATGCGGCTGGCAACACGCTCAGGGTGAAAATCTTCCAGTGCTTCCATCTTCTCGCCGGTACCCGCAAGTTTGATGGGTTTACCGGTAACCGCACGCATGGAAAGAGCCGCACCACCGCGGCCATCACCGTCCATCCGGGTGAGAACAACGCCCGTAATGCCAACCTGCCCGTCAAACTCCTTGGCAACATTCACCGCGTCCTGACCGGTTAGGCTATCAGCCACAAGAAGAGTTTCAACCGGCGCCGAAATATCGCGCACGGCAGCAACTTCTGCCATCAGGCTTTGGTCAACATGCAGGCGGCCTGCTGTATCAAGGATCAAGACATCAAAGCCTTGAAGCTTGGCGGCATTCATGGCGCGCTTGGTAATGTCAGTTGGCAACTGGCCTTCGATGATCGGCAGAGTTTTAACGCCGATTTGCTCGCCGAGAATTTTCAACTGTTCCTGGGCCGCCGGGCGGCGCACATCCAGCGACGCCATCATAACTTTTTTATTGTCTTTTTCGGTAAGTCGTTTGGCGATTTTGGCGCTTGAAGTTGTTTTACCCGACCCCTGCAGACCAACCATCAGGAATACAACAGGCGGTACACCCTGTACGTTCAAACCAGACGCCTCGGAACCGAGCATGGATGTCATTTCGTCATTGACTATTTTGACAACCTGCTGGCCAGGCGTGACTGACTTTAGAACTTCGTGACCAATGGCCTTTTTCTTAACCGATGCAACGAACTCTTTAACAACAGGCAAGGCGACATCTGCTTCCAACAGCGCAACCCGTACTTCGCGCAGCGCTTCGGAAACATCCGATTCCTTAAGCGCACCACGGCGCTTAAGGCCATCAAATATACCACCGAGTCGATCTGAAAGATTGTCAAACATCTATTCGTCGTTCCTTCTCAATTCCGAAATACCATAATAAAAACAAAGCACTGTATCACCAGTGGGCGAAACTCGCTAACTGGTGGTCACCCCGCCTAAAGCGTCTTGGGTGGATAGTTCTATTTGGTTTCCTATCGGAAAGTGTCGCTGATGTAGTAAAAGGCAGCACCTGTGTCAAGGAAAACGTACCGGAACGCCGCACATATGCTAGCCGGAGGCCTTAACCTTCCGCGCTATCCAATAATTGCTCCACAGACTTCTTCAAGGCACCAGCATCAATAGGCTTGCCAACGATAGCGTCCATCCCCAATGCCCTATATTCCGCCTCAACATCAGCGCCGGTGTTGGCCGTAAGCGCAATTATCGGGGTGCTGGCTTTTTCCGGCGCAAGCTCTCTGATTGCTTTCGCAGCTGTCATCCCGTCCATCACTGGCATACGAATATCCATCAGGACAAGATCGAAGAGGCCGCCTCCTTCAACGGCGCGAACCGCCTCAGCACCGTTATCTACTACGGTCAATGTCCAGCTAAATCTGGCGGCAATTTTCTTCATCAGCAGTTGGTTAACCCCGTTGTCCTCGGCCAACAAAATATGCAGGGGTCGGTTACCCACCGACTTGGGTGCAGTATCAACCACATTGTGTCTAGCAGCAGTGTCCTCGGTCGCCTTTTTTTCGGGGGTATCGACGGGGGTTCTACCTGCAACAGGCAACACCACCTCAAAACTAAATGTCGACCCCTCGCCGACTGCACTTTGCACTGAAAGCCGGCCGCCCATCTGCACCGCCAGACCCTGGCTAATTGACAGCCCCAAACCAGCGCCTTCGGAATGGCTGCTTGCCGTTGCATCCAGTTGTTCGAAACGGTCGAATAATCTCTGCTGATCTTCGGGTGCAATGCCGGGGCCGCTATCCTGGACACTGACATGCAATGTCGCAGAGTTGTCGCCCTCGATTATTGACTTAACCTTCACTGCGACAATAATTTCGCCATCCGACGAGAATTTGATCGCGTTATCAAGAAGGTTAAGCACGATTTGTCCGATTCTAACCGGATCACCAACCAGCGATGTTGTTACTGATTTCACCCCCGACACTGAAAGTTTCAGAGACTTGCCTTCGGCCTTGCCGCGCAACAACCCAGCCACGTTGGCAATCACTGCAGACGGCGAAAAAGCCTGTGCTACCAGTTCGATTTTTCCCGCATCCAGCTTGGCGATATCCAACAGGTCATTAACCACCACCAACAGTGTTTTGGCGCTGAACTGTGCCGCTTCAACCGCTTGTCGTTGATCAGCATCAAGATTAGTATCAGATAATAAATCCATCATGCCCAGCACGCCCGTAAGCGGCGTGCGTAACTCGTGTGTGGTGTTGGCCAGAAATACGTCCTTGGCTGCATTTGCCTTATCTGCGGCATCAGCTGCCGCCCGAACTTCCCTAATATTTTCCTGAATACGCTTTGAGGCCTCAACCAGTTTTGCCGCTTTCCCCCGATTGGAAATTAACAATCTTTCCGAGCTGTATAGCGTGCGGTAACGCAACACAAAACACAGAATGGTCAAAGCTGATGCCGCAATATACATAAAGGCGAAATGCACCGTCTGAGGGCCCGGCACGATAATTAAGGCCGAAATGTAAAGGCCCGTGCAGATCAGAAATATGCCAGCAAACACGGGCGGCGACAAAGTCGCGAAAGCGATGGCAAACATTACCAAAACGCCGTTAGTGATCTGGATATGGTCGCCTGATAAAAATATGTGACTATAGACAGCAACAACGGCCAAAAGGCCGGTAGGCACAAAAAATAAATGGCTTTGCCGGGCGGAAATTTTTTGGGCTCGAGTAAGCCAAAACACTATGCCACTGGCAAGGGTCGCCGCGATACTGAACGGCATGATCAGTAATTTTACCGCGTCATCAAGTACGAAGAAGTGCGACACGCTGATGAAAAAATAATAGAGAAACATAACCTGCATAATGCGTCTGAGCTGGCGCAGGTAAATCGTATCGAGGCCATGCTGAACTCTCGACTCGATATCGCTATCCTTATCGTCCACGCCGCTGTTCCCGCCTATTTCACTTTCATCAATCATCATGGTTATTCTGACACATGCTCGGCAATAGTCGCGTAAAACTCATCCAACTTTATCGGCTTTGCTATTGAAGCCGTTATGCCGGCAGCCAAATAGCGCTCTACGTCATCGGGCATACAGTTTGCGGTTAGCGCAATAATCGGCGTGTCCTTATTGGGACCATCGAACGCTCGAAGTTTTCGGGTTGCTTCCTCACCGTTCATCACCGGCATCTGGATATCCATCAAAATCATATCGAAAACCTCAGCTTGAGCCCGGTCAAGCGCCTGCTTTCCGTCCACAACGAACTCTGACGTCCATTTCCCACCTTCAATCAGCTTCCGTATCAGCATTTGATTGACCGGATTATCCTCCGCAACCAGAACTTTTAACGGCTTTTCAAGTATATTTCCCCCTGAGACCTGGCTCAGTTTTTGTCGCTTATCGGCCTTAACTGGTTGCGCACTTTTCTCCAGCTTAAGGTCAAACCAGAATTTGGAACCGAGGCCGTACCTGCTTTCAACCTTTATCTCCGAGCCCATCAACTCCAACAGTTCCAGACAAATCGACAGCCCCAGGCCGGTTCCGGAATGGCGCCTTGTCGAAGAACTGTCTGCCTGTTCAAAGCGCACAAATAAACGGATGATGTCATCTTCGGCAATACCAATGCCTGTGTCTTCCACGCACAAGCGCATCTTAATGAATTTACCGGATTCTGACAAAATTTCCGCTGACAAAACCACCTGTCCTTCTTCGGTGAATTTCACAGCGTTACCAAGAATATTAAACAATATCTGTCGCAGCCGCGATTGATCGCCAACCATTTGCGGGATCGTTTCTTCTGGCAACTTCAGCGCCAACCCAACACCTTTGTTTTTAGCACCTACCGCCATCATCTCGGACACTTCTGATAGCAGGGTCGTCATATCAAAAGGAGCGGGCACCAACTTCAGCTTGCCTGCACCAAGTTTAGACAAGTCCAATATGTCATTGATCACGACCCGCAGCGTTTCAGCGCTGGTTTTTGCTGTATTCAAATAATGACGGTCTTCCGAGCGAAGTGGGGCTTTGTCCAACAAATCCACCATGCCCATAAGGCCGGTGAGCGGTGTGCGAAGCTCGTGGCTCATATTGGCAATAAAATCATCTTTTGCTTTTGAAAGCTGCACCAATTTTTCGGCGCGTTCCTGATTTAGAATGTTCAACCGGGCCTGCTCTCGTATCGAGTTGTAGCGGACTACAAAACCGCCGTATGACACCATCATAGCACCGATAGCGACACCAATAAGCGGTGAACTTTCAGCCCCTAAAACACTGTAGGCGACCGCAATATGTGATATGGTTGCAAAGCCAGTCAATAGCCAGAAAACCCACGGCAACATGGACACCACGCTAAACGCCATGATCAACAGCAGGCCCCGCGCCAATATGTTAGCATCGCCCGTTAAAACAACGTGGCAATAAACATTCAAAACCATTGCAATGGAAATCGGTATCGGTGCTAAATATATGTTGCTGGCGTCAATTTTACCTCGTTTTTCCTGGGCATATGTCGCCAAAAGCAAGACAACCACCGATGCATTTGATATATGAAGCATCCAGGCAATATCTTCAGGAGCCTGCAGAATATCCCGGGCGATAACAAGCAAATAGTAGGCAAAGGTCAGCGCCCACAAAATAAAAAACTGACGGTAATATAGCTCGCCAACTATGGCGCGAATTTTAACTTTATTCGCCGGATTGGTTTCATCCAGCTCATAAGGAATATCCTCAGGATACGGCCTTTTATCTGCTGTTGATCCAGTTTCCGTCATAGGTCTCTCTCGGCCCGTATTTTGACACCCCGGTTTACAGTAATGCCATTAGCGGATATCCACAACAGGCGACACACATCAAAGACAACAGTCTAACCTATGGATGATTATTTACACCTATTGGTATCGGAGCCTTTATTATATGTCTCAAATCAGTACAGTTCAAAGCCGCCCCCGCGCTCGATACCAGGACATCGGCCTTATGCTGGGCCCCATTGTTTTTACTATATTATTTTTTTCGCCCAAACCAGATGCGATCAGTTTGGATGCCTGGCATGTGGTGGCGATTGCTTCCCTAATGGCAGTTTGGTGGGCGACAGAGGCAATTCCAGTACCTGCAACAAGCATGGTCCCGTTGGTGTTATTGCCAATGATGGGAGTTTCGAGCGCACGAGAAGCGTCCAACCCGTACACCGACCCGGTCATTTTTCTGCTACTGGGTGGCTTTATTGCGGCGATGGCCATGCAGCGATGGGGGCTTCACCGTCGCATAGCTCTCAATATTCTGGCGCGGGCCGGTGGCCACCCGGCGGCACTAATCGGCGGCTTCATGATTGCCAGCGCGCTGCTGTCCATGTGGATTTCCAACACAGCCACTACCCTCATGATGGTACCCATTGCCCTCAGTGTCGCGGAAACTGTGCTCGGCGACAAAGTGTTTGAGCACCGATTCACCATTGCGCTTCTGCTTGGTTGCGCTTGGGCTTCATCCATCGGCGGGCTTGGCACAATCATCGGCACACCGCCCAATGCTTTCGTGGTTGCTTTCATGGAACAGGAAACCGGCACAGCTATCAGCTTCCTTGATTGGATGTTGTTCGGTGTTCCGGTGGTTTTGGTAATGGTGCCTGCCGCTTGGCTTGTTCTGACCAAAATCGTCTTCCCTCTGAAAGCTGATGAAGCCAAAGGCGGCGACGCAGTGATAAATGAACAAATAAGTGCGCTACCCAAAATTAGTTCGGCAGAAATACGCGTCTCGCTTGTTTTCGGTGCAATGGCGATTTCCTGGATATCGGTTGAAACCGTTAAGAAGCTGGATGGCTTTGAAGGCTTCAGCAACATGGTTGTGGCGGTAGCAGGCGCGCTGGCCATGTTCCTCATTCCAGCTAAAACTGAAAAACGCGACCGGCTTCTGGACTGGGAATCGGCTGTGAAACTGCCTTGGGGTGTTATTCTGTTGTTTGGTGGTGGTCTGAGTTTAGCGGCAGCGATCAAGAAAACCGGCCTGGCCATCTGGATCGGTGAAAGCATGTCAGCACTGGCGACGGCGCCGTTAGTGCTATTGATTTTGGCAATCGTCGGTTTGGTCATTTTCCTGACCGAACTTACCAGCAACACCGCAACAACCGCCGCGCTTGTGCCGGTTTTGGCCGCCGTAGCTGCTGTTGGCAATATCGATCCGTTGATGCTGGCGGCGCCAACCGCAATGGCAGCAAGCTGCGCCTTCATGCTGCCCGTGGCCACAGCACCTAACGCGGTTATCTATTCCAGCGGTCATGTCTCCATTCCCACCATGGCGCGGTCCGGTCTTTGGTTGAATGTAATCGGCACTTTTTTAGTAACTGGTGTTTGTTACGCGCTGCTGCCGATCATTTTTGGCTAACCATTTATAACCAAACGGAAGCGTCTGACCGAACAATATCCCCGCGAAGAAATTCACTGTTTTCTTCGCGGTAGCTTTCAACGAAGGCCGCGCGTTCCCCGTCATCAAAACCCAACTTAAAGGGTTGACTATAATGCCCCTCGAAGCGCTGAAATTGTTCGGCGCTTAAATGCTGTTTCAGCAAGGTTAAGGCTTCCGGCGCATCGTCTGATGGCGTGTTGAGCAAATCCTCTCTCCAGTGAGCGCCGCGCCAATCGATGCCAGCGCGGTTCATCGCTAATATCAGCCTTAACTCAAACGCAGAGCGACGAATATTACCGGTAAGCCGGGGTTGCGACAGTTCGAGCGAATTTTTCCCGATAAGGAACGACATTGCCTGATCTGCTGCGGTTGGTTTGGGCCATCCCTCTAAAAGGGCAAATGCAGGAGAGATTGACGGCGTAACCTCATCAAACGCTCTGCTCAGGCCAAGCCAGGAAATCCGGGTTCGTGTCGTGGCTTTAATGAACTCGTCAAAACTCGCCGACAGGCCGCGCGACACCCGAAAGGCGTATACGGATTCCAGATAATGGTCTTGCCGCCGCACCACAACACGCGGGGCGATCAACAGCGGTTCCTCGCCCAATTCCGATAGCTTGACGAGAGATTGGACCAAATTGGAAAAATGCGGATAAAAACGGTTGCTGCGCACTCCGGGCATGGTGCCCATGATATTTTCTTCACTCACGATCAGAGTTTGCTGAGGCATCGCCTCAATCGCGCGCGCAGTTTTCGCCAACTTTGAACACCATAGGGGATTAGCCCGCCTATATCGGTGCAAGCGCCTCAGGTCGAAACCACCGGCAATCATATCCGCGCGCAAGAAAACCCCTACACCCGCGCCTTCAAGCACATCATGTTCGCGGCGAAGCAGCGTCTGAATTGCCGTAGACCCACAACGATGGGCACCGAGATGTAGCACCAGTTTTTTCATGAACCCGCCCGAAACTGATTTTCATTCATCAACTCTATTTGCCCAAAAACCACATTTAGCCCCCAAAAAGCAACAAAGCCGATAGCAAAAGGATAGACTCCATGCCGCAACTGCCCATATAAGCGCCAGATGACTGAACAAACGACCATACACCCGTTCACTAAAATGCACGGGCTCGGCAACGACTTTATCATTCTGGACGCACGCGAAAGCGGCCTGGAAATGAATGCTGCGCGTGCGGTCAAGCTGGCCAACCGTCAGCGCGGTGTTGGCTGTGACCAATTGATTGTTATGCGCACGTCAGAAAACAGCGATGTTTTCATGGAAATCTGGAATACCGACGGCAGCCGCGTCGGGGCGTGCGGCAATGCCACACGCTGTGTCGGGCGCCTGCTATTGGACGAAACCGGCGCTAATTCGGTCAGCATTCAAACCGATGCGGGCGACCTAAGCGCGGTCGCAGCTGGCAGCGACATTTCCGTGAATATGGGACATGCGGCAACAGGCTGGCAGGAAATTCCACTGGTACGCAAAGCTGACACAGTCGCGGTAGATTATACAAAAGGCCCTTTGTCCGCGCCCGGCTGCGTCAACATGGGCAACCCTCATGCAGTCTTTATTGTGGATGACGCCGATGCGGTTGATCTGGAGCGCTGGGGCGGGGAGATCGAGACCGACCCCTTCTTCCCGGAGCGCGCTAATGTGTCTGTTGTAAGCATATCAAATGGCATCATCCGCCAACGGGTTTGGGAGCGCGGCGCGGGCATCACTGAGGCCTGCGGGTCCGCCGCATGCGCCTCCGTTGTGGCCGCAACACGGCGCGGCTTGATCAACCACAAAGCAACCGTTCGACTGGACGGCGGCGATCTGCAGGTTGAATGGCTCGCGGACGGCAGCGTGCAGATGACAGGCCCCACCACATTCGTCTTTTCCGGTGAGGTGGCCCTGTGAACCGCAAACCAGAAGTCATCACCTATGGCTGCCGCCTGAACGCCTACGAAAGCGAAGTGATGCGCCGTCACGCGGAAGACGCAGGACTGGGCAATGTCACCATTTTCAACACCTGCGCCGTTACCGCAGAGGCGACCCGTCAAGCACGCCAAGGCATCCGCCGCATGAAACGCGAGCAACCCGAAACCCAAATTGTCGTCACCGGGTGCGCGGCCCAAATTGACCCGACACAATTCTCAAACATGCCTGAAGTCACTTCCGTGATCGGCAACGCTGAAAAGCTGGAAGCCAAATCCTTTGAAGGGCTGAACCTCACCCACGCTGAACGGGTGCAGGTGAACGATATTTTCTCGGTAACAGAAACCGCGGGTCACCTCATTGATGGTTTCGGCGAGCGCTCGCGCGCCTTTGTGCAAATCCAAAACGGCTGCAATCACCGTTGTACCTTCTGCATCATCCCCTACGGCCGCGGCAACAGCCGCTCCACCGGTGTCGGCGAAGTGGTGCAGCAGATCAAAAATCTGGTGCAGCAGGGGTATAATGAAGTTGTGCTAACCGGTGTGGACATCACCAGCTACGGCGAAGACCTGCCCGGCACACCCACACTTGGAATGTTAGTGCAGAAAATACTGGCACTGGTACCAGACCTGCCACGCCTGCGTATTTCATCGATTGATAGCATCGAAGTGGACGAACCGTTGATGGACGCTATCATCGGCGACACACGCCTGATGCCGCACTTGCATTTGTCGCTGCAGGCGGGGGACAATATGATCCTCAAACGCATGAAACGCCGCCATCTGCGCGAACATGCCATCGATTTTTGCCAGACCGTATCCAAGGCCCGGCCCGACATGGTCTACGGTGCCGATATCATCGCCGGCTTCCCCACCGAAACCGACGCCATGTTCGAAAACAGCCTGAAAATGGTCGAGGAATGCGACCTGACGTGGCTGCATGTGTTCCCCTACTCGGAGCGCGAAGGCACGCCCGCAGCCAAAATGCCGGGTGTGCCGAAGGCTGTGCGCAAAGAACGCGCCGCCGCACTCAGGGCGCTGGGCGAACAGCAAGTAGCCAAACTGATGCGGGCCTCGATCGGAAAAACTGCCAATGTGCTGGTTGAGCGCGCTACTGATGACGGCCTGCTAACCGGTCACAGCGAGCAGTTCATTCCGGTAGCCATGAGGGCTAACGCAAATGCAGGCAAACTGGTAGGCTCCGTTGTGCCCGCGATCCTGACCGGCATCGACGGCGCCGCAATGACCGGCGCGCTTGATATTTCACAACCTGGCAACTAGGTACCCAAATTATGGCTGAAAAAGAAAAAAAAGGTTGGTTTCACCGTTTCAGGAGGAAGGGCAAGGACGAAGCCCCTGAAGTATCTCCTGACGTCAAGCCAGAGATTACGCCAGAAGTGTTGCCAGAGGTTGCACCTGAAGAGACTACAGCAGAAGCACCTGCGCCTACATCGGATCTCGAGCCGGTTATCGAACCCGCGGTAGAAGCCACGGTTGAACCCACCCCTTCACCTGTTTCAGAACCAGAACCAGAACCAGAACCAGAACCAGAACCAGAACCAGAACCAGAACCAGAACCAGAACCAGAACCAGAACCTGAGCCTGAGCCTGAGCCTGAGCCTGAGCCTGAGCCTGAGCCTGAGCCTGAGCCTGAGCCTGAGCCTGAGCCTGAGCCTGAGCCTGAGCCTGCAAAGGCTACCGCCGAACCGGCTGATGGCAACAAAAAAGGTTGGTATATACGCCTGAAACAGGGCCTCAAAAAATCCACCAGTGCGGTCTCTGATGGCATTACCGGCATCTTCACCAAGCGCAAGCTGGACGATGACACGCTGGAGGAACTTGAAGACCTGTTGATCACTGCTGATCTGGGCGTTGCAGTCGCGGGCCGGGTGGCTGCGGCCCTGTCGAAAGACCGTTTCAACAAGGAAATTTCTGACGAGGAAGTCAAAGACATTCTGGCGACCGAAATCGAGGGCATTCTGACGCCTGTTGCCAAACCTCTTAAAGTAAACGCCGCCAACCGCCCCCATGTAATTCTGATGGCGGGCGTTAACGGTGCCGGCAAAACCACCACCATCGGCAAACTGGGCAAGAAATTTAAAGACGACGGCAAAAAGGTGATGCTGGCAGCGGGGGATACTTTCCGCGCGGCAGCGGTTGAACAGCTACAAATTTGGGGCGAACGGGTCGGCGTGCCCGTAATTTCCAAAGACATTGGCTCAGACGCCGCGGCCCTGGCCTACGAGGCAATGGAACGGGCGGTCGCTGAAGATATAGACGTGTTGCTGATCGACACCGCAGGCCGCCTGCAGAACCGCGAGGAACTAATGGCTGAGCTAGCCAAAGTGGTGCGGGTAATCGGTAAAAAGATGAACGGTGCACCCCACGACACGGTGATTGTGCTGGACGCCACCACCGGCCAAAATGCCGTGCATCAGGTAGAGGTGTTCCAGCAACTGGCCAACATCTCCGGCATTGTCATGACCAAGCTGGACGGTTCCGCGCGCGGCGGTGTGCTGGTCGCCTGCGCCGACAAATTCGGCCTGCCGGTCCACGCCATCGGGGTTGGTGAAGCCATCGAAGACCTGCAACCCTTCAACGCCCGCGATTTCGCGAGAGCATTGGTTGGATTTGAGGATTAATTTGAAATAACTCCCCAAGTGGCTAATATTGTTTATATAACACTCAATTGGGGGCAATGGCATGTTATTTGTGGTACCTCACCCACTGTTAGTGGTAGCTGTCGGCATAACCATCTTCGTAATTCTGTCGCCGTTTATTTTCGCAGAAAAATTCGCTCGGCGTCGTAGAGTTGCTCAAATTAAAAAAGGTGATTGGCTTGCCGATACTGAAATGCGGACCAAATATTCCAAGGCTGAAACTGAAGCGTTTCAAAAAACATCACTACGTTTATCTAAACAAGACAGCTTTGATACGGCCGCCAGGTTAATAAGTCGATTAAAAGCCGCCTTTGCAGAGTGCGAGTCCGTTCGATTAGTTACCCTTACAAACTTGTTGTCTGACCCTAAAATATTCAGTGAACAATTATGGCAGGATATGGCACTTGGGCTAGCTGGTGTGCACAGAAGTTATGATCTGGAAATGCACGCCTATATCACGGTAATTGCTGACGAGAGCCAGAACGCGCTTATTTCGCATGCCGGGCAGATGCTTGCATTATCAGGCAAACGCATAAATCCAAGGCTGAAAGGGTTGGCGGAGACTTTCTCCGGCTCCTTGATCTGGCGCACACTCTATAATTTTGGGCAAAACAACTAACGCCCAACCCTTCTAACAGGATGGTGATTGGCGGGTGAAGCCCTGCTATGCGTATGCTGGCTAGGAGGTGGCAATTCGCCACCGCACAAACAGGTGGCCAATTTTGAAAATTCTACATGTTTTTGTTGGCCTATCGCTGCTGGCCTCAAATGCCGCCCTCGCCGGCTCGTCAGACTTTGACATTCGGCTGGGGCGCGGGTCTGAGCGCGAGCAATTGGCAGCACAGCAGTTACGGCGACTGTTAGACACTCACGATGTCAGCCGTTATATCTTCACCTATTCGGTGACCGTCCGCGAAGGCGACGTGCCGCACAGCCACCCGCGGCTGACCATCAACACGCTTCATCTCAAGGACGACGCCAGCGCTTTGTCTGTTTTTATTCACGAACAGTTCCATTGGTTTGGCTTAGCTTATGAAGCCGAAGTGAATGCCGCCATTAAAGATCTGAAAGTACTTTACCCAACGGTGCCAAATTCCAGAGGTGGCGGCGCGGGCGATGCACGCAGCACCTATATCCACCTGATCGTTGGCTTGCAGGAATACCACGCAACAGCGTCCTTGTTCGGGCCAGCCGAGGCTAGACGTGTGATCTCCCGCAAGCCACATTACCGCTGGATATACAAGCAGGTTTTGGAAAATGAAGCCGCGTTACAAGCTATCATACAAAAACACAACCTTGGCCCTGCCATAACGGCACACTAAGGGAAGAAAGCTATGTCGGTTTAAACCCCGCACGGATAAGACCGTGGTCACTGGTATGGGCCATTTTGTCTCCAAGAAAATCATTCCATACTTTCGTGTCCACATGTCGCCATAGGGCATCCGTCGACGCGCCAAAGAATTGCTCTGAGACAAGAATATGATCAAGCGTGTCTTTCAGTCGGTTATACTCGTGGGTATAAAACACATCCCGGTAAGACTGAAGCTGCTGCATTTGCAACGCGCTATATAGGGCCGTGTCTCCCCCGCGTGATGTGGGCGCTAGGGAAGGCTGTTCCGTTATCAAAGCAAGCGTGTTGCTGCGCGGGTCATCATTCAAGTCCCCAAGCACTACAATGGGTGTGTCCGTTGCTTTCATTTTTTCTGTTAGTACCCAGCGTAAGGCTGCCGCTTCTGCTGTTCGTCGAATTGTTGAAATCGCGCTGCCAATAGCGCGCCGTTGATCTTTCGTTATCCTATCAACCCGTGTTGGCAACTTAGCCTTCAAATGCGCCGCAAGCAGGTTAATTTCTGGCAAGTCATCATTGTCGTCGCACACAAGGTGCGCATCAATAATGGTGCGAGAAAAACGGTTGATTGTAATATCTACTTCATCATCTTCGCCGTCGCCTTCGTCAATCTTAGTAATATTTTCAAAAGGGAACTGCTTAATATTTTCCTTGCGGGAGACACGCCATGGTCTGCGCACAGCAAGGGCAACAGCAATACCGTACCACGCGGGGTCACCGTCTTTATTGATGTAAGAAAGGTCATAATCACTTAGGTCTGCGTCATTAAACACATCCTCAAGGCAATCGCGGGACCAAAGCTCTTGGAAAGCAATAACATCTGCATCAAGCTCCTTTACTTTCTCGCGGGTCCAATCACGTTTTCGATTGTAAGGCTCCTGCTCTACAATTTTACCGTAGACTTTTTGCCCAACAGCCTGAAAATTATACAAGTTGAACGATGCAAAACTAATGCTTCCGGCCATAAGTCCCTCCTGTTAGCAACGTAAATATTCATAAATAACAATTATTACGAGTATTTTAATACCGCAATAGTTTTAAAGTCAAATGGGCCTTGCATCAAAAAGGAAGCCCAGATCCTTCAAATTGGCTATTATTCTAGTAGCCGACTGTCAGTTTCCCTTGTATAAGCCGCGTCCATGAATAAAGCAGAAAACATAAACACTGGTTCCAAGGTTGGCTTTGTTTCACTTGGCTGCCCCAAGGCGCTGGTAGACAGCGAACGCATCCTGACCAAACTACGCTCAGAGGGCTATGAAATCGCCGCTGAGTATGCAGGCAGCGATGTGGTTATCGTCAACACCTGCGGTTTCATCGATAGCGCCAAGGAAGAAAGTTTCAGCGCCATCAAAGAAGCCATGAACGAGAACGGCAAGGTTATCGTAACAGGATGCTTGGGCGTCGATGAAGGCGCTGTGCGCGAAGTGGCTCCTGATGTTCTGGCCGTTACCGGCCCGCAGCAATATGAACAGGTGGTTTCCGAAGTGCACAAGGCCGCGCCCCAGCCGCACGAACCCTATGTTCACCTTGTCCCGCCAGCCGGGCTAAAGCTAACGCCGCGGCATTTTGCTTACGTGAAAATATCCGAAGGCTGCAACCACCGCTGCAAATTCTGCATCATCCCCAGCTTGCGCGGGGACCTTGTGTCGCGGCCTATCCGCGCTGTGCTGCGTGAGGCTGAAAAGTTGGTTGAAGCTGGCACCAGCGAACTGATGATCATCAGTCAGGATACGTCTGCTTACGGGCTGGATCTGAAACACCAAACCGAGACATGGAAAGACCGCGACATCCGCGCCCACATGACTGACCTTGCCGACGCGCTGGGCGACCTGGATGTATGGGTGCGGCTGCATTATGTCTACCCTTACCCACATGTGGATGACGTTATCCCGTTGATGGCCGAGGGTAAGATATTGCCCTATCTGGACATTCCGTTCCAACATGCCAGCCCGAAGGTTTTGCGCGCCATGCGCCGCCCGGCCAATGAAGCCAAAGTGCTGGAACGCATTAAAAAATGGCGCAGCATCTGCCCGGAGATAGTCATTCGTTCCACTTTCATTGTTGGCTTCCCGGGCGAGACCGAAGAGGACTTCAACTATTTGCTAAACTGGCTACAGGAAGCACAACTGGACCGGGTTGGCTGCTTTAAATATGAGGCGGTTGAAGGCGCTGTGGCCAACGAACTGCCTGACCCGGTGCCAGAAGACTTGAAGCAGGACCGTTGGAACCGTTTTATGGCCGTGAGCCAGAAAATCTCTGCTGACAAGCTCAAGAAGCGTATCGGCATGGAAATGGCAGTTCTGATCGATAGTGTGGACGACAACGGCAGTGCCATTGGCCGCACCTACGCCGACGCTCCGGAAATTGACGGGCAAGTACATCTATCAGGTGCCGAAGGCTTGTCTGTAGGGGACATGGTGATGGCTCATATTGATGACGCCGATGATTATGACCTACATGCCACCGTGGTGCACGACGAAGAAGACGAGTGGGATTGGTAACCGCACACCTCTCTTCATTTTGAAAGAATTTGCCAAAGGCATTGCTCCCGACTACCTTGATGTCCAATTAATCGGGGGTGATAGACCGGCAGATGATTCAGGCTTCTGGTAAGTTAAGATCGCGGCTTTATATGCTGTTTGTGCTTGTGACGGCGCATATGGTGCCCGGCCACAATGCTGCATATTCTGCGGCAAATGATGCACCAAACCTTTTGCCTACCGCTTGCCATTTCACGACTGAAAGTGCCGCTGACTTTCCTTCCATGCTTGGCAAAGTTGAGCGGGCAGATTGCGAAACGACACCATCGCAGTCCCATAAGGTGGTCTGGTTGTCCCTTGATGTGGACGCTGTTAAACCACTGGCAAACAATGATTATTTTCTAACCGTCTACCGCCATTGGACCGAACGAGCCGTCATCCAGTTTCATTATGCTGATGGCCATATGTTGGATTATGACATCGGCCCATATGAATTTGACCAATATTGGTCCGCTGGCAACTATGTTAGCTTTCCGGCGCCCGCGCGCACCGCCCCTGTCAGCCATATATTAGTGGGCCTGCAAAACGCTTCATCCATCAAACTGTTCCAGCAAATCAGATTTGTTAACGCCGAAGAATGGGAAAGCCAAAGGACTGCTGGTCGACTGCTAACGACGGTTATTACTGGCATATTGCTTGCCATGCTTTTCTATAACATTGCGCTTGCTGGCGTCCTTCGGTTTAATTTTCATTTTCATTATTGCGTGGTTGTCTTTGCGGCGCTGCTTTACAATGTGTCTGCCTACGGTTTTCTATCCTATCTTCTGCCCGGGGTTGTTAGTCACGGCGCCCAAATGAATATTACCATTATTGCACTTGGGCTGAACGGTCTTGCTGGCGTTCTCTTTCTCTGCAGCTTTCTGGAAAAAGGCATTTTGTCTTCCGGATGGCAAATGGCTGTGCGTTCGGTTGGGTACGTATTTTTTGGCCTGAGCATTGTCTATGTAAACATGCGCGGACCCTATACCGAACTACTGGAACAGGGCCTCCATATTGTGTCTTTTCTCGGCGTATTTGTCGTTCTCGCCGCCCTCATTCACGCGATCCGAAGCAAGAGCCAAGCGGCTATCTTTTATGGGGTCGGCTGGTTTTTGCCTGTTGTCGGTGTATTGGTCAGAAACCTGAGAGAATTTGGCCTAATTCCCCAATCAGACATGGTGGCCTACGCGGTCTCGATTGGCATTGCTATGGAAACTATTATCTTCGCAGTTGGCATTGCCCACCGGATCAGCAAAATTAGAGAGGACCGCGATCAGGCAAAAGCCATTAGTGAAAAAGCCCGGGCCGCCAGTCAGGCAAAATCCGACTTCCTAGCCCATGTCAGTCACGAAATCAGAACCCCGATGAACGCAATCATCGGGCTAAGTGAGCTTGCCGCCCAAACAGACCTCAATGATCAGCAAAGGGTTTACATCGAGAATATTCAAACATCCGGCAATATATTGATGACGTTGCTAGATGAAACATTGGATTTCTCGAAAATTGAAGCAGGCAAAGTTTCTTTAGAGAAAATCGCCTTCGAGCCAAACGACGTGTTCAACAATGTCCGAGCGGTTGTTGGCATGAACGCCCGGGAAAAATCTATTGCCCTCAACTTTCAGGGCGAAGACACCCTGCCCGAAAAGCTACGAGGCGACCCAACACGCCTAAGCCAAATCCTGATCAACCTGACAAACAATGCCGTCAAATTTACAGAGCATGGTAGTGTAACAGTCGAAATTTCAGCAGAGACAAGCTTCGAAAATTCCATTCTCCTGCACTGCACCATCAGCGACACTGGAATCGGCATGACCGAAGCGCAGATTGCCCGCCTGTTTCAATCCTTCAATCAGGCGGACGTTTCGGTCTCGCGAAAATACGGCGGCACCGGCCTTGGACTTGCCATCTGTAAACAGCTGGTCGAACTGATGGGTGGCAGTATTGATGTGGAAAGCGAGCCAGGTGAAGGAAGCCGTTTTCACTTTGAAGTGCCATTGGAAATAGTTAAAATACAAGATTATGACGCTCGGGAAGCGGACGAAAGTGCACCCGCTCAAAACACAGGCCGGCCATTGCTTTACGGCGCACGAGTGCTGGCGGTTGAGGACAATCCTATCAACCGGCTTCTCATTTCAAATGTATTGAAAATGACAAGTGCAAGCTTCGATCTTGCTTCCAGTGGTCAGGAAGCCATCGAAAAGGCCACCAGCGATAATTACGATATCATCCTGATGGATATCAACATGCCCGGAATGGACGGCCTTGAAACAACGAGGGCTATCAGGGGGCTGGATAATTACAAAGACATTCCCATTATAGCCCTGACCGGCAATGCAGACCCGGAAACCAGACGCGACTGCCAAGACGCGGGTATGAACGATTATGTAACCAAGCCCTTCAAGCAAACAAACCTGTTTGAAACCCTTGACCGGTGGCATCTCAAACCGGACCAGACTTGAAGCATCAGACAGAAAAAAGAAAGACCGCAACAACCATAGGCTAAGCGTTTATTCGGGTAGGGTTGCCGCCGGAATGATGTCATAGGCGTCCTGCGACACCAGGCGCGCATGAGCCGCCTTCACCGCGCCCCGCACTGCCCTTGGCACTTGCTTGCCCGCCGCCAGATAGAAGCCGGTTTTTCCTTCCAGGCGCATAACAGGTTTTGTCAGCTCAGGGTCATGACCGTGAGATATTCTCAGCTGACGATTGACCGTAATATCACTTATGTAAAGGTCGGCCCGGCCGGCGATGACCATCTGAAAATCACCCGTCATGGTTTTGTGAATGGGTATAATTTTCTCAGACGGTAAACCGACCCACAAGAAAAACTCACAGCCTAAATCGTTGGCCACACACGTTCCGGTAAAGGTACCGCTGGCAAGTGTTTCCCCATTATACAAGCGCATATCATCGGCGCGGGCATGGAGGTAAAAATTTGCTTCCGCAAGCGGTGCCAGCCAATCAAATTCAGGGTCGCGTTTTGGGGTCCATGTCAGACTGAAGATCAGGGCGTTTTTCTCGGCCATCGCAAACTGTAATGTCCGAGCCCAGGGCAACAGGCGGATGGTATACTCAAGGCCGCTTTCATCGAGAATTTGGCGAACTTTTTGGGTGGCGGCACCCGCCACACTACCATCAGGCGCGGCAAAGCTATAGGGCGGATAATTTTCAGTATAAATAACAAGAGGTTCAGCCTCTGCTTCCGCCCTAAAACCAAAGCAAACGAGAAGCAGTGCTCCCCCAATAAATTGACGCCAATTTTGCATGTTTATCTCATACCAAAACCGCACTAATTCGCGGAGACTCCATTATTGCACCAAATGCCCAACAAAGTCTTAAAGCCGAGCAAAATGCGCGAGGGGATAGAAAGAGGCTGCAATACCCCCTATATCTAATGAAATAGAAATATCTGGGGGAATCTGAATGATCATTACCAACATTGAAGCCGTTCCGGGACAAACGGTATCTAAAGACCTGGGGCTGGTGCTGGGCTCTACCGTACGCGGCAAGCATGTGGGCAAAGACATCGCTGCCTTTTTCAAAGGTTTGGTGGGCGGTGAAATCAAAGGCTATTCTGACTTGCTTGTTGAAGGCCGGGAGGAAGCCATAGACCGCATGAAAGCCCACGCCGTAACGTTGGGGGCAGACGCGGTCATCAATGTGCGCATGACCACCTCCAGTATCACAGGTGGGGCGGCGGAACTGATGGCGTACGGAACAGCGGTTAAACTCAAGTCTTCCGAAGATAAGTAATGATCCAGGATTTGGCTGACAAACTGAACAAGCTGAACCAGTCAGCTAACGAGCTACTGGCAAACCCTCCAGAATGGCTGGAAGGCTGGGTAAGCGGCGAAACATTCACTGATTTATTGATCAACAACGGCCTGCAGGCGCTTGGTATTGGCGCCCTGGGCTGGCTGGTCGCCACCTTGTTGGAACGGCGTCATAACGCACAAATGACAGAGCGGGAAAAGCTACTGGCTGACGTGCGCGTATCAACAACCCGCAAAGCCGGCCCACTGGCAAAGGAAGGCATTATGATCAGTGGTTCGGTTGTAATTGCCCATGACTTTTTTCGCACGCTCATCATTGCCTTCAGAAAGCTGATCGGCGGCAACATTAAGCCCTATGAACGATTGGTGAACCGCGGGCGGCGCGAGGCCTTCATTCGCTTGCGGGAAGAGGCGCTTCTGCGCGGATTTGACGAGGTGATTAACGTACGCTTTGGCAGCGCACTGGTGGCCGGGCGCTTCCTGTCTGCCGTCGAAATGGTGGTTTACGGCACAGGGATAAAGTCTGGAGTAAAATCAGACGCAACGTCTGTCACCCATCCTAAGTGTGAGCCTTAAACCAATATGTATCCTCACTGGGTCGTTGCCTACCCCTGCCCGTATTGTTAGGCTGCAGGTCAATTGCATCAAAGCAGGGACACAAAAATGAAATTCCAAAAAACACTGATTGGCAGTGGCATTGTCGTCGCTGTTGTTGCTGGGCTCGCATTGGAGACTATGAGTGCTGCTGGTGTTTTCCGCACTATAGAGCCACATTTTGCGGGCCAGTGCACACGAGTTGACGGCGTGGTTGGCGCGGAGGATATCACCATCGATGTTGAGACTGGCATGGCCTACATCTCGGCGATGGATCGCCGCAACTTGATTGCCTCCGGCGACCATAAAGGCGGCATTTACATATACCGGCCCGGATCGTTTGCAACACCAATCAAGTTTGAAACTGATCTGGACCAGCCGTTCCATCCCCACGGCATCGACTTGTGGAAAGCGTCCGATGACACAGATGAAAATGACCGGATTTTTGTTGTTACCCACCCCATTGTGCCGGGCAAGGACGGCAAGCTGGGCACGCCGATTAGTCAGATCGATATTTTCGAGATCGACGGCGACAGGCTAAACCATATACGCTCGGTTAACCCGGTGGAGCCATTTAGCCTGAACGATGTGGCTGCCGCGGGACGCGATAGTTTTTATGCCTCAATTGATCAGGGCAGTGTAACCCCATTAGGCCGCACGCTTGAAGTATACGGCCGCCTAGCGCGGGCAGGTGTGATGTACGGCAAAGATAGCCTGATGACCCGCGTCGCAGGCGACATGGTTTATGCCAACGGCATTCAGGTCAGCAACGATGGCAAAACCCTGTATGTGGCCGAGACAACAGGCAAGCGACTTTCCAGCTTTGCCATCAGTCAGATCGACGGCCTGCTTTCGCCCGCCTCTGAAATTAAAATAAACTCGGGTCTCGATAACATCGAATTTGACGATAACGGCGACCTATGGGTGGTTGGTCACCCCAAGACCTTTGATTTTCTGGCCCACGCGGGTGACCCCGCCAAGCGGTCAGCCTCGCAAGTATTTAAAGTGACTTGGGAAAATGGTGAGATGGCAGCATCGGAAATTTACCTGAACGATGGCAACCCCATTTCAGGGGCCAGTGTGGCCGCACCGGCCAAAACATCATCGGGCGAAAGAATGTTGATTGGCTCGGTGTTTGAGCCCTTCATTCTGGATTGCAGCCTATAAGCGACAACCCAGTTGATTTTTTGTTGGCCGGTCGAATTAGGCTTTTTTCGGCCCCATAGAATATTCACCGCCGCGCTCGAGCCCACGCAAATAGGCAGGCCGCGCCTGCATCCGCTCCACATAGGCTTTGAGATTAGGAAGCTGCTCAAGGCCGCCCGATGCATTCATTGCCTCTAGCGGGAACAGCATTTGAATATCTGCCCCAGTGAGCTTACCACCCGCATAAAATTCTTTATCACCCAAGCCTTTGGCAGAATAAGTCAGGTGATTGATGATTTCGCTTTGTATGCGCGGCGCCAGCGGCTCTGCAGCATCACCCAAACGGCTGGTATAGAGCCGCAGCAACAAAGGCAGCATCAGCGAGCCTTCGGCATAATGCATCCATTCAATATAGCTATTGTAATCGTCGTCCGCAGGATCGAGAGAATATTTGCCGTCGCCGTATGTGCGCGCCAAATATTCTACAATCGCTCCAGATTCGGCGATTTTCACATCACCGTCTTCCAGCACCGGTGATTTACCCAGCGGGTGAACTTCCTTCAAACTATCGGGTGCCAGATTGGTTTCGAGATCGCGGGTGTAATGCACAATTTCATAGTCACAGCCCAGCTCCTCAAGGAACCATAAAACGCGCTGCGACCGACTGTTGTTAAGATGATGAATTTTGATCATGGGGAATGGCTCCTGTTTGATAACGTTACCACCTATCTAGAGCGATTCAGTTCAGAAAAAAGCCAGTTAGACTCTAAAAACGGCCAGTTTGATTCTATTTTTCACCAAAATTACGCAGTAAATAGATCGCCAGCGCCTCGGATTCGTCTTTTTCAAAGTCAAATGGCGGCATCGGGCCAGGCGGCGAGGGAAACAATGCGGTTAGTCCTTCGATGTCATAGCGGGCACTGAGGTCCTGCAATATTTTAACCTGAACACCATCTGCGGCTTCAGCTGGATCGTGGCAAGCGGCGCACCCATTGTCGTTAAAAACTTCCGCGCCGTTTTCCGTCATGGCAAACAGAGTCATTTCATCAAATGCTGCAAGCGGGTCAACGGTTTGTGCAGCTTTTACAGCAAAACCCGGAACACTGATATCGCCCCAACCTACTTTGTAAACCGAGCCTGAATAATCGTCTGAAATATAGATGGCTCCGTCATGTCCGAACGCCATTTCCACCGGGCGACCGATGACATCTTCGTCCAGTTCAAAACCAGTCAGGAAATCGCGTTGTTCAATGCTGCCATCCGCACCGAAATGCAGCGAAACCACTTTGTAACCGGCAAGTTCGCTACGGTTCCATGAGCCGTGCAATGCAGTCAGAGCGGCGCCCTCATAGCCTGCGGGCGCCGTGTCGGCCCCGAAAAAACGCACACCCAGCGGGGCACGGTGTGCCCCAAAACCATGCGCCAAAGACCGGGACGCCTGCACTTTGTCTTCGTTTCCGGGGCCAAAGTCAGGGTCAGGCTGCTTGTCATCATAAGCGTAGGGCCAGCCATAGTCTGCGCCCTGCTCTACCAAATTCAGTTCACAGTGCGGGGTGTCATCACCGAGCAAATCCCGGCCATTGTCCGTGGCATAAAGCGCGCCGGTTGCCGGGTGCCAATCAAAACCAACGCTGTTTCTGAGGCCGGTTGCAAAAGTCTCGGCGCCAGTACCATCAGCATTCATGCGCACCATGCTGGCGCGGTAGGGTTGTTCCTCAATGCATACGTTACAGCTGGAGCCCACAGTCACATAAAGCATGTCGTCTGGGCCAAACCCAATGGTGCGGGTGGTGTGATTGCCGCCTGCGGGCATGCCACTGAAAACAACCTCCAGCGGGCCTAGAGTTCGGGCTTCCCTGTCAAAGCGGCCTCGCACAACCTGCTCGGTTTCCCCGATATAGAGATAACCACCATATAGCGCCAGCCCGTGCGGGTGACCAAGTCCAGAGGCCAGCACCGTGCGACCGTCCGATGCGCCATCGCCGTCTTCGTCTCGGTGTAGCAGGATAATCTCGCCGGGACGCATACTGGTGGCCAAGACATCCCCGGTTTCGGTAACCGCGATGGTGCGCACATTATTGACATCACTGGCGAAAACACCAATGCGAAACCCATCAGGTAGCTTGAACCGCTCCCTAAGCACGCTCTCACTGGGTGCATCCAATTGCTTGCCGGTCATAAAATCCAGAAGCGGGCCATTAATCGCATAGCCGGACGGCCAAAACAGCCACAGCCCTGCAGCCGCCAAAACGACTATGCCAAAAAACCACTTGAGAATTTTCTTGATCATACCAGCTCCTCCGCGCTTCCGCTTGAGCGCCGGCACCAAGCTTAATCAGTCCTGGCCCACTCAGCAAGACATGAAGAAATTGCTGGTCAAGAAATTGCCAACTCGACAAAATAGCAATCAGGAAACACGAGGTAACCTTACGATGCAGCCTGACGACACAACAAAAACCATCAAAACCGCGCAGAGTTGGATTTCGCAAGACAAATATGATGACATTCCTGCTGCAATAATTGAGGGACAGCGCTGGTTGGATGCCCTCCTAACGGCCAAGGACAGCGACCCAAAGGCGATTGGACCTGTGCTAGGCGCACTCAATGGCCGGCTGGGGCGCATGAAAGCCATGAACCCGGTCGCCTGGTTTGAACTGTCCGATGGCAAGATTGCCGTTGGCCACCGGCCGTCGAAAAAGAAGCTTGATGAGTTGAAACTTCAAGGGGTCAGTCATGTGCTAACCCTGCTTACTGGAGGTGAAGGCGCGCTCGCGGTCAAAAAATCAGTTAAAGCTGCGGGTCTCGACTGGATTTGGTTTGCCATGGAGGGCGGCGACCCACTTGGGCCGGAACGAGATTCTGAAGCAGAATCCCTATTCAAAACTCTGGAGGGCCTTTTGAAAAACCAGAGCCAGATTTATATTCATTGTTCTGCTGGCATTCACCGTACAGGCATGATTGCGAATGCCCTTCTTCGCTACTTGGCCCTGAACCAAGACGCTGCGAACGAAGCGCTTCTTGCCCTCAGGCAGGAAACATCAGAAGGTGTCGGCGACCACCGTCTTGCTTGGGGTAAACGATTTGAGCGCCTTAAAGCAGATTGAAATAGTTGGCCAGAGATTAGGACTAAGCACATGAAGAGAAGAACATTTTTAGGCGCAACCGCAGCCACCACAGCGGTCACAGCGCTTTCGCTATTTACCGGCGTGCAAACTTTGGCCGCAGAACAGAAGCAGCCAGGAAAACCCCGTCGCCTGAGGGCTGGCGACGAAGTGCGACTGGTGGCACCTGCCGGTGCATTATTCCAGAAAGTACGACTGGAAATAGCCTTTGAAAATATGATTGGCCTTGGCTTAAATCCAACAGCAGGCACTCACGCACTTGACCGCCACGGTTATTTCGCGGGAACCGACGAGGACCGCGCCGCCGACATTATGGCGGCCTTTGCCGACCCTAATGTTAAAGCCATATTTGCTTTGTCTGGCGGTTGGGGTGCGGCGCGCCTGCTACCGCTATTGGACTTTGATGTCATCAGGGCAAGCCCGAAAGTAATCATCGGATACAGCGATATCACCGCACTGTTGTGTGGCATCCACGCGCGTACCGGCATGACCACATTTCATGGACCAAACGGCACCTCGCGCTGGCGACCCGCCGTTGTTGCTGCCGCCAAGCAAATATTATTTGAAGGCAAAAGCCCTACCATTAAAAACCCGGTGCCCGACTATGACACACTGGCACAGCACAGCCTGCGGGTACAAACCATTAACCCCGGCGCAGCAGAAGGCACGCTGGTGGGCGGTAATCTGACAGTGCTAACCGCGCTGGCAGGGTCCCCTTACATGCCTGATTTGAAAGGCAAGATATTGTTCCTCGAAGATGTGGGCGAAGCCATTTACCGCGTTGACCGTATGCTTTCAACGCTGCAGTTATCCGGTGCGCTGGAAGCCGTAAACGGTATCATTTTTGGGGGTTTCACCGATGTAGGTAATGACGGCGACGGATACGGTGCCTTCGCGCTGATGGATATTTTTGAGCATTACGGCAAGCTCGCGAACGTGCCCACTTTTTACGGCGCACCCTTTGGCCACATCGCCAGTAACGGCATTATGCCTATCGGCACCCGCGCCCGCATCAACGCCGCTAAAGGCACAATCAATCTGCTCGAAGCATCGGTAATTTAACAACGGGGCTTCTGCGTAGATACCATTCTGCTCAAAGTGTGCACAGCAAACAGCGACCAGCGTCGTATGCACAATCGACATGTGTGCTAGTGAAACAACCGTATCAGGGATGCTTGGTCTGATGATTGGCAATACGGCTGAAGATGCTCTCGACTGCTTGGCATGCTCAATACTGGCGATAAAGCCAGGTACAGAAATCGAATCCAGCGAGGAATAGCTGCGTTTTTCTTGCTGCCGCATCCGTGTTTGGAGGGCCGACACAACAATAAAATAGACCAGTGTGCTTGCCAATATACTGCGCCGAGTGGTTATATAGGCACTATTCTTGACATTCTATTGAGGAGAAACAAGATGTACGCTGATCATCATTTTCAAATCTTCTTGCATATCGTTCTATTTGCATTGTGGTTAGGTTCATCGGTTACCATCTTGGTAATGGTGTGCTGGCTGAATATGCACGGCGATGAATCTAGTGAACGTAAGATGGGTTTGTCTAGTTTGAAATATCTCGTGCGCGTCCCCAAGACAGTCTTTATTTTGATGTTACCCATGGGACTTCAGTTGGCGAGCAACCTTGGTTTGATCACGTTGGCAAACGAATCAACAATTGGCGTCTGGATTTTCGCTATTGTTTGGCTTGGCATCGACTGGATTGGCGCACCAAATCGGCAAACATCGACAGCGCAGGCCATGCGTGTGGTAGAGCGCGTAATTCAAGCTGCATTTGTCGTCGTATTGGGCGGAGCCGGCGTATTGTCATTGCTTTCTGGTGCCCCCGTCGAGGCATCCTGGCTCGCAACAAAAATGGTTATATATGCTGGCATACTTGTCGTGATGGCACTTTTTGATTTTACGTTAGAAAAGGCCTACCCACAACTGGAGGATAGTCGCGAACCCTTAACAGGTGGCAAACAGATGTTGTCTCCGGTGGTTATCGCTGCTGGCCTGCTGGTGATAACGATAGTGTTGTTGCTTGTAGCCGCGTGGACAGGTTTTAATAGCTGGCGCGTATAGTAAACCGCCGATCGCCCACTCCCATATGGGCGCGCTGAGTGAGGATTCGGAACCTGATTCTTAAGGATGCGGGCAACGATAGAGACATCGCTCTGCCCACTAGTAAATAAGCGCATATTAATACCAAAAAAAGCGCGATCAGGCTGCTTAAACCGACGGTCTCATCATAAACCGGCTTTAATGTGGGGCAGCGAGTACATATATACCCTTGATAAGAAAACCGCGATAAACGCGGCACGAAAGCGGGGGAATACCATGAATCTATTTTCCAAAACCATATTTAACGATGAAGAGGCCAAGGGCTGGCTGCCTTGGGGCGTGCTGGCCACCATTCTGGCGCTGGTTATAACCATTGCTCTGTTGGCGGGTACCAACTCGCTAATTCTTAAGCCGCTGGAGCTAGTTGACGATAAATGGGAACCTATCGGTGCATACGGCTTTTTTGCATTTCTGACAGTATCGTTCGGTGCAGTAGGCCTTGCCTTCCTTGGCTGGATAAAACTTGTTGAGCGCCGGTCGCTGGCCAGCGTAGGCTTAAGTACCCCTGGCGGCATGAAAACATTTTGGCAGGGTCACGGCGCAGGCATCGCCATGATGGCAGTCATTGTAACCCTTATCGGTGTGTTTGGTGGATACGAAGTCGGCGCGGTTGCCCCTGCTCTATCCTCACCGACAGCGCTGTTTCAAATTGCCTTGCTACTGATTGGTTTCGCCCTGCAATCCAGCGTCGAGGAATTTATCTTTCGCGGTTGGCTTTTGTCGGTTCTCACCCGCAAATTCAATTTGCTGGCAGCAGTGCTGGTCAGTTCTGCGCTGTTTACATTCATGCATTTCAGTCCGGAAAACGCCTGGTACAACAGCTTAAACATTATGGCATTTTCCTTTTTTGCCTGCGCGTGGGTTATTAAGACAGGTAACATCTGGGGTGTGATGGGCTGGCATGCCGGTTGGAATTGGTTCACCGCCACCGGGTTTGAGGTGCCTGTTACTGGCTTGGATACGGACACTTCAGCGCTAGTGGTACAACTCAGCCCAACCGGTCCTGATTGGTTGCACGGTGCCGGAATGGGACCAGAGGGTAGTCTTTTCTGCACGTTAGTGCTTGTGGCAGGCACGTTGTTTTGGCTTACACGCCCCACCAATCAAGATGTCACTGCAAAAGCGAGCTAAAATCGGCTAATTATAGTATAATTTCTGGCATCGGATGGACGTCCGGATGCAGATGGTGGGCAAGCAGTTCAAGGCTGTCCACCAGCCGCGGTCCGGGCCTGCTGAATAAGGCGTTGCCGTCAAACACAAAAACCCGGGTACCTGCTGCACTAAAACTTTCCAGTATTTGATCAACACCCGCTCGGCTTAACTCAAGCCGGGTACGGCCTTCAGAAAAACCGCAGCAAGCAAAAACCAAAACGTCTGGCCTCATTGCTCTCAGGCTGTCCCAATCGCTCGTATATGACGGCGTGTCGCGGGTGCCCATGATATCCTCGCCGCCCGCGAGATCGATCAAATCATGCATCCAGTGCCCCGAAACAAACGGCGGATCTATCCAGTCCAGAACAATGGTTTTTGGACGATAGTTAATGTGCGACGCGGTCCGCTGCGCAACCGCATCAATCCGTGCCTGCAATCCACCGACTACTTGTTCAGCTTTTTCATCCAGTCCAAGCGCATCGCCCAAACGTTGGATGGTGGTGATCACATCACCAAGAGAAAAAGGTTCCATATTGACGATAGCCGGATTACCGGGCAGCCCTGTAACTGCTGCTTCCACATCAACACCAGACACAGCACAAACATCGCACAATGCTTGGGTAACAATTACATCAGGCGCTATCCGGTCAAGTAGGTCCGTATCAATAGCGTAAAGCGCTTCGCTGTCTTGCAACTGTGCACGAACGACAGCGTCGATCTCGCTGCTCGAGGCTTCCTTGGGAACAACGCAACTGGTCACCACTGGCAATTCGCAAACCTCGCTCGGGTAATCACAACCGTGAGAGACGCCGACAAGGCTGTCGGCGGCCCCCAATACAGCCACAATTTCGGTGGCGCTTGGTAGAAGTGAGACAATTTTCACTGAGATTTTCCGCCCAGTTCAACGCCCGGATACATGCGCCTGAATGCGGCTTGCCCTCCAAACAATAGGGCGCAGTAAAAGCCGTCGCCTAACATGGAAATGCCCATGAAAGGCAAACCCGCAACATAGCAAGCAAAAAGCCCCCCAGATGTGGGCGGATAATACCCCGCAGCCCACACCGCAAAATTCGACACAATGAAAAACACTAAAGCATTCACGCCGACAGCACGTAGAATTTGAATCGGGTTTTCATCGTCACGGATAAGAAGTCGCCCTATAACCGGTGCTATCGCAAAGCCAAGATAAACGCCGATCATGACAGTAATACTGTAAAAGCCTGTGATCAGATCACTCACCAAAAGCGCGACGATTGGTACCAACCACGCCTGTTTTAGGCTCATTTTTGTGCCCGCGAACAGGCCAAATGCGCCAACCGGCGTAAGGTTCCAGGGGTGGGGCACCAGACGTGCCACCACCGCAAAAGCAACAAGAAAAATATTCATGATCCGTTCCTTCGCTTAGAAGTTTGCACGGAAACCGGCATAAGCACCGATGCCAGGTGTGGCGAAACCAAATAGATTCTCATAACTGGCATCAAACAGGTTTTCCACACGACCATAGAGGCTAATAGTTTCATTGATCCGATAGCTGCCACCAATGTTCACGAGCAGATACTCATCCAGCGTGACCCTCTGGGATGGCTCCGGGAAAGGCGGGAAGAAGGTATCGACGGAAGCGCCAACATAATTGGCATCCAATGTCAGGCCAACGCGGTCGCTTGGTCGGTAATCCACAAATAACGAGGCATTGTTCTTCGGGCGGCGCAGTTCGCGGTTCAGGCCGCCGGCACCGTCTGGTTCCTTGGCGTTTAGGTAAGCATAGTTGAGCGTGACATCCAGCTGATCGCTGACAGCAAACTCAGCGGTTACTTCAAAGCCGTCGCGCTTGCTTTTGCCGTCGCGGTTTTCAGCGGTGAAACCAAAGGTAACCGGGTCAAAAGCAAATCCATTGATTTCATTTTCCAACCGCGCAGTGAAATAGGACGCATCAAGCGACAGTTTGCCGTCAAGCGCCACGTGCGAGACACCAAATTCATATTCAACCGAGCTTTCCGGAAGCAGGTTAGGATTTCCGAAGAAACTGTCACTAAAAAAGCCAAACAACTCAATGAATGTGGGCGCCTTTTGGCCACGTGCAACATTGCCGTAAAAGCGTGTGCCTGTCCCTGCAATTTTGTAAACAACACCGCCGCGCCAACTGGTGGCATTATCAAACCGGTCATTGTCATCATAGCGAATGCTGCCGGTTACTGTGATGGCATCGCTAAGCGCCCCCACATAATCAGCCACATAGCCCGTCACACTGCCGCTCTGGTCCTGATTGGGGTCACCGAACGGTGACGCTGGACCACGCTGAGAAAAATCTGTGTCTTCGTGGTCGATTGCAAGCGTAAGGCTGTGCCCTTCTGTAAGTTTGATCCGGTTATCGGCATAGAAGCCCCAACGCTCTGAAGAGGTCGAGCCACTCGCTGTACCATCCGAGAGGTTAGCGATCTCGGTGTCCAGGTAGGTTATGCGCGCACTCTGCGTCAACCTACCGTCCAACAATTCAAACACGGTACCAACCGACGCAGCGGTTTGTTTGTTGTTGGTCACCCGGTCACTATCGGCGGGAAAACCGGTGGTAAAGTCTGTGCTATCGAATTCGTTGCGCGTATCGGTGTGGCGCAGTGAAAAGGTTAGGCTACTGGTGTCGGTTGGCTTGTATCCGCCGGTTGCATTTACCGTAAGGGCGCGGAAACCATCTTTTTCATCGCCGACACGCGATACGTTTGTGCCTTCACTGTCTGAGTAGCTGGCGCCGAGGCGGAAATTTGATTTTTTGGTTGCCCCGCCGATACTGCCGCCAAAGCGGTAAGTACCAAAAGCACCGGCTTCGCCGTTGGTACTAACAGACAGGTCACCCTCGCCTTTTTTGGTGATGATATTGATTACGCCGGAAACCGCATCACTGCCCCAAACGCTGGACAGCGGACCACGAATGATTTCAATGCGTTCGATCTCGGTGGTTGATAGCAGTTCAAACTGCACCTCGTCGCCCGCAGCTGGGTCGTTGATCTGGACGCCGTCAATTAGCACCAGCGTTTGATTGGCTTCGCCGCCACGCAATCGCAATTGAGCCTGTCCGCCCACACTGCCCGCACGCGCAATGGCGATGCCCGGCAATGTGTTCAATAGGTCAGGCAACGAGAAAGTCTGACGTTTCGCGATATCTTCAGCGCTGATAATGGTGACTGAACTGGCAATGTCGACAACCGACAATGGCGTTCGGGTTGCCGTTACCTCAATAGTTTCAATATCAACCGCAAACACGGGATGAGAGGCGACAGCGAAAACAGCCGCCGACAAAGGTAAAATGATAGATTTTTGGGTCATTACACGATCCACACATAGAGAGACACGCGTGTCTCAAGATTAAAAATATCTGTGTGGAAACGGATTTCAGACGGAAAACCCCAGCACACAGCAACACTCAAAAGCATCGCCGGTACGGAATACCCGCCCCAACAGGCTAACCCGGCCAAGGGATCGACGACCTGATGGCAGGCTTCCTGACTTGCGGGTCAAAACCAGATGATCACGCCTTCCCGGGTGTCCGAATGGATACTCAGTGGCATATGTGATCAAGGCTCGCCGCATACAGTTGCGGGTACAGTCATGGCATTGGCTTGTCAGCCGCACCATGTTTCCTCTTAGCCCCGAAGGGCACCATCAGTTAAAGGCTATAGACGAGAAAAAACCGCCCGGCAAGGCATTGCGGGGCGGTTTATCATTAATCTTGTTAGCGTCGTTCAGTAGGAAACTTTATGAAACTTCCCAAGTCTGGCCAGAATAGATCATGTCTTTCAAGCTACGCTTGCCTTTATATTCTTCAACCTGTGCATGCACCGCGTCAGCGTATGTTATTTCAGCTGGATCTGCGTACAAAACGCCCATCGCCATTGGCTCATTTGGGTTGACACCCAGTTCAGCCAACATGCGTGCAAGCTGCAAATTTGTCTCGTCGTGGGTTAGAACATCATCTTCCGTGATACCATCTTCACCGACGGTGACAACTTCAAGTGCAAATGCTTTAGCATTGAGATGGATGCCTTTATTGGCGTCAGCACCGAAGATCATTTTTTCGCCGTGCTCCAAGAGTAGTTGCTTGTCCTTAGCGACCGACTTGTCAGTCACGTTGGCCCAGGTTGCGTCATTATAAACGATGCAATTCTGCAAAATCTCAACAAATGATGCGCCTTTGAAACCATGCGCTCGTGTGAACACGCCCGGCATATGCTTCAGTGCAGTATCCACGGTGCGGGCAACAAATCGTGCCCCTGAGCCCAGCGCAAAACTGATTGGGTTCATGGGGGAATCAATTGATCCCTGAGGCGTTGACGGCGCCTTAGTTCCAGGCTCTGACGTGGGAGAATATTGGCCTTTGGTCAGGCCGTAAATCTTGTTGTTGAACAGCAGGATGTTGATATCCACATCGCGCCTAAGCACATGCATCATATGGTTGCCGCCAATGGACAAGCCATCACCGTCGCCAGTGATCATCCAAACATCAAGTTCAGGGTTGGCAAGCTTAACCCCCGTTGCCACCGCTGGTGCGCGCCCATGGATGGTGTGAAAACCGTATGTGTCCATATAATAGGGGAAGCGACTGGAGCAACCAATGCCGGATACAAACACAGTGTTCTCTCGGGTCGCGCCCAATTCAGGCAACGTGCGCTGCATACATTTCAAAATCGCATAGTCACCGCAACCGGGGCACCAACGCACTTCCTGATCGCTGGTGAAATCCTTGATCGTTAGCTTTTCAGCAGGGGCTGTCATTTCATTCATAGCCTGTTTTCCCTATTCGCTAACTTCGGCACGTATCGCCGAAAGTATATCTACAATTTTGAACGGCAATCCAGAAACCTGATTAAGCGGCTTTGCATCGATTAAGAATTTGTCGCGCAACACCGTTTTCAATTGGCCAGCATTCATTTCAGGCACAAGAACTTTGTCGTACCCCTTCAGAAGTTCACCCAGGTTACGTGGGAACGGGTTCAGATATTTGATATGAATATGGCTGACGCTCAGGCCGTCTGCCCGTGCGGCTTTCACCGCCTCGGAGATTGGCCCAAAGGTTGACCCCCAACCCACAACCGCGAGCGTACCGCCTTCTTCGCCCTGCTCAATGTCCTGCAACGGAATGTCATTGGCAATACCGTCTATTTTGGCAAAGCGGGTGTCTGTCATTTTCTGATGGTTGTCTGGGTCATAAGAGATGTGGCCAGTATCATAGCTTTTCTCAATGCCGCCGATGCGGTGTTCAGTGCCGGGCACACCGGGGATACCCCAATTACGGGCCAATGTTGTCTCGTCGCGCTTAAACGGGTTGAAGCTTTCGTCCTCGCCCGGCGTTTCGGCAAACTCAACTTTAAAAGGCTCCAGCGCATCCAGATCAGGCAGCATCCACGGCTCGGCAGCATTCGCAATAAAACCGTCCGTTAACAGCATCACCGGGGTCATATATTTCACCGCAAGCCTGCAAGCTTCAATGGCAACTTCAAAACAGTCCCCCGGACTGCGGGTAGCAATTACTGGTAGGGGTGCGTCGCCGTTACGACCATAAATGGCCTGATACAGATCAGACTGTTCAGTTTTGGTCGGCAACCCCGTTGACGGACCGCCGCGCTGGCTGTTGATAACAACAAGCGGTAGTTCGGTTGAAATGGCCAGACCCATCGCTTCCATTTTAAGCGCGATGCCTGGACCAGAGGAACTGGTTACACCAAGCGAGCCCGCATAGGACGCGCCGATGGCAGCGCAGATAGCAGCGATTTCGTCTTCCGCTTGAAAAGTAACGATGCCCATTTCTTTCATGCCGGAAAGCGTGTGTAAAATGGGTGACGCCGGTGTAATCGGATAGCTACCAAGCACCACGTTCAAACCGGCTAACTCACCGCCAGCGGCAATGCCCCACGACAGTGCCTGACTACCGGTTACAGTGCGGTAAAGACCCGGTGCGGTTTTGTTGGCACCGATTTGATAACGTTTAATATGAGCAGAAAGTTCTGCGGTTTCACCGAAAGCATTACCCGCATTCAGCGCAGCTACATTCGACGCCGCAATCTCCGGTTTTTTAGCAAACTTCTTGTTCAGCCAATCAACAACAGGCTTGCGCTCGCGGGAAAACATCCAAAGCATAAGCCCCAGCGTCCACATGTTTTTACAGCGCAGTGCTTCCTTATTGCCAAGGCCGTGTTCTTTCACCGCTTCCAGTGTTTGCTTGGAAATATCCAGATCAATAACCTGATAGTCGTCCAGCATCGGCGTACCGAGCGGGCTTTCCTCATATCCAGCCTTTTGAAGGTTACGTTTGGTGAAAGCGCCACTGTCAACAACCAGCAAACCGCCTGAACGCAAGTTGCCCAAATTGGTTTTGAGCGCCGCCGGGTTCATCGCCACCAGAACATCCGGTTGGTCACCAACGGTTTTAATCGACCTAGCGCCAAAATTAATCTGAAATGCGGAAACGCCGAAGGTGGTCCCTACAGGCGCTCTAATCTCGGCTGGGAAATCAGGGAAAGTGGCAAGGTCACTACCTTCCAATGCGGTAGAACTGGTAAACTGGCTTCCGGTTAGTTGCATGCCGTCGCCGCTATCACCGGCAAAGCGGACAACCGCTGATTCCAACACCTGAATTTCTGATGTCATTCTTTGTCGTCCTTCAATTCCCAATTCCGCGTTACGGGCGCGCCCAAGCGGTATTTATTCTACATATGCTGCTTTTCTGGCAGAGGCAATCATTACACCGAGCAATACACATAAAACGACACATATTTTCTATTTTATCGACTAATTTAAAGTAATTTGAGAATGATATTCTAATATATGCCCAAATTATACCTAGGAACGTGGGTTTCTCATCAAAACAAATTCCTCCGCACTAGAGGGGTGTACAGCAACGGTTTGGTCAAACTGTGCCTTGGTCAACCCGGCTTTCACCGCAATACCAATGCCCTGAATAATTTCAGCGGAATCCAGTCCCAGCATATGCGCACCAACAACCTTGTCGGTCGCTTTATCAACAATGAGCTTGGTAAAGGCCCGTTCATCCGAGCCGCCGAGCGTATGCTTCATTGGTTTAAAGTCAGACGTGTAAACTTCAATTTCGCCGAACTGCTCACGCGCCTGCTCTTCTGATACGCCGACAGTGCCTATTGGTGGCTGCGAAAATACGGCCGTTGGAATGGCATCATGTTCAGGCGACGTAGGCGTGTTATTGTAAACCGTAAGCGCAAAGGCATGGCCTTCTTTAATCGCGACCGGCGTCAATGCAACGCGGTCAGTAACATCACCGACTGCGTATATGCTGTCCACGTTTGTTTTACTAAATTCATCGACGATAACCGCGCCCTTTTTATCAAGCGCTACACCCGCTTTTTCTAGGCCAAGGCCCGCAGTATTGGGTGCGCGGCCAGTCGCATACATAACCGCGCCAGCATCAATTTTACTGCCGTCAGTCAACGTCAACCTGACGCCATCTTCGGTTTTCTCTATCGCGGTAATATTGGTGTTGGTGCGAACATCAATGCCTTTTTTGGTCATCTCTTCATTAAGCTTGTCGCGCACTTCGTTATCAAACCCGCGTAGTATTTGCTCGCTGCGATAAAGCTGCATCACTTTTGAGCCCATGCCGTTGAAAATGCCGGCAAACTCAACCGCGATATAACCACCACCAACAATGACCACGCTTTCTGGCAAGCTATCCAGATGCAACGCCTCATTGGAAGTAATTGCATGCTCTATGCCCGGCACATCTGGCATGGTCGGCCAGCCGCCGGTAGCAACCAAAATGGTTTTGGCGGTGATAACCTTGTCTTCGACCCGCACACTGTTGGGACCCTCCACCGTTGCACGGCCATTGATTATCTCAACGCCAGCGCCTTCCAGGTTTTTGATATAAAGGCCGTTGAGCCGATCGATTTCCTTGTCCTTGCGCGCAATCAGCGTTTCCCAACTGAACGAGCTTTCGCCCACCTCCCAGCCGTAACCGCGCGCGCTCTCAAAATCTTCACCGAAATGAGACGCGTATACGAGTAGCTTTTTGGGTACACAGCCGCGAATAACGCAAGTGCCGCCCACCCGAAATTCTTCCGCCACCGCAACTTTTGCCCCAAAGCCCGACGCGATGCGGCTGGCACGAACGCCGCCAGAACCAGCGCCAATAACAAACAAGTCGTAATCATAGTCCATCATGTCTCTCCATATCCCTGCACGGGGCGGGGCATAAAATCGGCGTGTGCCAGCGTGTCCCGAGACAGCAATATGGGGCTTGCCTACGGATTACCAAGCTTTAACAGCCAATAGCCGCCATCACAATATTATGATCGCCCACAAGCGCAGGATATTTCCGATCCGACTGATTGGCATATTCGATAAATCAATTTATTGGTTATGGCAGACATTGTTTCTTGCAGCCGGTCCGCGCCATCGCCTATGGTCGCGCAAATTCACATGCATCAATCCACCGGAGACAGGTAATGGACATTAAGGGCAAAACTATATTGGTAACTGGCGGCGCATCGGGCCTTGGCCGCGCGACAGTGACGGCATTCGTTGAAAACGGCGCCAATGCCATCATCGTTGATGTCAACGATGACATGGGGTTTGCCCTTGAGAAAGAATTAGGCGGCGCGGCGGTTTATGTGCGCACTGATGTAACCAGCGAAGCAGATGTGAAAGCAGCAGTTACCGTGGCCTTGTCCAAATTCGGCAGCCTTGATGTAGCAGTGAACTGCGCAGGCATCGGCAATCCGGAGAAAGTTTTGGACCGCGAAGGCAACCGCCATACCATGGACCATTTCCGCCGGGTGATCGGGATTAACCTGATCGGCAGCTTCAACATGCTGGCCGAAGCCGCACAGGCGATGGCGAAAAACGAACCAGGGGTGGACGGCGAGCGCGGCGTTATTATCAACACCGCATCGGTCGCGGCATACGAAGGACAAATTGGTCAGGCAGCTTACGCAGCATCTAAAGGCGGTATTGTCGGCATGACCTTGCCCACTGCCCGCGAGTTTGCCCGTCAAGGCATCCGGGTGATGACCATCGCACCGGGCTTCATCCACACGCCGCTATTTGACGGGCTGCCCGAGGCCGCTGTTGAAAGCCTGACCCAGCAAGTTGTCTTCCCCAAACGCCTGGGTATGCCTCAGGAATATGCCAAGCTGGCTGGCCATATCGTTGAAAACGCCTACCTTAACGGTGAGACCATTCGCATGGACGCCGCCGCCCGCATGGCACCGAAGTAAGTAAAAGAACCTTAGGGTTGCTGGATGCTAAGCTTTGGTTTTTGCATCCAGGTTCAATGCCTCATGCAAGGAATACATAATGGTAACGTCTTTATGAAACTGCTGCACCATGCCTCGATCTAGGGGCAATATAAACTTGCCAGGATTGAACAAGTCCGAGCCATCAGGAATAGCAAGCAAAACTTCGGAATCCCTAAATATTACGCGCAATCCATTATGCAGCTGCTCAAGCGCAATTAAGCGCTCCATCACCATAGGTGTGAGAATGTAACGCGCAGCAACCTGATTGGTGCTAAAAACATCAAACGTGGCCTCAAATACTGAATCTTCAAGCTTTACTCGATCTGAACTTTTAAAAACACTATTGAAAACATCACTTGCTATGCTGTGACGTGATTGTATGGCGATCTGAGTAGATGTTTTTTTAGGGTAATCGAATCGACAAAGTAGGCCATCAAATACAGTGGCGTAATACTTATAAACTTCGACCTTTAGCCGAACTTCGGCTACGCTCATTTGTATTCCATTGTGCTCCCCCCAAAAATGGTCAGACAATTCAGAACGGTCATGTATTGGAAGTACATCTTCATACTTTGAAAGAAGGACATCCGCAGCATTTTGATCATAAGTAAAACCATACTGCTTCAAAATTTCCGGTACCAAACGATCTTTAAACTCCATCCGCAGTAGCTTTATTGGCAAATAAGACAACATGCCGCCTAAAATCAAAATAATTCCAGCCTCTCGCGAAATAGCAATTCGCGGGTCTGGATAATTGAAGTTTATGACAACAGCTACACCTAGAGTTACAAGCCCCAAGAGGAAAGATAGAACAAGTCTTCTTTCTCGCAAGGCCTCGAATTCATTGAACAACTGCTCAAAATGCAAAAGAGTGGCTTCGTTTTCACTAGGCCTGAGCATATCAAGTTTTTGAAAATCTTCCGAATTCCGTTTATTTCGCTCACGATAACTTGCTCGCCGCGCAGCTATGTCCATGAAGCTCAAAGATAGTCCCTCGCATTCACGGGCTCAGCTGCATCGGGGCTTCCTTTAAAGTATGGTAAACGTTCCGCCCCCACAGCACTTGCAAAATAAGACATTGGAAATGTCTCCAATGCATTGTTGAGGTCGGTAACCGCAGAATTATAAAACCGCCGAGAAGCTGCTATATGCCCTTCCACTTCTTCATAGGTTTCCTGTGCCCGTAGAACTGTTGCTTGCGACTTCAGGTCTGGGTAATTCTCGGATAATGCGAAAAATCGGCCGAGCGCACTACTAACAGTAGTGTCGAGTTCCATCCCGGCCTTCAAGGCTTCACGGCTATTATTTAAAGAATTTGCCCGCGAGCGCAATTCTGTTAGCTCAGTCAGGAGACTTTTCTCATGCTCCATAAATTTCTTCGCTAGCGTTAGCACATTTGGGATCAGATCACGTCGTTTTTCCAACTGAACCTCAATTGAAGACGCTGCCTCACTCGCGCGGTTTTTGATCTGGATTGCTCTCACATACATCCAATAAAGCACAATCAGCACTATGCTTACAAATATCAGATATTCCATAACATCTCCTAATTGCGCCAATTATTACCCTTACTACACTATGTAAACTCTTATTTATTTTGTTTCAATAAAACGATTTTCCACTTTTGCTTACTTGTAACAAACTGCAAGACCGCTAGTTTACACATAAACGATCGTAGGAAAGCAAAGAGGCACCACATGGGACCACTATCAGGATACCGCATCGTTGAGGTTGTCGGCATTGGCCCCGGCCCTTTTGCTGGCATGATGTTCGCCGACATGGGCGCTGAGGTGATTGCGGTTGACCGGCCCGGTGGTGGCACCATGCTTCCGGTTGATATCAACCGGCGCGGCAAGCGTTCCATCGAGCTGGACCTGAAGTCCGAGGACGGCAAAACCGCCTTTTTGAAACTGTGCGAAACCGCCGACGCCCTGTTTGAAGGCTACCGCCCCGGTGTGATGGAAAAACTGGGCCTTGGCCCTGATGATGTTGCCGCGGTTAACCCCAAACTAGTATATGGCCGCATGACCGGCTGGGGCCAAACCGGGCCGCTTGCCAACACCGCAGGCCATGACATCAACTATATTGCCTTATCCGGTGCGCTGCATGCTGTTGGTCCCGCGGACGGCCCGCCCACTGTGCCATTGAACCTGATGGCCGATTACGGTGGCGGCGGCATGATGCTGGCCTTTGGATTGGTATGCGCCCTTCTAGAAGCGCAGAAATCAGGCAAGGGCCAAACCATTGATGTAAGCATGGTAGAGGGCTCGTCCGCGCTAATGTCGCTGTTCCACTCCCTGAAAGCCAGCGGCTTATGGGCCGAACGGCGCGGCGTTAACATGCTGGATGGCGGGGCGCATTTTTACGGCACGTTCGAAACGTCAGACGGTGAGTTTATCAGCCTCGGCGCAATAGAGCCGCAGTTCATGCAGGTGTTCATTGAGAAAACCGGGCTGGACGCAACCTGGATGCAAAACCATATGAACCCAGCTGAATGGCCTCGCCTGAAATCGGAACTGGCGGACTTGTTTAAAACCAAGAGATCGGCGGAATGGCAAGAGCTGCTAGGCGGCACGGACGCCTGCTTTGCCCCCATCCTACCGTTTTGGGAAGCTTGCAAGCACCCACAGAATGCGGCGCGAAACAGCTTTGTGGAAATTGATGGCCTTATGCAGCCGGCACCAACACCGAAATTCTCTCGCACCGAACCAGAAATTAATAGCGGGCCAGCAAAAAAAGGTGAGGACACCAACGACATTCTCGCCGAATTAGGCTTGATATAGACCTTATTTTTGAGTCGTTAGAAATGCATCATATTGCGCGAGAAGCTGCTCAGCCAGCGAATTGGCAATGGATAGATGTTGCTGAAACATCTGGAGTGCTTCACGGGCATCAGCAGGCCGCTGCGCCGCAGTTGTAAGTTCGGTATAACGCTGGAAAATAAACCGCATATAATCTGCATAGTAAGCCTGACTGTCATACAATCTTGCCAAAACTGACACGGTTTCAATCGGCATGTGCCCAATGGCCTGGGTCATCTGAGCCGACTGCCACGCTGCGTGGCTCGTACTGCCACCTGAGATAACCAGATACTGACCAATTTGATCAATTGCAATATCACCGCTCGCCCGAGCGGTACGCAACCCTGCTATCCGAACATTATTTTCGGCGACCGCGTCTTTAAGGCCAGATTGATTTTCAGTGACTTCCAGCGTAATCCGGGCAATGAAGTCATCAGCGCGTTCCTGCATCTCAACATCTTCGCGCCAACCTTCTAGCCAAAGTGCAAGCAACACCGCAAACAAGATGCCGACAACTTCAGTCCCAGCTTTGCCCCAACGAGCAGCGAAAGTTTGCTTTGTCATTTAGCCCCCTCATCATTTTGCTACACCGATTGTTCTTTTCATGTGGTTGGCCGCTGGGGCGATTTCAATGAATTAACCAAATGCACCCGGTAGGTTTATTTGCCTTACGCGGCAAACCCATACCGAACTATTCACTAATCTCTAGCCGCACAACCGGCTTTTTTCGTTTTTCTGCCTCAGCTACAGGCACAATAACAATTGAGAGGCGGCCCACGTCCACGCCTGCCGCAACCAACAAACTTAGAACCACCTGCGCCCGCCGATTGGCTAAAATTTGCAGTCTCTCCTCCTCGCTTATCGAACTATCCGAAACGTGTGAAGGGTCGGGTAAATCAACAGCCGGAATTGCGATAGCATCTATTCTGAGTTTGAGCTGTGGTCGCAGTTTCATTGCGTCAGCCAGGGCGTTTAATTTCGAACGGTCTAGCGGGGTCAGATCGGCAGATGACGCGGCAAACTCTATCTTATCCAGGTCAAGATCTTTTTTACCTCCGGGGATCAGGCTACCCAGTAGTTTAAAAGGCGCACCAACAATGTCGCCAAGAGCTCTGCGGGTTGCACGGCGAACCACAGCGTCAACCTTGAATGTTGGATCGGCCAGATTGCCTTCAATCGGCAAGGTCATTCGCACGCGCCCACCCTTACCCTCTAACAAATTAAATGCCTTGCGAACCGGCAGTTGATCACCAACAAAATCAGGATTTCTCGCACCCCATTTCCATTGATCAAATACCAACGAAACTTTGCCATCAAGCAAATCGTCGGCAACGCTAATATCCATATCCATATAGGCCGTCCCTGCATCAACGCCGCGCCCCAAAAGGTAGAAAGTGTAAGGGGTTAAATGCTGATAGCTTAATTTGTCCAGACGCGACCGCACTTCCCCATTCAAGGCTTCGTCATGTCTGAATTGGCCTGCTAGTTCCAACTGGCTTTCGCCAGCAATGATTGCCGTTAGATCGAAAGTAGAACTAATAGACTCTCCCAACGTCAAATTTGTGAAACGCCCCGCAAGTTCAGTGAATTTCACTGGCTCACCCGACCGCTTTTTATCCGCAAAAGTGACCGTGCCATTTTCAACGTTCACTTCAGGCAGCAACAGGCTCAAAGCCTCAGCACCATATTTATTTATCGGCTCAATCACCGAAGTAGCGCTATAAGCAGAGGTTTCCTTAGTTCGTACGACATTTATTTGTGGGTGGTCCAACGATAGCGAATTGACGGTGATTTGATTAAGCCGCCTGCCATAGGAAAGACCATAAATTCGAGCTGTCTTCACGCGAGCGCTGGGCAACCCCGGCGGGCCTTGCAAGGCTAAATCCCGCACTTGTAAATTAGCGTCCACAACAATATCGCCGCCTGTTATCAAAGCTATTGAGCCATCAGCCAAACCAGATTTCACTTGATAGTCACTAACAGTTTGCAAGCCCTGAAAAATATCGAGCGACAAATGATCCAGCGCGATCAATGTTCTGTCATCATACCGTTTCCATTGGGCTTCCAAGCCATCGCTCTTTAGCGCACCTGACCCACTCCAGACATTGAACCATTCAAAATCAAATTTAGCTGATCGCAGAAAAATCAAACGGTCGCCAACTGTATTTTTTATTTCCAGGTTACGGATCGTCAGCGACAAACTGAAAGGGTTGAAAAGCGCCCAGCCAAAACTCAGCTGACTCCCCGTTGCCCGGCTAAACTCAGTGCGGATTTTATTTTCCAGCAACAGGGGCACAGCAAAGGGTGTCGCGGCAAATGCCACCACGGCGAACAAAATAAGCAACATCAAAAATCGGCGCATAAGACCCGTATACTATCCCAGTTTAGCACATAGCCAATAGCACATAAGAATTGCGTGGCGCTAATACGATGCCTCAGGCTGATAAATCATCACCGCGATACTAGACTTGCTTAATACTGGCCAGAGCAGCAAGCGCCTCTGCGCGGGCTTGTTTTCGGTCGATGATTGGCTTGGGGTAAGTCTCCCCCAGTTTTATGCCAGCCATTTCCAGCACACCTGCCGGAGCCTCCGAAGGGTCATGGATATATTTATCAGGCAGGTTGGCTAGCTCGGGCACGAAACGGCGCACATAGGCACCTGCTTTGTCAAATTTCTCTCCCTGAGTGGTGGGGTTAAAAATGCGGAAATAAGGTGAAGCATCGGCACCACAGCCTGCCACCCACTGCCAACTGGCGATATTGTTGGCGAAATCAGCGTCAACCAGCGTGTCCCAAAACCAGGCCTCGCCTTCATGCCAGTGCCACAACAGGTCTTTGACCAAAAAGGAGGCGACAATCATCCGCACCCGGTTATGCATCCAACCGGTTTGCCACAGTTGGCGCATCCCGGCATCGACAATGGGAAACCCGGTCTGGCCTTTTTGCCACGCACGCACCATGTCGCTATGCCCCTTGCGCCACGGGAAATTCGCAAACTGTGTGCGCATGGGCTGCGTTTGCATTTCCGGAAAATGAAACAATAAGTGCGTGGAAAATTCGCGCCAGCCAAGCTCGCGCAAGAAATGCGCACCGCCAATTACATCGGCCTTATTTTCTTCCATATGCTTTTTGGTCTCAAACCAAAGCGTGCGCGGTGAAATTTCGCCGAATGCCAGATGAGGCGACAACGACGATGTAGCGTCCGTTGCGGGAAAATCACGAGCTTGTTTATAGGTTTGCACCGGGCCTTCAAGAAATTCCGCCAAACGCTCCCGCGCGCCTTCTTCACCCGGCTGCCAGTGTGCAGCAATGGGCTCAGCCCAATGGGCGGGTTTTGGCTCAAGCCCCAATGACCCAATGGTTTGGCCTTCGGGCCAACGCTCAGGTGCTGGAATGATTGCAGGAGCGGGTTGCGGCTCAGTGGTATCAATGAGCTCAGAAGCTGTGCGCCAGTAGGGGGTAAATACGGTATATTTAGTGCCGGTCTTGGTGCGCACCATCTCCGGTTCCAGCAGTAAATTTCCGCCGAACCGACGGCACTCTAATTTCAATTGCCCCAAAGTTTTATGCAACGCCTGCTCAGCGGCAACCGCACCGGGCGTGTAACCCCGGGTGACCATCACCCGTGTTGCACCTATTTCAGTAGCAAGTTCAGCAACACAATCTGCAGTATTGCCGCACCGAATAACCAAATCACTGCCACGTTCATGCAGGTCTTGTTGCAACGATGTGAGTGATTGCAAGAGCCACCATTTGGATGCACCCCCGAGCGGACGAACTTTCGGCGAATGCTCATCAAAAACATAAACCGGTACAATCGGACCGCCTGCATCAACCGCCGCTTGCAAGGCCGCATTGTCAGCTAGGCGCAGGGCGCTAGAGAATAGAACAATTGATGCAGAAGCCATAATTTGATCCACCGTTGTAACTAGATCAATACGCTATAACTCCAGTATCCGATCAATATCTTTTGGTAATGGCTTGGGTTTTTCCACCAGCGATATTGCGATGAAGACAATCATAGAGCTTAACATCGCCAAAAACCCGCCAGAAATGCCGTAAGGAATTTTAATCGACCATAGCTGGATGGCGAAGTTAATTGCCAAACTAAGTGTTATAGCCGCAACAGCGGCGCGTGCGCTTGCCTGTTTCCAGTTCAAGCCAATTAATACCACTGGCACCAATGCTGCCGCAAAAGTACCCCAGCCAAACGCACCCAAAAGGGCAACCAATTGGCCGCTATAAAGCGCGATACTCGCTGCGATTACCGACAGAATAATTGTAGCCGACCGTGCCCAGAACAGCTCATTGTCAAGCGAGCGGCCACGTATCGCTTTGGGAATGTCGTGAATAACAGCGGCTGCACCAATGTTCAGAAACCCATCTGCGGTAGACATAATCGCCGCGAACAGACCCGCAAAAACAATGCCCGCAAGAATGGGGTGCGCGTAGGTAGACAAAAACTCAGGCGCCGCCTGATCCGCATTTCCGAGCGGCAGACCAACATCGCCCAGCACTAGGGCGCGCATGATCACACCAACTGAAATCCACAACATGGCGGCGACCACATAACCAAACACTGTCATCGGCAAGATGATTTTATTGTCTGATAGGTTGCGGTTCATCATCATTTTGGTTGCCACATGCGGCTGACCGGCAAGGCCAAGTCCAAACAGGAAATACCAGGACAGAGATGCCATCGCCCCGAGGGTGCCGAACGGCATAATGTCTTCACCGTCATTGGCCAGCAAAATTCCAGTCGCTTCAGCAAAGCCTCCTTCAAACACGTGCGCGGCGGTAATGACCACAAGCGCACCCGCTATGATCATCACGATGCCTTGCACCAAGTCAGTATAGACAGACGCAACAATACCGCCGGTGACGCAGTAAAAAATCAATACGGTGGACGAGATAACAACGCTTGCCACCAAACTGATATCAGAGAACATATCTGTACCCTGCAAAATCGACTGCAGGACAAGTCCCATCGCCAATATCTGGGTTGCAAGATATCCGAGCACTCCAAGGAGTATGGTGCCAGCAGTCAACAGCCGTGCGGCTTCGCTGCCATAGCGTGCAAACACAATGTCAGGCAATGACATGGAATTGCGCACTTCCGCAATCATGCGGATGCGTTTAGCGATCAGATAGTAACCGGTTGCAAAACCGAGAGCGGAACATACCGCCATCCAAATGGAACTGAGGCCGGTGGCGTAAACAAGGCCGGGGCCTCCAACAAAGCCAAACCCAGAAAGGGTCGATGAAAACACCGCAAGGCTAACAACCATTGGTCCAAGGCCTCGGCCAGCGACAAAAAAATCACCGGCAGACTTGGTGCGCCGCATGGCCCAGATACCAACCCAGATACAAATACCCATGTAGAGCGCAACAAAACCCAGAATGATTGGCTGGCGAAACTCTTCCATCAGTTTGCCTCCCGGTTTTCTATCTGGTCCGTTTCCATTTCGCGGGCCAAATCATGAAAGGCGGCTTCATCATCCGGGTGCAGGAAATAACGTCGGAACGCAACGGCGTAAAACACATCAAATGCAGCAAAACTGCCCCAAATCCCCCAGAACATCCAGTTCGTTGGCACTGGAAATCCGAACATCACAACTGTCTTTCCGGTCGCCAGATAGGCCTCATATCCGGTGTAAAGCATCACCCAGACAAAAAGCGCAAAGGCAATGCCAATGCCAAAGCAAATCCGAAGCAACCGGTCTCGCCGGTGGGCTGGGATACCCATATACAGAAGGGTACCAGCTAGTAAAATAACGGTGATTTGAAAATAGTAAGGCGCCTTGCCGATGGTGTCTAAACGGTCCGCGCCGTCGCCGCCCAATGATAGTCCGGCAATTTCAGGATGCGGCGCCCCGCTCGCGCCCGGCGGCATTTCGCTCGTCAAAACAAATACAGTAATGCCCGCGATCACAAGCAACAGTGCAAACACAAGATGAATTGGTTTCACAGGCGGTCTCCCCTCCGCAGATATCTGCGAACCTGCGCCCGCCTCCGGTGGTCAACCTAGTGCGTTAGCTGCCTATTGGTCAAGTCATATTCAACAGTTGTTGAATTTTATAGCTGGAGCGCTTTTGATGTGCGGTCCTGTACTACGGCTAAGTCAATTTCACCGCTCTCATTTCGCGGCGTCAACCACGACCCACCAACAACTGGCACATTGTCCAGCGCAAGATATTCCGGCGCTGTCGCTTCAGAAATGCCGCCTGTCGGACAAAATTGAATATCCGGCAAAACACTGCCCGCAGCCTTCAAAAAGTTCGGCCCACCCGAGAGCGATGCCGGAAAAAACTTAAGCGCTGTAAACTTCATATCACGCGCTGCCATGGCTTCTGATAATGTGGCGACACCAGGCAGGAACGCCCATCCCATTGCGCGAACCGAACTGCCCAGCTCTTTTGTCAGACCAGGGCTTACACCAAATACAGCCCCTGCGTTGCGGGCTACTTTGGCCAAATCCGGGGACAATATGGTACCTGCACCAACAATCGCATCATTCGCAAGATCAGCCTTCACTGCCCTGATCGCATCCAGTGCTGTGTCATGCCGAAGGGTAATCTCGAAAACACGCACCCCCGCATCATACAATACGCGGCATACCGAAAGCGCCTCCTCAACGCTTTTGAAGGCCAACACGGGCATAACCCGAGACTTGGATAGTACGTCCTCAACGCTTGTCATGTGCTTTACCTTATTTTCTAAAAAACCGACCCGCCAACATCAGCGGTCGCAACCGAGCTTCGCATGGTTGCAAACAAATCACGGCCATTGGTTTGCAAGTGCGTAGGCCCATGTGAGGCTGTTCGCGCTTTGAGTATGTCGGGCTCAACCAACAATTCAAGTATACTGTTTTCCGGATCCAGCCGAATAACATCACCGTCCTGAATTTTAGCTATCATACCGCCCGATGCTGCCTCAGGCGAAACATGGATGGCGGAAGGCACCTTGCCTGATGCACCAGACATCCGGCCATCAGTCACCAGAGCTACTTTAAAGCCCTTATCCTGCAAAACACCGAGACTCGGCGTCAGCTTGTGCAACTCGGGCATTCCGTTCGCCTTTGGGCCTTGAAAGCGAATAACGCCGACAAAGTCTCGCTCCAGCTTTCCGGCTTTGTAGGCCGCCAACATTTCGTCCTGGTCTTCAAACACCAAGGCAGGCGCCTCCACCATACGGTTTTCCGGCTTAACCGCCGAGGTTTTCATAACTGCCTGTCCAAGCTGACCTTTCATAACCGCCAGCCCGCCGGTTGGCTGAAATGGGTCCGTCACATTGCGAAGAATAAGTTTATCGTCAGGTTCTTTCGCTGATGCTTTCCAAACCAGTTCACTGTCTTCCAACGTCGGCATGGCAGCAAACGGCTGTAACCCTTTGCCAACAACCGTTTGAATGTCGGCGTGCAACAAACCAGCCGACAATAATTCAGAAATTACAAACGGTGTACCGCCAGCATCATGGAATGCGTTCACGTCGGCGAGGCCGTTAGGATAAACCCGCGCCAACAGCGGTATTATTCCTGAAAGGTCAGCAAAGTCCTGCCAATTAACCTGAATACCCGCCTGTGCAGCAATGGCCACAATATGGATGGTATGATTGGTCGAGCCCCCTGTTGCCAGTAATCCAATGATGCCGTTCACAATCGATTCCGCAGTCACCATATCGGCAATACCGATCTTGTTATCCGCATTACTTAAATTCACGATGGCCTCGGCGGCGGCATAGTCAAGCGAAGCACGAAGCGGGTCTTCCGGGTTGACAAAACTGCTGCCGGGCAATTGCAGGCCCATCATCTCAAGCATCATCTGATTGGAATTTGCCGTTCCATAAAAAGTGCAGGTACCGGGGCTGTGGTATGCCTTCGACTCGCTTACCAACAGTTCGGCTCGGCCTACTTCGCCGGTAACATATTTTTGCCTGACCTTAACTTTCTCGGTGTTGGAAATACCCGTCGGCATTGGCCCAGCGGGCACAAAGATAAAAGGCAAATGTCCAAAGGACAGAGCACCCATCAACAAGCCAGGAACAATTTTATCACATATACCAAAGAGCATACCGCCATCGAACACATTATGGGTCATAGCAATGGCCGTAGACATGGCAATCACATCGCGGCTGAATAGCGACAATTCCATGCCGCTTTGGCCTTGGGTAACACCGTCGCACATGGCCGGAACACCGCCCGCCATCTGAGATACAGCACCCGCGTCGCTGAGGGCGCGTTTCATTTGGTCTAGTTTGGCATGGTAAGGCTGATGGGCAGACAGCATGTCATTATAGGAACTAACAATACCAATATTAGCCATGCCGTCAGCAATCATTTGTGCTTTTTCCGTCTCGGAACAGGCGGCAATCGCATGAGCAATGTTGCCGCATGACAACCGAGGACGCGCCCTGCCTTCGCCTCGCATTGCATTGGTGCGCTCTTCATACTCTTTCCGACTTTGCGCAGAGCGCTTCTTAATCCGGTCAGTAATCTCAAGCAGTTTTGAATTGGTCATCGTTTTTCCCAAAAAGCGCGATTAAGGCGCCCAATATACATCAAAAGATCTCATTTTATGAAGCCGCCCGATAGGCAACCCGGAAGCCGGTGCAAGCGCCGCTTCCAGAACTTGTTTTTTAGCGTAGCCTGTAATCATCAACGCAACATGGCGCGCATCTGCAATTGCCTTTGCAGAAAGGCTCATCCGTTCAACTTCGTCGCCGGTTACGTCGCTACGAAGGGCGGTAAGTGCAACACAGGTTTTTGCATCAGCATCAAAAGCAGCCTCCAGCCCCGATGCGCCAGGAAAAAGCGACGCAGTATGCCCGTCCGCGCCAAGGCCCAGCAAAACGCTGTCAAAGGGCTGCTTTAATTTGGCATACCGTAAATTCACATCATCTACCGCTTCTGCTGCTCGGGTGTGCTCTGTTTTCATGCCAGTAAGCTGTGCAGAGGCAGCATTACGACCGAGCAAATTTCCAGCTACAAATGCTTCATTGGAACGTGGATGATCGAAGGGCACCCAGCGTTCATCAACCAGAGCAATGTCAATATTACCCCACTCCAATTGTGCCGTCTGCATTGCCACAAACAACGGAGCAGGTGTGGAGCCCCCTGAAACAGCCCAGCTCGCCCTTCTACCTTGTCCAACGGCGGCACCAAGTTTTTCGATAATCGCCGTCTTCAGTCCGGCAACCATTTCCTTGCGCGTATCAAACAGATGCCAGTTAGCCATCGCCGGGTTTTCCCTTGGGTTCATAAAACCAAGTCCGTCCGTCTCTCACCATCAAATCATGCACTTCGTATGGCCCCCAAGTGCCCGCCTGATAAGTTTTCAGCGTTGCTGGCGATTGCTGCCAGTGGTCGATAATATTATCAACCCAGCGCCACGCATGCTCTACTTCATCGCGGTGTACGAACAGGCTCTGATCACCGCGGGCGGCATCGAGAATAAGCCGAAGATATGGCCCTAGCCGCTGGCCGTCATCGGCCACCACATCCAAATTCATCTCAACTTCTTTGAGGGCTTCGGTGGCAGAACCATGGTTCTTGACCATCATCCGCAGGGCCAAGTGATCCTCTGGCTGCATACGGATAATAAAGCGATTGGGATTAATTTGCTTACCCCAACCCGCATGCGGCGAGTGAGGAATGGGTTTAAATTGAATCACTATTTCTGCGAAACGATCCGGCAGCCTTTTCCCGGTGCGCAGATAAAAAGGCACGTTGGCCCAACGCCAATTCTCGATATAGGCTTTCAGCGCAACAAAGGTTTCTGTGGTGCTTTCTTCCGTTAGTTCAAGATCATCGCTGTAGGACCCCACGGCCTCGCCTGCCATTGCACCAGCGCCGTATTGAGCCCGAACGATATTTTCATCTATTTCTGCGCCGTTATATTGTTTAAGCGACTTGAGTACCTTCAGTTTTTCTTCGCGGATACTATCGCCGTCGAGCCGTGCCGGGGGTTCCATCGCAACCAAACACAAAAGCTGCAGCAAATGGTTCTGAACCATGTCCCGCATGGCCCCGGTTCCCTCGTAAAAACCGCCCCGACCTTCCACACCCAGATCTTCAGCAATAGTTATCTGGATATGATCAATGGTGCGCGCACTCCACAATTCTTCAAACATGATATTTGAAAAGCGCAGGGCCAAAAGATTTTGCACCGCTTCCTTGCCCAAATAATGATCAATCCTGAAAGTTTGTTTTTCTGCGAAACACTGACCTACATCCTCGTTGATTGCTTGCGCTGAGGCCAGATCATGCCCGAGTGGTTTTTCAAGCACGATACGGGCCCGACTATCATTCAGGCCATATTCACCAAGAAGGTGACAGGTGCTGGTGAACACAGACGGCGGGACAGCTAGGAAATGCACCAACGGCCGCTCATCGGTACGCTTGAGTTCCTGCGCCAATGCGACCCAATCGTCACCGCCTTCCAACAGTCCCAATTCAACGATTGTTACCATCTGGGAAAACGTTGCGAGCGATTTTTCTTCAACGCCACAGGCAGGAACATTGACGCCGAAAAGGTCTTTCAACCAGTCTAGTTGCGACCCTTCGACAGCGGACCTTGACGTGAGAATAATTCGACTATCTGCATGGACACGACCAGCAACTACACCGGCATACAGTGCGGGCAATAGTTTGCGCCGGGAAAGATCGCCCGTGCCGCCAAAAATAACCAGATCAAAAGTTTGTTGCATTATCTATCTTCCAATATTCGGCATACCATTCGCCTGGCCAAGCTAGCCAAACGCGCCTATTTTCAGGGCAATCAGACCACTCAATGTCAAAACCAGTTGGTATGCTTGATCCAATTGATCAAAAATATCCCTATGCACAGCGGCATACCCCGAGGTTTGGCCACCTGCATAGCTGGCGGGCTCGCCGTACCCGTCTTTTTCCTGCTGTTCGGACGATTTGGGGAATATTTCCCGCAATCGCTCTAACGTCGAGGGTACTTCAAGATGCAAAAGCTCCACCAGCAATTCATCCAACGAGAAATCAAAACGGCTGGAGAATTGCGGCACTTCCATCGACTTAACGAAAATAAACTGAATCAGTCCAAGCCGCATTTCGTGCAGCTCTAACAGTTCCTCGTCTACAGTTTTACTGTCCAACACTGCTGTATCACAGTCGTCATCGAGGCAATCCGTCATCATGCCAGCATCGCGTCTCAGTTTACGAATGTTGGCGTCGATGCTGTCGCTGTCAAACAAGCCTTCAAGAATGGTCGATAGGCGCCGCAAGCTGGTACGCCTCTCCGCGGTGCTTGCACTGTCGCAGCGATCCAGCCAATACCCGGGGCTCATAAGCTTGGCGTATGCTTCAATAATGCCAACGTCAGAACGAGCCAACGCATGCAGTGCCATACTGGTTACCATTTGCAGGCGGTTTGACTGACTGTGGACTGTGTTAAACTTGTCGGGCGAGCGTTCAATTGCCGTTCCCAGGCCGCCGCATGAGTTTGCCAGATAGCCCAACTGTTGAAGAACAGCATTGTGAGGAATCGCCCGAATTTGCGAAATGCGCTCAAGCCGCTGATGTAAAATATTCCCGCTTTGGCGGCGCATGGAGCGCGAACCAGTTGGGTAAAGCAAGCTGCGGCCAATGGAATCGATCATGCGCACATAGCCCGGATGATCCGTCAGCTGATTTTGGAAATCAACCAGCGTCAGGAAGAAATCGAGGGCCCAACCTTTCTCCGCATACAGACGATCATTGTCCGCATTATAACGCTCGAACCTGACTTCTAGGAAATCTGTTAATGTTGCTAGCGCGGTATCTTCGCTTAGAAACCACAGGTAGCCCTCGCCGCCCTGAAAACTAACTTCATGTTTATCCGGGCGAGACAGTTCCGCCAGCGCTTGGCGTACCCTTGGTGGGTGGGTGTATAGAAAGCGTTTTTTGAGTGATTCAGGGTAAGCTCCGCGGCCGATAGATTCGCCGTGCGTATCAAAGAAAAGCAACTGAATATCGCCCAATCCGCGCGCCTTCCACAGCCGAACCAACCGGAGTTTAAACCGTTCAATCGCCAGAGTGGCAGCGGGCTGACCTATGTAACGCCCGGAATCTGAAAACCCGAGCTGCAGGCAAAAACGGCCCTGCTTTTTGATATATTCAAGAAAATGCGGGTTATCGATCAATTCTGCAATTACACGGTCGCCGCGCTCCAGCCCAACGGCTGTTTCAAACAAAGGCGATATTTCAACATGATCATCAACCCCAAACAGCTTGGCGTAATAAAGCGCCGCGAGCAGAGTGAAAGGAGTATCTGATTCCGCCACCAGCATGCGAATGGGCGTGGCCGCATCAAAGTGCTTTTGGAACTGTGCCGCCATCATAAAGACCCGCTTTGCGGTCGTGCGCTCAGCCGCCAGCATACCGTAATGGATAGACTGCGGTTTCACTGTTGCCAGTTTGTCTGAAATAGCCGAAAGGAAATGACGCCGCATGGCGCTCTGATCAGGGGCGTTGGTCAAATTAATTTCCGGCCCCATCGCATTGTGCAATTGGGCAGCGTTCAAACGGAAATGAATATGCGACAGGCCGAGCCCGACCGATCGCCACTCGGTCGACAAAAGCGCCACGGCGCACCATGCACCTGCGTCTAGCGGTAAAGCCAGAAGGGCTTCCAATGCGTCATTAATAGCCGCGCGAGCCGCTTCTTTTTTCTTCTGGTTTTCGACAGCGAGTTTATTGAACGATCTGATCGACCCCGTGTTCTCCTGGTAGGCCGTAAGCGTATCCTGCCCCAGTTGAAAGCATGCCATCAGGTCAGCAAAACCACCCTTAAGGGCCGCAATATGTTCTCCCGCCTTGTCATCATCAATGGTTAATGCGGAAGCAGCAGACTGACATAGTTGCAGACCAGCCGTTGCTGTTTTATACCGGAACAGCAAACCGAGAGACCAATTAATGTCCGTACGTCCATCGAGATCAAACCCAACCCAACTGGCGATGGTCGCCAAACGCGGACGCAGTGAGCGATAATCATCTGGATAGAGCATTGCGGCGCGTTCAAATACCACTCGGTACAGACTTCTGAGACTGCGCCGCATATTGCCGAGCGCCACATTGGCGTAATCCAATTCTTCATGCAGGGTTGGTGATCGGCTTGGATGTATTTGACCGGCACCCTGATCGCGCAGCGCTTTCACTGCAGCTGAGCGCCCTTTCGGCAGTGCCTGCATAAATGCAGCAGCGGCAGGCCAGGCATCTGCCGATATGGAAAAAGTTGGGTGGGCGGTAACCACAAAGCCTGCAATTTCATCTTCAACAAGCGTTTGAAAGGCTTGAAACGGCCTCTTTTCCCCCGCATCATTGTAGGCTAGGCCATCAATCAACGCCGTCAGGCGGTCAATGTTTTTATTGCGGTCGAAACTGCTCCACTGACCTGTCATAGCGATCAAACGCTTCTCAAGCAGGGGAAGGCCGCGGCCCATAAGGTCGCCAGAGATTGCGTCAAGCGTTGTGGCCCCTGTCAGAAGATCAGACGCAAGCCCGTAAGCTTCCGAAAGGTGCCGTCGGCGCATTTCGCCGTTCTTTGAGATAGGCTCAGTCATCGTTGTTTCGCTTCTCTGTTTTTGTGGCAAGAGCCGACAATCCAATTAAACATTTTCCACCCCCTGCGTTGATGCGCGCAGCATCAGATCAAAAGGCAGAATTTCAATTTTGGAAGTAGGGACGGCACCCTCATCTGAGCCTGCTGTTTGAGCTTGTCTTACATTTGAGATTTCCGTCATTAGTTTTTCGGTTGCCCGCCTTCCTATTTGTTCGATTGGCTGCTTCACAGTCGAAAGACCGGGCCAAAATTGTCGAGATAGGGGCGTGTCATCGAACCCTGCAACCGCCAGGTCTTTGGGAATTGACAGATTTTTCTGATGCGCCGCATAAATAACACCCGAAGCCATGTCATCATTGCTGGCAAAAATGGCTGTGGGGGCTTCTGCCCCTGATAACAAAGTAGTTGCAGCCTCTACGCCGGACGCAAAATGAAAGTCCCCTTCAACCACTAAAGCTTGATCAACAACAATGCCTGATGCGGCCATTGCCTGGGAGAAACCATCAAACCTGAGCTGAGAACACATGTGGTCGGCCGGGCCCCTTATGAAACCGATTTTTTGGTGACCGGCAGCAATCAAATGTTCCGTCATTTGTTTCGCCGCCATCGCTTCGTCTATAAGCACCGCTGGCCCGTGCCCAACTCCCGCGGATGAAACAGAAACAAATTTCATGTCGTTTTCGAGCAATTGCTCTACCAGCGCCACGTTATCCGATAGCGGCGGAGATAAAATTAGACCGTCTGGCTGAGTAGCCCTTATCCAATCAAATATCTCTTTCAACATATCACCGGGGTCAGCCCCTGAAGGGCACAGGGCAAGTCCATAATGATTTTCCCGGCATACAGCGAGAATGCCGCGCTGTATTTCAACCAAAAAACTGTCGCTGGCATCTCCGTATAACAAGCCGACCAAAAATGACCGTCCACCCGCAAGGCCGCGCGCCGCCATACTGGGGCGGTAATTTAATTGAGCGATTGCCTGATTAACGCAGTCGCGCGTTTTGTCCCGAACATTGGGTTCTCGGTTAACAACGCGGGATACGGTTTTAATCGACACGCCCGCCAAATTAGCCACATCACTGATTGTAGCCGTAGGTGTCATTAACATTTCCTATTTTATACGAGACATCACAAAGTCAGCAAACCGATAACGCAGGTTACCATTATTCGTTAATCCTAGTGCATAAACAATATATGCTTATTGACAGCGCTGTCAATGTTGGTTATCGATTTATACTGTGGGTTTCATAAAATATCATATGGCGAAAGCGCTTGGAATTAGGCAGTCGGTTAATGAGTGAGCAAAAGAACATTCAGCAGGTGATAGTCGCAGATATTGGCGGAACGAACGCCCGTTTTGCCGTTGCGTCTTTGGTAAAGGACCAAGACACAGGCAATGACGCCATACCAATTGATCATTTCATAGGATATTCTTGTTCTGAATTTCACGAGCCTCAATCACTGGTGCGGGCCTACCTCAGGGATTGTCCGGTAAAAGGCTTGGACACGGCTTGTTTTGCCGTTGCGGGGCCGGCTGACGGGACGTCGGCTTATCTTACCAATCTTGGTTGGCAGTTTGACGCAAACAAGCTGTCAGACACACTTGGCCTTAACACCATCATTGTTGCCAATGATTTTGCTGCGTTGGCCCGTTCGGTTACTGCACTTAATCCTGAAAAACTGATTTCCTTGCACGGCTCCGCAGATGCACAGGCAAGCGGCCCATTAAGTGTGATGGGGCCAGGAACGGGCTTCGGTGTTGCCCAGGTTATACAACAGAATGACCGTGTGACCGTGATACCTACGGAAGGTGGTCATAGTGCATTTGTGCCAACCGGCGAACTGGAAACCAAGGTTTGGGATATGGTTCGCGAGAGCATGGGTCATATTACGATTGAGACATTCTTGTCTGGGATCGGCATTCTTCGAATTTACCGGGCTGTGTGCACATTGAATGAGATGACACCGCTCAACTATGAACCAAGCACAATCAGCCAACTTGCAATCGAGCACAGTGACCCGGCTTGCGTTGATACCCTGAATGTCTTTTGCACCATGCTGGGGGGCGTTGCCAGCGACATAGCAATGACCAACGGATCAATAGGTGGGGTCTATTTAGGTGGTGGCATTTTACCAAAAATTGCCAGCTTCGTTGAAAAAAGCGCTTTGGTTGCAAACTATCTGGACAAACCCCCGATGCAAAAATACGTCGAGAAAATTCCGCTGAGTTTAATCATGGACCCGGAAGCGGCCCTGATTGGCGCCGCATTGCTTGCCAGGGACGCTCTGGCTGAGAGAGCATTGGCCGAAAACGCACTGACCTCTTAGGTAGTCACAAGCGCCGACATCTCGATATACGTTAAGTCACCTTCTCTTGGTCAAACAGCAAACTGATTCGCTGCTCATCAAGTTTGGACACGCCTTCAATGGCTGTTCTGTATGGTTCTTCCAAAGCGTCCAACTCTGATTTCTTAATAATAAGTCGCTTGTTTTCGCCGTGTACACGCCAACTGTCTTCGGTTTTAAAAATATACAAGAGCTCGCCCACGGTTGTCACAACATAATAGGGTGCCTGCGATGTTAGGGGCAGGTTCCGCGAATAACGGGGGAAGTAGAAATTCAAACTATTTTGGCTAACCGGCCCTCTGATGCCGCCAATAATACAGTCGGTAAAAGTGGTATCACTGACCTCAGACCCCAGCATATCTGCGCAGGTTAGATTGCAGGAAATAAATTCGCTGCCGTCAATGTCGCACGCCCGGAAGCGGGCGCCCGAAAAGTCACATTTAAAGAATATAGCACTGGACACCATAAGCAAATGGAACTGAGCTTCGCTGAAGTCGCAGTTAACAAAAATTGTATCGGACCAATTTAACACACTGCGAATTTTCAGAGCGCTGATGTTTTCTTGCGCGAATTGCTCTCCCATAACCAATTTATGCGATGGAAAAGTATTGGTCAGTGTTTTTAGATCCATTATCGGTCCCGTTATGCAGCGTCTTAAATAATGCGAATATTTCGCCTTATCGACACATTATTCGAAAGCCATTGTTATTCGGTAAAGGTTTGATTCAAATTTTAGCTAAATTAGCATCACCAGCGTGCTTCAGCTATTAACTATAAAATGACTTACCAACGCGAATACAAAACCTGCTGCTCGGCCCCCAAGCAACAGGATTTGTTAACATCACCAAAAATTATGACTTTTTAACGACTTGCCATCGCAACCGTGGCCCTACCGAGTAATCGGGCTTTCCTCCAGGCCTGCCATTTGTGCTGGCGTAAGGCCCAGTGCATCAACAACATTGTTGAAAAAATCAATTTCAAAAGGGCTGACCTTGCCATCAACACGAATCAACTGTGCCAAGGAATTAACCACCAATTGCCGGTCAGCCAGATCAATTTTTGAACTGATTTTAGACAGGTATTTTTCAATGGTCGCTTCTTTGTAAAGGTCTGATATCGCTGCAATGCGAATATCCTGAGCGCTAACGTCCGAACCAGTGGCTTCCTTAATGACACCCTGCGCAACTTCAACCTCGACCGGATCAATATTATGATCTGTGCTGGTTGCACGCGCCAGCGTCATAAGAAGAACTTCTTCCACAAGCAATTTCTTGTCTTCCGCCGACAATTCTTTGTCGCCAAAACGGAAAAATTCCAAAATATGGCTCAAACTCGAAATGCTCATTGTTGTGTCCTTCCCCTATCCAGAAGCAGTTTTCAAAACCGGCTTCTGATATTGTTTTATCCCTAATAGCCCCACGCAGCTTGTAAGGTCAGTTAACCAAATACCACGTCCTGTTTCGATACCATCGCAAAATGAAGCGCGGGTCAAGCATCTAGTCCGCTCAAAAACGTCAAAACAGCATTTTTTAATCTCAATTTCCCTATTTCAGATCAAACGGCCTAATATAGCGCCGCCTCGCTGATCTTCCAAAGGCGACTGGCACTGGCCTCGTCCACCGCCCAAGGGGCAACATCAGAAAATCGCGGCGATTCGGCAGTCGTCAAGTTAGCGATGTCGCAGTCCTCGCAGTACAATCCGCCGTATTCTATGATTTGCGGCGACGTTGCACACCAAATGCTTGTCGCGGCACCGCCGGCTGGCGATTTGAACATTTTGCTAGCTGCTTCCGACACATTGCCGTTTTCATCGGTCCAACCCATCGCGACCATCTCTTCCACTGGCAAATGGCGTTGAAGGGGGGTCAAAATGCCGCCTGGGTGCACTGAAAAGGCCAATAAACCCTCGCCGCCATATTTCGCCTGCAAGCCCACAGCAAATAGAGCATTCGCCGTTTTGGCTTGGCCGTATGCTTCCCACTTTTCGTAAGGGTTATTGGTGAAGTGGATATCATCCCAGCGAATATCACTGTTCTTATGGGCAATTGACGATAAACATACGATACGAGGCGCGGCTGCTTTTAAAACAGCGGGCATCAGTTGCGTCGTCATCAAAAAATGACCCATGTGGTTAACACCGAACTGAGCTTCCCAGTTGTCACCAACCCGCGTTTCCGGGCAGGCCATTATCGCCGCGTTATTGATCAGAATATCTATTGCAGACCCGCTTGAATTAAATTCGTCAGTGAATCGCGCCACACTATTCAGGTCCGCAAGGTCCATCTTGGCAACAACCGCTTTGTCGCCAAACTCCAACAAAGCATCTTCTGCCACATCCGGACGGCGAGCTGGCACAAAGACTTTGGCACCGGCACTGATAAGTGCACGGACTGTCTCAAGACCCAGACCAGAGTAACCGCCAGTAACAATGGCTGTTTTGCCCGTGAGGTCGGTGCCGCGCAGCACCTCCTCCGCCGTTGACTTCATGCCAAAACCCGAACCAATTTTCGCTTGTCGTGCACTATTCATGCGCCATTCTCCCTTATCCAAAGGCATGTAACGCGTTTTCCTCCGCTTTCAACTAAGCACCCTATCGACAATTATATGCGCCTTGTTATCGTGGGCACAAAACCTATCTAAATAGAACCCAATCCATGTAACAACAATCGAGGGGGCCCAATATGGCCAGACGCCTGCCAGATATTTTTGAGGACATTCGCCAAAAACTTATCGGCGGCGAAAGCACACAGACATGGAGCGAAAACGCCGCGTCCGCATACAGCGCAACTGTAGAGGGCCTGAAAGAGTTCAGCGGTGATACGCTGGGGAAAACCGCAGCGCGCTTCAATGAGGCACTGCCCTATATCGAACGCGCAGGGTATGAAGTTACCGAGATAGAAGTTGGACTTGGGCTTTCGCCCAAAGTGGTGCCGCATTTGCGGTTGCGCGAATTGATCGATGAAACCGAAAAATTGGCCCTTTTGGAAGAAACTAAAGACAAAAAGCTTGTGAATACGATCCTTAGCTCATTATTCAGAGCCAGTGCCGCGCGCAGCAAATTAAACTTCAAAAAATTCCACTTTAGCAACATAGAACTGGAACTGAGCATTCTGCCCACGGTTGTGCTTAAATTTCGCCCCAATGAGCTCGATCAGCTCACTGCAGATACACAAGCCGCCGTGCCACCTAACGAGGATGGCAATCCGCTACCCTAAAACCCCTCAGAATTTTTGCCTAAAAAATCTGCCACGGCAGATTTATGGTGCCCGGCTTCTTCTACGTAATAGCGCGCGCCTGCCAGCATCGACACATCTTCGCCCGGCTTCAGGTCCCGGAATTTTCTAGCGGGCAATCCCGCCCACATTTCACCGCCTGGAAGCGTTTTGCCTGCGCCCAAGAAAGCTCCTGCAGCCAAAAAACCACCTGAAGCAACAGTGGCGCGGTCAAGCACTGTTGCGCACATGCCGACAAAAGCTCTGTCTTCGAGTGTGCAGCCATGCAACATGCATTTGTGACCCACGAGAACATCATCGCCGATGATACAAGGCGTGCCGCCATGGTCGGGCTCGTCTACATGGATAATGGTCCCGTCTTGAATATTACTGCGAGCACCAACAACAATTTTATGCGCATCACCGCGCAGCACAGAACCGTACCAAATACTGGCGTCTGGCCCTATTTCCACATCTCCGATAATGACCGTACCAGGGGCGATAAAGGCGCTGTCATGAATTTTGGGTGTTTTGCCGCCAAGCGGCATAATAAGAGGCTGCATCAATTGGTCTTTCCGTTAAGCCGAATAAAAAAACACTATGCCGCGTTGAGCAATTGCTCGCAACGACATTGGTGTTTTTAAAAATGCAGAGTTACTCAGCGGGCTTTACAACCCGTTCCTGACTGCCCTTTGACGCGCCTACCAAAGGCCAAAACATAAGCTGGGCACCGGATATGTCGTTCAAATTCTCAACGCCGTATTCCTTGGGAAATTTACGTGTAATTTTTGCTGTGCTAAAAATTACGTCCCACAGGAAAAAGAAGTTGCCGAAATTGCCCTTATAATTGGTAACCCCGTCTTCCTTGTGCCGTCCGTGGTGCGCAGAATGGGTGGCAGGCGTGGAGATCACGCGCTCAACAACCCACATAACAGGGCTGAGCCATTTGATTTTATACAAAGGCTCGTCCCAATGAACGCTGGAATGGGCACCCATTATCACAAGATATTTCGCGACAATGTAAACTGCGTATACAGGGCCCAACCCGAGATAAACCAGCACGGCAGAAGACCAGATGCTGGGCATGGGCAAATAATAGAAAAGATTGTTGCGGAAAGTAATCCGAATGTTCAAATAATCGGCATCATGATGAACACGGTGAAGGTTATACAAAATCGGAAATTTGTGATTGGCCCGATGCCACCAATATTGCAGCATGTCTTCACCGACCATCAACATCAAAAACATTATCCACGCGGGCAGATGCGAAAGCGCGCCGGCGTGGTTGGGTAGCATAAATGCGGCCAAACTTGCAGCAACAGCAACCGTCAAGGGCACCGTCAGAAAAAATACATTAGCGGTTGAGAATATTTCGATGAACACATCGCGAAGCTTGGTATGCTCTTTTTGCATAAATCGCCCGAAGGCTATTTCGATCAACACAATCGCCAGCAACGCAGCCAAAATCATACCTAAATACATTTTTTATCCCCTTTGAAAGAGACTATAGCGGTTTCTTTTAATAATATTTAGTGATATATATTCAGATAAACATAACCAATGGTTATAATTATGCTCAATGTCCGCCACTTGCGCCATTTGATTGCCATCGCTGAAGAAGGCACGCTGCAGAAAGCGTCGGAAAAGCTCCATATCACCCAGCCTGCATTAACCAAAAGTATGCAAGCGCTAGAGTTCGATTTGGACGCTAAGATCTTTGAGCGAGATGGCCGAAAACTTCAGCTGACCGATATCGGCAAGGAGCTGGTCAACAATGGCAGGCGGATACTGCGTTCAGTTCGCGATACTGAAGACATGGTCAATGCTTGGCGGAACGGCCAATCAGGGCAAATCTCAATAGGGCTTGGCCCGGCCTATACCGTCTTACTGTCTGCCAATTTGATCGAAAAGATACTGGCGGAGCACGGCCCGGCCCGTCTGCACATCGAAACCGGTGATACCGATGCCCTGTTGGCAAAACTGTTAAATGATGATCTGCATATTGCGGTTTGCGACCTGGCTTTTGCGCCGTCTGGCCTTGACCTTTCAGTAATCGACCTTCAGCCACAGTCCATCGTTGGGTTGGTCCGCAAAGATCACAAGTTGGCCGGGAATAATGTCGTCTCCATGGAAGATTTGAGCGTGTTCCCGATAGCCCACAGCCCAGCCCCTGCCCAGTTTACAGATTTTAGCGCAGGTCTCGCCAGCCTTAACAGCAACAATCAAGGCACTGTATGCCTGTCAAACAACTATGATGCCTTCGCACAAACTTCTGAAAGAACTGATTTGGTCACATTGTTACCTCAGAATCTGGCCGAAATATACGCCCGCACACGGCAGCTTGAAATCATCACACTGTCAGATATTCCACAAAAATCATCACCAAAGATTTTAACGCGCAGCCACGGCAAGCCACTGCCGCCAATAGGCCGTAAAGTCATCAGCCATATTCAAGAATTATTTGGCTGAATTTGATGGTTAAACAGGCTGGGCAAGCGCTTCGCGTATCATAAGTATGCCGCGAATAAACGCTTCGTCGCCCGAGACTTGAACCACCGGCCCTCCGCACTCATTCAGGGCCGCGGCATAGCGCAGAGTTAGCCCCTCATTGCCGACCAGAACCACACTCAAATCATCATCAAGTACGCTACGCACAGACTCAATTTCGTACCCGATCAGCATACCCGAGAGATAACTCTCCGCAGAGGCAACCTTCAGGTTTCCAAGCAGAATATCGGCCCGCACAGAGAAAAGCTGATGCAACAACCCAACAGAACCGCTAGCTGCCGCGAGGCCAGCCGAAAAGCTGTCCCTTTCAAATTCAGCGGCGTCGATCACCAAACCGATTGAACTTTGGCGACGAATGAGCGCAAACATTTCGCCGGTCATAAATGTTGTTAAAAAAGTGATCTCACCACCTTTTACAACGCACCATTTGCTGTGAGTGCCGGGCAGACAGACTAACCCATCGCTCAAACCCAGCGCGCGCAGAGCACCAAAGACCTGAACTTCCTCGCCGCGCATCACATCGGCACCAGCAAAAAAATTAGGTCCGGTTACGCCGGGCACTATCTGAATATCGCGACTATCCCCCAGTTCAACTTCTACACAAGATCGAGCCAGAGTTTCGATGGATGCCGGAGAGGCAATATAAGGAGTTTCCTTCCATCCGTTCCTGCTTCCAATCACCCCTGCCATGATAATGGATAGTGCTGGCGTTGCTTCCAGCCATTCGCCGCAATGATCGATAATAACCTGGTGATATGAAGCGCCATTAATCGCGAGTACGCCGTCTGTGGTGGTTTTGCGGTCCAGAACCTGACCTTGGACGTCCAGAAGAAAGGCTCTGAAGGCGCTGGAGCCCCAATCAATCGCTATCATCGAAGGTGCCACTAAACGCGCCCACCGTCAATGATGAGCGACTGGCCGGTGATCATTGCCGAAGCGGCAGATGCCAGAAACAATGCAGAATTGGAAACATCCTGTTCCGTGATTGTCCGCTTTAGGCTTTGCTGGGCCAAACATTCTTCCACGGCTTCCGGGGTTGCCCAAAGCTCTTTTTGCCGGTCCGTTAGCACCCAGCCGGGAATAAGGGCGTTCACCCTTATTTCATGCGGGCCCAGCTCTCGTGCCATGGCTTTAGTGAGGCCAATGATACCAGCCTTTGCCGTCACATAAGACGCATATCCCGCAAGGCCCAAAATCGCAGAATTTGATCCCAAATTAATGATGCTGCCGCCGTGTTCCTTCATGTCTGCCAAGCAGGCCTGCGCTGTGAAAAAATGGGGGCGCAAGTTTGTGTTCATCGAATCGTCCCATTCGTCAACGCTATAGCTCTCAAGACCATGGCGTGCATCACGGGCCGCGTTATTAATCAGCACTGTTACAGGGCCAAGGTCATGCCTTGTGCGCTCTACTGCAGTCTGCAAAGCCACCACATCACGGATGTCACACTGTATGTAAAGCGGTCGCACGCCGTGCTTTTCCTCCACCCGGTCACACAGGGCTTCAGCGGGTTCCGACGTCAGGGAAACAAAGGCAACCTTCGCGCCCTGACTGGTGAATGCGTCGACAAACGAGGCACCAATGCCCGATCCGCCTCCGGTGATAAAAACGGTTGAACCCTTCAAATCAGCATAATGTGGATAGCTCATTGCCCGTCATCCTGTGTTAGAAAAGGCATAAATGTTGCCAACAATTCCTGGTTGCTTGCACGAACTTACCAGCCCAGCGTAGCCTTTCTTGTTTTTTAATCATATATATCATAATAATGAATTTGAAAACTGAGTTTGGCCCCAAAGTCAGGTTATTACAGGCCCAAATATCCGGGACGCAAAGCCCATTTCATGACTGAAAAATTCAAACAAATTGACGAGGTTTCTGTTGGCAACCGCTTGGGCGAAGGTGTTCAGTGGCGCGTGTCAGACCAGTCAATTTGGTGGACAGATATTCTGGAAAATAAGCTGTTTCGCTACGATTGGCAGACCAAAAGCCTCAATGTAATTAATGTGCCCGAACCGCTTGGCTCCTTTGCTTTTACTCAGCGACCCTCGGTCATTCTCGCGGCTTTTGCCTCTGGATTTGCCTACTTTAACTGGGAAAACGGAAAAATAGAGTGGCTTCACCAGCCCCCCTTTCTGCGCGGCGAAGGCCGGTTCAACGACGGCAGGGCAGACAGGCAGGGGCGCTTTTGGTGCGGCACCATGATGGTCAACCCTGAAGGCCCCATGCCGGCAACAGGTCGGTTATTTTGCCTGGATACTCAGCGCAATATCTCGGTTCACGAACATGAAGTCAGCATTTCAAACGGCATTGGCATAAGCCCCGATAGCAAGACTTTTTACTATGCTGATTCGATGCGCGGGAACATTTATAATTATGACTTCGATGCCGACAAAGGCAAGCTTTCTAACAAACGGTTATTCGCGCGTGTTCCCCGTGGTGGCGGGCCAGACGGTGCCGCTGTTGATGCAGCGGGTAATGTCTGGAGCGCGCAGTGGGCGGCGGGAAAGATACTGGCCTTTGACCCAAGCGGCGACATCATCGCCGAGCAACTTGTGCCCACATGTCAACCAACCTGCGTTGCGTTTGGCGGGCCGGACCTGAACTTGATGATTGTAACATCGGCGACAGACGGGCTTTCAAAAAGCAGGCTGGAAACCGACCCATCTGCTGGCAATCTTTTCATTTTTGAAACCGATGTCATTGGTCTGCCAGAAGAAATATATAAGGGCGATGCGCCCAATCTGCGTTGAGGAAGGTGAGAAACTAAATGGTAATATCCTCCCAAAGTTTAACCCAACAAATTGTAAACGAGCTCGGCCTTACAATTGTTCAGGGAAAATATAGCGCGGAAAACCCGTTTCCGATCGAAGCAGACCTTTGCGCCCAATTCGGCGTAAGCCGCAGTGTGCTGCGAGAGGCCGTAAAAATGCTAACCTCCAAAGGGTTATTAAGAGCTCGGCCCCGCCAGGGCACATGGGTTCAGCCGGAACAGTCATGGAATCTGTTAGACCCAGATGTACTACGCTGGCTACTGGACCGGAATTTTTCAATTGAGCTGTTAAGCGAATTTACCGAAATTCGTCTAGCGGTAGAACCGCAAGCTGCCGCTTTCGCTGCGATAAGAGCAACGCCAGACCAAAAACAGGCCATCGCCGACGCACTGGCCCGCATGCGGGCCGCCGAACGCGGTGATGATGATGCCTTGTCGTCGGATATTGCCTTTCATGTTGCGGTACTGGAGGCCAGCGGCAACCGCTTTTTCAGTCAACTGAAAGACCTGGTGGAAACCGCACTCAGGATCAGTATCCGCCTGACCAACCAATATAAAGGCGTGACGCTCGCCAGCGTGGAAGACCATAAAAAGGTTCTGGATGCAATTCTGGCTGGTGACAGCGAAGCCACCTTCGCCGCCAGCCATGCACTGGTTAAAGAGGCGAATGATTTAATAGCAAAAGCCAAAACAAAGCCACCTAAGGGCTGAGCCGAAACAGTGCAGTTCAGCTCACTGCTTTCAGGTAAAAGATCAAACTGGTTTCTGGCAGCATAATTGGTAATTGCGTGCCAACTTTCATGAGGATATCGCCGCTATAAACAGCGCCGCTCAAACAGCCGGTGCTATCATCGCCCTGCCCAAGACCATCCAAAGGCCAAATTAAGTCCAGCTGATAGTTGGCTTCAGGGTCTAACGCAACAAAGCGGAGAGTTTCAGTAACGGTATCGATACGGGTTGATGTCTGAGAATAGGAAACAATCGCTTCATCAAGACTAGCCGCAACAATTGCAAAAGCTGAAGCACACTCAGGCACATCAAGGCGCAGCAAATCCCCCGAATGGATTAAATGCCTGTGACGCTTGTGTAGTGACACGGCAGAATTAATCGTTTCTGTTTCCTCCGGCGTTAACTCGGCCAGGTCAAATTCCATTCCCATATGACCGAACATGGCGGTTGCGGCCCTGAACTCAGCTGACAAAGTTCGTCCAGTGATATGACATTTACGCGGCCCAATATGCGCGCCCATAACCTCACTGGGGAAAAAGAACGAAAACCCCCGCTGGATAGCAAGCCTGTCCAGCGCATCATTGCTATCAGATGTCCAAATGCGGTCGGTATACTCAAAAATGCCGTAGTCGGCGCGGCCTCCGCCAGAGGCACAGCTTTCAATCTCCACAGCCGGATGTTTTGCCCGCAACTTGGCAAGTAAGGTATAAAACGCTTTCACTTGCTCGTGTGCAACGGGAATGCCGTCACGGCCAGGGTGATGAATATCCCGGTTCATATCCCACTTTAAGTAGTCAATATCATTGTCAGCTAACAGACTATCTAGTCGCCCAAACAAGTAATCCACCACCTCCTGCTTACCGAGGTCGAGCGCCAATTGATTCCGAAACGGAATGTGCTCTGCTGTCGTTGCAGACAACACCCAGTCCGGGTGCGCACGGTACAGATCGCTATCCGGGTTCACCATTTCAGGCTCAACCCAAAGACCGAATTCCATATCCAAGGATTTCACATGCTTGATAAGAGGCTCTAGCCCATTTGGGTAAACCGCCTCGTCCACGAACCAGTCCCCCAGGCCGGCGCTGTCATTCCGGCGCCCTTTGAACCAGCCATCATCCAAAACAAAACGTTCAACTCCTATGTCAGCCGCTTTGTTGGCAAGTTCTTTCAACTTCCCAATGCCATGATCAAAGTATACAGCTTCCCAGGTGTTGTAATGAACGGGGCGCGGCTTTGCCTTAAACAATTCAGATTGCATTTGCCCGCGCACATATCTGTGAAACTTTTGCGAAAGGCCAGAAAACCCTGCCGGCGAATGGGCGCAGTATAGGGGTGGCGTTTCATAAGCCTCACCCCGTTCTAATTTCATTTCGCTAGGCAAGAGAAGCTCACCCATTTGCACAAAAGACCGGCCATCAGACAGTTTCTCAGACACAGTGCGATGGTTTCCGCTCCAGCCCATATGAAACCCGACAACATTGCCTGTGTTCTCGGTCGTGTTTTTTGCATGGGCTAGCAAACCCGGGAAATTATCATGGGACGTACGACCCCGCCGATTTTCACGCGCATAAATCCCGGTAAATTGATCAATGGTTTGCGTCTGAAACTCGTGGGCCCAACGACCGGTAAAGCCTGTTAGTTGATTGACATAATCTGGCAGTGGCACTGTCATTGATGCACACCAACTCAGAGCGAGCATCTGCTTGCCGCGATTAGTTACCCTTGTGCTTAACTTGATCACGTCGGAGATTGGATCAATAGCTGCTTTAAAGCACAACTCAACATCATGGACCGGATCAAAAACTGTAATGGCGGTGCCGCCCGTAAACCGGTCCACGGAAAGTATCTGCGTTGGGTTAAAGTCCCACCCGAGATTATCTTTGTTTAGGCTTATCCCCGGCGAGCCCAAAAAACCAGAACCCCGCACGGGACATACAGTAAGCGGAATTTCCTGTAGCGGTGACGCATGGCCGGTAGGACGGGCCACAAGCGCCTTCAGGGCTTCAGGCGAACAAAGTGCGAGCTTTTCACCCCAGTAGACGATCCGTACACCGTCATCTGAGGCTTCCAGAATGAATGTTGTTCCTGTGCCTTCCAGCACAATCCATTTATCCGCATCCGTCGTCATCGTTCTTCCAATATTTCGCCGCAGCCAGTCCAGACTCAGAAAATTATCTATGGTCTTTAGGTCCCGACTTTGAATAGATAATCTGGCGGGTCCTATTGACGGACGCAAGTGATGATAATAGCTTGGGCCAGTGACACAATAGTCATATAAATAATATTTTTGACCAAGCAAAAATTGAAGGCCGCAAAGGGGAAGCGATGTTAGGGGTTTGCTATTATCCGGAGCATTGGTCTGAAGACCTGTGGGCGTCGGACGCAGCTGACATGAAGGCTTTGGGCCTAACCTACGTCCGCATCGGCGAATTTTCCTGGTCTCGGATTGAACCTGCCCGCGGTGAATATAACTTCGATTGGCTTGATAGAGCGATAAATATCCTCGCCGAAGCTGGCCTTAAAATAGTTTTCGGTACGCCCACCGCCACACCGCCAAAATGGCTTGTTGATGAGCATCCGGACATCCTGCCGGTCGACCCACATAAGGGCGAGCCGCGTGGCTTTGGCTCGCGGCGCCACTATGACTTTTCCAGCCAGACCTATATAGCAGAAGCGCTCAGGATTACTGATATCCTCACCAAACGGTACGGCGCACACGGCTCGATTGTTGGCTGGCAAACAGACAATGAGTTTTGCTGCCACGATACAGCTAGAAGTGGGTCTGCCAGCGCAAAAAAAGGCTTTCAGCAATGGTGCAAAGAACGCTACGGCACCATCGATGCCCTGAACAAAGCTTGGGGCAATGTTTTCTGGTCAATGGAATATGCCAGCTTTGACGCGGTTGAACTACCGATCGGTGCTGTCACAGAAACCAACCCTGCGCACCGGCTTGCCTACAACCGCTATTCCTCAGACAGGGTTATTGAGTTCCAGTCCAGAATGATTGCAGTGATCCGTGAAAACGCACCCGGTAAATGGATAACGCACAACTTCATTCCCAAAGAGGACCTGTCAGTTGACCCATTCGGGTTAGGGGCAGAACTGGATATTGCCTCTTACGACAATTACCCATTAGGTCGCACCGATATGGCCTTCAGAGACGCACCCGCCGATGTGATGAAGCGGTATATGCGAACGGGCCACCCGGACTTCAGCAGCTTTTATCATGACACCACACGTAGTTTTGCCGGCGGTGGCTATTGGGTGATGGAACAACAACCTGGCCCGGTAAACTGGGCACCGCACAACCCGCGCCCTGCCCCTGGTATGGTGCGCCTATGGTCATGGGAGGCCTTTGCCCACGGTGCTTCGTGCGTCAGCTATTTTCGCTGGCGGCAAGTGCCCATTGCGCAGGAACAAATGCATGCGGGCCTTCGCAGGCCCGACAACTCGAAAGCAGATGCTTGGGCTGAAGTCGAAAAGGTAAAGTCGGAATTGGCAACACTGGGTATTGACCAGCAAAGCAAGCACAAATCAGACGTTGCGATCATCACGGATGTCCACGCACTATGGGTAACAGAAATCCAGCAACAAGGCGCAGGCTATGATTTTACCAAACTTGAATTCGCCTATTATTCCGCGCTTCGCCAACTGGGGATTGATGTAGATTTCATTTCCCAAGGTGCAGACTTTGATGACTATAAATTGGTAATTGCGCCGTGCCTGCCCATCATTAACGATGAATTTATCGCACGGTGCGACAAATCAAATGCGCATTTCATCTTTGGTCCGCGAAGCGGCTCCAAAACTGATGAATTCAGCATTCCGGCAACACTTGCCCCCGGTAGCCTTCAAAGCCGACTTCCCGTCAAGATATTATCGGTTGAAACTCTTCGCTCCGATTGCCCGGTGCCCTTGAACTGGAAAGGCGAAGCTTTTCAAGCCCATTCCTGGTGCGAGGAAACCGAAACCAGCGAAGACAAAAACGTCATCGCAACTTACGGCGATGGCAAGGCAGCGATAGTCGGCGACGGCAGAACCACCTACATTGGCACCATAACCGATGGCGCCTTTCTAAAAGAATTTTTCAAAGACAAATGCGAGAGTTTAAGCATCAACTCAATCGACTTGCCAGAGGACATGCGGCTTTGCCAGCGCGGTGATCTGACATTTGCTTTCAACTATTCAAGTGATGCACAGTTGGCCCCCGCCGTGCAGGATGCAGACTTCCTGATTGGTCGACGCATGGTCGGCGGACACGACCTGTCAGTATGGCGACGCCCAAACATCAGATTAAACAACCCCTAACCCGGAGAATTCACATGGAATTGCAAACAATACAGGTGGTTGTTTTCCTAACTTTCACAGCAGCAATTGCCCTCGCAACTTATCTTAAATGTCGCGGTACGCGCGTAGAGGCCAATTCCAACAAGGAATATTTCCTCGCAGGCGGCGGCTTGTCATGGGTTTTTGTCGCAGGATCTATAACCCTGACAAACCTGAGCACCGACCAGCTTGTCGGCATGAACGGCAACCAAATGGCGCTTCTGGCCTGGTGGGAGTTTGCGGCTGTTGCCGGTCTTATCATCCTCGCCAAGGTGTTTCTGCCTGTCTATTACCGCAACAATTGCACCACAACGACTGAGCTTCTGGAAAAACGCTACAACGACCATCATATCCGGGCCACCGTTTCCATCCTGTTCCTACTGGGTAACATTTTTATTTTTCTGCCGGCCGTGCTCTATACCGGCTCGGTTTTCATGCAATCGATGTTTAGCGTAGACATTTCTATCATGGTGCTCGCAACGATGTTTGCCATTATCGGCGCCTGCTATGCAGTTTTCGGCGGCCTGCGCGCTGTTGCCGTGTCTGACACCTATAGCGGCGTCGTGCTGCTGGGCATGGGCGTGCTGGTGGTATTTCTGGCGCTCAAGGCCATCAATTTTGATTTCAGCGGCATTCCCACTGAACGCCTGACGCTGATCGGTGACAGTGCCAGCCCTATTCCTTGGCATACCCTGCTGACCGGCATGCTGTTCATCCAGATTTTCTACTGGAGTACCAACCAAACCATTACCCAGAGGGCGATGGCTTCACCAACCTTGAAAGAAGCCCAAAAAGGCGTATTTGCCGCTGCCGCGATACGGCTGTTGATCGTTCCGCCCATGATCGTGCTACCCGGCATCGTGTCTTACAAGCTATACGGCGATATCGGCGACGCTGCCTATGGCCGCATTGTCGGCGATGTACTGCCTGTCTGGCTTTCCGGCGCTTTCGCAGCGGCCATCGCAGCGGCTGTGCTCACCAGCTTCAACAGCATTCTGAATTCATCCACCGCGCTATATGTGATGGACATTCACGAGAAATATTTCAACGAAGAACCCAAAGTAAAAGTGCTGAGCGGATGGGTCACCGCTGTTTTCGTCATAATCGCGCTGGCACTGGTGCCGCTCTATGAAAAATCGGAAAGCATCATCAACACGGTTCAGGAATTATACGGCTTGCTCAGCATGCCCATACTGTCAACTTTCCTGGTTGGTTTGCTGTTCAAGAATGTTGAAGCAAAAGCAATGATCATCGCAATGGTGTCTGGCGTAGTTTTATACGGTGTGCTCACCGGTGCTATCCCCGGTGTCTTTGATGAACCACCATTCCATTATATTCACGCAATGGCAGTAACGCTGGGCTTCTCCATTGTCACTGCCTTGTTTGTGAATAGCTGGGCATTCGGTAAGAAGGCTGTGTTTACCGGGCTTACACCTCGCGTGGCCTGATCTTGCAAAACCTGGCCTAGGTGGCCTGTGCCGTCAGCCATTCACCAACACGGCTGCGCTGCGCCTCGGTCATGTGCAGGCCAAGCTTGGTGCGACGCCACAGAATATCTTCTGCCGTTCGCGCCCACTCGGTGCGTTGAAGGAACTCAATTTCCCGGGCATAAAGCCCAGCGCCAAAATCCTCGCCCATATCTTCAAGAGACGCTGCATCAGCGAGCAAATCAAACACCCTCGTCCCGTATGAGGCGGCTAATCGCATACAAAGAGAGGCCGGCAGCCACGGCGCTTTCTCCGCCAAGTCAATCGTGAAGTCTTCCAACGCTTTTTTGGGATCTTCCCGGCCGGGCAAGTCGCCGCCGGGCAATGGCGCATCCGAAGTCCACGGGCCTTTTTTATAGCCAGCATAAGGTTCCAGTTTTTCCAATACTTCCTCTGCCAAGCGCCGGTATGTCGTAACCTTACCGCCGTATACACTTAGAATTGGCGACATACCTTCAGGGGCCAACAGCTCCAGCACATAATCCCGCGTCGCTTTCGATGCACTTTTGGCGCCGTCATCATAAAGGGGGCGAACGCCCGAGTAGCTCCAGACAACATCAGCAGATTTTATTGGTTCCCTGAAATACTCAGAGGCCGCCACACAAAGATATTTGATCTCATCTTCGCCTGCTGATGCAGTACGCGGGTCGGTATCAAACGGTGTATCGGTTGTGCCAACCAGCGTGTAATCACCCTGATAAGGGATGGCGAAAATGACCCTTCCGTCAGAATTTTGGAAGGTATAGGCGCGCGCATGCTCATACAGTTTAGGCAGCACAATATGGCTGCCTTTCACCAAACGGACCGACCCTTCGTTTTTCAGCATCAGCTTGCAGGTACCAAGGGTTTTATCCACCCAGGGCCCAGCCGCATTAACCAGCATATCAGCCGTGACATTGAAGGTTTCGCCGCTATCGGCTTTTACTTTAATGTGCCACCGTCCGTCTTGCCGTTCGGCACCCAAAAAACTATGGCAGGTATGGATTTCAGCACCAAGTTCGGCAGCACCAAGCGCGTTAAGCACAACCAAACGTGCATCGTCCACCCAACAATCGGAATATTCAAAACCCAGCTTGAATTTGTCTGACAACGGTCCGCCTAGCGGATCTTTTTTCAGATTGATTCGCTTTGTCGGCGGCAACAGTTTGCGGCCACCAATATAATCGTAAAGAAACAATCCAAGGCGCAAAATAAACGCCGGGCGCAACCCTCTGTGATGCGGCAAAATAAATCTGAGCGGTGTGATGATATGCGGCGCAATTTTCCATAGGGTTTCCCGCTCCATCAGGGATTCGCGTACTAGACCAAATTCGTAGTTTTCCAGATAGCGCAAGCCGCCATGAATAAGTTTGGAGCTGGCCGACGAGGTTGCGCCCGCCAGGTCGGCTTGTTCAACGAGCGTCACGCTTAACCCGCGACCCGCAGCATCCCGCGCCACGCCAGCCCCGTTGATACCGCCACCTATAATAAAAATGTCAGAATGCGCTTGCATGTTATCCCTAGAGTTCGGTTTCTCGGCCACTTGTGCCAATTAAAGACTTCTCTGTCGTAATTTATGTGACGGTGATACCATTTATATGATAATTAATAAATCCACAAAACCTTCACCCGCACCTAACATCTGACAGAGGCAGAAAATGCAAGACACTTTGGAAAAAGCAGGGCGATTGGTCGCAATCCTGCGCGGCATTCAGCCTCATGAAGCGGTGACAATAGGACAGGTTTTGGTAAATTCCGGGTTCCGCGCCATTGAAGTACCGCTCAACTCACCGGATGCATTTTCCTCAATTTCGTTACTGGCTAAGTCTTTTGGCAAAGATATCCTCATCGGTGCCGGGACCGTGCTTCAGCCCGATCAGGTAGATGCGGTTAAATATGCTGGTGGCAAACTCATCGTGTCCCCCAATACAAATATTGCGGTTATCCAGCGCACCAAAGAGCTTGGTCTTGTCTCGATGCCAGGTTTCGCTACCGCCAGCGAAGCCTTCAGCGCCATCGATGCAGGCGCGGACGGACTGAAAATGTTCCCGGCTGGTGCTGGAGGCGCGGCAACCCTTGGTGCACTAAAATCCGTGTTGCCGGTAAATATTCCCGTTTACGCGGTTGGAGGTGTAGGTCCGGCAAATATGCAGGAATTCGTGGATGCGGGCGCTGATGGTTTTGGTCTCGGCTCCAACCTATACCGCCCCGGTGATAGCGCAGATGATGTGGTTCAAAAAGCCCAGAAAGCCGTTACAGCGTGCAACAAAGCATACCCCTAATTTAGCTCATTTAAACCGGCACAACACCAAGATACAGTGCCGTAATACCGTAGGTATCAATCAGCCCGTGGGCCACAATCGGCGCCACCAAATTGCGCCCGGTGAAGCGGTACAACAGCGCCATCATAAAACCAATTAGGGCCGTGCCTAAAATGCCTGTCAGCCCCTGATAGAAATGTAGCATGCCAAAGGCTGCAGCTTGTGCGATTGCAGCCAAAACCCAGGCACCCGGCAGGCCGGCAAAAAACAATTCCATGCGGTTGAGCAGAAAGCCGCGCGCGAACAATTCCTCGCCAATAGCTGCACTGCCCCATACCACCAGCACCATAAACTGGATATAGTTTGCGAAGTTCCCGTTCAACACTGTGTTCAGGCTGGATATATCCGGCCCCGGCAAACCGAATTTACGGGTGATCCCGACCATTATATTGAACAGGATAAACCCGATGATCGTGCCGAGCACGCCCATAGCGATAGAAAACGGAATGCTTTTGGGCCGGGTAAAACCAAGGCCGCGCCAATTGCCGCCACCCGTGCGGCGCATAAACAAAGTCGCCACACCAACGCTAACCAGAATACCAAGCGGCGGCAACGCGGGGCTATAGAAACCCAGCGCATTCGATAAGAAAGATATTAGAAAAATCGCAGGCACGACCGTTGCCAGCACCACAAGCGCTTCAACCAACGCCCGCCGACGCATAATCGGCATCGGCGCAGTGCCATTTACATAATCGCTTTTGATAATATGCCACTCCAGATTAATCTCGCCTGCCCAACGGGCATATAGTGATAAAAACCTTTCTACAACAGTCCGGAAACGGTGGTAACCAATCTGCGTTGAGTTGAATGCGACGCTAAACGAAAGGCTGGTTTGACTAATAGATATCGACAATTTACCTTGGATATATGCTGATTTCAGCGGAGAGCGATGTGGACCAAAAAACAATCAAACCGGCCAAATGGCAGTTGATTCTATCCGCGCTCAAAGTTATCTGCATATGCCAAATTATAGTTGCCTGCGGTGGAGGTAGCGGCAGCTCACCGCCGCAAACCCAACCACCCGTGTTTATCCCAAGCCCTCACCCTCAACAAATATATGCTGATTTCGCTGAACAGGCTGGGTTGCAACAAACCGGCCTGGCTTTTCTTTTGAACCAAAGCGGTGTTTCTAACGCGCGGTTATTGCAAGATAATGGGCTTGAAGACCGAAATTACCTGACGTTTGATGCTGATACATTCGAGCTTATCTCCAATGTCAATATTGATGACCTACAGCTGTTTACTGATAGGTCTGACACCCTTGATGTTTTCCAGACTTTTGACGACCTTTTCACAAATTGGGAGGGAAATGGTAGGCGGATCCTGCACCAGAAAATTCTTGTTCTGCAACCCGGAGATAATGGCGTCGGCCTTTCCTACACAACACTTGGTTACTGGGTTGATGCACTTGCGGCAAAACCCGCCGTTGGTACAATTGTTTGGGGCATTCCAGTCGCCGCTGGGCAAATTCCTATGACCGGGTCTGCGGACTATAGCGGCCTCATGCGCGGTTTCATGACCGGTGATGACCAGACTTGGGAGCTGCACACCGACTTCAACGCTTCAGTAAACTTCGCCACCGGGGCTTTTACAGGCGAATTTACCAACGGCACCCGCATCGATATGCAGCGTGAAGATGGCACATTCTTCAGCTCCCATGTTACTGATCAGGAATTGCCTGATCTGATCAGAACACCGGAGAACTTCAACGATACTTTTGACTGGAGCTTGTCGGGCTCGATACTATCCGGGCAAAATCTGTTCAACGGCACACTCGCAGGCAGCAGCGATGGTTCTGATTGGACTGGCCAGTTTTCTGGTTCATTCTTTGGCAGCGGTCGGGTTGGAGTACCCGAGGAACTTGGCGGCCTTTGGAACGCAATCAACAGCCTCGGCCATGTTGCTGGCGGCGCTTTCGTTGGTAAGGATGACTAAGTATCTACGCTTATTAGGCGCTGGGCTATTACTACATATATTATTTGCTACAACGCTCCTCATCATTTCAACTTCGGTCAAGAGCCAACCACCTTCGCAGCAGATATTGGTGTTGAAGCCTCTAACCACACTGCAACAACATATAGACCAGAGCCAGATCGCTGAGGCGCATATGATTTTGCAAGCGCTAACGTCCGCCCTGAAAAATCCAAACCAAAAGCTAGAGATTTCTATCGAGGAATGGATTGAACTGGAGTTCCTGCGCGGTCGTTTGGCAATGGCAGAAGGGAATTTTGCGGCTGCTATACCAGTTTTTGAAAATATATTATCTTTATATCCCGACATAGCCCGGGTTCGACTGGAACTTGGTATGGCGCTCTTTAATCTGAAGCAAGACCAGCGGGCACGCTATCAATTCGACCTGGCCCTGCAAGCAACTTTACCTAAACTCGCCGAAGCGCGGGTTGAAAGCGTCAAGGAGGCCATGCGCCGGCGCAGAAAATGGCAAGTGCGCATGAAGCTTGCGCTGGTACCCGACAGCAACATCAACGCCGCCACTGATGACCGCACGGTGAGTGTTTTTGGTCTGCCCTTTGTGCTTAACGAAAATGCAACGGAACAATCGGGTGTCGGCGCTTTGGCGGAATTGGGCGTCACAAACGCTATGCATATAGGCACAAACCTTACGCTGGACAGTAGCGCCAGCGTTCGGCGCATTGAATATGCCGGGTCCAGGTTTGACGACACCATCGTGTCTTTTTATTCAGGGCCTCGGCACGCAACAACCACATCTGCGGCCAGCTTGCAATTTGGTGGATTTCGCCGCTGGTTCGGCGACGGCAGTTTCAACCGCGGCATTGGTACGCAGCTTGGCACCTCCCAGCGTATTGGCCAAAAGTGGGCAACAGGCGTGAACGCCAGCCTGTTCTGGGTCGACTATGACCAGATTTCAGACAGAAACGGATTTTCACTGCAAGTTGAACCTTATGTCGTGCGCGCAGTTGGCGCGTCAGGCCATGTGCGTGCGCACTTCAATTACAATCATGATTTCGCGCGCGAAAAAAACCAGGCAAGCGCCACATATCAGTACGGCGTGCGCTTCCGGCGAGAATTACCGATGGACATACGGTTTGGACTATCTGGCAGCTACGGCACGCGCCAGTTTCAGGCGGCGCAAGCATCGTTCGGTGTTCGTCGGCGAGACGAATTTTTCTCTACCGGGTTAGATCTCGCGTTTCGGAAGCTTCAAATACTGGGCGCGGCGCTCGAGGTTTCCTATAGGTTGGAAAAAGCCGATAGTAACATAAACCTGTTTTCCTATAGCCGGCACCGCTTCGAACTTGGCCTGACGAAGGAGTTCTAGTCTTTCCAATTTTTTTAATGGTGAATCTAAAGCAAGCCTATTTCCTGCTTTTCCTTGACCGCCCATGCCACTTACGCCTGCACAATTGACGCACCAATGCTAGAGCAAGCTTGCCTTACCTTCAAAATCTAACCGAAAGCGTCAGGGCGCTATAGCGGTGGTCGCCTTTTGCACCAACAAATTCATCGGTCCTGAAAACATTGCTGGCCGCCAAACGAACCGGCCCCATAAACAGCACAGCACCAACCTGTAATTCACCAACAAAAAACTTACTTTCAACACTATGGTCATGCGCGCGCCAGGTACCATCCAGAAAAATATTGCGCTCCACAGCACGCGCTTCCACGCCAGCAAAGAAATAGTAGCCTATACCGTTGCCAGAGAAATGATCACTGCCTGGCAACGATGGCTGAATACGCGGCGGCGCACCTTTATCCCGCTGCAGGTCATTGCCCAACCTGAAGGTCAGGCCCGCAGCGCCGTATATGTGGACATTTCCCAGCGCAGCACCCCAATGCGGTGTTACGTCCATTTGAAATGGACCAAGTTTTTTGGGTACTTCATACCTGTAACCGCGCGTGTAGCTTAAGTTAATACCGGGTTCGTTCGGGAGCTGGCTGTCCCAACCGTTTGGGCGCGGGCTGCCAATTAACTTGTGCCAATTGCGCTGTAACAGTCCGGCACCAGAGGCGGGGCCAATTAAGCCGAGGTCAAGTTTAACAACTTCGTAGCCGGTTTTGGTTTCTGCAGTAACGCCAAACTCAAAATAGGACCACCCTGCATAAGGCCGATCATCACGAATAATATCAAAAGCCTCAATATCAGACGGCGTATACATATTCTGGCCAAAGGCAATGGAATAATAAAGGTCATGCGTTTCCATGGTGCGGGCCAGGGGCGAAATGGATTTTAGAATTTTGCTGATATCATACCCGAAAATAGCTTTGTCAGGGCGGTGCACAAAACTGAGCCGCAATCCATTGGTAAAATCCTGGTCCGTGCCGAAGAAAAGGTCGTTTTCAACCTGAAAGGAAATAACCCTGTTATCATCACTGAGGCTGGCATCTTGGGCAAAAGCGCCCTGACCAGAGAAATACAATAGGGTGAGACACAAAATAGTTCGCATTTTCCGCCGCGGTATTTGCATGTCGCGTTCCATTTAACAGGATACTGGCCAAACATAATATGCAGCTAGCATATACAGCAGAAAACACTGGAACAGAACATAAGTGAAAAAATAATGGTGCCCCCGAGAAGATTTGAACCTCTGGCCTCTGCCTTCGGAGGATATTCCATGAGAAAACACCCTAAATATAGCTACGTTAAGTGGGATATACCGGGATTATCCGGAATAAAGTGGGATAAAAGTGGCATTTCCCAAAATAATCAAGGCACATCATTTGCCTCATTCATAGGACTCAATGTTGCCAAATCAGAGTACTATCCGAACGTCTAGATTTTAGAGTTGTTTGCCGGTTGCGATACCAGTTTTCAGCTCTTAAACGAAATGCAAAACCCTAAACAGCTTTGATCTTACGACAATAAACTAATCTGTATTCTGCCCCAGAGACGTTCCACCTTTATACACGTCCACCATTGCCGTCCCGTCTGCTAAAGACTCAATGTTTTGCAAAGGGTCTGCATCTAACAGGAGGAAATCTGCAAAAGCCCCTTCCTTAATTGAACCAATTTCACCCTCAAGGCCCATAAGTTCAGCATTAACTGCTGTCGCGGAATTTAATATCTGAAACGGGGTTTCAACTTTTGACCGAAGCAAAATTTCCTGCCGCTGAAATTTATGTAGCTCCCCCAATAGGTCTGTACCGAACCCGAGTTTAACGCCTGCTTCGCGACAAATGCGAATGGCTTCCAGCCCCTTTGAGGCAACCTCATCAAGTTTTGCAATCATTGTGTCGGGCGCGCCGTTCTGGTGCCCGTACCGACCAAGGCTGTCGTAGGTTACAAGCGTTGGCACGACAAAGGCTCCCGCCGCTTGAACTTCGCTGGCCACTTCCGGGGTTATCAGGTTGGCGTGCTCAATAGACCTGATACCAGCTTTGACCGACCGGGCTATCGCTTCCGGGGTGTAGGCATGTGCCACCACATATGCCCCGCGGCGGTGCGCTTCATCAACAACAGCTTCCAATTCCGGGTCCGAGTATTGCAGGGACCAAATTGGGTCGCTCGGGGAAGAAATTCCACCGGAGACAAAAACCTTAATGTGACTTGCGCCGCGCCTTAGCTCTTCGCGTGCAACAGCGCGGATATTGTCAACGCCGTCAACAACTCTGGTAAGCATGCCACTGGAACCGCAAGCACAGGGCTCCAAAGAGGGAGCCCTCATATCACCGTGGCCGCCCGTCTGGCTCAAGGCTTTACCCGCATAAAACAGCCTGGGGCCAGCAAATAGCCCATCTTCCATGCCTCGCCATAGGCCATAGTCCGCACCGCCCACGTCGCGTACAGTGGTAAACCCTCGCCGAAGTGCGCCCGACAATAACTCTGAGCCCTTCAACGCATGATAGGTCTGGGGTAGCTGGTCCAGTTTTGCAAAGTCCAGATCGGATGCGTAGGCATGAAAGTGAGCATCGATGAGGCCAGGCATCAGAAATTTACCGGTCATATCAAGGGTGTGAACATTTTGAGATGAAGGAACGATTTGCCCAATTTTAGCAAACCTCCCCTCTTCAATCAGGATGTTCTGAGCGGGCAAAATCTCTTCATCATGTCCGTTAAAAACAGAAACATTTTTCAGATACATGCTGATGCACTCACGTTCCATTGGCAAACTCTATGCCCAACCCATTACATCAAACGGCATATAATTTTTCCGCCTCGTCATCGGTAACATAGTGGTTTTCAATGTCGGCCTGAACAAGGCTGGCATCGCGCTGTGCCGGAATGCCGTATCCGCCGCCCCCGCCGGTTTTAACCTGAATGACCGTACCAGCTTTCAGGGGGGTTGCATTGCTTTTCAGCGCGCGCAGTTCAGTGCCGTCAGGGTGTGTAACAACAACTTCCGGCGGCTTGCCCGGCAGGCCACCAAACAAGCCCCATGCAGTCGTCTTAGACCGTTCAAACCAAAGCGACATATTGGCGTCATTAGTGATCTGATACTCCCGTACACTACCGTTTCCACCGCGGTATTTACCAGCCCCGCCGCTATTGGCCCTGATGCCATACTTTTGAATTCGGATAGGATAGCGGTTTTCATAAACCTCGATTGGGTAATCGCGGAAACTGCCGTTTACATTATTAATCAAACAGTCCTGCCCATCGTTGCCGTTCCAGCCACCCCAGCCACCCGTGTTAGCTTCTACGGCGACGAAAAGTTCATCGTTTTTTGACTGGTCATAGCCCGTAAGGATCAGCACCATTGAATCACCATAATGCGCGGCGGCGGCAGTGTCAGGCATCACATCTGACATGGCTTTGACGAACAAATCGATCAACAAGCCAAGCGAAGAGAAATACCATGAGCATGCGGCAGGCTCCTGGGCATTAAAAATCGACCCTTCCGGTGCTACAATATCAAGGGCGGTAAATGTGCCCCCGTCAACCGGTCGTCTCGGATTCACCAGCAGCTTAAAAGCCACCCTTGCTGCCGAAATTGTTTGGGTTGCGCCGCAATTAACAGCCCCTCGGGTCTGCTCCGCTGATCCCGTCAAATCAACCGTCATGTGGTCGCCTTCGACTTTAACGGTTAGCTTAACCGGCACAGGGTCGTCCGTAAGGCCGTCGCTGTCGAGCGCTCCTTCCGCGGAATAAACGCCGTTGGGAATAGCCGCGATTGTTTCACGTTCCATTTCAGCAGACTGCCTGAAGATATCATCACGTGACGCCCAAACTGTCTCAAGGCCAAAGCGATCCAGCAAGGCACAAAAACGGTCTTTACCGGTGTTGCCTGCGGCGATCTGGGCATGCAGATCGCCGAGCAATGCGTCACCAAACCGGCTGTTGCGCTTCAGGAAGGTCAAAATATCTTCCACTGGTTCACCAGCACGGTAGGCTTTTGTCGGTGCCCACCGCATACCTTCCTGATAAATTTCATGAGAGTCGGTAGGCTGGCCCGCATCCTTAGCGCCAACATCTAGCCAGTGCGCACGAGAGGTGGCAAAGCCTATCCTTTCGCCCTTCCAAAATATGGGGACAATTACGGTAACATCATTGAGGTGCGTTCCTGCGATATACGAATCGTTCAGGAAAACAACATCGCCCTCACCGAAATAATCCCAACCGTGCATTTCGGCAACGATTTGCACACACAGAGACAGGTTGCCCAAAAATAGCGGCAATCCTAACGACTGACCTAGCACTTCGCCGGTATCGTCCAGAAGTGCGACGGCGCAATCTTTACCTTCATAGATAATCGGTGTGTAAGCGCTGCGAATAAGTGCTGCATTCATATCTTCGGCAATGGAGTTGAAGGCATTGCGAATGATTTCTGTCGTAATTGGATTTACTTCGGTAGTCATTATGCATCCTCCTCCGATTGGATAAGCAGGTTTCCGATATCATCGATTTTGAATGTGTAGCCCGGTGGAATAATGGTTGTGGCGCTGGCTTCCTCCACCACGGCTGGGCTTTTAAACACACCCCCCTTGGGCAGAAAGTCACGTTTGTATATGGGGGAGCGATGAGAGTGCCCGTTAAAAATTATGTCCCGGTGAGCAACGAGCGGTTCTTGTGGCTTTTGGTCTGTAGATCCAGACACAGCAGCACGCTCCAGGCGTCCAATGGCGGCCAGTCGCAAATTGATAATTTCAACAGCTGCCTCGTGCAGAGCATGGCCGTACCGTGCCTGATACAGATCATGAAATTTCTCAATCGCCGCACCAAGATTTGCGGCATCCGCAAGGGGTACATTGATGGTATATTCCTGCCCGACATATCTCAGGTCTATTGAGCGAGCGAATTCCATGCGTGGCTCTGGCACCCCTTCTTCAATCAGAACTTTTGTACCATCGTCCAGCATTTCCTTAAACATCTCGGCCAGCCGATCAGTGTCGGCCTCATCAGAAACGGCATAGTAGGTCACACTGAAATCATGACGAATGTCGCTTTGCAACATACCCCAAGCGGAAAAAGTGCCCGGAAATCTGGGAATTATTATTTGTTTAATATCAAGTTCACGGGCCAGTTCAACGGCATGCATTGGCCCGGCACCCCCAAATGCAACAAGCGTAAACTCACGGGGGTCGATCCCTCTGCCAACGGTAATGGTCCGCATGGCGTCGGCCATTTTTGCATTACCAATTGCAATCATGCCTTCCGCTAGTTCTGTTGCACTCAAGCCAATTTCCCGACCAAGCGCCTCAAAAGCGCTTGCTGTTGACACCATATCCAGCGTCATGTCGCCGTTTAGAAGAGAGCCTTCGCCCAAGCGTCCCAAGAATAGATTAGCGTCTGTAATGGTTGGCTGGGTGCCACCGCGACCGTAGCAAACTGGTCCCGGTACTGAGCCCGCACTTTGAGGGCCAACGCGCAGCCCGCCATTTTCAACCCATGCCAGCGAGCCACCGCCCGCGCCAACAGTATCAATATTGATAATCGACATTAGGAGAGGCAACCCTTGCAATACTGTCTCGTTTGACAACTCGGGCTGACCGTCAACAACCAGGCTCAAGTCAAAAGATGTGCCGCCCATATCCACGCATAAGAGGTTTTCTACACCAGTGCTTTTCGAGAGCTCCACGCCGCCAATACTGCCGCCAACGGGACCAGATAAAAGCGTTGTGATAGGATGCTTGCTTGCATGCGTATCTGTCATAACGCCGCCGTTTGAACGCATGACGTGAATGGTTTGTTGCATGCCTATATCGAGAAATTCGCGCTTAAGCGTCTCCAGATATAATTCCACAACAGGTGCAACATATGCATCCATAACCGTAGAAGAAGCCCGCTCTACTTCGCGCCACTCTGGCGCCACGCTATGAGACATGGAGATGGAAACACCGGGCAATTCTTTGGCCAGAATTTCAGCAACCTTTTGCTCATGCGCCGGGTTTGCGTAAGCATGCAGCAAACATATGGCCACCGCTGGAATATTTTCAGCCTTAACCTTTTCAATGATTGGTTGCAGTGAACTTTCATCCAGGGGCGTGACGACAGAACCATCCCAGCCCAGTCGTTCAGATACTTCATGAACGTCTTTACGGGGCACCAATTGCTTTGGCTTGCGGTAGTGAAGTTTATAGAGTTCCTCTCGGTGCCCTCTGGCAATTGTATATGTATCGCTAATACCCGACGTCATCACGAGCAGTACTCGCGCACCCTTTCTTTCCAGAAAAGCGTTCAGGCCGACAGTGGTACCATGGACAAAAAAATCGATATCTTTAGGGTCACCGATTAACTGACTAACCCCGTTGAGGATCCCACGGGCAGGGTTTTCGGGCGTGGTTGGAACTTTCCCAATCGTTATCTCACCCGACTTCTGGTCTTCGATCACGAAATCGGTGAATGTCCCGCCAATATCAGCTGCTACACGATACATTTTTTTCTCCAAAATTAGTTCAAACGCCGCAGGCTGATGTAAATCAGGCAATAGAAACCATCAGCCGAAAACACTCTCGGTGCACACCTAAACGGCGAAATTCATGCTGTCATAACTGTTGGCAGGAGATACCCGGTGGCACCTCCCCAACCTGAGCTAGAAATTGTAACGGAAGTCCAAGCGCCATATATCTGGCTGACCGGCGTGGGCAAACCCACCCAACACCCATTCGGAGTTGTAAACTTCATCGAACAAATTGGTAACGGACCCTGTGAGCGACCATGCACCGTCATTATCTTCGATACCCAGCCTTGCGTTGACGAGATTGATTGCAGACCGTGGAGTGGTGTTTTCCGGGTCCCAGAACTGGCGACCCCGCCGCTCATAGTCGACCCGCATGAACAGCCCGATATTAGAGGTAATTTCAGTTCTGTACTGACCGCCAATATTCAGGGCGGACTTCGGCACGTAAGGCGCCTCATTGCCAACAGCGGTAGGCGTCACGTTATACTCATTAACTTCCGAGTCTGAAATTGCGAGGCCAGCGTAGAAATCCAGGTTTGGTGTTACCCTGGCAGTAAGCTCAAGCTCGCCGCCCTTGATGGTTACTTCATCGATGGGCACCAAAACCTGCGCGCTCACGGCCCCGATGAAAACAAAGTAGGGCGCATTTTTAACGGTTGTATGATAGAGCGCACCATTGAGCGATACACGGTTATCCGCAAAGGTAGCCTTCCATCCTGCTTCAAAGGTCTCAGTTGTTTCCTTTCCAAGCAGATCGGTAACGCCCGCGACGCCAGCCCCCGCAGCAATGGCGCCAACACCATTTTGATTAAACTGACCGCTGCGAAAGCCCTGTCCCCAAGAACCATAGATTGAGAAATCTTCAGTTGCGATATACCGCAAACTCACCTTGGGTTGAAACTTACCGAAGTTTGCCTGGTTAACGGCTCCTGCCGTTCCTACCGGCGCAACCACAACGCCGTTCGCATACAAACCCTGATCAGGGGAAACTGTTTGTTCGCGCTCATCCCGGTCATATCTGCCTGCAAAAGACAATTCCAAATTCTCTACGATGTCATAGTCGACTGCGGCAAAAAACGCGTAGGCGGTGTTGTCATTATCATCTGCGATGAAAGACGTTAGCGGGCTTGATGCTGGCGAAACTGGTTCGCGCCTAACCCTGGTAATGCCCTGTTCCAAATCATTCGCGATGGACGATGATACAAAACGATCCGTCAGCAGCAAGTAGGCTCCCGCCATCCAGCGAAGACGCTGATCGCTGTTCGATGTGAATCGGATTTCCTGGCTAAAGGCATCAATATCGAAGAACTGCGACTGAGTACCATCAAAAAAAGGAAAGGCACCAAAAGTAACACTTGAAGCAGCCGTATAGGGGAACTGGTCACTTCCGGTGCTCTGCGTGATACTGTCATAGCTGGTTACCGATGAAAACTCGCCCCAATCAGCCTGATAGTTCATGCGAAGAGAAAATTGCGTAACATCCCTGTCATCAAGACCAAGGTTATTGGCCGAAAAATTGCGCTCAACCAGATCTGCATCCGCAATGGTAAAATCAAAATTGGGAAGGCCAGTAACAGGATCAACAACAGCGGGCTGATAGGAAAAATTAAGTGATCCTGCATCAGTTCTTATGATATTCACCCGCGCATCGGCGGTGAAATTAGAGGTTGGCGTCCAGCGCAAATGGCCTCGAACTGTTACATCCTCAAAATAGTCTACATTTTCATCAAGAACGAAATTCTCGAACACACCGTCACGGTTCGTATAGCTACCTGATAAACGGTAAGACAAAGTGTCTTCCGTTATCGGGCCTGAGATAGACCCCTCAACGCTATATTCTTCGCCGCTGCCAATACCGGCACGAACATAGCCTTCGAAATCCTCTGATGGTCCAACAGTGTTGATGATAATAGCACCGCCTGTGGCGTTGCGTCCGTACCTGGCGCCTTGCGGCCCCCGCAGAACTTGAATGTTTTCAACATCGAACAACGTTTGGTCGAAGGTACGAGAATTAACCTGCAACACGCCGTCAACAACAACAGCCACAGGCGGCTCGCCATTTCTGGTTTGCGACATGCCTCGGATGGTTATGAAGTTTGTACCTGCATCTTGCGAGTTCGCAATCGTAATACCCGGTGTCAAAGCTATGAAATCATCAACACGGTTGACCCTCGCGTCTTCAATGGTTTGCTTGCTCAGCACTGAAACTGAAAGCGGCGCAGACTTCAACGATTCTTCGCGTCCGCGCGCTGTTACCACGATCTCTTCAAATGCAAACTCAGGATCATCAGACTGGTCGTCCTGCGCCAAAACCTGATTATTAATGCCAGCAACTGTCAAAGCACAGGTGGCCACGCTCATTTTCAGATATTTTTTCATTATTCCCTCCAAGGATTTCGTTGCCTTAATAGTGAGCGCAGAAAAGGTCGGCTGCAATATCGCATCGGGGTAGTTTTGGGCCTTATTTGGGTGGGGCAGTACAAACAAGCCCTACCCAATCGGGTAGTTATTCAAGTTTCGCGGTGATTATCGGGATTTCTTGGCAAAGATACTCTTCAGATTCCGCTCTTAGAAATATCTCTTCCAGTACGGTGAAGCCACCATATACTTCGCCAAAAGCTGCAAAACCCTGACCATCTGGATGGCGTCCACCGCCAAAATTGAGTGCTGGTTCGTCTCGCATCACTATGAAAAAACTTCCGTAAGCCTCTCCAACCCCCATTCGGGCCGCAGAGACAGTCCATTTCTTATGGGTTAGCCCGGTTTGCAAGGTTGACTCGTGCTTAAGGCAGGGAAGAAGCTCACAACCAGTTTCAGACAGGCCACCTTGCACCACATTGATCGGGTAATCCGGATTGTAACTGTTGTTCTGATTATTAACGATCCTGAAAATAGAGGTGCTGTCCAGCTTCCCCTCTATGACAAGTTGCTTGAAATAGTCCACAGTCGCAGGCGCCCGGACACCATCTAATTTAATCCGAAACTGCCCGAGCGGTGTTACAATCGTCATTATGTGATTGGCGTTCATATGCATCTCCATCGTTTGATCCGAAGATACGTTTATTTGGCCGCAACTGTAAGCTGCCCACATGGGTAGGTCGGCCTGTGTGAGGCTATATCAACCCCTTTCGACGAGCTTCAAATACAGCCTCGCCCCGCCGACCAACGGAAAGTTTCATGTAAATGTTTTTAAGGTGAAACTTGACCGTATTGTCTGTCAGATCCAATTCTCTCGCGATCAACTTGTTGGATTGCCCCTCTGCCAAACAGGTTAAAACCTGCCGTTCCCGCAAGCTTAATATATCGGGCCCTTTGGGTTGATCACTTTCAAATTGACCAGAGAGAAACTTATCGACAAACGCCTTGTTGACCCCTTCGCTGGAGCTCCCAAGGTGATCACGGTAATTATACAATGCTTTCTTCAAGTCTGCGTTCACTTTGAATGGCCAGAAGAAATCATGTTTGGCGCACAATTCTACTAGTAATGACAATTGTTCAACCAGGCGTTTGCTATTTCCTCGCGCAAGGTAAAATTCAGCCTGAGCCGCCACAAGCCTGACATGATAAAAATTCAGGCCTCGGTCGCACGTCCATAAAATATTGTCGGTTAGCAATTTTTCTGCTTGCGTACCAGGTGCCAACCCTAACGCATATAATTTCGTCGATGCAATGACGCGGCTAAACCAATTTGAGGGGTCATCAACATCGCAAGCCAATGCTACAACCTTGCTCGCAAGGGGGGCAACTTCATGCTCGTATCCAACGTGGCGGGCGGCTTCCACTCTCAAGACTTTGCAAAAAAGCTTCAGCCTCGCCAAATCTCTGGTGGAAGCGACACTCTGATACCGTTCCACAATCGAATAGGCGGTAGCCCAGTCGGAATTGCTGGCAGCCAGATGATAGCCGGCATCTAACCCAATCAGATACACCTCGGTCCAGCCATCATGTTCCTCAAGGTCGGTCAAAGACGCCACAAATGCCTGCAAATCGTTTTCGTTCGCCCGTCCCGACCAGACAGCAATTGCAAACCGAAGTGATTTTGCGATGTATTTAAGGCCACTATCGGCACCGAAGTTTTTTTCGGCCTCTTCATAAGCAACCTTGGCATGGGCCACTGCAGCATCGAAATCGCACCGGTACAAGGCGGCAACACAAGCATGAACATAGCAGTAATTTAATCCCAGAACCGACCCGCCTTGACGCATCAACTGAGAGGCATCTGTAAGACAGTCTTCAACAGGCTCCATTTGGGCGTTGGCAAAAAAACCGTTTACTTCCATGCATCTCAATGTACCAATGGATAACGAATCCAGCTCTGGCAAACCATCTTTTGCTCGGTCGATATACCCATCCAAATCGGTCTCATCCATGATAATATCTTGATAGACCCCGAGGAGCTGGCCAACCACCAACTGGTCTTGTAACCATTTAGATTCCGCGCAATCACGGTTGGACCAACTGGTGCTATCAAACAGAAAGCGCGCTTGCTGAAGCTCGCCGTCTTTGCAGTGCAAATAGGTTCTCGCCAATGCAACACGCGGAAAATTCTTCAATTCGTCTTCCGGCACAAAGCGAAGAAGCTTCCTCATAAAACCAATGCCGCGCGTAACAATGATTTCCCATCCACCAAGCTCAAGGATTATGTCAGCACATCGTTGATAATCTTTAATTTTTGAGGCGTAATTTGCCGCTTCCACCGGCTGACCATTTTCCCAGTGCCAATCACTGGCCCGGGAACACAAGTGACGAACACGATCCCAATTGCTTTTACGTAGAGTTTCAAAAAGATATTCGGAAAATAGATGATGATATCTAAACCAGGTACCCTCATGATCCATCGGGATTATGAAGGCGCTCAATTGGCTGAGCATCTCCATATTCGACCACGCGTCTGGCTTTTCAAATACATGGTTTAGCAGGTCGGCACTAAAGCGGCTGAAGACAGAGGTTGATAACAAAAATTGCTGCGCTTCGTTCTCAAGAGAATTCACGACCTGTTCAGTAAGATAGGAAGCGATAAAACTGTTTGGGTGCCCGGGAGCAGAAGCCGGGAAAGTATTCAAACTTCCACTGCCAAGCCGGGCGAGCTGTACTGCAACAGGCCACCCTTCGGTTTTTTCATAAATTGCTGAAAATACATTGGCCACAAAACCGGACCCAACCGCTTGTTTCGCTTCGTCTTCAGTAAGCCGAAGCCCATCAGATCCAAGCTCCACTGCGATACCAGACGCGATCAATGTCGCACAGTCAATATCAGGCACCACCCTACTATTCACCAGAATGGTAAAGGACTGCGGCGTTTCTTTGATCAGTTGCTTTAGCAATGTGTCAATTTGCGGCGAACACACCCTGTGGTAGTCATCTAGCACCATGACGCACGGCGTATCATTCAATTCAATTTCAGAAATCAAGCGCCGGAGGATGACGCGTTCAGACGAGTCGGCAAAACCGTTTTTCGCGCCAACCTCCAGCTCATCCAGTTCGAACCCTGCGGCTGCAAGCGACAGGGTAAAATATGATAAAAACTGTCTTCCATCGAAATCATTTTCATCTAACGAAAGCCACGGGCACAAAACCTGTTCTTCACGCAGCGAATCTCGCCACTGAGAGATCAATGTTGATTTTCCAAAACCAGCCGGCGCGATGACAAGGATTAATTTTTTTTGAAGCCAGCTGGTCAGCTTATTCGTTAAACGCTGCCGTTCCACAAGCCTAATATTTGGTCGTTCCGGTTCAATTTTGGACGGAATAAACCAATTTCCAAAATAACTTGTGTCCTGCATTTGTCCCCACTTCCCTTGCCTGAGAGCTTCGACAGTATCTTTATGTGCCAAGCTATATCAATACCATTTAATTCGTTGTTTCAGGTAGAATGTTGTCTTGAACTGAAAGCACACATACAGAATTATTAGTTCAACCATTTGGCAAATCCGGCACCAAAACGGACACGTTCAGTCTCTATAAATACATATATAACAATGCATTAGATTATTTTCGTAAAAACATAGGCCCGCTTTTCGATTGGCTAAAATATAGGCTTCGCGGAAGAAAAACACCGTACACTGAGGCGATAGATCACATCGGCACAGAGCTACTTTACCACCCTTTTGGGTGGGTTTTTCGTCGGCGCCCTACCCTTTTTAGATATTGCCCCTCGTCAGTTGCGATGTGAAAGTTCACCCTGATTTTAAAAGAATCTGTCAACCCACCTTTGATTGGCAGCTTTATAGCCGCAGGCTTATGGGGAGCTCAAAATGAAAACAACAGCATTACAATTTCACGAAACAAATGGTGTAGATTCGCTCCGGATCGAAGAAATTGACCGGCCAAAACCTGGACCGAACGAAGTGCTAATCGATGTAAAAGCCTTTGCTCTCAATCGGGCCGACATTCTGTATTTGGAGGACAACCATTATTCTGTTGCCTCCCTCCCTTCGGGCCTAGGCTCAGAAGCTGCCGGTATTATTGAAGCCGTTGGTTCAGACGTGAAGGGCTTTAAGGTCGGTGACCGCGTGTGCACACTTCCGCACGCCAACACTACATATGGTGTTCACGCCCAACATGCTGTTTTTAGTGCAGATTTCATAGCGCCGTGGCAAGACACCTTATCCAAGGAAGAAGCAACCTCAACCTGGATGGAAATGTTAACCGCTTATTACCCTCTTATCGAAACGGCAAAACTGACACGGGACGACTTCGTTTTAATTCCTGCCGCAAGCTCCAGTGCAGGGCTTGGTGCCATTGCGCTCGCGAAGGACGTTGGCGCAACCGTTATCGCCACAACACGAACCAGCAAGAAAACGGCCGAAATCTTTGCCAGTGGTGCTGACTATGTTGTGGCTACTGATGAAGAGGACCTCACCGCCCGAATTCTCCAGGCAACCGATGGCACAGGCGTTCGCGTTGTTTACGACCCTATTGGCGGCGATTTTGTCGATGATTACGTTGAAGCGCTCGCTGAAAATGCGCTTGTGTTTATTTACGGCGTCCTGCGCGGCATGCATGCCCAAGTTGATATTGTAAAGATGGTCCGAAAAGCGGCAACGGTGATCCCCTATTCTTTGTTCAATCATATGCGTAATACAGACCAGCGCGAGCGCGGGGTCAATTACGTTCTTGAACGCCAGGAGAAAGGCCTACTGGTGCCCAAAGTTGATAAAGTTTTTGATTTTGATGATGCCATAGACGCATACCGTTATATGCTTCAAGGGAACCAAGTGGGGAAAATTGTGGTGTCAACCGAGACATCATAACATTCCGCGTACATTAGATCTGCTCCGGTAATGGCCTTCACGCAAAAGGTCATTTTGGGGAACCTCCGCCAAAGTCCATGGAGCGCTTTTAGCCCCGGATGCAAAGCCTTAAGAAAACTGAGTTTCAAAGTCAGATAGGCTATTGATTTTATTGATAAAAAATGGCGCATTCGAGAGTATTCGAACCTCTAACCTCTGCCTTCGGAGGGTACTCCTATGAGAAAACTCTCTCGAAAAGGGCCCGTTTCGTGGGATTAAGCGGGATAAAGTGGGATGAGTGTATCCAGAGGACCCAACTTGCGGACCCTATTCATCAAATTCAAAATTCGTTATTCACGGGTTTTTTTGAGCGCTAGCCATCAATCCCAGCTGTACATCTGATTGTTTTCCAAACTGGCTAAACGCGTACTGGTGCTGCTTTGCACCTCTTTTGCGGACTTCAATTTCAGCAGTGTACCGCGTGACCGTCATCAAACTTGATGCTTTTGGCTTGCCGGGAGAAACATATAAGATTGGTAACTGCTCCACAATCAGTTCATGAGAAGACACTCTGTCAAAACTGCTGCCCACTTCATACGTCAAATTCACCAGCCTGCGTTCCCCTGGCATCAATACCATTGTGGCCGGCAACACGCTCAATGCCATTGATGCTGTTTCATAATTAGCGTTCAGCACCCCAACAGATCTAGAGGTTAACTTCAAAACAATTGGCTTTGTACTTGGATTGGAAACTGTAAAGCTAAGCTCATTGCTCCAAGACTCCAGCATTGCCAAACTGGTTGGTCTAAAATAGTAATCCGCCGCACCAATTGCTGGTGATATCGTCACCCAGAAAAGAACCGCTGCCAGATAAAGCGTTGGCATTTTAATGCGTAAATTATAAGTCAACTGACGTATCTCCTGAGACATTATTTGGAGATACAGTTGCAAGAATCAGCGCTATTAAATTTTCAATTAAGTTACTGTTTTAAAATGATTTAAATTTTACTCATGAAATTATTCTTTGCAAAAAAAGGGAATGCGCAATCAGACTGCAATGGACATATTGCAATCTGCAAATTTCGAACGAGTAGCGAGTTCAATGAGTAATTCCTGTCGGAGAACTTCGCGAATATCACTTGCACTATTCGGGCCGTGTTCGACCAAACGTGCACCTAGCGACGTCACCAAATCCGACAGTTGATCAAACCCATACAGATTTGCGCTGCCTTTCAGTTGATGAAGCAAAGATGACATTCTTTTATACGACTGAGAGCGCTCGAGTTCCGACGCCAGACTAACAAGGTATTTCAGGTAATTGTCGATTAGCTCTCGTTTCGTTGCCGCAAACTCCTCTGGCTCCAATGCTGCTTCAGATTGGGATGTTTCACTCACAGCTTGCTCAATGGCATCTTTAAGTGCTGAAAGACTAAATGGCTTTTCAAAGAATTTCGCGGCCCCTGCGTGTTTGGCTCGCTCGCGCGCATTATCCGACCCGTCCGCACTTACCACAAAGCTTGGAGGACAAACATCAAAACTGGCCATTTGGGAGAGCAAGTCAGCGCCATCACCGTCCGGCAAATTCAAGTCAACTAGCATTAGATCGTAGGGTATTGGGCCCTCAATGGAAGATACAAAACGGGTCAAAGCCTCCTTGGCAGTTTTAGCGATGTCAACGCAGAGGCCATCACGACGTAGGGTGGCCGCAATCAGGACGGCAATACTACTGGTATCTTCGACAATCAATAATCGCTTTCCTGCTTTGCACATTACGAAAGCCTCTTTTCTTCAAACGCGAGCCGCCGATTCCATTCGCTGAGCAAATCACTAATACCTGCCAAAACACCCTTAGACTGAGTTCTGTTTTCATCTCTTGCGCCTTGCTGAGAAAGCAGAAACCGATCGATAAGATTCATCAATCGCTCTAAGTCGTCATCGTCACTTTTGTCAAAAACGCCAGCCGCATGACAATTTACCAATCGTTTCAATAACGAAAATTTCAGCGTTCCCGAAAGCACTGCCACCAAGCTTTCTGGCTCAACCGCCCGCACTTCTTCAGCAAGCTTAGCTCCACATTCATCGCCCGAAAAATCATTGTCCAGAATGTAGATATCATACCCCGGCATCACTTTGCTACGCTGGCTGGCGCTAATCACCAGTTCCGGAAATTGCATTCTGAGTTTGAGTGCCAGCATGCCAGAATAGTGGGGGTCATCATCAAGTATCAATAGTTTACGCAGCTTTTTCATAAGTCTCTCCTTCTGTCATTTGTGTGGGTTTTTGAGCGTCAAAAACCGCGGGGTCATCGGGCCGGGCACCGCAAAAACAAGGCATTATATTGCGGCATTGAGACGTAAAGCGCTTAACAAGTCGCTTCTCGTCGCCTGGCGAAATTAAGGTAACTGTTAGTTCAGAAAGTCGCGGCAATACCCTGGCCGAATAGTGGCGTTCAATAACACCGGCATAGACCAA
>Ga0316204_10000588_pt1 | contig 128306 bp, 118 predicted proteins | sample 6monrhotite_MG_2_FD_205661 | JGI IMG/M metagenome (GOLD analysis project Ga0316204, IMG submission 205661) | Microbial mat bacterial communities from mineral coupon in-situ incubated in ocean water Damariscotta River, Maine, United States -... | ecosystem: Environmental > Aquatic > Marine >...
GAAGATCGGCTCCATCACCAGCTTCGTCGCCATCTGGACCACTCGGTCTCGAACCGTCGGAATCCCCAACGGTCGCTGCTTTCCATCGGCCTTCGGAATGTACTGCCGCTTCACCGCCGCCGGCTTGTACGTCCCATCTCGCAGCGCCGACTGAAGGCTCTCCAGAAATGCCTCCACTCCTTGCTGCTCAATATCGACGAGCGTCTGACCATCGACCCCCGCCGCGCCCTTGTTGCGCCGCACTCGTTTCCACGCTTCCAGCAGGATGTCACTCCTATGGACTCGGTCGTACAAGGCGTGAAAACGGCGCTTCGGAGACCGCTTGGCTGCGGCCCACAGTCGGCGTTGAAGGTGGCGTCTCCGACCAAAAGGGTCGTCCGGTGTCCGTTGACCCCGGGGGTTGTTGGACCGGTTTTCCCCGGTCATGCCCTTGAACGTGCCTTCGTTTCCGACACTCCTCTCGCAGGGGTCCTTCCCTGACGACGCGTTGTCTTTCGCGCCGCTCATCTCGGTACTACGACCCCCTCGGACTCCCGCTGGTCAGCGTTCGCTTTCACCTTCGGCTTATACGAACAACCTTGCCGCGACAACGGCTGACCAGACGGGCCTCTCCTGTTCCAGACGACTCCTTGCACGCGTGCCACGCCCCCTACCCCGCCGGAACTCAACGCACACCTCGGAACTCGTGCGCTGAACATGGCCTTCGCCGCGAAATGATCGGCTCGGCTTCCGGATTGTTTCTCTGTCGAGGCTGCAGGCTTCACTTCATGTTGCGGCCCGCGTGCTTGCTCCCCATCGCGCCGGCTTCGCCGACGTCTGGGCTTTTGACATCCCGCGTGGGACACGAGGATCTCTCCTCGCGCCTGGGACCTGCTACCCGGCGCTCCGATGCCTACCGGGAGGGGACTCTCACCCCCTGGAATCGCCCAGCAAGAAGACCGGACCCGACGCGCTACCGCGCGCCGTTTCCGGTCTTCGTCAGGACACACCATGCATCGAGAGTACCGTAGGGACCCGACACGACCGGTCGACGCCGCCAGCCGAGAGCCACCCTTGCTGCGGCCAACGGGCCGACGCATGCCACGACTTCCATGGATCCATCGATCCAGATCCGCCACGTTCCGCGTTCATGGGCGCCGGCACGCCCGTCGAGTTGGGGAGAAGCCCGTGGCGCGAGGCTGGACGGCTTGCTCGACCGGGAGTCTCACCAGAACAGACTCAAGGCGAGATAACTCGTCATGCCGTAGATGGCCAACAGTCCGAAGGTCATGAACAACCCTCGAGCGCCATCTTGGCCGCGCAAGTAACTATGTGTGTAGCCCAACCGAGCCACGGCAAAACCGACGATCCAGACCTGAGCGACGACAGCGCTCGGCGAAGCCAGGGCAAACACAACCGCCAGCAGGCTGAAGTAGACCGTGTTCTCGGTAGCGTTGCGGTGAGCGTTGTGGTGCCGTCCGAGCTCGCGGACTCCCTCCCGCGAAACGTCGTCGCAGCTGGTCCCGCTGGCAGCCCACTCCTCCGGTGTGGCGTGCATCCGGAAGCGTCCTCGTGTCAACTCGGTCGCGGTCATCAGCCACGTGTGGTTGAACAGGAGCAGGACGGCTGCGATGACGAGAGCCCGCATGCACGCGGCGGACGGCAACGCGACAACACACGGGTCCACCCCGAACACGAGGACGTTCAACGCCATGCTGACGAGCAGTACGGCCACGGGGTAGACGACGACGATCGTCGCCATTCGGCCTCGGCGTTTCGGGTCCTCGGTGCTCGATCTCATGTTCTCCTCGGTCCCGCGGCGCACGGGCTGCCCTACGAATAGGGCCTGCGGGCCAAGGAGGCTTGGAGCGATTCCGGAACGCAGGAGTGCAGATTTGCGTCCCGTCAACACTCGCGCGTCCAACGCTCGGAGCGCAGCCTGGCAGCCGCGCCCGATCCGGTCCCGTTTCCGACTCGCCATCCCACAAGCGCCCACACCCGGCGCCATCCCTAACTCGTGCGACACGCCGCAGATGAGCGTAAATTGCAGACGCCATGCGGATGCCCAACACCAACCGCGTCCCTTCCACCGCGTCCTTCATGCTCACAGCCCTCGCGCTCGCGGGCTGCGGAAGCTCGGCCCCGAGCGACACGGCCTCCGAGGACGGTGGCTTGACCCTCGGGACTCTTTCGAGCTCGGGGACGATGAGCGGGACCGATTCCAACGCCTCCGATTCGAAAGACACGGACTCCAATGCATCGGAAGATTCGGCCCCCGACTCCGCAGACTCCACCGCATCGGATTCCGCGAACTCGACCACCGATGACGACCCGCCGAAGTTCGACCTTGGCGACTCGCCCGACGTCCCCGGTGGCTGCGGCGCAGGTGGTGATGTGGAGGTCGATGAGAGCTTCATCTGGGTGCCCGGAACGAGCGACGGCACGGTGGCCAAGATCGATACCCGCACAATGATCGAGGTCGCCCGCTACACCATCGGCCCCAGCGGCGGCACCGAGAGTGCCTCGCGCACGGCGGTCTCCGGTGATGGCCGCTTCGTGGTGGTCAACTCCCGAGGAACCGGGCGTTCGACCGCGGTTGCGGCCAACATCGCGGACTGTATCGACAAGAACGCGGACGGCATGATCACCACGTCGCAGAACGCGACCGACATCTTGGCCTGGGACACCGACGAGTGTGTGGTGTGGAGCACGGTGCACGCCAACTGGGGCGGGTCCGCCACGGCGGGGCCCCGCGGCATCACGTGGACGATCGGCGACTGGAACGAGGCGACATGCTCGTTCATCAATCAGAAAGTCTGGCTCGGCTATCTCGCTGCGGCCGGCAATGCTCATCTCATCCGCCTCGACGGCACGAGCGGTGCGCTCGAGGAGGACCTCATCGTCGCGGGGTGGGTCGGCAGCGGATACGCTCCGTACGGCGGCGCTCTGGATCCACAGGACCGGCCGTGGTTCACGGGACTGCGCGGCGAACTGGTCCGGGTCAACACCGACAACGACCCGATCGACGTCACTCGGATCACGCAGCCGGGCAACATCCAGTCCTACGGGATGACCGTCGACCCCAACGGCGATCCTTGGATGGCGGGCTGCTCGGGACCGGTCTCGACCTACGACGTCGCAACGGCGAGCTGGATCTCCATTCCCGACACCTCCGCGTGTCACCGCGGCATGGCCGTCGACCAGGACTTCCACGTGTGGGTGGCCTCCAACGGCCCCTGCGAGCTCGTCGAGATCGATGGCGAGACCCGGACCCTGATCGCCAAGCACCAGCTCCCCCAATGCTCGACCCCGATCGGTGTCAGCGTCGATGTCGACGGCTATGTTTGGCTGGTCGATCAAGCCGGATGGGCGTGGAAGATCGACCCCAACAACGTACCGGCGATGGAGCAGGTCCTCGTGACCGGCAACCACTATGTCTACAGTGACATGACCGGTGGCCAGCTCAAGAGCGTGACCAACCCGCCGGGCTGAGGTGCGGTCCTCGTCCCCCTTCGTCGAACGTACGAGAGCCTGGGCCCCGGCCGAAGCACCCCAAGCGAGCGACACATGGCGTTGTTCAAAGCACCCGACGGAAAGAACCGATGCCAATGGGCAGGCGGGGCTCCCGACTTCCTCGCCTACCACGACGCCGAATGGGGATTTCCCGTCGACGATGACCGCCGGCTGTTCGAGAAAATCTGTCTCGAAGGGTTTCAGTCGGGCCTTAGTTGGCGAACGATCCTCGCCAAGCGCGAGAACTTCCGGGCCGCGTTTCACAACTTTGAGATCGACCGCGTCGCGCGGTTCAACACCCGCAGCGTGGAGCGGCTCCTTGGCGACGCGGGGATCGTCCGCCATCGCGGCAAGATCGAGGCCGCGATCAACAACGCCCGCCGGGCCCAAGAACTCATCACCGAGGCCGGTTCCCTCGCGGCCTACGCGTGGTCGTTCGAGCCCGACCCTGCCACGCTCCCCGAACCTCAGAGCGTCTCGACCTCCGAGGTGTCCAAGGCGATGTCCAAGGACCTCAAGCGACGCGGTTGGAAGTTCGTCGGACCCACGACCGTGTACTCCTTCATGCAAGCGATGGGTCTGATCAACGACCACTCCAGGGGTTGCGTGACCCGCCCTGTGGTCGCCGAGGCCCGGGCGAAGTTTTCATCTCCTGCTTCGTAGGTTCAGCGCCGCCATTGCGGTTGTTGACACAAGCGGGCTCGTGCGATCGTGTCTGTATGGCTGGAAAACTCGTAGCTTGCCCAGCGTGTGCAGAGTATGTGCGCGCCTCCGAACCTCGTTGCCCTCACTGCGACGCCCACGTTCGCGACGGCGGTGGACAGGTCCTGGGTCGGACCGCCGGTGCGGTGCTGATGGGGCTGGCGCTCACGGCATGCCCCTCGGACGACGAACCCGACGACACCGCGGGCACGAGTGCGAGCACCAGCGCCACCACCGACGCGACGAGTACCAGCGAGGGCACCACCACCGACCCCACCGACGTGACCACCTCGGCTCTGTATGGCGGCCCGGCCACAGGGGAACTCCCCACGTCGTCAAGCTCGAGTGGCGAGGGCAGCTCGAGTGGCGGAACGGATAGCGGATCGAGTGGTGGAACCGCTGGCGACACGGGAAGCACGAGTCTTGGCCCCGACTACGGTGTGCCCTCAACCAGCGAGTAGCCCGAACTGTCTCGTGGCGGCACCCGTCCTCTAGTAGAGCATCCTGCGATCGACGACTCGGGCCATGACAAAAGGAGGACTGACCTTGCCGTCGTCGATGATCACAGCGCGGACAAACTGCGTCTGCGACTGCTCGTGCGGAACGAGCGTCGCGACCTCAGACAAGGTTTCGACGTGCACCCCGCAGGATTCGAACTCAACCTTCGGGTCTCCGGCCGCCTGAAAAACGGAGACCAAAAAGACCCGAGCGAACCCGTCATGCTCGCAGTCCGCACCCGTGCGCTCGGCGACCATGCTCAGCCGGACGCAGCCCTTCGGGTCCGAACCTCCGGGGCACGGCTGCAGCGCCCCGGCTGAGAACTGCGCCATGACGGGGGTTTGGTCACCGCCAAGCACGACCTCCGCCGAGCCCGACGTTCCCGGCTCGAACCGGCGCCCATCCCAGTATCCGACCAGCCAGTCCCACTCCCGCCGTGCGTAGGACTGAAAGAACTCGAGATCGAGTGTTCGAAAGAACTCCGCGAACTTGGGCTCGTCCGCTGCCTCACCAAGCTTGGCGATACCCGCCATGGTGTCCTCCAGTCCGACGGTTCGCACGTACTCGTTCTTCGCGCCCAACCGCAAGTCAACGAGCACATTGGGCAGCGTCCGTTGAAGAAGCTCGCTCACTGGTTTGGAGCCGTTGGCCGGTTCGAGTTGCGAGTACCGCACGCTGCGTTCCCCATCCAGGCGACTCGTCGTCAGCAGCATGGTGGCGGAACTCTCCTTGGTCTTGATCTGGCCCTCGAACCCCCGCCTCAGCCGGCGCGTGACATGGACCTTCGCGGCGAACGGCTCCGGCCAATCGAAGGCGGGCGTGAACCACGACGGGCCCTGCTCGGTGGACGCCGAGACGACCGTCGGGACGGTCTGAGGAGCCGTGGCCCTGCCTCCACAGGCGACCTCGAGGAAGAGCATGGCCAGCGCGAAACACCGAGCGTTCATCTGGAGACCGGCTGTACCACGGCCACGATGACCGAGGACCCCTCATGTAAGGACTCTGTGTGCCTTGGACGAGCGTTGACGGCACCGGGCTCACGCGGGCTCTCCAACGCTCGGCGAGAGCGGCGGGTCCATCACCGGGTCACGAGAGACGGACGGACACACGCGTCGCTGGCTCGAGGAGCAAGTGGTGTCGATTGCACTCGTCGACCGCGGCCGCGACCCAGGCTATACCGGCACCGTCGGTCGGATCCACGGCCCTGGTCCACACATGGCTCAAGCGACTGCACTGCTGGCTCTACTCGCCATCGCGCCGCCCACGGACCCCACCGCCCGCGAGAGCTGGTTCTGGAACGCTCCGCCGCAGTGCCCCAGTGGCGAAACGGTCCGAGCGGAGATCGAAGCCCACCTCGGCGAGCCGATGGCCGAGCTCCCGCTGGAGGACTGGTCGGTCGTCGGGACCGTCACCCACGACGAGGATGCAGGCTACGCGGTGGCGCTGGTCATCGAGACCCCCGACGGGCGACACGACCGGTTGCTCACCGACCCTTCGAGCTGCGACGCGTTGTCGAGTTCGGCGGCGCTGTTGGTCGCGCTGGCGTTGAGTCCCGATTCGGACGCATTGGGTCCGGACCCCGACCCGAAACCAGAACCCGACCCCAAGCCGCAGCCCAACCCAGAACCTCAGCCCGGACCCGAACCCGTCGAGTCCGCACCCGAAATCGAACCGGTCGAGCCCGCGCAGCCAGCATCCTCCCCCGAGCCGCTGACCTTCGCCGTCAGCCTCGCCCCGGGGCTCGACTGGGGCACGCTCCGCGGCGTCACCCCGCACAGTCGCCTCGCTCTGGCCTGGCAGCCGCGACGCCTGCGAGTCAGCGTCGCCGCCCACTTCGGCGCCAACCCAGCCTTCGAGCTGCCCGATCTCCCGCTCGAGATCCGGCTGTGGCGCTGGAGCCTGGCGGGGGAGATCGGACCGGTCCCCACGCTTGGTCGCTTCGAGTTCCCGTTGATGGCGGGCATCGAAGCGGGCCAACTGCTGCTCACGCCGAGCGCGCTCGTTCCCCGCTCGTCCCAGGTCGCGTGGGCTGCGCTGCTGGTCACCCCTGGAGTGTCCTGGGTGCCTCTGGACTGGTTTGCGGTGACCGCGCAAGCGGGTACCACGGTGGCCTTTGTGCAGCCAACGTTTGAAGTGACCGGTTTGGACCCGATCCTCGTGCCATCGCGGATCGGGGTTCGCGCCTACCTCGGTGTCGAATTTCGTGTCCCGCTCATCATGAAAACAGACTGAAGTGGGAACGAACCACCAGAGCATGGATCCCCCGAAGGCAGACGCGGCGGACCGCATCGATCCCGACCTCGCGAAGACGTATCGCGAGCAGTACGGGTTCGTGTGGCGCAGCCTGCGTCGCCTCGGTGTGCCCGACCATGCCGTCGATGATGCCGTGCACGACGTGTTCGTCGTCGCGGCCCGGCGCCTGCACGAGTTCGAAGGCCGCGCTGCCCTCACCAGCTGGCTCTTCGCCGTCGCGATTCGGGTCAGCAAACACCAACGCCGGTCGCTGGCTCGGCACCGACGACGCAAGGAAGCACTCGCCGCCGAGCAAGGCGCAGTGTCCCGCGCAGGCGCCGGGCAACCGGGTGACTTCGCTCGGCAAGATGCAGCCCGAACCCTGCACGGACTGCTCGAGCTCATCGATGACAAGCTCCGCCACGTTTTCATCCTGATGGAGCTCGAGCAGATGACCGGACGCGAAGTCGCAGCCCTCCTTTCGATCGCAGTGCCCACGGTTCACTCACGGCTTCGGTCGGCCCGACAACAACTGCGTCGCCACGCCGAGGCGCTGCAAAGCGACCCCGTCCGGAGGTCGGCATGAGCACCGAAACGCGTGAGAACGACCCGGGCGCGCATGCGAGTCGAGGCGAGCCAGGGCTCCTGGACGCCCTGGTCCAGGCCGAGCGGGCGTCGATGGATCCGCCTGCCGATGGCGAGCGGCAGAGTCAGACCTGGACGCGCGTGGTCGCTTCGGTCGCCGTCGGGGGACCGCCGCCGGTCGTGCCGGCAAGCATCTCGGGGCCGGCGACAACCGTCACCTCGTTGTGGGTGAAGATCGTGCTCGGCGTGATCGTTGGGGGCGTTGTCGCAGCGGCCGGGTTCGGGCTCGCGCCAGACCCCGAACCCGAGCCCGTCGCGACCGCCGTCGCGGACTCGCAAAACGAGTCGGACGAGACTCCGCCCTCCCCCACGTCGCGGCCGGTCCCCGTGGCCGCCCGGCCCACGCCCGTATCCCCGGGTACCCACGCCGAGTTTCCTGCACCTGCCCAACCCGCCACCGCCGTGCCCCCCACGGGAGCCTCTGCACCAAAGCCGGCCCGAACCGCACCGGCGGATCCCCCAACGTCCAACCTCACCGAAGAGACGCGCCTGCTCGCCCGAGCTCGCGCCCGTTTGCGTGCTGGTTCTCCGGGCGATGCCCTCATCCCGCTGGGCGAGCACGCTCGCCGCTTTCCCCACGGCCAGCTGACCGAGGATCGCTTGGTGCTGCAGGCCCAGGCGCTGTGCGAGTCGGGCGACACCAAGGCTGGCTTGAAGAAGGCGGCCGCGCTCCGTAAGGCGTTCCCGGGTTCCTCGCACCTGCCTCGCGTCCAGCGAAGCTGCCGCCCCTAGGTCGCCTCAGCGGGTTCTCCCGTCAGAACGGATCTCGTATCGGCTAGGGTCATCCCCATGGCCGTGCCCCCCAAGACCGTTCGCATGGCATGCCGCTGTGGCCGACTGCAGCTGCATATTGATGCGGTGACGCCGGCGGTGGCGAACCGCGTGGCCTGCCACTGCCGCGGCTGCACCCAGTTCGCCCACGACATGCGCCCGGAGATCCTCGATGCTTGGGGCGGTACGGAGCGGTTCCAAGTCTCCCCGGCCCGCATTGCGATCACCGCCGGACGCGACGTGCTCGCCTGTCGGCAGCAAACCCGCAAAGGCGCGCTGCGATGGTACGCGTCATGTTGCGAGACGCCACTGGGTCTCACGCTGCGCGACGCCACGGTCCCGTTTGTCGGGTTGGACATCCACGCCCTCGATGTCGGTGAGGCGTCGCTGCAGACGGTACTGGGTCCACTGCGGGCGCGCGTGAACCTCTCGCCACGACCCGACAACGCGAAGGCGATCAAGGCCAACCCCGCCGCATTGCTCTCCATGCTCCGGCATCTGATTCCCTTGACGTGGCGGTGGTGGCGGCGGGGCGAGCAGCGCGACTCACCGTTCTTCGACGCTGAGGGGACACCGGTCGTGAGCGTCGACCGCCGGTACGAGCGAATGCCGGCGCTGGCAAAGACAGCCGGCTGCCGCTGAGCGTCGGCCGTGATGCCGTCTGCATCGAAGCGAGGCGTTGCCGAAAAAAAGACACCCGCCTCGCTGAAAACCGTACCCGCCGGGAACGAACTCATTGAAGGCAGCCGCGGCACGCGTGACGAGAAGTCATGCGGCCGCGCGCGCCGAACAACGAGTCGCGAGTACGCATGAAGCAAAAGCATCAGTGGTTTGGTTCGATCTCTTTGGGCGTCGCCTTCTTGGGCGGCCTGACACTTGGCGGGTGCGAAAACGGACCCGGCGGCGGCGTGTTCGAAAAGGCCGCCGAACAGTGTGGTCTCGACCTCACGTGCTCGGGGGGCGGATTCCTCGAAGGCAAGGCAAGCATCTCCGGGGTTGCGTCGATCGACAGTTTCTTCGGAGCCGCGATCGACCTCGACGCATCGATGGTCGCCCTCAGCGGCGGTTTGCGAGCCCGGCTCGACGCGATCGGAGCCTCGGTCGGGCTCGATCCCGGTGCAACGGGGGCCGAGTTGCAAGGGGCCATCGAGACCCATCTCGAGGGCTACATCGCAGGCGGACTCTCCATCGACCATCAACCGGCCAAGTGCGAGGCCAGCATCGAGGCGGGTATTGCCGCCGCGGCCGAGTGTGACGTCGACGTCGACCCCGGCGAGGTTTCGGCGAAGTGCTCGTGCGAGCTCGATGTGCAAGCCGAGGCGGGCTGCAGCGCCGAGGCGGAGCTGGTCTGTACCGGAACCGCGCCGGGCTTCGACTGCTCGGGAGGTACCTGTTCGGGCTCGTGTGTCGCTGAACTCTCCGTCGCCGCGAGCTGTGAGGGGACCTGCCGCGGCACGTGCACCCTCGAGGGCGGCACCGAAGTCGAGGGGTTCGACGGGCGCTGCAACGGAACCTGCGAGGGAGAGTGCGCGACCGAGATGAGCGCCGGCGGAAGCTGCGACGCACGGTGTGAAGGCAGCTGCGAGTACACCCCAGCGATGGGCGAATGCGAGGCCGGGGCGAGCGCACGGTGCGAGGCCATGGCTGGCGCGTCGATCGAATGCGACGCAGGCTGTCAGGGCACGGTCGATCCGCCGGAGGTCAGCGCCGAGTGTGAAGCGACCGTGGACGCAAAAGCCTCGGCGTCCATCGAATGCACTCCGCCCACGCTCGCGTTCTCGTTCGAGTGGGCCGCGGGGATCGACGGCGATGGCCAGGCGGAGTTCCGAGCCTGGCTCGAGGGATTCCGCGCCAACTTCTCCGCGCTCCTCGCCGCACGTGCCGAGGCCGAAGTCGTCGCCAGTGCAGCCGCAAACCTGATCGTCAGCGCCGACGGTGCGCTTCGCGATGCCGTAGCCGAGCTACAGGCCGACGGTGAGGTGTTCGCGGCCGTGGGTGCGGGTTGCGCCCTCCTGCAGCTCCCCGACGCGGCCGGAGCCCTGACCGCAAGCTCGGAGTCCCTGCAGGCGAATGCGTCTGCGTCGGTGACCTTACTCGGAGCGTTCGGCCCCGGCTGAGCCAGGCCGACTCTCGGGGCCCATCGGTCGCGCTCCGTGGGCTTGCCGGGCCCCCGGAGCCCGGCTAAGACGCTGCCCATGCTCCGGTACTCGGCCCGAATGCTGCCCTTGGTCGTCCGCGCGGGCCTGAGTCGAAAGAGCACGCTCGTGTCGCGCCTTCATCGGCGTGTCCATCTCTCGGAGAGCGACTTCAACATGCACATGAACCAGGCTTCCTACGCGACGGTCGCCGAGTTCGGACGCACGGACTGGGCGTTTCGGTCGGGCTTGTTCACGCGGATGTGGAAGGCTCGTTGCAAGCCGGTCGTGGCCGAACAGCGCCTGGTCTACCGCCGCGAGCTCAAGCCAGGGCAGCGCTACGTCATCGATACCCGCGCAACCGGATTCGACGGGCGCCTGCTGAACGTGGACTCCATCCTGCGCGTCGACAAGCAGGTGCATGCGGTCGTCTACACGAAGCTCATCACCATCGGACCCCGTGGCGTGCTCAGCCTCGAAGACAGCCAAGAGCTGGCCTCATCGTTCATCACCGACCCGCTGCCCATCGAGGACTGGCGCGTCGCGGCGTCCTGACTGCGACGGAGCTGAGGCGCTCTCGACCACAAGGCGGCCCGCGCACGCTCCTCGATGCTCCCTCCTGACGCGACAACACCGGAATGGGGCGTGCTCTTGCCGATCAGCGAGGCGCTCGCAAGGTCTGGCGCAGCAGCTCGATGAGATCGGCGCGACGCACGGGCTTGCGTACAAAACCGGCGAGGCCCTGCTCGATGAGATCGGTGACTTCTTCGCCGCGGGTGAATCCAGAGACCAAGAGGATGCGCGCGTCGGGGTCGATGGCTCGCAGGCGATGGAAGCCTTCGCGGCCCGTATGCTTGGGCATGATCATGTCGAGGAGCACCGCGTCGACGGAGGACCAGTGCTCCGCGAAGATCGTCTCCGCCTGCTCCACCCCTTCCGCGACTAGGGTGGAATAGCCCGCGCTGTGCAGCAGCTTGCTCAACGTCGATCGCACGAGCGGTTCGTCGTCGACCACGAGGATCATCCCACCTTCGCTCGCCGTATCGGACGTCGGGCGCGGAGAGGCGTCGCGGTCCGAGGGCCCATCGGCGATGGGCAGATGCATCTGGAAGCGTGTTCCTTCGCCAACCGTGCTGTCGACACTCACCGATCCGCAGTGGGACTTGACGGTGCCGTACACCGAGGCGAGCCCCAAGCCCGTGCCCTCACCGACGCCCTTGGTCGTGAAGAAGGGCTCGAAGATCCGTGGCAGGAGGTTGGGTTCGATCCCTTGCCCGGTGTCGGAGACAGTCAGCCGAACGTAGTCGCCCGGGGCCAGGGTGAAGGCTCCGACCGTGGTGTCACCGGGGCCAAGCACCACGTTCTCGGTGGCCAAGGTGAGACGGCCGCCCGAACGCATGGCGTCGCGTGCGTTGATCCCGAGATTGATCACGGCGTTCTGGAGCTCTGTGGAGTCACCCAGAATCATCGATTTCTTGGCTGCGAGGGTGCCGACGATCTCGACACGTTTGTCGAGCGTGCGAGCGAAGAGTTGCTGGGCCGCCCGCACGACCTCATGGAGGTCGATCGTCGCCATGGTCTCGGCGCCTTTGCGCGCAAACGCGAGCAGTTTGCTGGTGAGATCGGCAGCCCGGGACGACGCGTCCGAGATCATACTGACATGCTCGAGCAGCTCCACCTCGCCCTGGAGGTCGGCGGTCAGCAGGTCCGCCCCCCCCACGATTGCGGCCAACATGTTGTTGAAATCGTGGGCGATGCCGCCGGCGAGCTGGCCGACCACCTCCATCTTCTGGGACTGGCGCAGCTGCTCCTCGGCGCGCTTGCGGTCGGAGATATCGCGCCAGCAGGTGTGCAGGACCCTGCGTTCCCCGATGGTGATCGCAGTGAGCAGCACCTCGACAGGAAAGACCTCTCCATCCATGCGGCAATGCAGCCACTCGAACCGGTGTGATCCATGCTCGAGGGCAAGCCCAATCATCTCGAGGGCCTTCTCATGAGACGAGCGCCCATCCATCTGGTGCTCTGGCGATAGCTCCCAGGGCGGAGTGTTGAGCACCTCCCCCTTGTTGCGAGCCCGCAGCATGCGGATGGTGCCATCGTTGCAGTCGACGAACTGGCCCTCTTCGAGAAGCAGAAGCGCGTCAGCCGAGTCATGGAACAGCTGCCGAAACAGCTGCTCAGAACGTCGCAGGCGTTCTTCCGCCCGTCGACGTTCGGTGGTGTCGACGGCGGTGCCCAGGAAGCCGATGATCTCGTCCTGCTCGTTGTGGACGGCCGTCACGGCCAGGTTGACCCAGCGGTGCTCGCCGTTCTTGCACACGTAGGTCCACTCGCGCTCTTCGTAGCGACCCTGCTTGGCATGGGCCACGAACACCTCGAAGCCCCGCACCGGGTAGCCGAACTCCTCGCTGAGTTCTTGGCTACGCTGCTCGACCTCGCTCTGGAGGTGGATCAAGGTGGGGGTCTGCTTGCCGACGACCTCCTCGGACTCGTAGCCCAAGAGCACACGAGCCCCTTCGTTGAAGATCCGGACGACACCGTCCAGGTCGGTGACGATGATCGAGACCCGCGAGGATGCATCGAGGACTGAGCGCAGGACTGCGTCAGAGCCCGAAAGCTGCTCCACAACGCGCTCGTGGTCGCGGTCAAGCATACCGACCCATGGGCCGCAGTCTCCCGCGAATCCCACGAGATTGCACCTGGTCCATGCGGGGGCGGAAACGTTCGCCGAGCATCGCTCGCGCCGCACGGGGTTCCAGCACCCATGCGCGATCCAGCGCGGGGCATGGCTCGCCTCCGTGCAGATGCTGATTGTTTGCCCCGTGAATGGGACGATGACACGGACTGCGAGGAGGGGTCAGCTCCCGACGACGCCAAGAACCCCCCGAGCCCCCCGGCGCTCGGTAGGCTCTGCACCGACAATGCCGCGAAGCACCCCGACGCTCGTGTCCGCCCGGCACGACTTCACGTGGTTCGTACTTCCTGGCGTCCTCGCAGCCATCGCCGGGCTCGCCGTCGGACTGCTCCCGGCCACCAGCGAAACCCGGGAGGGCGGCGGCCTCGGTCTTTGGATCCTCGGCGTGCTGCTCGTCGACGTCGCCCACGTCTACGCCTCGCTGTATCGCACGTACTTCGACCCTCAGGCCCGCACGCTCCACCGCAAACGCCTGTGGCTCATCCCGCTGCTGTGCCTGTGGTTCGGCGTCCTGCTACACCTCGAGTCACCGCTGATGTTCTGGAGCGTGCTCGCATACATCGCGATCTTCCACTTCATCAAGCAGCACCTCGGCTTCGCCCTGCTCTACGTCCGGGCTGGCCGCGAAGAGACACTCGACCGAAGACTCACCATCGCGGCGATCTGGGCAGGAACGCTGGGTCCGGTGCTGCATTGGCACGCGCACCTGCCCACGCGGTTCACATGGTTCGTGCAAGGCGACCTCATCGCAGGTGCGCCCGCCTGGTTGGGCACGATTGCCCTGTGGGGACAGGTTCCGATCTGGGCGGCGTTCCTGGCCCGACGCGTCCTGCGATGGAGGCAGGGTCGTGCCAACCCGTCGTTGTTCGCCCTCGTGGTCCTGCCCGCGATCAACTGGCACCTGGGCATGGTCATCTTCGACGACGACCGGGTGTTCACGATCACCAATGTATTCTTCCATGGCATCCCCTACTTCGCCCTCGTGTGGGTCACCGGGGGTCGTGAGACCGTCGCCACTCGCCTGAAGAACGCCGGTCCTCCACTGCTTGCGCTCGCCTTCTACGGGCTGCTCGTCGTGCTCGCAGTGACCGAGGAAGCCCTGTGGGATCGACTCGTGTGGCACGACCGCGCGGAGCTTTTTGGACCCGGCACTCTACAACTCTCGGCATTTGCGACCGCCTTCGTGGTCTCGCTCCTCACGGTTCCCCAAGCTACGCACTACGTGCTCGACCGCTTCATCTGGAGGCCCGGGCCCGACAACCCCAAGCTCGCCCAACAGCTCGGACTGGCCTCGCCTGGGGACACGTAGGCGCCAAAGTCAGCCCATCACGATGCGCGCCGGTCGTGACCGCGCGGCCCCAACCCCACCCGGCGAGCCGCCCTCCAGCACCGTGCGCCGCGATGGCCTACACTGCCGGCCAACGATGGCTGATCAAGTTCAAGCCTCCCACATCCTGCTCATGTACGCCGGCTCGATGCGTAGCTCCGCGAGCCGTAGCAAAGACGAGGCCAAGACCCTGATCGCCGAGATCGAGTCCAAGCTGACCGCCGGCGAAGCATTCGGCGACCTCGCCCGTGCCCACTCCGACTGCCCCTCGAGCGCCAAAGGTGGCGACCTGGGCATGTTCGGTCGCGGCCAAATGGTCGGCGCCTTCGAAGAGTCCGCGTTTGGCCTTTCGGTCGGCGGCACCAGCGGTGTCGTCGAGACCCCATTCGGCTACCACATCATTCAGCGCACCGCGTAGCCCCACCTCGTGCCGGCCCAGTTCCAGCTGGCGCTGTTCGGCGCGCTCCCGGCCATCCTCGCGATGGCCTACGTGGACCGCCTCGACGCCAAACGCCCCGAGCCGCAACGCACCTTGCGGCTGGTGGCGTTGGCCGGGGCGCTCTCGGGGTTTGTGGTGGTCGCCCTCGGCGCGCTGCTGCGACCCCTCGGTCCCGAGGTCGGAACCTACGCCGCTGCTCTATACGACGCGTTCATCGTCGCCGCGGGACCCGAAGAGGCGGCCAAGCTCGCCTGCGTCCTCATCGTGGCCTGGCGACGCCCCGAGTTCGACGAGCGCATGGACGGCATCGTCTATGGCGCCCGCGCCGGCCTCGGCTTCGCGCTCGTCGAGAACGTCGTCTACCTGCTGATCGTCCCGCACTCGCTGGGAGAGTTCCTGTCCCTCTTCGTCGCCCGAGCGTTGTTGGCCGTCCCTGGACACGCCGCGTGGGGGGCCATCCTTGGATACTTCGCGGCCCGACGCCGCTTCGATGGAACCGGGCCGGGCATGCTCGGCGGCTACCTCCTCGCCGTCTTGCTGCACGGCTTGTACGACGCCTCGCTGTTCGCCGTTCCAGTCGCCATCGCCCACGGCCACACGACGTGGGCGCTCGGCATTTGGGGGGTCCCGATCTTCGCCTACGCCCCGCCGCTGCTCGTCATCCTCGGCTCCGTCCTCGCGATGCGCATGTTCGCCGCCCGGGCCGTCGCCGCAGACGACCACGCGCTGCCCTGAGAGTTACATCGCAGACTTGGCACCGCGTGCCGCCCTACATTCCGCGGATGGTGGGTACACGGTGGAATGTGGCGGCGCTCTTGCTCGCGCTCGCGGGCTGCGGCTCCGAGGCTGGCGGCACTGGGGACGACGAGTCGACCGGAGGCACCTCGGGCACAGCGTCATCAAGCACAACCGACAGCCCGACCACCGAGGGCGAAACCACCGGCGGAGTCTCGGGCGAGAGCAGCACGTCGGGCGAGCCAAGCACGACCTCCTCGGGCGAAGAGAGTTCGAGCACCGGTACGGTCGACTGCGACGGTTTTGAGCCGGGCGACGCGTTCGAGATCGCCGCCGATGCCTCCACCACCCGCATCCATCCCCACGCAGCCGGAGATGGTGCCGGCGCATGGTTCAGCTTCGTCGAACCCGAGCCGGTCGGCAGCCTGTTCGACGTCGCCGTGATGCATCTGCGCTGTGCAGGCGTCGTCGACGTCCCACATCAGGTCGTCAGCACCGCGCCGGGCAACGACATCGACGCGTCCGTGGCTGTCTCCGGCGACCGCGTGTTGGTCGTATGGAACACGGACGATGGGACCGGCGGGTCGAGCAACCTACAGATTCACGGCCGTGTCTTGGGCAGCGATGGCGTGCCCCTGCAAGACAGTCAATTCCGGCTCACGACCAGCGTGGAGGGAACGCCGATCTCCGAGAACCACACGTTCGCCATCGTCACGGGGGCCGACGACGGGTTCGCGGTCGCGGGTCTGCGCGCCCACCCCGACAGCCCGGCCTTCGTCGCGTTTCGCCAGCCCTTGGACTTGGACGGAGCCCTCGCGGGCGAGGCCGCCGGTCCTCCCATCGAAGTCGGCGTCAGCCACCTGCTCGCCTCCAGCTCGGCGTCGTGGCTCAGCTATCAGCGCAGCGACGACGGCGGCGATCAAGTGTGGCTGGTGAGCCCCGAGATTGCCGCTGTCGCGGCCTTCGAGGGCGCGGCGGCACAGGGCGGGCAGGTCCTCACCCGTCCGGACGCACCGCTGATGCCCATCGTCGCCGCGACCGTCGGCTCGGAGTCCGCCCTCGATGTCGGCATCGCCTTGGGCACCGCCGCGCCGCTTCAGTTGGGTGCTGCGGCCACCATCGAGCACAGCCCCACCGTCGCGATGAACGCCGGCGGCGCGCTCGCGGTGGTCTTCCACCGCAACCTCGGCGGCCTCAACAACGCCGTCGTCTTCCAGCGGCTGGCGATCGAGGGCGAGGGCGATGCGGCGGTCGTCGTCGCGGTCGGTGATGAGCTCGAACTGGACACGCAGTCCCCGCCCTACCCGCCCTCCTTGACCTGGACCGACGGCGGCTGGCTCGTCACGTGGTCTCGCGGCCAGAGCCCCGACTTCTCGACGTGGGGCCAAGTGCTCGCCCCTCGCTGAACCGCTCGAGAGCACGGCGTGGCACCATCGAGCCCGGTGGAGATGCGGGCGCAGACGGTGGTCGTAGGTGCGGGCGTGGTCGGTCTGGCGATCGCACGCGCACTGGCACGCCGAGGGGACGACGTCGTGGTGCTCGAGGCCGAAGACGCCTACGGACAGCACGCCAGCAGTCGGAACTCCGAGGTCATTCACGCGGGGCTCCACTACCCTGCAGGCAGCCTGAAGGCCCGGCTGTGCAATGCGGGTCGGCCCCAGCTCATCGCGTTCTGTCGAGACCACGGCATCGAGCACCGCCTATTGGGCAAGCTGATCGTCGCGACCGAACCTGCCGAGGTCGCGGCCCTCGAACGCATCGCCGCCAACGCCCGCGAGTGTGACGGCGGACCGTTGCACTGGCTCGATGCGGCCGCGGTCCAGCGCCGGGAGCCGGCCCTTCGGACCTGCGGCGCCTTGTGGTCCCCGGCCACAGGGGTGCTCGACAGCCACGGACTGATGCGAACCCTGCTGCGTGACGCCCAGGCCCACGGCGCCATGCTGGCCTTGAAGACCCCCGCGTTGAGTCTTCGCCGCCTGCAGGACGGTTTCGTCCTGCAAACCCCGCAAGGTCCGCTCGCCGCCGAACAGGTCATCGTCTCGGCCGGCGCTGGCGCGCAAGCCCTCGCGACGACGCTCGAAGACTTGGCGCCCGAGTTCATTCCTGCGCGCTACCTCGCCAAGGGAACCTACGCAAAGCTGTGCGGGCCCAGCCCCTGCAACACCCTCGTGTACCCGGTGCCCGACTCGGCGTCACTGGGCGTTCACCTCACCCTCGATCTCGGCGGCGCCGCGCGCTTCGGACCCGACCAGGAGTGGGTCGAGCATGCCGATGTTGCGGTCGATCCGTCGCGACTTCGCGCCTTCGTGCCCGCGATACGACACTATTGGCCCGGCCTTCCCGACAACGCCCTGCAGCCCGACTACGCTGGAATCCGGGTCAAGACTCAGGCGCCGGGCACCCCCATGGCCGACTTCACGATTCTGGGCCCAGCCGCGCACGGCCTCCGCGGCCTCGTCTTGCTGTACGGCATCGAATCCCCCGGCCTCACCAGCGGCCTCGCCCTTGCCGACGAGGTCGCCCTTCACCTGGAGACCCCATGAGCCTCTACGTCTTGTCCATCGCCCTGACGATCATCGCCAACGTCGGCTACCACCTGCTGCAGCGGAGCATTCGTCCCGACCTCAACCCGCTCATCTCACTGATCGCGACCTACGGCACGGCGTTGGTCGTCTGTCTGCTTGCGCTGCCGTTCTTCCGCGGCGACGAGCCCCTGGGGCAGCAGTTCGCCAAGCTCGGCTGGCCCAGCGTCGCCCTCGGCCTGGCGGTCATCGCCCTCGAACTCGGTTTTCTGTTGGCCTACCGTGCCGGCTGGAACATCTCCGTCGCCGCCCTGTACAGCAACGCCGCGGTGGTTCTGCTGTTGCTCCCCGTCGGCCTGCTCGCGTTCCACGAGGGCATGGACACACGAAGAGCAGCGGGCCTGGTGTGTGCCTTCGTAGGACTCGTGCTCCTGAGCAGCAAGCCCGAGACGAGCCCGCTGTAGCTGCTACGATCGCGCGGCATGGTCGACCGAGCACCGGGACAGTTGTGGACGTTGGTGGGTCTTGGGGTGCTGCTGACGGGGTGCCCGAGCTCCGAAGACACCCCCACCGAAGACACCTTGACCACGGGATACGAGGGCCCCGGCTTCGGTAGCGAAGGAGGCGTCACAACGCTCGCGGATGACACGTCGAGCGGAGGCTCTGAGTCCGCGGGCGGTACGAGCTCGGGCACGGACTCGGAATCGAGCAGCACGGGTGCCGAGCCTCTCGAGCCCGCAGACCTGCTCCTCATGGACAGTGTCGTTTTCTACGACGGCTACGCAGAGACCGTCGACGATCCCACGTCCAAAGGCATCATCCGTCTCAACAACGCGGTGCAAGCGGTCAAGCTCACCGACGCCCAGCTCGACGTCATCCAGCCCAACTTGGAGATCCAGGTTCTGATCGGCGCCTTGTGTGACAACTACGATCGCCTCGGCTCGGTGAACCTCGCGCTGACCCCCAAGGGGCTGGGCACCTACGTGCCCAGCGAGGTCGACCGCATCGAGGTCGCTCGTTTCGTCACGCCGTTCATGAACATGAACCGGCAGCCCGACACGGTGCGCTACGACTGGGACATCGACGAGGTTGCCTCCATCCTCACCGACCCCGCACTCCGCGAGGCCCACGATTTTTGGTTCGAGCTCGAGGTCTTCGGGGTGCCGTACGCGGCCAACACCGAGATCTCCGGCTGCGAGGGACGCAATGACGTGTTCCGTGGCTGGCTGGCGCTGCACACCGACAGCACCGACGATCCACTTGGGTTCGGCACCTTCATGCCGCTGGCGATGCAGGCCGCGTTCAACAACTACCAAGAGGGTGCAAGCGACGCGTTGGGCGCTACGACCAAGACGATCGAGTTCGAGCTGGAGGAGGACACCGAGTACGCCCAGCTGGTGCTCATCACCTCCAACCACGGCGCCAACGCGGGCGGCGAAGAATACGAGCGCCGCGAGCACTTCGTGACGCTCGATGGTCGGCCCGCCCTCGAGTACACGCCCGGGCGCGACACCTGCGAACCGTTCCGCGAGGTCAACACGCAGGGCAACGGCATCTACGGACCATCGCCGATGACGGATGAAGAGTGGCAGTCGTTCAGCAACTGGTGCCCCGGCGACGTCATCGACACGCGCATCATCGAATGGGGGGCCCTCAGCGCTGGCCGCCACACCTTTGTGCTGGACGTCCCCGATGCGGAGTTTGTGGACGACCAAGGCAACTTCCCGCTCTCGCTGTACCTGCAGGCCCGATGAAGCCTCAGCGGCTGTCGGGATGGGTCGCCGCACCCCACAGCCGGACATCGACCCGGAGCATCGGTTGGGCTGACAAGCTCTCGTCGACGCGCAGAATCTCTCCGAGGTCGGTGAAGACCCAAACCTCGCCGCCGAACCCGGCCAGCCCATAGCTCAGCGCCGGCAGGTTCGCGAGCGGACCCAGCACCTCGGCCGTCGCCGCGTCGAAGGCCAGGAGCACATTCTCGCCCGCGGCTGGGCTGCTCAGCAGCATGGTCGTTCCGCCCCAAGGCATGACATCGCCGCTGCTGCTGTATCCCGCGAGCGTCCCCGCCGAGGAGATGTCCGTTCCTCCGTCCCGCACCCGCACGTGCACCACCTCGCTGCCCTCGACGAGCACCAACACATCGTTGTCAGGGTCGAGTGCCCCGAATTCCGCAAAGCCGGCCGAGTTCGCGCTGCTCGGCCCCCGCGGCGTGCACACCACGCTCACCGGATCGCAGACGTAGAGCATCCCGGCCGAGAGCGCGTACAACAGCCCGTCGCGATCGATGGCGATGTCCGTGACCGAGGCCGCACCACCATCCTCGAAGGTGAATCGACCCAACTGCGCCAACGTGAGCGACACGGGGTCAAACGCGAACAACGTGTCGCTGCTGTTGACGTAGATCGTCTCGCGCGCCGCGGGAGGCGGAGCCGGTGGAAGCTCGTCCCCGGAGCCCGAACTCTCGTCCCCCGGCGATTCCTCGTCCTCACCGCCGTCTTGGGATCCAGACTGCCCGCCGTCGTTGTCATCCTCCGTGATCAGCCGCTCGACGCAGCCGGTCAGAAGAAGGAGCACGAGCAGGCCGGTCCGCATGCGAGCACAGTAGCGCGCCAAGGACTCGAGGAAGCCCGGCGGGCTCCTCCCTCGCGGCCCGCGGGCACCCCACAAAACGAAGGGCCTCGTAGATTTCTCTACGAGGCCCTTGTGTGTGGAGGATATCGGGATCGAACCGATGACCCTCGGCTTGCAAAGCCGATGCTCTCCCAGCTGAGCTAATCCCCCGTACTGGTTCGCCGTGTGTCGTATGTAGTCTGAAGCTAGTCTAGAATCTGGTGCCGGTGTTGGTGGGCGTGGGAGGACTTGAACCTCCGACCTCCGCCTTATCAGGGCGGCGCTCTAACCAGCTGAGCTACACGCCCGAGCGGACGCGCTTTGTACTCGGGCCCGAGGCGAACGTCAAGACTTCAGCGGCAAGATTCGCAAGCCGACGTCAAAACACCGCTGCGGCTGGGCACGAGGGCCCATCGCGCAGGAGACGCGCCCGCTAGATCGCCGGACCGTCCCCCTTCAGGTCCGCGTCACTCTCCTTTTCGCTCTTCTCCTTCTTGCGGGCCTTCCGACTCTTGCGACCGGTCGAGATCTCGCCATCGCCATCGAGGACCCCCTCGCTCTGGGCGTGCTTCACCATCGCCCCGATCATCTCCAGCAGCTCATCGTCGGCCGGCATCAGATGATGGTGATAGGAGGGCACCTCGCCCGGGGCCCACTTCAGGAACAGAAGCAGCGACGCGTTGCTGAGATCCCGCGGCAGCTCGTCCTCGCCCTTGATGACCAGGAGCTGCTCCTCCTCGGTCTCGTCCGGAAGCGCACCGATGATGACCTCTTCCACCGCAACCGCGATGTACTGGTCCTTCCGGCCCTCGTAGCGGCCCTTGCCGAACACCTGCTTGACCCGAACCTTCACCAAGACGTCCGAGAACCCAAGCCGCTCGGCGAACAGCTGCTGGTCCAGGACGTCGTTGGGTGCCCTGCCCATCAGCTCGACACTCTGCGGGGTGTAGTCGTCGTCGAACGCTTTGTGGTGCTTGCTCTCGAAGGGGCTGGCATCTTCGGGCGAGGAGAGTTCGCCCGTGGCGTTGCGGTCCTTGCACGCTCCGAGGCTCAACCCCGCCACGACGGCGGCGACGGCGATCCAGCGGGAGGCAAAGGGGAGGCGTCCTGAACGCATCGGCGCAACGGTAGCAGCCCGATCCGCCCCGGCCCAGTCGCCGAGCCACCTCATTGCTCGGATCGCGTGCGGGGCGAGCTCCCATCTCTGCACGGGTCCGCGGGTGCGCAGCTGAGGTAGCGTGCCGCCGTGATGCTTCGTGCCCTTTGGCTTCCATGCTTGCTGGCCCTGGCATGCGCGAGCGCCCTGGGTGTTCCCGGCGCCCTGCCACCCGCCGACGAAGACCTCAAGATCGCCAACGAGACGCTAGGGGACCCGTACGGGGGACGCTTCCCCTACGCCGAAGCGGTGGACGGCCTGGCCACGACTGGCACCCTGCAAGCCTCGCTCGAAACCAGCGCCGGCACGGTCACGTGCACGCTGGAACCCGAGCACGCTCCGCTCGCCGTCGCCAACTTCGTCGGTTTGGCTCGTGGGCTCCGTCCGTTTCGCGACGAAGACGGCTCGTGGACCCGAGCGGCGTACTACGACGGCATGCCGTGGCACCGCGCCATCGAAGGGCAGTTCGTGCAGACGGGCCGCCGCGGAAAGCTCGCAGACGGGGGCTTTCTTCTGCAGGACGAGATCGGCGTGGGCGACGATTTCGGGCGTGCCGGCGTGATGGCGATGGCAGGCGTGGGAGAGCTCGACACCAGCTCGGTCCAGTTCTTCATCACCACCGGCCCCGCCAAGCACCTCGTCGGCTCCCACACCATCCTCGGCTCCTGTGACTCTCAGACGACCCTCCGTAAGCTCGAGCAAGCGGTGCTTCGAGGCGAACCGGCCACGTTGGACCACGTCGAAGTCAGCCGAGGTTGACGCCCCCTGCCCTCGCTCGGTACTCGCGTTGTATGACGCCGACTCGCGCCTTCCTCGTCTCCTTGTGCGCGCTCGCGGCCTGCGACAGCAAGCCCAAGGAAGAGCCCAAGGCGGAGGCCAAGGAAGAAGCCAAGGAAGAAGCCGCCGCGCTCGAAGCCGAGCCCGAGGTCAAAGCCGAGCCGGCGAAGAAACTCAAGTACCGCAAGGGACAGGTCGCGCCCGGCGGCATGACGCCACAAGAGGTTCAAGAGTACGCCGAGGCCCAAGGCGACCCGAAGAAGGGCGTGTTCACGCTCGCAGATGCGTTCGCCGGGGACGAAACTCTCGCCGATTCCAGCAAAGGCAAGCTCACCGCCACCGTCACGACCTCGATGGGCGCGTTTGAGTGCGAGCTCTTCGAGGACGACACCCCGATCACCGTCGCCAACTTTGTCGGACTCGCTCGCGGGACCCGCCCCTGGTACGACAAGAAGTCGGACAGCTGGAAAGAGGGCGAGCCCTACTACGCCAACATGGTGTGGCACCGAGTCATGGTCGATTTCATGGCGCAGACCGGCGACCGGTCCGGCTCAGGATCCGGTGGCGCGGGCTTTGTCATCGTCGACGAGATCGACACGAAGACGCTGCGCCACAAGTGGAAAGGCACGCTGTCGATGGCCAACAGCGAGAAGCCCAACACCGGCACCTCTCAGTTCTTCGTCACCGTCAAACCGACCGCTCACCTCGACGGAAAACACGCCGTGTTTGGGAAGTGCGACCCCTCGGTGGTCAAGCAGATCACCGGGGTGAAGGTGAACCCGGCTCGCAACAACCGGCCTTTCGATCCGATCAAGCTCGAGTCGATCGCGATCAGTCGCAAGTAGCGTCCCAGCAGGCTCGTCTGCGTTTCGGGTCCGCCTTCGTGCGGTGGGCCCGAGCGCTCGAGACCAACGAGACCGCATGGCGAGGCTCGAGTCCGCTCTCGCGCGACGGGGCAAGCGGGGTCGGGTCGGTGCCGTCACCACTTCCAACCCCCTCGAGGATGAACGGGTCGGCGCCGAACGTGCCGCACGCCCGGGCGTCCCGGTGAAACGCCCAGTGGAGGTAGCTCTTGCCGTTGGCACTTCGCATCGTGGCCGGCGGCTCGGGAAACGGGGCGACCGCGATCACGATCTCCCGGACCGCCTCGTCGAACGCAGCCTTCCCCGACGCTCGGACAGTGATGACCTTGTCCAGGGTTCCGTCGCGATTCAGAACAATCTCGACACGTGTCCAGAGGTCTGAGTCGTTGAGCGGGTGGTCGGCGGCTCGAGCATCCAGCTGCTCGAGGAAGCCCCAGGCATACGCCTCGTGCAGCTCCCGGTGAATCCGGCTGATGTACGTCGCGACCCGCGGCCTCCGGCTCCCCGACTCGGCCTGCGTGCCGGTCTGCTCCCGGGACACAGAGGGTGGGTTCGCGAAGTCGCGGCTCGTCCCACTCGACGCTTGCCTAGGCGAAGCCTCCGCAGTGTCCTCGACGGCAAGCTCTGGTGGACCGCCGAGTTGTGGCTGTGGCTGCGACCCGGAAGGGGCCGCGCGTCCCCCCGGCTCGGTCAAACCGGAACCGTCTCCACGCGGGGGGCGACATCCGGAACCGATGCAGACGCAGAGCAAGACGCCGCACGCCGCCAAAGCCCGGCCAACACTCATCCGCGTCATCTGCTGAACCCCCCAGGCGCGCGACTCACCGGGTGATGCCGACGACCTTGTAGGCGCCGAACTTCTTCTCGAGGATGAGGATCAAGAAGTCGCCGCCGATCTTCGTCAGTCCGTAGACCCGCGCCTGCCCTTCGCTCACCCCGGCGGGCACCGAGCCGAACACCTTGCGCAGTCCAGCGGCGGTGAACAGCTTGGGCTTCTTGGGTTTCTTGCCCTCGGCCTCTTCGACCATCGTGCGCACCAGCTCCTTGAGCTCGTTGCGGGTACGCGCCACCACTTGGTCCCCCGAGCGGAACGGCAGCGTGGACTTGGCCACAACACGGTCGATCGCCTTCTTGTGGAAGTAGGCCAGCCACGCATTGGCGTGCTTCTGGGCCTCGGCGTCGCTGACCATCGTGTCCGGGTCCGCCGTGAGGCTGGGCGTGGGCGTCGGCGCGGGCGAGGGCTTCGCGTGCTGGTCGTGGTCGTGGTCGTGGTCGTGGTCATGCCCACCGCCAGGCCCACCCCCTGTGGGCGCGGATGGACGGGCGGGCCCCTCGGGCCCCTTGGCCTTGGGCTTGCGCTTGAGCCGGCGCATGTTCTCCTTGCCGGCTCGGACCACACGCTTGGGGTCGGGACGGTCCCCGCCGCTCGCTGTTCCATCGAGGATGAACGGGTCGGCACCGAAGGTTCCGCACGCTCTGTTGTCGCGATGGAACGCCCAGTGGATGTAGATCTTGCCGTTGGGGCTGCGAATCGCCGCGGGCGGGTCGGGGAATGGACCGGCGGCGAACACAATCTCTCGCGCCGCCGCATCGAAGGCCGTCTTGCCCGAGTGCTTGATGGTGGTGACCTTGTCGAGGGTGCCGTCGCTGTTGAGGACGATCTCAACCCGGGTCCACAGCTCGCGGTCGTTGAGCGGGTGGTTGGCACCGCGCCCATCGAGTTGCTCGAGGAAGCCCCACGCGTACGCTTCGTGAATCTTGCGGTGGATGCGAGCGATGTACCGCGCAAAGGGATGCTTGCGGCTGCGCAGCGCGGTCTGGTTGCCGGGTTGCACCTCCGGCACGAAGTTCTGCAACGGTGACTGGTAGCGCTCGCGCTGCTTCTCCCAGACCCCGACCTCCTTGGATTCCTTGGCCGACTCGGTGTCGCGCTTGGCAGTCTTGTCCTTGCCGTGCAACGCCTCGAGCTGGTTCTGGCTCAGCTTGAACTTGTAGGCCTTGTCCTTGCGATCGATGCGCGCCTGCTTCTCCTGCGGCGCGATGCTCGAGGCCTTGTCCTGGTTGCGCTGCATGACGCCGCTGTCGGCTTCGTCGACCAGGGCCTCATGCTCTTCCTGGGCCATCACATGGTCGCGATGCTCCAGCTCGCGCATCGCGAGCAGACTCTTGGGCTGCGGATCGGTCTGCTCGGGGCGCTGTTCTTCGGGGGAGACCTTCTCTTTGGGTGCCTGCTTGTCCAGGCGGCTCTCCTGCGATTTGTCCTGGGCGATGACCTGCTCGGCGGCAGTCCCCTGCTCTTTTTCAGGGCTGGGCTCGAGCTGCGCGGCTTCGGGCTCAACTGCGTCACGCTCCAAGTTGGTGACCTTGGCCTGGGTGTTCTCGGCTGTGTTGTTGTTGATGTTGGAGAGGAAGTCGGCGTCTTGTGGCTCGTCCTTCTCGTCCTTCTCATCCGGCTGCTCGACCATCTTGAGCTGCGAGAGCTCGAAGTCAGGCTTCTCCTGTTCCTCTTCCTTCTCCTCTACCTTTTCCTCTTCCTTTTCAGGTTCGGGTTCGGGCTCAGGTTCGGGCTCGGGCTCGGGCTCGGGAAGCTCGTCGAGTTCGAGTTCGGGCTCGGGCTTCTTCTCCTCCGGCTTCGGTTTCTTCTTCTCCTCCGGCGGAGGCGGCTCCTCCTTCTCCTTCAGCTCCGGCGGGAGTTCGACATCCTCCAACGCGATCTCGATCGGCTCCGGCGGGCGCGGTGTCTTCTCGTGCTCGGGCCGCGGCCGGTCACGCCACCACAGGCCCACGCCAACAAGCGCGGCCGCGTTGAGCCCGAGCGACAGCAATAAACACGCTGCAAGCACGAGCGGCGATGAACGGCGCCGACGCACGAGTCCAATGTACCGGATGTGCCCACGGCCCGCCCGCACGCGCACACCCCGTCGACCGAAACCCCTCGCCCGTCCGCTAACAGCGAATCGCCACGCCGGAAAAGGGTTGTCCCTCTCACCAACGTGGCGAACTCGCCAGAACATATGGAGCCAGCGGGCGCCGCGCTGCGACACCAACCTTGGGTCACATCCCCGCGTCCGGTTCGCGCCGGAGGCCTGTCCGCGCGCAGGGAGCGAAGCGACCAGGAGCCCAACGGGGCGACCGTTTGGGGTCCACGCTAATCGCTACGCGATTCGCTGCCGGACCTCCCGCGTTCTCGCGACAGGGGTCGCGAAATGCTCGGGGTGGAGCGAAGGGGGCTACGCCCCCGCAGCGGGAGGGGCCTTTTCGAAAGGCCCCTTACGGACGAACTTCTAGTGCACGCGGCGGTAGACGCCGCAGACCTTGCCCAGGATGTCGACGGCGCGGAACTCGGCGCGATCAACGTAGATCGGGGACATGGTCTCGTTTGCGGGCTGCAGACGCACGCGGTCCCCTTCTGGGTAGAACCGCTTGCAGGTCGCTTCGCCGTCGACCATCACGACGACGATCTCGCCGGTCTCGGCGGTGCTCTGCTTGCGAACGAAGATGTAGTCACCGTCGAAGATGCCGTCTTCGATCATGGACTCGCCGCGAACGACGAGGCCGAAGACTTCTCGCTGCGTGACAGCACCGAGGAAGTGGCGATCGACCACAACCTTGTCGATGACGTTCTCCTCGGCGAGGATCGGCTCACCAGCAGCCACGCGGCCAATGATGTTGATCTCGAGCGAGTCGTCTCGTTTTTCCTTGGCATTGTTGCCGTAGTCGATCGGGCGGAGCGCCCGGCTCTTGAGTTCCTCCCGAAGGAGGTAACCCTTGCGCTCGAGCGCCTTGAGGTGATCATTGACGCCGTTGGTCGAACGGATGCCCATGTGTTCACCGATCTCACGAAGGGTGGGTGGGTATCCTCGGACATCGAGACACTCGGCGATGTAGTCAAGCGCCTGGCGCTGACGGTCGGTGAGCATGGGCCGCATTGAGCGATCTCCGGAACTGATGGGCGGGGTCGATGTGCTGGACAAGGTGGAGCCGCGCATGTTGCGCCTTCCTGCTGAACGTGTGTACTGTAAATCGAGATCGACGTCAAGCGTAGCGAGCGATCTCGTGACGATTCGGGCGATTGGCGCCGAGATCTCGGCACCGCTGATGAGATCTCCTAGACTGACGATTTGTCCAAGAAACACGCATAAAGTGTGTGCGTGTGTCCCGTGCTCATCTCGTCAGCCCGTCGAATCACACGGGATGCGGGCCGCAGGCTCCATCCGTGTCAGAGTTGAGGGGTTCATGCCTGCCCTCCTGCTACGCGCCATCGTCACTGGCTTCGGCTACAAGATCGGAGCCGAACTCGGCCGTTTCGTTGCTGAGAAGGTCGGGCTGGCCAAAAAGCCCGACGAGAAGAAAGCCGCCGAGGAAGACAGCGGCTACCCCACGGGCATGACCGACGGCCCCGATCCCGACGACCCCGACCTCGGCGAAGGAGACCCCGAGGGCGAGGACGGGCCGGTGAGCTCCGGACCCACCGAGAGCGCGGCCTAGCAGCCCTTCCTGCTCGGCCTTCCTGCTCGGCCTTCTTGCTCGGCCTTCCTACTCAGCCTTCTGGGGCGTTGCCAGCGTCTTCGGCGTCTGCCGCGTTGGTTTCGACGTCTTCGTCGTCGTCGCCCGACGTCTTCACGTTCGCCTCGCTCTTGGTGATCTCCGGCTGGGTGCGGCCGTTCTCATCCCGCGAGAACTTCACGGTCATCTGCACGTCGACCTGGAGCCCCGCGACGATCTGCTGGGCCAGGTCCGCGATGTCCATCTTGTCGAGGAAGTTGCGAACCTCCGCACCGACAATGCGCGTGATCTCGTTCTTCGTCGTGGAGGTGACCCCGCTGACGAGACCCTGACCACGCCGCAACGCGGACTCGGGGTCGAGCAAACCTGAGAGCTGATCTCCGAACCGTTTGAAGCGGTTGCGGTCTTCGCGGTCGTCGCGGTCTTCGTCGTCGTTCATGACCTGGCGCAACCGTAGTCCGGCCGGAGCCGGCCTGCACGGTGCAATTTCCCCAACAGCGCATATGCCGCAGCACGCGCCGGGGCCCTTCCCTTCAACTTTCGGAATGTGGTAGGCAGCCGCTCGCGTTTCTGGGATGCCCCCTCACCCTCGCGGGTTTTTGGTGAATCCACACACCCGACAGGTAGTGTCCTGTCAGCGCAGCACCTACACTCCCGTCGGAGCTGCCGTTCACCCCGACCCGCCCCAAGAGCCCATGACCGCCATCTACCTCGGAAACCTCTGCGCCGCGCTCATCACCGTCGGACTTCTCGTCGGCACACTCCGCTTCACGCGGGGCTTGAGCTAGCGGACAGGCCTGCCGGCATTCCCGACAGCGGTGGCCTTCGTGGCCCGCTGGCGACGCGGACACGTTGAATCGGCCGAAGGGCCGGACACACGCCCACGGGGGGCTGGCACAGGCGACCTGTAGGCACCAGGCCCACGCAATTCGCGACAGGGGTCGCGAGTCGCTTTCGGGCCTCCCCGCGATTCGCGACAGGGGTCGCGGGTCGCTCGGGGTCGCGAATCGCTCGTGGTAAGTGTTCGCCGCCCCGATGGCAGAGCGCCCACCACCAGCGGCTGAACCGCGTGTTTTCCTTCCCGGACCCACGCAGCCGTTCGCTTCCGCGCTGGCCCGCCTCTCCCTTCAGGAGGTGCACGAGATTCGGTTGCTGCTGCGCGGAGACTCGGTGGTCGACTGGCACCGGCTCGGTCTGCGCGACGAGAGCGACGTCACCCGGCTGCTGAGGGTCAACGGCATCGACCCCAGCGTGCCCGCGGATCGTGAGCGCGCCGAGGACGTCCGAGCGCGCTCCGTCACCTACATTCGCGAGACGCTCGGCCTACGCCTCAGCGAGGCGGTTGGCATCGAGGCAACCATCGAGGAGGTGTTCTTGATGGCCTCGACCCGCGGCAAGAGCCGCCGCGAGGCCTGCACGCTGTTGAAGGTGATGCACATCATCTATCACCTCGATGCGCGCGAGCTTCGACTGCTGCTGCCCATCGCCGACAACGCGCTGTACGCCCACGTCGAGCAGAGCGTCGTCACGCTGTTTGACGAGTTGGTCTCGGCGGGTGTGCCGGTCAAAGAGTTCGCGTGGTCCCGAAAGACCCAGGACTCGCTGATCACCAAGCTGCTGGTCAAGCGAGAGTCCAGCGCGGCACGGGTCTTCGACCGCCTCCGATTCCGGGTCGTCGTCGATCGTCCACGCGACATCATCCCCACGCTGCACGTGATGCTGCAGCGCTTCATTCCTTTCAACTTCGTCGTGCCCGCCCAGACGGTGAACACCCTGGTCGACGCGGTCTCGATCGAACGCAAGGTTGGGCGGGCACGAGACTTCTCAGCGCTGCCCGCCGTCCCGCTCACGGGTCTGGCCAACGAGTTTTCCGGACGCGGCTACCAGATCCTCAACTTCGTCGCCGACCTTCCGGTGCGCGTGGACGACCTGTACGACGAGCTGCCCGAGGGCAAAGGCAACGTCGTGTTCGTGCTCGCCGAGTTTCAGGTCGTCGACCTCGCCCGCCGGGACGCCAACGAGGAGGGCGAGAGCTCGCACAGCAACTACAAACGCCGGCAGTACCAGCGTGTGCGTGAACGATTGCTGCGCGAGCCCAAGCGCGAGAGCTGATCCTCGCGCCGACTCAGCCCTCGTCGACAGGCGCGGCAGGCTCGGCGACGACCAGCGTCCACTGCACGGCCGCGGCGTGCGGCAGACACAGTCCGTCGTCTTCGCAGGTGACGTATCGCAACACGCCGTGAATGCTGTAGGTCCCAGGCTCGCTCGGAGCGACGAACCGGGTCCTCAAGCGAGGTCGTTGCGCTTGAGGGTCCACGACGCTGGACCACCCCAGGCGGTTCTCCACCACCCGGACAGCTCCGGGACGCAGTCGAAGCTCGATCGGCACACCTGGCTGGGGCGTCTCGACAATGGTCGCGGACAACTCGCCGGCTTCGCCGGGGCCAACTGTCGGTAGTACCGCCGCCTGGACGTCCCCCGACGGAGCGGGGTTCGGACGGGCGACCACGACAGCCAGGGCGATCCCAGCTGCCCCTGCAAGCGGAGACACGCCGCGATCCTATCAGGCCCCGTCGGCCCAGCGACGTACGCAGTTTCGGCCGTGCTCTTTGCAGTAGTACAGCGCCTGGTCGGCCTTCTCGACCAGTCCGAGCCGCTCCTTGCCGTCGAGCGGAAACTCCGCGACCCCCATCGAGATCGTGATCTTGAAGGTGCCGTGTTCGCTGGTCATCACCTGGTCGCCGATCTCCTCACGCAGCTTGTTGGCGAGCTGCTCGGCACTCTTGCCGTCGGTATCGGGAAGCACCAACACGAACTCCTCGCCGCCATAGCGAGCGACCGTGTCCACCTTGCGAGCCCGGCCCGTGAAGATCGACGAGACTCGCTTGAGCACCTGGTCGCCGACGGGGTGTCCGTAGGTGTCGTTGATGCTCTTGAAGTGGTCGATGTCGGTGAGCACCACGGAGTACTTCTGGCCCGTCCGCTCCGCGAGGTCGTGAAGCTGAGCGAGCCGCTCCTGGAACGCACGGTGGTTGGTGAGGCCGGTCAGGCCGTCCGTCGTCGCCCGCGTCTCCATCGACTGATACATGCGGGCGTTTTGCAGACTCACCGCAACGTGGTGACCAATGACTCGAAGCATCTCGCGGGTCGCGGTCGGGAAGACCCCCCCGCGTTTCGCGACCAGTGTGATGGCGCCCAGCACCTGCTCACCTCGGAGCAGCGGCAGCACGATGATGCTCTTGGCCTTCGGCAAGCGAAGCTCCTCTCCGAACACCGGCGCATCAGGATCGGCGAGATCACCGGTCGCGGGCATGGTGTGACGGTTCTTGACCGCCATGGACACCAACGAGCGCGTGTTCGACCACCGGTGGCCCTGCAGCTCGCTCGCGAGAGAGGCCCACTCGCCCTCGTCTTCGCTCGCATCCACGGCGAGCGCATCGTGTTCGCCGCCCGGCCCGACCACACTGATCACAGCGAGGTCGTACCCGGCGATCGCCCGGATCGCGCAAAACGTCTTCTCGTAGACCTGCTCGAGCGTCAGCGCCTCGGACAGCATCTCCGAAGCTCGATAGAACTGCTCTTGCTCGTACTTGCTGCGTTCTACAGCCGCGAACACCCGCTCGTGCTCGATGACACGACGGATGTGATTCGCCGCCCGGTTGAGCACCGCGGCGTCCTCGTCCGTGAACGGCTGGTCATCGACACGATCGGCACACAGAATCCCGCGCAAGCTGGCGCCGTCGAGCAGCGGTACGGCACACAGGTCCGTGATTGGTTCGGGCCCTTGGTAGTACGGCGGAAGCCGCTTTCCCTTGAGTGTGTGCAGCCGAACTTCCTTGGGGTCCGCAATCAGCGAGGTCAACAGACCAGGCCCCGGCAGCACCCGTTCTTCGACCGCGTATTCGCTCTGCGTGGCGATTTCCTTGACCACCAGCGTCGGCGGATTGCGAGCGCTGAGCTTGCCGCTTCCGTTTTGCTCGCACCACAGCAGCACGCAAGAGCGCAGCCGCATCGAGGTCCGCAAAAGCTCGAGCGTGTGAAACAGCTGCTCGTGGATCCCCTCGACGGCGGCGTGGGCCATCCGGAGTTCTTCTTCCCCCCGAGACCGCGCGCGGCTCTCCGGGGGTAGCGAGGACCCGATCAATCGAAAGTCACGCGCCTCTTGTCGCATCTGCGCGAGCGATGCCTCGACCTCGGTGACATGGGTCTTTCGGAGACGACGGACCAGCGAGGAGAGCACCAGCATGTTGCCGGCAGCGAAGAAGCCGAGGAACGTGAGGTGGTAGGCGGTGAGGGTCCACGCGCCCTCGAACCCGGCATTGAATCCCAGCGCCAGTTCCAGCGCCACGGTCGACAGCAGCAGGCCCATCGCCACGATGCGGTGTCGATGGACGACCAACAGGAACGAGACGACCGCATAGGCGAGCGGATACAGAAACGAGCGTGCGCCCCCGGTTGCGGCGAGCAAGACGAATACGCCCGTCACCAGCAGCATTCCCAGCTCCAGTTCGGCCGCAGCGGACCGCTCCGCGCTCGCGCGAGGTCCCGAGACTTCCCGAAGCACCGACCAGCCCAACGCGACCGTCAGCAACGCGACCGCCGAGACTTGGGGCAGTCGGGCCTGCCACAGCGCCGCTCCACTCAGTGCTCCGGTCCACAACATGGGCCACACGAGCAACAGCACCAGGACCGGCCAGCGACCGCTTACCTGACGTCGCAATCCATAAAGGCTGCGGGCGAGCGCGCTCATTTGGAGCCCTCCGTCTGGCCGTAGTCGACCTCGAAGACAACCTCGCCGGGAAGCACCAAGTTCAGGTCCTCCCGCGCGATACGTGCAACCTCCGCTTTGTCCCCCTTGAGCGCCGAGATCTCAGCGCGAAGCAGCTCGATCTCTGTGGAGAGCACCGTGTTCGTCTCGAGCAAGTCGGCCTTCTCTTCGGAGACCCTCGTCAGGTCGTCGTTGTCGGACGCCGCCTCAAACTGCCGCGGAGCGATGGCCACGACGCCGGCGACCAGCAATGCGAGCAGGATGCGATTGAGCCAATGCATGGGACCGGGAGAACGCCGAGCGGAGGCGTCCCGCGGCCAAGCTACGCATCTGGACCGTGCTCGCCAAAAAACTGGACCCCGCGAGCCCACTCTGGCAGGGGCCTCATCTACGCAGTTTCCCCGCACCGGCCACAGGCGGGGGCACGTGGCCCCCCAGTGGCCGGTGCGGGGGACAGGGGCCGTTCTTCAGTCGAGGCTGAAGTCGTCGTCGGAGTCCGCGAGATCGACGCCTACGGTGGAAAACGCGGTGGCGGTCTGCTCGGCATCTCGTTCGCGCGCTCGTCGCAGGGCGAGCTGGGTTCCGGACCGCAGCTCGCCGGGGTCACACCAGACCACCATGACCACGCCCGTCGCGCCGACCGCACACCCGAGCACATCACAAGATCCAAGCGAGAGCTGAACCTCCAGGGGCTGCTCGCCCTCGGTGCCGCCCTCTGCCAGCGCCAGCGCGTCGAGCACCAGATCACGCGCGAACGTCCGCCCCTTGCCAGCCGCCCCATCGCCGTGGATCTCGGTCCGGGACGCGACATGGATCAGTGTCGCCGCGACCACTCCGGGCAATTCGAGGGCCTCGGAGATGAGTCGTTCTAGACGACGGTTCGCATCGTCGCGGTGTCTCTCATCCCGCTGCCGCGCGGCATCAACGAGGAGCTCCATGAGCGGGACGTCCGTGGTCCACGATGCCCTCAGCGGGACCTCGGGGCTCGAGGACACCTCGCTGTTCGACCAATCGAGGACCGACACCGCAGCGTCGAGTCCGCGTTCATCACCAGCCTCAGCGTGCACGAGCATGCCTTCGGCGACAACGAGTTCGCCCGTCTTGTCCCCGCTTCGGACACGAAGCGTCATGTTCTGACGGGACATCGACACCAGCTGGAGCAGGTCTGCGAGCGCGAAACCTGTCAGGCCCGCCTTGCTGCTCGTCGCCGCTCCGCGGATCAATCGTTGAAGCCGAACGAAGAAGGCGGCGCTGCTGATCGGTTTGCAGATGTACTCCGCAATGCCGGCCGCCGCCGCAACGCGCACCAACTCGGGGACGTCGGGACCAAAGGCGGCCACAGCCAGTCCGCGGCGTTGCAGCTGGACCAGGGAGGCCAACTCCGGCGCGGTGGTCCTCTCGACGGCACCCACCACCAGCGCAGGCTCGGCGATCGTGAGCAGCTCGAATGCAGCATCCCAGGCCTGCGCGGTGAGCAACTCGATGCTGCCGCCTTCGGCTGCGGCCGCACTGCGCATCGTTCGCAGCAGCGCGAGGTCGGAATCGATCAGCAGGACCTTGGTGCTCATCGAGCCTCCGCAGGCACGCGATCCGAGTGGGTCTGAAGACCTCGGAGTCGCTCGAAGAGCTCCCGCGCTTGTTGAACCCGCTCGGTCTTGGGCGTCATGGCGTCAAGGCGGATCTGCAGCCGTCCGGTCCTCAGCACCGCGACGATGCGGTGGCCCGAGGTTGGCTCCTCCAACACATCGACACCCAGGCGAGACGAACCAGGGACCGAGGAAAATCCGGCAGCGGTGGCGAGCTCGAGCCATGCGGCGGTTTGCGCCCCGTCGACCAGGTCGCAGCGCCACAGCAGGTCAGCCCGACAACCGACGTCGCGTGCAAATCCCTCGGCAAGCCTCATCGCCGGGTCACCACGATCCGGTCGAGAACATCCCCGGCTGCGAACGAGCTCTCCTGGGTCACGACCCACGGATTGCTGCGCGCCAGTCCCAAGTAGAGTTCGCTGTCGATGCTGGCCCGGGGTTGCCAGCCCACCCCGTGAGCGAGCTGCATGATCCCGATCCCGGCTCCGACGAAGATGCCGCCTGGGCCCTCGGCAGCGTTCGCCGAGATCAGCCGCGAGAACACGGACTCGTACGTGCCCGGACTCGTCATCACGAGCCGCGTGTCGGGCTCGAATTCCTCGATCGCCCAACGACCGAACCCAAGGGCGCGTGCGAGCGCGACACAGCCGATGACGATCTCGAGCGGGTCTCCGGTCGGCGCGCCGACAAGGCCCTCCCATTCCGGCGATGCGAGCACGCCCCCGAAGGTATGGAATGCACAGGCGGTCCCGGCTTCCAGCAGAAGCGCTCGAAACGCCTGCACCCCTGCCGGTTTTTCCTCGGCAATGATGTCGAGGACGTCGTTGGCGGCGTGGTTGTAGTAGTCGGCCAGGTGCGCGGTGACCAGCACACCAAACGCTTCGATGACACCACGGTCGTCGCCGGCAACCCCCCCGAGGAACTCCCGAAGCCCGGAGACGATCGGTGCGATCTGGTCCTCGTGCATCCCGTCGAAGGAGGGCGGCAGCACTTCCCGCGCGGACTCAGGGTCAACCCCCAGCGGAAGGATCGGCTCTGCCTCCGCGCCGGAGACACGGATGCTGCACCCCGCACTCCCATCGACGACGCACCGTTCCTCGGTCGCGCGCCGAGATCCGGGGTCGAGGTTGTAGGCGACCTCCGTCGCGGCCGCGCTGAAGCCGGTCGCGAATGCATCGGCGGGTTCGCTCCGAGAGAGGCGACCGCCGTACTTTTCGCACCACCCGAAGCCGTAGTGGAGCTGCTCGCCGCGCACGAGTCCCCCGCTGCGGCCGACCGCGAGGTGCAGCTTGCCGTGCCCCATCGCAGAAAAGATGGTCGACGCCAACCTCAACCGCTCAACCGGCGATGTCGCGCCGACCTCGTCGACCAACCCACGCAAGAACTTGTAGCTGGCTTTGTGCGCGGCGTGGGTCCGGATGCGCCTGCCGACCTCCTCGCCCAGCGCGTCGTCCATGGTCTGGTCCCAAAACAGGTTGAAGTGGTGGCAATGCACCACCACGGGACTCCCAGCGAGGAAGTCGAATTGATGCTCGGGGAGGTGAAGCCGAGCCGAATCGATCGTTTTTGTCATCGGTCAGGCCTTCCTCAAAGCGGGAGTTGTTCGACGCCAAGGATTCGGCGGACGGATGCGGTGACCTGGTCGAACTCCTCCCCGGAGAGGCGTTCGGGTGTCTTGAGAAGAGACAAGGGCAAGCCCGTTTGCAGCGACACCCGCAGCAGGGCGGCGTGCGTGTCGGGTGCATTGCCATCGAGATACTCTAGGAGCTTTCCTGCCCTCGATCCTCCAACCGCGGGCAACTCGTCCGTCGCGCGTGCGGCACTGGCAACCGGCAGAGGCGAAGCGACTGGCTCCGGCACATCGTGCGTGGCCACCGGATCCGCGGTGGGCGGTACCGCCGGCATGGCCCGCACCGTGGCCGGGTGCGCCACGGGAAGGTGCGCGTCGAGTTGGTCGACCACGTTGGTGATGTGCATTCTGGCTAACCCGAGCGACATCTCGGCGTCGAAGAAGAACACCACGAGCGCGGAGGCAGACACCGAGCGAACGATCACGGTGACCCCCGGCCATTCCAGCGTGGTCAGGGTGGCGGGCTCGGACGAGCCCACGATGTCGGTCTGTGCGCGCGCCAATCCGGCTACAGCGCGCGCGACAACATCGGGTTCGACGGTCAACGCACCTCTGCGGAACTCGCGGTGCAACGCACCGCTGCTCGCTTCGATGATGAAGCATGCGCGTAGCGGCTCGATCGTCCGAACCAGCGCGGCGAACTCGGGATTCGTCATGGTCAAATCTCGTTCAACGGAGCGCGTCACGGAGCGCGCGGGAGAGAGTGGAGAGGGCTTCGGGTGTCGGCTCGACGGTCCCGGAAAGAGAGAGGTACGTCCTGCCGTGACGCGTCAGATCCCAAGCGATCACATGCGTTCGCTCAGAGGCCACCATCGTGATGGAGCCCGCATCCGCCCCGCCCACATCTGCGGGTACGGAGCGTGCGCACAACTCGACGGCCGCCGCAGCGTCATCCACCGCGTTCGCGCCCGCGTTGAACGAGGCCACAAGAAGGCCTTCGGAGTCGGCGACGTAGGCCCGGGCCAAGCCGGTGACCTTGCACGCCCAGACCATCAGCTGCTCGAGTCGAGACTCCAACGTGCCGGGAATGGGGAGGAACGGGTCGACGACCGACGCGCGAACCGGGGGCGGAGACCCTGGAAGCCCAGAGCCGGGATTGGGGTCGGGGTTGGGCAGGGTCGGACGAGTGGCACGCCGAACCGAACGGAGCGGTCGTGACGGTGCCGGTGCCCGCTCGAGCACGGGCTCCGCCCCCGGCTGCGGCGCGGCCATACGGTCGCGCCGAGCCGATGGTGAGACCGTCTCGACCAGCGGCGAACTTGGCGGCGCAACGGCTGGAGAGTCCTTCAACCCCACGCGCCGATACGCGGTGTCCTTGACCAGCGACCGAAGCTCGTCGAGATCAATCCAGGAGTGACTGTGGGCCATCGACCATCCTCGCGGAGTCCAGTTCCATGCGTCGCGCCAGCTCGGATGCGACCAAGTCGAACACGTGGGTGACAGGCGGAGCGGGCCGCCGTAGGAGCCCAACGGGGACTCCGGCAGCCGTCGCTTCCAGAAAGACGCCGTCGCGGGGGACGCTGACGTCGAACAAGAGTTCGCGTGGGAACATCTCCCAGACGTCGCGCGCGACCTGAAGCGATGCCTCATCATCGGTCTGCAGCATGCTCAGCAGGAAGCCGACCACGCCGGCGACCTCCCCCTCGGCGCCGAGAGCCTTGACCATCTCGAGCAGCTGGGTCACCGAACGCAGCGAGATCGGCTCCGCTTGAATCGGAGAGACGGTATGCGAACAAGCCCGTAGCGCGCCGGCGGTAATCCCGCCGAAGCCGCAAGGGGTGTCAACCAGGGCCAGGTCGAACCGCGAACCGAGCGCGTCGAGCAAACCGCGAAGCCGGGTCCCGTCCGCCATCGCCGCCCCGAAGCTCTGGGTCTCGATCGGTGCGACGGTTCCGACGGGGATGATGGAAAACCCATCGACCTTCGTCGCGACCAGCACGTCATCCACAGTGGCCTCACCTGCGACGCAGTCGGCGAGCCCGAGCCGTGTCGTGAGTGATTTCGACAGCGACAGCCCGATCGCCCCTTGGGGATCCGTGTCGATGAGGACCGTTCGGTACCCCGCCCGAGCGAAGGCGTAGGCGAGGTTGAGCGACACGGTCGTCTTCCCCACGCCTCCCTTTTGGCTGGCAATGACGAGACTCTTCATCCGCACGACTTCGTTTCCGGTTCCCAAGGACCCCCTGGCCCGAGAGAATAGACGAAGATGGCGGCGTGGCGAAGCGCACCGGGTGAACGGTTCCCGAAACGATACCCTCAGGGGACTACCGACCGTGCAGAATGTTCAGCTTTTCGAGGCCGCAGGACTTCGCGAACCCCATCACCTCAACGACGTAGCGGTGCGGGGTGTCGGCGTCGGCCTTGATGCTCACCCCGGTGCTCTCGCCCTGAGCAGCGACACACAGACGCATCTCCAGTTCAGCGGAATCCACGAGCTTGCCGTCGATCCCGTAGGTGCCGTCCGACCCCAGCGTCACAATCACGGCCTTGGCCTCCTTGTTGACGTCGGTGTTCTTTGCCTTCGGCAGCTTGACCTTGAAGGAGGGCGTCTCCTGGAACGTCGCCGTCAGCAGGAAGAAGATCAGCAGCTGGAACACGATGTCGATGAGGGGGGTGAGATCGACCAGCGTCTCACGCCGACGCCGATGACTGCGAGCGCCAAGGCCTCGCGGCCTGAAGCTCATGAATCATCCTCCGCCTCTTCGTCGTCCTTGGCCTCGACCTCGGCCCTGCTCTCTTTCCCCCGCGAGCGGGTCGGCTCTCGACGGGTCGTGTCCTCGAGCAGGTCAACCAGCCCCATCGCGTCCTCCTCCATGTCGACGATGAGTCGGTCGTTGCGACCCTGCAGGTACTTGTAGGCGACAAGCATCGGGATGGCGACGGTCAGGCCGAACGCCGTGGTGATGAGCGCCTGCCAGATGCCCTGTGCAAAGGAGTCTGGTCCGACGGTGCCGTCCTTGTACGACTGCACAAAGTCCTGGAAGACGAAGATCATCCCGATGACCGTTCCGAGCAGTCCCATCAGGGGAGACGCTTGAGCCACGGTTCCGATGATCTCGACATTGCGATCAAGATGGGAGACCTCGCGGTTGCCCACTTCTTCAACGGCCTCCTTGATCTCGGCCCGTGTCTTTCCGTGTTCGTGAGTCCGAATCGCGGCCGCCATGATCGAGGCGATGCTCGACCGGTTCTCTTCGCACAGGACCTGCGCTTCGGAGGTCTTTCGACGGCCGACCAAGCCACGCACGCGGTCGACGAAGTCCCGCGGCAGCACCTTGGATCGTTGAAGCGACCAAAGGCGCTCCATGAAGACAGCGGTGCCCACGATGGACGCGCCGAGAATGGCCCACATGAGGGCTCCGCCCTGCGCGAAGAGTTCGGCGAAATCCATGATCGTTGCGGCGTGCGTGGGTGAGCGGACCGACCCGAAGACGCGGCCGGATCATGGCCCGGGGCCTACGCGTGGAGCAAGAACGGGGGGGTCGTTGATCGCTTCCGGCGCGAGAAACGTATCTCCGACTCGGATTTTCGGAGCAGGGTCGGTTTTCGGTTGACGCCGTTGACGGCCCGGTGTAGTTCAAGCGCCCCGTCAACGGCGGGACAGTTCTCCATGGGGGTGTAGCTCAGTTGGGAGAGCGACGCGCTGGCAGCGCGTAGGTCAGGGGTTCGAACCCCCTCTCCTCCATGACCGAGGCCGGCTCTCACGAGCCGGCCTCGGTTTTTTTGTGCCCGCTGCGTCTCCGGTTTGGTCTCTGGCGCAGGAGCTGGCGCCCGAGTGGGACCGAGCGCCGCGCCTGCTGCGCAGCACAAACAAAGCACCGCGCCCTCCGAGGCTGGATCGGGGCGTCACGGCCCGTGACTTCGGTCATGAGCGGCATGCCTGCTCGAAACTGCCGCGAGGGCCTCTGCTTGGAATAAGGTGTTGGGCGATGCTCGAAGGCCTCGAAGACGTCCCGTGGGCGAAGTTGCGTCACGCCCAGGGTCCCGCGGACGACGTCCCCGACCTGATCCGAGACCTCGCGTCCGCAGAAGACGAACCCCGGGCTCGATCGCAGTACGACTTGTACGGAACGCTGTGGTCGCACGGCACGGTGTGCGAGGCCGCCCCGCCTGCGATCCCGTTCCTGGTCGAGTTGCTGGAGCACGCCGAGCATGTCGACCGCCCGTGGTTGCTCATCTACCTGAGCGCGCTCGCCAACGGCGCCTCGCATCACGAGGTGCATCAAGAGCATGGCATCTACGAAGGCGAGAGAAACACGCCCGAGTTCGCCGCGAAGATCGCCCAGGAGCAGTCCTGGGTCGGCGACGCAACGCGTGCGGTTCGCAAAGGTCTGCAGACCTACCGGCAGCTGCTCTCCCACGACGACCCCGGTACCCGGGCGTCGGCTGCGTTCCTGCTCGGCGGACTGCGCGACGACGCATCGACCACGATCGCAGTGCTCAGCGGGCGCCTCGCAAGCGAGTCGGTCCCGGTCGTCCGAGCCAGCATCGCAGAGGCGCTGGGTAGTCTCGGCGACGAGCCGCTCACACGCATGCGCCTGCTCGACCTCGTCGAGCACGACAACGCCCCGTACGTTCGCTGGGCCTCCGCCCGCTCCTTGGCGTTCCTGGCCACCTCCGATGCCGACGACGCTGTCGTCGAGTCGCTGATGTTCGCGCTCAAGGACCCCTCGGCGATCGAACCGCTGCACGCCGAGTCGCCGTGGGCCGACGAGAACACCCCCGCCGCCACAGCGCGCGCTCTGCTGGCCATCGGGCGAACCAAGGCCTCGCACACGGTGCCCGCGCTGACCAAGCTGCTCGCGGGGTCCGACCCCAGCAGCGCTCTGGCCATCGCTGAGACCATCGTCGGGCTTGCGTTCGATCCGAGCCTGCCTGCCGCCGCGGAGTTCGAAGAGCTGGACGCGACACAACAGCTGGTCGTGCGCACCCTGGCGCACTCCGATGCGGCGTGGATGATGGGTGCCAACATGTCGAGCCTGCTCGACCGCCATCACCTCCCCCGCAGCTCCGCGAGCCTGCAGACCTTCGCAGGCCTGTCCAACCGGCGCGTCGGTGGAGACGCCCTGCGCGGCGTGGGACCGGGCGACAGCATGTCCGGGATGTCTATCCCGAGCGATTGGCTCGAGTAGGGCGGCGCCGAGGGCCTTCGCAGGTCCGCGGACAGGCTCGCCCCGGATGGTCCCAGGACCTCAGGCGTACTGAAGCAGCACGGTCATCGCGTGCTGCATCGCCCGAGCATCGTGAAAACGATGCTCTTTTTGCTTCGCGCAGGCCTGCGCGAAGAAGGCATCGACGATGTCCGCAGTCTGCTGCGGTGTGTCGGATCCCAACAGGGTACTCGGCGGCAAGGGCTCCCGCTCTCGCTGCGCTCGAAGCAGCAGCTTGGGGTGCTGACCGACCAAGTCCTCAAACGGGTGGTGACCCGTGATCGCCTCGTAGAACGTCATGCCCAGCGCGTACAAGTCGGCACGGTGATCGAGGTCGAGGTTGGGCTTGGTCTGCTCCGGCGGCATGTAGCGCGGGTCGCCGAGGATCCAACCGCCCTCCTCGGGGGCTTCGTCCTTGAGGTCTCGCGCCACGCCGAAGTCCAGCACCTTCACCGGTCGAAGCTGCGGGTCGTGCGGGTCCCGGCACACGTAGATGTTCGCGGGCTTGATGTCGCGATGCGCGATACCCCGCAGATGGATGTACTGCAGGGCGTCGAGCGTCTGCCGGAAGATCTCACACAGGACGTGCAACGGCACGCTGCGCCCTCGGTCCATCGCACCGCGAATGTCGGTGCCCTCGAGAAACTCCATCGCGAACCAGTACAGCCCGCGCTCCTTCATCGTGCCGACGTCGAGCACACTCACCAGGTTGGGATGCGTGAAGCTCCCCAGCAGCCTCGCCTCCAACCGAAAACGGCGCTGCTCGCCCTCGGGCACGTCGTGTTTCATCACCTTGAGGGCGACGTAGCGGTTCATGAAGGGGTCGAAGGCCTTGAAGACCTTGCCCATGCCCCCCTCGCCCAGCGGCTCGAGGACACGAAAGGTCTTCCCGAACGTGATGTCCGTGCCCGCGGGCAGGTCGGCCGTCGACTCCGGGCCAACGAGGCGTGGTTCGTCCTGTGCCAGAGCCTTGACCGTAGCCCACCGGGCCCTGTCCCGTCACCCGCCGACGTTATCCGCCGGCCCAGCCAGCTCAGGGCCGTGAGACGAGCCCGGTCCGTCCGTCGACGAGCCAGAGGCCGGAGGCCGACTCGACTTCGGCCGGGCCCGAGGTGCCTCGGCTCATGATGCGCGCGATCGATGCGGGGGCGGGCTGTGGTGCCGGAACACGGATTCGGTCCCCTTCGATTGCGCCAGGAGCATGCACCTCGGAGATGTTGAGCACCTCGGGGATCTTCGACTTCTTGGCCTCGTCCACGAGGACTTCGTAGTCCGGTCCGTCCTGCGCCACGCCCATGGCGTAGACGCGCGTTGCGATGATCGAGGATCGGCGACGACTCTTGCCGGGCGCCAGCTCGGCCACCGTGAACAGGTGGAAGGACGTATCCGGGGCCCGAGCCTGCAGCGCCTTCGCAGAAGCAAGCATCGCCGCGATTCGGTGGAACTCGACGGTGTCCTCGCCCACATCGCCCGCGAGCAGCTCCCGGTCCAGTACCCGTTCGGGCTCGAGCATCAAGGAGACGAGCAACCAACGCTTGGCGTACTTGGGATGCAGGTTGCCATCGACACCAACGCGGTCCCGACTCCACCGTACGAACAGGGCCTGCGCAGATCGACCACCGGGGTCGACATCGACCAAGGGCAAGATGATGTCGCCCTCGGCGGTACCGACGGACTGCGCCCCCTGCTCGTAGCCCAGACGGAGCGCACGCTGCAGGTTGAACAACATCGCACCCCGCTTCTGAATTCCGGCGAGGTCGCCCTCGGCGATCGGCCGAAACACGCCGGGCGGAGGCTCGGACGAGTTCCCGACCTGACCTATCCCTATGAACTCGTCTTTGTCGTTGTTCGAGTTCGAGGCGCACCCGGGCACGAGCAACGCTGCACCCAGACCCACGATCGTGTCGCGACGACGCACCCCGCGAACATACCCCGCGCTCGCCGGCATGCCTGGAGAATGCTTGCGGAACGCTCAGTGAATGCGGAACTTGCCGCCCCGCACCCGGACGATAGACAGCGCGGTGACAAGCTTGGTGTGCGCCTCTTCGAGCTCTTTGGCCTGCTTCGGGCTCTTGCCGTCGAGCTGTGTGGACAGGGCCGAGAACGCATCGTTCGCGGCCCGGTAGTACTCGCGCCACTCCCGCTGTTTGAGCGCGCGGGGCCGCTCAGCCTTGAGCTCAATCTCGGAGACTACAGCCTGGAATGCGTCCCGGGCTTCCTGCAGATCCGAGGCCGGCGCCGCCCCTGGGCCCGCGCCTTCGAACGTACTGAGGATGAGGGAGGCCCCGGTTCTGGGAAGCGCCGCGCGGCGCCGGGACTCGCGGTCAGTCTCGAACGACACCTTGCGATCAACCAGATTGCCATCCTCGTCCGCCACCATGCCCTCGGGCGCAGGCGGAGGCGCCGGGTTGTCCTGCATCAGCCAAACCAGGATGATGCCGACGCTGAGGGCCGCCCCGCCGCCCAACAGCAGCGAGCGCCACAGGGGCGGTTGAGAGGAGGGCGACGTGCTCATGGTGCGAACGGATCAACGGCCCGGGCGGCCGATGCTTTCACGACCCGCGGACCATAGCAGCCGGGGCAGCGTATGCTCGAGCACGCACGATTCCGTGACTTCCGATCCGCCGCACAACGACGACGACGACGCCATCGACGATCTCTATCGCGGGCCGCGCGAGGCTTTCATCGAGAATCGGAACGCGCTGGCTCGCCGGCTCCAGGACGACGGACTCCGTGAGCTTGCGGCGACGGTTCGGGCACTTGCGAAACCGAGCATCTCCGCCTGGACGGTCAACCAGCTGTGGTGGAAACACCGGGAAGCCTACGATGCGCTGCACGCGGCCGGAGCCGATCTGGCGGAGCTACAGCGACAGGCGGTGTCGGTCGCAGGGCAGCCCGCGAACGAGGCCCGGCGCGCCGCCATCCTCGCGCTGCGCAAGACCGCCGAGCAGCTCCTGACCGCCTCTGGGCATGCGACCTCGATCACGATGATGCGGCGGGTCACCCAGAGCCTGGAGGCCAGCGCAGCGGGCGGGAGCTTTGGCCCCACCGCCACCCTCGGGCGTCTGCATGGCGACCTTGCCCCGCCCGGCTTCGGTCAGGTCCAACAATTCGCGGCGCCTGCCTCCGCCCGCCTCAGCGCTCATGAGGCCCGCCGCGCATCGGCCGAGCTCGTCCGAGACCGAGCGGAAGCTGAGCTGAGCGATGCGCGCTCGGTCCTCAGAGCGGCAGAGCTCGCCGTGCAGGATGCCGATGCTGCGCTGGCCCGTGCGCAGCGGACGGTCGCAGAGGCGAATGCGACCCGCTCCCGGACCCAAGCCCGGGTCGACGCCGCCCAGGGCGAGCTGGAGTCCGCCCAGACCGCGGTTGAGCGTTTGCGCTGACACGTCGCCAACCCCACAACCAAAGAGAACGCGGACGGGGCACGAGCCGACCTCCCCTAACCTCGGGGGTCGCCTCGGGCACACCGCCCGCGAACGCTACGAACGTCTACTTGGGGCAGACGGTGATCTCGGGCCCTTGGCAGCCGAAGTCTTCGCAGTCGGTGAAGCCGTCACCGTCGTTGTCCATCTTGTCGCTGCACTGCTCGTCGCCAGTCTCACAGTTGGCGGCGGTGGCACAGCCGCTGTCTTCGCAGTCCGCGAAGCCGTCACCGTCGTTGTCCATCTGATCGGCGCACTGCTTGTCGCCGTTCTCGCAGTTCGGCTGGTCGGCGCAACCGAAGTCTTCGCAGTCGGTGAAGCCGTTGCCGTCGTTGTCCATCCCGTCGGCACACTCCTCGGCGGTGTTCTCGCCGCAGTCCCCGATCCCAGAACAGTCGAAGTCGTCGCAGTCGACGAAGCTATCACCGTCGTTGTCCATCCCGTCCCCGCACTGCTCCTCGGTCTTCGACGGATCAGCCTCGCAACCCCCAAGTCCGGCGCAGTCGAAGTCGTCGCAGTCCACGAACCCGTTGGCATTGTTGTCGCAGCCGTCCGAGCATGCGGCGTCGCTGTCTTCGGGCCCCTCTTCGGGGCAGACATCGGGCTGGCAGACGGTCACGCCGTTCTCCACCGAGCACCCGAAGTCTTCGCAATCGATGAACCCATCGCCGTCGTTGTCCATCCCGTCCGAGCACAGCTCATCGTTGTTCTCGCCCTCGCCGCCCGTCCCGTCCGTGGGATCGGTCGTCGTTGGGGTATCCGTGCTCCCGGTCGGAGTGTCCGTGGTCGGGTTGTCGGTCCCGGCCGTGGTGTTCTCCCCCGTGCTGGATGCGGTGGTGCCGTCGTCGGTCTCCGCGGCGGTGTCCGAATCCTCCTCGTCTTCGAGGGGACAGCCGAACGCGAGCGCGGGCAGGACAAGAAGGAAAGACAAGCGAGTGAGCCGAGCCATGGGCGGCTATGTACGCCGCACTCTCACCGACGACAAGTAGCGCCAGGTCCGCATGGAGCATGTGCTCCCAAGCACGCGAAACAACGGGTCCAATCGACAGCGCGTCGTCCGTGCTTCATAGTCGCCCCGCGCTTCGATGCGACACCGCCATCACCGCAGGGCCCTCTTTGTGGCCGCGCTCGCCGGCGCGACTTCGAGCCTCACCCCTACCGCGGCCTGGGCCCAACAAGCTCAGCTCGGGCTCCCAGGCCTCGTCGCGGCCACGCTCGCTCAGCCCGAGGGCCTCGTCCCCCCAGAGCTGACGAACAGCGTCACCGTCGAGTACCCCGAGGCCCTCGCGAACGAGCCTGAGCCTCCCGCCGGGCAGGTCGTCGTCAAGCTGACCATCGGGACCGACGGCGTTCCCAAGAACCTCGAGGTCGAATCCGGCGTCCACCCCACCCTCGACGCATTGGCCGTCAGCGCCGTCGAAAAGCTCCGGTGGAATGCCGCGACACTGGACGGCAAGCCCGTCGAGATCGTGACCCGTCTCAGCATCGACTTCACCCCGCCCGAGCCCGAGCCCGAGCCCGAGCCCGAGCCTGCCGCGGCCCCGGACCCGGACCCGGACCCGGACCCGGACCCGGACGGATCGGAGCCCACCCCCCCCGAGGTACAGGGACCGATTCGCATCCGCGGTGTCGTTCTCGAAGCCGGCCAGCGCACGCCGATCGTCGGCGCAACCATTGTCGTCATCCCTGCCGAAGCGGACGCCGAACTCGGCGAGATCGAGAAGAAGGACTACGCCGCACTCAAAGAACCGGTGTGGCAAGCCCAAGGCGTCAGCGACGAAAGCGGCGCGTTCGAGATCAGCGGAGTCGGCGATGGCAAGGCCAAGGTCATCGTGCTCGCGCCAGGGTACGAGCGCATCGAATTCGTCGAGGCCCTCTACGAGGGCATGGAGATCGAGGTCAAGTACTACGTCTCGCGCTCGCCGACGAACCCCTTCCGCACGGTCGTCGACGTCAAGAACCGGCGCGAAGAGGTGGCACGCCGCACCATCACGGCCGCCGAGATCAACGTGCTGCCCGGTACGCAGGGCGACGCGCTCAAGGCCATCCAGAACTTCCCCGGCGTGGCCCGAGCTCCATTCGGCGCCGGTCTACTTGCGATTCGCGGCACCGGGCCCAACGACTCGGCCGTCTACCTCGGCTACCACGAGATCCCCACGCTGTTTCACTTCGGGGGTCTCACGTCGGTCTTCAACTCCGACATCATCGAGCAGATCGACTTCATCCCCGGCAACTACGACTCACGCTACGGCGACGCCATCGGCGGCATCGTCAACGTGACGCCTCGCCGAGGACGTCGCGACGGTTACCACGGCTACATCGACTCCGACGTCTTCGACACCGGGATCCTGTTCGAAGGTCCGGTCGGCAAGGGCTCGTTCGCGGTGTCGGGACGGCGCAGCTACATCGACTTTCTGCTGCCGGTCTTCCTGCCCGATGACGCAGGCCTCGACCTCACGATCGCGCCTCGCTACTACGACTATCAGGTCCTGTTCGACTATCCCCTCGCAGGAGGCAACTTCAGCATCCGCGGGTTCGGATCCGACGACCGCACCAAGGTCGTCGCGGCCAGCGCGAACGACGTCGAACCGGACCAACGCAACCAGTTCGAGACGACGCAGTACTTTCACCGCGCCGACATCGCGTACACGAAGAAGCAGGGGCCGTGGTCCTTCCTGGTCTCGCCCAGCTACCGGTACGACTACTTCGACTTGGGCATCGGCGAGTTCTTGTCCTTCGGGCTGAAGGTTCACAACTTCAACGGTCGCGCCGAAGCCAGGGCCCAGCTCTCCAAGCGGCACGCGATCACCTTCGGCACCGAGTTCCAGTCGTTCCTGTTCAACGTCGACGTCAAGGCGCCACCGCTGCCCGACAGCAACGGCGGCTCGACGACCGACTCCTTCGACGTCAACATCAACGACTACACGGCGATCCCGGCGCTCTACACCACCGGTGAGATCGGCATTTCCGAAGACTTCACCTTCTATCCAGGGGTTCGGGTCGCGTACTATGCCTCGCCGTACTACACCGCCACGGTCGACCCCCGGCTACGCTTTGGATGGCAGGTCGCCGACCGCACCACGCTCAAGGGCGGGACTGGCATCTACTCCCAGGCGCCGCAACCGGTCGAGTCCAGCGCCACCTTCGGCAACCCCCGACTCGGGCCCGAGCGTGCGGTCCAAAACAGCCTGGGCATCACGCAGGAGTTCGACTACGGCATCGAGCTCGACGCCACGGCGTTCTACAACTACCTCTGGGACAACGTCGGTGAATCCCCCAACGTCGTCACGCGTCCCGACGGCACGATCGGTCCGGAGAACTTCGCCAACTCGCGGGTCGGTCGCGTCTATGGCCTCGAGCTCCTGGCGCGCAAGCAGCTCACCGGCAACGTGTTCGGATGGATCGCCTACACCCTCAGCCGCAGTGAGCGACGAGACTCGTCCTCGGATCCGTACGCGGTCTTCGACTTCGATCAGACCCACATCCTGACGCTGATCGGCTCGTACAAGCTGCCCAAGAACTGGACCGTGGGCGCTCGCTTCCGCGTGGTCTCCGGCAACCCGAATACCCCTGTCGTCGGCAGTCAGTACGATGCAACCGGGGGCTTCTACGTGCAGAACGACGGCGCGACGAACAGCGAGCGATTCCCCGTCTTCCACCAGGCTGACATCCGCGTCGACAAGGCGTGGATCTGGAAACTCGCCAGCCTCACGCTCTACCTCGACGTTCAGAACGTCTACAACGCCCAGAACACCGAGTTCTGGAACTACTCGTTCGACTTCAACCAGCGATCGCAAATCGCCAGCCTTCCGATCATCCCGTCGATCGGCACCAAGATCGAGTTCTGATGTCTCACCTCCGCCCCTGTGTCGCAGTTCTGGCAACGGCCGTGGTCACCGCTGCCTGCGGCGAGGGCCTGCCCCTCGAGGAACGCATCGCCGGCGTCCGGCCGCTCGCGGTCCGGGTCGAGATCGATGACCCCGATCGGGAGGATGGAGACCCGGTACGTACCGAGGGCTTGCCGTTCGACAACGTACGAATCTACCCGTTCATCGCCGATATCGATGGACCGTTCGAGCTGCCGAGGGTCGAGCAGGACCTCCAGCCTCGCTGGCTGGCGTGCAACCTTGCCCCCGGCGAGGGCCTGGGAAGTTGCCTGTCCAACACCGCCCCGTTGAGTCCCTCTGACCTCCCGCAGTGCCCACCGGTCGATCTCGGCGCAGTGGACCCGGACGCAGGCGAGTTCCCTACGTTCCCAAGCCCCTGCGAGCTGACGACCGGCACCCCGTCCCAGCCGGAGTTCACCATCCCGTTCGACCCCGTGTACCTGTTCGGCGGGGACATCGAGGTCACGATGGTCGCGCATCTCCCCGACGAGGGCGACACCGACACTTGTGTCGAGCAGGTCCTCGCTGGAACGAACAACTTCGAGTCTGGGTGTCTGTACGTCACATCGCGTGTCCCGGTCGGCCCGGATTCGGTGCTCATCGACCTCGCCGCGCAGTTCGGGCTCCCAGAGGTCGAAGGTCTTGGCGAGGTTCCCGACCCTCTGCCCGACGCCGACACGCACCCACGCATCCAGAACTTCGTGGTGCGCGAACTCGACGAGAGTGGCAACGAGGTCGCCGTGTTCCAGGTGGAGCGCGGTGGTGTCATCACCGTTGCGGCCGGCCACCAACTCGACATCGAAACCCAGGCCCCCGAGGATGACCTGCAGACCTACCCCATCCCCACCGAGGATGGGTTTGTCGACGACCAGGAAGCCTACACCGGGCTCTGGTACACCACCTGGGGAACGCTCCTGAGCAGCAGCAGTGACGACCCGTTGTCACTCAACTCGTGGACGCTGCAGCGCGGCGAGCAGGACGAGGAGGGGGACCTCCCTCCGGGCGAGCGCGCCACGCTGTTCTACGTCCTACGCGATGGACGCAACGGCGTGGACTGGTGGTGGTTCCACGCCGACGTCACCCCCTGACCCCTCTGCCCCCCTCTGAGTGAAGCAGGGGGAACGCGGGCCTCACAGCCCGAGCATGCGCAGCAGCGGCCCGATGATCGGCAGTGACTTGAGGATGCCCATGATGCCGGTCGATGGAGCTCGGACCGCGACCGCCGGGACGGAGACCGGACTGACGGACGCCACAGCCGCAACGGCGCCCGCGACCGGGGAGCTGTAGTCCCAGTCATCGAGCGCTTCCTGCATGTCACAGAGGGTCTCGCGGTAGTCGTCGATGAGCGAGCGGAGCTGGACCTTCTTGAGTTCGTCTGTCGCTTGAGGAAACGCTTGATTGACCCGCTCCGCCCGCGGCTGCAAGCGCGCCATCGCTTGGCGAATCGCATGCAGTGCCGCCTCGTTCTGCTGAGGACTCATGAACGCCTCCGCGGCCAGGTCCTTCAGCGGGCCGTACACGAGATCGCTGGTCCCCTGCTGTGCCTCCTCGTCGTCCGCAAGCTTGGACCAAGCATGGATGTCCATCGCATCGGGAGGGCAGTCGAGCGCCATCATTCCAGGTCGGTCGTCTCCGGCACCTTGGCTGAGGATCCGCAACGCCTCGTCGTAGGCACGCTGCGTCAGCTGACGCATCCGTGGGTCTCCTCGCTCGTCCTCGTTGAGGTCCCAGATCCGGACCATCTCGCGGACCCCGCGAGCACGAACACGGACGTCGGCGTGGTCGAAGAACTCCAGCGCGTTGTCCAGCGTGAGTTCCTTGGACATGCCTCCGCCGCGTCCCTGGCTGGCCGCCGCATCCTCGAGGTGGCGAGCGGTCGCTGCTTCCATGGAGGCCTGGTGGTTCGGGGCCCACTTCTGGTAGAGCTGCCCAAACTGAATCATGACCGGGTCGGTCGGGCTGCAGTTGCTCATCTTCTGGCCCCACGCCGCCTGGGCGCGCTGCCACTGATCCATCGTGATGCCCTCGCCGGCAACGAGCCCTTCGATGGCCGCTCCGGTCTGACTCTGGGCGCTGATCTTCGCGTAGGACTCGAGGGACAAGCCCTCCATCGACTCTCCGGCCACGTTCGGCTGGTTGGCCATCAACTGCCGCTGGCGGACCTGGCCCATGTACATGTGGAACTTCGCTCCGAGGGTCGGATCATTCTCTGTGACCTGATGCCAGTCGTTCCACACCTGCGCCCACGTGTTCTCCGTGAGGCCTTTTGAGCGCAGGAACTGTTGGAACGGTGCCTGGAAGCCGGGCTCGCCGAGCTCCGTCTTGAGCATGCTCATGCGGGTCATGATCTCCGCACAGTCGGCGAGTGAGTAACCGTTTCGCTTTTGTTCGAGGGGGTCCATTGATCGTCTCTTCCGGGATGAAATCAGTCCGCCAGTCGCCGCCGCAGCACTGAAGAACGGCGTTCAACTAGCGACCCGAGAACATTGCAAACCGCGGGCCACCCCAAGACCCACCAGATCATCTGTGCCCAGAAGCCCCAGGCACCCAAGTTGGGCAACACCATTGCTCAACACGGGCAGCGGCTTGCGCATCGGGTTCGACCGACGCTCGGCGCCCACTCAGCTCTCGAAGTCGCGATCGAGCACCGTCTTACGCCCGTCTTCTTTGGCTCGCTCGACGGCCTTCATGCACAGCTGCCGCACTTCTTCCGACAACGGCTCCAACACCCCCTCGGACGTATTGAAGCCCCATGTTTCCCGAATGAAGTGTTTGAGCCGGCTGGCCACGATCAACACCTCGCGCGGGCCTTCGGGCACGGGCGTTGGTTTCGCGCCAACGACTCGGCGACGGGGTGCACCACCCTTGGCGGCGGGGCTTGAAGTCGCTCCTGAAGTCGTGACGACCCGCCGCGTCGGCTTGTCGCCGCCCTCCTGCTCCGCCGTCCACTGCGCCTGCGTCGGCGCCCTCTCTTCCTCGGCCCATGCCTCACGATGGCGCATCAGCGGAAGGTGAGCCTCCCAGCAGTCGACCGAGCAGAAAAACATCCCGGTCCTCTTGCGACGGCACGTCGACACGTTGCAGAGGTAGTACGTCGCCTCGAAGGCGATGTCCTTCTTGCAAGTACTGCAGTGCTTCCAGGTCGCCATCGTTCGACTACTTCTTCCTCTTGCCGTAGGTCTTCTTCGGGTGCGGGAGCAGGTCGCCCTCGAACAGGAAACCGAGTACGACATACGGCACGGCGCCGTTCACATCGGCCCCCGTCCGGTACCGGTGCCGCGCCCACCATTGGCTGAGCAAGATGATCGTCGGCTTGTTGAAGCGACGCTCTGGCTTGTCGTAGATGGTGTACAGGACCGCCGGTCCGATCCGGTGCGTCGGTCCATTGGGCTTCGTGATCGGCTCTCCCGACTGGAAGTGGCGGTCCTTGTAGAACGCTTGGGTGAGCGTGTAGCGACCGCCGACCTTGAGCCCAAACTTGAACAGGTACAGCAGGTCCAGGTCGTTGGTCAGCGACCAGCCACCGTCGGGCACCAGGATGTCGAGGGTCTGGTCGTAGAAGACGTTGCCGCCGTCGCGCAACTTGAAGTCGGTGTAGTAGCCCTTGAGGTTGTCCCGGACCGCGATGGGCCCAGCCTTGGCCTGCAGGAGCGCGGAGAGCGTGACCATGCTGCCGTAGGTCGGGTACGACGCGCCGTCTTCGTCGTTGGCCTCGAGCTGGGTGTCGGAGTAGTTCGCCGCCGGGGTCCCGAACGACTGCATCTGGTTGAACGTGCCGTAGTACCCGATGAAGTCGTACGTCGCGGTGAGGTTGAGGATCGCCAGCGGTGAGAACTCGACCTGCGGGCCCACGCGGCTGTACGCCGGGGACACGAACGTGTGCAGCTTGACTCCGAGGTACGCAGGCTCGAACAACGCGCCGCGCTTCTCGTACAGACGCATCGCCCAGCCCATGGCGTTCTCGTTGACGAGACCCAGTGGGTTGTAGCGAAGCGCAAACAGGTTCTTGTAGACGAGTCGGTGTTTGGGCGCGAGCAGGGACAGCGGGGCCGGCTCCAGCGCATCCATCGCCGAGGACAGCTCGGGCTCGGGTTCGGGCTCCGACTCCGGCTCCGGCTCCGGCTCCGGCTCCGGCTCGGCGCCCTCTGCCGCGGGTTGGGGGTTCTCCTCGGTGCCAGGTTCGGCCGGCACATCCTGCTCCGCGACCGAGGGGTCGCCAGCCGGCGTGTCCTCCGCCGGTGCGGCCGGGCCACCATCAGAGGAGCCGTCCGGTTCAGCGGCGGTCGCCGCCGCAGCCGGCTCCGCTGGGGGCTCGACATCTGCCGGAGCGAACGCGCACACCAACCACATCGACCAACTCAGGCTCAGCATCGGGCGCCACGATACACCCGCCGCCCGACGCGGTGCCATCCCCGCGTTTCGTCGGCCGGGCGGCCCGATGCGTCACGCGTTGCCGGAGTGCAGCCCGAGCGATCTCAGCGCTCGCCGTGGACTTCGTCCAGAGACATCACCTGAGTGCTCTCGTTGGGGTCGGTCTCCCCGGAGACGGCCCCGCTCCCGTCCGGCACGCTCACGCCTTGTTCCTCGGCGATCCGCCGCACGATCATCGGGTCGAGCTGGAGCTTTCGCGCCAGATCCTCGATCGAGCCCAGCTCGCCCGTCGGGCACGTGCGAAGCTGGTGAACGAGCGAGTCCACCTTCGCGCGGGTCATCCGATCCATCGACGCCATTGTGACGTGTGGGCCCGCCGCAGCGCAATCATGGACGCTCAATCTTGCGGCCAGGGATCCTGCGCTGGTGGCGGAGCATCCATCGGAGCCTCAACCCCACGAGCTTCGAGGTTGTCGATGAAAAGGTCGACGTAGCGCAGGTCGTCCTCGATGTCGGCGTCGGGATTCACCGCGAGCCACGCCGCGACAGCCTCACCCAACGGCTCGAGGACCTGCAGAGCAGCCAGCCCGTCCCCGGCGGCGGCACGGACTGCCGCCATCTCAAACCCGGCGTAGAGGTTGAGCGTGACGAACGCCTTCTGCGTTCCGTCGGCTTCGAAGAACCCCTCTTGCGGCGTCTGCCCTGGGTCGAGCGGCGAGCGAATCTCGACTTCTTGCTCCACGCGCGTGTCCCCCCATGGCGTGTCGTACGCGATGCGCAGGGTGCCGACATCGGCGCCGGTCGCTCCGGGCTCGGGGGTGAGTTCCAGGACCATCGCACCGCCGCCTCCGCGCCGGCCTCCTTCGTTGTCGCTGGCGGAAACCCGGTGTGCGAGTTGGAGCGAGGGAATCTCGATGCGCGTACGACCCGGAGTGACCACAGCCCGTTGTGTGCCGAACACCCCACGCAACTCGTAGCCCTGCGCCACCTCAGCGTCGATGACCACGTTGCGCGCCAGCGGCAGCAAGAATGCCTGCGCCTCCTCGACGAACACCTCTTCGACCGCTGCAGGGTCTTCCACGAAGTAGAACGCCCCGCCCCCGGTCTCCGCCAACCCGCGCATCAACACGGGGTCGAACGCCTCCCCCATGCCGATCGTGGAGAGCGAGATACCACGCGCGGCGTATGCCTCGGCCAGCGTCAGCACCCGGGCGTCGTTGACCACACCGGTGGTCGACTCGCCGTCGGAGAGCAGCAAGACCCGGTTCTGTCGCAGCGGATCGACGGAAGCGTCGACGTACTCCAGGGCTGCTCGCAGGCCGCCGTAGATGTCGGTTCGCCCCTGCGCCGAGACCGATTCGATCGCCTCGGTCAACGCCGGGTCATCGCCGGAGAGCCCTTGCGCCAACACCTCGGCGCCGTCGGAGAACGCGATCAATGTGACGCTGTCCTGTGGCCGCAGCACCTGCTGCATCTCGAGCAGCCCACTGCGGACGTAGTCGATGGGCGCGCCCAGCATCGACCCGCTGGTGTCGATGGCGATCGCGAGGTTGAGCGGAGGCCGCGGCATCGACTCGATATCGATGGGCGTCGTCATCCCCATCATGACCATCGTGCAGTTGTTGCCGTTGACCATGTTGCCCATGACCGCGAGCGACCCCTGCAAGCAGACATCGTCATCGCAGGTCGCCGGACCCAGATCGATGCGATGCTCAGCGAAGAAGCCAACGTCATCGAGAGTTTCCGGACCGGGGATGTTGCCGTCCTCGAGAATCTGTCGGAACTGCCCAAAATCCTGGGCACCGCCCTGCCCGACCGCCGGACCGACGCCATCGTCTGGTGGGGATTCGGAGCCGCCTGTGACCGTCGGGTCCGCGCCCGCGGACCCGCTCCCGGCCGAGCCGTCGTCCGCACCGGAGTCGGCATCACAGCCACCGATTCCACACAGCGCGATTGCCAGCGCGCCCATCCACATTCGTTTGGTCATCATTCTCCCTCCACTTCGCTCTGCGTCATCACGACCGCCAGGTCCGGGCCCAACACATCGGGTCCCAGTGCACACTCCGGGTCGAGCGCGACGCGTTCTTGCGCAGCCATGACCGCCACCGCCGTCTGCAAGCTCGTCTGTGGCAGCATCAGACCCGACACCGATTCTCCGGCCGCCAGGGACACCTCGGCCCCCTCCGCGACTTGGAGCACCACCGTGCCCACCTTCGCGACCGTGCCGCAGCTCCCGGCCACGTCGAAGCCGCAGTCATCGTCACTCTCGTATCGTATCGAGAGACCCTGCACACTCGGTGAGTCCGAGGCTCGGTAGGCTTGCATCCGGCGCGTCACCGATCCCTCGAGGTCCTGCGCGGTGACTTCGACGGCATCCAAGCCGGTGCCAAACACGGGTCGAACGATGAGTGCGTCACCAGGTACGAACGGCCACGAGGTCTCGGGGATGCACACAAACCAGGGGCTCGCGGGCGTCTCGCCATCGTCGCTGAGCACGACGGCTCCGCATCCATCGGGGCCCCACGAAGCGTCCAGCAACACCCCGCCGGTCGGCAGCGGGTCTCCCCATTCGAGACGTCTGCCATCTTCGATCGGTGCGCAGTGTTCGACGCCACGGGCGGGGTCATCGGGCAGGAACAAGAACGACCCTTCGCCCTCGAAGCGCAGCCCCGTCCCGTCCGGGATCAAACGAACGACTCCGTTGCCCACGGGTTCCTCGCCGGAGATGAACTCGGTGGACAGCGCCCCCGCGCTCCAGACCAACCACCGGGGCGCGGCGCCGTCTGCCTCGAGGCGAATGACCTCGCACGGCCGACCAGGCGTGCTGTCCAAGCCAAGGCTGTCGCCGGGCGGAATGGTCCAGCTCTGCGAAGCGCCCAGCAGCGCCTCCGTCAGCAGCGCGCCGGGGTTACTCTGGATGCTGGCACAATCGACATCGACCGCGGGTGCCAAGCGCCGAAGCCGAACGACCGAGTCCGCCGAGCGAGTGTTGTGCAACACGACGGACGCGAACTGCGGCTGGAGCTCGGGCTCGAAGTCGGGCCCTTGCGTCGTCGTTGGCCCCGGTGGCTCCCCCTCGACCTCCGGGGCGCTCGTGGCGACGCAGACGAGCAAGGCGGCGGCACCAACGGCGACCTCAGCGAGTGCGCGACGGCGGGGATTCAGAGCAAGCACGTCGGGGTAGTGCCCCTCGCCCCCCGGACGATCACGCGCGGCCGAGATCGGCGCGCGGGATGCCCCCTGGTCATATCAAGCCCCAAAGGGGCATCCGCCCGCTCAGCGGGACTTGCCGACCAACACGCCGACCAGCCGGAGCAGGCCGTCGAGGTCGCGGATCTCGTCGTCGAACCGCGGCGCGCGAACCTGCGCGCAATCCGACTCGAGCTCTGCGGCGAGGCCAGCGACGATGGTGTCGAACCGGGCGTTTTCCTGCGCCGCTTCGGCCCGCATCGTCCGCAGGTCTCTCAAGAGACCCTTGGGGTCTGGGACACTGGGCAGGTGCGGAGTCAAGGCGCCTGCCCGGGCATCGAGGTCGTCGTCCCGGAGCGCCGAGACCCGCGCGAGAGGATCCGAGGGCTCCAGCGGCAGGTAGCTCTGGTTGAACACGACCCCCGAAACCGGAGCCTTTCGACGCTCGAGATCGTGGCGCAACCAAGCGGCATCGTCCGCGCTCGAGGGGTTTGCGGAGCTGACCAGGACGAAGCTCGTCGAGGGGTCACGCAGGCTGGCATCGACCAACGTCGCACGGGACGCGAACCCTTCGCGAAGCGTGGCGAAGGCCTCGAGGAACGCGACGATCTCGTCGAGAAGCTTGCGGCCGGTGATCAATCCAAGCATGCGCTTGGCCACCGCACCGCCGCTGGCGATGAGCCGATCGCGAATGCCCTTGGGGCTCTCCCCGGGGAGGAACCACTCGACGAAACGACTATCGAGGAAGTTTGCCAGAGACATCGGCGCATCGAGGATGTCGAGCGCGTTCCGGGCGGGGGGGGTGTCGAGCACGACCAGGTCGTAGTCGTGGTTCTCCATCGCGTCGTACAGCCGCTCCATCGCCACGTAGGCGTGAGAGCGCGCGAGCGAGCGCGAGACCGCTTGAAACACGCGGTTGTCGAGGATGCGCTGGTGGGTGGATTCGTCGGGCGAGACGCGGCGGATCAGCGAGGCATAGCTGGCCGCGGTGTCGACCATGGCAGCGTGAAGCGGCGCTGTGGCCCCGCCATCGGGAAGCTCGGGCAGGGACTCGACCGGGACCGGACGAATCTCGTCGTCGAGACCGGGCAGCCCCAGGGCGTCCGCGAGTCGCCGCGCGGGGTCGATGGTGAGCACCACCGTCTTGCGACCCGCACGCGCGCCCGCCAACCCGACGGCTGCGGAGACGGTCGTCTTGCCAACCCCGCCAGGACCCACGCAGACGATGAGCGACTGTTCTCGGACGAGCTTGTCGAGACTCATGATGCACCTCCGGCCGCGAGCGCTCCGAGTCGGCCAAGGACCGCCCCATCCATGCGAGCGGCGGGCAGCTGAGGAAGCTCGACGATCGGCAACGGCACGTGTTCCCGTAGGCGGTCGATCTGCGCGCGCGCGGCGGCTGACTGACGTTGCACCGTGCGGGCCCACGCAACATCGGCCAGTACGTCCGGGCGGCCAACGGAGCGAGCCGCCGCCTCCACACTGTCCAACGATGCGACCTCCGGCTCTGAGAGCCCCGCGGGCGGCATGCGGTTGGCGAACACCGAGCCGAACGAGATCAGCCCTCGCCCCTGCAGTTTTTTGTAGAGCTCGATCGTCTCGGTCACCGGCAACTCGGCGGGGGTCGCGGTGAGGCACAACCGGGTGATCTCGGGGTCGGCGAGCATCTGTGCGGTCTCCTCGACCAGACGCTTCATCGGGCCCGCGCCCATGATGCTGTCGATGACGCTGTGCAACTCGAGGAACATCAGCGCGTGGCCGGTGGCATCGAGGTCGACGAAGATCGGCCCCCACCGACGGGCCCCCGAGCTGAGGGTCTCGGCCTCGAGCTGGCGAAGCTTGTTGAGGGTGGCGATCTCCCCAACCGCGGGCATCGCCGCGAACAATCGTTCGAGGACTTTGTTTTGGACGATCGACTTCGCGACGCGTTTCGAGGGGATGTGCTCGATCATGTAGTCGAGCACGGCTCCGTCGACATCCACGCTCATCGCATGGACACCCAGCCCGACGTCTCGGGGAGCAAACCCGATGTCGTCCATCCCGAAGACACTCCGCATGGACTCGCGATGGCCGAGTTCGACGACCAGGGGCCTCATGCCGAGCGACGCGGCGTGAACCGCGAGCGCAGCCACGAGCGTGGTCTTGCCGACGCCGCCCTTGCCGGTCATCAGGACAAAACGGCGCTGCAGGAGGGCCGATTGCGGGGAATCCACCAAGCTGCACGTAGCGCACCCGGCCCCGAAAGACAATCGCGCGCGCTGTCCGCGGCCGATCCCGGTGGGTTTGACGCGGATTCTGCGTCGGTGCTAGTTCGCGTTCGTGGCGCAGAAACACCCGGCCGGTCTTTACCGGCTGTTCTTCACCGAGATGTGGGAACGCCTGGCGTTCTACACGATGCTGAACATCCTGCTCCTCTACACGACGGACAGCGAGCGGGGCGGCCTGGGTCTGACGTCGGCCGAGGGCAACGAAATCTACGGGCTGTATCTGGCCTTCGTCTACTTCACGCCGTTCCCCGGCGGGATGTTGGCGGACCGCTACCTCGGCTACCGCAAAGCCGTGTTCATCGGCGCGGTGTTCATGTCCGGTGGTTTGTTCCTGATGAGCATCCCGGGGTCCACGTACTTCATCACGGGACTGGTCGGACTCATCGTCGGCAACGGTTTCTTCAAGCCGAACATCTCGGTGATGGTCGGCAACCTCTACGAGGCGGGTGACCCGAAGCGGGACGCCGGTTTCAACATCTTCTACATGGGCATCAACATCGGCGCGTTCGTGGCGTCGTTCTTGAGCTCCGCGGTGCGCAACAGCGCAGGTTGGCTGTGGACGTTCCGCGTCGCCGCCATCGGCCTCGTTGTCGCGATGGTCGTGCTGGCCCTGAGCTGGAAGATGCTGGAGAAAGCGGACCGTCCTCCCGAGAAGGACCCGAACGCAGCCAGTTTTGGTGCGGTGTTCGTCAAGATCCTGCTCCCCGCGCTTGGCGCAGGCATGGTCGGATTCCTCATCGGACAAAACGTGATGCCCGACGGCCCCGTGCGCCCCGCTGTGCTCGGCTTCCTCGTCGGCATGATCCCGGTCGTCATCTTCTTCGTTCGTATGGGCACGACCGCCCCGATCAAGGAAAAAGCCGGATTGCTGGCGCTGCTGCCCATCTACGTGGCTGGCGGGACATTCTTCATGATCCTGCACCTCAACGGATCTGCCATGACGCAGTGGGCCCGTGACAACACCGACCGCACTGGTGGCGTCGCGGCAGCGGAGGCTGCCGGGTCCGTCTTCTCGACCGTGTTCTTCACCGAGGTGAAGTTCACGCAAGAGGGATTCCCCAGCTACTACCCCAACGCCGGGCCCGACACACCGCGCCCCGACCCGCGGACCCTGCTCGCGGTGGACGACAAGTCTGCAGCCGCGATGTACGGGCAACAAAAGCTCGACGACAAGGCGGTCGCAGCGATTGCCGCAGCCGCACCCGACGTGCAGGTTCAGGAACTCGCTCTCGATGACAAGGGACCCCTGTCGGCTCGTGCCGCGGCGGTCTATCCGGATGTCGAGATCGAGACCTCGGACGATGGACACGGCGGCTCGGTCACCAAAGCCAAGGTCCCCGATGGGGCCAAGCCCTCCAAGCGGGTCGCGTTCGTTCGCCAGGTCGATGGCAAGCCGCTCGCGGTCTACATCGTCGAGCGTTCGTTGTACTCGGAGATCTACGATGGCTACGAGAAGCGGTTTGGGAAAGACCCGCAACTGCTCGCACCCGGTGCGTTTGTCACCATCGTTTCGCCCGAGCTGTACCAGTCGTTCAACGCGCTGTTCGTCGTCGCGTTCACCCCGCTCATCGTGATCTTCTTCGGACGTCTCGGCGCCCGAGGCATCCAGATCTCGACCGCGCGCAAGGTGTTCTGGGGGCTGGTGCTCACCACCGCCAGCATGGTCTTGATGGCCGCCGCTGGGCTGATGAGCGACGGCGGCTCGCTGAAGGTCTCCGGCATGTGGCTGGTGGGCTTCTACGGGGTCGTGACGATCGGCGAGTTACTCCTGTCTCCCATGGGGTTGTCGTTGGTCACCAAACTCACACCGGCGCGTCTCGTCGGTCTGGCGATGGGTGGCTGGTTCATGGCGACGGCCTTCGGCAACAACCTCTCGGGGTTCTTTGGGGGCATTCAAGGCTCGCTCTCGCCGGTTTCGTTCTTCATGGTCCTCGCTGGGCTGGCGGGCGCGTCGGCGTTGTTCATCCGCTTCCTGCTCCCGCGCCTGGACAAGACGCTCTCGGACTACGGGGCCTGAATCACCCCGACCTGTAGGTTCGATACCCGCCATGGCCCCACAACGCTATGCTTGCGACGTGTCTGCACGTCCGTTCGTCCGGCGCTTCATCAGCCCGCCCCTCGCCGTGGCTTTGGCTTGCCCGGCGGGTGTCGCTGTGTCGTTCGTGCCCACCACCGTCATCGCAGCGCCCGCCGCTGCCGACGGAGACGACGAGGAGGCACAACTCGCCGAGGCCCGCGAGATGTTCGAGCGCGGTCGCTCGAAGTACGACACGTTCGATTACGAAGGTGCGATCGACGTGTGGCAACAGGCGATGGCGAAGGTGCCGCCGAGCCAAGCCGGGGTTCGCAACGCGATGGTCTACAACATCGCGCTCGCCCGAGAGAAGGCGTTCGACGTCGACAAAGACGTCGCCCACCTGAGGCAGGCCGTACTGCTGCTCGAGCAGTGGGTCGGCAGCTACAAGGCGATGTTCAAGAAGACGCCCGAGACCGTCACCGAGGTCGGCAAGGCGCAGCAGCGGATCAAGGACCTCAACGCCCGCATCAAGCGGATCGAAGCGGGCGAGGACACCACCACCTCGGCCGTACCCGCCGACGACGCCAACGCCGGCGCGAGCATCGAGTTCGACACCGGCTACACGCCTCCGCCCGAGGTGATGCGTGAGCAGAAGAAGGCCAAGGCGAGCAACCGCACCGAGGGGATGATTGCCGCGGGTTGGACCGTCGGAGGCATCGGCGGGCTCTTTTTCCTGGCCGGCGCCGGAGCCACAGCGGGTACCGCCCGCACCCCCGGCCAGGAAGGCTTGGGCGCCAGCATCGGCACCCTCGTCTTCGGAACCGCTCTGCTCGTGACCGGCGGCATCCTGCTCGGCAAGGGCTACAAAGAGAAGAAAGCGGTCGAGCAGGGGCAGTACTCCGTCGCCCCATACCTCAACCGCCAAGGCGGCGGCGCTGCGTTCAGCATGCGGTTCTAGCAAGCGATTCGCGACCCCTGTCGCGAGTCGCGTAGAGCCGGCAGCGAATCGCGCCCTCGCGATTTGCGTGGCTCCAACCGCCGGCACCACCCTACCGCCCGCCTCGTCACAGGCCCCCCGAAGGGCGACCGCGAGGCCTCACCCCCCAGTCTCCGGCTCAGCGCCACCGGGAGTTTCCGCCGCTTGACGCTCTTCCGCTGGACCCTTCTCCGCTGGACCCTTCTCCGCTGGACCCTTCTCCGCTGGACCCTTCTCCGCTGGACCCTCTTCCGCTGGACCCCTCGCCGCGACCGGCTTGGCCTCTCCGCCTTTCGCGGGTGCAGGTGCTTGCTCCGGCTCGGCCTCTTCCTCGCCGCCTGTGGGTGCCATCATCGGCAGGAAGCTGTTGGAGATTCCCTGTACCGCCGCGACCCGTCGGTTCCGCTGAACCTCCCAGGCGGAAGGCGGATCCGCCTCGTTCCACGCCTCGAACTGAGCCTTCTGGGCGGCGCTCAGGGGCAGCCCGTCGCCGTAGGTGTCCTGCATGTACAGGTACGCCCGGGCGATTTCACCGCGCGTCCCCTCGTCGGGCTCGGCCCGCCGGAGTGAGCGGTCGACCTCGAAGTCGCACGCCCCGTACATCCGAGTCTCGCCGTCGAGTTCACCGAAGTCGAAGTCGGAACGATCGGCCTGCAGTTCGCCGACGGCCGGCACGAGGTTTTGCAAGTCGAGCTCCATCGCGCGGAACTCCTCGTCCACTTCGCGGCAGCAACGAACCCCAGAAAAAGCGACGCCTGCTTCGTCTTTGCAGATTGGCTCCCGCCAGCAGGATCGATGTTGCCCGAAGGCCCGGTTGGGCACGACGCGGTCCCATGCCACGCGCTTGGAGAGACTCTCATCCGCCCGGGTCTTGTAGCCGCACGTCCCGCGGGCAATGCGGTGTTGCGGTGTGTAGGCGCAGTTGCAGTAGAACGTTCGGCGATGCTGGCTGTGGATCTCTGCCGCAGCCTCGATCACCTCTTCGAGCGAGCCGAGAGTCTTGGGAAGCGCCTTCGGTGGCGGCTCCGGGTCGGGCTCCACCACCGGTTCGGGCGCTGGCTTGGGCGCTGGCTTGGCTTGTGCCCTGGACTCCGCATCGGCGTCGGACTTCGCAGGCTCCCCGCCGCACGAAGCGGCTCCCACCCAGAGGCAAAGCGCGAGCGAGGTCGCGATGTGTCGCATCGTGTATGGGAAAGTCATGCCGAGTGGGGCGGAGAGTAGCCGCAAAAAGGCCGCACGCGCGAGCCCAGGGGGATGTACGGCCCGCGAGCCAGAAGGACGATGCAGCCCCCCCACGCGCGCGGTCGCTTGCGCAGGTCGCGGGCGCCCTACCCCACTGGCGGCGGCTGCGGGGGCGGGGTGTCGTGGCAGACCCCGATCTCGAGGATCATGTACAGCAGCGCCAGCTCTTGGGGACTCAGTCCCGCATGGGCCACGGACGAGGTCTCGAACGTGCTGTACATCATCCGGCCGCAACCGAACTGGCCGACGAACGCCATCGGCCGGCTGCTCCCAGCATCGCTGCAGCTCGTGCACGGGCCATCGACGTAGGTGTACGGCCCGACGTTGACCTGCTCGCCTTCGTCGTTCTCAACCATGACCTCGTGCACCGCGTCGATGCCGGAGTAGTTGAGCTCCAGCTCGACGTTGGGGAGCTGGTTGAGCGTCGGGTAGCCACCGCCGATGTCCTTGAGCGCGGCCGGCAGGGCCTGCAACCACGCCAGCATGTCCGCGTCGAGCACCTGCCCGACAACATCGTAGGCCGGCTGCAGGTCGGGCATCGCCTCGTTGTGAAAGTCGACGTAGGGGTCGAACGGTACCGAGATGTACTCGTTGGCGTGGTCGGTCGCGTACCATTTGCCCCCGCCCGCCACGTAGTCGCGAATGTTCTGGGCCCTCAGCCCGGGAACCGTAGGGGCTTCGATCCAAGCGCTCGTCGTCGCGCACGGCACAAAGACGATGTGATACGGGCGTAGGTTGTTGAGGTCGTCCATCCACGACCCGTTGGCACTGCTGATCAGGTCGAACTGCTCTGTGCCGGGAATGAGGTCTCCGGTCGCGGAGACCGCCCCGAGGCCGAACTTCGCCAACACGTTGTAGACACGATCGGGGTCCGCTTCGTAGACCGCGATTCGCGGGATCCACATCCCGTTTGCCGGGTCCCAGCGGCCCGGAAGCGCGCTGTCCATCGGCGCCACCGTATTCGTGCCTTCGACCACATCGAAGTCGACCACGTGGCGAAACTCGCCCTTTTGCACGACGAGCTGCTGTCCTGGCGCGGCCACGGCGGGAAGCGAGAAGGTGCCGTCCGCCTCCGTGAACACGAAGTTCACATCACACTCGAGTTCGACACACTCCGCGCAGTACGACTCATCGGGGATGTCCGGAACGGGTCGGTCGGTGATGTAGACGACCGCACCGCTGATCGGGATCTCGAGGTTGGGGGCAAAGACAGTGCCCTCCAGCGTCGCGTTGGGGTCGACAATGTCCTCCGCCTCGCAGCCGCCCCCCTCATCGCCCGCCCCCGACACGCCGCCCGATCCATTGCCAACATCGAGATAGCCCGTCGTGTCCCCAGCCGACGCCGAGCCATCCGTCCCAGCGCTGTCCAACAACGTCGTCAGCTGCGTCGGCCCATCGTCCGAATCGCGGGACTCCGAAGCGCAGGCAGCGAGACCGGAGATGGCAAGCAACCCCACAAGCGATCGACCAACGAAGACCATAGTCCACAGTACCAGCCGCATTCACGACCGCGAGCGACTCCCAGCCTCCCCACAACCACGAGCAAAGCGAGAGGAGCCCGACCGGGCGACCGCTGGGGAGGGGTCCCAAGCCACCGCGCCACCACCACCGCCACCCCCGGGCGAGGCGAGAGGAGCCCGACCGGGCGACCGCTGGGGAGAGGGTCCCACGCCTTCTCCACCACCACCGCGCCAAACCACGAGCGAAGCGAGAGGAGCCCGACCGGGCGACCGCTGGGGAGGGGCTCCCAAGCCTTCTCCACCACCACCGCGCCAAACCACGAGCGAAGCGAGAGGAGCCCGACCGGGCGACCGCTGGGGAGGGGCTCCCAAGCCTCCTCCACCACTACCGCGCCAAACCACGAGCGAAGCGAGAGGAGCCCGACCGGGCGACCGCTGGGGAGGGGGTCCCAAGCCTTCGGCTTGGGGGAGGGGCCGCGAGGGCCCCTCCATATGGATCAATGCAGCTTGACGCCGCGGTTCGGAACCCAGGCCAGCTCGAAGTGGCCCAGCATCACCGGGCTGTCCTCGGTCAGTCGCACGACGGCGTGGCTCGGGCCTTCGGTCATGCCGGCGGGGCGGACGCCGTTGGTGCTGGCCAGGTCGTAGACGAGCAGCGACCGCGCCGACTCCTCGGAGACAAGCGCGTGCACGCGCGAGAGGTTGCGACCGTGACCGGCGAGCGAGCACCGATCGCTGTAGCGACCGATGAGCAGACCTCGCTGTAGCTGGCGCGAGTCGAGATCGAGTTCTCGGACTTCTTCACCGCGCCCGGCCGGCTTGGTCGAACGCAGTCGGAGGACGCCGCGCGGCTGGGGACGCGCGTCCATGTCGAGACCGCGGTACCCGCCGAACTCTCGGGGTTCGTCGCCACCGATGTGTGCGACGCCAGGCTCGGCAGCGGCACCGGCCGCTTGGCGGACGCCCTTTCCGTTGGGGTCGAGTCCCGTGAGGTTCTCGAACGCCTGCACGTCGCTGCCTTCGAGAAGCGCAACGCCCTCCTCGCTTCCGGGAACGACAAAGACGACGGTGCGGCCGAGGCTGATGAGCCCGTGGCCCTGAAAGGAGAAACCGGGAACGCGCTTGCCGTCGGCCAGCAAGACGCCGGCACGGCCTCCGAGATCGTAGCCGCGAAAACGAGTCGGCGAACCTTCTCCCGCGGAGGGCCACGCGGTGAGCAACACGTGTCTCAGACTCACCCGGTTGTCGTTGGGGATCGACAACGCGCATCGGTTGTGGCGCCCGATCACGAGTGCCCGCGGCAGATCACGAGGACGCCGCAGAACTCGTTGCGCGACGGGAAACCCTTTGCGATCGGTGGCAACGACGAGGGAGTCCCCCTCTTCGACGCCCGCCACGAGTGCGCGCAACACCGGACGTGCGCGCTCGAAGCATCCCGCGAGCAACGCCGTCGGATTGTTACCATCTGGCGCCGCTTGCGCGCCGCCACTGCTGACGGCCGCCTGCTCGGCGCTGTCCTCGGGCTTGAGCCCCACCGGTTCGCAGCCTATGGGAACTGACGACGATGCGCCACGGAAAACGGCGCCAACCGACAGATTGAACACCTGGGGCGCCCCGGCACCCGCCTGCCCTGGACGCAGCCATTCAGGCCTGTGCACCTGCCCGGGTTGGCGTGGCTACGGATCTCCTCCACACTGCCGGGCGGAAGCGTGGGCCCGCCTCGTCCACAATTGGGACGCACCATGAGTACCCCGGAGATCACCACCATTCTCGGCCAGGGCAGTTCTTTTGAAGGAAAGCTCACCTTTGAGGGGGCAGTCCGCATCGACGGCGCCTTCAAGGGAGAGATCCGTACCCAGGGAACCCTGATCGTAGGTGAGACGGCAGACGTTCGGGCCGAGATCGAAGGCGCGCATGTCGTCGTGCACGGATCCGTCCAGGGAGACATCCGGGCGCTGGAGGGAGTCGAGCTTCGAACGCCCGCGCGCGTCCGGGGAAATATCGCGAGCCCCAGCCTCGAAATCGAGAAGGGCGCCCGTTTCGACGGCAGCTGCATCATGGACGCAGATGCGCCGGCCGAAGAGCCCCCTGAGGATCCGGTCGCGAACGACGCGGATTCTGAAACGGCCCCTGAAGGCTGATCTCGCGCGGCGCTGGGCCGGAGCGATCTCGAATACGTGCGCAAGCGCCCTGTGAGCGGTCGCCGCGGAGACCCTGACGGCGTTGACGGTGCCAAACACCCATGGTAGCTACCGCGCGCCTACAGAGGCCGTAGGCGGCTTTTTGGGGCTTTTGCCCGGCCGCCTTCGTTCGACGACTCGTCGACCATCCGCCCCCGAGTCATTTCGGGGCTAGCCCGGCCGCGCAAGCCCGACGCCATGTCGCCTCTCACTCTGCTCACCTCCGCTCCCGCGCTGCTCGCCGCCTTCCCGGTGGTCGACATCGACGCGACGATCTTCGTCCAGATGGGCATCTTCGGTGCCCTCGTTCTCGTGCTCAAGCCCGTGCTCTTCACGCCGTGGCTCGAAGCGCAGGCGAAGCGCGTTGCCTCGATCGACGGCGCCTTCGACAAAGCGAAGTCCCTTCGCGGCGAGGCCGATGAACTCTCATCGGACTACGACGCCAAGCTGGCCACCGCTCGCGACGAAGCCCTCACCATGCGCTCGCACATGCGACGCGAAGAAGAAGCGGCGCAAGCCAAGACATTGGCGGGTGCCCGCGCCTCGGCCAGCAAAGAACTCGACGACAACCGAGTTCGCATCGCGGCCGAGACCGACAAGGCTCGCCAAGCGCTCGGCGGCAAGGTCGACGAGCTCGCCGATCAGATCACCGCAAAAGTCCTCGGGAGGGCGTCGTGAATCGCATCCACCCCATTCAGCGAACCCTGACGCGAGCGACCGCCGTCGCCGCATCGTTCCTGCTTCCGGCCATCGCCTACGCGGCCGCCCCTGCACACGGTGCAGCGGAGGGCCACGCAGATGCCCACGCTGGCGGGCACGATGGCGGCATCGTCTTCTTCAACAACCCGTTCGCGGGTGAAGAGAAGACCGGCATCCTGTGGCTGTTCATCAACTTCGCCGCGTTGATGTTCATCCTCAACAAGCTGCTCTTCGTGCCGCTGCGCAGGAAGACCGCCGCCAAGCACGACGACATCAAGGCGTCGCTCGAGAAGGCCACCGCCGCCCACACGGAAGCCGAGAGCATCATCTCGGAATACCGCGGCCGCATGGAGAAGCTCGACGACGAGATCGCCGAGCTCAAGGCCAACGCAAAGAAGCGCGCCGAGAGCGATCGCAAGAGCATCATCGAGGCCGCCGAGGCGGAAGCTCAGCGGATCAAAGACTCCGCCAAAGCAGCCGCCGAACGTGACGCCGAAGGCCGCCGCAAGGCGCTCGAGAACGAGATTCTCGACCGCGCGCTCGAGCGAGCCGAAGTCGCGATTCGCAAGACCATCGCAGCCGGTGACCAACGGCGCATGGTGGACGACTACGTCCAGGGTCTCGGCGGCATGAAGCTCGGCTCCCCGGGCAAGGCCACGACCACCACCTCGACCAACACCTCTGGAGGTGCAGCATGATCTCAGGCGCACTCGCACGCCGCTACGCACGGGCGCTCATCGGGCTCGCCAAGAGCCCTGCCCAACGCGACAAGTTCTCCAAGGACCTCTTGGGTCTCTCCGGCATCCTCAAGCAGCGCGACAGCGACGGTGCCAGTGTCCTGTCCGTGCTCTCGGCGGATCGTTTTCCGCTCGAGCAGCGGCAGAAGCTCGCCGCCACGTTCGGCCGCCGTGTCGCCGCAGACCCCACCGTCGTCAAGTTCGTCGACGTGGTGCTCGGCAACGGTCGCATCGACGGAATCTCCCAGATCGCCAGCGCCTATCAGCGCATGGCCGACGATCACGCCGGCCGCGTGCAGGCGCACATCACTTCGGCCTCACCGCTCCCGACGGATGCGGTGGCCAAGATCAAGACCGCTCTTTCTCAGGCGACCGGCAAGCAGGTCGTCACCACGCAAAGCGTCGACCCCGAGCTCATCGGTGGCGTCGCGGTCAAAGTCGGAAGCTTCGTCCTCGACGGCAGCGTCCGCGCCACCCTTGCCCAGCTCCGCAACGAGCTCCGGGCCTAGCCGATTCCTCATCGGACCCAACCAACGGACCCCACAGACGGACAGCACATGGAAATCCGCGCCGACGAAATCAGTCGAATCATCCGCGAGCAGGTCGAGGGCTACGACGCGAGCCTCTCTGTTCAAGAAACGGGCACCGTGCTCACGGTGGGCGACGGCATCGCCCGAGTCGATGGCCTCGCCAACGCGATGGCCGGCGAGCTTCTCGCCTTCCCGCACGACGTGACGGGACTCGTGCTCAACCTCGAGGAAGGCAACGTCGGCGTTGCACTCCTGGGTGATGGGCACCTCGTCCGCGAGGGTGACGAAGCCAAGCGCACCGGCAAGATCATGTCCGTCCCCGTGGGCGAGGCCATGATCGGCCGCGTCGTGAACGCCCTGGGTCAGCCCATCGACGGCAAAGGTCCCATCGAGACCGACAAGACCGCCGTCATCGAGATGAAGGCACCCGGCATCATCGAGCGGAAGTCCGTTCACGAGCCGATGCAGACCGGGATGAAGGCCATCGACTCGATGATCCCCATCGGTCGTGGCCAGCGGGAGCTGATCATCGGTGACCGCCAGACCGGCAAGACCGCGATCGCGATCGACACGATTCTCAACCAGAAGGGGCAGAACATGATCTGCGTCTACGTCGCCATCGGCCAGAAGCAGTCGACGGTGGCGAGTGTGGTTGACCGCCTCGAGAAGGCCGGCGCGATGGAGTACTCCATCGTCGTTGCCTCGACGAGCTCGGAGCCTGCTCCCCTGCAGTACCTCGCTCCGTACACCGGAGTGACCATCGGCGAGCACTTCCGCGACAACGGCGGCCACGCCCTGCTGGTCTACGATGACCTCTCCAAGCAGGCCGTCGCCTACCGCCAGCTCTCGCTGCTTCTTCGCCGCCCGCCGGGCCGCGAGGCATACCCCGGAGATGTGTTCTTCGTGCACAGCCGGCTGCTCGAGCGCGCCTGCAAGCTCTCCGACAAAGAGGGTGGAGGTTCGCTGACCGCGCTTCCCATCATCGAGACCCAGGCCGGAGACGTTTCGGCGTACATCCCGACCAACGTCATCTCGATCACCGACGGCCAGATCTACCTGGAGTCGCAGCTGTTCCACCGCGGCATTCGCCCGGCGGTCAACGTCGGCCTCTCGGTGTCCCGCGTCGGTGGCTCGGCTCAGATCCCCGCGATGAAGAAGTACGCCGGCACGCTCCGCTTGGAGCTTGCCGCCTACCGCGAGCTGGAGGCGTTCTCGCAGTTCGCCTCTGACCTCGACAAGGCGACCCGCGCCAAGTTGGACCGAGGCGCTCGTCTGGTCGAGCTGCTCAAGCAGGGCCAGTACGCTCCGCTAAACGTGGCCCTTCAGGTCGCATCGATCTTCGCCGGCACCAAGGGCTACCTCGACGGTATCGAGATCTCCCAAGTGGGCACCTACGAGACCGAGATGCACGCCTGGATGCAAGAGGACCGCGCCGACCTGCTCGAGAAGATTCGCACGGCGAAGAAAAAGCCCGACATCAAGGCGCTCGAGAAGGACCTCACCGAGGCCCTCGACAAGTTCAAGTCCGTCTTCACGGGCTGAGCCCGCTTTCCCTCGCAACGACCTACGCTAAGGCCCCTCGCTAAGGAGAGTTCGAACCTATGGCCAACCTCAAAGAGCTGCGGCTGCGTATCGGCTCGGTCAAGAACACGCGGAAGATCACCTCCGCGATGTCTCAGATCGCGACCGCGCGGCTGCGCAGAGCGCAGAACACTGCGCTGGCAGCCCGCCCCTATGGCGAGCGGCTAAAAGAGGTGGTCGCCCACCTCATCGGCGGGATCGACCCCGCCGAGCGGTCCTCCGCGCACCCCCTGCTGGAAGAGCGCCCCGCCACGTCCTCCAAAGGGGGGGACGGTGGAGGCAATCACACGCTGTACATCGCCATGACCGCCGACAAGGGTCTGTGTGGCGGGTTCAACGGCAACATCCACCGCAAGGTGCTCGCCACCCTTCGCGCCGACCGAGAAGCGGGCCACAAAGCCTCGCTTGTCACCATCGGCAAGAAGGCCGCCAGCTTCTTCTCCAGCGACGAGGGCCTTCTCGGAACCCACCCTGCTCCGACCTTGGCGACCATCGTCGAGCTGAGCAAGGCCGTGGCCGCGGACGCCACCGGTCGGTTCCTGGGTACCGCTGATGGCATGACGGACGAGGAACGCCCGAACAAAGTGGTCCTTTTCTACAACCACTTCGTCAGCGTGCTGACCCAAGAGGTCACACCCAACCAGCTGTGCCCGCTCCAGCCGGCCCTCCCTGAGGGAGAGTCTGAGGGTGGGTCCGGAGCGGATTCCGAGGGCGCCAGCGCGTTCCTGCGCGAGCCCATCTTCGAGCCAGGCCGTGGCGAGATTCTCGAGCACCTGGTGCCCGTCGCAATCGAGTCGATGCTGCAGCAGGCAATGTTCAACTCCGTGGCTGCCGAAGTCGCGGCCCGGCGCGTGGCGATGGATGCCGCCACCGACAACGCATCCGAACTCATCGCGGACCTCACCCTCGAGTACAACCGAGAGCGACAGGCCGCCATCACCAGCGAACTGATGGAAATCATCGGCGGCGCCGAAGCCCTCAAGGGCTAATCGGCGCGGGAGCGAAAACGCAATGTCCGAATCCGAGACCCCCGAGACAAAGAAGCCCACCCCTCCCACGGTTGGCAAGCCCGCGCCGAAGCTGAACCTCGGCCAAACCCCAAGCCCTGGCCCAAGCCCGGGCAAGAAGCCCGTCGCCAAGGCCAGCGGCGCAGCGACCTCCGCAGTCCGCGTCGGCCGCGTCCTTCAGGTCATTGGCCCGGTCGTCGACGTCGAGTTCGACGACACCCTGCCCGAAGTCAACATCGCGCTGACCGTGACCAACCCCGGTCTGGGCGACAAAGAGGACAACCTCGTTCTCGAGGTCGCGCTTCACCTCGGTGAGCGCACCGTCCGAACCATCGCGATGGACGGCACCGACGGTCTCGTCCGCGGCATGACCGTTCGGGACACCGGCGCGCCGATCTCCGTGCCCGTCGGCAAGGGAACGCTGGGCCGCATCATGAACGTCGTCGGCGACCCCGTCGACGAGCAGGGCGAGGTCAAGACCGAGCTCCGCTGGCCCATCCACCGCAAGGCGCCCGCCTTCGTCGACCAGAGCACCAAGGTCGAGGCATTCGCCACCGGCATCAAGGTCATCGACCTGCTCGCGCCCTACCGGCGTGGTGGAAAGATCGGCCTGTTCGGCGGCGCAGGCGTCGGCAAGACCGTGCTCCTCATGGAGCTCATCAACAACGTCGGCAAGAAGCACGGTGGATACTCCGTGTTCGGCGGGGTCGGCGAGCGAACCCGTGAGGGCAACGACCTCTACTTCGAGATGATCGAGTCCGAGGTCATCGGAGCCGACTGGGATGAGGACACCCGCGAGGTGCGCTCGGTCGATCCCGAGACGTCCAAGGTTGCGCTGGTCTACGGCCAGATGAACGAGCCTCCCGGAGCCCGCGCCCGCGTGGCCCTGTCCGCTCTCACCATCGCGGAGTACTTCCGCGACGAGATGGGCCAGGACGTGATGCTGTTCATCGACAACATCTTCCGCTTCACGCAAGCGGGTTCCGAGGTGTCGGCGCTTCTGGGCCGTATCCCTTCCGCCGTGGGTTACCAGCCAACGCTGGCCACCGAGATGGGCGTCCTTCAGGAGCGCATCACGACCACCAACAAAGGCTCGGTCACGTCCGTCCAGGCGATTTACGTCCCTGCCGATGACCTTACCGACCCTGCCCCGGCCGCGGCATTTGCTCACCTCGATGCGACCACGGTGCTCAACCGCGGTCTCACGGAGATCGGCATCTACCCCGCCGTGGACCCCCTGGACTCCACCAGCACGATCCTCAGCCCCGAGGTCGTGGGTGAAGAGCACTACAAGATCGCTCGTGATGTCCAGCAGACGCTCCAGAAGTACAAAGAGCTTCAGGACATCATCAAGATCCTCGGCATGGAAGAGCTGTCCGAGGAGGACAAGATCGTCGTGGCTCGCGCCCGGAAGATGCAGATCTTCCTCAGCCAGCCATTCCACGTCGCCGAGCAGTTCACCGGCATGCCCGGCAAGTTCGTCGAGCTCGCCGACACCATCCAGTCGTTCCAAGAGATTCTCGAGGGCAAGCACGACAACCTCCCCGAGGAGTCGTTCCGCTTTGTCGGCGGCATCTCCGAAGCGGTTGAAAAAGGCAACAAGCTGCTCGAGGACGCGTAGTCCTCGTTGCACCTCACGGAGCTAGAGCACGATGGCTGACGTCAAACTCGACATCCTCACCCCAATGGGCCCGGTGCGCGAAGGCATCGAGGTCGCGGGCGTGGAAGTGCCCGGCATCCAAGGCGAGCTCGGGCTGCTTCCGCACCACGAGTCCCTCGTCACCGCCGTCACCGCCGGCGTCATCCGCTTCAAGGAAGGCAACAACTCACTGCGCATCGCCGTGGGCTCGGGCTTCCTCGAAGTGAAGGAAGCCGGCCGCGTGGTCGTGCTGGTCGAGCGCGCCGTCGAGTCCGGCGATGTCGATGTCGCGGCGGCCACCGCCGAGCGCGACGAAGCTCGCAAGGAACTCGACGCGTACAAGGCTTCGGTCGACGCACCCGAGTATCGGGCACTTCACGACCGCTGGGCATGGGCCGACGCCCAGGTCCGCGCCGGTAGCTGAGCACCCTCGCTGAGTTCGAAAGACGAGCCCCGCCAGTCCCTTCCGGACTGCGGGGCTTTGCTTTTTGGCGCGCCTACTCGAGCGCTCCGGGGGAGAGGCACGCACCGACGTTCGAAAACCCATCCGCAACACCGGACCACAACGGAAAGAACTCGCAGGATGCTCCAGGGCTCTCGCATGCGCCCGACGGGAAATCGCACCACTGGGTGCAGCACCGTTCGTTCTCGCATTCGGGGAGCCATTGCGAGGGAACGCAGAGCTGCCCGTCCCCACACCCCCCATAGTCGCAGGCCGCACCGGGTGCAGGCACCGGAGTGTCCGGCTCGACCCAGCATATCGCGTCTGCGTACAGGGACGCCGGATAGAACATGCATCGCATCCCGTCGTCGCAGGCATCCGCCTGCAACGGATGACACGGGTGCATCAGGCACGCGGCGGGGAAGTTGGAACCGTTCTCGGCCACCACCTGCGACCCCGGCAGCTCCTCGCATGCAGACCCGACGGCGAACGGTGCACAAAAACCGTGGTCGGCCGTTTGGTAGACCTCGAGGCAGTACGAGCGTTCGTCGCAGTCGTCCGTGATGTCGGCGCCGAATCCATTGGGCAGCGAGCACGGCTCGAACGGTCCAAGATCACCGGTCACGGGGATGCACAGGGCGTTGTCTCGGCGCGCGCCACCCTCATGCGAGAACCAAACGCACTTCTGTCCCGAAGGACAATCCTGAGCCCCCGGTGCACAAGTGTCAGAGATCGGTCCCACGTCATGAGGCCCGAGGAACCCCCCTTCGTCATCCAACCCCGTCGGGCCGGACGACGAGCTCGGCTCCCCTTGGGAAGCCGTGGCGCCGGAGCTGGTCGGGGACGAACTCGACATCATGGAAGGGTTGGAGGAGGTCGAGAATCCGTCCGAGGCCGTGGTCACTCCGCTCGAGGACATCACCGACGAGCCCTCACCGCCTCCGGACTCCGTGGGCGAACCAGACTCGACCGCCGGCCCGCACCCGCACAGAAGCGAGCCGAACAGAATGAGACCCATGCGGTGCCACATGGACAACAACTACCAAAAAACTCATTAAACTACCAATGCTGTCGCGAGGTAGCACTACCAGAACCGGTCATCCGGAGCCGCGGGACTCGCTTCCGCCGTCCGCGCGAACCCTCCGCCGCCATGCGGGACCGGCTCAGCCCTCCTTGGTCGTTCGCCTCGGCCGAGCAACTGATCGTCCCCAATTGCTGGTGCAGGTCGCCCGCTTGTCACCGCAGGTTGCCCCGAGGTTCGTCCGGGTCGCTTGCTGCCCAAGGCGAGTGACGTCCCCAACCTCTGCAACCGCGGGGTCATGACAACCGAGATCGAAACGGGTGCGCTCCTCAACGCTTCGTTGTCACCGAGCAAGGTGTGCCCGCACGCCCCCTACGGGAGCCGGCGAAGACAAGAGGAACTGCAAGAAGACAATGGGTGATCGAAGGGCTCTGAGTTGCTCCGTCCGTCTCGTACGCACCGCCCACCCGCGCATCCGCAGACCCGCCAACGCCCCACCGGCGTCGCCTCACGCCTGTCCCTCCGCCTCCAGCCAACCTGTGCCACTGTGCGGCCCATGTCCGACACCTCTCAGTGGGCCATCGTGTGGGTCGACCTTGCCCAAGGACCCATCGAACTCGATGCCCTCCGAGAGGCCACCGCGGCGCTCGACGAGCTTGGGGCACTCTTGGCCATGCGCGAGGAGGTCAGCGGCGTGCAAAGCTTCACCGCCGCGGAGAGCCCGACCCAACGCCCGCGACTGTGCGTCTACACGCGCCCTGACGGTATCGAGACGCTGCACGGTGTGACCTCGGCGCTCCTCGACAGCTTTGGGCTGACGGGCAGTACCCGGGCCGAGGTCCGAGACGACGAAGAGTGGAAGGACGCCTGGAAGGCGTTCTACAAGCCGCTGACCTTTGGTGAGCACCAGCTCCTGTTGCGCCCCAGTTGGATCGAGCGACAGCCCGGAGACCCGCAGCTGGAGGTCGTCATCGATCCCGGGCGTGCATTCGGGACGGGCCTCCACCAGACCACCCAGCTGTGTCTGCACAGACTCTGTGCGCTGGCCCGGCATGGCCTGACCCCCGCGTCCGTCTTCGATCTTGGCTGTGGCTCCGGCGTACTGTCGATGGCGGCGGCGCGACTCTTCGACAGCGCCGAGCGCATGCTCGCCGTCGATATCGACCCCGAAGCCACAGACACAACGCTCGAGAACATTGAAGACGCGGGTCTGACCGACCGCATCGAAGTGAAGACCGGGGTGCTGGAAGCGCTGCCGAGCGAAAACTTCGACCTCGTCGTCGCCAACATCCGACCGGTCGTCCTCATCCCTGCCGCCCCGCGACTGCGGGAGCGACTGGCCCCTGGTGCGACCCTCACCGTCAGCGGCATCCTCGGCGAAGAGTTGGACACAGTTTGGCAAGCCTACGAAGCTGCCGGCTTCGGACTCGACACGCGCGCTGGAGGTGGCCGCCGCCATCTCGACACCTGGAGCGCCCTCGATCTCGTGCTCCCATGAGCATTCGCGTCTTTGCCTCGCCGACCGAGCTCGGGCCGCTGACACTTGGGGCCGAGGAGTCGCACTACCTCGTCCGGGTCCGTCGCGCGCGCGTCGGATCGCCGCTGGAGGTTCTCCATCCCGATACCGGTGGTTGGAGAGCAGAGCTCGAAGATGCTGACCCGAAGCAGGCCCGGGTACGAGTTCTCGAGCGCCTCCCTGCCCGGCCCCCCTGGCCGCTCGACCTTGCGGTCGCACAACCCGATACCAAGGCGGCGCAGGACGTGATCGCCCGCGCCGTCGAATGCGGTGCTCGGAGCCTGACCTTCCTGGATACCGAGCGGAGCCAACCCGGCCGGCTCAGCCCGCCGCGAATCGATCGGGTGGTCGCCGCCGCCCGCCGGCAGTGTGGGCGCCTCGATCCCCTCGCACTCCACGGCCCGATGCCACTGGCCGACTGGCTGGCCACCCCCCGCCAGGGATTCATCGCATCCCTCGCCTCGGACGCGAGCTGCGAGTCACCGCGGGGGGAGATCGCCGTGCTGATCGGTCCCGAGGGTGGCTTGACGACTGAAGAGGACGCACTTGGCCGCGCCGCCGGGCTGGTGCCACTTTCGCTCGCACCGTTCGTCCTGCGCACCGAGGTCGCGGTTGTGGCTGCGATTGCCGTGGCCGGCCCGATCTCAGCGGTTTGAGGCGGGGGATGTTCGCCCGGGCCGCGTCGCGATACTCTGCGTGCGATGGCGCGTAAGCGCGCTCGAAAGACGTATTGTCCGGACTGTGACGGCCACCTGGACCCCGCGCTCGCGCGGGACCGGGACGAGGTCCCGCAGTGTCCTCATTGCGACGCCGCACTGCTGCCGGCTCGCGTGTCGGGCTTCCTGCGTCGCAGCCTCGCCGGGCTCATCGATTTTGCCGTCCTGCTTCTCACGGCCGGTCTCCTCAACGCGGGGTTGCTCGCCTTGGTCGACGCGGAACCGCTGCTCGGCGGTGCACGAGGGCTTGCGACGCTGTTCGCAATCCTCGACCTCGAACTCGGTCAGGTACTCCAGCACATCGCCCCCTTCTTGGTGATGTCGGTCTTCTACTTGACCCTCTTTTGGACGATCACCGGACGGACCCCCGGCGGTCGTATCCTCGGTCTACGCGTTGTCGGCTCGAACGGCCTTCCCCCTCGCGCGCCGTGGGCGTTCCTTCGGGCGCTGTCCCATTTGGCGGGCATCGGAGCGGGGTTGCTCGGATGGCTCTGGACCGCTCTCGATGCCGAGAAGCGCGGGTGGCATGACCACCTCGGCCGAACCTACGTCGTGAGGGACGCGTGAGCCACCTTCGACGCTACCTCGAACAGACCGCTGCCCTCGCGCCCGACCGGCTCGAGGCCGCGTTGCGACGGCAGCAGATCTACGGCGGTAGTCTCGACACTGTCCTGCTCGAGCTCGCGGTCTGTGATCCCCGCACGCTGTGTGAGCTCCTCGGGCAGGCGTGCGGACTCGACACGATTCGCCCCGAACTCCTGGAGGACCAACCGCGTCCTTGGGACGTGGTCCCTGCTTCGCTTCAAGACATCGGCTGGGCCGTCCCGCTCGGGGTCTCGGAGGATGGCAACGTGTTGGTCGCGGTCCACCCGGACCTCCCCAATGAGCGGCTCGGGGAGCTGTACCGAGCCGTGCCGCGAGTGGTCCCGTTGGTCACCCCGGAATGTGGCCTGGAAAAGGTGAACGCGGAGCGGGTTGGTTCGGTCGTCCCCCAGCGGTACGCGGTGCTGTTCGCGTCGTTCATGGCCGCGCTTCGCCTGCGCCCGTCTGTCTCGGACGTCGGGTTTCCGATCGTCCCGGTCGGCCAGGCCCCCACCGGAGATACGGCGGTCGGCAAGCCCGTCCTGGCTCCGCCCGCAGAGCCACCAACAGACCCCCTCGATCGAGGTCCCGATCCCGATCGCGTCACGCGTCCGTACACCGAGAGCGAGACCGACGAGGAGGCCAACGACGAGTCGCCGGCTGTGGAAACGGAGCGTGTGGCAGCCGCGAGCGATCCCGCTGCCCCGCCGAGCGAACCCACTTCGGGCGAGGGCATCCCGGACGCTGCGTCCGCATCCGATCCAGACCCCGCTGCCGCTGACGACCTCGCCACGCCAGGCTCGAGCGATCAAATCGTCCGTCCCCCCTCTTTTGGGCCGCCCCGCGAGGATCCAATCCCCGCCCCCCCCGTGCAGACCAAGGCCCCACCGGTCCGCTTCACCGCGCGCGGGACGATGATCGCGACCAGTGATCCCCTGCATCAGGTCTTCGACCCTGCGCAGGCGCGCCGAGGAATCGATGCGGCACGAACCAAGCTCACCGAGGCGGTCACACGCGACGAGGCGGTCGACGGTCTGATCTCCGGCGCACTCGTGCTCTCCGACCGCGTCGCTGTCTTCCGGTTGCGCGGGAGTACGCTGCGCGGCCTCACCACGCCTCATCCCGCACTTGCAGGTGTACGGGGCGCGGATGTGCCTCTCGAGGAGGCATCCTCCGACCTCCTCCAACATCGCCGATGGGTCGGCACCACGGGATCCGGGCCGTTGGCCGACGCGATCGGCAGCGCGGAGATCCCCTGCACGTTGCACCGCGTCGATGTTGCGGGACGTCCGGTGCTCGCGCTGTACGTCGATCATGAGGGCCGGGAGTTCCTCCCCACCGAGGCCAACCTGCTCGACGAGCTGTGTGGGGCCACCGCCGCCGCGCTGGAGGCCATTGTCCTTCAGCAGCGCAGCGGTCCGAATCCCGTCGTGCCACAGATCGACGCCGGCCCAACCCCGGAGACGGACGCCGCAGGCTTGCCCGAACCCGCCGTCCCGACTCCGCTGCGGTTCGCCCCCCCCCCGTTGCAGACCGCTGCGCCTGAGGTTGCCCCGTCCCCGGCCGAGCCCGATCTCGAGTCCGACCCCATTCCCGAGCCCGACCTCGAGCCTGAAACCGACGAGCCGGCCAACGTCTCCCCCGAGGCGGCGCCCGAGCCCGACCCCGAGCCCGAGCCCGGCCCTGCCGCGGAGATGGACACCATGCGCGGCTTCGTCGAAGACACCCGCCCCGCAGCGAAGGATGGGCTGACCCCGCCCCCCGCGTACGGCGTCACCGAGCCGCCTGGTTGGTCGCCCCCGGGCACTGCGGTGCCCGAGGTTCACGACGAGCCGGCGGCGTCGATGCAACGCACCACGCAGGTCGACGGCTCACCAGCACCTCACTTGCTGCCTCCCATGCCGGAGCAGGCCGCCCAACCTGCCGCTCCCCGCTTCGTCCCGCCGGTCCTCGAGGAGGCCGACGACGGCGGCATCATCCCGCTCTCCTCGCCGATCGATCAGCCAACCGTACGCGGACGGATCGTGATCGAGGACGAGGACTTCGACGACGAGACAGGACTACCCAACCCGGTGCAGGGGGACCGCGCGATCGAAGACGTGCTGCGCGCGCTTGCTCGCGAGGAAGGCAACCTCGAGGATCTCCGAGCCCTTGGACCCGCAGCTCTTCAGGCGCTCGCCCTCCGTCTTCCCGGACCCCTGGAGGTCCTGCGCCGCGACCTTCGGGCCCTCCCCGCTCCTTCCGCCCACGGACCCCTGGTGCGCGCCGCGATCCGGCTCGGCCCCGAGTTCGTTCCCTACGTGCTCGAGCAATTCGAGAACACCGACCCCGACGTCCGGTTCTACGCTGCGTTCTTGTTTCAAGAGCTCCGCGACCCGCGAGCGATGGAGGCGCTGTCTCATTTGGCGTTCGACGGCAGTACAGACGTCCGCGTGATCGCCATGCGCGTCCTCGAGACGTACAGCCGCTACGATGGATTTGAGGAGGCGACGTTCGTCGTCCGGCGTGAGCTCGACAGCTCGCATCGGACGCACCAGCTCTACGCCGCCCGGGCGGTCGGAACGCTTCGCGACGTCCAGGCCATTCCCAAGCTCATCGGGCTGCTTTCGAACCGAGACCGGTTCATTCAGGAGGCCGCACTGGAATCGCTGTGCTCGATCACGGGACAGCAGCATGGGCTCAAGCCACACCGGTGGAAGTCTTGGCACCAAGACCAAGGAGTCCACCACCGCGTCGAGTGGATCATCGAAAGCCTGCGCCACCGCGACCTGCCGGTCCGCCGTTGGGCGCACGATGAGCTGGTGCGCGTGACCGGACACCGGGTCCCGTTCTCGCCGTTGGGTGACCGGAGCTCCCGTGAGGTCGCGTATCAAGCGTGGGTCGAGTGGTGGCAGCGACACGGACAGGCCCGACTGCTCACCCGTGTGAGTGCGCGTCCCTCTCGCGTTTGAACTCAGCCCCCTGCTGAGCCGGACGCAGCACCGCGGCGCGCTGCGATCGATCCGACGCCAACCCCGAGCAACACGATGCTCGCCCCGAGGATTTCCGAGCCGGTGACGGTGCGGTCCAGCACCGCCCACGCCAGCAGTGTTGCCGCCGCGGGCTCCAGCAAGATCGCGAGCGCCACCCGATCGATGGGGACCTGACGAACCACCCAATTGAAGAGGCCGTGCCCGATCACCCCGGGAACGAGTCCGAGGTACAAGACGGCGAACCAAGAGCCGGCGTCGACCCCCTCCCCGATTGGCTGCACGATCCACGCGAGGGGCAACAGCAACACCGCGGCGACTCCATGCACACCTCCCAGGTAGGCGCGTAGCGGCACCGCCGAGCGCACGCTTCGGCCAAATGCGAGGTACGCCGCCGCCGAGGCGCCCCCCAGAAGGGCCAGGGCATCGCCCCCGAGCGTGCCGCCCTCGAGGGCAGACGTCCCCCCGACGAGCACGATGCTTCCCGCCAGCGACACCGCCGCGCCGGCATAAAGCCAGGGCGAGACTCGATCTCCCAGCACCCGACCGAGCAGCCCCGCGAAGACGGGCTGGAGGGCAACGAGCGCCATCGAGCGAAGGACCGACGTCAATCCGAGCGAGGCGATCCATGCACCGAAGTGCACCGCCAAGAGCGTGCCGGCCCCGAGCGTTCGCCAACCGAGCGCCGGACGCTCGCGCATCGCCTCGAGCAAGCTCCGCAGCTCCCGTCGTCCGAGCAGCAGGAGCACGACCGCGGTCACCGTGACCCGGCCTGCAGCGATGTGTAGCGGTGGCAGGGGCGATGCCAGCAGGATGACCGTCGCTGCGCTCGCGACCGCCGCAACACCCAGCGCGAGCGCAGCGACAACGCGTGTGCTCGCCCCCATATCCCCTTGTCGCGACGGCCGCGCGCGCCGTCAAGCCCGACCCGGACTACACAGAAGTCTTTTCGCGTGAGCGGCGCTGCGGCGTCAACGAACCCGCGGCGTCGTGCTATGTAGCTAGACCCATGTTCGAGACCATCTCCAAGGGCTTCCGGTCCGCCAAAGAGCGCATCACCGGGAAGGGCGAGCTCAGCGAAGACGTTATCGACGAGGCGCTCAAGGACGTCCGCATGAGCCTCCTCGAGGCCGATGTCGAGTTCCGCGTCGTCAAGACCTTCCTGCGCAACGTCAAGGAGAAGGCGATGGGCGAGCAGGTCAAGCTGGTCGCCAAGAACAAGGCCGGCGAGACGATGCGGGTCCGGGCCGAGGACCACTTCGTCCGCATCTGTCACGACGAGTTGGCCGCCCTCATGGGCCCGGTCGACACCACGATCGCCGAGGCCTCCAAGGGCGTGACCGGCATCATGATGGTCGGTCTTCAGGGCTCGGGTAAGACCACCAGCACCGGCAAGCTCGCGCGCAAGCTCCAGAAGGATGGCAAGAAGGTCTTGCTCGTCGCCTGTGACGTGTACCGACCCGCTGCGGTCAAGCAGCTGCAAGTCATTGGCGAGCAGATCGGGGTTCCGGTCTTTGCCAAAGAGGGTGCGAACCCCGTCGACATCGCGCGCGAAGCCAACGCGGAGGCAGCCGCGGGTGCCTTCGACTACGTCCTGTTCGACACCGCCGGACGGCTGACCATCGACGACTCGTTGATGGCCGAACTCGACAACATCAAGTCGGGCGTCACCCCAGCCAACATCTTCCTGGTCATCGACGCGATGATCGGCCAGGACGCGGTCAACACCGCCAAGTCATTCGACGAGCGCCTCGACATCAGCGGTGTCGTGCTCACCAAGCTCGACGGTGATGCACGAGGCGGCTCGGCCCTATCGATCAAAGCCGCGACCGGCAAGCCGATCAAGTTTCTCGGCATGGGCGAGACCCTCGAGAAGCTCGAGGAGTTCCGACCTGAAGGCCTCGCGGGCCGCATCTTGGGCATGGGCGACCTGGTCGGCCTCATGCAGGACTTCCAAGGCGTCGTCGACGAGGAGCAGGCCGCTGCCGACGCCGAGAAGATGCTCGGCGGGAACTTCACCATGGATGACTTCCTGGGCCAGATTAAGTCCATCCAGAAGATGGGCAGCCTCAAGGATCTGATGGGCAAGATGCCTCTGGGCAACCTGCTCGGCGGCGACATCCCTCAAGAACAGCTCGACCAGGCGATGGACGACAACGAGCTGACGAAGATCGAGGCGATGATTCAGTCGATGACTCGCAAGGAGCGAGCCAACCCGGACCTCTTCCTCGAGGACGGCACCCTCGGAAGCAGCGCGGCTGCCAAGCTTCAGGGAAAGAAGAAGCCCAAGCGCCGCGACCCCAGCAAGATGGCCGAGCTCCCCGCCGACGCCTTCATCGACAGCAGGGTGAACCGCGTCGCCAGTGGCTCTGGCCGCGAAGACGAAGATGTCCGTGCGCTCGTGGGTCGTTTCCTGGCCATGCGGGACATGTTCGGCATGCTCGGCGACATGATGGGTGGCGGCGGCGGTGGCCTGATGTCGAAGATCCCCGGCATGAAGCAGCTCAAGCAGATGGGCGCCATGCGCAAGATGGCGAAGAACCCCGAGATGATGCAGCAGATGATGGGTGGCGGCGGCATGCCCGGAATGCCCGGAATGCCCCCCGGAGGCATGGCCGGCCTCATGCCCCCTGCCCCTGGCGGCGGTGGCAAGTCCACCTCCAAGTCCAGCCGCAAGAAGCAGAAGGCCGCGCGGAAGAAGAACCGGCGGAAATAGTCGCCTAGCGTTGTCGCGCCCGCGTCGCGACAACGCTCCTATTGCGGGTCCCGCTCCGACTTCGCGTCGGCCATCAACTGACTCAGCAGCGCCTCGTCGTCCTGAAGATCATCGGCTCCCAGCGGCCGGGAGATTCGATACACGCCGTCCATCCAGTTCCCAAGGTCGACCAGCTTGCAGCGCCGCGTGCAGAACGGCCGCCACTTGGACGTCGGATCGAACTCGAAAGAGGCGCCGCAGGTGGGGCATTTCCGCTGCACGTCCGAAACGTAGCAGACCCGTTCAACTCGCGCGGCGAAGCGGAGCTCGGTCTGCTCCGGTTGCCCACCGAATGAGCTGAGCGATCTCTTGCTGCGTGCACAGCATCGGGTCCAGACCCGCCTCCAAGATCCGGTGCACCATCGCAGCCTGCGAGCAGAGGTCGGGATGCAGGGCGACGAGTACGGCGCCATCGCTGATAGCGCGCCGAAGCGCAGCCACGCCTTCGAACTCCATTCCCGATGCGACAATGATCAGCAACCGCGGGCCGCGAGCGTGCACAGCCGTCAGCACCGCATCGAGGTCGGGCTGCAGGGCATCGAATCCGCTCTCGGCGCGGACCACGGTCAGCGCCCCCAGGCTCGCGCGATCCAGAAGTACTTCTGGGCACATGTTCGCGAGTTCGCCGACCCACTCGGCAAACGACTCCGACAGCCGCGGATTGTGATGAACGGCAACAACCAACGGCACGATGGTCCGCTTCAACTTGGGGACCAGCATCGGCAGCATGTGCGGTGTCCCGGCAGACCCGAGCAACACCACCCCATCGTAGGACCGCTCGGCCAACTCGGAGACATCGGCCCGGAGCTCCCCCGAGGAGGAAGCCTCCGGTGCGAACAGCGACGGCACGGTGCCGTTGTTCCAGCAGACGACATGGACATGTTCCAGGGCCCGCTGGCGGAGCAGTTGGCAAACCTCCTCGCGGAGTTCCGGCTCCACCACCAGGACCGTCGGGACCTGGCGCCGGGCGGCGAGCGCCGATGCGATCCGGACGCCGCCGCGAGCATCGAGTTCACCGTCGATCACGACGTGCGTCGGCTCCGCGGGCCCGAACGCCTCCACCGCGTCAAAGACGTCGGTGACTGACTCGACCGGGGCGCAACCGAATTCCGCCCAAATCCGCCGGACCAGTGCGTCAGCGAACTTCTGAGTCACGCAGAGCAGGACGCGAGGCACGTCCAGCCATCGACACCGGCTGCGGAAACCTTGAGGACCAGCTCAGGCCGTTGGCAGGGTCGCGAGGGCTTTTGCGATCCGTCGACAGCCCTCCTCGATGCTCGCATCGTCCGTCGCGTAGCTCATGCGCAGGTGACCCGGCGCGCCAAACGGGGTGCCAGGAACGGTGGCGACGAGGCTCTGTTGGAGTAGCCAGGTCGCCAGGTCCACGTCGGTCGCGTGTTTGGCCCCGGCTCCGACGTGCCGTGAGACATCGGCGAAGACGTAGAATGCGCCATCGGGGCGCTGAACCTCGACGCCACAGGCCTGCGCGAGACCCTCGAGGATGAGTGAGCGGCGGCGCGCGAACGCGGTCCGCATCGCCTCGACCTCGGCAGGAACTGATGGGTCCGTCAACGCGGTGAGCGCGGCGCGCTGCGAGAGCGTTGCGGCGCCCGATGTGGTCTGAGATTGGATCCGGGACGCGGCAGAGATCAACTCCGTGGGCCCGGCCATGTACCCCACCCGATGGCCGGTCATGGCGTACGTCTTCGAGACACCGTCGATGGCAACGATGCGCTCGGTGATGCCAGCCATCGCTACGAACGCGCTGGTCGCCTCGAACCCGTCGTAGACGAGGTTGCGGTAGATGTCGTCAGTGACGATCCACGCCGAGGGTGCCTTGTTGGCGATGACCTCGCCCAACGCCCGAAGCTCGTCCCGCGTGTAGCCAGCTCCGGTTGGGTTGGACGGGCTGTTGAGGATGACGAACCGCGTCTTGGGACCCAGGACCGGCTCGAGTGCCGCAGGCGTGAGCTTCCATCCGGCGGCACGCGTGGTGCTGACCGTGATCGGAACGCCGCCTGCGAGTCCCACCATGTCCGGGTAGCTGACCCAGTACGGCGCGCCGACGACGACGGCGTCTCCGGGATCGAGCGAGGCCAGGAACAGGTTGGCCAGACTGTGCTTGGCCCCGCAGGAGACCAAGATCTCGTTGCGGGCGAACTCGCGTCCATGAAACGCACCCAGCTCGGCCGCCACGGCATCCCGGAGCGCGGGTGTCCCTGGAACCGGTGCGTACCGGATCGGCTCCGTGAGCGATGCCTTGGAGACGGCCTCCCGGACTGCCGTGGGCGGTTTGAAGTCAGGCTCGCCCGCCGCGAAACTCAGCACTTCTTTTCCCGCGGCACGCAGTTCCGCAGCCTTCGCCGAAACGGCAAGGGTGGCGGAGGGCTTGATGGCAGCGGCGCGTTTGGAGATGGCGAAGTCGGAGGTCATGGGCTTGCGGTGGATTCGGGGTGAAAGCGAAGGAACTCGACCTCGGCTTGGCCGTAGTGCTTGGTGGCCTCGAGTTCCAGCGTTGCCGGCCAAGCCACCTCTCGGCTTTTACCCCGAACGAGCTCGAGCTCACAGACGACGATGGCACCGGGCGCCAGCCACCCCTGTGGGAGCGTCTGGGCGATGGCGTCCACGACCTCGGGCTTGGCGAACGGCGGATCGATGATGACCAGATCGTAGGGCTGAGCCCCGTGCTGCAGGAACTTCACAGCATCGGCTTTGACAACCCGGACCTGCTTCGAAATACCCAGCGCCTCGGCCTGCGCCTGCAGGTGCCGCACGACCTTGCCGCTGAGCTCCACCACGGTCGCCCGCTCCGCGCCCCGCGAGATCGCCTCGATGCTCATCGCGCCGGAACCCGCGAAGAGGTCGAGGACCCGTGAGCCCGGAACGTCAGCCCGCAATCGGTCGAAGACTGCGCCGCGAACCCGAGCCGAAGTGGGCCGAAGTCCCGGCACCCCGTTGGGAAGCCGAAGCAAGTGGCGTCCTCCGAGGGTGCCCGACTCGACGCGCTGCATCGTGCAGGCCTACCACGAGCCGTCGGCGGTCGTGAAGTCGCTGCCAAGCCGCTCGCGAATCGCGTCTTCCTCAGCACCAAGGCGGGCGATCCCGGCCCGGTAGTGACGGCGGCGGCGGAACCAGGCGATGATCACCAGCGGGAACACGAGGGTGAACGGCAGCGTGCCGCCCGCGAGCAGCGGGTACCAGACGAACCGTCCGGGCAGCCCTTGACGCCACCTGATGCCGAGCTCCGCGAGTCCGATCTTGTAGGTGCGAATGAACGAGGCCTCAAACGTGTGGCCGGCCTTCATCTCGGTGAGGAGCTGCTGCAGATTGTCGACGTCGTCCCCGAGTTGGTCGGCGCGGCGATACTCGGCAAGAAAGTTCACGAAGTCTCGCGATGCAGCGTAGGCGCCACTGACCTGCTGAGGGTCGCCGTAGAACTGCTTCTCCAACGCGTCGAAGTCCGGGACGCCGGCGCCGAAGATCAGGCCGGCGAGAGATTGCGAACGCCCCAGGCTGATACCGCCCTCGGTCGCCTCAGCAACGCCCTCATGGAACCAACGAGGAACGTCGGCACCGCCGGTTGCTCGATGCAGGGCCACGTGGGCCATCTCGTGCTTGAGCAACTGCTCGAGGTTGGTGGGCGAGCCGTCCGGACCGTGCCGGGCGATCATGATCTCGCCGGACTCGGAGTGCGCAACGCCGGCAACCCAGCGGGGCATCCCGGATGCCTCCGCCACCTGACCGGCGTGGTCCATGAAGTAAATGTCGAGGGTGTCATCGAGGTCGGTGGCGAGACGCTGTTCCACCTCGCTCCACCATCCGGGGATCTCATGCGCAAGACCGCGCGCCTCGTCCTCGAGGTTGGGCTCGTAGTGCAGGACCGCTCGGCCGACCACAATGCGATGGTTTGCGAGCGACGTTGTCCAACCGGCGGGCTCGCCGACATCTGCCCTGGCCACCTGGGGGGTGCCCCACAGCCCAAACAGCGCCAGGAGCATGACGAACGTGCTGGCCCAGCGCCGAAGGCTCCGCATTTCGGCTGGTCTCGTCGCGGGCCACGTCGTGCTCCTCGTCCCGGTCATGGGCCCACCTTGAGCACGACCTTCTCCTCGCGCAAGGCGTTGGCGACAAGAAGTCCGACGGCGGCCCCGATCACGATCACGACCACCCCGCCGACGATGCCCGCGCGTGCTTTCGGACCGAGCCGGCGCCCGCGGCGGCGCTCCTGCACACCGTCTCGCACCAGCGCGTCGTGTTCTTGCCAAAGCGCGGCGACCAGTCCGGCTTCGTCGGCTGCCCCCGTGCCCCGAACCGCCAGCACGATATCGAGCACACAATCGTAGGGGAGCAGGACCGGCTCGGGCCGCTGGCCAACGTACCCAACGAGAATCACCAGGTCGTCGCGGCCCTCTCGGCACACCTCTCGTGCCGAGGGTGCCCCCACTCGAAGCCGTCGCGCGTCTACGCCGATGCCCTTCGAGGAGCGCACGCCATCGGCGAGCGTGGCCACGAGCTTGCGCTCCGCTTTGGTCCCAGGCGCGGACGGGTCGAGGCCGACCGCGACCCGCACTGTGCGGTTGTCGGGACGGGCCGCCTGCGGCGGAGGTGGCTGGGCCGGCACGACCTCGGGGGCGGACTCGGGTGTGAGGTCGGGCTCGGGTGTCCCTTCAGGCCATGCGACGGAGGTGGGGCCTTCAACGGAGCGATCGGATGGTGCAGGTCCGGGGGCCGCGAGCAGGCTCGAGGACAACAACGAAGCGAGCAGGCGCATCACGATCCGTTCGCCAGCGAGTCGAGGAACTTGCCGAGGGCCCAGGTCTGCTTCGCACGGAGACCGGCGGAAAACTGGAGTCCGATGCCCGTCGGTGCGGCCCAGCGGACCTCAGCTTCGACCAGGATCGGGTCCGCGAGTTGTGGGACCGCGAAGCTCACCTGGACCTTGTCTCCCAGTTGCAGAGCAGGCTCAAACTCGGCGGAGGCCAGCATCCCCCCGAGGCTGAGGTTCTGCGTCATCCCGATCACCTCTTCGTCACCACGTTGTACCCGCAGCGCGAGTTGAACGTCGAATCGCTTGGTCCGTCGCTTGTCTTCGAACGCCATGACGTATTTGCTCAGCTTAGCGCATTCCGCGTCCTGGGGTTGTGACACATCACCCGAAGAACGCGCCGCGATCGCTGGACCGCCCCACCGTGGTCCTCACTCCACAGCCGGCCCGGGGTCCCCTCGGGCCGGTCGTTGTCGCTTGGCAAACCACGGTCGATAGGCCGCCATCTTGCGGCGCTGCAGGTCCGGCGCGCGGCGGCGACACGACTTGCGCTCGGTACTCCCCTCCGGAGCTCCCCACCGAATCTCGGGACAGTCGTTCGGGTTGTAGCCAAGCTCGAAGGCTTCGGCCCGAGCGACGAGGTCAGCCACGGTCAGCGTCCACGGCGATCCGTCGCTACGAACGTACGAGAACGTCGCCTTGGGATCCGCCAGCAACGCGTCACGAGCGGTCTTCAGCTCGGCCCGCAGAGCCTCCATCGACTGGCCCTCCCGAACGTAGACGTCGGCGTTGCGGGCGACCTTGTCTTCGAACCCACGGACCAAGTCGATGGCGATCAACAATCGGAGGTCCCGTGCAGGGGTGGAGAAGTTCTCCCAAGCCCCGGTGGTCTCGAAGATCGCGTGACCGCTGGGCATCTCAACACTTCTGCCCTTGGCCACATGCGCGTCCCCGTTCTTCACGGACGTCACGCGGACCTTGGCTGCCTCGAGAAGTGCCGCCATGGCCGCCCGCTGGTCGGCAATTGCATCCCGCTGGCCCGGCGTGATGAGACCGTCCATCTGGTCGTAGAACGCCTCGGGTTTGAGCGAGCCCTGCTCGAGACTGAAGTCGTCGTAGCCGGGCATCGCGGCCAACTGGGCGTTCGTCGGCACAACGACGATACGACTGCCATCGGCAGCCTCGGTGAGATGAGGACGAAAGGCTTTAAACCCACTCCCGCCCAGACTCGGGTCGGGGTTCCACAAGAAGTTGCCCTCCCAGAAGCGTTTGCGCGTGATGCTGCCGTCGGGTTGACCGTCGACGGCGTAGAGGATCCCGGGTTCGCCGGGTCCTGGCGGGACCCACTCGACGAGCACGAAGAGGTGCCCGTAGGGGTCTGCGTAGGTGGTGCCCGGCCTCAGCGCGTCACGCCGCAACGCCACGGGGTAGAGGTCGGTGTCGTCCGCATCCAGGGCGGTCCGCCCGTTGCCCGAATGCACGCCCCAAGCGAGTGTGCGCCGAAAGAACTTCTGCACCGCGCCGAGCTCCCCAGGCTTGCGCGCGTCGGGAGGACTCTCCGGAGGGCCGAGGTTGCCGCGGAGCATCCCGCACTCCGGGGCCTTGCCCCGACCGCGCGAGCAACGACGAAATCCGAACGGCAGCTGCCGCTTCCACGAGTAGTAGGCACGCAGGAAATACGGGAGGTCGGCGCAGTCGGGCTTGAGCCGCAGCCCGCCCGAGTCTTGCGGTGCATCCTCGGACCAGTTGTTGTGATCGTGCAGCAGGTTGCGCGACGCGTCGGTGCTCACCAGATCAAAGCGCTCCCACGCGAGTTCTTCCCCGCGCGGTGCGGTGAACAGCTCCCGAACCCACGCCGAGAACAACGCTTCCTCACCGGCATCCCAGCTTCGGGTGACGGGCCAGACGCCGTCCTCACTCGTTCGCCGGGGGCGAGACGACGACGCGTCCTTAGGCCGCACCGTCAGGCACGCGAGACCGATGCCCTCTTGTCCGACAACGACACGAAGCTCCTGTGTCGCGGTGAATCGACCGATCACCGCGGAGGGCACGCCGTGACGATGGGTCAGCTCGATCTGTGGGGTGTCCCCCTTCCCTTCGAGACGCAGCGCCAGGGGGGCCTCCGTTTCCAGCGTCGCCGCGAGCACGGTCACCACCTCTCCACGCACCGGCTGCCGCGGGTTGAGCAGAATGCCGATCGCGGGGTCGTCGTCCTGTGGGCACGCTCCAGCATCGGCGGGCGCGGGGAGCACCACCGGCTTGGGCACGTCTGCCTCGGCGGCGGGTAGCTCGGCGGCGGGCGTCTCCTCGACGTCCTGCGGCGTGCCGGTGGATGTCGCGGCAACAGCGGGGTCCTCGGGCTCGGCGACCGGCTCCGGATCACACCCCAGCAGAACCGTCGCCGCCACGCACCAGGCCATTGCTCGTCGTCGCAAGCTCACGCATCGATGGGATATCGCGGCCCGGGGAGGTGCGCCACCCCTGTGATAAACGAAGAGCGATGCTGGTGCTCATCGCTGACAAGTTGCCTGCTGCGGGCCTGGCAGACCTCCGTGACCTCGGATTGACGGTCGATTCACGGCCCGATCTCAGCGCCGAGACCCTCCCCGAGGCCCTACATGAGACCGGAGCCGGGGCGCTTGTCGTCCGCTCGACCAAGGTCACAGCGGCCGCATTTGATGCCGCAGCCGGTCTCGGCCTCGTGGTTCGGGCTGGAGCCGGGGTCAACACCATCGATCTCGACGCCGCGAGCCGCAACGGCGTCTTCGTCGCCAACTGCCCCGGCCGCAACGCAATTGCCGTCGCAGAGCTGACGATGGGCCTCCTGCTCGCGATGGACCGACGCATCCCTGATGCCGTCGCGGATCTGAGGGCGGGAAAGTGGCGGAAGAAGCACTACGGCAAGGCCGCCGGACTCCTGGGCCGCCGGCTCGGACTCGTCGGGTTTGGTGCCATCGCACAGGCCGTCGCCGCCCGGGCACAAGCCTTCGGCATGGAGGTCGGCGCGTACAGCCGGAGCCTCACCGAAACCCGGTCCAGCGCGTTTGGGGTCAAGGCCTACGCCCAACTCGACGACCTCCTCGACGAATGTGACGCGATCAGCGTGCACGTGCCCTTCAGCGCAGCGACCAAACACCTCATCGGAGCCGCACAGTTCGCGCGCATGAAGGACGGCGCCATGCTCCTCCACACCGCACGTGGCGGGGTGGTCGACGACGCCGCACTTCGAGACGCGGTCTCCAGCGGTAAGGTCCGCGCCGGCCTCGACGTGTTTGAAGAAGAGCCCTCGGGAGGCGATGCAGCCTTCGAGACCCCGCTGCAAAACGTCGAGGGGATCTACGGCACGCCGCACATCGGAGCATCCACGGAGCAAGCCCAGCTCGCCACCGCGGCCGAAGTCGTGCGCATCATTGCTGGCTACATGGACAGCGGCGAGGTTGCCAACGTGGTCAACGTCGTTCCGCAGCGCGAGACCGGGTGGAGCATCGTCGTCCGCCACCGCGACCGCGTCGGCGTCCTCGCCTCGGTCCTTCAATCCCTGCGCGAGGAGGACACGAACGTCCAGGAGATGCAGAACGTCATCTTCCGCGGCAACGAAGCCGCCAGCGCAACGATCGTCGTCCAACGCGAGCCCACCGACGGGCTGTTGACCAAGCTTCGCGCCCACGAGGACATCCTCTCGGTCGAGGTCCGCGCCATCGGTCCCTCGTGAGCCCGAGGGTCGTCGCCGACGACGCGATCCCCCATCTGGACGCAGCCTTCTCAGAGCTGACGCGCGTCCGCGGGACGGAGATCACAGCGGAGCACCTGTTGGACGCGGACGCCCTCGTGGTCCGCAGCGTGACTCGGGTGGATGCCGCCCTGTTGAAAGGGACCAACGTCCGTTTCGTCGGGAGCGCGACCGCCGGCATCGACCACGTCGACGTCACCGCCCTGGCCCGTTCCGGCATCACCTTCGCCCACGCCCCGGGTTGCAACGCTCGTGCGGTGGTCGAGTACGTTCTCGCCGCGACGCTGGGTCACTCGGAGCTTCGCGGCCCGGTGGGCGTGGTGGGGTTTGGGCAGATCGGTCGCCGCCTGGTCACGGCACTGCGCCGGCTCGGGTGCGAGGTGTGGGTCTGCGACCCGCCGCGTGCCGAATCCGCGGACAGGACGGAGACGTTCCTCTCCCTCAGCGCGCTGCTAGAACGCTGCACCACAGTCTCGTTTCATGTGCCGCGGATTCGGGACGGCAGGCATCGGACGAGGCACCTGCTGAGTGCTGAAGGTCTGCGCCGACTCCCGCGGGGCGCCCTCGTGCTCAACACCAGTCGCGGGGATGTGGTCGACAACGCTGCCCTGCACGCGTGGCTCGATGCGGGCCGCGGGGAGGCGGTGCTGGATGTCTGGGAGGGAGAGCCCAACCTGCGTTGGCCGCTGCTGTCCCATCCGCGGGTTCGCATCGCCACGCCCCACATCGCGGGCTACACGGTCGAAGGGAAAGCCCGCGGGACCGCGATGATTCACGGAGCGTTCTGTAGGACGTTTGGGATCCGGCCCTCGTTTGATGCGAGCCGCGTACTGCCGGCAGCGATGCCCCTTCCGACACAGTCCGACGCTGGCGCAGTCCTGCGACGCGTGCATGCGCTCGGCACAACCGACCCTGCAACTCGGGCCTTGCTCGAGCAACCGGCGCAGGACCGCCCCGCGGCATTCGAAGCGCTGCGGCGCGGTTATGCGTTCCGTCGGGAACTCAGCGCACACGATCCTACGCTGGGCGCTGGAGCCCTGTGGGACGCGCTCGACGGGCTTTCTTGAGCAGGCCGTCCCGCACCATCAAAGATCCCGAGGCGCACACAGCCGGTCGATGAGAATCGCCATCGCGCTGCGGACCGAGAGGTGGTTGAACCCCGTGCCCGCGTCGATCGGCCGCAGCTGCCGGTCACATCGTTCGAGCACCTGCGGTGCCAGTCCCCACGCCTTGCCGATCACCAACAACACGTCACGGCCCCCTCGGACCGTGTCGCGAACCTCCGCAACCGTCGCGGCCGGCTCTCGGGCGACCGCGCTCGTCGCAACGATCCACGGGACGTCGGGCCGAGACGCATCTTCAATCGCGTCGTCCAAGCTCGCACACCACACCAGCGCGTCCATGCGGCCACGTGCGGGGTCACGCGTATCACTCTGGCCGTGCGCGATGACCCGCTTCGCCTTGTCGCGCTGCGCCGGAACCGGGTTGACCACGTACAGGGTCGGAATGCCGTAGGTGAGCGCAAGCCGGCCGCCGTCGAAGACATCGAACTCATCCACGACGGACGCGATTTCTTCGCCATGACGATTGAGCACCGGGTGGTGCACGAGCGCGACTCTGAGTGTCCCAGTCCCGACGATGCTCATGGTTTCGCCGCTTTGGGATGTGGGGGCTCGGACCACTTCATCGGCAGCACCCATGAATACGCGCCCAAGGACGCCGGTTCGTGCCCAAGCTCGAATTCCGGGTCGATGAACCGCTGCGGTTCTCGGTAGTTCAGCGCGGTCATGGCGTCGACGTAGACGTTCACAGTCTTGTCTTCTTCCTGCAAGTAGCGCTCGACCAGGTGGTTGGCGTACTGCCGAATCAGCTCCGGCTTGCCCCGGATCTTCCGGGCCTGTCTCTTCGTTAGCTCGGTCGCCGGATTCACCGTCCAGGTTTCCCCGGTGACCACGTCCACGACGCGAAACGTCACCGACCCCCGCTTGGAGCGCAGCTTCATTCGCCACGAGCAAACGTGCCCTTCCTCGGTCCACGCGACGTTGCCCGGGTACAGATGGTGGCGAAGCGGGACGAGGACCTGGACCGTGAGGTACGCGACCCAAAGCGAGGCCCACAGCCGTGCGTGCTTGGGGACCGCGAGAACCCGGGTGCCCCGTGAGGACATCCAGGTGACCACGGCTTCCACCCGAGCCCCGATCTTGGGTAGCCGAAGAGCCCAATCCGGGTTCAAGAACAGGGTCGTCGCCGCGAGCATCAGCCACGGGAACACCCCGATCGAGAACAGATGCATGTTCGACACGTGGAAACCCACCGCGGCGAGCACCGCGAGACGCCGCGTCTTCTTCCATGCCAACGCCGGCGCGATGAGGAGGTCGAAGCAGACGCCGCCGTACGCGATGAAGACGGTGAAGCCCTCAGAGGCGATGAAGTCGTGCAAGCGCTCGGTCAGCGGCACCGCGTCGGAAAACATCGACTGCTGCACAGACTCGACCCATCGTATCCAAGGCGTCTTCACGACCCGGTTCGCCGAGCCCTTCATCCAACGCCGAATGGGCTGGTGATAGACCATCCAGTCGACGTTGAACTTGGCGATGGCGCCGTAGACGTAGACGATCCCCAGCTGGATCAGGATCAGTGCCCGCGGCCATGCGGGGACGACGTTCGAGGCGATCTTGGGCCGGATCAGCGCATCGAGGGACAGCGTGCGGTGGGCTGGGACGAGGATCATCAAGCCGGCCAACAAGCTGATCAAGTAGGCGTGGTTGAGGTAGTTCGCAGCGCCCAGGAGGAACTCGTAGGTGTGCGCGACGAAGAACACCACGGAAGCCAGCCGATACATCAGCCCGACCGAGATCAGGACCCCCGCCACGACGAGCGTGATCGACAAGACCGCGATCCCCGGACCCGGCAGTGCCTGCACCCACTCGAATCCCGGGTACTTGAACAGGAACGTGGGCTCGACGTAGTAGCGGTAGGACCAACCGTGGATGTAGTAGCGCCACGACTCCCACGCCATCAGCCCTCCCCAGAGCATTCGGTAGATCGCCAGTGCGACCGAGGACTCCGGCGAGAACAACCACGCGACCAGACGAGCCCAGCCCCGCGCGAGGCGAGCTGCGTTGGACGTACTGGTCGAAGCCTCCGCCACCATGCACAAGCCTACGCTGGGCTCAAAAGCTCGTCGAGACGACCAAGCGGAACGTATCCGTGCCGCCGAGCGACCGCATGAACCCGTGCGCGTACTTCAAGAACACGTTGATTCCCTCGGCGTATCCCATGCGGAACGAGAACACGAGCGCCGCGCCACTGCCCGCGAGCACATCTCGGACGTCCGTCGGGTCGGTCCACGCGTTGCCGACGTCGACGAACGGGATCAGCCCCACCCGCGACATGAACACCGGCAGGCTACCGATGCCGCGGTCGACGTCCGCCAGGGGGATCCGGTACTCGGCGGTAGCGCGCGCGAAGTAGCGTCCTCGGGCGGTGCCGACCCCGTAGCCCCGCAACAAGCTGCAGCCCGAGGTTCCAAACCCGGTTCGGCCGAGCAGCGCCCGAATGGCATCGCCACCGGAGATGTAGTCGCCGACGCAGAACGCACCCCGGCCACGGAACCCACCGGCCGACGCGCCGCCTCGCCAACGCAGGGCGAGGGACTGATGCCCACGCCACGGCATCGGGATCGTCTCGCTGTAGGACACGCTGGTGTTGATGTCGCCGAAGTCTCCGCCGAGGCGCCGATCAACAACACCAACCCGCACCGACACCGACCGGCCCTGTTCGACGCCGTAGCTGAAACGCCCTCCTCCATCGGCCTCGTTGGAGTAGGACGTCGAGAACGCGATCTCCCCCGCATCACCCACCTCGGGCAGCCGCGTGATCGGGGCGTTGGGATCGATCTGAGCGCTATCGGCATCGAGGTTCTCCCAGCGGCGCCACACGTACTCCGCACCGAAGGATGCGGAGTGCTGTGCATGCCGAACGATCGGCAGGCTCGTCCCCAGCGATAGCGTGCTCACCCGCTCTCGGTGACCGGAGAGAATGTAGGAGTCGTTCGCCGAACCCGGCGCCCGGTCATAGTCGAACCGCGTGAAGCCCGAAGCCTGATTCACCAGCCCCCGGCTCGCGCCCACGGTGAACGCTGGCCACAGACGGTCGAAGCGGTACGACGCCGCACCCGAAGCGATGCGCTGCTCGGCATCGTAGTTGAAGAACATCAGCGCCGAGTGGTAGCCCAGAACGTCGGTGATTCCGGTCTCGAAGCCGAGGCCCGTTCCGAACTCGCTCGACTGGAAGTCGAACGCGGTGGGGAAGAAGAGCCGGGGATAGAAGGTGTCGATCGCACGATAGCGATGAGACTGCAGCGAGAGCGGCCGCCCGTTCTGCCCGGCGATCTGAGGCTTGGGGTCTTGAGCCGGCGGGAGGTCGGTGATGGTTGGAAGCACCGGCAGCCACGTCTGCGGATCAAAGTCCATCACCCACAGGTCGTAGCCGCTCTTCCCGTACCCGATATAGGCGAGGCGTTCTCCGTCGTGGCTGATCCGAGGCTCGAAAGCTCCACCCAGAACGTTGCTGACCTGATGGAGCGCCTCGGCCTCGGTGTCCCAAGCGTAGACGTTGTAGACGTCGTCACGGTCACTGCCGAACACCACGTAGCGGCCATCGGGCGACCACGACGGCGACATGTCGAGATGACGGTCGGCGGTGATGCGTTGGGTCGTCTCCGAGGCCAGGTCATAGACGTAGATGTCGCGGTAGCCGCCCTCGACGAAACCGGAGAAGGCGACCTTTTCGCCGTCCGGGCTCCATCGCGGCGTGAGCACCTGCGACAGACGATCGATCGGCGGCAGCTCGCGTACGTCGCCCGTGTCGAGGTCCAGAAAACCGAGGCGGGACTGCGCCACGTCGTTTCGCCGAAACACGACAGTTCGGCCATCGGGCGAGACATCGGGCTCGCTCGCACGCAGGCCGAATGTGAGCTGCTCGGCCCCGCGAGGATCACCACCGTTCCACCGCCACAAGTCGCTGTATCGGTAGCGGTAGTCGAAGGTGCCGGTCTGGTTGAAGACGATGTCGTCGGTCGCCCCGACGAAGCTGGCGGCACCAGGGTTCTCCATGTCGAAGACCTGCTGCAGGTCAACGTCGGCGCCTTGCCGACCGATGCCGACGCCCTCACGGATCCGGCCGCCACTGGATCGAATGCGCTTGACCCCCTCATCGCGGTGGCCGTCGCCTTTGTAGAAGTAGAGGTAGCTGTCGTCCCGAGACCAGAACGGGTACCGAGTCGTCTCGCCGCCAAACGTCAGCCGTCGTCCCTGCCGAAGGCCGCGAGCTCGAATGCGCCGTGCCTGGGCTTGGAATCGCCGGGTTGTGTCCGCCTTGAACTCCTGCCACAGCTGATAGAACGTGACGCCGAGGACCTTCTCGATGGCCTTGTTGATGCCGTACGGGATGACCTGCGTCGCGTAGACGTGGCTGAGGTCGCGAATCTTGTCCTCACCATATCGCGCGAGGATGTAGTGCATGAAGTGGCCGCCGTAGAGGTAGACCGACGTTCCATGCGGAAAGACCCGAGCTCCGCTGCTGATTTGGTCGAGTGTCTGGAACGTTCCGTCCAGCACGGCCATCCGTAGCAACGCGTCAAACTGCGCCGAGCGGAGCCGGCCCATCGACGAGTACTTCGACTCGTGCATGGTCGCGACGCCTTCGACGACCCAACGTGGCTGCACAATGTTGGGCGTGGTGATCTTGCCCAACACCCCAAGTCCAAACACGGCATTCACCGCCCGTGCGATGCCGTGCACGGTGTCGAGGTGAATCACGTGCACCAGCTCGTGCGTGATCAGGATGTCGAGCCAGTCGTCATACGCCTCGAGGACCGACAGCGCTTCGGGTGCAGTGACGTAGGCGACCACCTGCGGATAGGGGTTGGCGGTCGCCCGTCCGTTGGCCGTATCTTGGGTGTCCGTGAGCGTGACGTGGGTCTTGAGATAGACGTCGTGGCCCCAGGCACCAGTGAGTTCGGTGTACGCCTTCTCGGAGATCATCGCGGTCCGCTCAGCCGCGTCCTCCTGCCCTGCCCAATAGTGAATGTAGAAGTGCTCGGTCTCGATCGTCTTCCACTTCACGTCCGGGTTGCTCGCATGCGCGCTCCGTGGCGCAAGCCACAGGAACGCGACGACAAACATCCCCGCTAGCAGCGCGACGTACCGGGCCCACCCCGACGCGCAGGGCGTCGGAAACGGCCGCAGGCGCGTCGAAAGCATGAGCGGGAGTGTAACGCACGCGCCTACGCGCGAGCGCCCAGCAGCTTGGCAAGTTCGTTCGGCCGCTCGTACGCCGGGTTGTGCCCGCACCCGTCGATGATCGCCTCCGAGGCGTTCGGCAGCAGCGCCGCCAGCCGCGTCGCGTGGTCCGGTGGGACGATCTGGTCTCGGTCGCCCCAAACGAGCGTGGTCGGGACCTCCACGGCCGCGAAGCGATCCCGTAGCCGCACGACGCTGGGCATTTGGGCGAGCATCGCGTAGGCGGCCTCCCGCCCGCCCCAACGACACAAACGGTCCCAGAACACGTGCGCGTCGCCTTCGTCGAGGAGCTCCGGGGTGGAGAGGCCCTGCTCGAAGAAGCGTACGAAGTCTGCGCGGCGCAGCGTCCGGCGAAAGACCTCGAGTCCCAACGATGGGGCGATGGCCAGCGCGCCTTGCAGCGGCAGGCTCACGGTCAGCGCCAGCGGGCTGAGCAGGAAGAGGTCAAGGACACGCTCGGGCTGTTTGGAGGCCAGCACGAGGGCGAGGGTCCCCCCGAAGTCGTGCCCGAGCAGCGTGCACGCGGACACTCCCAGAGCCTCCAGTGTCTCTGCGACCGCGTCGGCCAACCACTCGAACGAATAATCATCGACCTGCGCCGCGTTCGGCCGGTCGCTGTCTCCGGCACCTGGCAGATCGAGTGCCACCACCCGGCGGTCGACCGCGAGCTGCGGGATGATCCGCGAGAACGTGTGATGGGTGAGGAACAGTCCGTGCAGCAGTACCAAGGGCGGCTTGCGCACCTCAACCGCGGGCGGGTGGACATCGCATGCGAACACCCGGCCAAACGACAGCTCCAGCAGCCGGCTGTCATCCGCGACTTCGGCTGGCAGCCAGGGCGCACCGGGCTCGAGTCCGTGCGCGCTCATCCCGATTCCTCCTGCTGCTCCGGGTCCTGCTCTTCGGTTGCTAAGCGCTGGCCCCCACCGTGGTCGAGGTGCTCGGGGAAGCGTGCTCGCATCTTGCCGAGGACCAGCCGCTCCGCATCGTCCACGTCTTCCACCTCGAGCACCTCGCTGACGAGGCTGACCATGTCGTCGTAGTCCGAACTGCGAATGATGTTCTTGATCACGGGGATGGCCGAAGGATGCATGCTCAACTCGGTGACGCCTAGGCCCAGCAGCACCCACGTGTAGCGGGGATCCGCGGCCAACTCACCGCACAGACTGACCGGTATGCCCGCTGCCCGGCCCGCCTCGCTGACCCGTTGAATCAGCTGCAGGATCGCGGACTGAAGCGGTCGGTACAGATAGGCGACATCGTCGTTCTCGCGGTCGATCGCGAGGGTGTACTGGATGAGATCGTTGGTGCCGATGCTCATGAAGTCGACGTAGCGGGCGAGGCGTTCCGCCTCTAAAGCCGCGGACGGGACCTCAACCATGATGCCCACCGGCACGTCTTGAGCGTAGGCTAGCCTGTCGTCCTCGAGCTGCTGCCGAGCCTGGGCCACAACTTCCAGCGCGAGCTTGAGTTCGGGCAAGCTGGTGACCATCGGCAGCATGATGCGCAATGGACCGTGCAGCGCCGCCCGCAGCAGTCCGCGCAACTGAGCTAGAAACCAGTCCCGGTTCGTGAGCGCCAGCCGCAAGCCACGAACGCCCATCGCCGGGTTGGCCTCCGCGTCCGAGTCGTAATCGAGCAGCGCCGTCTGCTTGTCGGACCCCAGGTCGAAGGTCCGAAAGACAACGGGGTACGGCGCCATCTGTCGGAGCACGTCCTTGGCGTGTCGATAGTGCTCCTCCTCGCTCGGGACTGAATCGCGCCCCATGTACAGGAACTCCGTCCGGTACAGGCCCACCCCTTCCGCCCCGTGAAACCGTGACGAAGCGACTTCTTCGGTCAAGGCAACATTGGCCCGCAGCGTCACCCGTTGACCACACTGGGTCATGGCGGGAAGCCCGTGTTCGCGTTGGACTTGGTCCTCGAACTCGTCGTACCGACGGCGCGCTTCGTTCCACTCGTCGAGCTCGGCCTCTGAGGGACGCAGCAAGACGACGCCGTGAATCGCATCGAGGACGACGGTGTCCCCGCGCTCGACCACCAGATCCACGTCGTCGACACCCACGACCGCGGGGAGCTCCATCGATCGCGCAATGATGGCGTTGTGCCCGGTGATGCCGCCCACCGAGGTCACGATGCCCACGATGTCACTGCGCACCATTTCCGCGGTATCGGCCGGGGAGAGATCGTGCGCAATGACGACCGCCCCGGCCGGGGGACGTAGAGCCTGCGGCTCGTGCCCGAGCAGATTCACGAGCACGCGTTCTGCCAGCAGCGTGATGTCGCTGCTGCGCTCGCGGAAGTGCTCTGCATCCGCCTGCTCCAGCATTTCGCGGATTTCTTCGGCCACCCGGGCCACGGCACACTCGGCGCCGATCAGCTCTTCGAGGACGATCTCACCCACGCGGCCCGCCAAGTCCGGGTCCTCGAGCATGAGCTGCTGCGCGCGCAGAATCTGTTGGTGCTCCCCGTGCGGCAGGCGCCCCTCGATGCTCTTGAGCTGCGCCTGCGTCTCCGCGAGTGCGGCCTCGAAGCGTGCAAGTTCCTCATCGATCTCGGCCCGCTCGATGTCCCGAGGCTCGATGTGTTGTTTTCTGCGGTCGACGACATACGCCGGGCCGATCGCAATGCCCGAGCTGACAGCGAGCCCCCGCAGGGTCCGCCCGTGACCGTGGCGGTCGGCGCGTCGGCTCACAGCTCTCCGAAACCGTCGTCGACGAGCTTTCCGAGCGCGGCGTATGCCTCGTCTTCCTGCTGCCCTTCGCAGCGGACCGAGAGCGTTGTGCCCTTGGCCGCGGCGAGCATCAGCACGCCAAGGATGCTCTTGCCATTGACCTCGCGGCCGCCGCTTCCGATGAACACGTCCGCACCAAACTTGTTGGCGAGTGCTACGAGTTTGCTTGCTGGACGGGCGTGCAAGCCGAGGTCGTTGACGATGGTGTGATCTCCGCTAGCTGACATCAAAGGCTTCTCAGGCGTCCGCCTGCGTGGGCGGACACGGGGGGGGTGGACTGATGCAGACAGAGCGCTGTCCGCTGGACGCACAGGCCTGCGCGAGTTCCTGGGCGGTCGCCGAGGTTCGCTCGAGACTCGATAGCTTGAGTAGCATGGCCAAGTTGAGGCCAGAAAGCACGACGATGTGGTGGGTCTTGCCTTCTCGATGACCGCATTGGCAAGGGCTGGCACCAACGAGGTCCACCAGGAGCAGCACCCCCTGCCCTCGGTCGACCTCATCGAGCGCGGCGCACATCGAGGCGCTGAATGCTGCGGAGTCACCCACCCCCGCGTCGAGCGCGATCACCCCGTCGAGGGACCCAGGCGAGGCGATTCCCTCCGCCGCGCGGAGCAGGTGAGTGGCCGTCTCGCCATGACCCACCACCACCACGCCCACGGCTCCACCGGCATCCGGAGCGTCCACGGAGCTCGGCGAGTTCATCGCGCGGTGCCTCCGACATCGCGGTGGCGCACGACGAGTCGCGGAGCGGGTTCCATGAACGCCTCTGCGGTGGACAGCGAGCGCTTGAGCGCTTCGACGAGCGCGACCGAGCGATGCTGTCCTCCCGTGCATCCGACCGCCACGGTGAGATAGGAGCGGCCCTCGGCAGCGGAGCGCGGCGCCGCAAAGCGGACGAGCGACTCGATGTGTCCCAGAAGGGTCTGCGCGTCCTGCTGGCCCAAGACATAGTCGGCGACCGGTTCGTGAAGACCCGAGAGCGGACGGAGGTCCTCGCGCTCGAACGGGTTGTCGAGGAAGCGGGCGTCGAGGACGATGTCGGCCTCGCTCGGCACACCGTTGCGAAACCCGAACGAGGTGAGCACAAGCCGAAGCGTGCCGCCGCTGCCAAACCGATCTCGCATCAGCTGACGAAGCTGTCGAGCGGTCAGCGTCGAGGTGTCGATCGGACGCTCCGACTTCTCCCGAATCGGCCCCAGCAGTTCGCGTTCACGATCGATGGCCTCCGGCAGGTCGCCCATTGGATGGCGCCGCCGTGTTTCGGAGTATCGACGGACGAGCACGTCGGTGGCGGCCTCGAAGAACAGCACGTCCACGCTGTGCCCCGCGTCGGTGAGTTGCTGATGAATCTCGCCGAAGCGCTCGAGGTATGCCGTATCGCGCGCGTCCACGACGACTGCGACGGGGCGGTCATCCTCGGTTCGACGCACGCTCTCCATCAGCTGCGGAAGCAGCACCAAGGGAACGTTGTCCACGCAGTAGACCCCAAGGTCTTCGAGCGCATGCAAAGCGGTGGACTTGCCACCACCACTGAGTCCGGAAATGACGAGAAGGTCCACCGCTACTCCACCTCTGTAACCCGAATCATGTTGCTGTTGCTCTTGAGCACCGGCTCGGCGGCGCCATCGCCTTGGGCACGAATGCTCTCGCGGATGCGGGCGTTGACCTTCTCCTGAAACTCGCGGGCCGAGTCGTGCCCGCGATACTTCAGGATTTGGTTGCGCGCGACGACCTCGATCAAGGACGCGATGTTTCGCCCCGGACGCAACGGAATGCGAACGAGCGGAACGTCGACTTGGAGGATCGGCCACACCTGGGACTCGGTGCCAAGCCGGTCATAGTCTCCCTCGTCCACTTCGCTGAGCTCGACGACCACTTCGATCTTCTTGTTGTCCCGCACCGCCGCAACCCCAAACAGGTGCGTGATGTTGAGGATGCCCATGCCTCGAATCTCCATGTGGTGCTGGTGGAGTTCCGTCGCCGCTCCCCACACGGTGTCCGGTGGGCGCACGGTGACCTCGACGACGTCATCGGCCACCAGGCGGTGCCCCTTGAGCACCAGGTCGAGCGCAGCCTCACTTTTTCCGACACCGCTGCGGCCGATGAGCAGGACGCCCACGCCCAGGACATCGACCAACACGCCGTGAATGCTCGCCGTCGGCGAGAGCAGCTCCTCGAGCCGGCGGGTCATCCGGGTGATGAAGGTCGAAGTCATCACCGAGGTTCCGAGCACCGGAATCCCGCGGGCCTCGGCTTCGCGCATCAGCAGGTCGGGCGGCTCGAGTCCGCGGGTGATGATGAGAGCGCACGGATCCTTGTCGAGGAACTTCTTGAGCCCAGCCTCGATCTCATTTTTTTCGGCGCAATGGATGTAGTCGATCTCCGACAACCCCAGTACCTGCACCCGGTCGGGATAGACGTGTTTGGTGAACCCCGACAACGCGAGGCCGGGCTTCTGAATCCGCGGACGCGTCGTCCGCCGGTTCAACCCGCCCCAGCTGGACAAGGGGCGCAGCCCCAACGGCGACGTGTCGTCGTCATCGAGTAGCTGCGAAAGCTCGACCGCGTTCTCCTTGCGCATGGAAGGTCCCCCAGGAGCATAGGCCATCTGTCCCTGTACGTCGTCCAGTCCGACGCCCCCCGCGCCGCCTACACCCGCAATTCTCGGCGTGCTGCAACCGGCCGCCCGGAGCGGAGCAGCGGACGGCCGCGAGCAAGCCCGCCAGGGCGCCCACGACGGAGGGGGCCCCGTAGTTCGCAGCTTGCTGCGAACTACGGGGGTGGGCCAGCGTGGCCCTCCCATAGAAAAGACTAGAACAGCCGGCGGCGCTTGCTGCTGCTGAGCACACCGAGTTGCTCCCGATACTTCGCAACCGTGCGCCGCGCGATGTCGATGCTGTCGCCTTTGAGCAACTCGACCAGCTTCTGGTCGCTGAAGGGTCGCTTCGGATCCTCCTGCGCGATCAGGACCTTGATCTTCGTCTTCACCGCTTCGGAGGCAAGCTCCTCCCCATTGCCGCGGCTGATCCCGGCATTGAAGAAAAACTTCAGCTCAAAGATGCCCTGCGGGGTGTGGACGTATTTGTTCGTCGTCACCCGGCTGACCGTGGACTCGTGCATCTCGATGTCCTCGGCAACGTCTTTGAGGATCAGCGGCTTGAGATGCTCGACCCCCTTCTCGAAGAAGGGACGCTGGAACTTCAGGATGCTCTTGGCAACCTTGGTGATCGTCCGCTGCCGTTGCTGGATCGAGCGAATGAGCCACTGCGCCGACCGGAGGCGCTCGCTGATGTACTCCTTCGCCTCGCGGTTGGTCCCCATCGCGCCGCGGTAGAAGCCACTAATCTTGAGCTTCGGCAGGCCATCGTCGTTGAGCGAGACGACGTACTCGTCGCTGATCTTCTGGATGTAGACGTCGGGAACGATGTAGCTGGACTCTTCGGACGAGTAGGCCCGCGCGGGACGCGGCTCGAGGGCCATGATCATCTTGGCGCCCTCGTAGACCTCTTCGACGGGCTCGCCCATGTCGCGGGCGATCGCCGGATAGGCACGTTTCTCGAGGTTGCCCAGGTGCTTGCAGATCATCCCGCGGACCAGCGGATCCTCGATCGGCTCGTCGGGGTGGTTGACCTGAATCCAGAGGCACTCGGCGAGGTTTCGCGCCCCGATCGAGAAGGGGTCCAGCTGCTGAATCCGCCGTAGGACCTGCTCGACGCGAAGCACGGAGTAGTCGCTGCGCCGGGCGAGCTGAACGACGGAGGTGTCGCGCAGGTAGCCGGCGCCGTTCATGCTGCGGACGATGTACTCGGCGATCTCCTCTTCATCAGCGGAGAAGCTGGCAAGGCGGATCTGCCACATGAGGTGCTCGACGAGCGTCTCGGGTCGCGAGGCCGTGGCCTCCAGCGAGGGCATGTCCTCGTTTTGGACCGCAACGCCTGGGCCCGTGGTGGGCGCGTAGGAGTTGTTCTCGAGGTAGGCCTCCCAGTCGAAGTTGTCCTTCGGGCCGTCGTCGACCTTGAGTTCCTTCTCCGGAGACTCGGGCTTGGGCTGCTCGCCGGCGTCGCGCTGGTTCTCGATGCCGTCTTGCATCTCGACCGAGGTGACGGGCTCCTCGTTGGTGGACCCCATCTCCTGCGCATCGTCGAGGAGCGGGTTCTCCAGGAGCTCGGAGCGGACCAGGTCCGTGAGCTCGACACGCGACAGCTGCAGGAGCTTGATGGCCTGCTGCAGCTGGGGTGTCATCACCAGCTGCTGACTCATCCGCAGTTCTTGCCGCATGTTCAGCGCCATGAGGGGGTCATTCGTCTCCTTCGCCCGTCGTTCGAGCTTTTTGACCTTAGCAGTTTTGCAGGGAACGTGCCCGATTCAGATGGCGCAGTAGGTGCCCAGCCTACGTAGAGATTCCGGTCCCTTAGCCGTCGATGCGCTGGACACGGGACGGTGGATATGGCGGCTGTCCCCAACCCGGCCCCAGCGTTTGGTCCCGACGAAGCAGGGATCGCGACCCTGCGTCGGAGGAGCTGGGCTTGGGCGGCGCCGCCTGGCAGGCTCCAGGTCAACGGAGCTGCCGCCGCGCTCCAGAGACCGTCGCCGTCGCCTACTCCGTGGTCCGGATGCGCTCGACCGCCGCGCCCAGGAACGCCGAGAACAACGGATGCGGATGCGTCGGCCGGCTGCGGAATTCGGGGTGGAACTGACACGCGACGAAGAACGGATGCTGGGCTTGAGGCAGTTCGACCATCTCGACCAGGCGTCCATCCGGGGAGAGGCCGCCGAAGAGGAGACCCGCCTCGGTCAACGTCTCGCGATACGCGTTGTTGAACTCGTAGCGGTGACGGTGGCGCTCGGAAATCACGGAGGCGCCGTAGATCTTCGAGGCCATCGTGTCCGGGATCAGTTGGCACTCGTACGCGCCCAAGCGCATCGTGCCTCCCATGTCGACCACCTCTTGCTGGTCGAGCATCAGGTCGATGACCTTGTTGGCACCTTTGTCGTCGAACTCCCCGCTCACGGCATCCTTGATGCCCGCGACGTTTCGCGCGTACTCGACGACGGCCATTTGCATCCCAAGACAGATCCCGAGGAACGGGACGTTGTTCTCCCGGGCGTAGCGGATGGCCTCGATCTTTCCTTCGCTGCCTCGGGCGCCAAAGCCCCCCGGCACGAGGACGGCGGCAAACTCCGACAAGAGGGTCTGCGCTCCGCGAACCCCGATCTCCTCGGCGTCGATGTACTCGATGTCGACCGCGGCGCGATGGGGAAGCCCTCCGTGGGTGAGCGCCTCGGTCAGGCTCTTGTAGCTCTCGGCCAGGTCTACGTACTTGCCAACCATGGCGATCTTGACCCGCTGCTGAGGCTCCTCGAGCACCTTCACGATGCGTTCCCACTCGTCGAGGTTGGGCTCGCGTGACCAGATGTTGAGCAGCTCGCAGACTTCGTCGTCCAGCCGAGCCTCGTGCAGGGCCAGCGGCACCTTGTAGATCGTGTCGGCATCCTCAGCCGGGATGACGGCGTCCAACTCGACGTTGGTGAACATCGCGATCTTCTCGCGAACCTCCCGCGTGATCGGCCGGTCGCAGCGGCAGACGAGGATGTCGGGCTGAATGCCGATCTCCCGCATCTTCATGACCGAGTGCTGCGTCGGCTTGGTCTTCACCTCGCCGGCCGTGGGCAGGTACGGCAGCAGGGTCAGGTGCATGAACACCGCGTTCTCCCGGCCGACTTCGAGGCGCAGCTGACGGATGGCCTCCAGGAACGGAAGCGATTCGATGTCGCCAACCGTGCCGCCGATCTCCACGATCAAGAGGTCGAGCCCCTCGGCGGCCAGCTCGATGCACTCCTTGATGTGGTTGGTGACGTGCGGGATGACCTGCACGGTCTGGCCCAAGTACTCGCCCCGACGCTCGCGCTTGATGACCTCTTCGTAGATCTGGCCCGACGTGAAGTTCGAGTGCCGCGACATCCGAGACGACACGAACCGCTCGTAGTGCCCAAGGTCGAGGTCCGTCTCGGCGCCATCCTCGGTGACGAACACTTCACCGTGCTGGGTGGGGTTCATCGTGCCCGGATCCACGTTGAGGTACGGGTCGAGCTTCTGCATCCCGATGTTGAGGCCCCGCGCTTCGAGCAGCGCGCCGAGCGAAGCGGCGCACAGGCCCTTGCCGAGCGAGGATGCGACACCTCCGGTGACGAAGATGTACTTGGTTCGCTTGCGCGCGGCCGCCATCGAGGCTGGTCCTAAACCGGCGGCCCCCTCGGGAGCAATCGTGCGCGGGCGGCCCGGCCGTGTTCGTAGTCACGACCGGCCCGAGACCGCGCGGGTTTGAGCCCGGTCAAAATGCCCGAGAAGAACGACTACTGGCGCCAGCGTACGGCTTGTCGCCAAGAGGAGCCCGCGGACGGGGCGGCCTCGGTGGCCCTGGCTTCACTTGTCCCCTGCCCCTCGCGAGCCGCGCATGCTGCCGCCGCGGCGATCGCCGCAATGCGGGTCGCGGGGATCTCAACCGGTTCGAGCACTTCGGGGTGCTCCTCGAGGTATCGCGTGGTCACCGCTGTCCCGTCGCGGAAGGTCGGCTCCGCGAGCACCCTGCGGTGCAACGGCAGGTTGGTCGGGATACCGAGCAGCACCGTCTCGTCCAGCGCTCGCTCCATCTTCGCAACCGCTTCCGCCCGATCGGCGCCGTACGTCACCATCTTCGCGATCATCGGATCGTAGAAGCTGGACACCTCGGTGCCACTCGCCACGGCGCCGTCGATGCGAACGCCTCCGCCCTGGGGCCACTCGACGCGCGAGAGCCGACCGGGGCGCGGGAGAAACGAGACGGGATCCTCCGCGTAGACGCGGCACTCCAGAGCGTGTCCGCGGAACTCGACGTCCGACTGCTCGAAGCCAAGAGGCTCACCGGCGGCGATCCGGATTTGATCCCACACCAGATCGCGACCCGTGATGAACTCGGTGACCGGATGCTCCACCTGCAGCCGGGTGTTCATCTCGAGGAAGAAGAAGCTGGGGCCGTCCGCGGTCTCCTCGAACAGAAACTCGACCGTGCCCGCGCTGCGGTACCCGACGGCTCGCGCCGCCTTCACGGCGACCTCGCCCATCGCGGCTCGAACATCTGGCGTCATTTGGGGGCTGGGAGACGGAGCCTCCTCGATCACCTTCTGGTGACGACGCTGGACCGAACAGTCGCGCTCGCCAAGATGGACCACGTTGCCGTGCGCATCAGCGAGGACCTGAATCTCCACGTGGCGTGCCCCCAAGACGGCGCGCTCGAGAAAGATTCGGTCATCGCCGAACGAAGCCCTCGCCTCCCGCTGCGCGCCTTCGAACCCCGCCGCGACACGCCCGGGTTCGTGGACGATGCGCATGCCCTTGCCACCACCACCGGCGGAGGCTTTGATCATCACCGGGAACCCGATCGCCTCGGCGGCCTCGATAGCCTCCGCGGTGTTCCGGATGCCATCGCGCCCGGGCACCACAGGAACGCCGGCCTCGACCATCTTCGCCCGCGCGCGCTCCTTGTCGCCCATGTCGATCATGGCCGCGCCTGGCGGCCCGATGAAGATGATGCCCGCGGCCTCGCACGCCTCGGCAAACTCGGCGCGCTCGCTGAGGAAGCCGTAGCCGGGGTGAATCGCGTCGGCACCGGTTCGTTTCGCGGCCTCGAGCACCACGTCCATCCGCAGATAGCTCTCGGCGGCGGCAGAGCCACCAATGTGCACGGCTTCATCCGCCTCGGCGACATGGACCGCGTCCGCATCCGCATCGCTGAACACCGCCACGGTGGCGATGCCATGCTCGCGACAGGTTCGAAACACGCGCCGCGCAATCTCCCCGCGGTTGGCGACCAGCACCTTCCGAATCGTCATGGCCCGCAGCCTACTTCGGCGGGGCCGGCGACGTCAGCCCCGGTTCGTTCTTCGCGGGGTCAGTCGCCTCGGGGCCCGGCAACGGCTCGGGCTCCGCCAAGCGATCGCTCATTGGCAACGGCTCAGCCTCCGGCAAGGGCTCGGCCAAGACCGGCGGCGGCGGATCGGGCCAAGCCGGTGGCGGCGAGCGGTCCGCACACGCGGAAGCCGCGATCGCTTGCGCAACCGCGGCCCCAGCAGCAAGTCTGACGAGAGTCTTAGCTCTCTTTGGTGGCGTCGCCATCTTCGCTGTCGTCCTCGCCGTCGACGTCGTCACCGAGCGCCTCCGTATCGAGATCGTCGGCGTCCGCGGCAGGCGTGTCCGCGCTCTCCGAGTTCGACTCGCTGTCGCCGTCCCCGTCGCTGTCGTCGTCGCTCTCGGTGCTGTCGCCCTGAGCCTGCTTGTTCAGCTTCTCGGGGTCGGTCTGCAGCTCCTCGACGTCGGGCTCTTCAACGCCATCCTCATCGTCGTCGTCTTCGAGAGCGCGCAGCGATGCGGCTTCGAGAAACGTGTGCTCTCCGGTGGTGACCCGGAGTTGGCGACGCTGCTCTTCGATGAACTCGGTGACCGTGTCGGACACGACTTCCTTGTACCGAACGCGATCAGCGCTGATCTCGCGGAGTGCGGTGACGCCCTCTTTGTTCTCACAGTCAACGAGGGCGCGACCGCGACCCTCACTGATCGCGCGAGCGCGACGAGAACCGAGAACCGTGAGCGCGAACCGGTTGGGAACGCGAGCGAGACAATCTTCAACCGTGACCCGAGCCATGGGCCGCGGAGTATGGGTGAGCGGCCACCCCCTGGCAAGCGCTAGAGGACCGGCCGTCTCATTCGGTCGTCAGCCCGCGGGTCGACCGCTGATCGGCCGGATCGCGACCTGGCGATCGGGAGCGCGAAGTTCGCGATCCCCGGGCAGGCGGGGGCGCCTACATCTCGACGAGGACTTGCTGACCGCGCTCGCGGAGCTCGAGGCTGTCTTGAACCCACTTGACGAACCGTTCGGCGACCTCGGTATCGAACTCGAACGCCGTGGCCAGCTTGCCGAGCGCTTCCCTCTCTCCATCGACCAAGACGTTGTCGGCCATCGCCGCGCACACGGCTTGGTAATAGAGGAAGATTCGCGCCTCGCGATGCTTCACCGCTTTTGCGATCTGAAGCAGGTCTCCGGGCGACGAGAACTCTTTGCGGACGAGATCGCGCTCCTCGGGGAGCAGCATCATCTGCCCCATCAACTCCTCGACGAAGTGACGCTCGCTGTCCGACACGTCGTCGTCTCGGGACGCCATGACTGCAACTGCGCGCGCCACGGCGACCTGCTCTTCCGGTGTGATGAGCTCTCCGATAGGGAAATCGAGCATGTGCGGGTCTCTGCACGCAGCCTAACGCAATGTGCCCCCGAGAGGGAAGTGCTACGGCGCCACCGGGGGACGAACTGCGATCGGTTGACAGCTGGGTCAGGCCGCGGCATTCAGCCGAGGTTCCCTGACAAGCAAGCTCGCTCGTGGAGGCCTCATGCCCGATCGACCCCCGGCCAGCTGGCCAGGTCGTTCGAGGGAAGTCGGTGAAAATCCGACGCGGCTCCCGCCACTGTAATCGGCGACGACGGCGTAGACGCGCGCAAGCGCGGGAAGGCACAGCCTTCTCCACTGGGCTCCGGCCTGGGAAGGACTCCGCCCGAGGAAGACCCGAAAGCCAGGACACCACCACGCGCGCGCACCCGACTTTGCTCGGGCCTGCTTTCCTCGTGGTGAGACGGGAGTTCACTCGCCATGTTCTGCGCCGCAACAATTGCAGCGACTGCCGACGTCGCCATCGCTACGACAGATCCCTCCGAGGATCCGTCCGAGGCCGCGCCATTTCGGACGGTCGTGCAGACGCCGCCGGGCGATGCGCTCGAAGATCAGCGCGCGCTGGGACGAGACACCCCGGGCTTCGGAACGGCCGTCGACCTCGAAGCTCCCGGGGGCGCGACTCCAGACGATGGGCTCGCGGAGGTCTTGGCCCGAACCCCCGGGGCACATGTCCGGTCGGTCGGCGGCTTGGGTCAGTTCTCTGCGATTTCGCTGCGCGGAAGCTCGGCGCAGCAGGTCGGAATCTTCGTCGATGGGGTTCCGCTCGGCGATGCGTTCGGAGGCTCGTTCGATCTCTCGGAGCTTCCACTTCGAGGGATGAGCCGGGTCGACATCTATCGCGGCTTCGTTCCCGTCCGCTACGGCGGCGCAACCCTCGGCGGGGTGCTCGACGTGCACGGCGCTCCGCAGGTCGACGAAGCGGTGGTGCACCTCGCAACCGGGCTGGGAAGCTTCGGCGGACGTCAGATCGCACTCGACGCTGCCGTTCCCCTTTCCTCCCGGCTCACGCTGTCCACCCACGCCAGCTACGCGGGCGCACGGGGCGACTTTCTCTACTACGACGACGCGTCCACGCCCACGTTCACCGGCGACGACCAAACGCTGCGGCGCACCAACAACGACTACGACCGCGCGCTCGCCCGGATACGGTTCGACCTGGAACGCGGGCACCTGCGCGGCCACGTGCAGCAGTGGTTCGTCGGCCGCCAAAGCGGGATCGCGGGGCCCGTCGGTGCACCCGCCGAAGCCGCCCGTTTGGACACGTTCGGCCTGCAGACCGTCGCGGGCATCGACCACACCGCGTTCGGTCGACCGGGCGGTCGTCTTGGCGCCCGCGTAGGCATCGGTCTTCGTCAACAACGCTTCGTGGACCCGGGCGCTGAGCTCGGGCCGGGTATCAATGACCAGCGCGTTCGCAGCCTCGACGTCTACGCGAGCCCCCGATGGCGCACCCCTCTATGGAGGATGGCGTTCGCCGAGGTCACGGCCGATGTGCGGCCCCAATGGGTCGCGGTGGACGAATCGGCGGCACTCAGCGGGTCCTCCGGCAACGCGACTCGCTCCCGTTTGGGGGTTGGGGTCGGCGTGCAAGCGGAGCAGTTCCTCGCCCAGCGTCGGATCCGCCTCGTGCCCGCCGTGCGCTTCGACGCGCTGTCCAACCGATTCGCAGTGCCCGGCGGCGAAGGCGAGCTCACCGACCAAGGGCGAAACGCATCGCAGTTCGGCGCATCGCCCAGAATGGGCGCCCGCGTTCGACTGGCTGGTCCTCTCGAAGCCCGGGGCTCCGCCGGACGCTACTTTCGGGCACCCACGCTGCTCGAGCTGTTCGGCGATCGCGGCTACGCGGTGGGCAACGAGGGCCTCTCTCCAGAACGCGGGACCTCCGTCGATGGCGGGTTCGTGCTCGACCACGCTGGGGACGCGCTGCAGTTGCATGGGCAGCTCGCGGGGTTCGGCACGTGGAGCGAAGACCTCATCACGTGGGTCTCGGCCGGGCGCGTGTCCAGAGCGGTCAACCTCGCGGCCGCTCGGATTCGAGGCGTCGAGGTTTTCGGACGCGTCCTCGCGCTCGGCGAACGACTCGAACTCGATGCGAGCTACACGTTCACCGACGCCGTGGCGCGCGGCCCTGATCCCACGACCCGCAACCAACCGCTCCCAGGCCGGCCGCGACACGACGCGACCGTTCACGCGAGTATCGGTCGGCGTTTCGTAACCGCTGGCGTCGAGCTGGTCCCGCGACTGCGAAGCCGCCTCGAAGTCCTCAGCGGCACTCGGCTCGACACCGCCGGCCGCTACGAGGTCCCCACGCGGGTCCTGCAGAGCATCGGGGTCGAGTTGCACGCGGCTCGCCGGGTTCGCTGGGCCCTAGAGGTTCGCAACCTACTCGATCAACGCACCGGCCCGGTCACACTCCCGGTCGGTGACCGCAGACCCAACCCGGCTCCGATTGGCGACTACCTCGGCTATCCCCTGCCCGGCCGTTCGCTATGGACCACACTCTCGCTCGAGTTCGGAGGCCCCTCGTCATGAAGTCCCATCTGCTGCTGTTCGTCGGCGTGTGCGCGTGTGCAGACCCGCTCCTGGCCCCACAAGACCCCGGCGATTCCGAACCACCGGCCCCTGTGCAAGCCGGCCTTCCCGAGCCGGAGGCCTGCGCTCTTGGGCCGGCCAACCCGAGCACTCTCCTGGTCACCACCACCGACTTTGCGACCGGAGCGGTCACGATCGTCGAAGCGGACGGCACCATCCGCACCGACGTGGCGGTCGGGTCGCCGGATGCGGTCCCCTACCCCGCGCCGAACGGCGCCGCGATCGTGCACCGGCACCAGCACGACTTCGTCGACATGCTCGCGCCAGGTCAATGGCGCTCCCGGGGCCAGTACGCGCTCGAGACCTCCGACGCCCTGTCCCCCAATCCGCACGCGATTGTGTTCGACGACGACGGCCTGGGCTACATCACACTGTTCGGGAGCTCGGAGCTGCTGGTGTTCGACCCCGGCCGAGTCCCCAGCCAAGCCGTCATCGATGCGATCGACCTATCCCCGTTCGCCGACGACGATGGCCTTCCCGAGGCGAGCACCGCCGTGCGCTGCGGCGAAACGCTCTGGGTCGGCGTGCAGCGACTTGATGTCCCCGCAGGGCACATCCCGGTCGACGAAGACATGCTCGTCGCCGTCGACCTGACGACGCGGGTTCCCTGGGACTTCGACCCGGACACCACCGGAGGGCAGGGACTCTCGCTGCGGGGCACGGGGCTCCGGCAGTTGCGTCCGCACCCGGAGGATCCGATGTCGCTGTACGGTCTGACGACTGGGATTGAGCGCATCGACCTGTCGAATTTCGAGAGTACGTGGGCGGTGCCCCCGGAGGCCTTCGCGGCGGTGGGCGCCCCCCATCACCTCCAACCGCTGGCCTTCGACCTGGACGCTTCGGGACGCTGGGCCTGGGTCGCGATGTTCCTGGCCCCACAGGGCAGCACCCCCGATTGCACCACCGACTGGCAGCTCTGCCAGGACCACGCCCAACTGTTCGAGGTCGACCTTGCCGCCGACGTCCCCACCCTGGTCCCCTTTGGCGCGCCATTCTCTGCGGTGGAACGCACCGTCCAACGCATCGGCGAGACGCTCTGGGTCGGGTCTCGAGAGACCGGGGCGCCCGGCCTGTACACGTACGACCTCACCATGCACCCCCCGGTGCTCTCCGGCGGCCCCTTCCCCACGGGCTTGCCCCCCTACAGCATGATCGGTCTTCAACCATGACCTCCGCCCGCGCCGCTGCCGTGCTGCTCACGCTCACCGCGTGCGACTCGTCCAACCCCGCGGACTCCGCCCCGGTCGAAACCGCGGGGGTCGTCCACACCCCGATCGACGGCGTCTGCCCGCAAGGAGGTCAAGACGACCCCTGGGCGGACTGCGTCGAGTCGTTCGAGCCAGGACCCGAAGCCGCGTTCGGTCATGACGCGATGCCCGAGATCGTGTTGGGAGCCCCAGCCCCGCCCGAAAGTGGCGGTTCAATGGATGTCGCGAGCCTGGGCTGCGGTGGCTCGATCACCTTGGCCTTCGATGCTCCCGGAGTCGTCGATGGTCCTGGCGACGACCTCATCGTGTACGAGAACCCGTTCGCGGTGGGCGACACCACCTTTGCCGAGCCCGCGCGCGTCTTGGTCAGCGAAGACGGTGAGGACTGGCGCGCGTTCGCCTGCGAACTGACCGGCGTTGGCGATTGGCCGCCGCAGGGCTGCGCAGGCATCACCGCCGTCCGGTCCGTCGACGGCGACATCGATGGTGGGGATGGTTTCGACCTCGCGGACGTCGGGCTCGAGCGCGCCCGCTATGTTCGTCTCGTCGATGTCTCGTCCGCGTACTACGGCTCTGAAGTCTGGTGTGCCGGAGAGCCCGGAGGCTTCGACCTCGACGCCGTGGAGGCGGTGCCCGGATGAAGCTCGCGTGGCTTGCCGTTGCTCTCCTCCCCCTCGCGGGATGCCCTCGTCCGAGCGCTGAGGCACCGACCGCTGTTCGCATTGCGTCCGTCACCATCGACAGCGATGCAACGCTGTGGGCACTCGGCGACGAGGTTCGCGGCAACGTCGTTGCGGTCAGCGCCTTGGTGGATGACGCCCGGTACAGCCCGATCACGGACACCTGGCCCGCCGCGGTCCCGCGCGTGAAGGGCACGTCCGAGTCCCTGCTCGCGCTTCAACCCTCGGTCGCGTTTCTCGCGGAGTGGAGCGACCCCGCCGGACGATCCCTGCTCGAGCAGTCCAACATCGAGGTCGTCGTGCTGTCCGGGTACGGCGGTTTCGACGACTACCGTGCCCGGGTCCGAACCATCGCCAAGGCGGTCGATGCGACCCCCCAAGGGGACGCGGTCATCGAAGCGTTCGACGTGTCGCTGAAGGCTGCTCGCTCGGACGTGGGCGCCGGTCTGAGCATCGTCTCGTATGCCAACGGCAACGTCGCTGCCGCGGGAACAACCTTCGCCGACGAGGCCGAAGCCGCCGGATTTGTGAACCTTCCGTCCCGCGAAGGGCTGAAGGGACACCGCAGCGTGAGTCTCGAACAACTCGTCGCCTGGCAGCCCGCCGTCATCGTGGTCCCCTGCGAGACCGACTGCGCCCAGACCGAAGCCGCCTTTCTCCTGCAACCCGGCGTGAAGGCGACCCCCGCCGCGAAACAGGGTCGCATCATCGCGATCGAAGGCCCGCTGTTGTTCGACACCGGTCCACGCATGGTCGAAGTCACCCGCACACTGACCCAACGCATCGAAGAGGCGTCCGAGTGAGACGCCCGAGCACACTGCTGGCCGTCGCAGTCGTGCTCGGCGCCGGGTTGTGGTGTTCGCTCGTTCTGGGGCCCGGCGACGTCGGACACAGCGATGTCGCGGCGGTGTTCTTGGGACGAGAGGTCCCGCCGTTGGCCCGGGCCCTCGTGTGGGACCTCCGGCTTCCACGCTCTCTGCTCGCGATCGTCATCGGCGCCGCGCTCGGCCTCGCCGGCGCGATCACGCAGGGGTTGTTTCGCAACCCGCTGGCCGAGCCCGGGGTGCTCGGCGTGTCCTCCGGCGCCGCGATGGCCGGAGCACTCGGGCTCGCCGCCGGCCTCGATGCGAGTGGCACGTGGGTCATCGCCGGGCTCGCATGTCTGGGGGCCGTCGCGGTGCTGCTGGCGTTGATGCTGTGGGCCCGCGCCGACGCTCGGATCTCCACGCTGATCCTGTGCGGCGTAGCGTTGGCATCCGTCTGCGGCGCTGTCACCACCCTGGTGCTCTCCATCGGCATCGAGCGCTGGGAGATCGGGATGAAGGTCGTACGCTGGCTGATGGGGAGCTTCGATGGCCGGTCGTGGGTTCACCTGAGCGTCGGCGCGACCGCGCTTGCGCTCGGCGGAGGCCTCGCCGCGTGGCTTCGCCAGGACCTCGACGCGTTGCAGCTCGGGCCCGCCACCGCATCCTCCCTCGGTGTCGACCTCCGCCGCACCTGGAGAGTCGGGATCACCACCGTCGGCCTGCTCGCGGGGATCTGCACCGCCCTGACGGGCGTCATAGGATTCGTCGGGCTGGTCGTTCCCCACATTGCGCGCGGACTGGTCGGCACGGGGCACGCTCGGCTCCTTCCCGCGACCGCGCTGATCGGCGCCACGCTGATGTTGCTGGTCGACCTGCTGACCCGCAGCGTCGGAGCCGTCGCCCTGCCGCCTGGGGTCATCACGATCCTCTTGGGGACCCCGGTGTTCCTCCTCATCCTCTCTCGCATGCGCGCAGAGGTGGCATGACGCTGCACGGTCACGGGCTCGGCGCGACGGTGGGCGGGCGGACGTTGTTCTCGGGGCTGGATCTGGAAGTGGCTGCGGGTTCGGTGACCGCGATCGTGGGACCCAACGGCTCGGGCAAGAGCACCCTGATTCGGGGACTGTGCGGGCTCGGACCGCTCGACGGCTCCGTGACCCTCGAGGGGCGAGGGCTGCACGAACTCGAGCCTCGTGCCCGCGCGCGCGCCGTCGCCTACCTACCGCAGCAGGCCGCAGCTGCGCCCGGGATGACCGTACGGGACGTCGTCATGTTGGGGCGCCTGCCGCACCGCACACGACTCGCCGGTCCCTCGTCGGCCGATGCTGCGCACGCACGGCGGAGCCTCGAGGCGGTCGGCATGCAGAGCTTCGAGCAACGTCCCATTCAGACGCTCAGCGGCGGCGAACGTCAGCGGGTCATGCTCGCGCGCATGCTGGCGACCGAGGCCACCACCATGGTGCTCGACGAACCGACCGCAGCGCTCGACGTTGGGCATGCGCTCGAGCTGCTGGGCAGCCTGCGCACACTCGCGTCTGGGGGCCGGGCCGTGCTGCTGGCGCTCCACGATCTCACGCTCGCCGATGCATACGCAGATCGCGTCGTTTGCCTGACCGGAGCCGGGACCGCCGAAGTGGGCCCGCGCCAGGATGTGCTCGACCCCGCGAAACTACGCAACGTGTTCGGAGTCGAGTTCTCTCGTCAGCCAGACGGCACCCTGCGGCTCGAGCTCCCCACGACGAATCGTTGAAGTACCGCTGGGCCGGCCACAAACCGCTCCCCGTGACCCGGCCTCGCCCCCGTTTCCTGCATGCCAGGCCACATCCACGGGTCCTCGGGCCCCGCAATGCTAAGAAACGACCGTGCGTGTCGCCATCACCGGGGCCAGCGGATTTGTCGGACGAGCCTTGTCGCAAGCCTTGAAGGAGGCGGGCCACACACCAGTCGCGGTCCGACGCGACCCGAGCGGCGAGCTTCGGTGGTCCGTCGAGCGGGGCTTCGATCCCCCTGAAGCACTCAGTGGATACGACGCCGTGGTCCACCTCGCGGGGGAAAACATCGCCGGCGGCCGTTGGAGTGACGCTCGTAAGGAGAGCATTCGAGCCTCCCGCGTTGAGGGCACCCGGCGCGTCGCGGATGCGCTGCGCATCGCCGACCCGCGGCCCACGGTGTTCATCTCGATGTCCGCGGTGGGCTACTACGGCGCCCGCGGGTCGTCCCAGCTCGACGAGAACTCCGAGCCTGGCGAAGGATTTCTCGCCGACGTTTGTGGCGCCTGGGAGGCCGAGGCAAAAGCGGCCAGCTCGCTCGAAGGCCTCCGCGTTGTCCGACTACGTTTGGGCACGGTGCTGGGCGACGGTGGTGCCCTCGCGAAGATGCTGCCCGCGTTCAAGATGGGCGTCGGAGGCCGCCTCGGAGCCGGGGACCAGTACATGTCGTGGATTCACCTCGACGACGTCGTCCGCGGCATCGTCCACGTCCTCACCCACGACGAGTGCGAGGGCGCCTTCAATCTCACCGCCCCCGAGCCGGCCACGAACGCCGCCTTCACAGCCGCGCTGGGCAAGGCGCTGCGTCGCCCCACGTTCCTGCCCGTCCCCAAGTTTGCGCTGCGGGCTGCGTTTGGCGAAATGGCTGAGCACCTCCTGCTCACCGGCCAGCGCGTGGTGCCCAAGCGCCTGCTCGAGACCGGCTTCGAGTTCGGGCACCCAGACCTCGGCGCAGCGTTGAGTGCCGCCCTCCGCTAGGGGGCGCCGGGAGTGTCCCCCCACTCCCCAGGGTCGGTGCTGGAGCTGTGGGGGATCCAGAGTAAGGTCGAGCCGATGAGCAGGCTTCGGGAGTACGAGCGTCAGGCCATCACGGTCCTGACGGCGGGAGTCCTCAGCGAGCAGACACTGGCCGAGGTCCTCGAGTCAGAGGTGCTCTCCGTCGACCATACGGGCATCGGCTACTTCGCAACCGTGAGACACAGCTCGCTTCTGAAGTTGCCCCGTTTTGGTGGACACCCAATCTGCGAGACAAGAACTCGGTCGACTTCAGAGTCAAGGACCGGAGCATCGTCGAAGTCGGGGAAACGACGGCGCGCCCCTACCTCCGGGTCCTCGAGATCGCCGCCGGCCTGCACGTCGGGTTTCATCAGGCGACGGGTCGGCGCCCGGATTTCCATGCCCTCGGCGCCGGCTCCCCGATCCTGCTGCCCCTACTCGGACTCCTCAGCCACGACGACGTGTTCACGGCCACCGACAGCACCTCCCCGATCGTCGATGGCTGGTCCGGCGCGACGATCAGTCTCTACGTCGACGACCCCGCACCACTGAAGTTCCGGCCCGAGAGGATCGTTCAGAGCTGGTTCGAGGGAGGACGTGGATCGGACTGTGACTGCGCCTACTGCCGCGGATTCGAAGCTGCCCACCCAGCCGACCTCGTCGGCGCCACCCGCTGCTGGAAGGAACAGGGGAAGCCCAAGATCACCAAGACCCACCTCGGCCGCCACGGCGGTCTCTCCCTCTACCTCCCCTACCTTGGCCACCACCCCGACGTCGACATCCGCACGGCGGCTGGGCTCGCACGAGCCGGACACAACCATTCCGTGCTCCAACGGCTCGAGCGGATCGTCCGCGAGGCCGTTGCGAGCGGCGATGTCACAGTGCTGCACAATCTCGTCGAGGCATACCTGGCCTTCCCCGGGCTCGCCCGGTGGCGAGCATCGGCCAAACACGCACTCCGCGTGGCGGAGAACGGCCGTCTCCGTACAGCTTCGCGTCCTGAGTGAACGGCCGCGACGTCACGCGTCCGCCCAGAAACGTGCCCCGAACCGAAAGCCCTCTGGGACACCGCCCCCTACCCCTCGCCGTCCGGCGGCTTCAGCCGCTCGGCCGAGGTAGCACGAGCGTGCTCGATGCTCTCAAGCAGCTTCCGCTCAAGCAGCTCCCGCGGGGGTAGCTCGGTTAGGTAGCTTGCGACCCGGACTCCTCCCTCAGTCAGCTCGAGGAGTTCGATCTGCTCCTCGTTCTTGTCTGCGCACAAGATCAAGCCCAGGGGCGGGTTCTCCTCTGACTGCCGCTCATGTTTGTCAAGCCAGCGAAGGTACAGTTCCATCTGCCCTTTGTCGCGCGCGTCGAAGCGCCCCAACTTCAGTTCGACCGCGACCAGCGCTCGGAGCGGCCGATGGAAGAACAGGAGGTCCAGGTAGTAGTCGTCGGCTCCGATCGACATCCGCTTCTGGCGGGCGATGAAGCTGAAGCCCTGACCGAGCTCAAGCAGGAACCCCTCCAGCTCCCGGAGGATCGCCGCCTCCAGATCTGCCTCGCTGAAATCTCTAGGCAGCTTGAGGAAGTCGAGCACGTACGGGTCTCGGAAGACGAGGTCGGGCGACATCTGCTCCTCGTTACGAAGCGTGTCCAGCACGCCTGCGGCAACGGCCTCCGGTCGCTTGGCGATCGCCGTTCGCTCGAAGAGCATCCCGCCGACCTTGTTCTTCAGCGTCCGTGTGCTCCACCCCTCCACCTGGCACAGTTCCGCGTAGAATCGCCGTTTGAGGGGGTCTTCTACCCCGATCAGCTCCCGAAAGTGGGTCCAGCTCAATTGTGAACGCAGTGCGTGCACAATCTCCGCGTCGGGGAAAACCTCGGAGAAGCGAACCATGTAGTGCAGGTTCCGCTTGCTGAACCCTCGCCCAAACTCCGCCGAGAGCACTTTAGCCACGTCTGCGACCACCTTCTCCCCGTACGCCGCGCGCTCCTCGCCAAGGATCTCTTTCCGCAGCCGCGCCCCAACCTCCCAGTACAGCGCCACAAGCTCACTGTTCACAGCCCGAGCAACCCGAACACGGGCCACTCCGATCAGTGACCGCAGTTCCAGGACGAGCGCCTCAGACGATGTCGCGAGCTTGTCGGCCATGAATATGCGTGAGCTTACAGGGGCGTGGGGAACATGGAGCCGTCAGAATCGAATGCGCTCGATCTCGCCACACGAGACCGTCTTCGCCGTCCGATCGTAGAGCTTCCTGACTCCTGCTGACACAGCTGCCGGAGCGTACAAGCTCGTCTGCTACAGCCCGACGCCGAGGGCAGCGACGATAACCATCTCGCTCAACCAGCAATGAAAGTCGTTCTCGGGGCTCGGCCAGATTCAGCCACGGGCTTCTGGCAAAGACTAAAGCGAGGCCCACGATGGCCGAGCCTCGCCCCATCCGACTCGGGTTCCGGCATGATGAGCCTCGGAACGCTTCTGCCCACACGACGATGAGTGATGCGACTACCAACGACTGGTGCCGAACCCTCGGCATCAAACGCCCCCATCTCGAAGCCGTCGTTGGCCACCGCGAGGCGAACACGTTCGCACTCTTGCTTGTGGCGCTCCTCGAGCATGGCGAACCCATGACCCTGCTCGACGTGGCTGCACGCTTCGAGCAGGCCGATGTCGCCGAGCGGCCACGCGCCCTCCGGTCCCTGCAGCGCTGCAGGCCGGGGCGTGCGCCGGTCTACCGTGAGGGCGAGCTGTACCACCTCGACCCGCACGACAGCGACCTCGACCTCTGGGTCTTCCGGCTCGGGCTCCGCCCGCCGAAGGTCGCCCGAACACCACCGCCAGAGCCCAAGTCAACGCCAGTTCCCGGCCCGGACACCGAGCTGAGCACCGAAGAACTCGACGAGGCGTGGAAGAACGCGAACCTCCTCAACGTTTCGGCGCAGCGGCTGGTGGTCGCGGTGCTCGACGCTCACGGAGGCCCCCTAACTCCAACCGAGGCTGTCGCAGCCGTCGCCGGGCGCACAAAATGGCACCGCCTCAACGAAGACGCGGCGAAGTTCAAGCGCCGCAACGCTGCTGTCGAGGTGCAAGACGACGGCAACTGGACCATCGCCACAGGCGCCGAAAGCATCGTGCACCAGGCGCGGACAGCCGTACGAGAGCTGGTGGTTCGCTCGCGCCGCCAGGCGACGACACGAACGGACCCGGAACTCCTGAGACAACTCCGCGTCGAATCGGCGAGAAAACGCTCGTCTCACGGGGCCGAACTCGCGAGCATGTCCCGGGCAGTCGTTGTGGCGTTCCCACCATCCCGGCCCAAGGCCGTCGTGTTGCTGGACGCCAGCGAACACGAACTCTCAACCTTCATGGGTGACGAACTCGCCGCGCTGCCGTCACGACTGGCCGCGTACGAGACCATCGGTGCTCTCGACGTGCGGGGACTCCTCCGTGCCCTGAACTTCGAACCGGGCGAACGTCGACTCGCCGAACTCGGGCCACCGCAGAAGACCAGGACAATCAACAAACGTGGGCGGACCCTGAAGATCACCGCAGCTCTGCTCGTGCAGGGCTCGTGCGGGATCAGCAGGCCCTTCGGCGATCCGAAGACGCTCGCCGGATACCTTGCCAAGGACGAGCGAGCCAAGCTCCGTCGCCGTCTTGAGGCCGACGCGAAGTCTTTGTACGCGCTGTACGAGTACGGCCGCCTCCACGGCGCAGTACGCCTGCGCTGGGGCTTCCTCGACGAGGACCTACCAGCCCCATGGGTCCACCGCGACGAACCGAAGCTCTACGACCTGAAGAGGTCTGCGCTTGCGATGAACCTGCCGATCGAGGTCGTGGTCGGCAGTGCCCCCGGCTGGAACGACCCCTGGTCGCGCAAGCGCCTGGCACATGTCGAGCAAGGCGAGAGCGAGTGGCAAACGACGCTTGTTGATGAAGATGGCCTCCCGATCGACGAGGCAGAAGTTCAACGAGCACGGCTTCCGGTGGCTGTCCACTGATCGTGCTGGCTCCTCGCGCCACCCCGATCAGAACCGAATGCGCTCGATCTCGCTGCGGGAGACCACCTTCGCCGTCCGATCGTAGAGCTTCGTCGTCTCCGTGCTCGCGTGCCCGGCAATCTCGGCCGCTGTCTCGATGCTTCCGCCACCGGCCATGTACGCCGTGATCCCCGACGCCCGAAAGCTGTGGTTGCACACCAGCACCGGGTCGATGCCCACGGCGGCCCACCGCAGCTTCACCATCTTCAGCACGTTTGACGACCGAACGCCGAACCGAGTTCGGACGGCGGCGCAAACCGTTCGGCCAGCAACACCCCGACTACGCGCCGTGGCATACGTCAAACTAGCGGGTGCGATCGTGACGACGAAGACACCACAACGCTGGCCAGAGAGTCGGATGACAGACCTGGCTGTGATGGGGTTTCGTGGGCTGTAGCCTGTGGATGCAGGTCGGCGCTGGCGGTTGGCCGGGCCTCGAGAGGCTCGGCCTTGGTGCTACCCGCGACACGGAACTTGGGCTTCGTGGCCCTCCTTCGGGGGCAGAAAGGGATCATCCGATGCAAAACGCATCTCCCCACACGAGGCAGACCATCATCCTTCTGATGGCCCTCGTGCAGACCACTGCTGCAATTGTCGCAGCAGTAGCCTCGGTCATCAGCCTCTGTGGTTGATGGTCTGGTGGGCGCCGGCTTCGGCCGGCGCCTTCTTTTCACCCCACGTCCCCGCGGGATCTCAGCGTTCTGTCTTCTCGCAGACCATGGGGCTCCCTGGCCTGCAGTTGAGCCCACACTCGTAGTCGGAAGACCTGGAGTCCTCAAGCGTGCTGATCTCCGCCGTCGCCCAGTCGCGACACGCTGCCAGGCTCTTGAGCCCTGGCTTGATGCGCCACCGAGATTCGTCGCCGCCGACCCCCTCAGGATAGACCATGCCGACCCAGGCCTCCTCACCCTTGCATCCGGCGGCGGTGAGGGGAAAAAACAACAACGCGAGAATCCGGCTCATCGAAGATGAGCCTCGCACACCCAGGGATGATTTCGAGCCCCGCAATCTCCAGGCACTTTGAGTCACCTTTCCGCCGTCGGGTGGCCCCGAGAGGTTTCCCCCTCGGGGCTCCCACAGATCCGGACGTGCAGAATTCCCGCATCCGGCTCCTCAAATCACAGATTCGCTGCTCGATACCGTGAGCTGATGCTCCGTGGCTGCGGAAGCGCATAGCGCTTCATCAGCACTTTGAGCACATCCCAGTTCTTGCATCCTCGTTGTGAGCGACGCTGGATCCACTTGCACCACACAAGTTCGACCTCCCTCAGAAAGCACTTCATGGCGAGGTAGTTTCCGACGATGCCGAAGTACCCGTAGTGGCCACGAAGCTTCTGCGAGAGGGCTTTCTGCTGGACTCGCAGGTCGTCGTGACGATGCCATCGGCACCACCTCGCGACCTGCCTGAGCGAACGGCAAAAGCGGTCTTTGGCGGTCTTGCGACGCACGAGCAGCTTGCCGCTGCGCGAGCGCCCCCAGTAGTGCGTGAAGCCGAGGAAGTCGAACGTCTCCGGTCGCTTCGCAGCGCTCGGACCCGCGCGCCGTGATCGGAGATCAGGGCGTACGAACTCGACGGTCCTCGTCTTCTGGGGGTGCAGGGTCAGCCCGTACTTCTCGAATCGCTTCGGAAGCACGGCCATCACCCGCTCGGCGTCGCCCTTGCGCTCGAAGACGAACACGGCATCGTCCGCGTAGCGGACGAGCCGTACCTGTCCCCGCATCCGCGGTCGCACGACCTCTTCAAACCACGCATCGAGAACCTCGTGGAGGAAAACGTTCGCCAGCAACGGCGAAATGACTCCTCCCTGAGGGCTCCCGCGGCGTGGATACGACAGCGTCCCATTCTCCAGGACGCCAGCCTTCAACCACTTGCCGATGAGTCTCAGCAGCACTCCATCGAGCACCCTGCGGCGCAGGACCTCCCGGAGATGGCCATGGTCGATCGAGTCGAAGTACTTCCGTATGTCGAGCTCGACGACCCACCCGCCCGCTGTTCTCGTCGCCTGCTCCCACAGTGCTTGCAGGGCTTGGTGCGCGGAGCGGCCGGGCCGAAACCCGTACGAACAGGACGAGAAGTCCTGCTCGTAGACCGCGCTGAGCACCATCGTCACTGCTCGCTGGAGAACCTTGTCCTCGAAGGTCGGGATCCCCAATGGGCGTGTCTCGGCTCCGCTCCCTTTCGGGATGTGGACCCGTCGCACGGGCGGCGCCCGGTACGTCCCCGACTTCGCGCGTTCGAGCAGCGACTGGAGATTACCCTCCAGGTTCTTCGCGTACTCAGCTGCGGTCTGCCGGTCGACGCCCGTGGCCCCGTCCTTTCGCGTGAGGCGATACGCCTCGCGCAACCAGGCGATGTCGATGTGGTGGGCGAGTGTTGTCAACGCCATCCCTGGACGCTCCCGCGCCAGCGTTGCTATCCGTTCCAGTTTCGTTGAGATGCTCGTCGAGCTCGGTGTCTCGTTCATCTTTCCCTCGAATGGTTCTGTGATTTGGCGCCCCCTTTCCTCCACGGGGTCCCGTTGGTTGGTTCCCCCGCTTCATCGGTACTACGAAGCGCTCCGACTTCTGGATGCCCGTCCCGCCACGGCCGAGGCCGTGTTTGCCGCTCGGTTTCCCTCGCTCGGCGGTACCTTCCTTCGGCTTGCTTTCGCGGCCTGGGCTTTGGTCTCCGGTCCCCCGACCGGCAAGAAGGAAACTTCCAGATCTCCCAGGTTCCTGGGGAGTCCTTGCTCGTATGCCCTGCTCTCGGACCCCGGTGGGGCGACGGCGCCTTGGTCTCTTCGGCGCCGCCGTGTTGCCTTCCGTCCTTTTGAAAACGTCGGCCCCCACAAGCATTTCAATTTCGAGGCTCAATCACACGGCCTGCGGGCTCGCTGTCTACGCTTCGCAGTCACGGTCGCCCGCGCCCACGCAAGACTCGCTTCCGGCTGGTGACCATGACCTTGGCCGGTCGGGGCTCTCACCCGCTGGACTCCGATAGAAGGTTTCAGTTCAACTCATCGCGTCCCCCTTCTCCAAGCTTGGCCTGGCGCACCAAAAGCGTGACCGAGACGTTGCTCGAGAACTTGGGTAGCCGAGGGGTCGACTCGTCGGTCCTGAGGCGCGTCCTTCTCAGGTCGGAAGAAGTCTCGCGCCCCTCGCTCGCACGACCCCAAGCGTCTGCTCACTCCGGTCGTCAACCGAACACTGCACACCTATCACTCCGTCCTGCGCATCCTGTGCCAAGCCTTCCTCATCGAGACCCACGGTCGCGACTTCAAATGCGAGAAGCGGCTCATCGAAGAAGCCCACAAGCAGAACAAGCGCGGCAAGATGCTCGCCCCCATCATCGACGATGCGCATCTCATGCCCACGGCCGCCCTGCGTCGCCTTCGACTCGTCTTCGAGGACTTCCCCAAGAACCACAACCTCGTCCTTCTCGGCCAGCCCCAGCTGCTCTACACCCTGTCCCTAACCGTCAACGAGGACATCCGCAGCCGCGTCACCTACTCGGTCAAGCTGGCCAAGCTCGCCCCCGACGACATGCGAGCCTGGGTCCTTCGCGAGCTCGACCGCGTCACACTCGCCCACAGCGTCTTCACGCCCGAAGCGCTCGACCTCATCGTTCGCTCCGGCGAGGGCGTCCTCCGCCGTACGCGGAACCTCTGCGTCTCGGGGCTGCTCGAGGCGGTCCGTGATCGCGTTCGTGTCGTCGACCTGAAGCAGGTTAATCGCGTTCTTCTTCAGCCGCACTGGAGGCAGCACCAAGACGTCCCCGACCTCCCGTAGCGTCACACGAACGAGGCCCGGGTCCGCCTCCGCGAACCCGGGCTCTTCTTGCCCACCGGCTCGTAGACCGGCTTCGCGCCTACGACGTCTGCGGAAACTTGCGACGAGCCCGTTGATCCTCGCGGTCTCCCAAGCCTACCCCTGCGCCCCGCGATCGTACGACCGCTGCGGCCATCTTTTTCGACCCCAAATCGGCAGCCGCCCCAAATTCATACGACGTCAAACTTGGAACCGCCTACGACATAAAATCGGCCGCTAACAGTGACCTCGGACGGGATGCCCTCGGGCGAACGGGGTGGGCCCCAAACGTCGCGAGGGCGTGTTCCGTGGCCGTGGATCCGGAGCGCGCCGAGGCATCCGCGACCCGTGCCGCACTTTTCGCAGGCCGAGGGCCGTAGCTCCTCGACTCCGAACTCCATCTTCGCGAATAATTTGACGTCGAGGATCGCGTCAAGCAAGTTGGGGAGGCTTTCGTTTTGGTTCAATTGGGCGGAGGCGCCGAAGACGACAGGGGTGGATTCCTGGTCGTCTTTTTTAATGCCCGCTCCGTCCCGTCCTCCCTCCTTGTGCGGCGCCAAACCGGCTTACGCCCGCGCTCTCCGCGGGCCAAAAAGGTCACGCCGGTTGATCACGCTCGGCGCTGGCAGGCGGCGCTCTTGATCACGCGGCGTGACCGAAAAGGTCGCTTCGATGGTCATTGCGCCCGGCCGTCAACAGGAGTACGAGCGTCAGGCCATCACGGTCCTGACGGCGGGAGTCCTCAGCGAGCAGACACTGGCCGAGGTCCTCGAGTCAGAGGTGCTCTCCGTCGACCACACGGGCGCCGGCGACTTCGCAACCGTGAGACACAGCTCGGTTCCGAAGCAGCGCATCACCTGCTACGAGCCCATGGTGTTCGGAACGGAAGGCGACCTGACAGTCGGCTTCCTCGTGATCTTGATGGACCAGGAGCTGACGCTCGAATGCCACAAGGGAACTGGGGAATGTGTCCCGCTCGATGTTCGCGACCGTCGTCTCGAGATCAAGCCGGCGCCCTGATGTTGTAGCCCCCGTTTGAACCGGACACGTCCGAGAGGACGAATCCGATGCCAGGTAGCGTAAATCGGCGACGACCTCTGCGGCCTGAGCGTCTGGTGCGTCCCGCACGGAGCGAATGCGGTAGCGGCACGTCCCAGCGAGGGGACTCCCCGACCTGTCAAGACTGGGAACAACTCGCCGTTGAGACGCCTCAAGCCGGAGCACGGCAGACATGAGCAGAGATCATGCCGCTACACTCCCGGAGGTGCACAACGTTGGACCACGAGAGTTCGCGGGTCCGCTCTGTGTAGCCGCTGTGGTCACGCTTGCGCCGGGCTGCGGGCCGAACCTGGGCGTGGAGGTACCGCAACGCGAATCCGCGACGTCGTCCCACGGAGGCGCGACCACAACATCGGGGGCCGCCCCGGCCGCTTCCACCCGAGCGGCAACGTCGGCCCCCAGCGCCAGCCAGGGCGATGCCTCCACCACGGCAGAGACTTCCACCGGCGCACCGATTGACCTGCCCGAACCGAGCATCGGCGAGTGCAGCACCTGGACGCAGGATTGCCCCGAAGGCCTGCGATGCGTCCTACGGTCAAGCGGTGCGGGAGCGCACACGTTCCAGACCGAGTGCCACGTGCTCGCGCCGGAACCTGCGGGGGCGGGGGAGTCCTGCTCGTTTGGGATCGGCGGCGTCACCGAGGCCGACAACTGCGGTATCGGAATGTGGTGCGACTTTGTGGATCCCGATACGGCCGATGGAATCTGCACCCCATTTTGTGTCGGCTCCCCGGACCAAGCGACCTGCACCGACCCGGCACGGGACTGCCTCCAGTACAACGATGCGGTGAACCTCTGCGTCTATCGGTGTGACCCGTTCTTGCAGAACTGTCCGGCGACCCTTGCCTGCCATCTCAACGGGGCCAAATTCATGTGTGTGCCGGACCGGTCGATGGGCGGCGGTGCCTACGGTGAGCCTTGCAACGGGTTCGGATCGTGCGCGCCGGGTAACACTTGCCTCTCCTTCCGTAAGTTCGACGACTGCGACGGTATCTGTTGCTCACCGTGGTGCGATGTCGAGGCTGCGAACACCTGCCCCGGTCCCAACCAGCTTTGCGTCCCGTTCAACACCGGATCGCGCGACCCTGCGCTCGCAAACCTGGGTGTGTGCGCGAACGAGCACTAATTTGTACAAAGCGCCCCAGCCCGTGGGAGTTTGGCCAGTCTGGGAGTTGTATACGCGCTTGACGCTCCCATGCCCTGGGCCGCTGGCCACTCAGATCTGGAAAGTCTCGGACAGTCAAGCTGGTTCGAAGATCGCCAAGTGGTAGTGCGTCGGGAAGAACTCGAACTCGTAGACCCCCCACTTCTCCCTGTACCTCGAGGACACAACCGCGAAGGCAAACCGCACGGCCTCGCTGACACGCTTTTTTTTGGGGACCAGCCAGTAGCTGCGGTGAGCCGCACGAACGGAGAGGTACAGCGTGGTGTCAGGATAAAGGTTCCGAGGCATCGACATTGTAGAACAGCGGTCGACCGCGGCCCGCGTTCGTTGCACAGAGCACGTCTTCCAGATTGGTCTCACATCGCCCCGGTTGGCAACTAATCCCCAGGCGGCGGACAACTATCCGGGTCTTCAGAGTCCAGCAGACAGCACCCCGGCCACTCCTCTTCCGGGATGCAAAACTCGCCCCCACAGACCGGCACGCCCTCGCAGTAACAGGCACCAAGGACAGGGTCCATTTGGCATTCAGCCTCCGCTTCCACGCACCCTCCTCCACGTGTTAACGGCCGGGCGCAATGACCATCTAAGCGACCTTTTCGGTCACGCCGCGTGATCAAGAGCGCTGCCTCCCAGCGCCGAGCGTGGTCAACCGGCGTGACCTTTTTGGCCCGCGGACAGCGCGAGCGTAAGCCGGTTTGGCGCCGCACAAGGAGGGAGGACGGGACGGAGCGGGCACTAAAAAAGACGACCAGGAATCCACCCCTGTCGTCTTCGGCGCCTCCGCCCAATTGAACCAAAACGAAAGCCTCCCCAACTTGCTTGACGCGATCCTCGACGTCAAATTATTCGCGACGATGGAGTTCGGAGTCGAGGAGCTACGGCCCTCGGCCTGCGAAAAGTGCGGCACGGGTCGCGGATGCCTCGGCGCGCTCCGGATCCACGGCCACGGAACACGCCCTCGCGACGTTTGGGGCCCACCC
>Ga0316204_10000589_pt1 | contig 128194 bp, 103 predicted proteins | sample 6monrhotite_MG_2_FD_205661 | JGI IMG/M metagenome (GOLD analysis project Ga0316204, IMG submission 205661) | Microbial mat bacterial communities from mineral coupon in-situ incubated in ocean water Damariscotta River, Maine, United States -... | ecosystem: Environmental > Aquatic > Marine >...
CTGGCTCAAGGTGAACCGTCGCTTGAGCACACGATATGAGAAGCTGGCCACCAACTTCATGAGCATGCTCAAACTCGCCTTTATCGATCGATACCTCAGAGCTTTGGAGCCGTCAGACACCGCCTAGGGACTCGCCATGAGGGATTAGGGTTGGGATTCTTGGGGGACTTGGCCGATTTTATCATCACCTTCTTCGAGGGCGGCTCCTAAGCCCAGGACGATTCGGTTGGCGTAGGCGAAGTAGGCGGCGGCCTGGGCGGTGTCGAGGATTTCGCGATCGGTCAAGTCTGCGGCTTTGAGATCATTTATATCGGCCTGAGTGATTGAACCGGGATCGAGTGTGAGTTTGGTCGCGTAGGTCACCATCGCGTTTTCGCGATTGGTGAGGTTGGTGGTGTTGCCTGCGATGACTTCGTCAGCGATGTGTTTTCGATCGGCGGGGAGGAGTCGTTTTAAGCCGGTGCCGTGATGGGTTTGGCAGTAGGTGCATTGGTTGAGTCGTGAGACGGTGACGCCGACGATTTCTCGCTCGGCGCGCGAGACTGGCGAGGGGCGATGGCAGGACTGGATATAGAGGGCGCAGTGGGCTTCGAGTGATTCGGGGTTGAGGGAGTGGGCTTTGAGGACATTGTCGACCGAGCCGTCGGGGTTGGCGAAGCGTTTGTATTGGTCGGCGAGATTGCCCGTCGCTTCTGATTCGTTGATGGTTTGGATGTAGGTCATGGGTGGTCCTTTGGGTGCGCATGGACAACAGCTTGGGTGCTGGTTTTATTCGTGGAGTGAGGGGGAGAAGACACGGCTTGCCGGGGACGGTCAAGCCGTGGCACCCGGCAGAAACACTACTGCGCCGAAGACGGCGAGTAGTGGCACCGGGGAGTTAGAGTACGCCTTTTACTTTGTGTTCGGTATCTACATATGTCAGAGGTTGGGGGATCATTGCTTCGATGGCATCGAGGTCTTCTGGGAGATCTTTGGCGGCGATGAGAAAGGAGTGTCTGCTTGATTGGATCCAGATCGCTTCGATTTTTCGTTCTTGTTTGCTGCAGGTGATGAGTACGCGCCCTCGCTTGAGTTGTGGTGCTTTGATTGGTTGGTTGTTGATGTGGTATTGAGCACTTTTCGAGATCACGATGCGGCGGATGTAGTCTCGGCTGGTCAACAAGCGGGCGGCCCACCAGCCGAAGTAGGGGACAGCCACGATTGATACATAGAACAGACTGAGTAGTTGCCCGTTTTTGCTGCTTGGGCCAAGGGTCTTGGTGCCGACGATGTATGGGAAAAGAAAATACAGCAGCAATGTGCAGATGAGCACAAGCACGACGGAGAGGATGATTGCTCTGCGTCGGAACCGATCGGCGAGTCTTTGCTCAAAGACAATCGATCCAGATTGCTCATCAAGTTGAGGATCGGGAAGTGGCAGTTCGCTGATGGCTGCGAGATATGAAAACTTGATGCCCATAATGGATCATGTCGTTTCTGCGATGGCGGAGCCGATGTATTTTGAGGCTGTGGGGTCGGGGGAGAATGGGCCGAGGGATTCTTTGGTGTCGAGGTTGTGGAGTTGGGCGGTGTTTTCGTCGTCGATGATGATGAAGAACTTGGCGTGCTGCTTGATTGCATCGTCGCGGAGTTTGTTGAGTTTGGTGGTGGATTTGTAGGAGATGCGGGCGTGGAGCGGGGCGAGGGCATAGCGGTTTTTATTCCAGGGCTTGCGGTTTTCGTCGGCGAGCCATTGTTCGGATTCGATGCCTCGGCGGAGGTTGGCTGTCAGGGTGTGGACGAGGGGTTCGTTGGCTTCACTATTATCGGATTCGCGGTTGGGGACGATGAAGGCTTGGGGGCGGATGGAGGCTTGTGGGCGAGCGACGGCTTCTTTGAGTTCGAGCCCTTCGGGCATGAGTGCTTTGTCGTCGAGGAGGTTGCCGAGGACGACATCGCCCATGCCGAAGCCGCAGGCGGGGGTTGGGGGGCCGCCGAAGAGTTCGATGAGGTTGTCGTAGCGTCCGCCGCCGGCGACGGCTCGTTCGCCATCGGCGATGGCTTCGAAGACGGTGCCGGTGTAGTAGGCGAGGCCTCGGGCGATGGTGAAGTCCTTGGTAATCCAAGGATCGATTTTGACCACAGAGCACACAGAGCACACAGAGTCTAAGCCAGAGGCATCAAGGTCGGGTCCGGTATTGTCGGCGATAAGGAAGGCGATGAACGCTTCGGGAAGGTTGGCGTCGGTAGCGAGGGTTTGGAGGGTGTCGGCGGCGAGTTTGGGTTTGCGATCAAGGAGGGTGAAGGCGATTTCGAGTTGGTCATCGGAGATGCCGAGAGAGACGAAGTAGTCCGCCATCACTTCGCGGTCGCTGAGTTGGAGGGAGAGTGAATCATTGGTGAGCCCGAGGGACTCGAAGAGGCGGACTGCACACTCGATGATCTCAGCATCCATCTGTGTCTTGGATTCAGGTGTTGCTTCTTCACTCGGTACACCAATCACATCCACATTCCACTGGAGGAACTCGCGGAGGCGCCCGCGTTGTGGGCGTTCGGCTCGGAAGTAGGGGCCGGCGGTGAACCATTTGCAGGGTTTGGGGAGTTGTTTGGCGTGGGCGGCGTACATTCTGGCGAGGGTGGGGGTGAACTCTGGGCGGAGGGCGAAGTCGGCTTTGCCTTTTTCGACGAGTTTGTCGAGGGTTTCGGAGCCGCCCTTGCCTGAGAAGGTTTGGAAGAGTTCGTTGAGGATGCCGTCGCCGGATTTGACGGCGTAGAGGTCGGTGGATTCGAAGGTTGGGCCTGCGATTTCTTCAAACCCGCAGCGGATCGAGGCGTCTCGCCAGGCGTTGGTGATGTAGCGTTGGCGGAGCAGGTCCTCGGGGTAGAGGTCTCTCGTGCCTTTGGGTGGTTTGATCTTCTTGGATTGCTTTGGGGATGCCATGATGTGGTAGGATATGCTCGAAAGGGAACCATTGCGGGGGATTTGCGGATGAGGAGTGTATGCGTATCAATATAGGACATGTTGTGGCGGTGTCGGCGGTGCTTGGGATCGGGGCGTTTGTGTATGTGGTGGGCTTTGCGCCGATGGATGAGACGCGGAATCCTCGGGCGGGGGCGATGAACCAGGTGCCGAGTCGGCAGGGGTTGATTGGGAATATTCGTCGGCAGATGGGCTTTGGACAGCTCGGGGCGGCGGATCGGCTCGCGAACACGCTGGTACAACATAATTCGGAGGATCCGAGTGCGTTTTATTACCGTGGATTGGTGGATCGGGCGATGGGGGATTCGGAATCAGCATTGGCGAGTTGGACGGTGCTCAACGCGCTCCTCGATGGGCTCGAATCATGGGAAGCGCGGTATACGCGGGCGGAGTTGGAGTATTTTCGTGCGTGGGGGCTCTTTGGGGTGGGGGAGATTGAGGAATCGCGGACGGTGTTTGGAGCGTTGGCCGACGGGCTTGATGAGCAAATCGAGGGGTTGGATCGGGGTGTTGAAGGGGGGTCGAGTCGACGGCGGGGGATCGAGTACAACCTGGCGTGCTACCGGGCGATGGCGGGCGAGTTCGAGGCGGCGATGGAGCACTGGGAGCAGGCGGTGTCGGCGGGGTATGGGTCTGATGCGGGATGGTGGGCGGTGGACCCTGATTTGGAGCCGATGCATGGGGATGATCGGTTCTGGGCGATTGGGATGAGGATCGAGCCCGGCGAGGAGCGTGGTCGGGTTCGAGAGGTAGTGCTTCCTGATGGTGGGGCTGATGGTGGGGCTGATGAAGAGGCTGATGAAGAGGCTGGTGATGGGGGGTAAGTTTGGGGGGATGGGTTTGGGTTGGAATCGGGTTGTGCGCTAGTATTGGGTGGAAGTGCAGAGATGAATCCCTCGTTGGCTTGTGCAGCGGGGATATCTGTGAGTGAATCACCAGCTATGGGATGAGCCGACGCTATGCCAACAGTCACGATTAACGGGATCGAATGCGAGTTCACCAAAGGCGAGATGGTCATCGAGGTGGCCAACCGCAATGGGATCGAGATTCCGCAGTATTGCTACCATGCGGGGCTCTCGCGCCCGGCGCAGTGTCGGATCTGTTTGGGGACTTTCGAGGCTCCCAATCCGCGCAATGAGAATAAGCTCGAGCCGATGATGGGCGGGAAGCTGCTCCCGACCTGCGCGACCGAAGCGGGCGATGGAATGGTGGTGACGATCGAGAGCGAGAAGGCGATCGCGAATCAGAAGGCCGTGATGGAGTTCTTGTTGATTAACCATCCGCTGGATTGCCCGGTGTGCGATCAGGCGGGCGAATGTACGCTTCAGGACTACTCGTTCAAGTACGGGCGTGGGCACTCGCGGTTTACCGAGACGAAGGTGGTGTCGCCTAAGAAGAACATGAGCGACAATGTGTATATGTATTCGGATCGGTGCATCATGTGCACGCGGTGCGTGCGGTTTACTGACGAGGTGACGGGGACCAAGGAGCTGATGGTCGATGGGCGGGGGGATAAGTGTACGATTGATGTGTTCCCGGGGATGCCTCTGGACAATGAGCTGGCGAGCAATGTGATTGATCTGTGCCCGGTGGGGTCGTTGATTGATAAGGATTTCTTGTTCAATCAGCGGGTGTGGTTCTTGAAGAAGAGCGCGGGGATTGATCCGTTTACGAGCTCGGGCGACAATATCTGGGTCGAGCACAATCAGGGTCGGGTGTATCGGATCAAGCCTCGGACGAATATGGAAATCAATACCTGGTGGATCACCGATGAGGTTCGGTATGGGTGGAAGTTCGTTCACGCTGATGCGCGATTGAAAGCGCCGATGCGTCGTGAGCATGGGATGATGGTGGAGGCGAGCTGGAGCCGGGCGTATGGGCAGGCGATTGATGCGATGCTTGGCGCGAAGAACGCAGGCAAGAAGACGGCGTTGGTCGTGTCGGCGACGCTGACCTGCGAAGAGGCGTATAGCCTGGTCAAGGCGGCGCGGATGCTTGATGAATCGGTTGATTTGTTTGTTGGGGCGATCCCGGTTGATGGCGAGGATGTCGAGTTCCCCAATCCTCAGCACGGCATGCCGTTTGTGCAGCGGGCCCAGAAGGTGCCCAACGCCAATGGCGTCAAGCGGGTGCTGGATTCGCTCGGTGGATGCAAGGACTACGAGACCTTTGTCCGCTGGGCGGGCGAGTATGGCGCGGTGATGTTGACCGCCAACTTCCCCAGTGCGTGGGTGACGGATGAACTCGTCGATGCGCTCGCGGGCACGAAGCTGATTCTGATTGATACGACCGAGTCGGTGCTGTGCGCCAAGGCTGAGGTGGTGCTGCCCTCGTCGAGCTTTGCCGAGAAGGCCGGGAGCTTTGAGAACTGGAACGGGGTGATCCAGCACTTCGAGCAGGGGATTCCCAATCAGCATGAATCCAAGAGCGAAGGACAGATCGGGCTTGATCTGATCGAGCTCGCAGCCGGCGGCAGGCTCGTCGAGCATGCACCCGGATTCGGTGTGCAGATTGTCGACGAGCAGCCCGGGCAGGTGCCCGGGGCGAATGATTCGGTGCTGATTCCGCGGGGCGAGTTGTTCGATGCGTTGGTGATCCGCGAGCGGATGGGTGACGAGGCCGATGCGTTGGGCGTGTTTGTCACTGAGGTGAAGATGCCTCCGGCTGCGGCGATTGTTGAGTCTGATATGGTGATGGTTGAGCTGTAGGATTTCTGGGGGTAGCACAGGCGTCTCGCCTGTGTCTTGCTTGACGAGTTCGGAGAAGACACAGGCGGGACGCCTGTGCTACGAAGAAAAGATAGAAAACACCCCGACCGGATGGGCGGGGTGTTTCTGTGCGCCAGACGAGTCCGACGGCTTGTGGCCTGGGCATATTGGTCGATGCGCCAAGCGCTGGGGTTGGTGAGGATTGGGTCAGAAAGGAAGGGTCGGGTTATTCGATCGCGGCAGCCACGGCTCGCCCGATGCGGGATTTGGCGTGGCGGGCGGAGGTGACAATCTGCCCTGTGGCTCGCTCGCCGGCGCGGATGACAGCGGCGATGGCTTCGGGTGGTGCGTCGTTGTCACGCAACATGCGGACGCATTCGGAAACGACACGATGGATGCGTGCGATCGAGGCGTGTGAATGGCGTTCGATGGCGGCTTTGCCCATGCGCCCGGTGCCGACGATTTGGCGGTTCTCGGCGCCGTTGGCGTCGAGTTCTTCGATGGCGGCGACGGTGCGGGTGGCGGTTTGCCTGTTGGCTTGCACCGTACGATCGGCGATGGCGGTGACACGGTCGATGCACTCGCGTGCGGGGCCGGTGTCTGACTGGGCCAGTGCGCCCGGTGTGATGACGGCGAGGATCGCGGCGACGAGTGTGAATCGAAGTGTTTGCGATAGTGTGCTTGTGAACATGGATGAGACCTCCTGCTATGGGTATGGACACACGAAAACCATCAACGCTGATGGCAGCGTGTGTCAAATGCCAAGATATGTCCACAAGCCGATCGGGAACGACGAAAACCCGCACGACGGGTGCTCAACGCGTCGATTTATTGGGCATTGCATGGAATTGGAGATTGGGTATAAGTTTTTTCAGATTGGTCTTCGCATAGGATGATTCATGCTGATGTGGATTGTACTCGGGCTTGTGATTGCGGTGGTGACCGTTGTTTTTACGCTGATCTGGTGGAAGGTGGGGGATCAGTGGGCCGACGAGGAATATAAGCGGTTTGGGCATGGCGGGGGCGGGCCTCAGGGGCCGGGGCCGAGGGTGATTCGTGATCTGGATACAGAGCCTCGGACGATTGCAGATTCAGATACACCTACGGATGCGGGGTGAGTGATGCCTCGCTATAAGTTGACGGTTGCGTATGACGGGACGGAGTTTGTTGGTTGGCAGAAGCAGGAGCCTCCGGATCCGGATGCGCCGGCGCCGGGGCCGGGTGAAGAACCCAAAAGATTGCAGCTGCGCACGGTGCAGCATGTGCTCGAACAAACCGTTCGCCAGGTGGTGCGCGAGCAGGTGACTTTGACGGGGGCATCGCGGACGGATTCGGGGGTGCATGCCAATGGGCAGGTGGCTTGTTTTACGAGTAGTCCTGATCTAAGCAAGGGTGTGGGTTGGCCGATCGAGCGGGGGACGGGGAATCTGGTCAAGGCGATCAACAGCAAACTGCCGAGGGATATCTTGGTGCACGCTGCTGAGGTGGTGGCTGATGATTTCAATCCCATCGGCGGGGCGGTTGAAAAGGAGTATTGCTACACGATTGTCAGCGGGGCGGTTCGGCCGTTGTGGGATCGGCGGTTCGTGTTTCATACTTGGTATGATTTGGATGCAACCCGGATGCAGCAGGCTGCGGATTTGATGGTGGGCGAGCATGACTTTGCGTGCTTTGCGCAGATCAATCATGGGCGCAAGACGACGGTGCGGACGATTTATCGGTGCGCTATTGAGCAGCCCGAAGACGGCAAGTTTGTGATTCGGGTTTCGGGGAATGGTTTTTTGTACAACATGGTGCGGATTATCGCGGGGACGCTGATGGATGTTGGGCGTGGGAAGATTGAGCCGGGGATGGTGAGCGAGATGATTGCCAGTGGTGATCGGAAGACGGCGGGGGTGACGCTGCCACCGATGGGGTTGCGGCTCGAGTGGATCAGGTATTGAAGAAGGGATGAGGGACTAGCCACTGGGGATTGGGGGAAGAGGGGAGAAGAGGTACGCGGAGTGGGCAGAGGTTGCAGAGGGCGCAGAGAAGAATGGATGGGTATAAATGGGCAACGCGAAGATCACGAAGGGATCGAAGGTGGGGAGGCTGGTGCGGCTGTTTGTGCGGTGGGGGGTGTGGGTGTGTACGGTGGTGTTGATTGTGGCGATTCCGGTTTCGGTGTGGGTTGGGCCGATGATTCATATTGAGTTTATTCCAGAGCCAGGATCAATATCGCCAAGGCGATTGGTACAGGCCCATGGCGTCGGTGGGGTGCTGGTTGGTCGGTATTATCCTCGATATAGACAGATGTATTTTACAAGTCCTGAACCGGGGTGGGATGTGGACTTTGAACGGAGCACTGTATCTTGGCCGACCCCGGTGAACTGGTGGCGGTGGAGTTTCAATCAGGGTGGTGGATCAGGCGGAACATCATTCAAGGCTCAGGTGCCTTTGGTGTATCCGGCGGCGGTGATGGTGGTGTGGTCTTTGTGGTTGATGCCGTTTTGGAAGTGGTGGAAGCGGGTTGGGCTTGAGGGGGTTGTGTGTTCGAGTTGTGGGTATTCGCTCGAGGGGTTGAGCGGGGGCGTGTGTCCGGAGTGTGGAGATGCGTATGAAGGGTAAACGGCGGATCGTCTGGTGGGGGATTGTTTGGAGTGGGATGCTCGGATTGGGTGTTGTGCTGATGGTGCATTTGAGTTCTGGCGAAGTGACGGTTGCTCGCCAGGTTCGAATCAACTGGTACGATGGGAATGTATCTATGCTCTGGGGATCGTGCTCTGGTGCTTCGGGGGAGACGCTGAGCATAGATGAGATTTGGTGGAATGGTTGGAAATACAGATGGGTGACTCCGCAGTTGTCAGGCGGGATCAGCGGCGGGTATTTTTCATTTCATACCGCATTGGTTGGCGTTGGTGTTGCACTGATGTGGACGATTCAAGTTGTGTATGCTGTGTTCGGTTTGCGAAAACGAGTAGGGTGTTGTGTTGGCTGCGGGTATTCACTTGTGGGGCTGGCCGGGGGCGTGTGTCCGGAATGTGGGGAAGCGTATGGCGAGGGGTAGGCATCGGAAACTCAGGGCGATCGGACGGTGGGGGGTACATCTCTGTGCTTTAGGTTTTCCTTTTCTATTCTTGATATCGTTTATACGCACAGACACCATCCGAAACCACTTCGATCAAGGCTTAGAGATTCCGTTGGACACTAAGCTCTTTGTATATCTTAAAGATGGAGTGTTGAATGTTTGGATATATCCAACTCCTGAGCCAAATCTGCCGAGGGTAGAGGCTGCTCCTGAGGACCCATTCGTTGATAGACTCCTCGATGAACCAAGTGGCATTGATGAACTTTTCCATATGCTCATAGTTAGCTCAGAGGGCGAACAATGGTATGGCTTGCCAAGTTCTTCGATCTCAAGCACACAGAGTCAATGGGAATGGGCGATTCGCTTGCCTCTAATTTATGGGGTTGTGCTCTTTGGGGCAGGGTCTGTCTTGCTGGGTGTTCATGCTCGGCGAAGTCGATGCGTGAATGGGTGTGTATCCTGCGGGTATTCGCTTGATGGATTAGAGAGCGAGGCGTGTCCGGAATGTGGGGAGCAGTATGCGCAGCGTGGTGTTTGAGACTGATCGGTTGGAACTGTGTGTGCCTTGCTTGGCCGATGTCGATGCGCTCTCTTCGTACTGGTCGGACCCGGAGACGATGCGGTATCTTGGGGTCAATGGCGATGTGTGGACGCGGGAACAGGTCGTTGAGCGGGTCAAGCGGGGGGGGCGGTTTTGCAGTGAGCATGGGATGACTTTTTGGACTGTTGTTGAGAAGGAAACGGATACGGTGATCGGGCAGGGGGGGCTGGTGCCGATTGCGTTCAATGGGGATGAAGTTGAGTTGGGGTATCGGTTTGGGAAGAACTATTGGGGGAAGGGGTATGCGACGGAGGTGGCTCGGGCGTCGGCGGCGTATGGGTTTGAGGCGTTGGGATTGGATCGGTTGGTGGCGGTGTCGTTTCCGGAGAATGCGGCTTCGCGGAAGGTGCTGACGAAGGTTGGGTTTGAGGAGTTGGGGGAGTCGGGGTTGTATTATGGGAAGAGGTTGATTTTGTTTGAGATGAAGAGAGTAGACTTTGAGATGTGAAGGTTAAAGACACGGCTTGCTGAAGACGGTCAAGCCGTGGCACCCGGCCGAGGCACCGGGAAAGACCCCCTCCGTCTCACTTCGTTCGACACCTCCCCCGGAAGCCCGGGGGAGGCGTAAGATGAATGTATGGAACTGACGATTCTGCATATCTCGACTCGGTTGATTCAGGGTGGATCGCAGGAGAACACGGTGCTGTCTTGCGAGGGGCAGGCGGAGCTGGGGCATGATGTGCACTTGGCGTATGGGCCGATCTTTGGGCCTGAGGGGTCGTACTTTGATCGGGCGAATGATTTTGTAGCATCGAATGGGAAGCGGATCACGATGCACGAGGTGCCGAGCATGGTTCGGCAGATCTCGGCGGTGAAGGATGTGAAGGGGTATCTGGAACTCAAAGAGTTGATTGAGGAGATCGAGCCCGATGTGGTGCATACGCATTCGTCCAAGGCGGGGGTGATTGGGCGGGCGGCGGCGTGGAGTGTGTGGAAACGATCGAAGGGCAAGAAGCCTGCGGCAGTGCATACGGTGCATGGGCCGCCGTTTCATCGGTATTTGCCCAAGTGGAAGAATGCGATCTATATCGCGTCTGAACGCTTCGCAGCCAAGCGGTGTCATGTGATTACTTCGGTGGCTGATGCGATGACCGATCAGTTTCGTGCTGCGGGGATCGGGGATGATGAACTCTTCGTCACGGTGCGCTCGGGGATGGAGACGGAGAAGTTTTTGAATCCGATTCCAGCCGAGACGCGCGAGGCGATGCGGAGCGAACTTGGGTTTGATGATGATGACTTTGTGATCGGGACGGTGGCGCGATTGGCTGAGCACAAGGGGCACGATGATGTGCTCGATGCGCTCGGCGACGAGCTCAAGGCGAATCCAAGTTGGAAGTTGCTCTGGGTCGGCGATGGGTGGTGGTCGGAGCGGTTGTTGGGGCGGGTGAAGGAGATGGGACTCTCTGAGCAGGTGATTGCGACGGGGTTGGTGCCCGGCGATCGGGTCGGGGCGATGATGCGGGCGATGGATGTGTTGTTGCATCCGAGTTATCGCGAGGGGCTGCCCAGGACGGTGCCTCAGGCGCTTTTGTGCGCTGTGCCTGTGGTGGCGAGTGATGCCGACGGGACGCGTGAGGCGTGTTTGGATTGGAAGTATTTGGATGGAGTGGATGAGTCAGAGGCGACGGGGATTTTGTTTCCGATTGGGGATGTTGAAAAGCTGCGCGATGGGGTGCGGTGGATGTTTGCGCATCCTGATGAGCGCAAGTTGATGGGCGAGCGTGGGCGGGCGATGTGCTCCGAGATGTTTGCGACCCAGACGATGGTGGGGGATCTGGAGAAGGTGTATCGGCGGGCGATGGAGTTGGCGAGGGGATAGTTTGGCTCCTCCCTGCGCCCCGCGGGGAGGTGGCACGCGCAGCGTGACGGAGGGGTGTCTTCTTCTTCGTTTCGCAGGAATGCAAATGGCAGGAATGGAAAGAGAAGACACCCCTCCGTCTCACTTCGTTCGACACCTCCCCGCGGGGCGCAGGGAGGGGGAGAGCGCAACGAAAAACGCCTACGGCGCTACCGGAGGCGTTTTTCATTTGGTCTTGTGCAACAGGTCGAACGGGTTGTTCATTGTTGCAAGGCTGAAAGTTTCAGCCCGTACCTGACCCACCAACTCTAATAGAGCACAGGAACGGGGTGATGCCAGTGATCTGATGATTTTTTCGGACGCTGGGGATTGGTTTAGGATTCTTCGAGCCAGTAATCCTCTGGTGCAGCATCGCTTACGCGATTTTGTAGGGCGGCGACAATTCGGTCCACATGGATGTGAGAAGTCTCGATAAAGACCTTGGTGCGTTGCTGGGACCCGGCGGTGGCGGTGCCTGCGACGAAGACATTGGGGATGTTGGTCTCCATGGTCTTAAGGTTCATCTTGGGTTTGCGATCGTCGGTGACGAGTTCGATGCCGAGTTGGTGGAAGAGGGATTGGTCTTGCTGGTAGCCTGTGAGGAGCAGGACGAAGTCGGCGGGGATGGACTGGTTGGTGCTGAGTTGGACGGCTTGTTCGTCGATGGATTCGATGGTTGAGTGGGGGATGAACTCGATCTTGTTTTTCTTGATGAGGTATTCGATTTCGGGATGGAGCCAGTATTTGATGCGATCTGGGTCGAAGGATTCGCCTCGGTAGGACATCGTCACTTGTGCGCCGGCGCGGAAGAGTCGGATGGCGGCTTCGACCGCGGAGTTCTTGCCGCCGACGATCAACACGCGTTGATTGGCGTATTGGTGGACATCGCTGAGGTAGTGCGAGACATGGGGGAGGGACTCGCCGGGGACACCCAACATGCGAGGCGTGTGCATATCGCCGATGGCGAGGATGATGCGCTTTGCCTTGATTGTTTCGGTGGTTGATGAAGGTGTGTAGTTGAGTTCTTCGGGGCCGCCGACGCCGGTGAATGAGCGGGTGGTGGTGAGGTTGAAGCCGTCGTTGGCTTTTTCGATGGTGTTGACGCGGGTGTAGGTCTGGATGTTGAGTTGATGCGTGCCCACGACGGCGAGGAGGTAGTCAAGGTAGTTCTCGCGGGTGGCTTTGTCTTGGTCGGCGACGATCAGCGGCACGCCCGCGATGGCGATGCGCTCGGGCGAAGAGAAGTATTTGGTGCCCGGCGCCCACCATTGCATGGTGGACCCGATCTGCCCGGCTTCGAGGTGGAGGTATTCGAGGTTGGCGGCCTTGACGGCGGCGGCGAGTTCGATCCCGATGGGGCCTGCGCCGATGATGACGATGTCTGTTGTACGCATAATAAACCGTTGCAGTTGGGTTTCCTCTGGCTAAATGATATGCGCACGCAACAGGTGGGGGATTGAACTGATCGAGTTTTAGATGGAGGGGTCGTTTGCGCTTGGCCAGAGGTTTTGGCCGGTGTGGGAGCGGTGCCAGCGGTTGGTGTCGCGCCGGAGCTGGGCCATGAAGGCCAGGGCGGCGAGCTTGTGGGTGGCCAGGGTCGCGCGGATTTCGGTATCGGAGGTGTCGAGTTCGATGAGTTTGACGCCGGTGCGTTCGGCGATGCTGGTGGCGACAGCCTCGACGGTGCGCCGGATTTTTTCGTCGGCGAGGGGATGGGCGTAGGGGTCGATGGGGCTCAGGGTGACGGTGGAGGTGATGGATTGGTCGGCGATCGGTTCTTCTTCTATGTCGAGGATCAATCGTGCTGCGTGGGCGAGATCGGCGATGGGTGAATCGTGGGCGACGCGGATGGTCTGGGATGCGGGCACGCCCGCTGCGATGGCGGCGTCGAGGTCGCGTTGCTTGTCGCCGACCATCCATGAGCGGGTTGGGTCGAGGCTGAGTTCTTTGCAGGCGGCGAGGATCATGCCGGGGTGAGGCTTTCGCCATTCGTGTTCGACGGCGAGGTGCGTGAGCACGCCGGTCTCTGGGTGGAACGGGCATGAGTACCATGCGTCGATGAGTTGGTCGTCGAAGAGGGCGCGTTCGTCGTCGGGGTGGAGATCGTCATTGTGATGGTGGATGAGGTTGCGAAGGCGATCGTTGCAGGCATCAACCTGGCGCATCGTCCCACCTGCGCGAGCGACGCCGCCTTGGTTGGTGATGACGACGATGGCGTATCCTGCGTCTTTGAGGGCAATCAGGGCTTGAGGCACGCCCGGGATCAGCAACGCGAACTCAGGCTTGAGCAGATCGCCCCACTTGACACCTGCCCATGCTTCGTCGGGGAGATCGGCATTGCGGTTGATCGTGTCGTCGCGGTCGAGGAAGATGGCTGGGCGAGGCATGAGGGAGTGTAGGATTGTGAAACCGGTAGTGATGGGATCGGGTATAGTCAGATCATGATCTGGAATCTTGTGTATTGGGTGTTGTTGGTGCTTGCGATCGGTGTCGGGCTGCGCGGGTTATTCTGGGATCGCGCGGGCTTTCGCGGGCGGGCGAAGTGGCGGTGCCGGAAGTGCTGGTATGACTTGACCGCGTCGCCGGGGGATCTCAAGGGCGGGGCGATCGTGTGCAGCGAGTGCGGCAAGAAGCATGCGAGCCGACGGGCGATGCGGAAGACGAGGCGGAGCAAGCGGTGGATCGCGGTTGCGTTGGTGCTGTGGATGGGGGCGTATGGGGTGAGCGTGACGCCCAAGGTTCAGAAGCAGGGCTGGGGGGCCGCGGTGCCTCGGGTGTTGATTGTGGCGGCGCTGCCGTTTTTGTCGGAGGAGCAAGGGACGGGGTTAGATACACCATTTCTCAAACTCGGCATACGGCCAACGAAGTTCGATAAGTTTGTTCTCGATCAATTGCCATTCGAATACGGTCTGAGTTTTTTTATTAGCGATTCAGATATATATGGATGGTTTTCGCGTCGGCTCGTGTTCTTACTCGCTCGGCTTGAATCTGACGAAACGATTACAGATGGCACGACGGCAAAAGGGTTGGCCTACAGAAATTTGATAACGGGTTTGGTCAGATCAGGAAAAGTAGCTGAGTCTCAGATGCGGTGGGCACAGGGTGTGGAGTATATTGAGTTTGATCTTGACCAAAGCTTTGGGCCTGACGAAGTGGTGCAGGCACATTTTCAGATGCGTCGGCTGCTCTTGGTCCCCTACCGGCTCAGGATGGGAAGTTTGCCGTTTACCGAGTATCGGTGTAGCACACCGAGTTCATTTCGGATGAACGGTAGAATGCCGGCATTTACATCACAAGAAGAGCATGATGCATTTTGGATTCAGCGTTTTCTCTGGGACGCCCGCCATGATCCACAGAGGGCGCGTGGGAGGACCTCGTGGGAGATCAAGCCGGTGCTTGGATTTGGAACACAAGTTTCGCCTGGTGTTGGTGAGGTGCAGGTCGTTATGGATGTTCTTGAGAATCAAGGGCAACAGAGCGAGCCGCAATCATGGGAGAAAGTCCATCGGGTGACTCGGACGCTTCAATACACCATTGATCCAGATCGGATCATTACGCCTGATTCTTCGGCTGCGCTCCGCGATCAGATCCAGAGCAGCTTTCAGGCTCATCTTGTTGTTGAGTATGACAGTCAGGAATTCGCATGGGTTCCGGTTGTTAAGCTGGTGAAAAAGAGAGGGGCGGTTGAGTTCGAGGATGCGGTGATGTTTGGTGGGATGGTGTCGGTGCGTTTGATCCAGACGAACTACGACGATCAGCACGGGCGAAGCCTGCTCGACAGCCGAAACGATCAATCATGGTGGAGGCTGGGGTGGCGAGATGATCCGGGGAGAAAAATAATCGTTGATCGCACCGATGATGGTGAAGATAACCCGGTCGAGGTGGTGCTTGGTGCGGGGCGAAAGCGAACATTTACTGCTCGCCATGAGTTGAGTAGTTCACTGCCCGGCGAGGTTCAGTCGCAGCAGGGGTTGCCTTCAGGCGATGAGAAGAACTACAAACTCGTTGTTCGGATCACGCCGATGCAGGGCAACACCCGGTGGATCCACGGCGGGCTCTGGGCCGATCGAATCTATGATGGCGAACTCGAGTTCTCGCTTCCAAACTGGACACTGATCGAACTCAAACGCTACATCGTCAACGGCACCGTCCCCGATCACGCGATGCCATGAGTGGGTTGTCATTCATCCATCATCTCAACATTCCTCTGTCTCGTTCGATCGACGACGAGTTTGAGGAGTTCTGGGCGGGCGTAGTGGCCCGAGGGGTCGAAGTTTTGGCGTTCGCGGTTGATGAAGGATCGGTCGAGATCGACGATGAAGATTTCTTCGACATCGGGTTGAGGCTCCAAGAGCCATGAGCCGTCGGGGTTGGCGACGGCCGAGCCGCCGTTGTGGATGATCTCGGATGGGTCGGGGGCGATGCGGTTGTGATGGGGGATCGAACTGGGGATGTCGCTCGCGCGGATGAGTGTCGAGACGCTCAGGACATAGCTTCGAGATTCACGCGCGATGAAGCGGGTGATGTCTTTGGTGTTGTCTACGCTGCCGGGCCAGAGCGCGATGTGGAGGTTGACGCCTTGGGCTTGGAGGGCGACGCGGGGCAGAGGCATCCAGTTTTCCCAGCAGTTGAGTGTGCCGATGCGGAAGTCGTTGCAATCGTGGGCGACGAGCCCGTGGGCGTCGCCGGGCGACCAAGCGATGCGTTCTTCGTAGGTCGGCATGAGTTTGCGATGGACACTGACGATCTCGCCGAGGGCGTTGATGGTGACAGCGGAGGCGAAGATGGAATGCCCGCCGCGATCGAGTGGTTTTTCAGCGATGCCCAGGACGATCCAGATGTTGTGTGCTTTGGCTGCGTCGCAGATGGGGTCGAGATCGCCTCGCTCGATCTGGACGGCTTGTTCGAGATAGAGCGCGTGGAGTTCTTTTTGATCTTGTGCATCGAAGCGGGAGGAGTCGAGGCGTGAGATCCAGAGCGGGTAGGCGGGGAGGAAGGTCTCGCCGAAGGCGATGAGGGCTGCGCCCTTCGATGCGGCGAGTTTGATGGCATCGAGTGCTTTGTCGATGGTGGCCGATTTGTCGAGCAGGACGGGGGCGATTTGGGCGAGGGCGGCTTTCATGGAGAACTCTCTGTCAGGATTCGGGTCAGGATGAGGGTGCTTGGTTGGGTATCTTGTTATCATATGTTCGATTGGTCAGCATTGGGCGCAGCATAGAAATGAGGAAAGCATGATTTTCTTGGCATGGGCGATCGCGGGTCTTGGCATTGGGGCGGTGCTCTTTGGGTGGTTCTGGGATCGCGCGGGGTTTCGCGGGCGGGCGGCTCGGCGGTGCAAGAAATGTTGGTATGACCTGAGCGATTCGGGCGAACTGCCGATCACCTGCCCGGAATGTGGGCGAGAGTCGAAGAGCAAGCGGTCGATGACGCGGGTGCGTCGCCATAAGAAGGTGGTGGCGGTTGGGGTGATTTTGATATTGGCGTCTCCAACGGCTTTGTTGATTCATGGATATCGGCAGGGGCGGCTGTTGGTCCATGTGCCGAGTTGGGTGTTGATTGAGTTGCTGCCGTTTAGCCCACAAGGGAATAAACCAACAGCAGCATTCAATGCGAACTATCCAAGAAATGAGTTGGCGTATCGGCTTGGTGAATATGACGGGCGGGTGACATCGCATGAGCAGATTGTGGACATCCTCAATCGGGCGGCCGAGGGGAATGTGTTTGTCACACCGGGCTCGAAGCGGTGGGAGCGGACGACGGGGCAGTGGTTCAATGGGCAGGTATTCCGTTTTCGCCAGAAGGGGAGCGGGTGGCCGTACGGTGAGACGGGTTGGCAATATCCCGATGGGACCCCGGCCGATGAGGCGTTGATCGGGGCGATTGATCGGTTGATGCGTGTGCTTCCGGAGTGGGATCCGCACACGCGATCGGTCTGGCCCGAGGGCGAGGTGGTGACGATCTGGTCACTCTTTGGGAATCCTCGCTGGCCGATGAAGGGTGAGCTTATGGAGAGCGCATCGATTGTGATTTCTGGGCATCAACCCGAGCCGGAACATGTTGAAGTGAACGGTTTTTTGGATCATTTTCAACTCAAAGCGCGCGGACATGCCGGGGACACGATCCGTTGCGAGATGGAGCTCCGCTACCACAGGGTCTTTGGCGATCGATACGGCAATCCACTCCCCGAGCCCGAACGGAAACAGCAGGTCGTTCTTGAGTGGACCATCGCGGAAGATGTTTCGGATGTGATCGAGCTTGTAGACAGTGAACAGATCCGCGAAGCGATGATTGTCGAAATAGTGCCTTCGCTGAGTGACTCGATCGATGATTTTGATTATCAGAATGCCACATGGCTCAAGCCAGCGTTTGTTGGCATCGGCTTTGGGATTGAGATTCAAATCTATGACGGCGACGAGTTTCTTGCGCAGGTCGAGCACCGGTGGATGAACGACTCCAACGCACAATATTCTCAAGTCACGACGAGCATGAGGGACACCACGATGGATCAATATAATGCCTACCTGCTCCGTGCTTCTGAAGCGATCAAGAAGGGGACGCTGCGGGTGAAGATCGTTGGCGACCCAGCCCTTGCGCTCGAGAAGTACGATGCCAATCGCGCATGGAACGGGCAGATCGACATCCTCTATACCGACGCGATCAAGCTGGCGGAGTCGTCGGCTTCTACAAAGATTGAGGACATCAAAAAAGCCCCGTGATAGTGTGGCTTGATGGTTTGTGTTGGTGGAGTTTTTTTATGCGATGGTCACGGAGTCATCAAGATACACATCTTGGATCGCTTGCAAGAGTGCCGCCCCTTCGCCCATCGGGCGTTGGAAGGCTTTTCGCCCGGAGATCAGGCCCATGCCGCCGGCGCGTTTGTTGATGACGGCGGTTGTCACGGCTTCTTTGAGATCGCCTGCGCCGCTTGATGCGCCGCCGGAGTTGATCAGAGGGGATCGGCCCATGTAGCAGTTGGCGACTTGGTATCGGCAGAGGTCGATTGGGTGTCCGCCGCTGCCGTTTTCGTCGCATCCTGCGAGTTTGGTGTAGATGGAGTTGTCGAACTTGCCGTAGGACGAGTCGCCCGAGTTGAGGGCGGTGTAGCCGCCGTTGTTGGTGGGGAGTTTCTGCTTGATGATGTCGGCTTGGATGGTGACGCCGAGGTGGTTGGCTTGTCCGGTGAGGTCGGCCGAGCTGTGGTAGTCTACGCCGTCGACTTTGAAGGCGTTGTTGCGGATGTAGCACCAGAGGACGGTGACCATGCCGTATTCGTGTGCTTCGTGGAACATGTCGGCGACATACTGGATCTGGGCTTCGGATTCATCAGAGCCGAAGTAGATCGTCGCGCCCACAGCAGCGGCCCCCATCTCCCAGCATTGCTTGATGTTCCCGAAGGGCACCTGGTTGAAGGTGTTGGGGTAGGTCATCAGTTCGTTGTGGTTGAACTTGACGAGGTAGGGGATTTTGTGTGCGTATTTGCGGGCGGTCGCGCCGAGCACGCCGAAGGTTGAGGCGACGGCGTTGCACCCGCCTTCGATGGCGAGTTGGATGATTGATTCTGGATCGAAGTAGGTTGGGTTGGGGGCGAAGGATGCGCCGGCCGAGTGTTCGATGCCTTGATCGACGGGGAGGATCGAGGTGTACCCGGTGCCGGCCAAGCGTCCGGTGTTGAAGATGCGCTGGAAGTTGTTGAGGACATTCTGGTTGCGATCGGTCATCGCGAGGATGCGATCGACGAAGTTGGGCCCGGGGAGGTGGAGTTGGTCTTTGGAGATCGCGGGGGTGTTGAAGCTGAGCAGGGCGTCGTCTTGGAGGACGGAGGCGACATCGATGGTGAGGTTGGGTGATGATGGTGCTTGCATGGTGGAGTTGGACATGGTGTTTTTCCCGCTTGGATTGGATGGGTTGAGGCGGTTGCCTCGGTTTGGTATTCATCGGCGATTGAACCGGAGAACTCTATGCTCATTGTGCCCAGAGGGTGTCGAATCCGGGGTCAGTTTCGGTGGGTTCGATCAGGGTCGGGTCGTTATTCTTCGGCGAGTTCACTCGGGTCGAGACGGGATGGGCGCAGAGGATGCCTTCGGGAGATGGGGCGAGCAGGGTGGTGAGGGTGCGGGGCTCGGCGGTGCGGTCGAACCAAGTGGATATGGATTCGGGTTCGAGGATGACGGGCATCCGGTGGTGTTTGTCGGCCATGAACTCGTTGGCTCTGGTGGTGATGATGGTGAAGGAATCGACTTCGCAGTGCCCGTGGGCGGGGTCGAGCCAGGTGTCCCAGAGCCCGGCGAGGAGCATGGGGTGCTCGTCGGCTCGGCGGATATACCAAGGCTGCTTGGCCGATTGCTTGGTTGGGGTGCCTGAGATTTTCTGCCATTCGTAAAACCCGGAGATGGGGATGAGGCAGCGCCGAGAGCGGTACAAATCGCGGAAGGCGGGCTTGGCTGAGAGGGTTTCGGATCGGGCGTTGATCATCGAGCCTGCCCGGTCGCGGTTTTTGCTCCACGAGGGGATGAGCCCGAAGTGGGCCTGGGTAAGCCTGGCTCGGCGGGTGTCGGCGTGATCTGATGGGTGGATGATGGTGGTGTATTGAGTCGGGCAGGCGTTGTGGGTGGGGGTGAAGTTGTTTGACCAGAGTTCGATGAGTGAATCATCAACCCCCAACGCCTGGGTCATGATGCGCTCGAGGTGTTCGAGGTCTTGGGTCTGGAAAACTTGGGCAAATCGGCCACACATGGGGGGATGGTACGCCTCTCGTCGGCAGTGCCCAGATGCACCGATCTGTCAAAGTGGGCCTAGACTCTTCGACCATGAGTTCAACCGAGCATACACAGACAGATTCCATGCCTACGAGCCGATATTCGGCGGCTATGGCAGAGCAGATTGAGACCCGCTGGCAGGGGTGGTGGGCGGATCAGGGGACCTCGATCGTGCCCAATCCGGGTGAGGCGGGGTTTGATGAGACCAAGCCCAAGTACTTTTGTATGGATATGTTCCCGTATCCGTCGGGAGCCGGGCTTCATGTCGGGCATCCGGAGGGGTATATCGCGACGGATATCATCAGCCGATTCAAGCGGATGAGTGGGTTCAATGTGCTCCATGCGATGGGATGGGATGCCTATGGGCTTCCGGCTGAGCAGTACGCGATCCAGACGGGGGTGCATCCTGAGATCACAACGAAAACAGCGATCGACAACTTTCGGCGTCAGCTCAAACGGTTTGGGTTCAGCTATGACTGGTCGCGCGAGTTTGGGACGATTGATCCGGATTACTACAAATGGACGCAGTGGATTTTTCTTCAGATTTATCACTCTTGGTTCGATCCCGAAGCTGACAACGGCAAGGGCAAGGCCCGCCCGATCAATGACCTGATCAAAGAGTTTATCGCGGGCGATCGGCTGGTGAAACTCAATCCCAATGCAACGGAGTATACCGGCGCGGGCGATCTGCCCGGGGGGACCGATGCTGGGGCGTGGGAGACGCTCGATACCGAGACGCGCAAGGCGATTGTCGATTCGTATCGGCTGGCGTATCTCTCGCAGCAGACTGTCAACTGGTGCCCAAAATTGGGCACCGCGCTGGCCAATGAAGAGGTGATTGATGGGCGATCCGAGCGGGGCGGATATCCGGTGATGCGCAAGCCTTTGCGTCAGTGGATGTTCCGGATTACTTCGTATTCGGATCGCTTGCTCGATGGCTTGAAAGCATTGGATTGGCCCAACTCGACCAAGACTCAGCAAGCCGAGTGGATCGGGAGGTCTGAGGGGGCGGAGATTGACTTCCCGATCATCCTCACAGGCGATGAAGAGATGGGCGAGTCGCTCCGGGTGTTTACGACGCGCCCTGATACGATTTATGGCGCGACCTATATGGTCGTCGCGCCCGAGCATGGGCTTGTGGGGCTCGCGCTCGAACTCGAGCCCGATGGGGTCGATGTCGATGCGCTGGGTGAGTATGTGCAGTGGGCATCGAACAAGACTGATATCGAGCGTCAGGAGAACAAAGAAAAGACCGGCAAGTTCCTCGGCGTGCATGTCCGCAACCCCGTCACCGGCGAGTTGATCCCGGTGTGGACAGCCGACTATGTGATGATGGGGTACGGCACCGGGGCGATCATGGCGGTGCCTGGGCAGGATCAGCGGGATTGGGACTTTGCCAAGGCCTTTGATCTGCCGATTGTGCGGACGGTGACGCCTCCGGATGGGTTTGAAGGCGATGCCTACACCGGCGATGGCCCAGCGATGAACTCGGAGATGCTCAACGGGTTGAAGATCGAAGAGGCCAAAGCCAAGATGATCGACTGGCTTGCCCAGCATCAACTCGGTGCGCGCAAGGTGAACTATAAGCTCCGCGATTGGTTGTTCTCGCGCCAGCGGTATTGGGGCGAGCCGTTCCCGATTGTGTTTGATGAGTTCGGGAATCATCATGGGGTGGGCGAGGAATCGTTGCCGGTGATGCTGCCGCCTTTGACTGACTATCAGCCGATCGAATCCGACACGCCCAAGCCGTTGCTCGCCAAGGCGACGGAGTGGATGCACACGACCGCGGGCGAGGCTGGGGTCGATGGGATGCACCCGGATGCAAAGGTGACGCGCGAAACCAACACGATGCCGGGGTGGGCGGGGAGTTGTTGGTATTACCTGCGGTATTGCGATAACAAGAACAGCGAGCAACTCATCGGCGACGCGGCTCAGGATTATTGGATGGGCGAGGGCGGCGTGGACCTCTATATCGGAGGCAACGAGCACGCGGTGCTGCACTTGTTGTATGCCCGGTTCTGGCACAAGGTGCTCTTTGATCTGGGGATTGTCCGCAGCGAGGAGCCGTTCCGTAAGTTATTCCATCAGGGGATGATTACCAGCCATGCGTTCCAGGATTCAACCAAGCGTCTGGTTGCAGTGGATGAGGTTGAAAACCGAGGCACAGAAGAGAACCCGGAGTATGTTGAGACTGCTACCGGTGAGCGCGTCATTCATATCATCGCGAAGATGTCGAAAACGCTCAAGAATGTGGTGAATCCCGATGATGTGATTGCCGAGTATGGCGCGGATACTTTTCGGCTCTATGAGATGTACATGGGCCCGTTGGATGCGAGCAAGCCTTGGAATACGCGGGACATTATTGGGTTGCATCGGTTGATCCAGAAGATATGGCGGCTGTGCGTTGATGAAACGACCGGCGATTTGAAGTTTGTAGATGTTGCCGATGAATCGGCGGAGAAGCAACTCCATCGCATGATCGCCAAGGTGGGCTCCGATATCGAGAAGCTGAGTTTCAACACCGCGATCGCGGCGATGTTCGAGTTTGTCAATGTGGCCAAGGGGTTGACGAAGGATCAGATGGATCGGTTTGTGCGGGTGCTCGGGCCGTTCGTGCCTCATGTTGGGGAGGAACTCTGGCACAAGCTTGGGCATGAAGATTCGGTGGCTGTCGCTGATTGGCCGAGCTTTGAAGAGGCGATGCTGGTCGATGATGAGATCGAGATTCCGATCCAGGTGATGGGCAAGCTGCGTTCCAAGCTGCATGTGGCGCGTGATACCGATGCCAAGACGCTCGAAGCGTTGGCGTTGGCGGATGAGAAGATTCAGGTGTTGATTGAGGGCAAGACGGTGCGCAAGGTTGTTGTGGTGCCGGGTCGGTTGGTCAATATTGTGGCAAACTGATTATCTTCGTAGCACAGGCGTCCCGCCTGTGTCTTTCAAGTATTCAATCAAGACACAGGCGGGACGCCTGTGCTACGGGAAGAGTAATACACATGACCAATCCACACGACACCTACACCTCCCCGCTCGCTGCCCGCAATGCATCGCCTGAGATGTGCAAGATCTGGTCGCCGAGGCATAAGTTTACGACCTGGCGGAAGATCTGGTTGGCGGTGGCTGAGGCCCAGCAGGCGTGCGGGCTCGACATCACCGACGAACAACTCGACGAGATGCGGGCACACCTTGAGGTGACCGATGAGGATATGGAACTGGCTGCCAAGTACGAACGAGAGCTGCGCCATGATGTGATGGCCCATGTGCACGCCTTTGGTGATCGCTGCCCCAAGGCCCGCGGGATTATTCATCTGGGGTGTACGAGTCAGGATGTGGTGTGTAATGCGGATTATCTGATCCTTCATGAATCAATCGAGTATATCAAGACTAAGACTGTTCGAGCCGTGATCACACTCTCTGAGTTCGGCGAGAAGTACAAGATGCTGCCAACGCTTGGTTTCACCCACTATCAACCAGCACAGCCAACCACTGTTGGGCGACGAGCCTGCCAATGGGCGAGCGAACTCGTACCTGATAGTCGGATGAGATTTGCAAACGGCTATGCCCGTGGGTTCAGGGGCGCAACCGGAACACAGGCCTCGTTCCTCAGCCTCTTCGGGGGAGATAGCAATCTGGTCGATCGTTTCGAAGTCTTCGCGTACCTTCACATGCTTCCAAACAACAATGCCGGGTGGTATGTTAAAAATTATTTGGACGACGATTTCATTGAGCGTGAACGGGATGAATATCGCGAACACGCAAGAAGGGTCTTGGATCGTACAGACTTCTCCGACAATGAGCGCAAAGAAGCACAAAAAAATTACGACGCACTCCAAGCCATGTCTATCGAGGACTACCGGCTCTCTGAGTTCGACAGGCTCCGAACCAATTCAATGTTTGACCTCTCTGGGCAAACTTATCCACGAGTAGTTGATGCTCGGATCCTCTCGAACCTCGCATGCGTTGCCGCTGTTTTACACAAGACTGCTACCGACATCCGGCTCCTCTCCAACCGTAAAGAAATCGACGAACCCTTCGGCAAGTCCCAGATCGGGTCGTCGGCCATGCCTTACAAACGCAACCCGATGAAGTGCGAGCGCATTTGTGGGTTGACCCGGTTCGTCATGAACCTTGTTGGCAATGCCTACGACACGGCGGCCACCCAGTGGCTCGAACGCACGCTTGATGATTCGTCGAACCGAAGATTGTCACTCCCCGAGGCGTTCCTGGCGTTGGATGGTGCGCTTGATCTGATGCACACGGTGGCGGACGGGTTGATTGTCAACGAGGCGATGGTCAAGCGGAATCTGATGGCCGAGCTGCCGTTCATGGCGACGGAGAACATTATGATGGAGGCGGTCAAGCTCGGGCGAGATCGGCAGGATGTCCACGAAGCGATCCGTGTGCATTCGATGGCGGCCGGTCAGGTCGTCAAGCAAGAGGGCAAGGATAACGATCTTCTGGATCGGCTCAAGGGCGAGCCGTTGTTGGCGGGGATTGATATTGATGCGCATCTCGATCCGATGGCCTACATCGGGCGATCGGTCGAGCAGACGGAGCGGTTCATCAAGGATGTGGTCGAGCCGATGCGCGAGCGGTATAAGGATGAGTTGGAATCGCTCGGCGGCGCGGATCGGGGTGTGTGAAATATTTTGGTAGAACGGGCTTCCAGCCCGTTTCTTCGTTTCAAACTCTGCGGCTCTACAAAGACAACGGGCTGGAAGCCCGTTCTACTGAAGAGTCAATCTTCGTCGCCGAGTGTGCCGTTGGCGAGGGCGTAGACCCACGGGGCCCACATGGTGACGAAGGTGATGGCGAAGAGGAAGAAGGCGATCATGAACTCGCCGACGCCGCAGGCTGCACCAATCGCGGCGACGACCCAGATCGAGGCGGCGGTTGTTAAGCCTCGGACGGTGCGTTTGGAGTGGAGGATCGCGCCAGCGCCCAAGAACCCGACGCCTGAGATGATGTAGGAGAGGACACGGGTTGGGTCGGTGCGGATGATCGCGTCGTTATCGCTCAGGGCGATGAGTTGTTGCCCGATGAGGGTGAAGGCCGCGGCCCCGGTGGCGATGAGGATCATGGTGCGGATGTCGGCGGGCTTGTCGGAGCGTCCGCGTTCCCACCCGAGGAGCCCGCCGAAGATTGCAGCGAGCAGCAGGCGAAAGAGGACCTCGTGCTTTTCGTCTTGGGAGACATTCCAGTCGATAAGCTGGGCAAGTTGAAGATCGTTGATGGTCGAGAGAACAAGGTGCATTCGCTATTGTCGCCGATCTGGGCTCAAAATGCAACTCCGAACCGGATGTTTACGGGCATCCGGTGGCGAAGTTGCTCAGGAAATCTGAAACATCGAAAAAGTTGAACTGGGCATCGTTGTTGATATCGGCGATGGGGTCATTGGCTGCGAAGGCGGTGAGGAAGGCGGAGACATCGAAGAAGTTGAGCGTGCCGTCGTTGTTGATGTCGGCGGGGCACGATGGTGCTGGTTCGCCGGCGGCTCGGATCATCCACGCGCCGAGGAATGGCGAATCGCTCATCCGCAGGATGAAAGGCGACGAGCCCAGGTCTTCAAGATTGGGTGCAGGGTTATAGAACAACCAGCTTTGTGCGCCGGCGGTGGGGGCGTTGGGGTCCATCGAGGCGGGGTTGGCGCGTTGGATGACATCCATCATGACGGCGACGAAGAACACGCCTTCGATTGGTGTGGGTTCGATTGGGTAGAGCACGAACTCGCCGAACCCGGTATCGACCCATTGGGCGGGGGTTGTGGAGAGGAGTTGGGCATCGCTCGGGTCGTGATCGTTGTTGGGATCGTTGAGGATGGCGATGGTGAGTTGGTCCGAGCCGATGTTGCCATCGAAATCGTCGATGCCGCCGAAGGAGACGGAGACACTGGTGATGGTTTCGCCGCCGACGATGGTGTCGAACGAGTTGAGCCAGGTCATGTTGGCATCGAACTGTGACGGGCCGATGTTGAACGAGCCCACGCCGGTATCGAGGATGTAATCGACTTGCTGGGCCAACGCCGGGGCGGCGCAGAGCAAGGCGGCGAGTGGAAGTATGGGGAAAGTACGGGGTCTGGGGGAGGGTATTCTGGGGTGAATCATGGGAATCTCATTTCAATTTGGGGTCTTTGGGTTCGATGGTATGGTTCTTTGGTGATTGGAGGGCGGAAATTGCTGACCAGAAACGGAATCCCACCCTATACTCGTCGGCCTCGATGGAGATTCAATCTTCGCCGAGGCGAACCGATCGGCTAGATCGGACGAATAGGTCTACTCCGGGGTGTAGTCCCGGCGGGTCTGTGTTGGTGCGTCTTGATGGCGCAGTGGGCAGATCGAGATGAAACAGATTTTCAAGTCCTCGAAGAAGGACGGGAGTTGTATATATGGCAGCCCGCACCGGAGCAAGCGTCGGCGTCGCCGTCACCATCACGATCCTTGGCGCGATGAGTCTTGGATTGTTTGTGACGACCATGGTTTTCTATGGCAACGCGCAGAGCGCCCAGAGTGAACTTGACGCAGCGAATGAAGACTACAAGCAGTTTGTGTCGCCTCAGGAGCGCGAGCATGCCGCGATCCGTGCGATCCGCGATGAGGCATCGCGTGAGCGCAAGACGGTGGTCGGATTTTTGGCGACCAACAAGTCTGAGTTGATGCAGACGGTCATCGGCGAGCCTTCATTGGGCATGGCCGAGCTCCGCGAGCGGCTCGCCAATGTCGAAGGCGCAGAGGGCTCATCGCTCCTGGGTCTTATCGAACTCAAGAACGATCAGATCGCAACGCTCGACGAACAACTCGTGGCTGCCGAGTCCGAACGCCGTGCTGCACAGGCTGCGGCGCGTGACGAGGCCGAGCGTGTCGCAGACATTGAGAATGATTTTAACGGTGCGGCTTCGGATATGCAGAACGAAGTGAGTGTGTATGCGGATTCGAACAAGCAGCTTGCCGACGGCTTTATCGCCATTGAGGGGCGTCGGATCGATCAGATGGAAGAGCTGCGGAACGACTTTGTGAGCCGCGAACAGCGCATGCAGAATGCTGTTGACGAGTTGGAAAACGAGAACATTGCGCTTCAGGCGCAGATCGCCCGTCTGCTTGGCGAGGGCGGGGTCGATCGTGCGATGCCGCTCAATGAAGAGGCATTGGTCGATGGCACCGTGAATCAAGTAAGCTCGGGCGATGAGATTGTGATCTCGATCGGACGCAACAAGAAGGCGATCCTCGGGATGACCTTCGCGATCTATGACGACGCGACCGATATCCGTATCGACGAAGAGACCGGAGAATACCCACAGGGCAAGGCGGTCGTCGAGATCATCCGTGTCGAAGAAACCTTCTCGCGGGCACGCGTGATTTCATTCTCGCAGGGCAACCCGATCGTTCGTGGCGATGTGATCGCCAACGCGATCTATGACCCAACCAAGACCTACAAGTTTGTTGTTGACGGGCTCTTTGATACCGACAAGGACGGGATCGCATCGCGTTTCGAGCGTGAAACCCTCGAAGCATTGATCGAACGGTGGGGCGGGATTCTGGTCAATGATATCTCGGGTGATGTGGACTTCGTGGTGCTCGGCGAGAAGCCGATCCTGCCGCCTCAGCCCACCTCGGGGGCTCCGGTCGCGACGATTCAGGAGTATGTGCGTCTCCAGCAGGAGATTCAGCGCTACGACGATCTGATGGAAAAAGCCCAACTGACCTCGATGCCTTTGCTCAACGCCAATCGGCTCGAGACACTCATCGGCGACTTCCCGAGTTGATCCCGTTCGGCGAGTGATGATGCGCTGATCGGTGGGCAAGGGACGGAGTCTTTGATGTCAAGGTATGATCGACGCGCCCAGCTTGGCGCGATGCAATCCTTGGTGATTCAGCCTGCGATGTACGCGGCGTTGCGCTCGATGCTCATCGGGGCCCATGCGATGCCCCTGCCTACGGTTCTGCGATCGGCCCAGGTGCTCGGTCGGCGATTCGGCGGCGCCCGGTTCAACCGCACACGGGTCGAGCGGGCGGTTGATCGGCTCGAGATCGCGATGCCCGAGATGTGCAAGGACCAACGCGCCGAGCTGGTGCTTCAGAGTTATGAGCATTTGGCGATGCTCGCGATCGAACTCGTGGTGATGCCTCGGTACCTCACCGAAGACGCTTGGACGGATTATGTCGAGGTGGGCCCGCTCGATCGAATCATTCGCCCATTGATCGAAGAAAGCCCGACGCTGTTGCTCACTGCGCATTGCGGCAACTGGGAAACGCTCGGATACACCATGGCGCTGCTGGGTTTCCGGATGCATGTGCTCTATCGCCCGCTTGATCTTCGCCCCGCCAATGCGTGGATCCGCCAGACACGATCTCGGCGGGGGCTCGAACTTGTTGATAAGTTCGGCGCGATGAATCGGCTGCCCGGGTTGCTCGAAGCGGGAGAATCCATCGGGTTTGTCGCGGATCAGAACGCGGGGGACCGGGGGATGCAGGTGCCGTACTTTGGTCGGCTGGCGTCGACCTACAAATCCATCGGCTTGATGGCCATCCAACACCGGGCCAAGATCATCGTGGGCAATGCCCGGAGATTGGCGACGAATCCAAACGAGGCGGTGAAACTTAAATATCGGATCGAGGTTTATGACCGGATCGATCCCGAGGACTGGGAATCGCAACCGGACCCGCTTTTTTACATCACAGCGCGGTATAGAAGGGCTTTGGAGCAATCAATTCGCAAAGCACCGGAACAGTACCTCTGGATGCACCGAATCTGGAAGAGTCGTCCTCGCCATGAAAGGCTCAACAAGCCGTTCCCCAAGAATCTTCGGCAGAAGCTCGAAGGGCTGCCTTGGATGACCCAGGCAGAACTCGACGGGATCATCGCCCGTTCGGATTCGGATCGGGCGTATATGGCCGAGCACAATATCACGCATTTTAAGTAGCCGTTTTTAGCAAGAGTCTTCAAGAATGCCAGCTTCAGACAGGACCCAGACCCATGAGCGAAGAACAGATCGAAAGCCAGAACAACGATGTGGATGATGTGGAGGACGGGATGCTGCAGGATGTCCGGGTGCTGATTGTTGACGATGAGCGCGATGTGCTCGATTCGATCACGATGGCGTTCGAGTCCGAGGGTGCGCTGACACTCACCGCGATGGACGGCGACGAGGCGGTGCGGATCTGCGAAGAGGACCCGCCTGAGATTGTGATTCTTGACATGATGCTCCCCAAGCGATCCGGATTCTTGGCATTGGAGAAGATCAAAGGCAAGGAGGACTCCCCGATCGTCATTATGGTGACAGCCAACGAGGGCAAACGCCATCAGGCGTATGGCGAATCGCTCGGGGTCGATGCGTATATGCAGAAGCCGGTGCCTCTGGGATTGCTTTTGAAGAAGGCTTCGGATTTGCTTGATGCCAAGGATGAGGCGGACGGGCTGCTTGAGGACGAGTGAGCCTGAGCCCGTAGCACAGGCGGGACGCCTGTGTCTTCAAACGGAGAGAACAGAGAAAAAGTCATCACAGGCGGGACGCCTGTGATACGGATTTGGGTGCTATTCTTCCCTTCCATGGCGAGAAGTAAAAAACGAATCCTGGTGATGATCCATCCGCGCGATCCCGACGATATGCTCGCGGGCAATATCGCGTTGGGCACGCCCAAAGAGGTGTGCAGAGCCCTTGCCGAGTTCAATACCAGTGCGGATGGGTCCGAAACCAAGCGTCTGGGCACCCTGGTGCTTCATGGGCCGGGATACACGGTTGAGTATGCTTCAGGACACGACGAGCTGATGCAGGCGATGGTGGTGGTGAACAACATGGATTTCGCCTGGCCGGTGCTCTCGAAGATCTGCCGGGCCAATGGCTGGAAGATGCAGGACACGGAATCAGGTCAGGTCTTTGGGTGATTTGGCGACCTTTTTTCGCCGATACGCTGTAGAATAGAGGGCGGCGTACCCGCCAATGGAGACACAAATGCCGATCTATATCTACGAATATCTTGATGATAAAGGCGAAGGCACCGGCGAGCACTTCGAGCTCGTCCAGAAGATGGCTGAAGATGCGCTCAGCGAGCACGAAGGGCGCAAGGTGCACCGCGTGCCGACCTTGCCCAACATCGCGGGCAAATGGTCGGATATCAAAGAGAAGAGCCAGCTCTCAAACAAAAACCTCGATCGGCTTGGGTTCACCAAGTACGAGAAGCGAGGCGATGGGTACATGGAACGGGTCGCGGGCAAGGAAGGTCCAAAGTCGATCTCGCTCGATGATTAGAGACTTGCACCCGTAGCACAGGCGTCCCGCCTGTGTCTTTGATGACTTAAGATAATAAGAGAAGACACAGGCGGGACGCCTGTGCTACGGGCGGTTGGTGTTATTAGAATTTTGCCATCACTTCGTCGGCGATGTCTTGCGCGCTGCGATCCCCAGCGTCGATCCAGATTGAGTTTGGACGGATACGCAATCGCTTGAGCCAGGTGCGTTGGTTTTTGGCGAATCTTCGTGTGTCGATCTTGATGCGTTCGATGGCTTCGTCGAGTGTGCAATGCCCTTCAAAGTGGGCGATGAGCTGCTTGTACCCGATGGCTTCGCGGGATTGATCGCCGAACCCGCCACGATCGAAGATCGCCCGGGCTTCATCGACGAGTCCGGCGTCGATCATGATCTTGACGCGCTGGTTGATGCGTGAGTTGATGAGTTCGGTCGGCCAATCGAGCCCGACGAGGACCGCCTGGGGGCGCGAGGTTTTTTCGTGCTCCCATTGTTTCTGCAACTCGGAAATCGGGGTGCCGGTCTGGAGATAGACCTCCAATGCGCGTCGGGTTCGGCGCAGGTCTGCGCCGTCGATCCGCTCGGCGCCAGCCGGGTCGACTTTGCCCAGCATCACCCGCCGATCGGGCTGGGACATCGCTTCGACTTGGGCTTTGACCGCCTCCGTGGGTTCGGGTGCTGTAAAGAGCCCATCGAGGAAGGCTTTGACATAGAGGTTTGTCCCGCCAACGACGATGGGGGGGATGGTTTGGGATTGGAGCGATTCGATCAGCGGGTTGGCGAGGTTGAGCCAGTCGTGGACGGTGAACCGGGCTTTGAGATCGACGAGGTTGATGAGGTGGTGGGGGATGCCTTGTTGTTCTTCGATGGTGGGTTTGGCGGTGCCGATGGTCAGGTCGCGGTAGATCTGGTACGCATCGGCGGTGACGACCTGGCCGATTTGATCAGAGCCCGTGAACCGACCCGCGAGTTCAACCGCCAGCGCGGTTTTGCCGCCTGCGGTTGGGCCGACGATGACGGGATAGCGGGTGGGGGGAGGCACGCGGGGAGTTTAGGGGGAGATGTCTTGGTAGCACAGGCGGGACGCCTGTGCTACCGATGTCGGTTTATTTCTGACTTCGCTGGAGGCAACAACCCGTAGAGCACCGCGACCGCGCCGAGCAGCGCGACCCAGAGCCGGGATCGGTGCCCGGTTGCCAGGGTTTCGAGCCGAGACACGGGGATGATCCGAGGCTCAAACGAGGCGATGGCGGGTTCAAGATGCTCAAAGAGCATCGGGTCGGCGGGCTGACCCGGGATCATGATCACTTCACGATCGGCGGGGATCATCCCGAGCTGCGACATCGCGAGCAGATCAATCGTGGATTCGGATGGGTGCTCAAGATCGGCGAGAAAGGTACGATACCGCTCGATGCGGGTGTGCTGGGCCTCTTCGAGATACAACGCCCGGTCCCGCTCGGTGCGCGTCTCGCGGAGATCGACATGGGCGGGCAAGAGCAGCACCGCGACGAGCACGGTGAGCCCGGCGCAGAAGATCATCCATCGCCCGAGCGAGCCGATCCAGTCGTTGGCTTTGGTTGTTGATTCGATTCGTGCACGCACGCCCAAGGTATCGGCGAACCCGGTCGATTCACTCAATTTTGGAACAATGAATTCACTCGGGCTCTACTGGGTCTTCACCGGGTCTTCACTGGGGCAACGCCGGTGTGCGCCAGCATCCGATCGAGGGCTTTGAGCGCAAGTTCGGTGGCCTGTGGATGCACACTGACAATATTGCGCACCTTGATCGGCCCGCCCGCCTGGTCGATCGGTGCGTCTTTGGTGGTGCCGATGCCGCAGAGCCCGTCGAGCACCCAGAGCATGTGAGGCTCATCAATCCGGTACATCGTCGTGCACAGACACTGGCAATCCGAGAGCATCGAGACATGGATGTCTTTGGCTTTGAGCTCGTCGTTCATGCGGTTGACCAGGTGCACTTCGGTGCCCACAGCCCATTTGCTTCCTGATGGCGCGTTGCGCAGCGTATTGATGATGAACTCGGTCGAGCCCGATTCGTCCGCGAGATCAACGACTTCTTTTCGACACTCAGGGTGCACAATGATGCGCGTGGGTTCTTCGTCGGGGCTCAGCGCAGCGTTTGCGCATTTGATGGCGGCGCAGTGTTCGGGGCGAAAGAGCATGTGGACGCTGCAATGTCCTGCCCACAAGATGGTTGTCGCGTTGTATAACTCCAAAGCGGACGCACCGCCGAGGGGTTCGCCTTGCTCGGTTGCTTTGGGGTTATAGACGCAGGTATTGCGCTCGACATCAATGCCGAAGGCTGCCGAGGTGTTTCGGCCAAGATGCTGATCGGGGAGGAACAACACTTTGATCTCTTCTTCGTCTCGTTTGGGTTGCGTGCCCCCAGCCATTGCCCATGCGAAGACCTGATCGGCGTTGGATGAGGTGCAGCATGCGCCGCCGTGCTCGCCGACGAATGCTTTGATGGCCGCGGTGGAGTTGACATAGGTGATCGGGATGACGCGACCAGTCCAGCCTTGTTCGTTGAGCGAGTTGTGGATGATCTCCCATGCCTCGACGGTTTGGTCATAGTCGGCCATGTCAGCCATCGAGCACCCGGCACTGAGGTCTGGGAGGATCACCGAGACCGAGTCGGGCGTGAGCATGTCAGCGGTTTCTGCCATGAAGTGGACGCCGCAGAAGATGATGTGGTTGACCGGTGTGCCCTTGGCTGCGCGTTCTTCGACGACCGAGGAGGCGAGCTGGGAGAGTTTGAGCGAATCGCCGAGGAAGTCCGCGTGGCGGACGACAGCGTCCATCTGGTAGTGATGCCCGAGGATGACGAGTGAATCGCCGAGCTGGGCCCGCCGATCTTCGATCTGCGCATTGAGCAGATCTTCGGTGAGCGCGAGGTAGTGATCGGGGAGTGATGGTTGCCAGAGCATGTGTATTCCTTTGTTGTGGGCACTTGTAATGATATGGACGGATTATCTGTTCGTCGAGTTTCCAGAAATCCTGCACGCCCGATTCCCAATGTGTATCCTAGAAACATATGGATGGAGCTGGTCAAATCCTGATATTTGTGATTTTCGTGATCGTTGCAGCGATCAGTGGGTACTTTGCGCATCAGGCGGCCAAAAAGCGTCAAGAGGCCATGTCAGCACTCGCGGCCCGGCTGGGGATGAGCTATTCGCCTGCTCATGACACCTCGCACGACGAGGAGTATGCCCATTTCGAGCTCTTTCGGCGTGGATTCGAACGCTCGGCGTTCAATACCCTCAGCGGACGCATCGAAGTGAGCGGGCAGCGGGTGTATTGCAAGATGGGTGATTTCAAATACAAAACCCGGGAGGGTACGGGCAAGAACCGCCGAACGGTGACCCATCGTTTTTCGTACTTGATTCTTCACCTGCCCTATCCCAACACCCCGGACCTACTGATTCGGCGAGAGGGGATGTTCGACAAGCTCGCGTCGGCCTTTGGGAAGAACGATATCGACTTTGAGAGCGCCGAGTTCTCTAAAAAATTCTTCGTGAAATCGCCCAATCGCAAGTTTGCCTATGACATCATCCATCAGCGGACGATCGAGTTCCTGCTTGAGACAAACCCGACTGTGGTTGATATCGAGAATGGTCGATTGTGCATGACCGATGGCTCACGAATCTGGCAACCTGCGCAGTTTGAAGAAACCGCGGCATGGGTGGATTCGTTCTTCGGGCATTGGCCCGACTTTATTCTCAAGGACCTTGAACAAGGAGTGCTTCAATGAGTGGACTTTTCATCGGACTCATCGTGCTCGGTGTGCTCGCCCTGATTGTTTTCGGGTGGGTGATCGGCATCTACAACAAACTCGTCCGCGTGCGCCAGCATTTAAAAGATTCATGGTCGGGGGTCGATGTCGAACTCAAGCGCCGATACGACCTGATCCCGAATCTGGTCAACGCCGTCAAGGGCTATGCGAGCCATGAGAGTGAAACACTCGAGAATGTGATCGCTGCGAGAAACCAGGCAGCGGGCAATACCGGCTCGCCCTCATCGCAGGCCCGCGACGAGGGCATGTTGGTTGGTGCATTGAAGCAACTCGCCGTGGTTGTTGAGCAGTATCCTGATCTCAAAGCCGACACGCAGTTTATGAATCTCCAAGGCGAACTCAGCGAGACGGAAAACCGGATCGCCTCATCGCGTCGGCTCTACAACGGCAATGTCCGCGAGATGAACACGACGGTCGAGACTTTCCCCAGCGTGATTATCGCCAATATGTTCAACTTCGAGAAGGCGGAGTATTTCGAGATCGAAGACGCAACGGTGCGCGAAGCGCCCAAGGTGGAGTTCTAAATCTTAAATAACCTGAGGCACGCGCTGGCACTCAGGGCATTCTTGAAGCAACTTGAGCCCCTCGCGTGAATACCCACACTCGCGGCAGTGATGCGGGCGGATGCGATCGAGGGTGTCTTTGGAGACGCCGAAGAGTCCGGTCTTTGCGCCTGAGAGCGTCAAGATCAGCCCCGCGGTGGAGCTGATCGAGAGCAGGACAAGAAACGGGATGAGGATGGCGAAGAATGTCCAAATGATCGAACTGGACAGGCCATAGCCCATTGCCCGATGGGTCGGAAAAACAAGGGCTGCCGAGACGATGATCGTCAAGAAATACACCGCCCAGAACCCGACGCTGATGTTGGTGATATTGAGCCCGTAGACCAACGCGAGGGTCGACCCGATCCACATCGCGACAATACTGAGGAGGACAGCGATTGCCGCGATGGCACATCGGCGCTGCCACCTGGCGAGTTTGATGAGATCGAGTTCAAAGATTGTTTTCTGAGCCAATGGATATCCTTTCAATTTGAGAACGAAGAGCATAGCAAAAAAGCCCGGATCGCTCCGGGCTTTGTGGGGTACATTTGGATGCAAATCAACTCACTCGTCGTTGATCGCTGCTGGCGGCATTGTCGCGTAGGTCTCGGCAACCTGTTTCCACGCCTTGGTGAGTTCGGAGACTAATCCTTCAAATGCCTCTCGCTCGGCTCGTCTTCGGGATTGATCCACCGCGTCCTTGCTCGTCCACGCATTGGCAATCTGCCTTGTATCGGCGGTTGCTTCAGCGAGGGTATAGATGAATCCGGTTCGGGTATCGATCAGTGCTGCCGAGGCGGTGCTGGTGACGCGGGCTTCATCGTTGGGGAAGAGCCCAAGGGTAATTACACCGAGCGCGGGGATGGTGGACTCGACCCCGAACTTGGTGTCGAATGTATAGATCAGCAGCATGTCCGCCTGAACGCGGGCCGCGGCTTGGCGGAGGTCCTCTTCATTTTCAATATCATGAATCACTAGCCGATTGAGCGGGATGATGGTACGGATCATCGGAAGGGCCGAGAGGGTGTTGAGTCCCTCTTCGGTCTCTACTTCGCGTACGCCTACAACTGAAAACCGTCCGTAGGTATAACCCTGTGTGGTGTACGAACGGTATCCCCTTGCTTGGATACGCACTGCCGCGATCGAAGTTGGGAATGAGGCTGTGGGTTGTTTGGCGAGTTCGCGGGCGATCGAATCATCGGTCATCTCGGCTTGCTCGTCAGCGGTGATCCCGAGTGCGCGAAAATCAGCAGCACCACCGGGGACGCGATAGGTCGCGCACCCACCAAGAAAAAAACCGCCAAGTATGACGACAAGCGTGAGTATATGTATCCGATTGAACATGGCATCCTCCGAGTTTGATGTACGCAAACAGTATATCAAAAAAGCCCGGGTCGCTCCGGGCTTTTCTTTGGTAAAGAAGTTTATATCAACTCACTCGTCCATTTATTCATCTTATTCATCATTGATCGCGGCCTGAGCCGCAGCCAAGCGTGCGATGGGGACGCGGAACGGCGAGCAGGAAACATAGTCGAGTCCGACCTTGTGGCAGTAGTGGACGGATTTGGGATCGCCGCCGTGCTCGCCGCAGATGCCGATCTTGAGATCGGGTTTGGTCTGGCGCCCTTTGCTGAATCCCATCTCGACGAGCTGCCCGACACCGGTCTGATCGAGGCTCTGGAACGGATCCTCGGGGAGGATGTCGCGTCCGAGGTAATCAGGCAAGAAGGTGTTGATGTCGTCGCGTGAATACCCGAAGGCCAGCTGGGTGAGGTCGTTGGTGCCAAAGGAGAAGAAGTCGGCGTGCTCGGCGATCTCGTTGGCGGTGAGGGCTGCGCGAGGGATCTCGATCATGGTGCCGATCTTGATGTCGAGCTTCTTTTTGAACCCGAGTTCTTTCTTGACCTGGGCGATCACACCCTCTGCCTGTTCGCGCAGGATGCTGAGTTCCTGGTGCGTGCCCACAAGCGGGATCATGATCTCGGGGATCGCCTTGATCTTGTTGTTGGCACATTCGATGGCGGCTTCAACAATCGCCCGAACCTGCATCGAGAGAATCTCAGGGTAGGTAATCGCCAATCGACACCCGCGATGCCCCATCATCGGGTTGGATTCGTGCAGCAGCGCGACCTGCTTACGAACCACATCGACCGAGACGCCCTGATTCGTCGCGACGCGCTGGATCGCGTCGGGTTCGTGGGGGAGGAACTCATGGAGTGGTGGATCGAGCAGGCGGATAGTGACGGGCAAGCCGTGCATCGCGGTGAAGATCCCGACGAAGTCCTCGCGTTGGAACGGGAGGAGTTTTTCGAGCGCTGCTTCACGATCTGGCGTGGTCTCGGCGAGGATCATCTCGCGCATCGCGGTGATGCGTTCACCCTCGAAGAACATATGCTCGGTACGGGTGAGCCCGATGCCCTGAGCGCCAAAGTCGCGTGCCCGCTGGGCGTCCGCCGGGGAGTCGGCATTGGTGCGGACACCCATCGTGCGATACTTGTCGGCCCATCTCATGATCTTCGAGAAGTTGCCGCTGAGTTCAGGCTCGACGGTGGGCATGGATCCAGCGAAGACTTCGCCGGTCGAGCCGTCGATGGAGATCAGATCGCCGCGGCCGAAGGTATGGGCTCCGATCGTAAAACTGCCACCCTGTTCATCAATCGAAACGGCGCCTGCGCCGGCGACGCAGCACTTGCCCCACCCCCGAGCGACGACCGCCGCGTGGCTGGTCATCCCGCCGGTGGAGGTGAGGATGCCGACGGCGCTGTGCATGCCATCGACATCTTCGGGGCTGGTTTCTTTGCGAACGAGGATCACTTTCTCACCCTTATGTGCCCGCTCGACCGCTTCGCCAGCGGTGAAGGCCGGATGCCCGACCGATGCGCCCGGCGAAGCGGGCAACCCGGTCGCCAGTGCGCTGTTGGCTTCTTTGGCCTTGGGATCAAAGCTCGGGAGCAAGAGTTGGGTCAGATCGCCCGCGGGGATGCGCAAGAGCGCTTCCTTTTCGGTGATCCGTTTCTCCTTGACCATATCGCACGCGATGTTCACTGCGGCCGCGCCCGTGCGCTTGCCGGTGCGGGTCTGGAGCATGAAGAGTTCGCCCTGCTCGATGGTGAACTCGATGTCCTGCATGTCGCCGTAGTGATCTTCGAGAATCTTCTTGATCCCGATGAGCTGCTTGAAGATCGCATTGTTCCACTTGGGCATCTCGGACACAGGCGAAGGCGTGCGGATGCCGGCGACGACATCTTCGCCCTGGGCGTTGACGAGGAACTCGCCATAGAACTTGTTCTCGCCCGTCGATGGGTTGCGGGTGAAGGCGACGCCGGTGCCGCAATCATCGCCCATGTTTCCAAAGACCATCGTCTGGACATTGACCGCCGTGCCGTTGAGCCCGGTCATGTTTTCGATGCGCCGGTACGAGATGGCTTTGTCTGCGTTCCATGATCCGAACACCGCGTTGATGGCGAGTTCGAGCTGCTTGAGCGGGTTCTGCGGGAACTTTGAACCCACATGCTTGGCGTAGACCTCTTTGTACGCGGTGCAGAGTTCTTTGAGCCCCTCGGCGGGCACATCGGTGTCGTCGGTCACCTGGTATTTGACCTTGACGGTGGTGAATGCTGCTTCAAAGTGGTGGTGATCGACGCCCATGACGACATCGCCGAACATGTTGATGAGTCGGCGGTACGCGTCGTAGGCGAAGCGTTCATTGCCGGTTTTCTCAGCGAGTCCTTTGACGGATTTATCGTTGAGCCCGAGGTTGAGGATGGTGTCCATCATCCCAGGCATCGAGACGGCTGCGCCCGAGCGGACCGAGACGAGCAGCGGGTCGGATTGATCGCCGAACTTCTTGCCTCGTTGTTTTTCGAGTGAGGTCAGGTTCTTGGCGACCTCGGCCATGAGCCCCTTGGGGAGTTTCTTCTTGTTCTTGTAGTAGGCTGCGCAGGTGTCGGTGGTGATGGTGAACCCGGGAGGGACCGGCAGCCCGATTGAGGTCATCTCGGCGAGGTTCGCTCCCTTGCCGCCGACGAGGGTTTTCATTGAGCCGTCGGCTTCGGTTTTCTTGCCAAAGGCATAAACCATCTTGCCCGCGATGACGCGCTTCTTGGGAGCCGACTTCTTCTTCCCGGCGGCTTTTTTTGGAGTCGACTTGCGAGCGACCTTGCGGACCGCTTTCTTGGTGCGCTTCTTGGAGATGTGGCGTGTGCCCGTTGATGCCTTCTTGGTGGTTTTCTTGGCGACCTTTTTCGACACCTTTTTATGAGCCGAAGCGGCGCGTTTGATGGTTTTCTTTTTGGTCGTTTTTTTCGCGACTTTCTTTGATGCTTTCTTGGCAACCTTCTTGGTTGTCGATCGGCGGACGGCTTTCTTGGATGGTTTTTTCTTCGCCATGGGCATTGTGGTTTCCCTAGAGGTTGGATTGGTGAGCGTTCATCAACAAGTTTCCATGCAGGAAACCGCTTTCCCAGCGGGGCTGGAGCATGCCCAAGCCCATTGTTCGGGAATAAGAAGTGTAGAGCCGGGAATCAAGGCAGGCGCGCCAGAGCCTCAAATGAATCGCATTGGACAATGGATTCACCGAATCCAAACGACCCGCGATCCGGGCGATACCATCGCATTGATGAGCCGATGCCCCTCCCCGAACCCGATCGCGTCCGTTGACGCCATTCACACGATCCCGACCGATCGTGAATCGGATCGTGAACCCGGGATCGGAGTTCTCGCAGGACTCGGCAACAATCCCCACGCTGGGCCTATCGAGATCACAGGCACCTGGGTGATCGAGCATGATGACCCAGATCCGATCGGGAGGATCGATCAGTTGGTCGATGCCAGCCGACCGGCACACCCTTCAACGACTTCGGGCTGGTTGATGCTCCTGGGATATGAACTCGGCGGGGCGATCGAGCCCAAAGCGCTGCGGGATTCAAAGAACAAGCCTACCCACCTTGACACGAGCAAAGATTTCCCCCTCGTGGTTCTTCAGCGATGGCGCGCGAAGACTCCTGAGAAGTTCAACACACAATCCAATAGTGGCGAATACGAAATCGGCTCGATCCGATCGTCGATGGGGAGAGAAGCGTATATCCAGGCGGTCGAGCGGGCTCAGCGATTTATCGGCGCGGGCGATATCTATCAGGCCAACATCGCCCACCACCTCGTTGGTTCATTCTCCGGGCGCGCGATTCGAGTATTTGATGATCTGATCCAATGCGCCGATCCGAAGTTCGGGGCGATGATGATCTTTGAGCATCGCGGGGTTCGCCATGCGGTGGGGTCGATTTCGCCTGAACTCTTCCTTTCGTATGATTCAGCCACGAATCAGATCGCGACCGAGCCGATGAAAGGCACCCGACCGGGCGGCGGCGATCACGCCGAGCTGCGTGATTCGGTGAAGGATCGCGCCGAACTCGACATGATTACCGACCTGATGCGCAATGACCTCGGGCGGATCTGCACGCTCGGGTCGGTCCGGGTGAAGGATCCCCGCTCGATCGAATCGCACCAATCCGGGGTGATCCAGGCTTCATCGCGGATCGAAGGGCAACTCCGCTCAGGGGTCGGGCTCGGCGAGATCATCCGGGCAGCCTTCCCGCCGGGCTCAGTCACGGGCGCGCCCAAGGTCCGGGCGATGCAGATCATCAACGAACTCGAACGCTGCCCCCGCGGGCCCTACTGCGGGTCGATGCTCCTGCTCGACGATTCGGGTGCGATCCGTGCTTCGGTGCTGATCCGAACCACCCATATCTGGGGGGAAATCGACCCAGAAGTCTCAGACGGGATTATCAACGGGCGATTCTCGTATCCGGCAGGCGCCGGGGTGGTCGCAGATTCGAATTCAGAGGCCGAATGGGCAGAAACGCTGGTCAAAGCGGCGATTTTGGAAAAAGCATTGGGGATTGATCTCGATGCAGTGGGGTGAAAGTCCCAGAAATCTGATCTTTGAATGCAAATCTGCTTGATCCGAGCCTGCAAAATCGTCGATCTTTATAGGTCACAATGGTTTGCAGCTGTTGTCTGCAGATTCGGTCAAATGAAAATAGACGAGGCCACACATGGAACTCCCTGAACTCAAGCCCATGACCAGTTCGGATAGGCGGGCCTACACCCGCTCAGAAAAAGCGATCGCGGTCAAACTCAGGCGCAGCGCACGGACACTCTTCACCGGCGGGCGAACCCTCGATGTCTCCCAAGGCGGGGCGTTGATCGAACTTATTGGCCCGCGCGAGGCACGGGCTGGCGAACGGATCGCGATTGCCTTCGAGAATCTTCATTGCCCGGTGGCACGGGCGGCGAAAATGCTCGGGGCAAAGATTATCCGGGCCGAGCCGATGTGTGACGGGCGACAGCGGGTTGCGATTCAGTTCGATGCTCGCCAGTCTGGATTCGTGGGCATGTCGCTTCCAAAGGCAGCATAAACCACTCAGAGATCAACAATCGGTCAATCTGCCCGCTTTCAATCACCGTTTTCAATCGCAAACAGTTTTTCAATCGCACCCTTGGCTTCGTCGACAAGTTGCTTGCTGGTGCGTTCTTTGGTGATGCCTTTGTGGAAGACGATCTCGCCCGAGCCGTTGAGAATAACGATGGTGGGATAGACGCGGATCTCAAAGTTCTTCGCTTGGTCATCTGCATCGAGCACCAAGGCGTGGGCATACCCGGCGAGCTCAAAGTCTGATCGGGCCTGATCCGGGTCGGCCTGGCGGATCGCGAGCGCGAAAACATCGACGGGCTGATCCGACGATTCGCTCGCGAGCTCATTGACAAGCTCAGAGATGGATTCATTCGCCTCTTTGCAGGGCGCACACCATGATCCCCAGAAGCTCAGCACCGTGATCCGGTTGATCTGGGTGGTGTTGTTGATTTCTGAGCTTCCGATTGGGGTGAAGCTGTAGGGCGGGGCTCGTTTGACGATCGGCTTGGCGGGGGTTTGAGGCGTGTTGATCGGTCGGCCACGCATGCTCGGATCGGGGAAGGTCGATGGATCGGGCTGGGCACTTGGCGAATCGTCGGGCGTGCCTACGGGGCGGGGCTTGGGCATGGTGGATTTGACTTCAAATCCACCGGGGCGGGTGATGTCGAGCTGAGACTGCGTCGGGGTGATTACTTTCAAGTTGCTCAGTTCAAAGAGCAGCGTGATCTTGACGAGCCCGGCATCGGTGATGTGCTCGATCTTGCGGGGGAGTTTGTCCGTGGTGCTGATGTACCACTTGGCATCGGTATACGAATCGTTGCCCGATCGCTTTGATCCCGAGCCGGGTTTGGTGCGTTTGATGTGGATGACATCGCAGAGCTCGCCTGAGATTGTTTCTTGGGCGAGCAGGTCGATCGTCTCAGCGTTATCCGCGTCATTGGCGTAAGGGGCATCTTGGACGATGGACTGGATCAGCACCAGCGGGATCGCGCTCAAGAGCCCGCGGGTCGATGATTTTCGGTTGGGTCGCTCGTTGATCGTCTGGGCTTTCATATCCGTCCAGAGGTACCGATCCGAAGCGATCAGCAGGTCGATTGTCTGCGTTGGCGAGGACTGCTGATCGCGGGATTCGCCGATGCAGTGGAGGACGCGCCCGTACTCGTCATGAGTGCCAAAGAAGAGCTGCCCGGACATCGAAGGCATGGTCGAAGCGAACATCGACCCGCCGTCGCCCTTCATCCGGAACTGGGCGCTGAATCCTGAGACCTCCCGGAGTGCATCGCGCGAAGCGTCGAGGATATCCAATGCATCCTGGGCTAAGGCACGCGAGGAGCCCAGCAGGATCATCAGCACGGAAAGCATGGCGAGGCATCTGGAATGGATTGAGATTTGGGGTGTGCATCTGGTCATTGGGGGAAAGTTCCTGAGATCAGTGGGTCGATTCCATATTCAACGGCGAGAACGAGCGAGTATTGCCCATATACGGGTCGATTCGGGCATTTTACCCCAGCAGGGCAGCGAGCGCGTCTCCGGGGTTGGATTGGCGCATCAGGTGCTCGCCCACCAGGGCGATATGGACGCGGTGCTCGGCGAGGTGGACAAGATCGGCGTTGGTCCTGATCCCGGATTCGGAAACCAGTATCGAGCGATCATCGACTAGATCCACCAGATCGGTCGTGTGCGCCAGATCCGTTATCATCCGGGTCAGATCGCGGTTGTTGATGCCCAGGAGCACCCGTTTGTGGGTCGATGCGGCGATGATGGGTTGAACACGGAGCAGGTTGGCTTTGGAATGGACTTCGAGCAGGACCGCTAGATCGAGGGTGTGGGCGAGTTCGAGCATTTCGTTGATCTGGGCATCATCGAGGCACTCGGCGATCAGCAGCACCGCGTCGGCGCCATAGGCCCGGGACTGGGTGATCTGGTAGGGATCGAGGACGAAGTCTTTGCGGATGACGGGGAGGTTGATCGTTGCTTTGATTTGGTTGATGTAGGCGAGCGAGCCGCCGAAGAATTTTTCGTCTGTGAGGCACGAAATCGCCGATGCATCGGCATTGGAGTACTGCTGCGCGATGATCTCAGGACGAAAACCATCTTGCCCATTATTGAAGCCGTATTCGGGTCGGATCAAACCGGCTGAGGGGCTCTGGCGTTTAACCTCAGCGATGATGCGCGTGCGCGTCTCGGTGGGATCGACCAACGCCTCGAAGAAGTCCCGCGTGGGCTCGGCGTGGGCGATCATTGCTTCAAGGGCTTCGACGGGTTCGCGTTCTTTGGCCGATTCGATCTCTTCGCGTTTGAAATCGACGATCTCGGCGAGCACCGCGGGGAGTTCGTTGGGATTGGATGGCGATTCAGTCATAAAGGGTTCCAAGGGCAGATCGGGTCTTTCTGGGCTGGGATTCATCCTGGGTGCGATTCTGGTTGCCACTATTATATCGCCGAGCATTGCCCAGACGGACGGAATCGCCCCAACGCTTGCGCAGGTGATGGATACCGATGGCGTGCAGAATCAGAGCGTGGGCGATGTGGTCGAGACGCTCAAGCAGTGGAAGATCGTGTCGCTCTCGGTTTCGATGGTGCTGGTGATCGCATTGATGTTCGCTGGCGGGTTGCTCAAGCCCGGCGGGTTCGCCAAGGCGGGGCTGCGCGATGTCTCGACGGTGCCCGCGGTGGTGTGGGTTTTCGCAGCCTTTGTCGTGCTCCTGGCGATGGAATCGGCTCCGCAACTCATCAGCAAGATTCAATGGATTCAAGATCAGCCGTATGGTGCGATCGAGATGCAGGCGATCAATACCATCGGGACCTACCTCTTCGCCGCCATCGCTGGGATCGGGATGCTCTTTATCCTCAAAGGCAGCGCCCGCGACAGCGAGGGCAAGAACAACGCGGGGCTTGGGCTGAGCATTCTCGATATCCCCGTCGGGCTTGGGTGTTTCATGCTCGCGTATCCATTGATCGAGCTGCTCAATATGCTCGGCGGGTTCATCTATACGCAGACGCAGCACACGCCTCCGACCAATATGGGGCATCCGACGCTTCAGCTATTGACCGATCAGCCTGGGAACTACTGGGTCTGGGCGATCGCTGCCGGCGCGGTGCTGGGCGCGCCGATCTGGGAGGAACTCGTGTTCCGTGTGTTCTTGCAGGGCGCATTGCTCAAGTGGCTCAAGAGCCCGTGGCTGGCGATTATTTTCTCGTCGATCATCTTCGCGGGGATCCACCGGATCGGTTTGAAGCCTCAGCCTTGGCACACACTCTTGCCGATCTTCGCCGTCGGTCTGACCTGCGGCATCGCCTACGAACGCACCAAGCGCGTGGGCGTGCCGATCACGATGCACATGTGCTTCAACTTGCTCAATGTGCTGCTGGCGCTGATGATTGGTGCTGACGCTGCCCAGACCGGGGTGTGATGGCGGGGTGTGATGGGCCTACGATCAGGGCAATATGACCAGTATCAGCACCCAATCGACGACCAAACCCCGCATTCTCACCGGCGACACCCCCACAGGGCAGCTCCACCTTGGGCATTGGGTCGGGTCACTCGAAAACCGGGTGGCGCTGCAGGATGAGTACGACTGTTTTTTCCTGATCGCCAACATGCACGCCTTCACCACGCGGGCGGACAAGCCTGCCGAGATTCGGCGATCGACGCTTGATATTGTCAAGGACTGGATCGCAGCCGGGATTGATCCGGAGAAATCGACCTTTGTGCTTCAGACCGAGATCCCGGGGATCGCGGAGTTGACTTGGTATTTGGCGATGCTGCTGCCGTTCAATCGGGTGATGCGGAACCCGACGCTCAAGACCGAACTCGAAACCAAAGGGCTCGGCGACAACTATTCGTTCGGGTTCCCGATGTATACCGTCGGGCAATGCGCGGATATTTTGTTGTTCCGCCCTGAACTCGTGCCGGTGGGGGAGGATCAGTTGGCGCATATTGAGCCTTGCCGCGAGGTGGCGCGTCGGTTCAACCAGATGTACTGCGGCGTCAATCCGCACACCGAGGACGCGGACTATGTCAAGGAAGGCGGGCTCTTCCCGATCCCGGCGGGCAAGGTCGGGCGGGTGGCGCGATTGATCGGGACCGATGGGGTCAACAAGATGTCCAAATCGCTCAACAACGCGATTTTCTTGACGGACAACTTCAAGAAGATCAAGAAGAAGATGGGCGGGCTGTATACCGGGCGGGTGGAGATGGACGAGCCGGGGGATATCAAGAATGCGCTGTTTGATTATGTGCGGGCGTTTATTCACGATGAAGAGCGCGTCAAGGAGCTCGAAGAGGCGTATTCCAAGGGCGAGAACATCGGCGATGGGCATATCAAGGTCGAGGTGGCGCAGCATATCGACCAGTTGTTAGAGCCGATGCGTGAGCGCCGATTGCCGTATGAAGGGGAGGCTGGGGACGAGAAGATCCTTGAGATTCTCCGTGAGCACACCAAACGGGCCAATAACGCAGCGGAGGAAACCCTCTATCTTGCCAAAGAAGCGATGAAGATCGACTTCGGGAAACGGAACCTGCTCTTCGATTGATCGTATACTTGGGGTGATGGGTTCCCGATTGTTTCATCCTGTGTTTTCGCCCGACGAGCCAACGGATGCCGGGAGTGGTTTGCCGATGCCTCCGGCTGGTCATGTGGAGCCCGGGAGCGATGATTCGCTTGCCGAGGGGGTCGATTCGGCTGCCCGCGCAGAGCCCGCTGATGATAAGCCGTCCGGGTCGTCTCCCAAATATGTGTTCTCGCGGATCTGCATCGCACTGATTGTGCTGGTGTGGGTGGCAGCCGGGTATTTTAAGATTTCGGATATGTCGCGGTTCATGGATATCGTGAACCAGCATCAGGTGATCCCCGAGGATATGAAGGCCTTTCTCTGGTGGGTCGGACCCGGGGAGTTGGTGCTTGGGTTGTTGTTGGTCTTTGCGATCGGGTCCGAACTCCGCAAGCCCTTCGGCAAGCTGGTGCTTCTGGTTTCGCTCGGGGCGATTGTCGGGATGACCTATTACATCTCGCTGGTCGATCCGGTGGTGCTTCAAGAATCTGGGTGCGGGTGTTTGAGTGATTACCGGATCGCGTCGGGGATGGAGAACTCGGTGCGGTTCTTTGCGTATGCCAAGAACGGGATGCTGATATTTCTGCATCTGGTCGCGTTGTTTGGGCCCGCGATCGGCGATCGGTTGCGACGATCAGGCTGAACGGTTCTACCCTTGAGGCATGACCGACCAGCCAGCACCGACAAACGAATCCGAATCCGAATCACAAGACCAGATCGCTTCCGTGTTTCTCGATGGCGAGTTCATGAACCGCGAAGATGCCCGGCTCTCTGCGTTTGACGCAGCGATTCAGCACGGCGTGGGGCTCTTCGAGACGCTCAGCGCGAGTTCGAGTGTTGATGGGATCGTGGTGCATGATCTTGATGCGCACCTCGATCGCTTGCAAGCCTCGGCGGCGAAGTTGGGGCTCTCCGACGAGATCAAGACCGGGCCTTTGGGTGAGGCGATCACCGAGACGGTTCGCCGGGCGCGGTATAAGAACACCCGCGTTCGATTGACCCTGACCGGAGGCGATCTGAACCTCCTCCAAACCCACGGCAGATCCAACCACCGCCCGACCGTGCTCATCGCGGCCCAGCCTGCGACGGAGTATCCTGATGAAATGTTCGACAAAGGGGTGATGGTGACGCTGGGCTCGGCGCGGGTGAATCCGCTCGATCCGACAGCCGGGCACAAGACCTTGAACTACTGGTGGCGATTGCGTGAACTGCAAGACGCGGCGAGCAAGGGGGCGGGCGAGTCGATCATCTTCTCGGTAAGCAATCACCTTGCCAGCGGGTGCGTGTCGAACCTGTTTATCGTCGATGGCGGGCATCTGATCACGCCGATCGCTCAAGGCGAAGAGGAAGAGGTCGTCGGCGTCGAGACGGCCCAGGGTGTGATGCCTTCGCCGGTGCTGCCCGGGATTACGCGGATGCGGGTGATCGAGCACGCCAAGGCGATGGGGATCAAGACGACCAAGCGGATGATGACGATTGATGATTTGCTCGATGCGGATGAAGTGTTTTTGACGAACTCGAGCTGGGGGGTGCTGCCGGTGGTGAAGGTGGAGTCGGAAGCGATCGGGAGCGGGGGGGCGGGGGATGTGACGAAAAGGTTGCGGGCGGCGGTGGTGGGTTAAACATTTGCGATTGCTTCAATCCAATCGCCGAGACTCAGCCAGAGGAATATTTCGGAAACACCTGTGCACAGAAGGATGATCAGGATAGTTGCCGATGCAGGGAGTCGAAAGCAGTAAGTTTGGGTGAGTTGTCGTGATCGCCAATCTTGAACGATTAAAGTGATTGTGTAGATGGGGAGAAAGAGATTCAATATCGCCATGAGAGGCATCACGATATCTACGCCTTGAAGATAGTCGCCAAGATACAGCAATCCCCATGACCCAAGAGATATGAGTGAGGGTATGGCAAAGAGAAAGATTAGGGCACGCTTGGTGGTTGGTGTTGGAGGCTTGCGATAGGTGGCTTGGTGGTAGGTTGAATCTGTGCCGCACTCTGGGCAGGTGGCGGACGATCCTTGTTCGATGAGCCCGGTGAGGTCGTAGCCGCAGTTGGGGCAGGTTGGGGTTATTGGTTTGGGCACGGGTGATTCTAGGGCGAATCATCTGGGTGCCACTGCTTGACCGTCTTCGGCAAGCAGTGGCTTGAACTGGTGTCAAACACGAAGACACACCTTGCCGAAGACGGTCAAGGCGTGGCACCCGGCATTTGTTGTTATCTGAAGAAATATTCTGTGGCAAGTGCGATCAGGATCGGGGTGAGTAGGAAGAAGAGCAGGATGATGATGAGCTTTGAATCCAGTTCTCGGCAACGGGTTTTCTCTTGAGCGATGGATTCAAGGGTGATCGGTTGATCCTTTGTGCCGCACTCTGGACAGACGACATGTCCCGATTGATCGAGTTCGAGTCCTGTGAGTTCATAGAGGCAGGCCGGGCAGACTGGATCTGTTGGTTTGGGCACGGGTGATTCTAGGGCGAATCATCTGGGTGCCACTACTCGACGCGCTGCGGCGCAGTAGTGCGAATACTCAGGAGATATCGAAGACACTACTGCGCCGAAGACGGCGAGTAGTGGCACCCTGTATTCGCATTGATTATATTGATGCGATCGAACTCATCCAAAGATAGAGGACTCGCATTCCAAGGGTGATCGAGGTGGCACCGTAGATGAGGATGATGAAGGCAGAGATCCAGCCGCTCGGACGAAAGTGTCTTTGAAGCCGGTGTCGTATTCGCCATTCTTTGACAAGGAATGTGATGAGGGCAATCGGGAGATAAAACTCTTGCATAACGACGAGCACCAGCCCTATTTCTCCGGGGAATCCGTCGTACCAGCCGTCGGTGTAGAGTAATCTCCATGAAATGAAGGTGGCGATCAGCGGAGCCGCGACTAGCCAGATGAATGCACGGCGGATGGTTGGCCAGCGGGAGATGGTGATGGTTGCAAACTGAAATGTGGTTCGTTCACTACACTCAGGGCATTGAACCGATGCGTGTGGTTCGATCAACCCGGTGAGGTCGTAGCTGCAGGTTGGGCAGGTTGGGGTTATTGGTTTGGGCACGGGTGATTCTAGGGCGAATCATCTGGGTGCCATGCAGGTGCCGTCTTCGGCTCCTGCATGATTCATGTATGGTGATGAATCCGAAGACATGGAGGAGACTTCGTCACCTCCATGGCACCCGGCAAGGGTTAGTGGTGACCGAGTTGAATAGCGGTGAAAAGTACCAGCCAGATGAAGAATATGGGGATGAAGTAGAAGATGGAGCCGAGCATGATTTTGGTGAAGGTGCCCGATGGGCCGCTCCAATCGTTTGGGCCTTTCCATTTGGAGACTCTGTAGGCGAAGAAGGTGGCGACGCCGACGAACCAGAGCAGGGCCAATCCGAGAAAGCCGAAGTAGATGGGGTGGAAATCAAGCCCGGAGGGGAGAAAGAAGGAGCTGACGATGATCGCAAAGAACAACGCGGGCGGGATGGTCGCGATATGGATCAATTTCTTTGTTGGGCCGATGTACCAGGGGATGAAGTGTGCATCTTCTTTGGTGACCGATCGGCCGCACTCTGGGCAGGTGTAGATTTCTGCGTTGGGTTCGAGCCCGGTGAGGTTATAGCTGCAGGACGGGCAGTAGGGATGTGGGAGTCGGCTCGGCACGGGTGATTCTAGGGTTGAGGCGTGGTCGTGTGTGAAGACCTGCGTAAGCAGGGCACCCGCTACCAGCTAAGGCCGGGAATTATGATAAATATAAAATAAATCAGCGCGCCAAGGAGAATGACTCCGAGGACACAAAATATGCCGAACACCAATAGAATGCTGTTCGTGTATTGAGTGAGTTTTTGTCTGGAGAGTGCCCTATTTGTCGTTGGCTCGATGTACTCGCCGCACTCAGGGCAAATGGTATGGTTTGTATCGTCGAGCGGAATGCCTGTGAGGTCGTAGTTGCAGATGGGACAGATTGGGCTGGGGGGATTAGTAGACATGTGGGAAGTATGTTTCGTATAACCAAACGACAAGGGCGAACAGCAGGCATCCGGGGAGTATATAGATAATTCCGAGTAATGGAATGCTCCAGCGGGGTGCTGGTCTGGGATATCGCTTGCTCTTATTGAATACTGAAACGGTAGTCGTGACGAGCAGGATCGGAAACCCAAAGATTACATAGAGTGCAATGATCCCGAGGATGGTTTTGCCTACAACGCCAGGAATCAAACCCGCTGGCAAAGCGGTCAGAGGCGGAATGATTGTGGGTATTAAAAGGCTCTTCCGAAAACGGCGGTGCATGTCATCTTTGGTCAGTATGGAATCCGGGAATGAGGCCATGTGCCATTTGCCGCATTCGGGGCATCTGTACTTTGGATGATCTGTTGGAAGAGCACCCCGTAGGTCGTAGTTGCATGTAGGGCACACGCACAAGTTTTGAGAATGTTTAGTCATCCCGATCAACCACGCGGACATTGCGGCGGCCGTCGAGGGGGCCGTTGGGGGCGTGGGTTTTGGCGAAGAGGCGTTTGATCTTGAAGTAGGCGAAGAGGATCAAGGCGAGGATGCCCAGGGGGATGAGGATGATGATGCCCAGGGCGATTCCGATGACGATCAGGGCCAGGAGGATGATGATCGAGAGGATCTGGGCGATGGGGCCTGAAGCCTTGAACTGAACTGATCGCCCGGTGGTTGATGAGGAGCCGAATTGTGGATTGGGTTGGTTCATGGGGTTGCCTAGGAGTCTCTACACCCATGATAGGGATTGGGTTCACGGGATTTCGGGGGTTGAGGCTTCACAGTGTCGGCGGGATTGTGTACGATGGGGGTTGAACCTGATTTGAGTCCCCATATTGAGTGTCGAGAGCCCATTGTGACCGAAACTGCAACTGACAATCCGCCTCGCAAGTCCTTTGTGCATCTGCACTTGCACTCTGAGTATTCGCTCCTCGATGGCGGGAACCGGGTCGATAAGCTCGTCGATCGGGTGGCTGAGCTCGGGATGGACGCGGTGGCTATCACGGATCATGGGAATCTGCACGCTGCGATCCCGTTCTATAACCTCGCGAGGAAGAAGGGGATCAAGCCGATCCTGGGGGTCGAGGCGTACATCGCCCCGCGCGATCGGCATGACCGGACTTACACCGGCGTCAAGGACGGCGGGTTCCATCTGGTGATGCTCGCAGAGAATCTGACGGGGTGGGAGAACCTGCTGTATTTGTGCAGCGAGGCGTACCTGACGGGGTTTTACTACAAGCCTCGCATGGATCGGGAGCTGCTCGAAAAGCACAACGAGGGGATCATCACGATCAGCGGGCATCTGGGCTCGGAGATCGCGCACCATATGGTGATGTATGAGCAGACGCGCGATCAGTCGCACTGGGACAACGCCGCCGAGGTGGCCAAGTGGTACCGCGATGTGTTCAAGGGGACGCAGGCCGGCCCCGGGTTTTATTTGGAGTTGCAGCATCACATCGGGTTGCAGAACTCGATCAACCCGCATGTCATCAAGCTGGCGCGGGAGTTGGATATCCCGCTGGTGTGCGATAACGATTCGCATTTTTTGCTCGAAGAGGATCACGATGCGCACGACACGCTGATCTGTATCTCGACGGGCAAGGTGAAGAACGACCCTGAGCGGATGCACTATCCGACGGAGTTGTATGTCAAGTCTGCCGAGGAGATGGAGGAATGCTTCTTCACCGATGAGTACAACAACGACGAAATGGGCGAGGCGGGCAAAGAAGCGATGGCCAACACGGTGGCCATCGCGGATCGGTGCGATGTCGAGGTGCCGATTGGGGCGAATCATGCGCCGGTGGTGATTGTCAAAGCACCGGCCAAGAGCAAGCTGCCCAAGCACAACGCGAAGAAGTATGAAGGTGATCTGACGGCGTGGTTCAAGGATTATTGTACCAACTTCGATCTTGAGCCTGCCAATGATCCGGATCTCGATCAGGCATCGCTCAAGGAGGAGTGTGACCAGACGCTGAGGATGCTCTGTGAAGCGGGGATGGTCTGGCGGTATGGCGGGGAGATTCTCAACGATCAACATACGCAGATTGAACATATCGACGAGATGCCCGATGGATTAGAAGGCGACAAAGCGGACGGGTGGATGAAGTGGGCGCGATTGAATCGTGAACTCAAGATTCTGGCTGATAAGCTCATCTCGGCGTACTTCCTGATCGTGTGGGACTTTGTGAACTGGGGGCGTCAGCGGGGCATCCCGTCGATCGCGCGTGGGTCGGGTGTGGGGACGATGTGTGGGTATGTGCTGGGGTTGTCCAACGCGTGCCCGGTGCATTATGGATTGCTCTTCGAGCGATTCACCGACCCGGACCGGACGGAGTATCCTGATATTGATATCGACCTGTGCCAGAACGGTCGGCTTGAGGTCATCAACTATGTCCGCGAGAAGTACGGGCATGTGGCGCAGATTATCACCTTCGGAACATTGAAGGCCCGCGCCGGGATTCGTGATGTGGCGCGGGTGTTGGAGATGCCTCTGGGCGATGCGGATAAGTTGGCCAAGCTGGTGCCCGAAGAGCTGGGCATCACGCTTGAGAAGGCGCTCGATCAGGAGCCGGACCTGCAGGCGTGGTATGACTCGGATGCGATGGTCAAGCGGGTAATCGACACTGCGCGGACCTTCGAGGGGCAGGCGAGGCATTCGAGTGTGCATGCTGCGGGCGTGATCGTGGCGACGCGGCCATTGCATGAGGTTGTTCCTTTATATAAGGCGTCGGGGGCAGAGGATCACGAGATCATCACGCAGTGGGACGGGCCGACCTGCGAGATGATGGGCTTGCTCAAGATGGATTTCCTTGGGCTGCGGACGCTGAGTGTGATCGAACGCGCCCGCGAGCTGATCCGCGCGTCATTTACTGAGGAGCAAATCTGGAAAGCGGTCGGCAAGACGAAGAAGAAGGGGCAGGATCACCCGCTCGATCTCGATCGCTTGGAGTTCACCGATCCCAATGTCTTTGCGATGTTCCAGCGGGGCGATACGACGGGTGTGTTCCAGTTTGAATCCGGAGGCATGCGCAAGCTGCTCAACGCGATGAAGCCCGACCGGCTCGAAGATCTGATCGCGGCCAATGCGTTGTTCCGTCCCGGGCCGATGGATCTGATCCCGGATTACAATCGGCGCAAGCACGGCACCGAGGAAGTGCCCAGGGTGCACGAGATCGTCGATCGGTTCACCGCAGAAACCTATGGCGTGATGGTCTACCAAGAACAGGTCATGCAGATCGTCCATGAGCTTGGCGGAATCCCGCTCCGCAGTGCGTATTCGTTGATTAAGGCGATCAGCAAGAAGAAGGTCAAGACGATTGATGCCGAGCGTCCTAAGTTCATCAACGGGGCGGGGGAGAAGGGATTAGAGAAGAAGAAGGCGGAAGAACTCTTCGAGTTGATCCTCAAGTTCGCGGGGTATGGGTTCAATAAGTCGCACTCGACGGGGTATGCGATTGTCGCGTATCAGACGGCGTATCTCAAGACCTATTTTCCGAGCCAATACATGGCAGCCTTCTTGAGCTTTGAATCCCAGGCGCAGAAGGTGAGTGATTGGATTCCGTATCTTGAGGATTGCAAGCGGTTGAAGTTCATTGAGCCTACGACTGGCGAGGAGCTGCGATCGGGTGTCGAGGTGCTCGCGCCCGATGTGAATCACTCGAAACCCGACTTCGGCGTGGTGTATGGCGACGATGAAGAGCACACGCCCAGCGCTGGGCAGATCATGTTCGGGCTCAAGGCGATCAAGGGCGCGGGGGCCAAGGCGATCAATGCGATTGTGGAAGAAAGGGATCGGGGACTAGGGATTGGGGATCAGGAGGAAGGCGAGAAGAAGCTATTCACCTCGTTGTTCGAGTTCTGCGAGCGGGTGCCCGCCGGATCGGTGAATAAGGCGACGATCGAGGCGCTGATTAAGGCGGGTGCGTTTGATAATATGTACACCCGGGATCAGCGGGCGTCATTGGTGGCGTCGATTGATGGGGCGGTGAGCGCGGGGCAGAGTGTTGCTGCGGATCGCGCAGCGGGTCAGGGTGCGCTCTTTGGTGGCGGCGATGACGAACCAGAGCAGACCCAGACCGAATCCGACGCGATGCTCGCCAAGGTCGAGCCTTGGAGCGAAGCGGAGATTCTCAAGCAAGAGAAGGATGTGCTCGGGTTCTATGTGTCGAGCCATCCGATGGAGGAGTGGAACCACTGGGTGCGGGCTTTTACGCATACACGGGTGGGCGATCTCAAAAAACTGGCGCAGGACAAACGCGTGATCGTGGCGGCGATGGTGCAGAGCACCCGGATCATTGTCATGCGCAACGGACGCAACGCCGGTCAGAAGATGGCGATCTTGACGATCGAAGACGCGACGGGGACCGCTGACGCGGTGATGTTTAGCAATGTGTATGGGCAGTTCGGGCATTTGCTCGAAGACGATCAGCCTAAGTTCTTTATGGGGCGATTGGACCACTCCCGAGGCGACGCCCAAATTATTGTCGATCGGCTTGTTCCGATTGATGGTCATCCGCTCGAACAGGGCACAGTGCAGGTGATGGTTCGCCCGGATCGGCTCAATGGCTCGGCTGATGAGCATCTGGCAGCTGCAAAGACGCTGCTTCAAGAGCCGGTGGATCCCAGTGATTTGTCATTAGGAAAATCGGCGCGTCCGGTCGAGGTGATCGTCGAGACGGCTGATGCGTGGGTTCTGATCGAGCCCAAAGGCGTGGGCAAGGTGACGCTCCGCCCTGAGTTGGTCAAGCAGATCGCGGGGGAACTGGGAGAGGATTCTGTTCGGCTTGCGGGCGGGGTGAGCGTTGAGCTCAATAAAGAGGATGATCGGCGCAAGAAGTACGCGAAGGCGTGATTTTGGGCGTTGTATGGCGTTTTTAGATCGAATTAAGGCTTTTTGACCTCGTTGAGGTGTTTCGATGGGTTGAAATAGTGGTGGCTACTAATTAAAAATATAGACGCTTGCTTTACTAGTGAGAGGTGCTGGGTACAGTCATTGAACTATGAATACCGATCAGTTCACGAATAAGAGCCCAGGAAAACTGGTTCCGATCACGCTCAAAGAGAAGCGTGTTCGATCAGGGAAGGAAGAGTTGGTGGATTATCCAACTCGTGCCTTTGTGCCCAATCCATTGCCTCCGAAGCTCGATTGGGATGAGCTCAAAATAGGATTATTTGATCTGCATTCGGAAGCGTTGTTGGCTTTGGGTCGGATCAACGGGCTTCACAAGCGGGTGGGCAATGGAGCGACACTCTTGCGTGCGTTGTGGATGCGTGAAGCCAAGATGTCCTCAGCGGTGGAGGGGATTGAGACGACGGCGGAGGACATGGTTCTGGCTGGTGCGGGCAGGGAGCGAGGGGTTCGAGGTGTAGGGTTTGAGGGCTGGAACTATGTGAGGGCGCTTGAGCATGGGGTTTCGTCGAAGTTGCCTTTGTGCAATCGGTTGATCTGTGAAATGCACAGTTTACTGCTCACGAATGTCCGTGGCGAAGACAAGCGGCCTGGGGCGTTCCGGGACCAGCCGGTATATATTGGGAATCCAGAGCGTGGGCCGAGTGCTTCGAGGTATGTTCCTCCGCCGCCGGGTGATACGCTGATTCGATGTTTGAGAGACTTTGAGAACTTTGTCAATATAGATAGCAGCAAGATACCCGCGTTGTTTGCGATTGCGTTGATGCACTATCAGTTTGAATCGATTCACCCGTTCCGCGACGGGAATGGAAGAATCGGGCGTGTGCTGATATCTCGGGCTTTGGTCAAAGAGAAACTGCTCGATCATCCAGCGGTGTACATGAGTGCGTACATCAACGAGCACAAGCGAGCGTATGTTGATTCGCTGTTGGCGGTGAGTGTGGAGGGGGCTTGGCAGGAGTGGATCGAGTTTATTCTGCGCGCGATTACAACGCAGGCGAATGATTCGATCATGCGGAGCGAGTTGCTCATTGATTTACGCGAGGAATATCAAAGGCGACTCAAAGAAGGAGATAGCCATGGGCGGTTGTTTCGATTGATTGACCGGCTATTTGAGCTTCCAGCGATTAATGCTCAAGAAGCGGGCGTGGTGCTTGATGTGAAGGGGCCGACGGTTTATGCGGATTTGAAGAAGATGGAAGAGGCGGGGATCATCAAAGAATACACCGGTAAAAAGAGAGATCGAGACTGGATGGCGATGGGTGTGATGCAGATCATCAAATCTGACCACATAGAGACCCTCAGCGTCAGCGATCTCTAACCTGTCCATCGTGTATCGAGATCATGTTCGACGGCGAGGAGGTCGAGGGCTTTGCCGGCGATGAAGTCGATGAGATCGTTGATCGACTCGGGATTGAGGTAGAGCCCGGGGTTGGTTGGGGCGATGATCGCGCCCGCTAAGGTCAGGGTGCGCATGTTTTCGATGTCGATGAGGTTCAATGGGGTTTCGCGATGGCAGATGATTAATCGTCGGCGTTCTTTGAGGGTGACGGCAGCGGCCCGGGTGAGCAGATTCGAGCCTGAGCCGGTGGCGATGGCGCCCATCGAGGTTGAGGAGCAGGGGAGGATGACCATGCCGTCGCAGAGGAAGCTGCCCGTGGCGATCACGGCACCGACATCTTTGTTGGGGTGGACGATCAATAGGGATTTGTAGTGCTCGCTGTGCTGGTCGTTGGCCAGGTGGGGGCAGAGGGAATCGAGGGTGATCGAAGAGAGGTCGAGTTCGTCTTTGAGCAGGCGCTTGCCGAAATCGGTGACAACAAGGTGGGTTTCATGCCCATTGACGAGGAGCTGGTCGAGCAGGCGGATGGCGTAGGCGGCGCCCGAGGCGCCGGTGATGCCGACGATGAAGCGTTTGTCCGTTGGGCGGGGCGGATTGGTCGGCGGGGTTGATTGACGGACGGCGAGGGGCATGGTTGGAGATGGTATGGTCGAGAAGGGGCAAAGGCTCAAGTTGGTGGCGATCATCGGTGCGCCCGGGATGAAAATGATCTATAGTTGAACGCAAGGTACGAATCGCCAGCCGGGAGCCAGCTATGAACGCACGCATCAACGCACGATGGAAGAACAAAATCACTCGAATGATGGGCTCGGCTGTGATGCTGACGATGCTCGGGGGGGTGAGCGGATGCGTGAGTTATACCAATGTGCCCGGCCCGGACAATGTCGTCGCCTACGCTGGGGCGAATAACCGGCAGACCGTCTCGGTGATGAGCAAGGCACTCGAAACGATGATCGCCAAGCACCCGGTCGATGGGGCGTTCGTGGTGAACCTGCCTGTGGGGACCTCGCCTGAGTCGTACGAGACCATCATTGCCGAGATGCCCGATGGGGCGACGATCCCCAGCGAGGGGATGGATCAGGATCTGCCGACTTTTCATATCGGGCGGGTCTGGATTCGTGCATCGGATGCGAAGGTTGATGTGATCTATCCGTTCATTCGGGCTGACGGGGTGCGCCAGGAGCAGAATGTCACCCTCTGGCTCAGCGGCGGCGTGCGCAAATGGCGTGTGTATCGCGAGCAGTACTGGGCACCGGGGACGATCCCAACGCCTGCGATCTATGTACCGATCGTGCCCGATGAGGAAGTTGTCGAAGAAGTTGTCGAAGAGGTTGGCGATGGTGCTGGCGATGATACAAGCGAGGTCCAACTCGATGAAGAGCAAACTGGCGAGGACGAGTAAACGATGTGGAGCGGGCATCATCTGATTTCGTTGGACGCAGCCGACGCATCGCAGGCGAGGGAACTCTTGTCGTTGGCCCACACCGAAAACTTCGCTGGTAATGCACTCAGCGGGCGGTCGATGGCGCATCTGTTTTTCGAGGATTCGACGCGGACAAGGCTGAGTTTTTCGCTCGCAGCCCAACAACTCGGAGCCGATCTCATCGAGATGATGGGCAAGGGCTCGTCGATCTCGAAGGGGGAAACCCTGATTGATACGGCTTTGAATATCGAGGCGATGGGGGTCGATGGGCTGGTGGTTCGGGCATCGGCGTCTGGGTCGGCGCAGGAAATCAGCGAGCGGGTCAAGATCCCGGTCATCAACGCGGGCGACGGGACGAATCAGCATCCGACGCAGGCGCTGGCGGATGCGTTGACGATTGGGCGGGCGTTTGATCGTGCTTCGGGATGGGATTTTTCTGGGCTTCGGATCGCGATTGTGGGCGATGTGGTTTCCTCGCGGGTGGCCGGGTCGAATATCGGATTGCTCAGTGCGCTGGGCGCGCAGGTCGTGCTTGTTGGGCCTCGTTCGATGGTGCCCGATGGTGCTCAAATGGGAAGTTGCGAGATCGTCCATGATCTCGACGCGGTGATCGGCGAGGTCGATGCAGCGATGATGCTCCGGGTGCAGTTCGAACGAGGCTCGGGGGATAGGCTTGAGTCTCAAGCGGACTATTGCTTAGGGTATCAACTCACCCGCGAGCGCGCGGGGCGGATGAAATCAGGGGCGATTGTGATGCACCCCGGGCCGATGAATCGTGGGCTTGAGATTGTGGATGAGGTGGCTGATGGGGATCGATCGAAGATACTCGACCAGGTCCGTCACGGCGTGCTGGTGCGCAAGTCGGCGTTGATCACCGCGATGAGCCGATAGGGGATCGGATTCGGTTTGGATCAGGACGCTGCCTGGCGAGCGGGGACATCGGCTGCGTTGAGGTCTTTGACCCACCATCGTGTGCCCGGGAATCGGACATGGAGGACATCGAGGAGTTCTTGGGAGACCATCGCGATGTTGGCGGGCTGTCCTTTGAGGTGGGTGATGACCCCGGATTTGGAGTCGAGATAGACCTTGCCGGCTGCCAGGGTGGCGGGGTCGGCCTCTTTGCCTGTGGATCTTTGATGGGTGTGGGTCGAGCCGGTGAGATCGATCCACCAGTTGAGTTCGTTGTTGGTTTTCATCGCCAAGCCTCGGCGGAGCATCTGCCTTGCTCCAGGGAGATATTCGGTGTTGAGTTGGTGTTGGTTGAGTGGTTTTGCGTATTGTCAGAAAAAAGTCGCTGATCCCGGTGTTCCTGAGGCGCAATCTTGACCTTTGGGTTCAATGATCTACGATGGAGTGCGCTCGTCTTGATGGCGAGGGCGACATATTGGGGACGTAGCTCAATTGGTAGAGCGCTTGCATGGCATGCAAGAGGTCGAGAGTTCGATTCTCTTCGTCTCCACTTACAAAAAACGCCGCTGGTAATCAACCAGTGGCGTTTTTTGATGCCTGCTGCGAACGGAGGGTTTGGGGGTTGACCCGCTTTGACCCGATTGCTGACCCGCTAGGTCAGGAAATGGGCTGAGAGGGATGGTAAATGAGTGAAAAGTTCAGATTGATCTTGCATTGAAATCTATTTCTACAATAATGGATGTTCATGTCAGGAAACAATCTTGGCATTCGATTTTAGGAGCAGGGGAATGACTATGCGTTCTGACTTACTCGGTGCCTTATTGGGCACAGCTATCGTTTGTACAGCTCCGGCTGTCGCGGCATCACCAACCACATTCACCTATCAAGGGCAACTCGCTCAAGACGGCAATCCGGCTGAGGGAGCCCACGAGTTTGAGGTTCGGCTGTTAGATAGCTTAGGTATTCAGATTGGTGTGACGCAGACTGCCAGCGAGATGGTGACGGCTGGTGCGTTTGCGATGGAGCTCGACTTTGGCAACGCGGCATTCGATGGCGGTGAGCGTTATCTCGAAATCTCGGTTCGCTCGGTTGCTGACGGTGGAGCTTATGTTGTACTCTCTCCAAACCAGTTGGTGACTTCGGCTCCGGTCGCTCAGTTTGCGTTGTCAGGCAACGAAGGGCCGGTTGGTCCTGTTGGGCCTCAAGGTGACATTGGGACGCAAGGAAATCAGGGAATACAAGGTGATCCTGGAATTGATGGGCTTCCGGGTGCCGATGGAGCCCAAGGCCCGCAAGGTGATCAAGGTTTACTCGGCGACACCGGTCCGCAAGGAATCCAGGGGCTGACTGGGCCTCAAGGACCGATCGGACCTGATGGTCCTGCTGGTGCAACACTCTGGAACTCGTCAGGGTCATTGGTCTATTACACCGCAGGAAATGTGGCGATTGGCACGACCGCCAGTGCGAGCTGGCCTTTGCATGTTCGTGGAGCTACAGGGACCGCAGCGTACTTTCATGTACCAGCGTCTTCTGGAGACACAAGAGCGATCCTCGCAGAAGTCGCCAGCCCAGACGGCTCAGCGATTTATGCATACAACGATGCAGATGAGGGAAACGCAATCGCACTTCGAGCAGAAACACTCAACACCTCGACAGGGTTTGCAGGGTATTTTAATGGGCGTGGCTATTTCTCAGGCAATGTCGGTATTGGAGACTTAACACCCAATTCGCCGCTGACCGTAAAAGGGACTGCGAGCATACTCGGTGATTTTGCAAGTTATTCAGAATCCGGGTTTACAAGAGCGATTCATGCCGAGGTGTCATCACCTGATGGTATCGCCGTTCGAGCGTTGAACAACGCAAGCTCTGGAAGTGCCATTGCCCTCTATGCAGCAAGTGAAGATTCATCGGCTGGCTTTGCAGGCTTCTTTTCTGGGCGGGGTTATTTCTCTGGTTCGCTCGGATTGGGTGTGACCAATCCGCAGTACCCGCTCGAAGTAGCAACAGCAAGCGGGATGCGAACACTTACGGCCAAGAACACACGCACGATCGGCAATACAAGGGCAGGTTTTTTCGAGGTTGCAAGCTCCGCAGGTATTGGTGTGTATGCTGCCGCGACTTCACCAACAGGCACGGCTCTCTATGCTGCGAGTGCCGGCACTGCCGGTCTCTTTGTCGGCGATACACATATTCTTGGTGATGTTGGTATCGGAACAACTACTCCGAGTGCAAAGCTTGATGTTGTCGGTGATGTTGAAGTCTCGGGGCAAATCACCATCGGCCAGGCAACTCGCTTCTACTCGCTTTCGCCGGCAGATTTCAATCCTGTACAAGGCGGCGTAGGAGTAAGCTATTCGGGATACTGGTTCCCTTTTCGAGGGCTTGAGGCAGATCCTCTCACAGAAAACAGCGAGGCGTGTTTTATTGCTCCGATACATTTGCCTCACGGATCAAAGATAGAACGGATGGACACATGGGTTTACAACAACTACTTGGCGGGGCCCGAACCGATGCGAGTTGACTTTTGGAGAAAGCCTTTGGATCAGGATAACCCTGGACTCGGAGTTTCTGTGCTTGCTACCACAAGCACATTGCCAGGAATTAATCACATGACGAATCTGCAGTTTAATGATTCCAACGGCATCGATTCCTCGATCATCAATAATCAAGAGTATTCATACTTGGTTGTGATTAGATATATAACGGGGGATCTCTTGTCAGGTGATCAGAAAGAAATCCATGGGATGCGTTTCGAGTACACAGTTGATACGCCGCTCCCTTGATTCGGTGAATTCAGCGTGAATCAGCAATGCTTTTTGCAGTCTGCCTGGTCATCAGTCGGGATACTCATCCGCTTGCAACTTTGTGCCATCGAGAGCGAGGGCTATACTGGTTTTCCTGATGATGGCATGCAAGAGGTCGAGCGTTCGATTCTCTTCGTCTCCACTTACAGAAAAATGCTCTTGGCATGATGCTAAGGGTGTTTTTTGATGGAGTGAGGGGGTTGGTGATTTTGGGCTTGACTTGCTCTGACCCGTATTCGGACCCGCGAGGTCTCGATTCTGGATCGATTACTGTGTTGGCTCTTGTAATTGATCCAAAATTGGAGATAATGTCTGCATCGAGGATTCCGCCTCGGTTTTGTTCACACAGGAAAAGGGAAACTATACATGCGTTCTGATTTCTTTGCCGCCCTTTTGGGTGCCGCTATCGTTTGCACCGCTCCAGCCGTTGCAGCTTCACCAACCACATTCACCTATCAGGGGCAACTCGCTCAAGATGGCACGCCAGCCGAGGGTGCGTATGAGTTTGAGATTCGGCTGCTTGATAACTTGGGTGTCCAGATCGGCGTGACCCAAACGGCAAGCGAGATCGTGACGGCGGGTTCGTTCTCGATGGAACTCGACTTTGGCAATGGTGCCTTTGATGGTGCTGAACGCTTCCTTGAGATATCTGTTCGCTCGGTTGTTGATGGCGGGGCATATGTTGTGCTTTCGCCGAACCAGTTGGTGACCTCGGCACCCGTTGCGCAGTTTGCATTGAACGGCAATGAGGGGCCTCAGGGTCCTGTTGGTCCGCAAGGGAATCCGGGTGCTCAGGGTGCTCAGGGTGCGCAGGGTGATCCTGGTGCGTCTGGTGCCGACGGGGCCGATGGTGCGCAAGGGCCGCAAGGCGATCCTGGGAATGATGGAGCAGATGGAGCACCGGGTGCCCAAGGACCACAGGGTGATCAAGGCGCTGCTGGCACGCCGGGCGATTCGCACTGGACACTCAACGGATCAGCGACTTATTACAACGGGGGTAATGTGGGGATTGGAACAAACAACCCTTTCTATCCACTTGATATTGATGGCTCGTTGGCTGTTACCCTGAGGGCTGAAAATACGAATCAGTTTGGTAAGGCAATAATGGGTTCTGCGAATCCGGTTGACGGGGCCGGTACAGGCGTTCACGGTAGTTCAAGTGGTGCATCGGGTCGTGGAGTTTTTGGCTATGCTACATCTCAGTTCGGCACTAATTATGGTGTCTATGGGCGAACCGAGAGCAACACCGATGGTTATTCGGGCTACTTTCAAGGTGGCAGGGTTTACCTGGGAAACAAGGTAGGCATTGGTGTTCAAGACCCCCTCTATTCGCTTCACATTAGAACTGCAGATTCCCAAGCTTTGCATTCTGAAAATTCAAGCACAACAGGTGTTGGATTGTATACTCTTGCTACATCGCCAACAGGAGTGAACTATGGCGTGCGAGGGAAGACAAATAGTCCTGATGGTTTCGCCAGCTATTTTGAAGGCGGTAAGAACTACTTTGAAGGGAATGTTGGCATCGGTGTAGATAGTCCAGATGCTTCGCTTCATGTTCAGAGAGTATCTCTAGGAACTGTTCTCCACGCTGAGACTTCGAGTAATTCAACCTTTGCTATATATGGCGAAGCGACTTCAAGTTCTGGGTTGACTAAGGGGGTCGTCGGTGATGTTTACAGCCCATCTGGCATTGGTGTGCAGGGTCGGTCATATGCCACAACAGGGCAATCACGGGGTGTTTATGGCGAAGACCATAGTAGCGAAGGGATCGGTGTAGTCGGGGTAGCCGTTTCATTCACCGGAGTGAACTATGGCGTGTGGGGGAAGACGAATAGTCCCGATGGATTCGCCGGCTATTTCGCGGGCGGGAAGAACTACTTTGAAGGGCGTGTAGGCATTGGTGAGGATGCCCCATCTGACCAGCTTCATGTCAATGCTCCCGCTGGTGTTAGTGCGTTCCGTGTTCAGACTGATGGCTCAACACGCATCCGTGTTACCCAAGCCGGCGGCGTTGCTCTTGGTGGGAATAGTTCAGCCGTCGCCAATGGCGATACTTATGTCGTCAACAATCTCGGCATCGGCGATGCGACGCCTGACGAGAAGCTTGATGTGATTGGCAATGGCGTGATCTCAGGAGTTCTCACCGTCGGAACCGGGACGCCACAGACGAGCTTTAAGCTCGGCGTTTCAGGCACGGCCGCCAAGACTGGTGGTGGCTCTTGGGCGGTGTTCTCTGACAAGCGTCTCAAGAAGAACATCGTTTCAATGACTGGTTCGCTCGATACGATTGATGCTCTTCGTCCTGTGAACTTTGAATATACTGCGAAGGATCATTTCTCCTACACGCCGGGTGTTCAGTCCGGCTTCATCGCACAAGAAGTTCAGCGGGTGATCCCGCAATGGGTGAACACTGCTGATGATGGCTACTTCTATCTTGATCAGGTTGGCTATGAAGCATTGATTGTTGATGCGATTCAAGAGCTTCGGGCAGAGAAAGACGCCACGGATAAGCAGCTTCAAGATGAGCTAAGCCGCCTGAAGCTTGAGAATGAATCACTCAAACGGCGTCTTGATCGCATGGAGCGGATAATGGGCGTTCTCATCGAGCAATAGATCACCGGGAGAGTTCATGCAAGAGGCCGAGAGGTCGATTCTCTTCGTCTCCACTTATAGAAAACGCCGTTGGTTTGATGTCAAGGGCGTTTTTTGATGGAGTGAGGGGGTTGGCAATTTTAAGGTTGACCCGCTCTGACTCGTATTCGGACCCGCTCGGTGTGGTATCACACCACTCAAGTTGGGAGTGGTCCAAAATATGGGGGCAGGTCAGCTTCGTGAACGCCTCAAACACGGTTCGAATGCAGAATGAACATAATTTGCACTTGTTTTTGAGAAACCCATAGGAGTTGTGCACGCTCAATGCGCATGACACTCCAGAAGCTTGGGGCGGTCAGTTATCAGTTTGACTGAGTTCCGGAGAACAAATTGACAACTCACAGGCATGGCTTCCATAGAGAAAGAGGGCTTCACATGAAACTTCAGAGAATTATCAACGGCCAACTTACAACTTTTGCGGTGATCTTGAGCTCGGTAGCAAACAGCTCCGCAAGCGCACAGGTTCAACTCGACACCAGTTTAATTGCCAAAGGCACTACCGGCTCTCAGCCGACGGTGAGTGAAGATGACAAGCTGGTCGCATCCGATGGCAGCTCCAGCGAACGCTTTGGCGACTCAGCAGCGATTTCTGGTACGACCGCGATTGTTGGGGCTCCAGGGGGCATTCTATTCGACTTGGGTATCACTACGGGCGTTATCTACCTCTATGACACAACTACGGGCATTGAGAGCTTCAAGCTCATCGCGTCTGATGCACGCGATCTTGATCTCTTCGGTGCTTCTGTGGCGATCGCTGGCACGACCGCCGTTGTCGGTGCGCCTCAAACTGATCAAGGGATTGCCGAATTCGATCCTGGCTTTGTGTATATCTTTGATACAACAACAGGGCAGGAACTCTTCAGGCTCATGGCCTCGGATGCAGGGGATGGTGATGAGTTTGGAGCCGCTGTAGCGATCTCCGGATCGACCATTATCGTTGGTGCTCCTGGGCATTTAGGCAATGGCTCAGTCTCTGGTGCTGTTTACCTCTTCGACGCAACATCGGGGCAGCAGCTCGCCAAGTACACCGCGCTCGCTGCCGGTTCGAATGATCGGTTCGGAGCCTCGGTGGCCATCTCCGGATCCACCATCCTTGTCGGAGCACCTGGTCGTGTTGAGGCGGGTAGCAATACCGGCGCGGCATACTTCATCGACACGATCAACGGACAACAAATCAAAGTCACTGCATTCGACGGCAGCGCTGGCGACGAGTTCGGGATCTCGGTTGCCATGACAGACACAACAGCCATTATCGGCGCGAGTGGGAATGATGTTGCGGCCTTTGATGGTGGTTCGGTCTATCTATTCGATACGAATACGCAACAGGCCGTTGATCCCTTCAGAATCATCCCCGCAGATGTAGGGCAGTTCGACCAGTTTGGGGCGTCTGTCACCATTGAGGGTACAACAGCAATCATCGGTTCACCAATGGACTCACAGCTCGCCGGATCTGCATACGCGTACAACATTTCAACGGGTGAGCAAATTCAGAAACTGATCCCGGCTGACAACGAGGTCGGAGACGAGTTTGGCAAATCAGTCGCAATGTCTGGTGCAACTATTATCGCTGGTGCCCCCGCCAACGATGGTAACGGTCCGTTCTCGCGCACAGGTGCGGCTTATGTTTATAGCATCTCCGAGATAGGGCCCTGCCCTGCGGACCTCAACGGCGATGGGGCTCTGAACTTCTTCGATGTGAGTGCGTTCTTGCAGCTCTTCGGTGCACATGACCCGGAAGCAGATTTCACCAACGACGGCATCTTTAATTTCTTTGATGTAAGTGCATTCCTTCAGGCGTTTAGTGCAGGGTGTCCGTGATGTGAGTTTGACCCGCTTGCTGGCCCGCTTTGAGTCCAAACGAGTCCATCACTGTCCCTCAAAAGCATCAATAACAGTCTTCAAAGGCTGATTTAGAGGTTGATGTACCGCATGACATGCAAGAGATCGAGCGTTCGATTCTCTTCGTCTCCACTTCTTTCGAAAGAAGCAAAAAACGCCTCTGGTACGCAACCAGTGGCGTTTTTGATGGGCCGTCTGGATGATCGGTTTGAAGGTTGATCTGATCCGTTTGCTGATCGGGCAGAGGATGAGGGGAGGTTGTGCGTGTGTTTTTGTGATAGTATTCACTTGATGCACACCATTACCACCACAGTTCTGCTTGGTCGGCTGCATGATCGGGAAGATCAGGTTGTTTGGGAAGAGTTTGATTCGAGGTATCGGCCGATCTTGATCGGAGTTGGCATGAGCCTTGGGCTCAATATTGTCGAGGCCGAGGAGGCTGCGCAGGAATCACTCGTTCAGTTTTTGCGTGACTATCGGGATCATAAATACAAACCCGAGAACGGTCGGCTTCGAGCCTGGATGATCGGGATTTGCAGGAATCGGGTGATGGATGTGCATCGGCGGGGGCAGCGGATGAAGGGGGCGCGTGGGGATTCGATCATTGCGCATTTTCCAGACGAGGCCGCGATGACGCAGGCGTGGGACATGGAACAGCAGCGTGTGGTTTTTAGGAGAGCGATGCAACGCTTGCTCAGCGATGGCAAGATCAATGAACGAACAACGAAAGTCTTTGAGCAGGTCGCGATCAGAAATGTGCCCGCCCAGTCGGTCTCCGATGAGCACGGGATTGATATCGCGGAGGTCTACCGGATCAAAAACCGGGTCACCAAGCGGCTCCGCGTGATTGTTGATGAGCTGACCTGTGCATATCAGGATGGGATGTAGTTGATATGGAACCCGGGTCATGCCCAACTGATGAGTCGCTTGAATCCTTCATCGCTGCCGAGACTCCGGATGAGTTGATTGCCCAGCACATCAATGACTGCCTGCACTGCCATCGTCGGCTTGAAGATATCCGCGCGAACAACGCGTTTCTGAGCAACTTTGCCCGGGCTGTGGCGCATGATGATCTGCCTACAAGTGAATCGAGCGGACATGTTGATGAGCCGATCCCCGATGTTCTCCCGGGTGGATATCGGGTTGAAGGAGAGATTCATCGAGGCGGGCATGGGGTGATCTATCGAGCGACTCAGATCAGGACGAATCGCGTTGTAGCGGTTAAAATGCTGATCCTCGGGACATCCGCAACATCACGCCAACGCGTGCGCTTTGAACGAGAAGCGGAGATCGTTGCGGGGCTTCGCCATCCCGGGATTGTGACCATCTATGACGCGGGGTATCTCGATGATGGACGGTTCGGGTTTGCGATGGAGTTTGTCGAGGGCGTGACGCTCGATCGCTGGGCTCGCCTGCATCCGATCGAGTCGAAGAGAGATATTGATGCCAGGATTCGGGTGTTTTTGTCGATCTGTGACGCGGTGAACTTTGCGCATCAGTTCGGCGTTGTCCATCGTGATCTCAAGCCGGCAAACATACTGATTGACAATGACTCGAAGCCTCACATTCTTGACTTCGGGATCGCGAAGGTGCTCGATGAGCAGGCGGACGGGATCCCGGTCTTCGGGTCGATAGAGAAACTCGATCATACGGGTCGCGATGGACCAGAGCATACCATGCCCGGCGAGTTTTCCGGGACACTTTCATACGCATCACCAGAACAGGTTTCGGGTGATCCAACGAGCATTGATCTGATGACGGATGTCTATTCGCTTGGCGTCCTTCTCTATGAACTGCTCAACGGCGAGTTGCCATATTCTGTGACAGGGTCGGTTGAGGAGGTTGTTCGGAGAATTACTACCCATGCTCCAAAGCCGATGATTTCGGGTTCGTCGGCGATTGATCGGGACCTCGGTGAGATTGTGTTCCATGCGCTTGAAAAGAAGAAGCAGGATCGGTATCAATCGGTTTATGATCTGAGCAGAGACCTCGAGAACTATCTCGGCGGGAAACCGATCGAGATTCGGCGCAACAGCGCGTGGTATGTCGTCCGCAAGACTGTTCGTCGGAAGTGGGTGCCGTTCGCAGCGATATCTCTCACGATGGCTCTGGTCACGGGTATTGCGATCTTGATGACGATGCTGTACTTCGAGATGAGGAGTGCGGAGGCTCAGGCGAGTCTGGAGTTGCGATCGCGGAATCTCGCACTCGCTCATATCGAGGGGCTCACGGGGGATGGATCGTTGGCCCTTGACATGCTTTGGGATGCGCAGCTTCGTTCAATACGCGGGACGCCTGCGCCCGAGGCGATGCGGTTCGGGGGGGCGTTTGAGCCGATGGATTCGTACTGGGAGCTTGGGGATTTCTATTCAAGGAGCCCGAGCGTCGGCGTGTTTGAGATTGAGAGCGAATATCAAGCAAGCGTGGATGTATTTCCTGACACCATGACCGCGGTTTCGTACGGGCGCGGGTCGCTTCATTTCTATTCGATCATCGAGCGCAAAAAAACGAGAACGGTGAAGGTTCAACGCCCGCAATGGTTCAGCAAGCAAGGCGAGGGGATACAGATCCGCTATGGGCGTGATGGTCAGCGGGTGTACGCGCTCGGCGAGAACGGGATCATTGAATGGGACACCGAATCGGGCACGCTGGTGAACAGCACGCCGGTTGTCGCATCGCCCCCAGGCGAGGCTCATTCGTTGCATCCGGGAGGGGTCGCGACGCTTGGGGCGGGACATACGCTCCGTGTGTATGCTCCAGAAAATGGGTTTGATGAGGTTGCTTTGGATACAGGAGAGGGGGCGGCAACCGCGGCAAAGACAAACACGGACGGGACACTGCTCGCAACTTCCACGATCCAGCATATCGAGAACCAAGAATATCAATCGACGCTCAGTATCTGGCGTTTGCCGAGCGGCGAGCGCGTTGCTCGCGCTGTCTACGAAGGTGCCATCCAGAGCCTGCTGTTTGCTACGGACGATCAGTCAGTTCTGATATCGAACACGAGCGGGACGGAAAAGTTGCGATGGGACTTTGGAACAGACAGGCCGCCGACGGCTGTGCTGCGGACAGAGGGTTTCTTGATTCCCATGCTATGGCTTGAGAATGACAGGCTGCTTGTTTGTGCTCAATCAGACAACACGCTCTCGATCTGGGATATGGCGAGCGGACAAAGGCGATCGCACTATGTTGGCTCGTCAAACCCCATACGCCAAGCGATCTCGCTCGAATCCCAATCACAGATGGTGAGCGTGAGCGATCAATCGATCAGAATCTGGGGGCTCAATCCCCGTCTTTGGAGCAATATTTCAAATTCTCAGAGCGTGTCGAATCATGATGTGGCGATCACACGGGATGGAACGCTGCTTGCTTGGGCGATCAATGAGATCGGGAACTACCGGGTTGCGGTTGCAGATCCCAGGGATACTGCAAAGATGATTGAACTTCCAAGCGTCCCGGATCTCATCACCTCGCTCGCGTTTTCTTGGGATGGGAAGATGATTGTCTCAGCCACATACGACGGGCAGGTGAGCCTGTGGGATATTGAACAGGGACGGCTCATCAATACTTTTCAAGATCATGATTCGGGTGTCCACTCCGTTGCGATGAGTCCGGTCGAGCATATCGTTGCATCGAGCGGGGACGACGGGCGGGTGGTCTTGCGCAATCTTGACACCGGAGAGGTCCGCACGCTTGCGGGGCATCGCAAGCGTGTGCCCAAGGTTGTGTTTCGTCCTGATGGGCGGGTTGTCGCCTCCTGCTCGATTGACGGCACGATTCGCCTGTGGGATGTTGATTCGGGCGCGTTGCGCCGGGAGATCGACCTCCGCCAGAAGCTTCATTCGATCGCGTTGAGCCCTGATGGGACCATGCTCGCTGCGGGCGGGTATGGGAAGATGATTACGCTGATTGATCTGAAAACCGACGAGCACACTCAACTCCAAGGCGATCTGAGCACGGTCTATGCGCTCGCGTTTGGTCCTGAGGGGCGCGTGATTGTCTCGGGCGACAAGGCGGGGGATCTGAGTGTGTGGGATGTAGAAACCGGGCGAAGACTGATCCGGTTGTCCAAGCACGAACAGATGGTGATGTCGATTGTCATTCATCCCGACGGGCGATCGATGGTGACCTGTAGCGCGGGGCTCAAGCCGGAGATTCGCATTTGGGATCTCGATCTCTTTGCGGCTCACATCGCGGGCAATCTTGAATATCAGGCAGCTAGGCTCGAGCGAGCGATACACAAAGAACCCGACAACCTCGACGCCATGCGAGCATGGGCCGACGAGGCCCTCGGGGCTCAGCAATAATCCATCATTGAGTCCATTGTCATGTCGATGAAGTTTTCAGTGCGCGCGAATGAAATCCGTTTTGGTCGGCCATGAACAGGGAGAATGGGATTGTTTGAGTTTTCTTTAGAAGTTTAATCGTTTCAAGTGAGAGATCAGCATGTCGTCGCCGCATCCATGATGTGGGGGCAGAATGTGCTGCTTTTCGCAACGGCAATAAACAAAAGGAAATCAGACATGCAGTACGCAACAAAGACACTCAACCAGAACACAATCATGGCCATCGCAGGAACATTGGCATTCTGCGCCACCGGGCTCGCTGGCGAAATCGCACCCGTGGGCTTCTCGACCAGCAATGGACTCCACGCATCCGCCCTCGATGTGCTCGGCGGGCGTGGAGCCGATCTTTGCGGATCCGAAACACTCACTCAATCGACCAATACAGCAACCATCAGCCCAAATAGTGTGTGGTGTGGAGATGCCAACACGAACGATGAAACATCGCTCGCCCGCGGATTTGTCGCACCGTTTGATCTCACGCTCAAGTGTGTCGATTTCGGGATCAGCGAAAACACGGGCGGCGACGCGATTGTCCATGTTCGCGTGCTCGTTGGATCGCCCACATCGGCGTATGGGGATCTGACCCTGGTGAGCGAAGCCGATGTGCTCATCGCGGGCGGCACAGTGCTCTCGATCGAGTCGGTAGACATCCCGGATGTTTTGATCCCGATGGGTGCCCAGTTTATTGTTGAACTCAACACGCCATCACGGTTTGTTGATATTGGCGGCGATGGTGGGCTGCTCTCGTTTGGAACCAACACGCTCGGGCAGAGTAGCCCAACATATTTACGAGGCCCGGAGTGTGGGATTGAAGATTTTACGGACGCCGCCTCGTTTGGGTTTGGTGATCGTCATCTTGTGATGTCGCTGGGGATTGAGAGCGGAATCGTGCCGGCGATCGAAGGCGGGTTCCCGATGTCGCCGATTGGCGATGCCGTGCTCTCGACGATGGGCGGAGAACTCTTCGCTGCGGGCGATGCGGGCGGCCCTGCGTTTGGTGTTTCGGTCGGCTATGGCACGCAAACCGGCGGTGCTGGCGGAACTTTCCGTGTCTTGAGCGATCAGGGCACGAGCGGAGCGAATGTTTCGATGAGTTTCGTGGGTGAAACTCAGACGAATGCACTCAGTTTCTCGGATTATCAGGGCGACCCCTCGCAGGCGGTCCTCGATCTTGCGTTTGAAGATCCTGGATTCAGTTCCTTTGATGTGCGTGTGTTCAACGATGGAGAACTTGTCGGCGTTCTCCCAAACCAATCATCCGGGACCGTGCTCTTTGGCGAACCACCAGCCGCTGGGGCTGTGATCTGGGATTGGGTCTCTGGTCTCTTTGGGCTTGAAGTAGAAATTAGTTGTGATGTGGAGATCGAGTATGTCAATGGCGAACTGAGTATCAAAGTCACTTGTAGCGGATCGATCGGCACGAGTACCTTCGCATCGACCGCTGGCGGCGATGAGTTTGTCGGCAACGAGTTCCAGATCGTGCCTTTGGGTGATGGTATGACCGGCGAGTCGCCGTTGAATCTTGAGTTTGCTGTTTCAGGCGTGGATGCTCTTGCGCTCGATGTTGGAGAAAACTCCCCGACCGTTGTGATTGGAGACGCACCCTCGGCACCGATCTACAACAGCAACAACGAACTTGCATTTGCTCAAGCCGGCGTCTCGTTCGCATCCGGTGGCAGTGCTACAGGCATGGTGGCAGGAGACACTGATGGGGACGGGCTGGCGGATCTCGCTGTGAGCGGGACTGGGCTTGTTTCGGTTGAGATGCAACTTGGCGGAGTTGATTCTGCAACGATTGAGATCGATATGGATACAACGATTCTTCCATGCCTGTCCATTTGCCCATGGTGGGACAACGGCGGGTCCGTCTTGGTTCCTGGTGGCAAGCTTAATTTCGATCCATGGCCGAACCCATTTGGCGATGACCTGTTCGGTGTTCTTCCAGACTTTGATGCTGTGGGGTTTGACAACTACTCGATTCAATACTGGAACGATGGGCAACTCGTTGGTGAAGATTCAACCAGCGGCATCGCCGGCGGAACTTCGCAACTCCCCACCATGCTCGGTGTGGTCAATGATGACCAAGAACTCGGGTTCTCCGTGGAGTATCCAGAGATGACGGAGTTCACGACCGCCGATGGCCAATCCATCATTATGGATGAAATCCGCGTATTGGTCGATGACCAGAGTTCAGGACAGAGCTTGATCGTAATCAATATCGAGTCAGAGGGACTCGATGGATTGATTTTCTCAAACCCAACAACCGTGTTTTCCTCGGTGCTCGGCTGCCCAGCGGATATCACGGGTGATGGCATGCTCAACTTCTTCGATGTCAGTGCGTTCTTGCAAGCGTTTGGGAATCAAGACCCGGTTGCCGATTTCACTGGAGATGGTGAGTGGAACTTCTTCGATGTTTCGGCCTTCATTCAAGCGTTTGGGGAGGGATGCCCATAAGATCGGTGTGTTGAGAATTAAACACCGCTGCCGGGTTCAATCTGGCAGCGGTTTTTCTATGCCAGCGATCAATACACGATTCAGAGCAGATCATCGACCTAGCGGAAGACGACATCACCCTGTCGGATGAACGACTCGCTGAGTTTGATCCCGATGCGTTTGGCAGCAACGAGATTGATCGCGATCACCGGGGTTGCGCCCGGGTGTTGGTTGGTTTGATCTTCGGAAACCATCGTTGCGATCTGGTGTCCTTGATGGGATGGATCGATCCCGACGCCGAAGGTCGCGCCGGCTTCGACGAGCGATTGGGAGAAGCCAAAGACCGGGATTTTCTTGCGAATCGAACCAAGCAGTAACGCTTTGACCATCGAATGGTTGTAGGTTGATGTGTCGGGGGTGGTCCAGACGATGTCCACCTTGGCTTTGAGCAGATCTTTGATGCCTTGGGACTCAGATTTTACCTGATCGAGATCGATCGCGATGAGCTCCCAACCGACGGGGAGCACTGATTTCATCTCGGCGATGCCCGAAGCCGAACGCGCAGAGCTTGATCGGTAGAGTGCGCCGATCCGTTTCGCGCTTGGTGTGCCCGTTCGGATGAGGTCGATCTGCTCTCGAAGGTCTGTCTCGGTGCTGATGCCCGAGGTGTTGGGTCGGCGGGTGAGCCCGATCTGCTCGGGGTGAGGGGTCATCGCGTAATACAGCTTGGTCGATGCGGGGAGTGATTTGGCCAATGTAGCTGCGGCCCGCCCGCCGATCGCGATGACGCGGGTGTCGATTGCTTCAATCTGCTGGGCCGAGAGTGACGAGAGCTCAACACGGGTGAAGGCAATGTCGGATTGTTCGAGTTGATCTTCGCATGCCTGCGCCGCCTGGACATACGGCTTGGTCTGCGATGAGAGCACGATCAATATGTCCTGCGCATTGGCCATGCCCGTGCCTAGGCACATCAGCACACCAACAACCCACGCAAGCATGCGTATGGAGCAATGGGTGAATCGGGATGGGCAGGGCCGTGCTGTCATGTGTCCTTAGAAAGTGTAATGCAGTTGCATAAAGAATGTTTGGCCGGGTGTTTCTTGGGCGACTCCGGTCGCGGTCTGATCGAAGATCAGCAGGTCGGTCTGGTCGAACACATCCATCACCCCGACCTGGATCTCGGCGTTCCAATCAACGGGGGCGAAGGTCGCGGTGAGGTCAAGTCGATTTGATGCCTTGACCCGGGTCGTAAAATCGTCCTCGGTGGTGTCGGTGTATCGGTAGTTGGCGTTGAGCGTGAGCCATTCGTTGGCCTTGAGCCTCGCGGTGATCCCGGCCTTATTCTTCGCAGGCTCGAATGCGCGGGCGTTCTGTGATGAGAGGGTGTATTCAAAGTCATTGTACGCGTACCAAGTCGAGATCGTCAGGTTCTCGTGGGTGTACTTGAGTTCGGTCTCGAATCCCCACGCCTTGGCTTCGCCGATGTTGTCAACCGTAAAGAACCTTCGACCAACTACGGGGGCGGGCTCATCGAGGAAGATAATCCCCGAGAGGTCCTGGTAATACTGCATATAGGTGTCGGCCCGGAGGGTCAAGCCGTCGGCGAGCTTGCCGGTGTATCCGAGCTCGAATGAATAGAGCTGCTCATTGTCGATATCGCCCGCCGGGAGCAGGTTGACCGCAAAGAGTCCCCCGCCCAGATCAATCCGCTCCGAGCTCAAATCTCGCAGCGCAGTCTGAGGCGTCCGGAACGCCTTGGCAAGCGCAACCCGGAATACATGCTCATCATCTTCGCCCATCGTCCGCAATAGAGCGATCCGTCCCGACCAATCGAGGGTGGTTTCTGAGTACCAGTCCGTGCGGAGCTGAGATTCAAGCGTCCAATCATCATTGATCGTCCACCGATCGCCCACGAAGACTCCGGCCCATTGCTCGCCCGATGTGCCCGGGGGCAGCGCGTCTGTGGGGCGTGAGTCACTGATGTTGAGATTGATGATGCGGAGCGTGCCGCCAACGGTGAAGGCGTGCCCGTTGCTGGGCTCGAAGCTGTATTGCCCGTCGATATTGTTGTCATACGCGCTGTACCGGAACATGGATGGGCGGTTGACATCTTGGTAGGTGCCGTACCATTGGATGTACCCCTTTGCGCCCGAGTCGAACTCCTTCGAGAACTTGGCGTATGAGCGGATCAGATCGATCCGCTCGTCGATGCCGAGTTGCTGTGCAAGGAACGGCGAGTCGCCGCGTTCGACATGCGATCCACCGAGGCCGAAGGTCAGCGTGGTGTCATCATCGAAGTCATAGGATGCATCGAGCTTAAACCGTTGGCTGTTGAGGAAGTCACTTGGGCGCGACGGAGCAGAGGCGACGCCGGTGAAGACATAATCGGTGTCGGTTGAATCAACATTGTTGAGTTCCGCCGAGAAACGCCACGCGAACTTTTCATTGGCATCACCGATCCGGATATTGGACTTGAGATCGCCGGTCTCGTTGATGCGTTGTGAGAGCAGGACGCCTGTGGTTTCTCTTGGGTCCTTGTTGATGACATTGACCACGCCATTGAACGCGTTGGCCCCCCATGCCGCCCCGCCCGGGCCTCGGACGGTTTCGACTTGTTTGATATCTTCGAGGAAGATGGGCAGGGTTTGGAAATCCACCCCGCCGTGGAGCGGGTTGCTCGCGTTCCGTCCGTCGATGAGAAAGAGTGTGCGGTCCGAGAATGTTTGGTGGAGCCCACGGACCCCGAGGGCCCATCGGTTTTTATCGAGCCGAAGGGCATCGAACCCGGGGATGAAAGCGAACAGCGCGGGCAGTTCGCTCACGCCCGAGTAATGGATATCGTCCGCGCTGAGGATGCTTACCGGGACCGGGGCCATGTTCGACGATTGTTCGGATCGTGATGCCGAGATAACGATCGTAAAATCCTGGAAGAGCAGATCAACCGAGCCGTCGAGATCGAGCGATGAGTCGATGTCGATGGGGGATTCGGTAGAGGTCAACGGATCAGACTGATCTGTGGGGTCTTCGAGCCCGCCAGCAGCGATCGAATGAGCGAGCAATGGGAGCGAAACCGCCAGAGCACGGGCCCAATGGTTATTTGGAGATGCTGAGTTTGATCGAGTGTTCGGCGTCATTTTTTGGGATTCCGATCTGAACTTGTAGTGGCGCAAGTGCACGCCACGCATCGTTTTCGGCAAAGTTTTCATCAATCTGCAAGCCAATCGGGAAACCGGCATGAGATTTGGTGAGTACCCAAGATCGCACAGATTCGCATGAAGTAGGGGGTTTTCTCGGCCGATGAGTGATGTGAACCGTCGGAGTTTTTCATGAGATCAGACCAACCGGGAACAAAGAGCAACCGATTGCCAATCGGGCTGCGCGGGCGAGCAATGCTCGTCGTGGTGCTGCTGATGGTGTGTTCGGTGCTCGGCGCTTCGGTGCTCAGTGTGCTTCGGACGAACTCGATTCTCAAGAGCAATCAAGAACTCTCGATCGACGGGTTTGGTTCCGGGTTGGCCGCGGCGATCGAACTGCCCCTTGCGGTGGGTGATACACAGGAACTCGACCGGCTCGCTGAAACATTCCTTGAACTGATCCCGGGAATCGGATTCATCATTATCGAGAACTCTTCGGGCGAACGGATTGCTAAGGCGATCGTGGACGAAGAGTATTTCCAGAACTACCTCGTCGGGGATATTGATCCCGCCCGGAGCATGGTCAGCCGACGCCTAATCAAGTCTTCACCGGGCGAGCACGAAGGCACAGACTACTACGATCCGATACTCGATGACGCGAGTTATTCGGATTCTGCGCAATCGACACTGGGTACGATTGTGATTGGCGTGTCCAACGATGGACTCCGCAGTGCTCAGCGTGCGCAGTGGAAATCAATCGCGGCAACGCTCGGCGTCGTGATGGTGATCGCGGTGCCGATGACTTTGTTTTTCGTCGGCGGGTGGCTCTCACGCCTGAGTCAACTCGTTGTGTTCTCCAAACACATCTCCGATGGTGACTACACCCAGCACATCGAAGACCACAAAAACGATGAGGTCAGCCAACTCGTCTCGGCGTATGAATCGATGCGCATCGCGATCAAGGACCGTGAGGAATACGAGCAACGACGCCAGCAAGAACTCAACGCAGCCCGCGAAGAGGCAGAGTTTGCAAATCAGGCCAAGAGCCAGTTCCTCGCCCATATGAGCCATGAAATCCGCACGCCGATCAACGGCGTCGTCGGGATGCTCGAACTGCTCTCGATGACCAAACTCAACGATAAACAACGCAAACAGGTCCGCACCGCGACGAGTTCCGCAGACACTCTGCTCTGCCTTATCAATGATATTCTCGATTTTTCCAAGATCGAATCAGGGCATATGGAACTCGATACCATCGAGATGGATCTGCACGATATCATCGAATCCGTCGCCGAGATGCTCGCTTACAAAGCCGCGATCAACGGCGTCGAACTCATCTGCGATATCCAGAACAATATCCCACGCCGGGTTGTTGCAGATCCAACCCGCCTGCGACAGATTGTCATCAATCTCGTCAACAATGCGATCAAGTTTACATCCAAGGGCGAGATCGTGATCCGTGCCTCACTTGTTGCTCAAGAAGATCACGCGAATATGATCAAAATCAGTGTGCTCGACACAGGGATCGGCGTCCCCGAGCATCTACGCGATCGGCTCTTCAAATCATTCTCCCAGGTCGATGCCACCACCACCCGCAAGTTCGGAGGCACCGGGCTCGGGCTCGCGATCAGCAAGGGATTTGTCGAACTCATGGGCGGCGACATCGGGATCAACCCCGAACGCACCCAAGGCTCGGAGTTCTGGTTCACCTTCCCCGCGGGTGTCTGCGAGCAAGAAAGTACAGAGGCGCCCGTGTTCCGAGGCGTACTCAAAGGCATGCGGGCCATGATTGTCGATGACAATCAAACAAACCGCGACATCTACTTCGAAGCCCTGACCAACTGGGGGCTTCGCCCGATCGCTATCGGAAGCGCACAAGAAGCGATCGAGAAACTCCGCAGCGCAGCACAAGACGACCCATACAAAATCATGATCCTCGATATGCAGATGCCCGACATGGACGGCGTACAACTCGCCGATGCGATCACAGGCGATAAAGAGATCGAAACACCAACAATGGTCATGCTCACTTCGCTCTATCACACGCCCGACGCCGAGGATCTTGAAAACCTCGGGCTCGCAGCCTGCATCCAGAAACCAGTTCGGCTCTCAACACTTCACGACGCGCTCGCTCGGTATATCTCCACCGGACAGGCGACGACGCTCGAGAAGGAAGACACAAAGAACGAATCCGTGATGAACTTCTTGGGCGCCCGGGCATTAGTCGCAGAGGACAACAGCGTCAACCAGATGGTGATCGGTGAGCTGCTCAAATCGGCAGGAGTGGAGGTTGATATTGTGCACAACGGTGCCGAAGCCGTCTCGATGCTTGATGCGAAGCCGTACTCGTTTGTCCTGATGGATTGTGAGATGCCCGAGATCGACGGGTTCGAAGCAACCAAGTGGATCCGGATGCAGGAAGTGTCAAACAAGGATGGTCGGCGAATCCCAATCATCGCACTCACCGCCAACGCGATCCAAGGCGACCGTGAACGATGCCTTGATGCCGGGATGGATGATTACCTCACCAAACCCGTCACGGCCAATCGACTCTTCGAGACACTCGCCAAGTGGTACACGCCTCAGGGCAACGAAACGAACGCTGATCAATCATCAAGCAAGCCCAAGAATGAGCCGGGGTGCGTTGATATCGATCTGGCTCTTGAGCATTGCGGCGGGAACAAGGCCACGCTCTGCAAGGTGCTCGAGGAGTTCGATCGGGTGACGCAAGATACCGAGTCCCAACTCACCAGCGTGCTCGTCACCCAGAATATGCAAAGCCTCGCTATGCAGGCCCATTCACTCAAAGGGGCAGCTGCAAATATCGGTGCAACTCAAATCGCTCTCTATGCCAAAGAGCTTGAAACCGCGGCCAAAGAGAATCAGAAGGACGAGGCGCATCAATCGGTCGAGATGATCTCACAGAGCATGATGATTTTCCGCCGAGAACTCCCAGGCCTGATGCAAGGGCTTGAAAACGCTGCATAAACGCCGGGGGCGGATGATTTTTGCAAATAACTCTTTGCACACATCCCCAAATATGATATCGTGTACCTGAACCGGCGCTGTTCGCCGGGGGGGTCGATCGTGGGGGCACCTTCGACCAACAAGAGAGGTTTCGATGCGTAATGCGTCTGGAACCCGGTTTGTTGTGTTCGTTTCGGCAACAATACTGGGCGGTTTGTGTACTCAAGGGTGGTCTGCGCCCCCTGCGGTTTCTGAAATGACAACACTGGCGGGGCTCGATACCCCACATGCCACCACATTCCTCGGCCCGGACATGGAGTTCATGGCCGCCGGTGGGGCAGCGGGTGATTTTGACAACGATGGAGATCAAGACCTCTTCATCCTCGGCGGCTCGGGTGCATTCGATCATCTCTACATAAATGATGGAAACGCCACCTTCACCGATATCGCATCGGCTGCAGGGATCGATCGCACCCATCAAGGCACCGGCGTCGCGGTCGGCGACTATGACAACGATGGCGATCTCGATGTCTTTGTCACCTCCCTCGGCCCACCAAATAATCGTCAGCCGGGCGCAAGCATCCTCTGGTCCAATAACTGGATCGAAACAGGTTCGCTCACTTTCACCGATGTCACCGCAACCGCCGGCGTATCCACAACCAACCCAAAGGTCGCCGACGCCTACAGCGCAGCCTTCGGCGATTATGATCTCGATGGCGATCTTGATCTCGCCGTCGCCGGGTGGTTGGGCGGGTCAAAGCTCTTCCGAAACAACGGCGATCTCACCTTCACCGATGTCACAGTCCCGGTACTGGGGATGAGCATGGAATCCAACCGCGGGTTCTCGCCTCGCTTTGTCGATATGAACAACGACCGCTACCCCGAACTCCTCTGGGTCGCCGATTTCTACACCTCTCAATACTTCATCAACAACACCGACGGCACCTTCACCAACGGGACGGCTGGCGCCGGCACCGGGTACGACTCCAACGGCATGGGCAACACCTTCGCCGATTACAACAACGATGGTATCTTCGATTGGTATGTCGCCAGCAGAATCACACACGATGGAACCAACGGCTCGGGCAACATGCTCTATCAGGGCACCGCGCAGGATCATGTCTTTGTCGAATCATCCATTGCCCTCGGTGCCAACTTTGGATACTGGGGCTGGGGAGCCGTTTCGGTTGATGTCAACCATGACGGCTGGATCGATATCATGGCGACCAACGGCTTCGATGGCAACTTCGCAAACGATCCATCCATCCTCTATCTCAACGACGGCACCGGAGCGTTCACCGATGGTACAGTATCCAGCGGCATGACCGACGCCGGGCAGGGCAGGGGGATCATCAACGCCGATCTCGACAACGATGGCGACCAGGACTTTGTCATCCTCAATAACCGTCAGCCGATGGTCTGCTATCGCAACGATCTCGCAGGCCCAGACACCAACGCGATCACGCTCGACTTTGATACCTCAGCCATCGCCAGCCTCGCGCCCAACGGGTTCGGGACGCGGGTGTCGATCGTGTCTGCATCGCACAACCAGATCCGATTCATGGACGGCGGGAGCAACTACCTCTCCCAGTCCGAGCTCTCGGTCCACGCCGGGATCGGATCGGATCAGAGCGCACAGATCACCATCGAATGGTCCAACGGCGATGTCGATATTTTCCCCGCTGTTCTGCCCGGTCGATACACCATCAGCGCACTGGCATGCCCAGCGGATCTGACACTCGATGGATCACTGAACTTCTTCGATATCTCCGAGTTCCTCACCCTCTTCGCCGATCAGCACCCACAGGGTGATGTCAATGGCGATGGGCAGTACAACTTCTTCGATATCTCCCAGTTCCTGAGTGATTTCGGTGCCGGTTGCCCGTGAGATTCGCCAGATTTTCCTAGGAAAAACTCTTTCGATCCTTTATGATGTGTCCAGAGGCACGCAACGGGTGTTGTGCGCTTCGAGTGAAGAAAAAATGAAGGGGAGAATGATGACCCGGAACCACGGTTTTCAATGGAATAGATCTGTATGTTCGTTGGCTCTCGTCGCGATGGTTATTGGAACCACCTGGGCATCGCCTCCAGAGGTCACCGACCAGACGCTCGCAGCCGGGCTCGGTTTGCCTCACATGACCATCGACAACTCGCTCGGGATCGAGTTCATGACCGGAGGCGGTGCTTGCGGCGACTTCGATAACGACGGCGATACCGACATCTTCCATATCGGAGGCTCAGGATCAGTCGATCGACTCTATATCAACGACGGCAACGGAAACTTCACCGATCAGGCAGCCGCTTGGGGCGTAGATCGTGCGCACAAAGGCTCGGGCGCAGCGGTCGGCGATTTCAATAACGATGGGTACCTCGACATCATGGTCACCTCGCTGGGCACCGCCAGCGAACTCCAAAACGATCAGAATGTCCTCTATAAAAACAACGGCGACGGCACCTTCACCGATGTCGCGGCCATCGCAGGAGTCACCACCAATAACTACACAGGACCAGACGCATTTAGCCCGGCATTTGGTGATTATGACCTCGATGGAGATCTCGATCTCGCCGTCGCCGGGTGGTACGGCGGGAGCAAACTCTACCAAAACAACGGCGACGGCACCTTCACCGATGTCACCACAACAGCACTCGACGCGGACATGACCAAGGTCCGGGCGTTCTCCCCGAGATTCGTCGATATGAACGGCGACCGGTACCCCGAAATCCTCTGGGTCGCCGACTTTGGAACCTCGAAGTATTTCGTCAACAACGCCGATGGCTCGTTCACCGATCAAACACTTACCGCCGGCACCGGGTTCGATTCCAACGGCATGGGCAACACCTTCGGCGACTACAACAACGACGGGCGATTCGATTGGTATGTCACCAGCCGGGTCGCACTCACCGGCCCAGCGCCCGATGGCTCGGGCAATATGCTCTATCAGGCAACCAATGTCGAGCATGTCTACAACGAGATCGCCATCCCCTCAGGCGTCAACTTTGGATACTGGGGGTGGGGCACCGTTTCGGCTGATATGAATCACGACGGGCTGCTTGATATCTTCGCAACCAACGGCTTTAGCAGTTTCGGATACGACGCGATCCCATCCCAGATGTTCCTCAACAACGGCACGGGCACCTTCACCGATGTCGCTGCAGCCTGCGGCATGACCGATGCCGGGCAAGGGCGCGGAGTCATCAATGCCGATTTCGACAATGATGGCGATCAAGATCTGATCGTCCTCAACTGCCGCCAGCCGATGGTCTATTACCGCAATGAGATTGCAGGCCCAGACACCAACGCCATCACGCTCAACTTTGATACCTCAGCCATCGCCAGCCTCGCGCCCAACGGGTTCGGGACCAAGGTCACGATTGCCTCTGCATCGCATAACCAGATCCGATACCTCGACGGCGGGAGCAACTACCTCTCCCAGTCCGAACTCTCAATCCACGCTGGGATCGGATCGGATCAGAGCGCACAGATCACCATCGAGTGGTCCAACGGCGATGTCGATATCTTCCCATCCGTCCTGCCGGGTCGATACACGATCAGCGCCCTGGCATGCCCGGCGGATCTGACACTCGATGGATCACTGAACTTCTTCGATATCTCCGAGTTCCTCACCCTCTTCGCCGATCAGCATCCCCAAGGCGATGTCAATGGCGATGGAGCATACAACTTCTTCGATATCTCCCAGTTCCTCAGTGATTTCGGTGCCGGTTGCCCGTGATTTGATGTGATTAGCGCGGATGTGAGACAAAGCTGCAAGCGATCAACGCTGGCAGCTTGTGCTCGTTGGAGATTGACAATCAGGCAGCCTGACGCCCATGGAGCATCCGGTTGACCAGCTCATTGACATCATCACCCTGACCCGATTCGATCATTTTCAGAAGCTCCGCTGCGCTGATGGCGATCTCATCGGTGGGGTTTGGTGTCCGCCGAGCCGTGGAACTCGGATCGGCGGGTTCGATGTGTTGGTCATTGGTGTCCATGCTGGTGGTCTCATCGGCGCATGTTCGATCGCACTTCACGCATGGGTATTTGATCGATTGAAATCGATCATATATTTCACGCAAGCGTCTGTCATTCGACCAGCGGACACCGATCCGATCCCGCGGCTGTCGGTTATGGGCTTTGGAGTATGCCCGATGTTGGGCGATAGGGGACGATCCCTTCGCGGGCGCGGATATCACCATCCGCATCGCCATCGACCCGCGGATCGGATGGCTGCCATTCGACATCACCCTCGATATCAACCTTCGATTGCCCCAGCAGCGTCCCCGTTGCAACAGCCAGGTCGATCTGGGCGATCTGATACTCCACAACCGCCCGAATCTCGGTCAAACGAGCGTCGGCGAGGTTGGTATCGGCGATGAGCACATCCGTGGTGGTCGATCGCCCCGCATCAAACTGGCGTTGCTCGGCTTCGAGCACCCGCGCACTGAGCAAGACCGCTTCTCGGGCAGCGAGAATCCGGTTCCAGGTGCTCGATAACTGATCCACCGCGTCGTAGACCTCGCGGGTGATCGCCTGCTGGCGTGCATCGCGTGTGGCCAGGCGTTGGAGCCGGGCGAGGATGGATTGCCCGAGGGCGGCTTTGCGCTGTTCATTGCCCAGCGGGAATTCGGCGTTGAGCCCCACCGACCAAGTCTCGAATCGGTTCCCGGTGAGCACATCGAACGAGTTGTTCATGCTCGATCCAAGCCCATTGACGCGGTAGGTGTACTGCATCGCAACCAAAGGCAGCTTCTGATTTTCCGCGAACGCGATCGTCGCAGCATCGCGGGCGAGATTGAGTTCGAGTTCGAGCAGTTCCATCCGGTTTTCGATCGCGGCCTCGTTGAGCGCCTGTGCATCAAACCGATATTCCACCGGATCCGGGGGGGAGACAAGCTCGAAGTGGGTCGCCGAGTTCGCGTCGAGTCCGGGGAGATTCAAGAGCACCTTGAGGCTGCGCTCTCCAAGCTGGACATCGTTCTGGGCCCGGATAATCTGCTCGACCCGGTCGGCCACGCCTGACTGGGCCCGGATGACATCGACCTGGGTTCCGGTGCCGACGCGTTCTTTGCGCTGCGCGCGTTCGAGTTGGGCGATGGCGACGCTGTGTTGTTGTTCGACGACTTCGAGCGCGCGGATCGAGGCGTAGAGCCTCCAGTAGGCGCGATCGACCTCGCTGAGCACGCGGATGACTTCGAGCTTGGTTTGGGTTTCGGAGATCTGCCGATCGTAATCCGCGAGCCGAATCGAATGCGTCGCTGCCCGCCGACCTGCGCCGCGGAGCAGGTTCTGGCTCAGCGAGAAGTTGAGATCGGTGGTGTACGACGGGTTGAGAAACGAGAACGCGTTATCGGATTCAAACCGCGAGATCGGCAGGGTGATGTTGAGCGACCCGCCGGTGCGTAGCGGGATGGTCACGCCCGGGGTGATCGAGCGCGAGGTGGACTTGCCGCTCGATAGGGTCGAAGCCGTCGCGTTGTCGTTGTCCGCGACCGAGGCGTTGAGCGTAAATATCGCTTCGAATCGTCCCTCTTCTTCCGAAACGCGCTCGGCTGCGATGCTCGGGGCGATGAGCGTCGCGCTCAAGCCCAGGTTGTTGGTCAGGGCTGCGATGCGGGCGTTGTTGATGTCGAGATCAACGCGCTCGATGTTCTTAAACCGGGCCCGGGCGTCGGCGAGCGTTTCGGCGGTCGGCTTGGGGGTTTCTGGGGTCGTTGCCTTTTCGAGGACCAGCGAGTTGATCGAGCGCAGCCGATCGGGCGAAGCGACGGTGTGGGTGTCGAGCGGGTCGGCACTGAATGGATTGGACACACATCCGCCCGCGAGGAGCGTGAAGGCGAGGAGCCCGGGGATCAAGGTGGTGGTGCGCATGGGCGTGATCTCTTGTATTTGTCTGCTGTCGGTGAAGTTTATTCGTGTCGGAGCGCGTCGATGGGGTTGAGCAGCGAGGCTTTGATCGCGGGGAACATTCCGAAGACAATACCAACGCCGGCGGAGAATCCCAGCGAGAGGATCACCGCCCATCGGGGGATCGCGATGGAATCGAGCGGGAACTTGGGGATAAACTGTACCGCGGCGACGAGGATATTGCCTAAGAAAAGCCCGACAAGCCCGCCGATGACACACAGGACAATCGCTTCGACCAAGAACTGGAGCAGCACAACCGGAGGCTTAGCGCCCATCGCTTTGCGAAGCCCAATCTCACGGGTGCGCTCGGAGACAGACACGAGCATGATATTCATGATGCCGATGCCGCCGATGAGTAGCGAGATGCCAATGACGACAATCATGACGATGCTGATGACAAAGGCGACGCCATTGAATTTCTCGATGGCGCTCTGGACGACGAACATATCGAAGGTGTCTTTGTCTTCTGGGCCCAGGTTTCGATGGTTACGGAGGATGAATCGGATTTCAGCCTTTGCATCGTCGGCTTTCTTTGGATCGAAAAGTTGGAGAGTGAACTGTGTCCATGTATAGGGGTTCATCATTTTATGAGTTGAAAACGGGATGAAGAGTTCGGTGCGGGTTTGTCCGCCTTCAAACATCGATGCTTCTTTGGTTTCGACCACGCCGACGATCAGGAATCGTCGGCCAGCGACAATAATATAATCCCCGGTCGGATCGATATCGAGACCGAGGTCTTCGATTCCCTGCTCGTTGATCAGGCAAACCTGGCGATTCTCTTCGCCATCGATTTTACTGAACGGTCGACCAAGCAGGACCTGACGGTTTTCGATCTCATGCCAACTCGGCCAGATTCCTGTGACACGCACACGCTGGGCCACCTTGAACCCATTGGATATATTGAACCGAGTGTCGCAGGTTGGTGTAAGCGTTTCGACGGTCTCGGCGTGCTCGAGTATGAGATCGGCTTCATAGGTAGTGACCTTGGCATCCGTCCAGCTCATCACCGTGCGTTTGTCTTCGGGCACATAGCCCCAGAGCCACATTTTTTTCGCGCCGATCCCCTCGAACTGGGTGAGCACATACCCCTGCATCCCATCAAGCCCCGCAGCCACCACCGTCACACCCATCACGCCGATGATGATGCCCAGCGCGGTGAGGATGGCGCGGATTTTATTCGCCCAGACCTGCTCGATCGCGAGGAAAACCGTCTGCCAGAGCAGGCGGACGAGGAAGACAGCTGGGGAGAGCAGGAGCTTGCGCATCAGGTGTGCTCGCTCTCTGTTGAAACGGGTTCTTTCTTCTTGCGTGAAAAGAACGAACGGGATTTGTTTTTCTCCGCCAATCGCTTGGCTTCGAGCTCGGCGTCGGCGCTCGCGTTGATTTCAAGCTCCGCTTCGGTGATGACTGCCCGCCCCGATGCCATCCGCTCGACCCAATCAAGATGGATCGGGTCTTCATCCGATGGATAATCCGAGATCACGCGCCCGTCGCGCAGGCGGATGATCCGCTCGGCATGACCCGCGACATCTTCCTCGTGCGTGACGATCACGATCGTCTGCCCGGAATCATGGAGTTGCCTGAAGAGGTCGATGATCTCGACGGTCGTTTTGGAATCAAGATTGCCGGTCGGTTCGTCGGCGAGCAAAATGCTCGGCTCATTGACCAACGCCCGCGCAATCGCCACCCGCTGGCGTTGCCCGCCTGAGAGCTGGTTGGGACGATGCGACATACGATCGGAGAGCCCGACGAGCCTGAGTTTGTCCTTGGCCCGGCGTTTGGCGGAGAAGAGGTATTTCTTGGAGTAGAGCATCGGGAGCATAACATTTTTGAGGGCTGACGAGCGGGCGAGGAGTTCGTAGCTCTGGAAGATGAACCCGATCTCCTGGTTGCGGACCTGCGCGAGCTGGCCCATGCCCATCTTGTGGGTGGGGTGGCTGTTGAGGATGTATTGCCCAGCCGATGGTTTGTCGAGGCACCCGAGGATGTTCATGAGGGTGGATTTGCCCGAGCCTGACGCGCCCATGATCGCGACGAACTCGTTGGGGTAGATGCTGATGTCCACGCCATCGAGCGCGCGGACGCGCTCTTCGCCGACTCGGAAGATTTTTTTGAGTCCATTGATCTGGATCGTAGGATGGGAGGAAGAATCCGAAGCCATGCTCAAGGGGACTCCTCTGGTGTCTCGGTTTCAGTTTCTGGAGTCTCCGTGCTTACTGCATCGGTTTCGTCTGCGTCTTCTTCTGCATCCTGATCCTTGACGGCTGTATCGTGCTTGAGATCAACCAATAAACGGAACGGCCCAGCGACCACAATATCATCTTTATCGAGCCCTTGGGTGATGACGGTCTGCGTGAGATCCGATGGGCCAACCCTGACAGGGGTCGCGACGGCTTTTCCTTCGACGACTTTGTAGACGATACGGGTAAATGTTTTGTCGGGGTTGATGATGTCCGAGCCCTCACGGATTTCCTTGGGCAGGTCCTCGATCCGTCGATCGACGACCGCTTGCGAGGGGACAATCATCGCATCATAAAAATGCTCGACGACGATATCGGTCGAGGCGGACAATCCTGAATAGAGCGTCTCGCCTTCGGGGAGTTCCATGAGGATTTCGACCTCGAAGGTGCCCGTGCCGTCGGCCGCAACCTGGCGTTTGAGCCCGATGCGCTGGACGGTGCCGGTGTATTTTCGATCGGTGTAGGCGTTGATGAAAATTTTGGCTTCTTGCCCGATCTCGACGGGCGAGATGTTCGCTTCATCGACCGCCGCCTTGAGGAGCATCTCGGAAAGGTCGGCGATCTCCATGATGATCGAGCCGGGGTTGTTGGTGGTGCCGACGATCACGGTCTCGCCGACTTCGGTGTTGAGCGAGGTGATGATGCCTTCGATCGGCGAAGAGATGATGGTGTTGTCCAGGTCTTTCTGAGCGCGTTCGATCTGGGCCTTGGCCTGCTCGATCTGATGCGTGAGCACCTCGCGCTGGGATTTTGCCTGGAGGTACGACGCCTCGGCGCTGTCGAGTTCGGCCTTGGTCGCGTCGCCGGTCTCGATGAGTTGTTGGAACCGTTCGTAGTTGAGCCGGGCGTTGATCAGCGCCGCCTGGGCCCCGCCGAGCGATGCTTCCTGCCCACCGAGCCCGGCCTTTGCGCTATCGAGCGCAGCGACGAGGTTCTGAGGGTCGAGCCGAATCACGACATCGCCGGCCTTGACTCTTTGTCCTTCTTCAAAAGGAAGTGCAAGAACCTTGGCGGAGACCTGCGAGGAGATTTTGATGAGCCGTTTGGGTTCGATCGAGCCCGGCGCGGAGACTGTCCGCGCGAGATCGCCGAAGGTGACGGGTTTCATGATGACCGGGGTTGCTTGGTCCTTCTGATTCCGGGCGCTGATGATTTTCTGACCGATCGGTGATTGCGAAACCACCAATGCCCCGCCCGCGAAGAGACCGAGACCGACCACGCCGAAGCCGAGTAGCTTGAATACACCCATCTGAACCATCCCCATGCCTGTTGAGCGGGATATCTGCTGTATCCCATGCCCTTTTATGGGGTTCTGGGCTGAGAGTTTCGGTTTTTCTGGGCTTTGGTCGAAACAAGTGAATACTTATGGGTGAACATCCGTTTACTCGCAGTGAACACCGAGGAGAACACCATGCGAACATCTACAATCAGTCCAATCACCAAGTCGGGTATCGGATTCTTTTTGATCGTTTCCGTTGTGCTGTTGGCGGGGTCTATTGCTCAAGCCGAGATTGTGACGGTCAATGATATTGTGCTCGATGGGTTTCAGACGGTGCCGCCGACGGGTTCGTTGGCGAGCGGGATCGCGAGCATGACAATCGACACCGAGACGCGCGATTTCACAATCTCAGGCTCGTTCGAGAATCTTGAAGGCGATGTGATCTTTGGGCATCTCCATGGCCCAGCGGATATCGGTCAGCCTTCGAACTTTATCATCCTGCCGCTCCAGATCGAAGGCGACTTTATGCGCTCGGGCACCTTCACCGCCACCCAGCGCGTCTCACCCTTCCAACTCAACATCATCCTTGATTCGCGTTCGTATGTCAACATCCACTCCGTCGCCTACACCTCAGGCGAGATCCGCGGGCAGGTTGTTGTCCCGACGCCGGGTGGGCTGGGGCTCTTGGCTGCGGGTGGATTGCTCGCGATGCGCCGGCAGCGGTAGCACAGGCGTCCCGCCTGTGTCTTTCTCTTATTCATCACCACACAAAATAAAGAACACAGGCGGGACGCCTGTGCTACGAAGATAGATTACAAGTCGAGTTTTTCCGCGAGGAAATCACCAACTTTGTCGAGCGCGATGCGTTCCTGATCGAGCGTATCGCGATGGCGGACCGTCACGGTCTGGTCTTCGAGGGTTTCGCTATCAATCGTGAAACAGAACGGGCAACCGGCTTCGTCCATGCGGGCGTATCGCTTGCCGATGGATTGTTTTTCGTCGTAGTCGATCGTGCCCAGATGCCCAAAGCGTTGGCGCAACTCAGCTGCGAGTGGCGCAGCGATGTCGGGCATGCCGTCCTTCTTCACCAGCGGGAACACCGCCGCCTTGATCGGGGCGATGCGTGGATGGAACTTCATATACACACCCGATGCGCGATCTGGATCCGGCGTGTAGGCTTCGCACAGGAGCGCCAGCACACCACGATCGAGCCCAGCACTTGGCTCGATGACATGAGGCAGATACCGCTCGCCCTTGGGTTGCCCGTTCTTGGCGAGTTCGCCTCGGGTGTTGTCGAAGTAGTCGAGTTTGGTCTTGGAATGCTCAGCGTGTTGCTTGAGATCGAAGTTCGTCCGGTCGGCGATGCCCTCGAGCTCGCCATAGCCCGGCGCGGTGAACGGGAACATGTATTCGATGTCGGCCGTCCCCGCGCCCTCTTTGGCGTAGTGGGCCAGTTCGTCGGCGTCGTGTTCGCGCAGGATCAGGTTGTCGCCTTTGAGCCCGAGTTCCTGCCACCACTGCATCCGCCAGTCGCGCCAGAAGGTGTACCAGGCCTTCGAGTCGTCAGGATGGCAGAAGAACTCAATCTCCATCTGCTCAAACTCTCGGCTGCGGAAAGTAAAGTTGCGAGGCGTCACCTCATTGCGGAACGCCTTGCCGGTCTGGGCGATGCCGAAAGGGACGGCTACGCGTGTGGTATCGACGACATTCTTGAAGTTAATGAAGATGCCCTGTGCGGTTTCGGGGCGGAGGTAGGCCTTGTTGTCCTCGGTGTGGGTGAGCCCGGCGTAGGTTTCAAACATGAGTTTGAAGGGTGCTGGTTCGCCGAGTGGGCCGCCGCAGCGGGGGCATGGGTCTTGGAGCCCCGTTTCATTGAGTTGTTCGGTGGCGATGTGTTGTGTGAGTTCTTTGACATCGACCGGGACATTTGGTTGGCCGTTGACTCGTGTTGCAAGCCATGACATGGTGACTTCTGGATTTTTGACGAGCGCAAGATTGGGAGCAAGTTTTTTGCCTTTCGTCTTTGCCCATTTGAACAAGCGGTCAGAGTCGATGTCGCCAATGATTGGCGTGTACTCTTGGAGCAAAGAGGAGTGCCAGTCAGAAGCTGTTGCAAGAATTTCCCAGAGATGGTCAGCGCGGACAAAGTGGCCGCAGCCAGCACACTTGCGCATTGGGTCTGCGAATCCGGCGAGGTGCCCGCTCGCCTCCCAGACCTTTGGGTTCTGGATGATGGAGGTGTCTACGGGGACGATGGAGACGGGTTTGCCGTTGGGGCCGAGTTGCCCATTGCAGCCTTTCATGACGACATCGGTCCACCACGCGTCGCGGAGGTTTTTCTTGAGTTGGGCACCGAGTGGGCCGTAGTCCCAGAAGCCGTTGATGCCGCCGTAGATTTCGGATGCTTGGTAGATGAACCCCCGTCGTTTGCACAGGGCCATGATGTCGTCCATGGATTTGACAGAAGTAGTAGTTTCGGTTGGGGCTTCGCTCATTTGAAAATCCTTCGTTCAGGCTTGGAATCGGTCTCAAGTGTAGGAACCCATCGGCGTAGAATGACCCAACCATGACGGATCAACCACGATATCTCGATGTTCTCACACAACTTGAAGCCGCTATCAATGCCCGGTGGGAGTCATTGGCGATGACCCTCGATATGCACCCCTTCTCCAAGATGGGCGATCCAACCATCGAAGGCTCCGGGGCATGGCATCTGGTCCACATCGCGACCGTGTTCCGCAACCACGCCAAGCATGTCGTCGGGGACGAGCAAATCGAGCAATGGAACCCGATGCCCGATTCAAGCATCGAGAACCTGCCCATGATCGTGGAAACTTTGATCGAAGATTGCCAGCAGTTCTGTAACTGGTGTCGATCCAACCCAGATCAACAATCCATCGACTACGGCGGCGACCAAACTTTCGAAGAAATGCTCGGCATCATGCTCCGTCACATCATCTGGCATGCCGCCGCGGTGCACTATTGGTGTAAATGGAAATCAGACCAACCTGATTAATCGCCCAATACGGACGCAAACACATCGCGCCAGGTGATCTTTTCGAGTTCTTCATCCACCTGGGCCTGCACTTCTTCATAGGCCTGGATCGCTGGGGGCGGGGCGAGACTCACGATCTGGTCTTCGGGGACTTTGGTCAGGGCGAGGGCCCCGTCGCCGCTGGCGTGGACGACCCATCGCCCTTCGTCGAGTCGGCGATACACCGCCTGCCCGACCAATGCGGATTCAGTGTTCCAATCGACCTGGGCGAGTTTGGGGTTGATGATGGTGGCTTGCGATGGCGGGGTGTCGCTGTCGAAGACTCGCCGGATCCAGAGCCGACCTTCGATCAGGGCGAAATCGACATAGATCTCACGATCAGCGTTGCAATCGGTCTCGATGGTCTCGGCGGTGCCTTCGATGGTGCGGATCTGAACAGTGATCTTGCGATCCTTGACGACGAGTTCGGTGATCGCGGTCTGGCGGACCGCCTGGTTGTACTGGGCTGCGAGTGATTCGTAGTTGGTCGAGAGATCGCGCAGCCGAGACTGGTAGACCGTGTTGGCCGCGTCGGCTTTGGCGAAGCGGAGCCCGACGACCGAGACCACCCCGACGGCTGCGATGACAGCGAACCCCGTGATGGTACCTTGGATCATGGCGAGTTTGGACATGTACCTTTGATCGGCGGGATTGAGGAGAGGCGGTGAAAAAAGTGCAAACCCCGTAGCACAGGCGTCTCGCCTGTGTCTTTGGAGATTGAAAGATGAAAGACACAGGCGAGACGCCTGTGCTACGGGGGAAGGGTTATTCTGAATATCTACGAAGACAGATCGTGTCGTTCTGCCCGCCGAACCCGAAGGAGTTTGACAAGCAGACATCGACGCCGCCGCGATGGTTCTCGTCGCGAGGCTCGTTGGGCACATGGTCGAGTCCGCACGCCGGGTCGAGATCGTTGAGGTTCGCGGTCGGGGGGAGGATCCCGGTCTGGATTGCCTGGATACAGGTGATGAGTTCGACCGCGCCAGCTGCCTGAATCAGGTGTCCCATCATAGATTTGATGGACGAGAACGGGACTTGGGGGGCGAGGTTGCCGAAGACGGAGCGGACGCCGTTGGATTCGGTTTTGTCGTTTTCTTGGGTGCCTGTGCCGTGGGCGGAGATGTAGTGGACGAGTGGGCGTCCGGTGTCGTCGGTGGCTGACGGATCAATCCCGGCTTGTGCCAGTGCTGCCGACATCGCGCCCGCGCCGCCTTTGCCATCTGGGTGGATATCGGTGATGCGATACGCATCGGCGGTCGAGCCAAACCCGGCGACCTCGGCGAGGATGTTGGCCCCGCGTGCTTTGGCCGAGGCGAGCGATTCGAGGATGATGATGCCCGCGCCCTCGCCCATGACGAATCCATCACGCGAGAGATCAAACGGGCGCGAGGCGGTTTGAGGCTCGTCGCGCCGGGTGCTCATCGCGGTGAGGCGCATGAATCCGGTCATACCCAGCGGGTGGATCATCGAGTGGCACCCGCCTGCGATCATGATGTCGGCGTCGCCCCGGCGGATGATCTCAAAGGCTTCGCCGATCGCCTGGGTCGAGGCGGCGCAGGCGGTCATGCAGTTGAGCGTCGGGCCCATGGTGCCGAGTTCGGCAGCGATATGCGTCGAGGCGAGTTGAGGCTCCTGCTCGAGTTCAGCAATGGGCTTCATGCCTTCATACGCTTTGGTGATCCAATCGACCGCGTTGAGTTTGCGGGATTCGGAATCCCATCCGGCGATGTTGGCTGCCATGTAGGGCGGATAGTCGAGCACGCCTTCGCCAGCGCCGAGGTAGATGCCGGTGCGTTTGAGATTTGGAGGTGCCGTGTCGAGCCCAGCCATCTTCCACGCAGCATTGGCAGCAGCGAGCGCGAACTGAGTCCCCACGCCGGCGTGCGAATGGGCATCGGCGCGATCGCCAAGGTGATCGCCCAAGATAAAGTCTTTGACCTCAGCTGCGAAGTTGGTCGCGCAGGTCGAAGCGTCAAACCGTGTGACGGGCCCGATCGCGCTCTGGGCATTGAGCAGCTTGCCCCAAGCATCGTCGATGTCGGTTCCCAGAGGCGTGACCCAGCCCATGCCGGTAATCACGACCCGCTGATTGGCACGCGTCATGGGTTATTCCTCGGAGGATTCGACCAGTTCGCCCTCTTCTTCGTCTTCGTAGGTTTCGTCATCGGTTCTCAGTGCGTCTGGATTGAGCACGCGAACGAGCCCGTCTTTGAGTCGGCGTTGTCCGAAGTTGATGATGAGCCCGAGCTCGAGTTCGGCCGCCCGGAGCAGAGCGCGGAGCTCGTTGCGTTCCTTGCCGCCCACTTCGTAGTTCTCTGCCATCACTTTGACGAGGAACCGATCGCCTGCGTAGATATCGGCAGTGACCGATCCGATCACCTCGCCATCAAACTCGACATCGTATGATTTGTTCTCTTCGTAAGCGACTTCTTCGTGCTTGAGTTCGTAGAGCAGGGCGGCGCGGTAGATGTCCAGCGGATATCCCGGTCCGAGTTCTTTGTGGGTTTCGATGGCGCACCCGATGACCTTTCGGCTGATTTCGGTCAAGGCCGGATCAAGTTCAGAAAGTGGGGTTGAGCGCCGATTGCGAGAAGAATGATTACCGTTGGACATATTGCGAGACTCCCGAGAATAAAAAATTGGACCGATTGGTATACATACTATTCAGATGGGCATCCAAATCTCTCATAAAGCGGTCTTTATTCAGATTTTGATGTATAACGGGATAGCACGAGTGCCCCCGTTTGCCCGCCGAGTGAGCCCGAGCAGACCAGCACATGTTCGATGATATGCGCCCGCGATGGGTGAGATTGGGCTTTAAATCCACTTGTTTGGGGTTCAATCATCAAATGGGGAGGCAAAGACTGTTCAGCGATGCATTTGGCACCAGCCGAGGCGAGCAAGCCGCCGTGCCCTGCCATGGTGTTGCCGACAAGATGGGCAACGGGGAGCAACGGAATCTTTCTCAGCCGATCAGCGAAAATTTCGTGCAGTGCGCCGATCTCCATCGCATCGAGATTGGCCACCCCAAGCCCGAGCGAGATGATGAGGTCGATCTGATCGGGCGATATCTGGGCGTCGGCGAGGGCGGATTCAATCGCCGATTCGAGTCCACGATCAGTTGTGTCCGGCTGAGTTTGGTTTGCATGGTTGAGCCCGAGCAATCCGGCAGGCGGGGTTTGGGCAGCACCAAACCCGGAGATGGTCGCATAGATTGTTGCGTTGCGATCCTGGGCGTGGGTTTCGTTTTCGATGACGATCATCCCGCCCGCTTCGCCGATGACGCCGCCGAGGGAATCGGGAGCGAATGGTCTGGTGATTTGCGATCCATTCTCAGCTTCGCCCGTTTCGGCGAGCCGACCCGAGTAGTCCCATCGCAGGAGCCCGAGCGGGTTGAGCCGAGACTCTGCGCCGCCGGTGAAGCACATGTCCGCCGACCCTCGTTCGATGACGCGGGTGGATTCCCCGATCGAGAGGATCGCGCTGGCCTCGGCGCCCATGATGGTGTTCGATGGGCCTTCGAGCCCGTGGATGATCGTCACATGGCAGGCGAGCATGTTGGGCAGGTACTTGAGCAGCCACAACGGCGGGAGGTTGTTCATCCCCGATGCGCCCTCGACTCGGTCGGTGGATTCGGTGCCCCATTTTTCCATCGAGAACGCGCCATCGTCGTCTTTGGCAGAGACGACCGCGCGGGAGAGTTCTTCGGTGTCGGCTGCGATGAGCCCCGCGCCGATCTGGCACCCCACGCGTGTGAGATCGGGCGCGAATCCTTCGTCGGCGTCTTCTGAGCCTCGGGTGACGAGCCCGGCGTCGCTCGCGGCGAGATTGGCCGCGATGACGGCGAGTTCTGTATCGCGGGCCATCACTTTGGTGGCTTTGCGGTAGGACTTGGGGACGAAGTCACGGATTTTGATCTCGCGGACCTCGCCTGCGAGTTTGGGGCGATACCCCGAGACATCGAAGGCTTCGATCGGCGAGAGGGCCGACCGCCCTTCGAGCAGGGCTTCCCAGAAGGATTCAATCCCGACCCCAATCGAACAGACGGGGCCCAGGCCTGTAATGACAACACGAGCGGGCATGGGGGATGGTATGCGCTCGGCTCTCTTGAGGGGAAGTGGGGGGGCGATCAAGTTCAGGGTGCCACGACTCGCCCGAAGGGCGCAGTCGTGCTTGAAGCATGAGGAATATCGAAGACACGACTGCGCCGAAGACGGCGAGTCGTGGCACCCGGCCCATTGCCCATTGCCCATTGCCTATTCCCCGTTCGCGAGGCGCATCAGCGAGGCGAAGGTGCCTAGGGCCTGGGGGGAGTTGGGCTCGGGGGTGGTTGTTGGGGTGAGGTGGGTGTATGAGCCGTCGGGGTTCATCTGCCAGGCGTTTTGGCGGTCGCTCAGCAGGGTGTGGATGATCTGGGCGAGTTTTTCTTTGGCGTCGGGGTCATGGATTGGGCAGGCGGCTTCGACTCGGCTCGAGAGGTTGCGATACATCCAGTCGGCGGAGCTGATCGAGAGTTCGTAGTCTTTGAAATCTGATGAGCCGTTGGCGAAGCTGTAGATGCGCGAATGTTCGAGGAATCGCCCGATGATCGAGCGGACGGCGATGTTTTCGCTCATGCCTGCGATGCCCGGGCGCAGGCAGCAGAACCCGCGGACGACCAGATCGACCTTGACACCCGCGTTGGAGGCTTCGTAGAGGGTTTCGATAATTTGGCGGTCTTCCATCGAGTTCATTTTGGCGAATATATGGGCGGGTTTGCCCGCTTTGGCGTTGGCGATCTCGGTGTTGATGTGCTCGATGAAGTAGTCGCGCATGTGATCGGGCGCGACGATGAGTTTGGTGTAGCTCAGCCCGGCGCTGAGCCCGGTGATCATGTTGAATAGCCGAACGATGTCGGCGGTGATTTCTTCGTTGGCGGTGAGGATCCCCAAATCGGTGTACCGCTGGGCGGTGCGGGGGTGGTAGTTCCCGGTGCCCATATGGGCATAGGTCCGAAGCCCCCAGGCGTTGTTGATTTTTTCGCGTCGGACGACCAATGAGCATTTGGAGTGGGTTTTGCGTCCCAGCACGCCATAGGCGACATGCACACCCGCCGCTTCGAGCTGACGGGCGAAGGTGACATTTTTTTCTTCATCGAACCGTGCGCGGAGTTCGACGAGGCAGGCGACCTGCTTGCCGTCCTCTGCTGCCCGGATCAGCGAATCAACAAACGGCGAGTCTCGGCTCGTTCGATAGAGCGTGAGCTTGATCGCCAAGACATCGGGGTCGGTCGCTGCGGCTTCGATGAACTGCTCGACGGAATCAGAGAAGGATTCGTATGGATGATGGACAAGGATATCCCGTTCACGGATTTTGGCGAAGATATCTGTTTCAATCTCAGGCAAGGCTTTGGGGCGGACGGGCTTCCAGGTGGGTTCTTTAAGATCGGGGCGATTGATCGCGGCGATCTCGTAGAGATCGACCGCGGCCAGTGGGGCCGAGCGGGTGAAATGATCGTCCTTGGTGATGCCCAACTCGGTGATGAGAAAATCGAGGATTTTGGGTGAGGGATTCGGGGGGGTCTGGATGCTCACCGCATCTGCAAACCGGCGCATGCGGAGTTCCTCTTCGACATGTTCGAGGAGGTCTTCGACATCCTCATCGTCGAGTTCGATTGCGGCACTGCGGATGAGCCGAAATGGGAGGATTTCGACGATGCGCATCCCGGGGAAGAGTTCGTCAAGGTTGTTGATGATGATTTCATCGAGCGGGATGAATCGGGCGGGGGAATCCTTGGTCGGTTCGTTTGGCTCATCACCCCCCCCAGACAGGGTGTCTATTCGGAGAAAATGGGGGAGCATATCGGGAATTTTGACTCTTGCGAAACGCGGTGCGCTTTGGGTGATTGAGGAGGTGGGGGATGCCGGTTCGACGAGGAGCCCGAGATTCTCTGAGAGATTCGAGATGAATGGGAATCGGTGCCCGGGGTCAACCGCCAGGGGGGTGAGGATGGGGAAGACCGCCGCGATAAACCAAGAGTCTACCTTGGTTTTTTCTTCGGGCGTGAGCATGGCATAGTTGATGATCTCGATGCCTTGGTCGCTCAGGCGTGGGTGAATCTGGGTATGCCAGCACTCGTCGAGTTGTGTTTCGAGTGTCCTGATCGAGCGGTAGCAGGCTTCGAGGGTTTCGAGGGGTGGGCGTTCATCTGGTCGGTTGGGGGAGTGTGGGATGTGCTGAATATGCCTTGATTTAAGGAGTCCGATGCGTTTCATGAAGAACTCATCGAGATTTGAAGCATAGATCGAAAGAAACTTGACCCGCTCGAGTAATGGGGTCGATTCAAGATATGCCTGCGCCAAGACTCGGCGGTTGAACTCAAGCCAGGAGAGATCACGATTGATAAAACGGGTGGGCGGATGCTCGCCTTGGTGGGGGGATAGGGAAGATGGATCAGGGGCGAAAGTCATGTGAAAAGGTAGGCTCGAATATCGTGTATCGCTCGACGATCTGGGATACACTGGTGTTGAGAGATCTACGCCCGTGAGGGGCATTTTCTATAAGACGACCGAGTGTCGATAAAGGCTTATTCTATGCAATCGTATGAAAATCAGGATAAAAAAATGTTGGTTCGGCTCGTGCGGATCGGGTATGTCGGGCTGATGGTCGTGGTGATGCTGCTCTATGTGCTGAGCATCAACCAGGACGCGGGGAGTCTAGAGATCGGGATCGCCAAGCAATGGTGGGTGCCGGTGTTTGTTGCGCTGGTCTCCTCGGGGCTGTTTCTCACGGTTGATCTGCTCACGCCTCGTAAGAAGATTTCGATGATCTCGGGCGTGGTCTTTGGGCTCATGGCCGGGCTGATGGCGGCTTGGGTGTTCTCGATCATTATTGATCTGGTCGTCCAGTCATGGGATCTTGAACAGATCGCGTTTATCTCCGCGATCAAGGTGCTTCTGGGGGTATCGCTCGGATTCCTCGGGATTACGATGGTGGTGCAGACGCAAGATGAGTTCCGATTGGTGATTCCGTATGTGGAGTTTGCCAAGCAGATGCGTGGGCCTTTGCCTTTGATTCTTGATACCTCGGCATTGATTGACGCACGGATCGCCGACATCGCGGCTTCGGGTTTGATCCAGCAGACGATTGTGATCCCCGAGTTTGTGATCGAGGAGCTGCAAGTGCTCGCCGATGCACGCGATCGAATGAAGCGCAACAAGGGGCACCGCGGGTTGGAACTCGTGACCAAACTCCAGCGGATGAACGGGGTCGATGTGGTGATTGATTCATCGCCGGTCTCGAAGAAGGCGGTTGATTTAGCACTCATTGAACTCTCGACACGGATGCCCGGGATGCTGGTGACGCTTGATATCGCGCTCTCGCGGATCGCGACGATCCAGAACATCCCGACACTCAATGTCAATGACCTGGCCAACGCGCTCAAGCCTGTGGTGATTCCGGGCAAGATGATCCATGTCGAGCTCATCAAGCCCGGCGAGCAGCACGGGCAGGCGGTCGGGTATCTGCCTGATGGCACGATGGTGGTTGCTGAGGATGGGTATGCGTATATTGGTCAGACGCGCGATCTGGTGATTACGAGTTCGATGCAGACGGCTGCGGGTCGGCTGTTGTTCGCTCGGGTGGATATGGCCGAGATGGGTGATGATGAGCGCGAGCAGGCGATTCAAGACTCGCAGCACCATCATCACCGCGATCGGGACGATCATCATCACGATCATTCGGGCCATTCGCCCGATGGCGGCTCGATGGCCAGCGAGGTCAAGCCGGCGACGATCAGCGGGCCTCGGGTTGTTGAGGACTCGGACGGCGGGTCTGAACTCAAGGGCACGCCGAGGAATCCGCGAAGGTAGCGGGTGGCAGGTCTACGATGATGGCTCTGCTGCACTCTGTACGATGCAGGGTGTGGATGTGGCTCGTGTGTTGGGTGTAGGAATCAGAAATAATGGATGATTTGAAATCGAAGGTCGCCACGCCGGCGGGTGTGAGCGCGTTCTCTGCCAGTGGATTCTTTGGCAGTGGGATCAAGACCGAGGTGCTCTCGGGGTTGACCGTTGCGCTGGCGCTCGTGCCCGAAGCGGTGGCGTTTGCGCTCATCGCCAAGGTCGATCCGCTCATTGGGTTGTACGCAGCGTTTATGGTCGGACTATTCGCGGCACTCTTCGGCGGACGCCCGGGGATGATCTCGGGCGCGACGGGCGCGATGGCGATTGTCATGGTGGCCCTTGTTGCGGAGGAAGGCGTCGAGTTTTTGTTCGCAACGATCGTGCTCACGGGGTTGATCCAGATCGCTGCGGGTGTGCTGCACTTGGGTAAGTTTATTCGCATTGTCCCTCATCCGGTGATGCTCGGGTTTGTCAATGGCTTGGCGATCGTGATCTTTCTTGCCCAACTCGAGCAGTTCAAGGCCGAAGGAGCCGAGGGGCCCGAGGGGGAATTGGCATGGATGACGGGCACGCCGATGTTCTTGTTCCTTGGGCTCATCGGGCTGACGATGGCGATTGCCTATTTTCTGCCCAAACTCACCAAGGCCTTCCCGTCGGCGCTCGCGGGGATTCTAGTGGTGTCGCTTTTGGTGATTGGGTTCAATCTCGATACCAAAACCGTCGGCGACATCGCGTCGATCGAAGGCGGGCTGCCAGCATTTCATCCCATCTCGGTGCCGTTCACCTTCGAGACCCTCATGATTATTCTGCCCTATGCGTTTATTCTTGCAACGGTCGGATTGATCGAGTCGCTCTTGACGCTCACGCTCATCGACGAGATGACCGACACCCGTGGGCGTGGCAATCGCGAATGTGTCGGGCAGGGCATCGCCAACTCAATCTGCGGCTTATTCGGCGGCATGGGCGGGTGCGCGATGATCGGGCAGAGCATGATTAATATCAACTCGGGCGGGCGCGGGCGATTGTCGGGGATCAGCGCCGCTTTGTTCCTGCTGGCGTTCATTCTGTGGGGATCGGGCTTGATCGAGCAGATCCCGATGGCGGCCCTCGTGGGCGTGATGTTCATGGTCGTGATCGGCACCTTTGAGTGGTCGAGCTTCCGCATCATCCGCAAGATTCCGATCAAGGATGCGTTCGTGCTGATTCTTGTGTCGGGGGTGACGGTGATGACCAATCTGGCGCTGGCTGTGGTGGTCGGGGTGATTGTGTCGGTGTTGATCTTTGCGTGGGAGCACGCTCGGCATGTTCATGTCATCAAGCGGACTGACAAAGATGGCTCGCTTGTGTACGAGCTCAACGGGCCTTTGTTTTTCGGGTGTATTAATGAGTTCAAGAACTTCTTCGACCCGGCCAACGATCCTGACGATGTGGTGATCGAGTTCCGCAACTCGCGGGTGGTGGATCACTCGGCGATCGAGGCGATTGATTCGCTGGCGGAGAAATACCGCAAGGCCGGCAAGACTTTGCACCTGCGTCATCTGAGCGAGGACTGCCGGCTGTTGCTGCATAAGGCGGGGGATATGGTCGAGGTCAATGTGCTCGAAGATCCGGAATACTTTGTGGCCGATGATGAGCTTGCATAGCTGGAGGAATTGTCGTATACTGTTCGGGTGGTCGGTGAAAGGAAAATGATGTCCCCAAATGATCGCTATATGTTGGTGTCCAAAGATCGGCAGAGTTATGTTCGCATTGACGGTAATAAGGTGGGAAAAGGGCAGTTTTTCACTACGAAATCAAGTTGGTTGCTCCCACAGATCATTGATTTTATTCGCGAATGCAAACCTGAGGCGGTTGTTGATCCATTTGTTGGGCTGGGTGATCTATTAACTCATGTGGACGAAATAGTACCACAATCAAAGAGGATTGGCTACGACATTGAGCCCAAAGGCGGTGCCATTTGCAACGACAGTCTTGTTGAGGTGCCTGTGCATGCACGGAGTGTGATTGTGACGAATCCGCCATACCTTGCCAAGCATAGTGCAAAGCGTAAAAGGGTTTGGAAAGATTCTGCAAAGTATTATGCGATGGGTAGAAATGACTTGTATCAGGTGGCATTGGATCGATGTTTGGAGTCTTGCGACCGGGTGGTCGCGATTGTGCCGGAGACATTTCTGAACTCTTCGTATCCAAAGAATCATCTCAGGCATGTGACAATTGTGGAGCATGATTTGTTTCACGATACAGATTGTCCAGTGTGTATCGTTTGCTTTGACAATAAGCAAAAAAAACTCTCAGAGATTCCGATTTATCGAGACGAAGAAAAGCTCGGCACACTTCAAGGCTTTGAAGATGTGCGGATGAGGCCTCAAAAAACGATCAAGATTCAGTTCAATGACCCTACCGGAACTATTGCGCTTCGGGCTGTGGATTTACAGGACATCAAGAAACCTATACAGTTTATGCGAAGGGATGAGATCGGATACCCCATAGAAATGGTCAAGGTGAGTTCGCGGTTGGTGACTTTTTTATCGATTCCGTCAATCTCAGAAGAACAAGTCGATGCGGTGATTTTGGCAGCGAATCGTATACTGGAAGAATATCGTGATGAGACTTGTGATGTCGTGCTTTCGCCGTTCAAGGGGAATCGGAAAGACGGACGACGGCGAAGACGGTTGGACTATCGAACAGCAAGGGCACTCTTAGAGAAAGCAGTTTGTTCAGCACTTGGTGAATCAAACTGCGAGTCGAATCTCTTTGCGGAGGTCAGCGTATGAGAACGGGTCTTGAACTGCTTGAGTTGTCGAGGGAGAATCCCGAGCCTCTGTTGGATTCGTGTTATGCAAGTGGCGATCTCATTATTTCTAGAGACCCGCAAAATCCTAATGAATTGATGATGGCTAGTGTTCGGTTGCGTGAGTTCATCACAACGTACAAAGTGTGCCGTGAACAAGGAAACGAAGCAGCTTGCCGCGATCAGATTTTACAGATAGCAAATATTTTGAACAGTGAAAATATAAATAAAACTGAATTTGTAGGCTTTTGGTCTACGCAAGATATGTCGCATTCTCTGTTCCGCTCACTTTCTGCGGATGATAAGGAAGAGTTGCTACAGCAGTTAATTGAACGGTTTCTTGATCAACGATACGACTTGTTTGATATTCACGGGTACTCGCATACCACATTGCAAGCTAGAAAAGATGCGTTTTCACATAAGGGGTACGGTGAGTTAGGGGGGCGCAAGATGAGTGCAATTTTGAACGGTGTCGGTTTTCAAGAAACAGAGCCACCAAGAATGAACGCGATGCCTGATGGTGAGAGGTTGTATTTTTTTGCTTCAAGGAGAAATAAAGAAGAGTTTCTGCATGTGCTTGATATGCGAGGGTATCGGTTTGAATGGTATCGAAATTATGCGCGTCGTAACCCTGATTATGTTTTAGCCCTTGGGAATAAGATATGTGTATTTGAACACAAGCATGTAAAAGAAGACGGTAGTGGGCAAAATAGTCAGATCAAGCAGTTGATAGACTTGATTTCAGGTGTTGAAGAGGATGCAAATATCCATTATGTGGCGTATTTGGACGGCATCTATTTTAACACAATATTTTGCCGTGAGCAAGAGAATCTCACGCCTAGACAACGAGATCAAAAAAGAATGGTTATTGATGCTTTAGAAACAACTCCAAGCAATTATTTTTTAAACACAGCTGGTGTTCGTGCATTTCTGAGTGATTTGGTAGCCGGCGATTGAATCACAATTTCTTCAACGCCTCGACAAGTTGATCGACATGGGCCTCGGTATGAGCTGCGGACATCTGGATTCTGAGTCTTGCTTCGCCTTCCGGGACGACGGGGTAGCCGAAGCCGATGACGAAGATTCCGTGTTCGAGGAGTTGTTTGGACATCGCGATGGCCTTTTCGGTGGGGCCGACGATGATGGGGCAGATGGCGGTGGGGGAGTCGAGGACATCGAAATCGGTTTTGGCTGCGATCTGCTCGCGGCAGTATTTGGTGATGTCCTTGAGTTTCTGTACGCGATCGGGCTCGGCCATGAGGATTTCGATGGCTTTGTTCGCGCTGGCAGCGACGGTGACGGGGAGGGCGTTGGAGAAGAGGGTTGGTCTGCCGCGTTGGATGATGAGGTCGATGAGTTGTTGGCTTGCCGCGATGAACCCGCCGGCCCCGCCGCCGAGCCCTTTGCCGAGTGTGCCGGTGAAGATGTCGATCTGGCCGATCATGTCGTAGTGTTCGTGGGTGCCTCGTCCGGTTTTTCCCATGACGCCGTGGGCGTGGGAGTCGTCGACGATTAAGAGTGCGTTGTATTCGTCGCAGAGTTTTCGGAGTTGGGGGAGGTTGGCGATGTCGCCTTCCATCGAGAAGATGCCGTCGGTGATGAGCCAGATTTGGCCCGTCACTTCGGGGTTGTTCTTGGCCTTTTCGAGGACCTCACGAACGGAGTCCATGTCGGAGTGTTTGTAGATGCCTTTCTTGACGCCCTTCTTGATGACGGGGGTCAGGCGCATCGCATCGATGATGCAGGCGTGGTTGAGTTCGTCGGAGATGATGATGTCGCCGGGCTCGCAGACGGTGGGGAAGAGCGCTTCGGTCGCGTTCCAGCAGGAGACGAAGGTGTACGCGGCTTCGGTGCCCATGTAGGTGGCGATGGTTTTTTCGAGAGTCAGGTGGGGGGCGAATGTGCCGCAGATGAAGCGGACGGAAGCGGTGCCCGCGCCGTATTTTTTCAGCGCTTCGATCCCGGCATCGACGACATCGGGGTGATTGGCGAGCCCGAGGTAGTTGTTCGAGCACATGCAGATGCGTTCATGACGCGACCCGTCGGCGTCGATCATGGTGACGGTCGCGTCCATCGGCGAGTCGAGCGTTTGAAGAATCTTCATCTGCCCGGCGTCGGCGAGGGTGCTGAGGGTTTCTTGGGTGCGGGTTGCGAAGGGGGAAGTGGTGGTTTGGGTGCTCATCGGCGGGTCTCCTGAAAGTATGTGGTGGATTGTAGGAGGTAAATTTCTCCTCCCCCGCGCCTGCGGGGGAGGTGGCACGCGCAGCGTGACGGAGGGGGTCTTTCTTGTGAGCTGTATGTGAGGAGAAGAATCAGCAAGGCCCCCTCCGCCTCACTTCGTTCGGCACCTCCCCCGGAAGCCCGGGGGAGGAGATGGGTGGGATTTCATTGGCGTGGCGAGTTGAATCGTGCTTGGAGGATTCAGGTCGCCAACAATCAACCAGTGAACAAGCATCAGCGTCAAAAACTCGAAGCCGTGCTCGAATCGCTCTCCAAGGACGATCGGGATCGGCTCTACACCGAGGCCCGCAAGCAGCGGAGCGATGCGCAGAAACGCCGGAACACCAAGGCCCGTGAGTCGGTCGATGGCGAGCGGCTCGGGCGCGGCAAGCGACGACCGGATCCATTGATCGACTGGGTGCTGCGATTGGTCGAGCGGGACTTTGCGCACAAGCGCGAAGATGCAGGCGATGATCGGGAGCTCGTTGAAGGGTTGGTCGTTGGGTTGACGCGTCGGCGGGCGACGGTGCTGCCTGATGGGTGCGATGGGGCGGATCTGTCGAAGCATCTGCTGTGTCGATTGAGCGCCGAGCTCGCGGGGCGTCAGCAGGACGGGATCGCGGTGGGGGATCGGGTGTTGTTTACCGAGCTTGATATTGCTGCCGATGCGGTGGAGCATGAAGTGCTCAGTGTGCTGCCGAGGGAATCGAAGCTGGCTCGCCCGGATTCGCACGACACGAATCAAGAGCGGGTGGTGGCAGCGAATGTTGATGTGGTGGTGATTGTGGTGTCGGTGGTGTCGCCGCCGTTGCATCCGAGATTGATTGATCGGTATCTTGTTGCGATCGAGTGGGGCGATTGCACGCCGATGATCGCGGTGAACAAGGCGGATCTGTTGCCCGCCGATGAGCTCGGCGAGGCGTTGAAGGTGCTCGAGCCCTACGAACAAGCCGGGATTCCCATCGCGGTGTGTGCCGCGGTGCCCGGGGATGATTCGAGTGTGCGGGTCGATGGGCTTCGTAAGTTGCTCGCGGGGAAGACCTGCGCGTTTGTTGGGCACTCGGGGGTGGGGAAGAGCTCGCTCGCCAATGCGCTCGATGCATCGCTTGGGATTGCGACGAAAACCGTGCGCGAGACGGACAGCCGCGGTCGCCACACAACGACGGCCAGCGCGATGCACTTTATCGAGCCGGGCATCAGGGTGATCGACACGCCGGGCGTTCGGTTCTTTGGGCTCGCCGAGATGTCGCCTGAGGAACTGCGGTGGTTGTTTCCTGAGTTCGAGCGGTTCGTGCATTCGTGCAAGTTCAACGATTGCTCGCATGACCACGAGCCCGGGTGCGCGGTCAAGGCGGCGGCCCAATCGGGCGAGATTTCGCCAGCGAGGTACGACACTTATCTGCGATTGCTCGAAGAGCTCCGAACCGGAGGCAAGCCTAAGGATGTGGCCGAGCGGATTCGTCCGATGGACGACATGCTCGATGGCGCGCAATGAAAAACCACGGATGTTGGCCTGAGGGATAGGTGTGGCATCCGTGGTTTCGTGTGGTGTTCGCGTTTGAGCAGGTGGTTATGGTGCCAGTGCGCTCATGTAGTCGGTGATGAACGCGGAGATATCGAAGTAGTTGAGCGACATATCCCCGTTGTGGTCAGCGACGAGGCTCGACGCGGAGAAGGTCTTGAGGAAGCTGAACACATCGTCGGGGCTGACCGTGCCATCGTTGGTGTAGTCGGCGGGGTGGACCGATGCACTGATGGTGAGCACCTGGTTGGCGGGGACATTGGTCCGCGTGGTGAACGAGCCATCTGGCCATTCGATGCGGAGGGTGTCGATGATAGTTGCCGATGCGAGCCCGGCGTGCGCTTCGATCGGTGATGCGGATGCGAAGCTCGAACCGCAGTGGACGGGGAGGAGCTGGGTGGTCTGGCCGGTGATGACTTTGACCATCGCACCGATGCCGCCGGGTGCGAGCGAATCGCGTGCGGAGGTATCGAGGACAACACGGATCCAGTTGCGGTCTGCGGGTGTGTCGCCGGTGATGAGATCATTGCGGAAGAGGCTCAGGTTGGCGTTATTATTGAAGATGACGAGATCGAGATCGCCATCGTTTTCGATATCCATGCGGACAAGCCCGCGTCCTTGCTTGGTGTGGACGAACCCCGCCTCGGTTGCAACTTCGTTGAACACCACGCCCGAATCGACATTCTCGAAGATGACCGCGGGGTCGCCAGCGAAGGTGCCGATGAAGCCGTTGGTTTCTGCGAGGTCACGATCGCCATCGTGGTCGAGATCAAGGATCAGCACGCCCCACCCCCAGTGCCCGCGTGAGGTGCCATTCTGACGGGCGGTGTTGTTGTAGGTCTGGTCTTCATCTTGGATCATCAGCACATTGCCCGGCCCGCCTGTTTCTGGGTAGGTGATCGAGGAGACATACATATCGAGGAGCCCGTCATTGGTGACATCGCCGACATCGACCCCCATGCCGTTGGCGGTTTCGATGCCTCGCGCGTCGATGGTGTAGTCGGCGAAGGTGCCGTCGCCGTTGTTGACGAAATACTTGCTCGTGCCCGAGTCACCGATGAGGATCAGTTCTGGATACCGATCACCATTCATATCAACAAGTTGAGGCAGGAACCCGCGGATGCCGGTCTGCGAGATGCCCGATTCGATGGTGACATCGGTGAAGGAGTATTGTCCTTTGGAGTCTGGGCCGTTATTTCTGAAGATGCGGTTGCAGATGCGTGTTTCGTTGTACCCACAGATGAAGAAATCGAGATCGCCGTCGAGGTCGTAGTCGCCCCATGCGGTTCCGAGCCCATCGCGTACATTCTCGAAGAGCCTATTGAGTCCGACCTGCTCGGCGACATTGGTGAACGACCATTGTCCTCGGTCGTCTGGGCCGTTGTTCATATAGAGCCGGTGCTCTCCTGCAACCGCTTCGGCCGAGGCGTCGCCAAAGGATGTGACATAGAGGTCGAGGTAGCCGTCGTTGTTGAAATCGACCGCCGAGGCACCGAAGGTGTGCTGGAGTTGGGTGAGTCCCCAGTCGGCACCTTGATTGGTGAAGGTTGCGTCTTGGTTATTGATGAAGAGGTAGTCGGCGACCGTTCCGCCTGAGAGCATGAAGATGTCTTGGTACCCGTCGTTGTTGAAGTCACCCGCAACACCGCCACCGGCCATCACGCCATAGCGCCCACCGGGCGCGACCTGTCGAGCGGCGTCCCCGAGCCCGGCCGCGTCGGCGTAGTCGGAGAAGGCGATATCGGTCTGGGCGCTGGCGCTCGCAGTGATGGTGCCCGCGAGCAGTGCAATCATGGTTGCAGCAGCAGCGGAAGAGGGACGGAACGAAGAAATCGAGTTCAAAGAACGAGCGGTCAACATGACTGGCTCCAAACATCTATGTGATACCCGCGGAGCGTCATTGGCCGTTCGCGAACGACAACGAAACACCGGGAAGGGATCAACAAACCAACCTATTGCTCGCGCTCAACCCACACGAGTCGTTGAGCGGCCCATAGATATGCCAAAAAAAGGCACACCAACGGGGCAACGACGCGGGGATTTTGGATGATGACGCTGATTTCGGATACTATCTGAGCTGAATCTTGCCTTCGCATTGCACAATCTAAGAACGAGAGACCCAGAAGGGCGTTCTTTGTGTATTACGATGGGTCTGATCGAGCAGAGACCTCCGGAACCAGATTCGCGTCTCAAAAACCCCCACGGCGTTCGAGAACTGAACGCTCTAGGAATACCAGATTCCCTCCCTCAACGCAAGCCTTTTTTTATGATTGGAACCAGATTATGACCCGATCATCGAGCAAACCATCGGATCAGGAGATCATTGCGCCTCTCGGGAGCGGGTTTGATGATGGGGCGATGGGCGATGCTTTGGACTCGATCGGGCAATGGGCCCAGCGGTATCTTGATTCGCTGGGCACCCGCGATGTCGCTGGAAAGGTCGAGCCGGGCGAGATTCTGGCGATGCTTGATAAAACTCCCCCAACCAAAGGGTTCGGGGGTGATGGGTGGAATGATCTGACAGCGGACATCGAGCAGGTCATCGAGCCCGGTTTGGTGCATTGGCAGTCGCCTCGGTTCTTCGCCTATTTTCCATGCCAGGGTTCACTGCCCGGGGTGATGGGCGAGTTGGTTGCTGCGGTGCTCAATGTCAACGGGATGCTCTGGTCGACCTCGCCCAGCGCCACCGAACTCGAGATGCGGATGATGGATTGGTGCGCCGATCTCTTTGGGCTCCCCGAATCATTCCGATTCGATGCTCCGAGCTCGATCGGAGGCGGGTGCATCCAAGGCACCGCCAGCGAAGGGGTGCTCAGCGCGCTCGTCGCGGCCCGTCGGCGAAAGGTTCATCACGGGGCAGACCGATCGACAATGACGATCTATACCTCGACCCAGGCGCACTCATCGGTCATCAAGTCGGCGATGGTCGCCGGGTTGGCCGATGGACCTGAGGATAGTTCTCGGGTTCGGCTCATTGAAGTTGATGCCCAGCTCAGGATGGATGTCGATGCGCTCGAGCGGGCGATTCGGCAGGATATCGCTGACGGATTGACGCCTTGCCTGGTGTCGAGCACGCAGGGGACGACCTCGACGGGCGCGTTCGATCCATTGGACGCCATCGGCGCGATGCTGGGGCGGCTGCCCGATGCCCATCGCCCGTGGCTTCATGTTGATGCCGCCTGGGCCGGGGCAGCTGCGGTGTGCCCGGAGTTTCGGTCTGTCCTCGATGGGATCCAACGGGCGGATTCATTGTGCATCAATCCCCACAAGTGGTTGCTGACCAACTTCGATTGTGATCTCTTCTGGGTGAAGGATCGCCAAGCCTTGACGGATTCGATGAGCATCACCCCGGCGTATCTGCGCAATGAGCAGAGTGAATCGGGTGCGGTGGTGGATTATCGCGATTGGCATGTGCCTCTGGGTAGAAGGATGCGGGCGATCAAGCTCTGGTTTGTGATCCGGTACTACGGCGTGGAGGGTTTGCGGGCCCATATCCGGGGTCATGTTGCGCTCGCCGAGGTGTTTGCCGAGTTTGTCCGCGACGAGCCTCGGCTTGATCTGGTCTTCGATCGCTCGCTGGGCTTGGTCTGTTTCCGGGTGGTCGGCGAAGACGAGCGAACCAAGGCATTGATTGATCGGATCAACGAGCGCAGACGGGTGATGATCTCGCACACCGCGGTGCCGATCGGAGATCAAGCGAAGCCCAGCTGGGTCGCCCGCGTGGCGGTGGGGGCTTCGGGGGTTGGACGCAAAGATATCGACGAGTTGATCGGCGAAATCAACGCGGTGCTCGATGAGGTGATAGAGTGATGCGTATGAATCTCGAACCGATCAAGCGTGGCGTGTGTGCAATGATTCTCCTGAGCGGGGCTGTGATGCTCAGCGGGTGCGCCTCGTATCGTTCGATCGAGGGTTCTGCGATCGAGCACACATCAGAAACCGGGCGGGTGCGTCTTGAGGGCGTTTCGTATGCACAGGCTTTCGCCCGGGCCCGGGAGGTCTTGGCGGATAACCGATTTGCGATCGACCGTATTGACGCCACGCGAGGCGTGATCTCGACCCATCCCAAACGCACCCTCGGGATGGTGTCGCCTTGGGATGGTGAGCAATCCTCGCTCAAGCAAGAATGGGAGGATTTCGCCAATCAGCAAGAGCGGACCATCCGCGTAGCCTTTGCGCCCGTCGACGGGTTCACGCTTGCAAGCGAGGGTGATTTTGAGTTGACGGTTGAGGTGATTGTCCACCGGGTGCATCGTCCGAACTGGAGGATCGAGACCGAGAGCGTTCGGCTTTCATCTCATGCCCAGTCGCGCGATGCGACGGGGCAGCTCGAGTTTACCAGCTTCCGGGAGCCCATCGGGCATGACCCGTCGCTCGAAGCTCGGCTTGTCAAAGCGATTTCCGATCGTGTGCTCGGGCGGTAGGGGCTCTGGTTGGTGATCGTGTGCACCCCGTAGGCGGTGAGTTCTCATTCAGCGTGATGTCTTTGCTCGGCAGCGGGATTGAGCGGGCGGGCATGGAGTTTGGGTTTGGAAGCCTGCTCGCGGATGGGTTTGAGCTCGGCGAGGCTTGTTTCGCCGGTGAGGATGATTGGCTCGGTTGTCTGGCATTTGGTGTCGGGTGCCTGGTGTCCTAAGGCTTTGGCGATGAGCTCGCCTCGGGATGATGCATCGAGTTTTTTGTGAAGATTTTTGACATGGTCGTGCACCGTATGAGCGCTTCGCCTGAGGCGTTCAGCGATCACTCGGACAGAATGGCCAAGGATGAGATGGTCAAGAATCTCTTGCTCGCGATCGGTGAGCCAGGCTTTGTGATCGGTGACTCGGTTGAGCGCGAGGTGGGCTTTGGTTTTGATCAGCGGGAAGAGGGCGGCGAGGGTGTCGACGATGTCGGAAGTTGATTCGAGCGTGGCGTGGGTCTGGTCGGTTGGTTTGGAGGCGTGCGCGTCTTTCTCGAAGGCGAGTGTCAAGATCAGGACATATCCTGGGTGGTCGTGAGCGAAGGGGACGATCATCAGGATCGGGCTCTGGAGATGGCTGTTGGCGAAGATCCGCCCGATCGGGGTGGAGGGCCAATGGGGGTGGAGCACGAAGAGCGGGGCGATGAGCCCGCGATCGAATGCTTCATCGGGGAGATCGCAGCCCAGTGATGTGAGCCGATGAAGCCTGTCTTGGAGATACAAGGATTGGTGGGTGGCGTCGGCGGCTGATTGCGTATTGTGGACATGCCCAACAGCGGCACATATGGGGGATACGGATTGGGTCTGTGGGTCGATGTGTGCTATGAGCACGCCGACACTCAGGGCAGGCGAGAGATCGGCCAGTGCGTCGGCGAGGTCGGTTGCCCAGTTGTGGGTGGGTATGGCGGGGAGGCGGCAGATTCGCTGTGTTGCTTGGATGGCCCGTGTGATTGACTGCTCGGTCCTCTTCATGCTGTCCGCCTCTCATAAGGTAGAAATGGCTTGAACCTTCTTTGAATAATGCCTATACCAATGTATCAAGTTTTGGTTGCTCTGTGTCTCGAAATGACCAATAGTATTCAGAATGAGCGTTTAGATACGGTTTTGAGCCATTCGGGAGTCATTGGTGGTTTGAGAAACCCTATTCTTGAAAAAATGTGTAAATAATAACATATATCATATATTTATCCGATACAAATAAATTTTCCTGCTGGGGGATAAACACCTCTTCAGAATTGAGGCGGGAGATGATGGAAAATGGGGTGGAATCTGAGGATTCTGTGGCGATGCGGGTAATTTGAGCCATACTCGACTCATCACAGGCGATGGGGTTCCTGTGAATCTGACACCACCACCACCCCCGTGACAAGATGAAAAAGGAGATGCTTGAGATGCACAGCCCGTGCAACTCAAGCGGCGATGATGTCTATTCACTTCGGGACAACCGGATTTGTATTCGAGCAGGCCACCTGGCAGCCTGAGGTGCTTGTTGAGCTCGAATCGCACCATATTGCGGCGTATTCGGGTGATTCTGCCCAGCGCACGCGGTTTGGTGCCTCGCTTATGCAGTTCCTCGTTGCCCAAGCGGGTACCGAGGTGTGCGTGCTTCATGGGCGAAATATTCTCGATCTCGAAGGGCTCTGTTCACAACTTGAGCGGCTGATTCCTGTGGATAAGTTGGCCCGGACGGTTGATGGGCCAAAAGGTTTGGCGTCGTTTTTTCGCTCACGCACCGCGATGCACACCCGGACACCCACTCGGCAGCGGTTTTTTCTCTGGCATGATGCGGATGTCTTGCTTCGGAATGATCCTGATTTGTTCGGGCAGGTCGCTGAGGTAATCGCGGGGGTCTCGGCAGAACTCGAATACGCCAGCGATGGGGCGTTGTTGATCCAGCGGTGTATCTATTTAGGTGGGCATCGGCTCGCCGAGTCGGCCCGGGATGCGGACTCGATGCTCAACAGCTGGGCTGACGAGGGCCCTGGGGTGCCATTCTGGTCGTTGGTGACGGGGCAAGGCTCGCCGATGACCAAACTGTGCTCGATTGATTCGCTGATTGAATCTTTCTGAACGGGTGGAATGAGGGAATAACCAAGAAACTGTATTCCCCTCCCTGCGCCCCGCGGGGAGGTGGCCGCGTCTTCGCGGTCGGAGGGGTGTCTTCGAGTAGGTGAGATTCAGAAAAATGAGGAAAGAGGAGACACCCCTCCGTCTCGCTTCGCTCGACACCTCCCCGCGGGGCGCAGGGAGGGGCAAGAGGAGGGCAAGAGGAGGGCAAGAGGGGGCGCGTTTCCCTATTGCCGAATCCAGAATCCTGCTCTTCTCTGCTCGCCGCTTGACTTCAAGCCCTTGGCGGGCTTGGGTATCTCCCTATGCGCATTATCGGTGGAAAATATCGTCGTCGGATCCTCGCTTCACCTCCTGAGGGGGCGATGACTCGTCCGTTTCCCGACATGGTCAAGGAGGCGATGTTTAATCTGCTCCGGGGTCATTTTGAGGGTGAGTCGGTGCTTGATTGTTTTAGTGGCACGGGCACGATGGGGCTCGAGGCGGCGAGCCGAGGTGCGAGCCGGGTGGTGTGTGTCGAGCGTGATCGGCGGGTCACCAAGGTGCTCGAGGAGAACATCGAGATGCTCGGGGCCGACGAGATTGTTGAAGCGGTGACCGGCGATGCGCTGGGCCCTGCGACGATTCATCGGTGCCCCAAGCCTGTGCATATTGTATTTTTCGATCCGCCGTATCCGATGGTGCGTGATGAGGCGGATTGGGCGCGGGTCAAGACGCAGTTCGAGCGATTGATTGCGATGCTTGACGATACGGGCTATGCCGTGCTGCGGACGCCTTGGCCCGCGGTGCATCGCGAAGCGGAACCCGCGGGCGAAGCCGAGCCGAGCGATGAATCCAAGCGGGGCAAGCGGAAGAAGGCAGAGGCTGTCATTGAGGAGATTGAAGGCGACGAGGTGATCGAGATTGATTTGAATGATCCCAACGCCGACGCGATGATGGACGCCTTCGAGAAGGACATGGCCCGGGCATCGAGCAAGCCCAAGTTTGTGTTGAAGGATATTGATCTGGAGATGGCGGGTGCGATTGGGCCTGAGACGCATAGCTATGGGCAGATGGCGCTGCATTTGTACATGCGTGGGGAGGGGACTGGCCATTAGCCACTGGGGACTGGGGGAGAAAAGAAGGTAGAATCTCCCATGCGGGTGTGTCGGCGGTGTCAGTATGATTTGTCGGTGCTTGAGGATTCTTCGATCTGTCCTGAGTGTGGGTGTGTGCAGAAGGACTACATCAGGCCTTACCTGTCGGGGGGCGGGAAGATTGTGCTCTGGGTGATGGGGGCGGGCTTTCTTGTGAGCACCGCGGGTGTTGTCGTGAGTTCGCCTACTCCGTCTCGCTGGCCGAGCTGGTTTTTTTCGATCTGCTTCGTGGGGAGTTATCTCTCACTCTTGATCCCGATCCATATCCTTGGGCGAGCAACGAACCACCTCGGGCCTCGGTGGAGGCCGATTCTGATTACGGTGATTTGTGCGTTTCCGCTGTTTCTGCTCTGGCTGTTTATTCTTGGGTTGCTTCTTGCGATGGTGCAGTAGGGTGTGCTTGATGGCATTGGGAGAAGAGGGGGTTGGCCACAGAGCACACAGAGGGGCAAGGCAGAGAAGAGCAGCGTGTGAAGATTTTTCCCAATCCCCAATCCCCAATCCCCAATCCCCAATCCCCAATCCCCCCTCTGCGCCCCCCTCCCGCGCACTCCCTGCGCACTCCCCCCCACAATCCCCCAATCTAGGCACTTCTCCCCCCTCCCGCCAAAGCCCCCTCCAAACCACGCCGATCCCACCACAAAGACCCAGGCACGCGCCGGGATCAACACCAATAAACCCATCAAAGGAATCACCATCATGTTCAACACACCATTCGCACCATCCTTCGGCTTCAACAACTTCCAGCCCTTCTCAGGAGGCTTCCCCACAAACTGGAACCAGAACTGGAATCCAAACTTCAATCCAAACTTCAATAACGCCTGGGGCCAATCCAACTGGAACAACCAAACCCCATTCTCAGGCTTCGGCTTCAACAACAACTTCAATAACTTCCAAGGCTTCCAAGGCGGCTGGAACAACTGGAATCCACAGTTCTCAGGCTGGAACAACGCCAACAACTGGAACGGGTTCAACAACAACTGGAACAACAACTTCCAAGGCGGCTGGAACAACAACACCCCGTTCAACGCCTGGAACAACAACGCCGGCTGGAACAACTCATGGAACAACGGCTGGAACGACAACTCCGATTGGAACAACGAAGGCAACTTCGAATCCAACGCCCCATTCAACGGCTTCGCCCCATTCCCAGGCGCATTCAACCCCTCCTTCAATGGCGGATTCAACCCAGCATTTAACAACGGCTTCAATCCAGCATTCAACAGCGGATTCAATCCTAACTTCGCTGCCACACAAGCCGCCTAACCAACCACCATCGGCCCCAAACCCGACCCACAAGGGCAACCTCCGTGTTGCCCTTTTTCATGCGCCCAGCCCAAGCCCTACAATCCCCCATGAAACTCCGCTTCCTCGGCACAGGCACCTCCGCAGGCATCCCCATCATCGCCTGCGACTGCCCAACCTGCACCTCCACCGATCCCCGAGACACCCGCACCCGCACCTCGGCCACCATCGAGTTCACCGACCCCGACGGCATCGACCGCGTCATCCTCATCGACACCTCCCCAGACCTGCGCCAGCAAGTCCTGCGCGAGAAAATCGCCCGCATCGACGCCATCCTTTATACACACCACCATGTCGATCACACCTTCGGCTTAGACGAAGTTCGCCGATTCAACGAGGTCATGGACGCCCCGATCAACATCTACGCCGACACCCACACCATGACCGCCTTGCACCGTGTCTATCAGCACATCTTCGAGCCTCACAAAAACATCCAGAAATCATTCATCGCCAAGCTCATCCCCAACCTCATCGAGCCCTTCACCCCCTTCAAACTCTTCGGGCTCACCATCACCCCCATCACCCTCAACCACGGCAAGCTCCCCATCCTCGGGTTCCGATTCGACATGCCCGACACCACATCCGATCTCCTCCCCCTGTCCTACTGCACCGATGTCTCCGATATCCCTGCCCAAACCCTCGACGCCCTCGCAGGCACCAAAGCCCTGATCCTCGATGCCCTGCGCTACCGCCCGCACCCCACCCATTTCACCATCGACCAGGCCCTCGAAGCCGTCGCCAAGATCAACCCTTCTCGGACCTATTTGGTCCACATGACCCACGACATTCTCCACGCGAAGACCGATACCGAGCTTCCTGCGAATGTCGCCCTCGCATACGACAGCCTCACCCTCTCTTGACACACAATTTCCTCAAACGGATTGACATCTCCCCAATCGATGTCATGCTTCATTCATCGCCACTTCGTATAGCGATTCCATACCCGAGAGAGAGGAGCACCCAATGTCCAACGCTGACCACCAATCCACCCCCTCATCCAAAATCCCCGACATGACCGCACTCTCGATCGCCTTCCCGATGAACTTCGAATCACCTACCCCTGATTCCTCAGCTTCCAAATCCCCACAATCTACCCCAACCCCTCAACCCCGCCCCACCCACCGCCACGACGCGGGCGAATAAACCGACCACCTCCACATCCCCAACCACACAGGCCGCTCCACAACGGAGCGGCTTTTTTGTGCCCTCATTCCATTCCCTGGCGCACCGATGGAAATCAACTTCGTGTATACTTAAACAATCACATTGATCCTGCTGCAAAAATAAACACGAGTTCTATATCATGCCTGCACATCCGACCAACATTTTTAGAGCAACTTTCACTCTGATCCCGACATTTATCATCGCAATCGGCTTATGGAGTTCAACATCTGCCAAAGCCGACGGACTCTTGTGCAACTTCCGCACAGTGCTCGGTGCCTACGACACACCGAGTTTTGCACAAGAGATCGAAATTGTCGGCAATGTCGCGTTTATCACTGACCTTTCAAACGATCTCCAGATCATTGATATCACAATCCCCTCAGCCCCACGCTCTTGAGCATATTTGAATCCTCAGGTCGAATCACCGATGTCAAAGTCGCTGGCAACAAAGCCTATATCACCGATGAAACCAACGGGCTCGAAATCATTGATGTCAACAATCCCGAAGCACCTCTCTCGCTCGGTTCCATATCTACACCCGAAGGTGCTTGGGCATTGGCAATCGAAAACAACATGGTCTATCTTGCCGACGGCAGGAACAACCTCCAAATTCTTGAAATTAGCGACCCCGCCTCACCCAAAATCTATAGCACTCTACCCACCTCTGACATGACCTACGCCCTCGTGGTGATCGACAGCATGGTGTATATGGCCAACTCTTTTTCGGGCGTACAGATCATCGACGCGAGCAACCCCAAGGCACCCATTCTTGTGAGTTCAATCGACACCCCCGGACTCGCCCAAGGCATCACCGTGGTCAATAACATCATGTATGTCGCCGACAGCGGATCGGGTATCCAGATATTCGAAGTCAGCGACCCCGAAGCACCCGTCACGCTCAGTTCTTTCGATACATCAAGCTGGGTCCATAATATCACGATTGTCGACACCATCGCCTACGCCTCAGCAGCCTCGACCGGGCTTCAGGTCATCGACATCTCCGACCCAACATCCCCAGTTCTGCTCGACACATTCGATACCTCAGGCTTTGCGAAAGACTCGGTCGTCAGAGACAACATCGCCTATGTCACCGACTCTCAGTTCGGCCTTCAAATCATCGACCTCACCAACCCAATGGTGTCCTCCCTGCTCGGATCGTTCGAAACATCCGCCCCGACCAGGAGTGTGGCCGTGATCGACACCACCGCATTCATCGCAGACGATACGATCGGACTCCAGATCGTTGATATATCCGACCCCGAATCGCCCCAACTCATCGGCTCATACACCACCCAAGGCAACGCCCAGAGCATCGTCGTCCAACAAGACATCGCCTATATCGCCGACGGGACCGCCGGACTCCAAATCATCGATGTGAGCAACCCGGCACAACCTCTCTGGATGGGAGCATATGACACATGGAGCGAGGCCCTCGATCTTGTTGTCCAAGACAACATCGCCTATATCGCCTACAAACTCAGAGGGCTTCAGATCATCGATGTCTCCGATCCCACAAACCCCGTCTGGATCGGCGAATACGACACCGCCGGATGGGCAAAGGGGATCGCAATCATCGATACGCGGATCTATCTCGCAGACGGATCCTTCGGGATCCGCTCCTTCGATGTCAGCGATCCAACCGACCCGAGGCCGATCGACGCCTACAACACACCCGAAAATGCGCTCGATGTCGCAATTGTTGACAATACCGTCTATGTCACAGATGGAAACACCGGCATCCATACCCTGAGCATGGGGCTCAGGTTAAAAGGCTCACTCAACACCCAGCACTACGCCTACAGCATCACTGTTCAAAGCAACATCGCCTATGTCGCCGATGGAGGATCAGGGCTCCAAGTCATTGATGTCACAGACCCATACACCCCCACCCGACTCGGTGCCTTTGACACACAAGCAGTCGCATACGGGATCACCGTCGTCGACACCATCGGATACATCGCCACCCAAAGCACCGGGCTCCAAATCATCGACCTCTCCGACTGCCCCCCATGCCCCGCTGACTTCACCAACGACAACACCCTCAACTACTTCGATATCTCCGCCTACCTCTTTGCCTTTGCCAACCAAGACCCCACAGCGGATCTCACCAACGATGCCCTCTGGAACTTCGACGACATCTCCGCCTTCCTCACCGCCTTCGCCGCCGGATGCCCATAAGACCCCCTCACCAACTCCCCAACCCTCAAATTCACACAATTCCGCCCCCGCAGGGCGGTTCCTCGCGCTGACCATTCGCCCAATCGCGCCTACCATCTCGACCCATGGGTAATACACAAGACATCAAGAAACGCATGAACGCTGTCAACAACATCAAGCGCATTACGCGCACGATGCAAATGATTGCCACCTCTAAGTTTGCACGAGCACAGTCGGCCTCGGTCGCCTCGCGCCCGTACACCGAATCCATCTTCGGGCTCGTCGCCAAGCTCGGCGATGCTGGCGTCGGCGAGGGCAACCCGCTGCTGAGCCAGCCAAACCCAGATGCGCCAGAGCTCACACTCGTCATCTCCGCCGACCGCGGGCTCTGTGGCCCATACAATGGCTCAATCACCCGGGCCGGTATCAAACACCTCCGAGCACAACTCGCTGAACAATCCGAGAACACCATCCTCGAAGTCGTCGGCAAAAAGGGTGCTAACGCACTCAAGTTCGCCGGGTTCGCCGACCACACCCTCCACACACACTTCGGCGACAAGCCAACCTACGAAGATGTCGAACGCCTCGCCGCCACCTACATCGACCGCTTCATCGCAGGCGAAATCTCCAAGGTCAACATCATCTACATGAAGTATTTCTCGGCGGGCAAGCAGCGCGTCACCACGCTCCAACTCCTCCCCTTCTCAACACCTGAATCAACCGGCACCGACGAACCCAAGACCGGGTTCTCCGATGTCTACGAGTTCTCACCCGACGCTGAATCGCTGCTCAACCACCTACTCCCCGCAGCGATCAAAGCTGTCACTTTCCAGTGCTTCAACGACGCGATTGTCTCCGAGCACATCGCCCGCATGGTCGCGATGAAGGCTGCTACGGACAATGCTGGCAAGATGGCCCACCTGCTCAAACGCCAGTTCAACCGCATGCGTCAGGCCCAGATCACCACCGAGCTCACCGAGATCATCTCCGGTGCCGCTGCACTCGAATAGAGCAAAGCCCGTAGCACAGGCGTCCCGCCTGTGTCTTCTGTGTCTTCATCCAACAGACTCACCAAACCGATCCCCAAGGATCGGTTTTTTTCCGCTCACTTCTTATGCTCACTCGGTTCCAACAATCTCGATCACAAACCGCTCATTGCCCGCGATCAACGCCCCGAATACCTCATTGACCATCCCCAGATCAATCCCCCGATACCCCTGCCGAATCGTCCAGAGCTCATCGACCGTGCGTCCATCGAGCCCGAGTGTGCTCAGCCTCAGGCTCCAGAAGTTGGGCTTGTCAAAGTATCGCCCGATCGACGCATCGAGCCGATCCTGCACCCCTTCGAGCTCCCCGAGCGTGATCCCCTCGCGGACCATCTCCTCGATCGTCTCATCGATTAATCGCTGCGCATCTTCGAGGGCATCATCCGCGCACGATGCCCGCGCCAGGAGAAAATCCCGCTGATGGAGCATCCCCGACGACCAAATATGCGCCCGCACCCGCCCATCGAACCCCTGATCCTGCGCCCGTGCCTTGAGCCGATCCGAGAGCACCATTGATGCGAGAATCATCGCCCGGATCGTCGCCAGCTCGGCATCGGGATCGCCGAGATACCCGATCGCCACCCCGTGCTCATCCTCATCGCTCGCCTGCACCCGAGCCACCCGCTCGCTGGTGATCCCGCCAGAATCAACTTCTCCATACCCACGATCACCCCCCGCCGGGCGATCAACCAACGCCCCGAAGAGCTCGCCCCCGCGCTCGATCATCGCCTGGGCATCCACCGCGCCGGCGATCCCGATCTCGATCTGTGCATTGCGAACAATCTGCGTGAGCAGCCGCTGTGCTCCGTCGAGCGTCACCGCCCGATGCCGGGCACCGACCCCATACCCATCGCGGTATAAAACCCCGAGCCCCTCATCAATTGGATCGATCGCCGACTCATCATCGCGCCCCTGCCAGGCTTCAAACGCCCGCTCTTCAATCAAAGGCTGGTCCAAAAGCACATACATCAACTCCATCGCCTCGCCCGCCCGCTGGGCAGGCCCAGAAACCATCAGCTGCACAAACCCATCCTCGCGCCGAATACGAACCTTCAGATCATGCTCGCTGACAAAGACCCCGACCGCAGCCCCGCCCCGGCGCTCGGTCGCTGGGCTCTGCCAGGCGATCAACGCTGCCCGAATCTCATCTTCGCGCCTGCCCCCCTCATCGAGCATCGCCCCCCCCAGCGTCGCGCTCAGATACACCCGATCATCTCCATCCCCAGCCATCGCCCGCGCCCGCACCCAGACCCCATTACCAAGCCTCGCGCTCCACACCCCCGAAGCCCCATGCTCGATCACCTCGTCAACCATCCCCCCTTCGGGCTCATCATCAATCAACGAATCCACCAGCCGATTCATCCACCCCGGATCAATCCCATCAATCGGCTCATCGATCGCCCGACGCACAACAGCCAACACCCGCTCATCTCGGTTCCCCCCAGATTCATCTGCCCCTTCCCCGCGCTCTAAAGCAATATAACTCGCCCGCATCGGATCCACCATCTCCCGCACCGCCTCCTCGATCTCCTCGTCGCGGATCGTGCTCATCATCTCCGTCGCCAGCGCATCCCAGCGCACCATATCAATCATCGGCCGCCCCGTCGTCACCAACCAATGCACCAGCCCCATGCGCCCCTGCGCATCCATCCCCACCCAGTCATCGGCATCGCGATGCCAACGCGCCAAGAGCGAACGCCGGGCACGCCCGATCTCCTCGCTGCTCACCCCATCACGGTTGAGCCGATCGCACTGATGCACCAGAAACCCGATCGCGTCGTTCCATCCCTCAACATCCGCATCAACATCAGCTTCGAGCTCGATCCCCACCTGAAACAGTTCGATCTGCCCGAACAACTCAACCTGCTCGACCCCGATCTGCGCCTGCGCCCCGAGCACCAACGCCCCCTGACGCCCGAGCCGATACCGCACCACCTCGCCCGCGACTCGGCTGATGACCGTCGCGCGCATCGCCTCGCTGCGATACGCCCGCGCACGATCATTCCACGCCCCGAGCACGGCATCGCCCGCCCGATCCCGGAACCACACCATCGCCCCCTGATCCTGCTCAAGCCCGGGCTCGCGATCGAACACCGCCCGCATGGACAGATCGACCCCAAGCCGAGCATCGAGATACTGCGCCTGCCCCCGCTGCTCGATCGAACCCAGTGCCGATCGGATCTCCCCGAGCACCGCGTCGGCTTGCCCTGCCCCCGCGACCCCCACCACGATCACCGTCGCCTGGGCTGGGCGATAGTGCGCCTGGGCGAATGCACGCACCGCATCGGGCTTGATCCTTCTGAGTTCATCAATGCTCGCTGAGGGAAACCGCTGACCGAATAACGATCCCGCAAACAACTCGGAGAACCACCGCAGGCGCGATCGCATCTCCGCATCATCGCCTTCGCGCTCCTCGATCAACTCATCGACCGCCCGATCGACCCGGTGGGCATCAATCTTTACCGATCGCCCATCGAGCACCTGCCGATAGAACCCGAGCACCGCGCCGAGCCCTTGTGAATCATCGCCTCGACCCTGTCCCATCTCGGCTCGCCCGAGAAAAGTCGCCTGGTCGAAGCTCACAAAGCCCCCCACCTCGCGCCCATATCCGACATCACGCAGCGCAAGCAGTTCATCAATCGCCTCACGGGAATACTCGTTCGTCCCCCCAAGCACCACCCGCTGATACACCATCGCGACCCCGCGCTGGTCGTCGGCTTCAAACATCGACCCCGCCCGAACCACCAGCCACACCTGCACATCCGAATCCCGATCCGCCCCAGCGCTCGGAACCACTACGACCTCGAGCCCATTGCCAAGCCTCGCCCGCACCGTCCCGGGCTGATCCTCGATCACCTGCCCAAGCGCGCACGCCGAGCCAACCCCGAGCACCGCGACCAAACACCAAGCACACATCCGTTTGAAAATCACTGACCCACTCCATGCACGACGCGTGCATCTTTTTCTACCATCAATCCCGCGCCATGATTCACAAAGCACCGACCCAGACCCACGAAAACCCAGTTTCATTCATCACCAGACCCAAACACACCTAAAACATCGCTCGCGTCCAGAATCGAGCACGCCGAGCCACCCTCGCCCCGTTTGCATTTGTTGCTCTGGGTCCAGTCCCCCTCGAGCATCCCGGCGATCGCCTTGTCGATCCGTTTGCGGATCTTGGACATGTCCAGATCATCCGTCCCGATCACGCCTCGCGTTCCATCGGCCAAGAGCCAATACTCGCACACACTCCCAGGGCCGAGTTCGCCGAGCTCATGCTCGATCGCCATCGCATAAATCCCGAGCTGCAAGTTATCCTTCTTGGGCTCCGTGAGTTCCTTGCGTGGATATCCCGTTTTGTAATCAATCACCCGCGACCCGCCCTCAGCGGTCGCATCAACCCGGTCGATCTTCGCCTTGATCTTGTGCTCGATCCCATCGCACACATACCCAAACACATGCTCGCGCTCGAGCTCGATGATGTGCGCCTGCTCATCGTGCATCTGCTCCCAGAACAACCCGATCATCCCCATCGCCTTCTCAAGCGACCCCTCATCCACCTCGGCATCGCGAGGCTGACGCTTGAAATAATATTTCCGTGTCATCGCTTCGAGCTCGCCGAGCCCTGGATGATCGCGCCCTTCCGCGTCGGCGTCGCGCCAGCGTATGTAAAACTCCTCGAGCGCCTCGTGGATCACCGTCCCGAGCATCATCACCACCTGCTCGTCCTCAGGCAGCCTCAACACATAGTTCACCAAATAACACCGAGGACACTGTAGATACTTCGATATCTGCGAAAAACTCAGCTTCAAAGGCCCCTTCAACCCCGGGTGCAGCTGCTCGCTGATCTCTTCCTTCTGCGCCAACGCATCGACAAGCCCACGCGCCAACTTCCCAAGTTCTGGGTCATCACACTCCGCGATCCATTGGGGAACCTCGCCGGTGATATACACCTCGTTGACCATCGCGATCCGGTTGGCTGCGTGTCGAAGACGGATATCCAACGCTGTGCGCACAAGCTCGCCCATCTCCATCGCATCAATCGCCATCGCTGCATCCCGCCTGGCATCGCGCTTGGCCTGATCGAACACATCGCGGATCCGGTTCGCCGATTTGAACTCGACCCCAAGATCCGAGACCGCATCACCAACCATCGACGGATCGAGCACATCGAACGCATCGCGCTCGGGCAGCTCCACTCCGTCGGCCGCGCGGAGTTCATAGACAAAGTTCGTCGCGGTCGTTTTCTTAGGCACCTTGGCGAGCAGCACCGCGCGGTGATGCGCCCGGGTCAACGCGACATAAAACACTCGGCGTTCCTCATCAATCATCCTCGCCTTGGCATCGCGCACATCGTCCGCCCGGTCAATCAACCCCTCGGGCAAGACCTCGTCATCTCCGCCGGAGTTGCTCGTCTTTGGATATCCATGCTGCGGGCTCACCCGCGGGATGAACACCGTCTCGAACTCCAAGCCCTTCGACGCATGCGCGGTCAGCATCGCCACCGCTCCCTGGGCATGCCCAGAATCCGTACCTGTCGAATCGCCCGTCAAATCACTTGTTTGTTCGACCGCGTCTTCGGGGAGTTCGCCGAGCGATTTTTCGCCCGGGCTCAGGTCTTCGATATAGCGCAGCATCGCGCCCAGATCGCCCGGCGACTCGAACCGATCTTTCCGCAATCGCGCAAAGCGGACGAGCTCGACCAACGCTGCGACCCTCGACGCCCGCCCGTGCCCATCGCTGAGTTCGCTCTGCACCACCCCTGTCCGCTTGATGATCTCCATCAACGCAGTCCCAGCGTCGGCTTCACCCGCCACCACGCCGAGTTCGCTCAGCAACGCCCGCATTTTTTCGATCTTCGCCCGCATCGGCTCGTCGCTGTGTTCGACAAGCCACCCGATCAGGTCGCCCGGATCACTCGCCTGGGGATCACCCGCGAGATGCTGCGACTGGATCGCCTTCCACCGCGCGACCAATCGACCCAGCACAATCGCATCGCACCGGTACGGCGGGCGGATCAGAACCCGCTTGACATCCACCGACAACCCCGGATCACCAAGCACCCGCGCCCAGGCAAGCACATCAAGCACACCTTCATCATCCATCGGGCTTCGCTTCTGGCGGATCTCGACGGGGATCCCTTCGAGCGTGAGCACCCGCGCGATCCGTTCGAGTTCTGCGCCAGTCCGTGCGATGACCGCGCACGATCCAAAGTCAAACGCCCCATCGCCCTCTTTCGCCTCACTCACCATCTTCAAAAGCATCGACGCGATCGCCTCGCCGCTCTGCTTGTCATCTTCGAGCCGAATCAACTCGATCCCTGCGCCATCGACCTCGCCAGCGTGCGAAGCCGCGACTTTGTCGGGATCAAACCGCACATGCGCCCCCTCGATCACCGCGTTGCTCGCAGCCACGATCGGGCCCGCGCTGCGGAAGTTCGTGCTCAGCGTGATCGTAGGCGACCCCTCCCAGATCCCCGCAAAGTGCGCAAAGGCCCGATCATCTGCGCCGCGGAACCCATAAATACTCTGATCGTCATCACCCACCACACACAGATCAGGATTTGTATTGGGCGGGCACAGATGACGAATCATCTCGATCTGGGCCGCGTTGACATCCTGAAACTCATCAACCACCACATGGCGATGGTCATGGCGCAGGATCGCTGCGATCTGTGGGTGCTCCCGCATGAGCCGAATCGGAAGCAGGATCAGATCATCAAAGTCCATCCACCCCCGATCGAGACATTGACTCTCGAAGTGCCCATAGACCATCGCTGCCTGCTCGAACCGGTCGAGTTCCGCCCAGCGCGCCTCAGCCTCTGCCCGTTCGAGCGATTCCAGCGCATCGCGTTGTGCTTGCACCCATTCCATCGCGTCGCTGCTGTGCATGCTCAGGTTCCGAAGCTCGCTCATCGTCTTCATCGCCAACTCGATCGCCGAATCGATCCCGCTGCCCATCGCATAGCGATACAACTTGTGCTCGCGGATAATCTCGCGGATGAGCTGTTTTCGTTGCGATGAATCAATCAGCATCGGATCGCTCGGCACGCCGAGCACATCGCCAAACCGACGCACCATCCCCAGCCCCAGGCTATGAAAAGTGCTCGACACGACCCGAGCCGCGATGGTCGTCCCGACCAACCCGCCGAGCCGATCACCGAGTTCGCCCGCTGCCTTATTGGTAAAGGTCACCGCGACGATCTGCTCGGGGTTCACGCCTCGCTCTTGGATCATGTGCGCCACGCGGGCCGTAATCACCCGCGTCTTGCCCGTGCCGGGCCCGGCGAGGACAATCACCGGGCCGGCGTCATACTCTACCGCCCGCTGCTGATCGGGTGTCAGTTCAACCTTTGATCCCTCAATCTCGCTGTGCGTTTGAATGCTCATACACGAGTGTACACGATGGGATCAAGATGCACCACAGCGCACACAGCGCGCGTGGAGAAGAAAGGATGAGGCGCCGAGTTGATGTCCCTCCCACCCTGAGGATTGTGCATGAATCTCATGATTTTTCATGATTCTTGCTGCGTTGATGGTGAGTTTGGCGCGGATCCATCGCTGAGGGATGAAGTCGCGAGTCTTGAGCATACGGCTCGACACCACTCCGCCTGGCCGGGGCGTGCGCCACATCGAGCCGCTTCGGGTTTTGGCGAGCTTGATTCTTTGCTCTATCAATACTGGGCATGCGTCGAATGGTGCATAAGCCTGGGCGCAGGGAGGGGAAAGAAATGGGGTTATGGACGGTGGTAGGTGGCTTGGCAGTTGGGGGCTTCGGTGATGGTGACGCTGTGGACCTTGGCTCTTGGGGCGAGGGATTCGTCGAGTTTTTCGGCGAGTTGGTCGGCGATGTGTTTGGCGAGGTTTTCAGCGGTGGGGTTAAGTTGATCGAAGGGGGGGGTGTTGTTGAGGGTGTTGTTGGTGAAGGGGCGGCAGATGTCGATGAGGGTTTGTTCGACGAGGTGGAAGTCGCAGAGGAGGGCTTCGTTGTCTAATGAGGAACCGGTGATGGTGGCGGTTGTATTGAAGTTGTGGCCGTGGAGTGGTTCGGGCTGACCGTTGAGGATGATGGAGTGGGCGGCGCAGAACTCGTGGGTGACTTGGATGGTGAAGGTTGGGGGCATGAGGGATGGTAGGGGGGAGAGGGGGAGGGGAAAGATGGGGAGAGAGCAGCAAAGGGGGAAAGCAGCAGAGCAGCAAAGAAGAGGGGGAGAGGAGCGTCTCTTTACGGGCGCGGCTCGTTGGGGGAGGGCTTGTTGGGAGTGGTGGTGGGGTGTGTTTTGTTCCAAGTGGAGAGGGAGCGGAAGGCCATGATGGCGATGATGATGTTGGCGACGACGCCGGCGGCTGAGTGGGCGATGAGATTGAAGGCGATCCAGCAGATCGAGGCGAGGGCGGCGTAGACGAACCCGTCTTTTTTGTGTTGGCCGAGTCGGTGCATGGAGAGGAACATGAAGACGGCGGCGGCCCAGTCGAGGCCGTAGTAGGAGAAGAGGAAGTTGTTGATGTATTCGGGCATAGTGGGGAGGATAGGGATTGGGGATGAGGGATTGGGGATTGGGTGGGGAAAAGATGGGTAGGGAGGGGGGTAATGGGGGCAGAGAAGAGGGGGGAAGAGAAGCCACTGCTTGCCGAAGACGGTCAAGCAGTGGCACCCGGAGAAAGAGGGGAAGAGGGGGGGAGGGGAACCTAGAGTGTGGGACTGAAATAAGGAGTGCTGCGAATGGGTGAATCAGGGTTGATTGTTGGGGTGAGTGGGTTGCGGGGGATTGTTGGGGAGAGTTTGACGGCTGAGGTGGCGGCGAGATTTGCGCAGGCCGTGGGGGCTTGGTTCGCTAGCTTAGACCCACATGAGGACACCTACACAATCGTTGTTGGACACGATGGTCGCGCAGGTCATGAAATGGTCTATCACGCTGTGATCACAGGTTTGCTTGCAAACGGATGGGGCGTACTACCAATCGGTCGGGCGATGACACCCACGATTGGAGTTTTAGTCGGATCGAGGGAGTTTTGTGCAGGGGGAGTAGTTGTCACAGCTAGTCATAATCCGCAGGAGTGGAATGGGATCAAAGTTATTTCTGGATTGGTCCCTGACATTGCCTATCCGGCAGGGGCGTGTGCCCCCACGGCTGAGCAAGCAAATATAGTGATCGAACGGTACGAGGATGGTGATTTTGATTGGCCTGAGAATCCAATCGGCGGAAGTCGGATTCGTGATGCCGAAATCGTAGAACCCGATCGGGATCCTGCGGAATATCATGTCAATAAGGTTGAGCGGGCACTCTGGGATTCATTGGCAATGTTTCACAATGTTGAGGAGAATATCGCTCAGTTGCGTGTGTCGATCGACTCGGTGAATGCTTCTGGTTCGACAGGTGCTCGGGCGCTCTTCGAGCGTTTGAGAGTTTACGCGGTGCATCTTCATGGTGATGATTCTGGAATATTTCCACATACTCCAGAGCCGACTCGAGAGAATCTTTCAGGTGAAGGTGGGTTGTGTGATGCGGTTCCGGGACTCAATATGGATGTTGGGTTTGCGCAGGATCCGGATGCGGATCGACTCGCGGTCGTTGACGAGCTTGGGGAGTATATTGGGGAGGAATATACGATGGTGCTCTGCGCGATGGCGCTGATGGAGGCAAGAATACACAGGGGGGGGCAGCTGTACAGTGAGCAGGGGGAGAGACGGGCTGGAAGCCCATCCCACCAGAGTAAAGGGAAGCCGATGTTTGTGGTGAATCTTTCGACTTCTCGGATGATTGATGATGTGGCGGCTCATTATGGAGTCGAGGTGGTGCGGGCGGCGGTGGGGGAGGCGAATGTGGTCGAGCAGATGAAGCGGCTGACGGGTGAGGGGCGCGATGTGGTGCTTGGCGGTGAGGGTAATGGGGGGGTGATTTGGGCGCAGGTGACTTATGTGCGGGATTCGTTGTCGGGGATGGCTTTGATTTTGTCGTTGATGGCGCGGACGGGCAAGACGGTGAGTGAGTTGGTGTCGATGGTGAACTCGTTTGGGCCTACGGATGAGGTGAAGGCTGATGGGTATACGATTTTGAAGATCAAGTCGGATTTGGCGAGCAAGGCGGATGCGCAGCCTGTGGTTGAGCACTTGAACCGGGTGTATTCGCAGCGGGGGGATTGCCGGGTTGATCTGGTGGATGGGATTCGGATTGATTGGGATGAGCTGGGGGTGTGGGCGCATGTGCGGGCGAGTAATACGGAGGCGATAATGCGGGTGATTGTGGAGGCTCCGAGTGAGGGGGAGGCTAAGAGGGTGGCTTTGGAGATTGAGGGGGAGATTGGGAGGGAAGGGACTAGGGACTAGGGATTGGGGAGGGAGAAGACGCTGCTTGCTGGGGACGGTTGAGCAGTGGCACCGGAGGAGGGGGAAAGAGGGGAGGAAGGAGAAGACCTCACTGCGCCGGGGACGGCGAGTAAGGGCACCCGGCACCGGAGGGCTGGGGGAGGAGGAAGAATGGGGCTATAGTTTGGGTATGAGTGATACAGCACAGGCATATGAGGTTGGGTCGGTGGTTCGGGTGACAAAGCAGTTGGTGCTTGGGGATGGGCCGAGCTGCTTTGTGGTGGAGGGGGAGATTGTGCGGATGGGGCAGCAGAAGACGGGGTCTTGGTATGCGCATGCCAAGGAGAAGAAGCTTTGGCTGGATCGGTTGGAGTTGAAGAAGGCGGATGGGGAGCTGGTGGTGGTGAATTTGGATGAGGGGGCGGTGGTGGAGGCTTTGGGGGGAGGGGCTAGGGATTAGGGACTAGGGATTAGGGGGAGAGAAGAGGGGGAGAGAAGACCC